>OLNC01000009.1_pt1 | contig 216407 bp, 182 predicted proteins | sample 1672011 | NCBI WGS metagenome assembly OLNC01 (sample SAMEA3136636, study PRJEB25190) | human gut metagenome | biome: human gut; feature: human-associated habitat; material: faeces | place: Austria | collected 2013
GCATCAGTGGTATAGCAAAAGTAATGATCAGTTTTCCAGGTGATCCAGTGGTCATATTTTTTTCATTTGTTCCCATAAGAATCTCCTTTTTCTTCTCATCCTTGTCCGATTATTTTACATAGGACTCTGCCAAAACGCAATCCTCTATTGTATTATATGGCACATTGATATTTTTATCTACCACTTTTGGGTGACATCTTGTCACTTTGACTTGTTAATTGGATTTTATATAGGGATAATTGTGGATTTGTAAAGAATGCTAATCAGGAGTTGTTGAATAAAGTAAAAAGAGTGAAAGATTAAAAAACTAAATTTATCGGAATGAGAAGTACTTGTTTATTATGATAAATTTGCTATGGCATAAGCGTTTTCAAGTTACGCAAGAAATATTGCAGTACTGTTTTCCGTAAGCTATTATGTTGTAGATAAGGGAGCGGAGAAAACTTACCTTGGCAGCGATTGTTAGCTAACAAGGTAAGTTTTTTGGCTCCTTTTTAATATAGTGTTACGCTTTACTTCATCGAAACCTGTCCTTTATACTTATTATAAAGCTCTTTGATCTGTTCCAGCTCAGACGCAGTCAGCGTATCTTTTGCGTATTGTTTTAATCCGGCAGTATCGCCGCTGGTGATGTAGGAAGAGGCTTCCTTCATTGTATCTGCTGACATATGATTTGTAATGATCTGATCTACGGTTGCACGGTCTGTGTCGCTCATGGCATCAAGGATTTCCTGGGCATTGACGCCTGCAATGGCAGATGTATCGGATGTGATTTGTGACTCCAGAAGTTTTTCAGCTACAACGCCGGCGGCTTTTGTTTTTATTTTTGGTAAGGCAACAAAATAGCTAACCAGTAAAATAATCACGATAGCAAACAGAAAAACAATAAATTTTTGAAAACGGTGCCGTTTATGTGGATATGCCATAATGTAACCTCCTCTTAATGTCGGTGAGAAAATGCAATGATTCTGAGAAGAATGTAATAGACTACATTGACCAGAATCATGTATCAAGTCTCATGTGTTGTCGATTTTACATGTTTCTACTTATTATAGCATGTACGATGTGGCGAAACTGTGAATTCAAAGAATATTAAGGAAATCTTCAAAATAAAGGAACGATTTTTCATCTGGAAAAAGTGCTTTATGCCTTACCCTGAATATTTGCATTTGTATGTAAAAACCGTTATAATCAGAAAACAGGAAAAATGAGGTAAGAAGAAAGGAACACATACATATATGGCAGCGATTTTTTTTGATATTGACGGGACTTTATGGGACAGGGACAATAACATTCCACAGAGCACAAAAGAAGCAATTCATCAGCTTCAGGAGAACGGACATCAGACCTTCCTCTGCAGTGGAAGGACACGCGTGTTTATCAACAGTGAAGAGCTGCTCGGTATGGGATTTGACGGCATTGTCTGCGGTTGTGGCACCTTTATAGAATATAAAGGAAAAGAAATGCTGTACAAAGAGATTGACCGGGAATTATTGAAAAAGGCAGTACAGGTATTTTATGATTATGATATTGCCATGGTTATGGAAGGCCGCCATATGCTGTACATGGATGCAGACAAGATCAGCAGAGATGCATACGGAAGATATCTGCTGGAGGTTATGAAAGACTGTATGCTGCCGATTCAAGGGCATGAGGAACAGTGGGAAGCAAGTAAGTTTTCTGTTTTAATCTATGATCGGGATTATCCGGCGGTGATCGAATTATTAAAGGATGATTATGATTTTATGGTTCACGGGGATGTGGCCATGGAAGTAGTACCAAAAGGATACAGCAAAGCGAGCGGAATTGCTTTTGTATGCGAAAAACTGGGAATTGATGTAAAGGATACCTATGCATTCGGTGACAGTGCCAATGATGTAGACATGCTGGAGTTTGCCGGTGTGGGAGTTGCGATGGGGGACGGAACGGATGTGGCTAAAGAGCATGCGGACTATGTAACCAGGGGGTTGCATGAAGACGGTATTTATCATGCACTGAAGCATTTTGCATTGATTTAAAAAATGAAAAAGTGAGAAAAAGTAAGAAAAAAAGAGTATATAAGAGAAAAGTGAAAAAAATACACATATATATACGAAATCATTTAGTTGCGATTCAGGTGCAAAAAAACTATTATATGACTATCGGTTAGCACTCAGAAGAAATGAGTGCTAATAAAACAAAAGAAAGCATAGAACTTATATATAGAATAAGGAGGAATCACATCATGAAATTAGTACCATTAGGTGACAGAGTTGTATTAAAACAGGTAGAGGCAGAAGAGACCACAAAATCCGGTCTGATCCTTACAACAAGTGCACAGGAGAAACCACAGGAAGCAGAAGTAATCGCTGTAGGACCTGGCGGAATGGTAGATGGTAAAGAAGTAACCATGCAGGTAAAACCGGGTGATAAAGTTATTTATTCTAAATATGCAGGTAACGAAGTAAAATTAGAGGGTGAGGAGTACATCATCGTAAGACAGAATGACATCCTTGCTGTAGTAGAGTAATAAAATTGAAGGAGGAAAATTATCATGGCAAAAGAATTAAAATATGGATCAGAGGCAAGAAAAGCTCTGGAAGCTGGTGTAGATAAATTAGCAGATACCGTTCGTGTTACATTAGGACCGAAAGGAAGAAACGTAGTTCTGGATAAATCTTTTGGTGCTCCACTGATCACAAATGACGGTGTTACAATTGCAAAAGATATTGAGCTTGAGGATGCATTCGAGAACATGGGTGCACAGCTTGTAAAAGAAGCAGCTACAAAGACAAATGATGTAGCTGGTGATGGTACAACAACCGCTACCGTTCTCGCTCAGGCAATGATCAAAGAGGGAATGAAAAACCTGGAAGCAGGTGCAAACCCAATCGTTATGAGAAGAGGTATGAAGAAAGCAACTGAGGCTGCTGTAAAAGCAATCGCAGCTATGAGCCAGAAAGTTGACGGAAAGAACCATATCGCTAAAGTTGCAGCAATCTCCGCTGGCGACGAGACAGTAGGAAATATGGTAGCAGATGCTATGGAGAAAGTTTCCGCAGACGGTGTTATCACAATCGAAGAGTCCAAGACAATGCAGACAGAGTTAGACTTAGTAGAAGGTATGCAGTTTGACCGTGGATATATTTCTGCATACATGGCAACTGATATGGATAAAATGGAAGCAAACCTGGATGAGCCATACATCCTGATCACAGATAAGAAGATTACAAACATTCAGGAGATTTTACCACTGTTAGAGCAGATCTTACAGACAGGTAAAAAATTATTAATCATCGCTGAGGATATCGAGGGTGATGCATTAACAAACCTGATCGTAAACAAATTACGTGGAACAATCACTGTTGTCGGCGTAAAAGCACCGGGATATGGTGACAGAAGAAAAGCAATGCTGCAGGATATCGCAATCCTGACAGGTGGTACTGTAATTTCTTCCGAACTTGGTCTGGAATTAAAAGATGTAACATTAGATCAGCTTGGTCAGGCAAAATCTGTTAAAGTTCAGAAAGAGAACACAATCATCGTTGACGGTGAGGGTGATTCTGAGGCAATTAAAGCAAGAGTTGCTCAGATCCGTGCAGAGATTGAGACAACTACATCTGATTTCGACCGTGAGAAACTGCAGGAGAGACTTGCGAAGATGGCAGGCGGCGTAGCAGTGATCCGTGTAGGTGCAGCTACAGAAGCAGAGATGAAAGAAAGCAAACTGCGTATGGAAGACGCTCTGGCAGCTACAAAAGCAGCAGTAGAGGAAGGAATCATTGCAGGTGGCGGATCTGCATACATCCATGCAACAAAAGAGGTTGCAAAACTTGCTGAGACACTGGAAGGTGATGAGAAGACAGGAGCAAAAGTAATCCTGAAAGCTCTGGAAGCTCCGTTATTCTACATTTCCGCAAATGCAGGTCTCGAAGGTGCTGTCATCATCAACAAAGTTCGTGAGAGCGAGCCGGGTGTCGGATTTGATGCAGCAAAAGAAGAGTATGTAAACATGGTAGATGCAGGAATCCTTGATCCTGTAAAAGTTACAAGAAGTGCATTACAGAACGCAACAAGCGTTGCTTCTACATTATTGACAACAGAGTCTGTTGTAGCAGACATCAAAGAGCCAGCTCCGGCAATGCCGGCAGGTGGTGCACCGGGAATGGGAATGATGTAATTCAACAGCTCACATATGCCCTAACAAAAAAGCCGTCCGCATGCTTGCATGTGGGACGGCTTTTTGGATCTCTTTTTCACAACATATCGTTTAGCCAATTATATCGGCGAGCGGACAGATCTGTACGTCATTTTCAGTAAGTACTTTACGGATTTTTTCTACAAAAAGCAATGCTTTTTCGCCATCTCCGTGTACACATACAGAATCAGCCTGAATCGGAATATCTTTTCCGGTGACAGCAGTGACAACGCCTTCTTTTACCATACGGATGACACGGGCAATAGCCTCATCTTCATCTGTGATCATGGCGCCTTCTTTGCGACGGTTTACTAACGTACCATCTTCTTCATATCCGCGATCAGCAAATACTTCACTGGCTGCTTTTAAGCCACAGTCTTTTGCCGCACGGATCATTTCGCTTCCGGATAATCCCATAACAATAATTTCAGGATCATAATCACGGATCGCTTCGCAGATCGCCAGAGAAAGGGCATAATCTTTGGCAGCCATGTTGTACAAGGCTCCATGTGGTTTGACGTGCTGCAGACGCATTCCGTTTGCCTGACACATGCCTCCAAGAGCACTAATCTGATACAGCGTATAAGCTTTGGCTTCTGCTGGGGAAATTGCCATATTTCTGCGGCCAAATCCCATAAGATCCGGAAGTCCCGGATGCGCTCCGATCTTGATGCCAGCCTCTTTGGTGCGGGCAATGGATTCCAGCATTACGACAGGATCGGATGCATGATATCCGCAGGCAATATTTGCAGAGGAAATAAGGGGAATGATTTTTTCATCCATTCCAATGGTATAGCGGCCGAAGCTTTCGCCCAGATCACTATTTAAATCTACCTGATACATGGTAAAGACCTCTCTTTCTGATTAAAAATCATGCTTTACATTTGTGGATTTATCAGTCCAGACGCAAAATCCGTTCAATAAAGCCGGTGTCGGCTTTTCCTTCACAGAACTCTGGATTTTTCAGAATACGATACTGGAAATCCAGGTTGGTTTCCACACCCATGATAAGCATTTCATCCAATGCAGAACGCATTTTCTGCAGGGCAGCTTTACGATCCGGTGCATGTACAATGACTTTTGCAATCATGGAATCGTATTCGGAAGGAATGCGGTAACCGGTGTAAAGGGCAGTGTCCACACGGACGCCGTTTCCTGCCGGCAGGTGCAGATGTTTAACCACACCGGGACTTGGCATAAAGTTTTTCTCCGGAATTTCCGCATTGATGCGGCATTCGATAGCATGTCCCTTTGGTGTGACATCATTCTGGGAAAAACTTAACGGTTCTCCCATAGCTACGCGAATCTGTTCAATGATCAGATCGGTACCGGTGACCATTTCTGTGACACCGTGCTCTACCTGAATTCGGGTGTTCATTTCCATGAAATAGTAAGTGCCTTTCGGATCTACGATAAATTCGACAGTTCCGGCATTTGTATAATTCACTGCTTTGGCTGCAAGAATTGCGTCATGATTCATGGAAGCACGCATTTTTTCTGTGATGGCAGGAGATGGAGATTCTTCGATCAGCTTCTGATGATTTCGCTGTACCGAGCAGTCACGTTCTCCAAGTGCAACTACGTTTCCGAAATTGTCTGCCATGATCTGAATTTCCACATGGCGCGGATTTTCGATATATTTTTCGATGTACATTGTATCATCGCCAAACGCATTTGCAGATTCCCGTTGTGCCATGTTGAAATGAAATTCAAACTCGTCTTTGGACTGTGCCACGCGCATACCTTTTCCACCGCCGCCGGAGGATGCTTTGATCATTACCGGATAACCGATCTCATCCGCAAATTTTTCACCGGTTTCAGCATCATAGACTGGTTCTCTTGTGCCGGGAACGACAGGTACTTTGGCATCCATCATGGTCTGGCGGGCATGGGATTTATTTCCCATACTGTTGATGACTTCTGCAGTCGGACCGATAAATGCGATACCATATTCGTTGCAGAGACGGACAAAATCTGCATTTTCAGATAAAAATCCAAATCCCGGGTGGATGGCATCAGCACCGACATTGCGGGCTGCTGTGATAATGCGTTCCATATTCAGATAATTGTTGCGGGCAGGACCTTCTCCAATGCAGACACGCTGATCCGCAAGTTGTACATGAAGACTGTTTTGATCTTCTTTGGAATATACAGCGACGCTGCGGATTCCCATGTTTCGGCAGGCGCGGATAATGCGGACTGCGATTTCTCCACGATTTGCGATTAATATTTTGTGAAACATCAGCAGGCCTCCTTAGTCATCCAGTTTCTTTACCTTAAACAGTGGCTGGCCATATTCGATTTTCTGTTCATTGCTGACCAGTACTGCTTCGATTTCACAGTCAAAATCACTTTCAATTTCGTTCATCAGCTTCATAGCTTCCAGAATACATACAGTCTGGCCGGCTTTGACTCTGTCACCGACTTTTACGAAGGCTTTTGCTTCCGGTGACGGAGCAGAGTAGAAAGTGCCGACAATCGGAGATGTGATGTAAGTTTCATCTTCGGCTTCTTCTTCTGCCTGGGCAGCAGGTGCTGTCTGCGCGATGGTGATTGCGGCTTCTCCCGGAACACCAGCAGTTCCGCGGCGGCTCATTTTGATCTTTGTATCGCCTTCCTGGATGGAAAACTCCAGCATGGAAGAATTTTCAATAATCTGTACAAGTTTTTCAATCTGTTGTAAATCCATGATAATTTGTTACTCCTTTAATTATTCAGTAGTTAGTCCTGGAACAGCTTTGTCAGGCGCTTAGCTACCAGCCTGCAGTCCAGTACCTCCTTACATGGCTGATAAATTTGTTTGCGGAATTCCTGCAGTTCGTGCAGTTCATCCTGCATCAATTGCTGGGCTTCTTCCACAGTAACTGCCTGAAACCGTACTTTGTGGTCTGTTTTCCGCTGAACCAGTTTTGGAATATCCACGGAAATGACAGTGGCAATTTTGGCATATCCTCCGGTGGTCTGGCGGTCAGAAAGCAGAATGATCGGTTTTCCGTGGCTTGGTACCTGAACGGAACCAAAGGCAATTCCATCGGAAATAATATCCGATGTCGTTTTGTAGGCAATAAAAGGCCCTTCCAGACGGCATCCCATGCGGTCAAATTCGCTGGTTACAGTATATTCTGATTCCAGGAATGTTTTTCGCCCTGCAGAGGTAAAAGATTTATCCTGTGGTCCCATGATGACACGTAAAGTCACCTCATCCTGGTCAAATTCATCCAGATCCAGGGTGCGGGACAGGTAATACGGTAGATATCTTCGTTTGATACGGAAACCGACATAATCTCCGTCCATCAGGCGGCGTCCTTTATATCCACCGATGGAGCATTTGATATTGGTAGAACGGCTGCCCATCACCACTGGGATATCCAGGTAGCTGGAAAAAGCGATGTAGCCGCGGCTTCCGGTTCTGGCTCCACGGAAAGATAAGATATCACCGCGGTGTATGTAAACTGCGGTATAGTTTTTGATCGGCTTACCATTTACCTGTGGCTGGAAATCACCGCCGGTGATAGCAATGATGGTCTCGGAAGTGAATTCCAGGGTTGGTCCCATCAGGGTAAACTCCAGAACCGCTTCATTTTCCGGATTATCCAGAAGCAGATTTGCAATTTTAAAGGAACGTACATCCATGACACCGGACACGCCGAAGCCCTGGCTCTGATAGCCGGTTCTTCCAAGATCCTGTACGGTTGTGAGCATGCCGCCTTTTAATACACGAACGCCCATAGGTTACACCTCCTTTGGATGAATGGTACAGGTATAAGTACCGTTATCCACTTCATTTTTTATGTTTGCAAAATCAGATTCACTGACTGGGACGAAACGGATGTAATCACCTGCTTCAAAAAGAATCGGAACATCACGGTTCGGATCATAAGTTTTAACCGGTGTCAGTCCCAGTAACTGCCAGCCACCTGGGGAATCCAGTGGATAGATGCCGGTCTGGGAAGCGCCAATGCCGACACTTCCGGCCGGAATCCGGATACGTGGATTTGCCAGACGTGGAGTGTGAATACGCTCATCCAGACCGCCCAGGTAGGAAAATCCAGGCAGAAATCCAAGCATGTAGATCAGATAGTCACTGGATGAATGAATAGTAATGACTTCCTGTGTGGTAAGGTTTGCATGTTTTGCAATATTTTCCAGATCCGGGCCGTATTCCCCGCCGTAGCATACCGGAATTTCAAAAATACGGGAAGAAGAAGCTTTTTTGCTGACTTCCAGTTTTAATAATTTTTCCAGACGGCGTTTTAATTTGCGATAGTCAATGACCCGCGGATCGTAGTTGATGAGAAGGCTTGTGAAGGCAGGGATCACATCTGTGACACCTTCCAGATGCTGTTCTCTCATCAGATGCACAAATGCAGTGATCTGTGCATTGATTTCAGGAGAAATCTCCTGCCCAAACTGAATGAGCAGGGAGGAATCTCCGGCGGTAAGAATTTTTGTCTCTTTCATAATTGATCATGCTCCATTATGCAAAAAGTGTTGCAAGGTTTCCAAGGGAGGTGATGCCGAGGTATGCAGAGATGATAACAACAATGATACCAAGGATCAGCAGCCAGTTTGGATGATGGTAATCCTCCCCCATGATGGTTTTCTTTTTGGAAGCTACCAGACACACACCCAGGGTGATCGGAAGAATCAGACCGTTTAAGGCACCTGCCAGAACGAGCAGAGTAGCCGGCTGACCGATCAGAGCCATAACGATGGTGCTGAGGATGATAAATCCGACAATAAACCATTTTTCATTTTTTTCGATTACTTTGCTGAATGTCTTCAGGAAAGATACGGAAGTATATGCACAGCCAACGATGGAAGTGATGGCAGCACATAAAAGCACAAGCCCGAAGAAGCGATATCCGATCTCACCGGCACCGATTTTGAATGCATCAGCAGCAGGGTTGGACGGATCCAGTGTATGAGCACCGGAAGTTGCAGTAGCAACGACAACACCAAGGATAGCGAGGAATAACAGTACACGTACGATTGTTGCGATACCAAGTCCCATGACAGAACTTTTTCTGATTTCACTCAGATTTTCCTTTTTTGTGATACCGGCATCAATCAGACGATGTGCACCGGCAAAGGTGATATATCCGCCGACAGTACCGCCAAGTAATGTCAGGATTGCAGGGAAGATATCGCCCATTGGTGCAGATGGTGCAACGGTTTCTTTTAATGCATAGCCAACTGGTGGACGAACAATGAGGATCACTACAAAGATAACAGCGATCATGAGTCCGCCAAGTACTTTGGTCAGTGTGTCCATAGCTTTTAAAGCATTTTTAAACAAGAAAACAAGAACGGCAATGGCACCTGCCAGGAAATATCCTGCGGTGGTCGGGATACCAAGCAGTGTGTTAAAACCAAGCGCACCTCCGCCAACGTTACCGATATTGAAGACCAGTCCGCCGGCAACGATCAGGAAAGCTACTACATAACCGAGTCCCGGAAGGACTTTATTTGCCACATCCTGTCCACGCATGCCGGATACACATAAAACACGCCATACATTTAACTGCACGATGGCTGCCAGTATGATAGAAATCAAAATGACAAAGCCGAAACTTCCGTGTAAGCTGTCAGTGAATTTTCCGGTCTGGGTCAAAAAGCCCGGACCAATGGCAGAAGTTGCCATAAGGAATGCGGCACCGATCAGGGCACCGGCATTTTTTTTCTGATTGTTTTTGTTCATAAGTATCTCCTTCTGTATGATATGTACTCTCAGAACTGTTAAAAAATTTCCGGAGTCCATTTTTTATAGTGTTACTATTATACATAATTATAAGAAGAAGTACAAACTTTTTTATTATTACAGTTCACTCATCATATGTATTCAAATATTGATCATGCTTGCATGAGGAAATATTTGGATACATAATGATGAAGGGAGCGCCTTTTTATGAGCAAAAGTAGTAGCGTAGCTACGGAGAAGTCCTGAAAGGACGTTTTGCGAATGGCGCGTGTGAACTGTAACTTATAAATAAAGTGAAAAGTGTCACTTGTATGTTCTCAGAATTAGTGCTAAAATAATCTTAGAAATTGCATAGGGATTTGCATGAGATTATGAGCTGAGCAAAAAGAAAAACCATGAGAGTGGTTTATTTTTGCTTGGCTTTTATTAGTTAAAGGAGAAGAATGTTATGTATGATGTAATGATCATAGGAGCAGGCGTGACAGGAAGTGCCATTGCCCGGGAACTGATGCGTAAGAAGAGAAAGGTAGCAGTATTGGAGCGCTGCAGTGATATTTGCGAAGGAACCAGCAAGGCAAATAGTGGCATTGTACACGCCGGATTTGACGCAACACCCGGAACATTAAAAGCGAAGATGAATGTGCAGGGAAGCAAGAGGATGGAAGCACTTTCGAAGGAACTTGATTTTTCTTATAAGCGGAATGGTTCTCTGGTGCTTTGTTTTGAAGATGCGGACAGATCAAAATTAGAAGAATTACTGGAAAAAGCGGAGAAAAATGGTGTGGAAGGATGTCAGATCATTTCCGGTGATGAAGTGCGGCAGATGGAACCGCAGGTGTCGGATCAGGTCGTGGCTGCGCTGTATGCGCCGGCAGGCGGCATTGTATGTCCTTTTGGATTAACGATCGCACTGGCAGAAAATGCATGTGCAAACGGTGTACAGTTTTTCCTGAACCAGGAAGTTCAGAATATTGTAAAAAAAGATGGATATTATGAGGTCTGCACGCAGGATCATGTGTATGAGACAAAACTGGTAGTAAATGCTGCAGGCGTTTATGCGGATGTTTTTCACAATATGGTCAGTGAACAGAAGATTCAGATCATTCCGCGAAAGGGCGAGTATTGTCTGCTGGATAAAAAAGTAGGCGAATTTGTCTCTCATACGATTTTCCAGCTTCCGACAAAATATGGAAAAGGTGTACTGGTAACGCCGACCGTACATGGGAATCTGATGCTTGGACCGACGGCAGTGGACGAATTGGACAAGGAAAATATCGCAACCACAGCAGAAGGTCTGGAGGATCTGCAGCAGCGTGCGGGCTTAAGTACACCAAACCTGCCAAAACGCCAGACTATCACGTCATTTGCCGGTCTTCGTGCACATACAGAGAAGAATGATTTTATCATTGAAGAAGTGGCAGATGCACCGGGATTTATCGATGCGGCAGGGATTGAATCTCCGGGACTTTCCAGTGCACCGGCGATTGGCATTTATGTGGCAGAAATGATTGAAAAACTGCTTCCGGCAGAGGATAATCCGGAGTTTGTATCCACCAGAAAAGGAGTAGTCTGCATGGAAGAACTGAGTATGGAAGAACGCCATCTGATGATCCGGAAAAATCCGGCGTATGCGAATGTGATCTGCCGCTGTGAGATGGTGACAGAAGGAGAAATTCTGGATGCGATCCACCGTCCGTTGGGAGCGACAACGCTGGATGGAGTGAAACGCAGAACCCGTGCGGGAATGGGAAGATGTCAGGCAGGATTCTGTTCCCCGAAAACCGTGGAAATCCTTGCAAGGGAACTTGGATGCGACATCAGTGAGATTACGAAAAAAGGCAGAAATTCAGGATTCCTGACCGGATATGATAAGGAGGAACTGTAATATGAAAACAAAAATTGCAATCATCGGCGGCGGTCCTGCAGGTCTGTCAGCAGCAGTTGCGGCACGAAAGGCCGGTGTGGAAGATATTTTGATTTTAGAGCGTGATGAGCAGCTTGGCGGTATTTTAAATCAGTGCATCCACAATGGATTTGGGTTACATACGTTTCAGGAAGAGCTGACGGGACCGGAGTATGCGGCACGTTTTATTGCAGAAGTGGAAGAAATGCGGATTCCATATCTGCTGTCAACTATGGTGGTGGATATCAGTCCGGAGAAAAAGATTACCTGTATGAACCGGGAACGGGGAATGTTTGTGCTAGAGGCAGAAGCCATCATTCTGGCGATGGGATGCAGGGAACGTCCGCGAGGTGCCCTGAATATTCCGGGGTATCGTCCGGCGGGAATTTATTCTGCAGGAACCGCACAGCGTTACGTCAACATAGAGGGACGGATGCCAGGTGAAAAAGTGGTCATTCTTGGCTCCGGTGACATCGGTCTGATCATGGCGCGGCGCATGACGTTTGAAGGCGCTAAAGTGCAGGTGGTGGCAGAACTAATGCCATATTCCGGTGGATTGAAGCGAAACATTGTACAGTGTCTGAATGATTATGATATTCCGTTAAAATTAAGTCATACTGTGGTAGATATCAAAGGGAAAGACCGGGTGGAGGCAGTTACGATCGCGCAGGTGGATGAAAAATTAAAACCGATTCCGGGAACAGAAGAAACCTACGAGTGTGATACCTTACTGTTATCCTGCGGATTAATCCCGGAAAATGAGCTTTCCGGAAAATTGGGTGTGGAATTAAGTACGGTGACTTCGGGGCCGATTGTAAATGAGAGTCTGGAAACTAATATTCCGGGTGTGTTTGCCTGCGGGAACGTATTACATGTGCATGATCTGGTGGATTATGTATCCGAAGAAGCTGGCGCAGCAGGAACGTTTGCGGCAGAATATGTGACACAGCAGTTTGCGGAAGACACGACAGAAATCGCTATCTGCCCGGAGGGTGGTGTGCGCTATACCGTGCCGTCTTCCATTCATCCTCATCGGATGCAGGACAAACAGATCGTCCGTTTCCGCGTTGGAAATGTATACAAAAACAGTGAACTCTGTGTTTATTTTGGCGATAGTTGTATCATGCGTCTGAAAAAGAAAGTTATGGCACCGGGCGAGATGGAACAGGTAATTTTACAAAAGAAAAAATTGCAGGAATATGAAAATCTGTCCAAAATAACAATTCGAATCGAACAGGAGGAAGCATAATGGAACGAAAAGAACTGATTTGTATCGGCTGTCCGCTGGGCTGTAATCTGACAGTGGAAATGGATGGCGGGCAGGTGGTATCTGTAAATGGAAATACATGCAAACGTGGAGATGATTATGCCAGAAAGGAACTGACAGATCCAAGAAGAATCGTGACATCGACAGTGCCGGTAGCTGGAGGCAATCTGCCGGTGGTATCGGTAAAAACGGCATCAGATATTCCGAAGGGAAAAATTCGGGAATGTCTGTGTGCATTAAAAGGAGTGACACTTACTGCACCGGTTCAGATCGGTGATGTGATTGTGGAAAATGTGGCAGATACCGGCGTGGATGTGATTGCAACGAAATCTATATCAGATGTGAGATGACTCCCACCTCTATAGGTGGTGAGCAACAAGAATGCCGAGGGAATTCTTGAAACATTTTGAGAGATACGATAGAATGATGTTGAGGTCAAAAGATGCCATACGAATTGTTCCGTACTTCGTACTCCCACAATTCTCCCCAATATTCGCATATCGTGAAGCTGACGCTCCACTTTTATGCTCATATCGGGGCGGGTCATTAAGCCATAAAACCACTCTTGTGCAAGCACATCGTGGTTTCAGGCTTTTGACCCTGGCATCATAGAATAATAAGAAAAGTTGACGGAAATGAGGAGAAATCATGGGGAAAAAATATATCATGGCATTGGATCAGGGAACCACGAGCTCCCGGTGTATTTTATTTGATCATGAGGGAAATATCTGTGGGATGGCACAGAAAGAGCTGACACAGATTTATCCGCAGCCGGGCTGGGTGGAGCAGAATCCGCGTGAAATATGGTCTACACAGTTATCTGTTTTGACAGAAGCTCTGGCTGTGACAGGAGCAATGCCAGAAGATATTGAAGGAATCGGAATTACGAATCAGCGTGAAACAACGATTGTGTGGAATCGTTTTACCGGGGTACCGGTATACAATGCGATTGTCTGGCAGTGTCGTCGAACGGCAGAACAGATTGACCGTCTGAAAGAGGAAAAATTTGATGAGCTGATCCGTGAGCGGACCGGACTGATCGCAGATGCATATTTTTCAGCGAGCAAGATTGCGTGGATTCTGGACAATGTCGAAGGTGCACGGGAACAGGCAGAGGAAGGAAACCTTTTATTTGGAACCGTGGACACCTGGCTGATCTGGAATCTGACCGGAGGCGCTGTGCATGTGACAGACTATTCCAACGCATCCAGAACAATGCTTTATGATATTCACAAATGCTGCTGGGATCAGGAAATCCTGGAAAAATTCAACATTCCGGAAAGTATGCTTCCGGAAGTAAAACCATCCAGCTATATCTATGGTTATACTGATCCGGCGGTGACAGGTGGAGAAATCCCGGTGTGCGGAGCAGCGGGAGATCAGCAGGCAGCTTTGTTTGGGCAGAGTTGTTTTGGAAAAGGGGAAGGAAAAATCACATACGGAACCGGATGTTTTCTTCTTATGAATACTGGAAATGAACCGATCACATCAAAAAATGGATTGTTGACGACATTGGCGGCGAGTGTCAGTGATGAGGTGGAATATGCATTGGAAGGAAGCGTATTTGTGGCAGGTGCGGCGATCCAGTGGCTGCGGGATGAGATGCGCATGATCAAAAGTGCGCGCCAGTCAGAAGAGTACGCAGATGAAGTACCGGATTGCAAGGGAGTTTATGTCGTTCCTGCTTTTACCGGAATGGGTGCACCATATTGGGATTCCTATGCACGGGGCACCATTGTAGGTGTGACCAGAGGATGTAAAAAAGAGCATTTTATCCGTGCAACGTTGGAGTCCATCGCTTATCAGGCTTATGATGTCATTGCCGCAATGGAAGAAGATGCGGGAGTTAAAATGACACATTTAAAAGTGGACGGTGGAGCCAGTGCGAATAATATGCTGATGAAATTCCAGGCAGATATCGCAGGAATCCGTGCAGAGCGTCCGAAATGCATTGAGACAACAGCACTTGGTGCGGCGTATCTGGCAGGATTGGCTGTAGGCTATTGGAGCAGCAAGGATGAAATTCGCAAAAACTGGAATCTTGGCCGTACGTTTGAACCCACCATGGAGGAAACAGAGCGTGCGAAACTGCTGAAAGGCTGGCATCGCGCAGTGCGTTGTGCACTTGCATGGTCTCAGGATGAAGAATGAAATTGTAATTTCTGATGTGTTCGTTTTTCCAAAGAACAGAAAAAATGTCTTTATATCCTATGGATTTTCATGTATAATGATAAGGTTGAGTGATAATCCATAAAACAGGAGGAACTATACATATTATGAAAAAAGTAGAAGATTACGTGAGAAGTATCCCGGATTTTCCGGAACCGGGAATTATTTTCCGCGATATAACAACCGTTTTACAGGATCCGGACGGACTGAAACTTGCGATTGACGGATTAAAGGAGCGTCTGGATGGCGTTGATTTTGATGTGGTAGTTGGAGCAGAATCCAGAGGATTTATCTTTGGAGCACCGCTGGCTTACGAATTTGGCAAAGGTTTTGTGCCGGTTCGTAAAAAAGGTAAACTTCCATGCGAGACAGTTTGTGCCAAATATGACCTTGAGTACGGTTCTGCTGAAATCGAGATGCACAAAGATTCCATCAAACCGGGTCAGAAAGTTGTCGTAGTAGACGATCTGATCGCAACAGGCGGAACAATCGAGGCTGCCATCAAACTGATCGAGAGCCTTGGCGGAGAAGTTGTCAAAGTATTATTCCTGATGGAGCTGGCTGGATTAAACGGTCGTGAGAAACTGAAAGGTTACGACGTAGAGTCTGTCATTACTTATCCGGGTAACTAGGATTGGGGCAGAGAGAGTCTCTGCCCAGAGTTTATCCTTATAAAAACAAGAGAAATCGTTAATTAAAAAAGCTTTCTGACCAGAAAAATCATGATTGAATGATAGGTTCTGTCAGAAAGTTTTTTGTATTTATGCATCATAATATTTTTTCACAAACGTAATAAAATTCTGCATCTGCGTCGTCAGATAGCGTCCTTTTTTCCATACAATACCAATATCCGTTTTCATTGGCGGCTCCATAGGTATGGCCTTGTATTTCGGCAGTCCTGCGGTAATGCAGCTATAAAGAAAACATCCCACTGTCCCGGAGCGAATAAAATTAATCATGGTATAGAGCTGGTTTCCCTGCATGATAATATTCGGATGGACATTTCCGAAATCAAAGCGGGTGCGTAAAATGGCATTCTGTACAGAATCTTTATTAAACAAAATAACATTCTGATGATCCAGATCAGCAGCTTTGATAGAAGTATGATTTGCCAGTGGGTGTTCCGGGGATACACAGAACACAAGCTGGTCGTGAATAAGTACATGGCTGTTCAGCTGGTCGATGTTATACATTTCCATATTGACGAGAGCCAGATCCAGTTTATCTTCCAGAACCAGATCGCAGGCACGTACAGAACCATATTCCTCCAGGGATACAAGAGCATCTGGATATTTGGAACGGTAAGCATCAATGAGTCCCGGAAAGAAAAAACTGCTGAGCACTGGAGGAATGCCGACGTGGATCGGATTTTGCTGAATCCGGCTGCCGTTCAATTCAAATTGCATATCTTTGCAGTACTGCAGAATGTAGTCAGCTTTCTTATAAAACAGTGCGCCGTCTTCCGTCAGGGTGAGCCGGTTGTTGAATCGTGTAAAAAGTGTGATGCCAAATTCAGCCTCCAGTTCCCGGATAGCCAGTGAAATGGCCGGCTGCGTCACAAACAGCTGATTTGCAGCAGCGGTGATGCTGTGGCATCTGCATGTTTCACAAAAATATTTCAACTGATTTAAGGTCATAAAAATTCTCCTTTCGTCGAAGCTGCTTTCCGTCATAAATTCACCACTGATGAATGATCAGATGAATTCAATAACTTCCTTTTGCTTAAAGTATACTATAAATTTTATTTATGGCAAGTTAAAATTCATTAAATAGACAAATGACTATACCTGATTTACAATACAGATATCAAATAAAGAGAACGGCCGATTCACAATTCTTTACAGGGAGGGTGAAAAATGTCAGCATCGACAATAACAATTTTATTTCTGATATTTGCGATTGTCAGCTTTATATTAGAAAAGATTCCACTGGGGCTTACCGCTACGATTGTAGCAATCGGATTAAATGTGACCGGGGTTCTGGACGCTTCCCAGACATTCAGCGGATATGTAAACAGCAACGTGATTCTGTGCGTTGGAATGTTTGTAGTAGGACAGGCACTTTTTGAAACCGGCATGGCAAACAAGATTGGTGGGGTGGTGATCAGATTTGCAAAAAATGAAAAAATCCTGATGGTTGCCATTATGGTGATCGTAGGAGTCATGTCAGGATTCCTGTCAAATACAGGGACCGCAGCAGTATTGATCCCAGTTGTCTGTGGAATTGCAGACGAATCCGGATATTCCAGAAGCCGCCTGCTCATGCCACTGGTATTTGCAGCAGCACTTGGCGGAAACCTCTCCATTATCGGAGCACCGGGAAATCTGATGGGTGTGGATGCCCTGCAGAATCTTGGTGAAGAAACCGGATTTTTTATGTATGCGCCGATCGGAATCCCAATGCTTCTGGCAGGTATCGTTTATTTTGTTTTCATCGGATACCGCCTGCTTCCGAAGACTTCTGCAAAAAGTGTGGCAGAAGTGGCAGAGACAAAACCGGATTTCAGTCATGTGCCAAAGTGGAAACAGATTACGTCTCTGGTAGTGCTGATCGCGGTTATTTTAGCAATGATCTTTGAAAAACAGATTGGTATTCCAATTCAGGTATCTGCCTGTATCGGAGCCTGTGTAGTTGTACTAACCGGTGTTATTTCCGGAAGCGCTGCACTGAAATCCATAGATTTAAAAGTAGTTCTCCTCTTCGGTGGTTCCCTGGCGCTTGCCAATGCACTGGATACCTCAGGCGCTGGAACCATGATTGCGGACACGATCGTAGGATTCCTTGGAAAAAATCCAAGCCCGATGATGTTATTGTTTGTCATTTTTGTAGTGTCATGTGTTCTGACAAACTTTATGTCAAACACAGCAACCACAGCGCTGATGGTTCCAATTGCGGTATCTATGTCAGATATCCTTGGGGCAGATCCAAGAGCAGTGGTTATTGCAACGGTAATTGCAGCATCCTGCGCTTACGCAACACCAATCGGAATGCCTGCAAATACCATGGTAGTCGGACTTGGCGGTTATACCTTTAAGGATTATGTGAAATCAGGTTTGCCGCTGATCCTTGTATCCTTTGCGTTATGTATGATTTTGTTACCAATTTTATTCCCATTTTATCATTAAAAAGCTGCTGTATAAGCGGCGAAGCTAGTATTAAAGTTTAAAGTAAAAATTGCTGGAGGTGCGATTCAATGAAAGAAAAAGAAATCAAGAGATTAACAGACATGGTAGCCGACTTTGTCGGACATATCGGAAAAAAGCTGCCGGATGATGTTGTGGCAAAATTAGAGGAGCTTGGCTCCAAAGAAGATGCGGCACTGCCGAAAGTATTATATGAAACCATGACAAAAAATCAGGGACTGGCAGTAGAACTTGACCGTCCGAGCTGTCAGGATACCGGTGTCCTTCAGTTCTGGCTCAAATGCGGAACAAATTTCCCGTACATCAATGAGCTGGAAGCTCTGCTGACAGATGCGGTTGTGCAGGCAACATTTGCCACACCACTTCGCCACAATTCTGTACAGACGTTTGACGAGTACAACACAAAGAAAAATGTCGGAAAAGGAACACCGACGGTATGGTGGGATATTGTCCCAAATAACGACCAGTGTGAGATTTATGCTTACATGGCAGGTGGCGGATGTACTCTTCCGGGTAAAGCAATGGTACTGATGCCGGGTGCAGGGTATGAAGGAATCACCGATTTTGTACTGGATCAGATGACTACTTATGGATTAAATGCCTGCCCGCCGCTTCTGGTTGGTGTCGGTGTCGGAACTTCCGTAGAGACTGCAGCATTAAATTCTAAAAAGGCGCTGATGAGACCGATTGGTTCCCACAATGACAATGCAAATGCAGCAAAAATGGAGCAGCTTTTAGAGGATGGAATCAATGCTATTGGCCTTGGACCGCAGGGTATGGGCGGAAAATATTCTGTTATGGGTGTAAATATTGAGAATACAGCACGTCATCCGTCTACTATCGGTGTTGCTGTAAACGTAGGATGCTGGTCACACCGTCGTGGTCACATTGTGATCGACAAAGATCTGAACGTAGTCTGTGATACACATTCTACCTGGAAATTTGAGTAAAAAGTAACGGCTTTCCTTTCTAGATGTATGATTGGCGAAAAGTGAAAGCTATGCAAATATTTCGTGAAAAAGGAGAATAAAAAGATGATTGAAATCAGAGGCGATAAAAAAGTATTGGTTACTCCTGTAAGCAAGGAGGATCTGGCAGATATTAAAATCGGTGACATTGTATGGCTGGACGGCGATCTGATGACCTGTCGTGACGTGGCACACCGCAGACTGGTGGAATATGGCAGAGAGCTTCCATATGACATCAGAAACAAAGCAATTTTCCATGCAGGACCGATTGTAAGAAAAATCGAAGGAACTGAGGATGATTATGAGATGGTATCCGTTGGACCGACTACTTCCATGCGTATGGAAAAATTCGAGTACGAATTTACCGAGCAGACTGGTGTCCGCGTGATTGTCGGCAAAGGTGGCATGGGACCGAATACCGAGCGTGCATGTAAAGATTTCGGAGCCATTCATTGTGTATTCCCGGCAGGCTGCGCTGTTGTGGCTGCTACCGAAGTGCAGTATATTGCGGAGCATCACTGGGATGAACTTGGAATGCCGGAAACACTCTGGTGCTGTAAGGTCAAAGAATTTGGCCCGCTCATCGTATCCATTGATGCAAACGGACGCAATTTATTCGAAGAACAGAAAGTTATTTATAATGAAAGAAAAGAAGCTGCAAAGCAGAAGATTTATCCGGAAGTAAAATTCATCAAATAAAAATTTATGCATATAGAAGAGTGTTTATGCTGAGCAGATCCATTCGGTTGCAAAACTGAGTACTCCATAGAATTACAGGATGCGCACCATGTATAGCAGGCATGGTGCGTATTCTTTTGACAGAAAATCACATTGAAAATCCTTTTAAATTTCTGATTCCGAAAAGGAATATCTTCATAACAAGAATGATTTTTACAAAATAGTGGAACCGGTGTTTTAATAGTAATAAAGAATAAGGCAGAATTAATAAAAAATTATATTTTTTGCAGTTAGAAAAGGAAATGCGAAGTATTTTGTATACTTTGCATAGAATACAAGTGAATATGCCAAGGAAATGCAAAAAAATGTATAGGCAAACAGGAACATTTTTCTTGAACTTTTGTAAAAAATGAAGTAAAATGAATTAGGTATGTTAATAAAATAACAATCTCAAGGAGGTATGAGGCAATATGGCAGAATGTTTAGCGTTAGAGCGAATCAACCGTCTGTTAGATGAAGGTAGTTTCGTAGAGGTTGGCGCATTAGTTTCCGCCCGCACAACAGATTTTACCGTAAATGACCAGTCTGCACCATCCGATGGTGTTATCACAGGATACGGACAGATTGAGGGCAATCCGGTGTATGTATATAGTCAGAACCGTGATGTGCTGAACGGAACGATGGGTGAGATGCACGCAAAGAAAATTGCAAAATTATATGATATGGCTGATAAGGCAGCAGCTCCGGTGATCGGACTGTTAGACTGCGGCGGTTTTCGTCTGCAGGAATCTGTAGATGCACTGGACAGCTTTGGATGTGTCCTTGCAAAGCAGGCTGAGTATGCGGACAGTGTACTTCAGATCAGCGCAGTAATGGGTAACTGTGCAGGTGGTATGACACTGATTCCGGCTATGAGTGATTTTGCATTTATGACAAAAGAAGCACAGATGTATGTGAATGCACCGCATACCATTCAGGATAATAAAAAACTTTCCCGCGAGTTTGATTCTGCAAAATATCAGGCGGCAGTTTCCGGACAGGCAGAAGTACTGGAGAGTGAAGAGGCTGTTCTGACAAAAATCCGTGAGCTGGTAGTAATGCTCATTGATGAAGAATATGGACGTTGTGGAGAGGATGATCTGAATCGTTACATTTCTGATAAAACATGTGCCATGAAAGATGCACGTGCATTGTTAGCTGAGTGTGCAGACGATAAATTCCTGGAGATCCGCCCGGATTACGCACCGGAGATGGTGACAGGATTCCTTACATTAAATGGAATTTTAGTTGGTGCAGTGGCAAATGCCGATGCACTTTATGATGAAAAAGGTGAGAAGACTGCAGATCTGGCTGACGGTCTTACGGTAGACGGATGTGAGAAAGCAGCAGCTTTCGTCGCATTCTGTAACGATTGCGAGATTCCGCTTCTGACTGTGACAGCAGCAGATGGATTTGCGGCAGTAGAGCAGACAGAAAAAGGTCTTCCACAGGCAATCGCAAAACTGGTAAAAGCTTATCACGACGGCGGTTTCAACAGTAAAGTAAACCTGATCATGGGCGATACTTACGGCAGTGCTTATGTGGCTATGGGCGCAAGAAGCATCAGTGATGCCGATATGGTATTTGCATGGGATGATGTTAAAGTAGGTATGATGGAAGCTGAAAAAGCAGCAAATATTTTATTTGCAGCTGAAGGAGAGAAAGCAACTGAAAAACAGGCAGCTGCTTATGAAGGAAAACAGAATGCCGTAACTTCCGCAGCAGCAAGAGGCAGCGTGGATGCAGTCATCGCTCCGGCACAGACAAGAAAACATCTGATCATGGCATTTTCCATGCTGTAAAAGAAAGGAAGATAGTGAAGATGAGAAAGAATATCAAAGGGATTGCGGCAGGCAGTCTCGGACTTCTGGCTTTACAGCTTCCGGGAATGACCGTATTTGCGCAGGCAGCAGACAGAAAAGCCCGGCTGGCAAATGCATTACAGAATACAGTCCTTGGTATGGGAACGGTATTCGTTATGCTGATCGCAATTGCGCTGATCATTTATTGTTTCAAGATCATTCCTGTAATCCAGAAAAAATTTGCCAAAAAAGCAGAACCGGCAGCAGAAGCACCAAAGACAGCACAAGTTGTTGCAGCTCCTGTACAGGAAACGGATGATCTGGAGCTGGTCGCTGTTATCGCAGCCGCGATCGCAGCAAGTGAGAATGTACCGGTAGACAGTTTCAGAGTTCGTACGATCAAGAGACGCTAATCACACCATTTTGTTTAAGGAGAATAGAAAAATGAAAAATTATACAATTACCGTAAACGGAAACGTATATGATGTAACCGTAGAAGAAAATACAAATGGCGCTCCGGCAGCAGCACCGGCTCCGAGAGCAGCAGCACCGGCTCCGGCTCCGGCAGCAAAACCGGCAGCTGCAGGCGCAGCAGGAAGCATTTCCATTACTGCAGGTGCAGCAGGTAAAGTTGTTGATGTTGTAGCAGCACCGGGCACAGCCGTAAAGAAAGGTGATCCTGTTGTTGTACTTGAGATCATGAAAATGGAGACACCAGTTGTTGCACCACAGGATGGCACTGTTGCCAGTGTGGATGTAGCAAAAGGTGAGACAGTAGAATCAGGAGCAGTACTTGCTACTATGAACGCATAAGACAGGAGGTAGACATGTCAGGTAATATAGCAGAGACATTGGGCAATCTCGTGCATCAGACCGCGTTCTTCAATCTGACCTGGGGAAACTATCTGATGATCGCCGTTGCCTGTGTGTTCTTATATTTAGCAATCAAAAAGGGATATGAGCCGTTACTGCTGGTACCGATCGCGTTTGGTATGCTTCTGGTAAATATTTATCCGGATATCATGATTTCTCCGGAAAATGCAAGCAACGGTGTCGGAGGTTTGTTGCACTACTTCTTTAAACTGGATGAGTGGTCCATTCTTCCGTCCCTGATTTTCCTTGGTGTCGGCGCACTGACGGATTTCCGTCCGTTGATCGCAAACCCGATCAGTTTTCTCTTGGGAGCAGCCGCACAGTTCGGTATTTTTGCCGCATATCTGCTGGCTATCGTATTCGGTTTTTCCGATGCAGCAGCTGCAGCAGTATCCATCATCGGTGGAGCAGATGGACCGACTTCCATCTTCCTGGCCGGAAAATTACATCAAAATGACTTGATGGGTCCGATCGCCGTGGCGGCGTATTCCTATATGTCATTAGTACCGATCATCCAGCCGCCGATCATGAAACTTTTAACAACTAAAAAAGAGCGTTCCATCCGTATGGGACAGCTTCGTGAAGTTTCCAAACTGGAAGCAATCCTTTTCCCAATCGTTGTTACCATTATTGTGTGTCTGGTGCTTCCGACCACAGCTCCATTGGTAGGTATGCTGATGCTTGGTAACCTGTTCCGTGAGAGTGGCGTAGTAAAACAGCTGTCCGAGACAGCATCCAACGCCCTGATGTACATTGTAGTTATCCTGCTTGGTACCTCCGTCGGAGCATCCACAAGTGCAGAAGCATTCCTGAAAGTGACAACACTTCAGATCGTAGTACTTGGTCTGGTAGCCTTTGCATTTGGTACCGCAGCAGGTGTTATCTTTGGTAAGATCCTGTGCGTTGTAACAAAAGGCAAGATCAATCCGCTGATCGGTTCTGCCGGTGTATCCGCAGTACCGATGGCAGCCCGTGTATCCCAGAAAGTTGGTGCAGAAGAAGATCCGACCAATTTCCTGCTGATGCACGCCATGGGACCAAATGTTGCCGGAGTTATCGGAACTGCGATCGCAGCCGGAGTATTCATGGCAATATTCGGTGTATAACTTTGTTTACAGTGTCGAAATCCTAAAAGCATGTCATGCTTGCATGTAAATGCTTTACAGGATTAGCGACACGCCCCTCCAATGAGAAAAAAAGCAGGACAGAGTCATGCGATTTTCGAATGGAGGGAGGAATGTGGGAGCTGGAACAGCGGAACAATCCGTAAACAAAGGCAATGATTATAAAAAAGGAGATAATTTATCATGGAGAAAAAACCATTGAAAATAACAGAAACTGTTCTGCGTGATGCGCATCAGTCTCTGATGGCCACCAGACTGACCACAGAGCAGATGCTTCCGATCATCGATAAAATGGATAAAGTCGGCTATCATGCAGTTGAATGCTGGGGCGGTGCAACTTTCGATGCATCCCTGCGTTTCCTGAAAGAAGATCCGTGGGAGCGTCTCAGAAAATTCCGTGATGGTTTCAAAAATACAAAACTGCAGATGCTGTTCCGTGGACAGAATATTTTGGGATACCGTCATTATGCAGACGATGTAGTAGAATATTTTGTACAGAAATCTATTGCAAACGGAATCGATATCATTCGTATTTTTGACTGTTTAAATGATCTGAGAAACTTAAAGACAGCCGTAGATGCCTGCAAAAAGGAAAAAGGTCATTCCCAGATTGCACTTTCCTATACCTTAGGTGAGGCATATACGCTGGATTATTGGGTAGATACTGCAAAACGTATCGAGGATATGGGTGCAGATTCCATCTGTATCAAAGATATGGCAGGCCTTCTGGTTCCATATGAGGCAGAGCGTCTTGTAAAAGCATTAAAAGAAAATGTAAGCCTTCCAATCGAGCTTCATACCCACTATACAAGTGGTGTGGCTTCTATGAGTTGTCTGAAAGCAGTAGAAGCCGGATGCGATATCATTGATACTGCAATTTCTCCACTGGCACTGGGCACATCCCAGCCGGCAACAGAAGTTATGGTTGAAACCTTCAAAGGTACACCGTATGATACCGGTCTGAATCAGGATATTCTTGCTGAAATCAATGAGTACTTTGGCAAAATCCGTGAGGAGGCAATGGCAAGCGGCCTGTTAAATCCGAAGGTACTTGGCGTAAATATCAATACTTTACGTTATCAGGTTCCGGGCGGAATGCTTTCAAACATGATTTCTCAGCTGAAAGAGCAGAACGCAGAGGACAAATATGAGGAAGTATTAAAAGAAATCCCGCGTGTAAGAAAAGACCTTGGTGAGCCACCTCTCGTAACACCTTCCAGCCAGATCGTAGGTACACAGGCTGTATTAAATGTTCTGATGGGTGAGCGTTATAAAGTTGCTACCAAAGAAACCAAGAGCATTTTACTTGGTGAATATGGTCAGACAGTAAAACCATTCAATCCGGAAGTAGTGGAAAAAGTTCTCGGCGCGGATAAAGATAAGGCAATTACTTGTCGTCCGGCAGATCTGATCGAACCGGAACTTGCCAAGATTGAGAATGAAATGTCACGCTGGAAACAGCAGGATGAGGATGTGCTTTCTTATGCACTCTTCCCGCAGCAGGCACTGGATTTCTTCAAATATCGTGAGGCACAGCAGACAAAGGTAGATCCGGAGGCGGCTGACCACAAAAATGGAGCTTATCCGGTTTAAAAAATAATGCTTCTTTGGCTTTAAAAATTTAATATTTTGAAAGAAAACGCAGAATCCTGTCAGGACAGGATTCTGCGTTTTCTGCATCGCTTCTGTATATTCTGCAATATTTTTGAATCACAATGTAGATGAATGGTCTTGATTATTTCCTCGGATTAAAAGACATGTATAAAGTTTTAAAGTGATTTGAACCGTATATTTGTTGAAATATATGAGCACCAATGATATAATGAAGGATACGACGATAAAAAATCGGAACAGAAGAAATAATGAGAGAAAGAGGATTTAATATGGAACATAACAAAAAGGAGCGCAGTAGTTTCTCTGGCGGAATCGGTTTTGTGCTTGCAGCAGCAGGAAGCGCAGTGGGACTTGGTAATCTGTGGCGTTTTCCTTATCTTGCCGCGCAGTATGGCGGAGGTATTTTTATTCTGGTATATATCATTCTGGCACTGACATTTGGTTTTACATTGATGACTACCGAGATTGCAATCGGACGCAAGACAAAACAGAGTCCGGGTACTGCATACAAAGCCATCAATAAAAAATTTGGATTTTTAGGTGTGCTGGCACCAATCGTTCCGGTGATCATTCTGCCGTATTATTGTGTGATCGGCGGCTGGGTTGTTAAATATATGGTGACGTTTGTGTCCGGTCATGGACTGGATGCAGCAGCAGATAGTTTTTTTGGAAATTTTGTCGGAAATTCGATCTCACCGATGATCTATTTCGCTGTTTATCTGGGACTGACTGCAGCAGTTATCCTGCTTGGCGTCAATAAAGGAATTGAAAAAATCAGTAAATTCCTGATGCCGTTATTGCTGATTATTTCTGTGATTATTTCCATTTATATTTTTACATTACCGGGAGCAAGTGCCGGCATTAAGTACTATCTCCTGCCTGATTTTACAAAGTTTTCACTGAAAACAGTGTGTGCAGCCATGGGACAGATGTTTTATTCTATGAGTCTGGCTATGGGAATCATGGTTACTTATGGCTCTTATACAAAAAATGAGACAAGCCTGATAAAATCTGTAAATCAGATTGAGATTTTTGATACAGTCGTTGCTCTGCTGGCCGGATTTATGGTCGTTCCGGCAGTTTATGTATTCAGCGGTGAAGCAGGAACAAAAGCAAGCGGAGCAGGATTGATGTTTGTGACGCTTCCGAAAGTGTTTGAGCAAATGAGAGGTGGCACGATCATCGGAATTTTGTTCTTTGTGCTTGTATTCTTAGCTGCGTTGACCAGCTCCATTTCGATTATGGAAGCTATCGTATCTTCCTTTATGGATCGATTCGGTATCAGCCGTAAGAAAAGCGTTGCGGTCTGCATCATTATCAGTATTATAATGGGAATCCCATCCTCTCTGGGCAATGGTGCATGGGCACATATCAAGATTCTTGGGATGGACTTTTTGACTTTCTTTGATTATATCAGCAATAGTGTATTAATGCCGATCGTAGCACTGTGCACCTGTATTCTGATCGGATGGGCGGCAGGAGCAAAGACTGTTACAGATGAAGTAAAACGAAATGGTGAAAAAATGAATCGTGAAAAACTGTATAATGTGATGATAAAATACATTGCACCGGTAATGTTGGTGATCATCCTGATCACTTATTCAATGGCACAGTTCGGATTCTTCACTATGTAATACACAAAATGCGAGAAAATGACATTCCTTTTGTTATCTTTATTTTTGGAAAGAAGGTATCGATATTATGCATGATGAAGTGACAGAAAAAGACATTGAACGAATGAAAGAGGAAATCGAATATCGGAAACTGGTAGTTCGTAAAGAAGCATTGGAAGCTGTAAAAGAGGCAAGAGCACATGGCGATCTCAGTGAAAATTTTGAGTACCACGCAGCAAAAAAAGATAAAAATGCCAATGAGAGCCGTATCCGTTATCTGGAGCGCATGATCAAAACAGCGGTAGTTGTATCCGATGAGTCAAAATCTGATGAAGTTGGAATCAACAATAAAGTTACTTTATATTTTGAAGATGATGACGAAGAAGAAGTTTATACACTGGTGACAACCGTGCGTGGAAACTCCCTGAAAGGCTGGATTTCTACGGAATCTCCAATCGGAAAAGCAATTCTCGGTCACAAAGTCGGAGACCGTGTCTATGTGGAAATCAATGCAAATGCCGGTTATTATGTAGAAATCCGTGCCATTGAAAACACCAAAGATGACGGAAGTATTGGGCTCAGAAAATTTTAACAAAAATAAGTCGAACGCACAAATTTCATGTGCGCTCGACTTATTTTTTTACAGACAGCGTTTCTATTTTGTGTTATTTGATACAAAACGTACTTCCAGTTTGTCTGGGCGGGAATAACTTTCTGTATACTCTACAAGGTTACCGTGATGGTCATAGCCAATCAGTTCCAGGTGATTGACGATCATTTCATCTTCCAGATGCAGATAGGAACGGATTTTATCTCCGGCTTCTACCATAGTCAGAGATTCCTGGAAAATAACTGGCAGGTGATCTCTGGTGGCCATGTAGTCATACAGAGAAATCTGCTCAAAGTTATAGTTATCGATATCCGGGAAAAATTTCAGTGGAACGTAAGTGTACTCAATAGCCAGTGGCTCTTTGTTGCCCTGGCGGATACGGTGGATTCCATAAATTGGTTCTTCAAATGCAAGACCAAGTTTATCAGCATAATAATAACGCCCCTGGATGGTGCCGGTGCACAGTAATTTGTTGGATATCTCGATTCCAAAATTGCGGACAAGGGAAGTGAAACTGGCATTTTTGGATTCGTTTATTACACCGAAAGCGACTTTGTTATATTCCGGTTTCTTGACAAAGGTACCTTTTCCCTGTCGACGCACGAGATAATGCTCATTTACAAGTTCATCGATGGCTGTGCGGATAGTAGGTCGGCTTACACCATACATTTCTGCCAGGACTCGTTCGCTAGGGATCATTTCTCCGGGAAGATATTCATGGCTTTCAATCCTGCTTACAATAATATCGCGCACCTGTGCTGCTACATGATTTAATTGTTCCATGATTCCTCCATTTCCGCATCTCTGATAAATGCAAAATCATCTATTTTCATAATGTCTTCAAAAAAGTGAATCAGTCTGCCGGTGTCGTCATATACCAGACCTTTGTATTTCATCATGGGACTACCCGGTGCAGTTTGGAGCAGACTGGATTCTTCCTCATTTGTGTAAATGAGTGTCACACGCTGATTGGATTTCAAAATCAGTATCTGAAGATCAGTCTGCAATACATTCAAAATCGGGCGTGAACCCAGAATTTCAGCAGTCAGACCAGGATAGATATCGATTGGAGTATAAGAATAATCCAGGCACAGCGGGGTGTCGTTTTCATAATAAATGAAAAGGATTTTATAAACTGGTGTTTGTTCCGGGATCAGCATTTTGCCGGAGAGACGTTTATCTACTAAAATTTCTTCAAAAGAATAAGGCTGCCAGCGAATATTCGGACATCTTTCTCCGGGATCAAAATTATCAGTACAGGTGTGAGTAGATATTTTGATTCTATCCGGAGCAACAAAATATCCAAGTCTTTCCTGGGAAAAAAGGTAATGCTCACGCACAAGCTGTGCCAGGGCATTCCGGATAGTAGGCCGCTGCACATGAAAATGTTCCGCAAGAAAACGCTCAGAAGGAAGACGGTCTCCGGGGTGATAGCCTTCATTTTTCAACATGTATATGATCTCTTTTGCAAGAATGACATCCATTGTCAGTAAATTTTTTCTCATAAATTTTAAAAATACGCTCCTTTTACTTCCAATTTTAAAAATAACTATATGAAAAGATTATTATAGAACATCTTTTACATTCATGCTACCGAATAGTTGCTTGTTTCTATCATATAACAGATGCAATCTGTTCGTCAAATATTATTGGTATAAAAAAACGGATTAGTGGTATAAATCAGTCGGTTATGCAAATATGCCAAAAAATGAATGATAATGAATAAAACACAAGATATAATCGCAAAAAAACATATAGTTATTAAATGCTTAGAATAACATTTTAAAAAAAGATGTTGACTATTTAAAAAAATGTGGTATAGTAATTCATATAAAGTGGTTACAAAAAAGGAAAAGGAATTAAAGGAGGATATCAAAATAACATGTTGAAATTTGATGAGCAGAAACAGATTGACAGAGTAAAAGGTGCACTTGCATTGCGCGGGAAAATCGAAGAAATTGTAGACCAGATCTGTAAAGATGGATTTAAAAATATCTGCTGGCTTGGCATAGGAGGCACTTATGCTTCCTGCTTACAGGCAGAAGTTCATATGAAAGAAAAATCAGGACTTGACTTTTTCGTGGAAAATGCAGCAGAATATCTGACAACTGGAAATAAAAAAGTTGGAGCAGATACGATTGTTGTGGTTTCATCCGTAACCGGAAGTACCATCGAGATGGTGGAAGGTGTCAAAAAAGCTTCTGCAGCGGGAGCAAAGGTGCTTGGATTTATTGATGTGGATACTGCAGAACTGGCACAGATCGTAGATTATGAAATTGCATATCCGGGCAATGAACAGCTGAAGTTTTTTATGGTTGCAGACCGTTTTATGTACAATGCAGGTGAATTCCCGGAATATGATCGGTATTACAAAGAACTGGATGAAAATCTGGCTGTAGATCTGGTAGAAGTTGAGAAAGCAGCGGATGCATTTGGAGAGGCATTTGCAAAGAAACATTGCAATGACAGTATCCATTATTTTGTAGGAGCAGGTAATCAGTATGGTTCCACATATTCTTATGCAATGTGCTACTGGGAAGAGCAGCATTGGATCCGTACAAAATCTATCCACAGTGCAGAATTTTTCCATGGAATGCTGGAAATTGTAGACCGTGATACACCGGTCACTGTATTTGTAGGTGAAGATGCACAGCGTTCTCTGAGTGAACGAGTAGTAAAATTCCTGCCGCGTGTTTGTGCAAATTACACAGTAATTGATTCCAAAGACTATGAGTTGAAAGGAATCAGCGAGGAATTCCGTGGAAATCTGTCTCATCTGGTAACGCATGCTGTAACACAGCGTATTGATGCGCATATGGAGCAGATCAATTGCCATCCAATGGAAATCAGAAGATATTATCGCCAGTTTGATTATTAATGAATGTGAGCGAAAAGATAAATAATGATTCTGCGTGCTGAAAGACGAACAAGGATGAAGTGACAAGAGGACTGCTGAAAATCAATGTTATGTTTTCGGCAGTTCTCGTATTTGTGCAATGAGGAGGGAATGTATGAAATTGGGAATGTTTACCAGTGGCTATCAGTATTATCCACTGGAAGTTGCGTTTCAGGATGCGAAAAGAATCGGCTATGATTATATAGAACTCTGGGGAGGGCGTCCCCATGCATTTCCACCGGATCTGAAACGGGGCGGGATAGAACAGGTAAAGAAATTGATTGAAGTCTATGAAATGCCGGTTCATGTGTATACACCGGAGCACAATGCATATCCGTACAATTATATGATCGGAGATTCCAGCCAGCGTAAGGAGGCAGTAGATTATCTCAAGACAGCAATTGAAATGGGAAAAGAAATGGGAGCAGAATACACACTTATTTCTACCGGTCATGCGGAAAATACCATAAGCCGCAGACAAATCCAGGAGCGACTGGTCGAAACGCTGAGGGAACTGGCAGAATATGCACAACAGATCCAGGAACCGGTTTTGCTGGAGACACTGACTCATTTTGAAACAAATGTATGTACTAACGCAAATGATCTGCAGGAAGTACTTGAGATGGTGGATTCCCAATATTTATACGGAATGTGTGATGTGGTAGTGCCATCCATTGAAGGCGAAAGTGTGATGGATTATTTTATGAAACTGGGTGACCGTTGCAGACATCTCCATCTGGTGGATTGTGATGGCAACAGTGAGACACATGTGATCCCGGGGGATGGTGAGCTCCCTCTTCCGGAACTTCTGGAGGAAATACAGCATTTCGGTTATCATGACACAGCTACCATTGAGTTGGTAACGGCTTATATCCGGGAACCATATGTGTATGCAAAACGGGCACATGACAGAGTACGGCAAATGATGTTGGAAGGAAAGGGAGGATGTTAAACATGGAGAAAAAGATTAAAGTTGCAGCTGTAGGAGACAATTGCGTGGATGCTTATGATCAGACAGGTGAGGCATTTCCGGGAGGAAATCCGGTGAATGTTGCCGTATATACAGTCCGTCTTGGCGGGGAAGCGTCTTATACCGGTGTCGTTGGAGACGATGCATATGGGAAATTAATGAAGGACTCAATTGAAAAAAAAGGGGTGGATGTTTCTCATTTGAAAGTGATGCCTGGCAGTACGGCTGTGACACACGTGGAAATCATAGACGGGGAGCGTATTCTCGGAGACTATGAGGAAGGCGTTATGGCAGATTTCAAGCTGAGCGAAGAAGATATTGAATTTCTTGGAAGCCATGATCTGGTCGTATCCGGAATCTGGGGGATGATAGAGAATGATCTTGAGAAAATCAAGGCTTGTGGCACCAGGATTGCTTTTGACTTTGCAACGAAATATGAAAGCCCGGTGATTGATATCGCGATTCCATTTGTAGATTATGCATTTTTTGCCTATGATGGAGAAGATGAAGAATGGATGCGAAACTTCATGGAAGAAATGCAGAAAAAAGGAGCAAAGACAGTCATCGTTACCAGAGGCACAAAAGGAAGTATTGCTTATGACGGCACAAGTTATACGGAGTTTGGGATTATTCCATGCGATGTCGTGGATACGATGGGAGCCGGTGACAGCTTCATTGCAGGCTTTTTATATGGTATCCTACAGGGAAAATCATTACAGGAAAGCATGGAACAGGGAGCAAAAAACAGCAGCGTGACACTGGGATATAGCGGAGCCTGGTAAGATAGATGTGTAATGGGCTCTCACTTCTATAAGTGCGAAGTAATAAGAAAGAAAACATAAGACACATTCTACGGCAGTGAATGTGTCTTATGTTTTTGTGTTTGATAAGAAATTATAAAATTTCCGGTTTCAAGTGGAAAGAGAACGTATAATGAGTATCGTCCAGACGATATTCTTTTGCCAGCTGAGGGCCACAGCTTCCGGAACCGATACCACTCTGTCTGTAATCGATACAGAATACAGTGTATCCGGATTTTTCCAGTTCATAATTATGACCTTTCGTGGTCAGTTCCTCTTCTGTATACTCAGACAGATTAAAGGAAATCGGCTGCTCGTTATATACGGTCAGTTTCCGGCTGTCATCAGCAACACTGACATATTCGCAATGATAGTGGCTTCCGTTTTCCTGCGGACGCATGTAATCTTCATGCAGATCACAGACACGGGAAGTAAATTTGCCAAGATAGCTTGCCCGGCGTTTATCAATATAGCTCTCATGAGGTCCGTATCCAAAGTATTCTGCCTGATTCATACGTTTTGACAGGAACAGGCGGATACCAAGTCGAGGGAGAAATGCCTCATTTGGCTGGAATGGATTGTCATTTTCTGTCACATCTTCGAAGTATTCGCTGTACATGCCACGCATGATCGCATCCCGCTCAATCTCCATGCTGGACCTGACGATTCCATCCGGTGTGATGATCCATTCTGCATCAATCTCCAGGAAACGCTGCCGGAAGATGGGAGCCATGGAAGAGGTTGTGTGCAGTTTCAGGGAACCATCTTCCTGTGCTTCGACAGTTGTATTATAAGCTCGCTGTGTCATTTTATCATAACCTGCTTCATACCACAGTCTCTTGACCACACGATCATTATCTGTCGGTGCACGCCAGATATTCATTTCCATCGGACGCTTTAAGAAGCTGTGATTTTTGTAGATCATGCTGTCAAACATACCGGTGAGTTTGTTGTATACATAGACAAAATCAGCACCGTTGATCGTAATGACACGATCGTTTTCTGTATAAGTAATAGCAGAAGCAGTGCCATTTGCAGCGCAAGAGCAGGAATCTGCAGATGCTTTTTCTGCATTCAGCAGAGCGGTTAATGTATCCGTGCAGTTTTCATTCAACATGATCTGGTCAAAACCAAGTTTGAAACCAGCCGGTGTAAATGGCTTTTCATGTAACTGATGAGAACTGATGATGACAGAGCAGGCACCGTTTTCTAATGGCTTGATCGGCAGCTGAACAGTCTTTTTACTTCTTGGAGCAACATCTAACAGCTCAGTATCTCTGATTTCACCGGAAGCAACTGCCATACCGTTTTGCAGGATTTCATAGGTCAGATACACTTCCTCTTTTAAGTTTGTAAAATCCAGATTGTTCTGCAGGATGTAAGTACCGGAAGCAGCATCCACCAGATGTACACGAACCGGACGATGCACATTTTTATATTCTTTTAAACCGGTGCTTGGTGTGCGATCCGGGTAAACAAGTCCGTCCATACAGAAGTTGCCATCGTGCGGATATTCACCGGAATCACCACCGTAGTAGAATTTTTTGCGTCCATCATCTGTGGTTCCCATATAAACACCGTGATCACACCATTCCCAGACAAAACCGCCCACGAACGTGTCATATTGTTCCTCTAACTGATAGTAGTCCTCGATGTCTCCCGGTCCATTTCCCATAGCATGGACAAATTCGCACTGAATAAACGGTTTATCCGGGTTATTGCCCAGATATGCATGCATTTCCGGGATTGCAGCGTACATACGGCTGCGCAGATCGATATTAGAGAAATCAGTTTTTCCGCGTTTTGGATTGCGCGGATGGTGCATGGAACTCTCATAGTGGGTCAGTCTGGTTGGATCGTAAGATTTTGTCCAGGCAAGGGCATCTTCAAAGGTACATCCGTAGCCGGCTTCATTTCCCATGGACCAGATCAGTACGCTGGTACGGTTTTTATCACGCATTACATTTTTCCGGACACGGTCTACAACGCTGTCTGTCCAGTCTTCGTTGTCAGATAAAAACGGTGGGAACGGGTTTTTCTTTCCTTCTTTCCAGATATTCAGGTTGTACAGGTTTACAACACCGTGGATCTCTATGTCGGATTCGTCGATGACATAGAAACCGTATTCGTCACACAACTCATAAAACTCCGGTGCATTCGGATAATGGCTGGTGCGGATAGCATTGAAATTGTGCTGTTTCATCAGGCTCATATCTTTGCGGATATGTTCCAACGTAACAGCAGAACCTACATAAGGATCACTGTCATGACGGTTGGCTCCGCGGAAACGGACTTTCTGACCGTTCAGGTATACAATGGCATCTTTGATGCTGATCTCACGGAAACCGATGCGCTGACGGATGGTTTCACAGTCAGTGGACAGCGTCAGTGTATACAGGTACGGATGTTCTGCATTCCAGAGTGTGAGATCAGAAGCTGAAAATGCAATGCTGTCTCCGCTGGAAATACCTTCGGCAACGACGCAGCCGCAGGCAGAAGTCAGTTTATAAGAAACCGGGATGGATTCACCGGCAAAGGTCAGCGGGATTGTTACATCAGCAGCGGTATAGTTGTCTTTTAACTGCGTCTGGACAAAAAAATCGCGGATATAGTTTTGAGGTCTGGCCAATACATAAACATCACGGAAAATACCGGAATTACGGAATTTGTCCTGATCTTCCAGATAACTGCCATCGCACCATTTTAAAACGAGAACGGCAAGTGTGTTTTCACCCTCACGCAGAGCACTCGTAATATCAAATTCACCGGTGGAATGAGAAACCTGATGATATCCGATAAATATGCCGTTTAACCATACATAGTAGCAGGAGTCCACACCTTCGAAATTCAGATGGTAAGTTGCGGTTCCTTCCGGCTTTTTGTATGTGAAGCTGTGCACATAAGCACCGCATGGATTTTCGTGCGGTACATATGGAGGATCAAACGGAAACGGATAGCGTGTATTGGTATACTGATGGATATCGTAGCCGTGATCCTGCCAGTTGGACGGAACCGGAAGTGTGTCGAAGTGATTCGTGTCATACCCTTCATCATAAAAAGCTTCCTGACAATCATAGATGCTGTCGAAATAACGGAATTTCCAATCGCCGTTTAGTAATAAGAAACGATCCGTTTCCGTGCGGCTCATCCAGTTCGGATCCTGTGCCGGTGATGTCGGAATGTAATAAGCACGCATTGGCTCATCGTTGACACCAAAGATATGATTGTCTTCAAAATACTTTGGAATGATCATGTAAAAACCCTCCTCATGAAAATGATTTTTTCCTTGAAATAATGAGTAAAACGAAATCCTCATCAGTGTTTATTATATAAAAAAACAGACCACATAGCAAGGTATGTGGTCTGTTCTTAATGATATATTTATTTCTTGTACTTTGCTTCACAGTATTTGCATCGATATACTTCATGCTCCGGATCAGTCAGAAGGAAAATCTGATCCAGTTCCTGCTCGATGGATGTGATACAACGTGGGTTTTTACATTTGATGACATTTGTTACGGATGTCGGAAGTTTTAATGCACGTTTTTCCACAATGCGCTGATCTTTGATGATGTTTACTGTAATATTGTGATCAATAAAACCGAGGATATCAAGATCCAGATTGTCGATGTTGCATTCAACTTTCAGGATATCTTTTTTTCCCATTTTGTTGCTTTTTGCATTTTTGATGATAGCAACACAGCAGTCAAGCTCGTCCAGTTTCAGATCGTGATAGATGGAAAGGCTCATGCCTGCTTTGATATGATCTAATACAAAACCTTCTTTGATTGCACCTACGTTTAACATTGCTTATACCTCCATTCCTAATAATGTAAGAATCAGGGCCATACGAACGTAAACGCCGTACTGAACCTGTTTGAAATATACTGCTCTCGGATCATCATCTACTTCTGTAGAAATCTCGTTTACACGAGGCAGTGGATGAAGTACCAGCATATCTTTCGGAGCAAGCTCCATTTTTGCTTTGTCCAGAATATAGAAATCTTTCATGCGGATGTAATCTTCTTCATTGAAGAAACGCTCTTTCTGTACACGGGTCATGTAAAGGATGTCAAGTTCCGGCAGAGCGTCTTCGAGACGGACTACTTCTTTGAACGGAACGTTGTTCTGTGCAAGGACATCTTCGCGGATATAGCTTGGTACGCGCAGTTCTTCCGGAGAAATCAGGACAAATTTTACATTCGGGTAACGAATCAGAGCATGAATCAGTGAGTGAACAGTACGACCGAATTTCAGGTCACCGCATAAACCGATAGTCAGATTGTCGAGATGACCTTTGAGACTGTGGATCGTAAGAAGATCGGTAAGTGTCTGTGTCGGATGCTGATGTCCCCCATCACCTGCATTGATCACTGGAATTGCAGATTTTTCAGAGGCAACCAGCGGAGCACCTTCTTTCGGGTGACGCATTGCACAGATATCGGCATAGCAGGAGATGACACGGATGGTATCAGAAACACTTTCTCCTTTTGCGGCGGAAGAACTGTCCGCACTGGAAAAACCAAGTACAGATCCACCAAGATTTAACATAGCTGCTTCGAAACTGAGTCGTGTTCTGGTACTTGGCTCATAGAAGCAGGTAGCAAGCTTTTTGCCGGCACATGCGTGTGCATATTTTTCCGGATTTTTTTCAATATCGTTCGCGAGATTGAGCAATTTATCTGTTTCTTGTACGGATAAATCTAACGGGCTCATTAAATGTCTCATAGGTCTCCTCCTTAATGATTATGTATTTATCGTTTGACGATTTTTCTCTTACATATCATATACTATGAGACCCTAAAATTCAATAGGGAGTTGGCTCTGGTAATGTGGGAATTTGAACATTCAGTCACCTCAGTTGTGTGACAATTTGAAAGAACCGGCATATGCTAAATACAACGGAATAGCAGGGGCTGAGTCTAGTATGAAGCAGACAGAAAAATTACTGCAGGGACTTACATATCGATGCGTCCGTGGGAAACTCCCAAGGGAAGTTACACAGGTGGCTTACGATAGCAGAAACGTAGAGCCGGGAGGTATTTTTGTATGCATCCGGGGAAGCAGACAGGACGGTCATCAGTTTATCTGGGAGTCTGTGCGGCGGGGTGCTTCCGTGATCCTGACGGAGGCAGCGACAGATTTTAAACAAGAATCATACACAGTGGAAAGTGGGGAGAGAAAAACAGTTAGGCGGAAAGAATGTGTCAGCTGTTTGGATGAAAATCTGAGGGAGATTCCGGATATGCAGGAGGTCTGCGTACTGGAAACTCCGGATACCAGAATTGCACTTGCAGCTATTTCCAGGCAGTGGTTTGATAACCCGCAGAAAGAGCTGTGCATCCTTGGGGTTACCGGGACAAAAGGAAAGACTACCACAGTCTGGATGATCTGGAAGATGCTGGTTGCCGCCGGTTATGAGGCAGGATTGATCGGAACCATTGAAGTATGTTATGGTTCCTGGCAGCAGGAGAGCGAGTATACAACACCGGAATCTTATGAACTGTATGAGATTTTGCGGAAAATGGCGGATGGCGGCTGCAAATATGTGGTGATGGAAGTGTCTTCCCAGGCATTGAAACTGCACCGCGTGGAAGGAATCGTGTTTGATACAGCAGTATTTACCAATCTGCGGGCAGATCATATCGGTGCAGGGGAACATGCAGATTTTGCAGAATATATGGATTGCAAGCGGCAGCTGTTTCGCCGGTGCCGGTGCGGAGTATTCAATCAGGATGACGATTACTGGCAGGAAATGTGGCGGGAAAGTGGCTGTCAGGCTGTGACTTATGGATTTTCCGGTCAGTCGGACTATTGCGCTTTGGCTCCCCAGCTTTTACGGGGCAGCAGCCGGCTGGGGGTGCGGTATGAGCTGACGGTACATGATGCGGGGCAGGCGGGAATGACAAAGGGAACGTCATTTACAGAGTCAGGAGAAGGTGTGACAGAGAAAAAGCCGGAAGAACAGAAGAAACGCATCGTGGTCAATGCACCGGGTAGATTTTCTGTTTATAATTCCCTGGCAGCCATTGCAGTGGCGGAGCATTACCAGGTGCCGTGGAACGTGATGGAGCAGGTACTGCACACTTTGCAGGTGCCAGGCAGAATAGAAATGCTCTCTGTATCACCGCGTTTTATTGTATTGGTTGATTATGCCCATAATGCCATGGCGCTGGAGGCATTGCTGACTACGCTGCAGGACTATCATCCGGGCCGGATCATCTGCATCTTCGGATGCGGCGGTAACCGTTCGGCAGAACGACGGTTTCAGATGGGAGAAGTGGCAGGAAGACTGGCGGATCTTGTGGTGGTGACCACGGATAATCCAAGGGATGAAGATCCGGAGAAAATTGCGGATGAGATCTGTAGGGGTCTGGACGCAAAGAAAGGAAAATATGGCAGGATTCCGGATCGTGGAGATGCTATTGCCTATGGAATCTCCCATGCAAAACCGGGAGATATTGTGGTGATTGCCGGAAAAGGGCATGAGAAATATCAGGAAATCTGCGGGCAGAAGTTTCCGATGGATGACCGGCAACTTGCCATGAAGTGTAAGGTCTGGTAAAATGCAATTCATGAGCAGGCAGCGAAAGCGGATTGCGAATGTCCGCTTTACGAATAGCAGAATTACGAATGAAATAATGACAGGATGGATAAAAAAACATTGTATGCAAACATTATAATAGATATTTCCCATGAAAAGCTGGATCGAACTTTTCAATACCGGATTCCGGAGAAACTGTTGGATCAGATTCACCCGGGAACGCCGGTAGAGATTCCTTTTGGCCGCAGCAACCGCAAAATCAGAGGTTATGTAGTGGAAGTTACCGAAGAGCCGGAGTTTGCTCCGGAGCGGATCAAGCCGGTGAGCCACGTTATCCGGGAGGGTATTCCCATTGAGGGACAGCTGATCGCTCTGGCGGCATGGATGCGGGAAAATTTTGGCGGAACTATGAATCAGGCATTAAAAACCGTGCTTCCGGTAAAACAAAAGACGACGGAGAAGGAACAACGTCTGATCTGGCTGAAACCGGATCCGACAACAGCGAAGTCTTTGCTGGGAGAATTGCAGCGCAAGCACCAGACTGCCCGGGCGAGGCTTCTGGAAGCACTGCTGGAACAGTCGCCTCTTCCGTATGAAACAGTGACGCAGAAACTGAATATTACGGTTTCTGTGATCCGGGCCATGCAGGAACGGGAACTGATCCGGGTGGAGAGCATCCGCAGCTGGCGCAATCCGCTGGATCAGATGAAAAAGCAGGGAACAGTGGTGACTCTTAATCCGGCACAGCAGCAGATTGTGACCGGAATTGAAAACGGATGGCGGTCAGGGGATGAGCGTCCATGTCTGATCCATGGTGTAACGGGAAGCGGCAAGACAGAAGTATATATGGAACTGATCAAGTCTGTACTCCGGGAGGGAAAACAGGCGATTGTGCTGATTCCGGAGATTGCACTGACTTTTCAGACTGTGCTGCGGTTTTACAATCATTTCGGGGAGCGAGTGTCAATCCTGAATTCCAGAATGTCTCCGGGGGAGCGGTCAGACCAGTTTGAACGGGCAAAACGAGGACTTTTGGATGTCATGATCGGACCGAGATCTGCATTGTTCACACCTTTTCCAAATTTAGGTGTTATCATCATTGATGAGGAACATGAAGCAGCTTACAAAAGTGAGACAGTGCCCAGGTACCATGCCAGGGAGACTGCAATCGCAAGAGGAATGCTGTGCGGGGCACATGTAGTGCTTGGATCGGCAACTCCTTCTGTGGAAAGTTATGACCGGGCACAACAGGGGCAGTACCGGCTGTTTGAGATGAAGGAGCGGGTCAGTGCCCGACCGTTACCGACGGTATATACAGTGGATCTGCGGGAAGAATTAAGGAATGGAAACCGGTCGATCCTCAGCGACAGGCTGCGGAAACTGATGACGGACCGGTTGGAGAAAAAGGAACAGATCATGCTGTTTTTGAACCGCAGGGGTGTGGCCGGTTTTGTATCCTGCCGTTCCTGCGGTGAGGTGATCAAATGTCCGCATTGTGATGTGTCACTGAACCTGCATAATGATGGAAATCTGGTGTGTCACTATTGTGGGTATCAGCAACCTATGGTAAAAAAATGTCCGTCCTGCGGTTCTTCGTATGTAGGAGGGTTCAAAGCAGGAACCCAGAAGATCGAGCAGTATGTCCGGCAGCAGTTTCCATCTGCCCGGGTGCTGCGGATGGATCTGGATACAACACGAAAAAAAGGCGGATATGAGTCGATTCTGTCAGCATTTTCCAATCAGGAGGCGGATATCCTGATCGGCACCCAGATGATCGTGAAAGGGCATGATTTTCCGAACGTAACGCTGGTGGGGATTCTGGCGGCGGATCTGTCGCTGCACATCAGTGATTACCGGGCGCCGGAGCGGACGTTTCAGCTGCTGACTCAGGCAGCTGGCCGTGCAGGCCGGGGATGCCGGCAGGGCGAAGTCGTTATTCAGACTTATCAGCCGGAACATTACAGCATCGTTACGGCAGCTGCACAGGATTATAAGGCATTTTTCCAGCAGGAAATCTTTTTCCGGGAGATGCTGCATTATCCGCCAAAATGGCATATGCTGGTGGTTCATGCAGCGTCTGAAAAGGAAATGCTGGTCAAACAGGCACAGGATATGTTAAAATATAAGTTATTGACTAAAATGGAAAAAGAAAAGGAACATCTGCAGATCATTGGACCTGCCGATGCAGCTGTTTCCCGGATCAATGATATTTTTCGCAAGGTACTGTATGTAAAAGCGGAAGATTATCAGCTGCTGGTTCATGCCAAAAATATGCTGGAGCAGGAGATCAGAAAGGATCCGGCATTTCGGGCAGTAACGATTCAATTTGATTTTGACCCGATGAACGGGTTTTAGAAAAAACACGGAATCATGTTGGCAAAACGGTCAAAGACCGGAATATCTGAAAACGAAAGAGAATGAGGAGAAAACAATGGCACTTAGAACAATCAGAATTATGGGTGATGAGGTATTGACAAAAACATGTCGTGAGGTAACAAAAGTGACCCCGCGTATTTCCAATCTCATCGATGATATGCTGGAGACTATGTATGATGCGTGCGGTGTTGGACTGGCAGCACCACAGGTGGGCGTGCTGCGCCGGATCGTAGTCATCGATGTGGGCGAAGGTCCGATCGTTATGATCAATCCGGTGATCCTTGAGACCGCAGGAAGCCAGACCGGTGATGAGGGATGTTTAAGTCTTCCCGGAAAAGCGGGTCAGGTAACACGCCCGAATTATGTAAAAGCAAGAGCTTTTGATGAGAATCTGGAAGAATATGAGATTGAAGGGGAAGGTCTGCTGGCACGGGCCATCTGTCATGAACTGGATCATCTTGATGGTCATATGTATGTGGAAAAAGTGGAAGGTGAGATCCACGATGTACAGTATGCGGATCCGGAAGATGAGGAAGACTGGGAAGAAATCGACGAAGAAGCATAGTTATGTCAGTGGGAATTAAAAGCTCCCGCTGACAGGTCGCAAAGCGGTTGCGTTCATGCGCAAGCAGTGAAAGCGGATTGCGAATGTCTGCTTTACATACAGGAACCGGAAAACCTGTGAATGACAGGAACAGGAGGATAGAATATGCGAGTGATTTTTATGGGAACCCCGGATTTTTCCGTGGGAACATTACAGGCACTGATCGATGCGGGACATGAAGTGGTACTGGCGGTGACACAGCCGGACAAGCCGAAGGGCAGAGGTAAGTCCATGCAGTTTCCACCGGTGAAAGAAGCGGCACTGGAGCACGGCATTGAAGTATATCAGCCACGCCGTGTCCGGGAACCGGAGTGCGTGGAATATCTGCGGTCATTTGATGCAGATATCATTGTGGTAGTGGCATTTGGCCAGATTCTGCCGAAAGAGATTCTGGAAATGCCAAAATATGGATGTGTGAACGTGCACGCTTCCCTGTTGCCGAAATACCGTGGTGCTGCGCCGATTCAGTGGGCAGTTATCAACGGTGAGAAAGTGTCCGGTGTCACAACCATGCGGATGGATGAGGGACTGGATACCGGTGACATGATCCTGAAAGAAGAAGTTGTGCTGGATGAAAAAGAAACCGGCGGAAGTCTGTTTGACCGACTGAGCGGAGTTGGTGCAAAGCTTTGTGTCCGCACGCTGAAAGCTATTGAGGATGGTACCGCGATTTATACAAAGCAGGATCATGCAGCGGCTACAAAGACAACATTGATCAAAAAGCAGTTTGGTATCATCGACTGGAACAAACCGGCAGCAGAGATTGAATGTCTGATCCGCGGTTTAAATCCATGGCCGAGTGCATATACTTATCTTAATGGCAAGACGTTGAAAATCTGGGCGGCAGCAGTAAAGGATGAGACATCCGATAAAGAACCGGGTGAACTGACAGAAGTGACGAAACACAGCGTGGGTGTGCAGACCGGCGACGGTATTCTGATGCTGGAGGAAGTACAACTGGAAGGCAAGAAGCGGATGAGTGCGGATGCGTTCTTGCGCGGTAATGCCCTGAGTGAAGGAATGAAACTGGGAGAATAGTATCTCCTGAAATAAGTAACAGAAGCTGCGTTGTGTACAGTCAGAGGCGTGAGTTGTAACATTCAGGTCAAAAAATTGTGCGGAACACAGTAGAAAGAAGTGAATGATATGCCTTATGGATATTATGGTTTTTACTGGATGGACTATACGTATATATTTGTGATTATCGGAGCTGTGATCTGCCTGATCGCATCTGCCGGAATGAACAGCACCTTCAGCCGCTATCAGCGTGTGCGCAGCATGTCTGGAATGACCGGTGCTATGGCAGCAGAGCGGATTCTGCGGGATGCAGGTATTCATGATGTACAGGTACAGCATATTCAGGGAAATCTGACGGATCATTACAATCCAATGAATAAGACGTTAAGTCTGTCAGACAGTGTATATAATTCCACGTCGGTGGCTGCGGTAGGTGTTGCTGCCCATGAATGCGGGCATGCGATCCAGCATGCAAAAGGCTATGTGCCGCTGCGTGTCCGTGGCGCTTTTGTACCAATCGCAAATATTGGTTCCAACCTGGCATGGCCATTGATCATCATTGGTCTGATCTTCCGGGGGTCGATGAGCAGTGTGCTGATCCAGGCGGGAATTATCATGTTTTCCCTAGCGGTACTGTTTCAGCTGATCACGCTGCCGGTGGAATTCAACGCTTCCCACCGGGCAATGCAGGAACTGGAGCATACAGGGATCCTGGGAAGTGCCGAACTGAAAGATACGAGAAAAGTTCTGACAGCGGCTGCCATGACTTATGTGGCAAGTGCCGCATCCATGATCCTGCAGCTTCTGCGGTTGATCATTTTATTCGGAGGAAGAAGCAGGGATGATAACTAACAGTAGAAGTGACAATGTAAATACGAGAAATCTGGTGGTGGATATCCTGCTGGCTGTTACCAGGGACGGAGCGTTTTCCCATATCGCCATTCGGGATGTGCTGGACAAATACCGGTATCTGCCGAAACAGGATCGTGCATTTATCACACGTTTGTCCCAGGGGACGATCGAACGGATGATTGAGCTGGATGCCATTATTAACCAGTTTTCTAAAACAAAAGTAAAAAAGATGAAGCCGGTGATCGCAGCAATTTTGCGCAGCGGAGTCTATCAGTTGAAATATATGGATTCCGTGCCGGATTCCGCAGCCTGCAACGAAGCCGTAAAGCTGACAGTAAAACGCGGGTTTGGCGGACTGAAGGGATTTGTAAACGGTGTGATGCGGACGATTGCGCGAAACATGGACCAGATTCGTTATCCGGATGCGGAAAAAGAACCGGTGCGGTATTTGTCTGTCAAATATTCTATACCGGAATGGCTGGTGCAGCGTTTTACAGAACAGTACGGGGCAGAAGCCTGTGAGCGGAGCCTGGCAGCTTATCTCATGCCGCATCCGACCTCAGTGCAGGTGGATACAGATCGGAGTTCCGTGGAAGAAATCATTGCTTCCCTGGAACAACAGGGAATTACAGTGAGACGGAATGAACAGGTGGAAAGAGCCCTGTTTTTATCCGGATATGAAGCACTGGATGAAATCGAAGAATTTGAAAACGGTCTGTTGTATGTACAGGATACCGCGTCTATGCTGGCAGTGGAACTGGCAGCACCAAAGCAGGGAGACCATGTGATCGATGTCTGTGCGGCACCGGGCGGAAAGAGTGTTTATGCGGCACGTATGATCGGTGAACAGGGACATGTGGAAGCCAGAGATCTGACGGAATATAAAGTAGAAATGATCGAGGAAAATATTGACAGGTGCCGGCTTTCCAACATGACGGCGAAAGTGTGGGATGCCAGAGTGTTTGATGAAGCTGCCAGAGAAAAAGCAGATGTGGTCATTGCGGATCTGCCCTGTTCCGGACTGGGTGTCATCGGAACCAAGACAGATATTAAGTACAATGCTTCTGAGGAGAAAATTGTGGAACTCGCAGCGTTGCAGCAGGAAATCCTGCATGTGGTGTGCGGCTATGTCAAACCGGATGGGACGCTGTTGTATAGCACCTGTACCATGACAAGGGAAGAAAACGAAGACAACGTACAGAAATTTCTGGAGACGCATGCCGGTTTTGAACTGGAGCAGATGCGCCAGTATTTTCCGTATGAGGGATGCGACGGATTTTTCATGGCAAAGATGCACCGCAGATAATGGAGTATAGAGAATCAGAATGGGAAAAACAGATATAAAATCATTGCCGCTGGAACAGTTAGAACAGTGGGCAGTAGAATATGGAGAAAAAAAATTCCGGGCAAAACAGCTTTATCAGTGGATGCATGTGAAACTGGTGGATGATCCGGAGCAGATGAGCAATCTGTCTGCAGCTTTCCGGCAGAAAATTCGGGAAAACTGCACTTTTACAGTATTGAAACAGGTGATGATGCAGGAATCTGCCCTGGACGGAACCCGCAAATACCTGTTTGAACTGGAAGATCACAACATGGTGGAAAGTGTACTGATGCGTTATAAACATGGTAATTCCGTGTGTATTTCCTCACAGGTGGGGTGCCGTATGGGATGCCGATTCTGTGCATCGACCCTGGACGGTCTGGTGCGTAATCTGACACCGGCGGAGATGCTGGAGCAGATTTACCGGATCAGCGCAGACACCGGAGAGCGTGTGTCGAATGTGGTGGTCATGGGAACCGGAGAACCGTTGGATAATTATGACAATCTTCTGACATTTATCCGGATGCTCACGGATGAAAACGGCTTACATATCAGTCAGCGGAATCTCACGGTTTCCACCTGCGGTCTGGTACCGCGGATCCGTGATCTGGCGAAGGAAGGGCTGCAGATCACACTGGCACTGTCATTGCACGCATCCAATCAGGAGAAACGTCTGGAACTGATGCCGGTGGCAAAATCCTATGACATTCACGAAGCAGTGGATGCAATGCAGGATTATTTTGAAGAAACAGGACGCAGAGTTACGTTTGAGTATAGTTTGGTTGCTGGTGTAAATGATACTGAGGAAGATGCAAGGGAACTGGCAGAACTGATCCATGGCATCAATTGTCATGTCAATTTGATACCTGTAAACCCAATTAAAGAGCGAGATTTTGTGCAACCTGACGGAAAATCAGTGCAGGAATTTAAAAATAAACTTGAAAAATGCAGAATTAATGTTACTATTAGAAGAGAAATGGGCCGTGATATAGATGGCGCATGCGGACAGTTGCGCAAACGGTTCTCAGAAAGGCAGGACTCTTAGAAGATGAAGATAAGTTCTCTTACAGATATTGGAAACACAAGAGAAATGAATCAGGACTATCTCTATTCCTCAGAAGAGTCTGTAGGAAAACTGCCCAATCTGTTTTTGGTAGCAGATGGTATGGGGGGACATAAAGCAGGCGAATTTGCATCCCGGTATGTGGTGGAACATATTGTAAGATCCATCAAAGGGAGCAAAGAGGAGGAAGCGGTTGGAATTCTGTCAGAAAGTATCGAGACAGCGAATCGCAAATTAAAAGAATATGCGGATGCACATCAGCAGATGCGTGGAATGGGAACCACGATTGTGGCGGCAGTGATTCAGGGAAGGACATTGCTTGTGGCAAATGTCGGTGACAGCCGGCTGTATATTGTCGGAGACGAGATCACACAGGTAACACAGGATCATTCGCTGGTACAGGAGATGGTGCGTCTGGGACAGATGGATCCGCAGAGTGCAAAGAATCATCCGGATAAAAATATCATTACCCGGGCAGTGGGGGTGTCCGAAAAGGTAAAAATTGATATTTTTGAACGGCAGCTTCGGGCAGGGGAGTATATTATCCTGTGCTCGGACGGACTGACCAATATGGTGGAAGATTCCGTGATTCTTCAGATATTACACGGTGCAGGCAGCCTGTCTGATAAGGCGGAGCGTCTGATTGAACTGGCAAACAAAAACGGTGGAAAGGATAATATTACCGTTATCATAATAGAACCTAATTCAGATGAGGTGGCAGAATGTTAAAAAATGGAACGTATATTGCCGATCGCTACGAAGTCGTAGGTCAGATTGGAACTGGTGGCATGTCTGACGTCTATAAGGCGAAGGATCACACCCTTGGCAGATATGTGGCAATCAAAGTACTGAAGGAAGAATTCAGCGAAGATACTAATTTTGTGACGAAGTTCCGCAGCGAAGCACAGGCGGCAGCAGGTTTGGAACATCCGAATATCGTCAATATTTATGATGTCGGCAGCGAGAATGGCATTCATTATATTGTCATGGAATATGTGGAAGGTATTACCCTCAAGACCTATATTGAAAAAAAAGGTCAGTTGAACTATAAAGAAACACTGAGCATTGCAATTCAGGTGAGCAGAGGAATTCAGGCTGCCCATGCAAAACATATCATTCATCGTGATATCAAACCGCAGAATATTATTATCTCTACGGATGGTAAAGTAAAAGTAACGGATTTTGGAATTGCCCGTGCAGTATCCGAGCATACGATCCATTCCGATGTTATGGGATCTGTGCATTATGCATCCCCGGAACAGGCGAGAAACGGTTATGTCAGTAACCGGAGTGATATCTATTCCCTGGGAATTGTCATGTATGAGATGGTGACCGGCCGCGTGCCTTTTGATGGTGACAGTACCGTGGCAGTGGCGATCCAGCATCTGCAGGATGAAATGGTTCCGCCAAGTACCTATGCACCGAACCTGCCCATCAGTCTGGAGAAGATCATTCAGAAATGTACCCAGAAAAGTCCGGATCGCCGGTACGATTCTATGGAGAGTCTGCTGATCGATCTACGGAAAGCACTGTTGAATCCAAATGAAGATTTCGTGACATTGGTTCCGTTTAACCAGGATAAGACCAAGACCCGTGTGCTGACAGATGATGAGGTCAGCCAGATCAGAAAGCAGGCAGAAACTGTGAATCCGGAGCCGGAAAAGAAAACTATGGCGCAGGAAGTTCCGGAAGAAGATGATGAAGATTATGATATGAGTGAATATGACGAGGATGACGACGAAGAAGAGGGACGTTTCCTGAATTCCAAGATGGAAAAAATCGTTGGCATTATGAGAATTGTGGTAGCGGTTATCATTGCAATCATTGTGATCTATCTGATAGGAAGTTTCTTTGATATTTTCCATTTCGGTCCGGGAAATAAAAACAATAAAAAAGACGATACACAGATTACGCAGGAAGAAAAAGAAACGGTTGTTATGATCGATCTGAAGGGAAAAACACTTTCCGAGGCAGAGAAAGACTTAAAAGAACTGGGACTGAAAGTGACGGAAGCCGGAACGGAAGTTTCTGATACTTATGAAAAAGGTGAGATTATTGATCAGGATGTGTCGGAGGGCGAGACAGTAAAGGCCGGAACGACGATCAAAGTTACGGTATCTGCCGGCTCAGAAGAGGAAAATGCCAAGGAAGTGGATGTACCTGATGTGACAGGAAAGACCTCCGATGCAGCGATGGCTACATTGGAAGACAAGAATCTGACGGTCAGTCGTGAGTTCGAATTCAGTAATGATGTTCCCGCGGGCCAGGTTATCCGTCAGGATCCAAAATCCGGAAGCACAGTAAAAGAAGGAACAAAAGTGACGATTTATGTCAGCCAGGGAAGTGAGTCAGTGAAAGTGCCGGATGTACGCGGTAAATCAGAGGCAGATGCAAAAGCAGCGCTGTCTGAATTTGCAGTGACAACCACAACAGAACACAGTGATTCGGTTGCTTCCGGAAATGTTATCAGTCAGAGCATTGATGCGGGACAGTATGCAGATAAAGGTGCTGCTATTACGATCGTTATCAGCTCAGGTCCTGAAAAAGTAACTTACTATATTAATTCCAAGGTAAGTGCACCGACGGATGTAACAGTAACTTCTGCAGATATCGAACTGTATAAATCCGAGAGTAATGACCTGATTCAGAACTGGAACGGAGTAACTTCTTTTCCGTATACCCTTGAAGCTCATGGTATTGATGTGCCGAAGGGAACGATTGTGATCACCTGGCATTACACCGATGCAAATGGAAATGCAGCAACTTCCACCCAGAAAAAAGAGATTTCTTTTAACAAAGAGTAAAGATATCAAATAATCACAAAATAAAGACAGCATAAAAGAGTAATGTGCAAGATGAAACAAGGAAAGATTGTAAAAGGGATTGCCGGATTCTACTACGTGTCAGTAGCAGGATCCGGTATCTATGAATGTAAAGCAAAGGGTGCATTCCGTCAGAAAAAGATGAAACCTCTGGTGGGAGATAACGTGTCCATTGATATTATTGATGAAGAAGAGAAAAAAGGAAACGTAGTAGAAATTCTGCCCCGCAAAAATGCACTGGTTCGTCCGGCTGTTGCCAATGTGGATCAGGCACTTGTGATTTTCGCAGGAACTTCGCCAAAGCCGAATCTGAATCTGCTGGATCGTTTTTTACTGATGATGGAACAACAGAACGTGCCGACGCTGATCTGTTTTAATAAAGAAGATCTGGCTTCGGAGGCAGAAATTCAGGAACTGCGGGATGCTTATGGAACCTGCGGATATCCATTGTTTTTTGTCAGTGCCAGACAGCAGGAGGGCATTGAACCGTTGCGGGCAGCACTGGAAGGAAAAACAACTACTGTGGCAGGACCTTCCGGTGTGGGAAAATCTACGCTGATCAATCTGCTGGCGCCGGAGGTACAGATGGAGACCGGGGAGATCAGTGAGAAAATTCAGCGCGGCAAGCATACGACCCGCCATTCGCAGCTGATCTTATTGAATGAACAGACTTATATTTTTGATACGCCGGGCTTCAGTTCTCTGGCGGTGGACTTCTTCGAAAAAGAGACATTGGGAACGTTGTTCCCGGAATTTGTGGAGTATGAGCAGAACTGCCGTTTTACCGGGTGCAGCCATATCGGTGAACCGGTCTGCGGCGTGAAAGAAGCACTGGCGGAGGGGAAGATCAGTCAGAGCCGATATAATAATTATGTACAGATCTATAATGAACTGAAAGACAAGAGAAAATATTAGAAATAAAAGGAGTATAGAAAATGAATTGTTTATCACCTTCACTGCTTGCATCAGATTTTTCAATTCTGGGCGAACAGGTAAAAATGTTGGATGAGGCAGGTGCACAGTATGTGCATATCGATGTAATGGACGGAAGTTTTGTGCCGAGTATTTCTTTCGGACTTCCGGTGATCAAATCCATCCGCAAATGTACAGATCGTATTTTTGACGTGCATCTGATGATTGATGAGCCGGTACGTTATATCGATGAGTTCGTAGATGCCGGAGCAGATCTGATCACAGTACATGCCGAAGCGTGCAAACATCTGGATCGTACTCTGCATGCCATCAAAGATCGTGGCGTACTGGCAGGTGTGGCATTAAATCCGGCGACACCGTTATCTGTTCTGGATTATATCCTTCCGGAGTGTGATATGGTACTTCTGATGAGCGTCAATCCGGGATTTGGCGGACAGAAATATATTCCGTACACTACACAGAAAATCCGTGATCTGAAAAAGATGATGGAAGAGAAACATTGTCAGGCTGATATCGAAGTAGACGGAGGTGTATCACTGAACAATGTGCAGGAAGTGCTGGATGCCGGAGCAAATATTATTGTTGCAGGAACCGCAGTGTTTAAAGGTGATATCAGGGAAAATGTGGAGAGTTTCCTGAATATTATGGAAAAATAATAGTTCGTTTGAGAGACCGTTGCGGTTGCTTGTGATCGAGAAGTTTCTAATGATGGGAGAGGCGAAGCGATATGAATACGTTGATTGTGACAGGTGGAAGTATTGATTATAAGTTTGCATGCGAGTATTTAAAAAAGTATACATGGGATTACGTTGTATGTGCGGATGCAGGTATGAAATTCTGTCATACAGCCGGAATACAGCCAGATCTGATCCTTGGAGATTTCGATTCTGTGGATGATGCATCCTATACTTATTTTAAGAAAACGTGTCCGGAGCGGATGGAACAATTTCCAACACATAAGGACGAGACAGATACGGAGCTGGCGTTGCTTCGTGCAATTGCGGCTGGAGCAGATGCAGTTACAATGATCGGAGCTACCGGAACCCGTATAGATCATCTGCTGGGGAATATCCAGATGTTGAAGCTGGCACTGGACAGAGGTGTTTCCTGCCAGATTGTAGATGCCCACAACCGGATTCGGATGGTGGATGGGCAGATAATGTTGCAAAAATCTGATCAGTTTGGAAAGTTCGTGTCACTGATTCCTTTTACTCCGGAAGTTACAGGTATTACATTAAAGGGATTTGCTTATGAGGTGGAGAATTTTACACTGGTGAGTGGGATTGCCCGTGGTGTGAGCAATGAACTGGAAGCGGAGACTGCGAGCATTACCTGTCAGAACGGTATTTTGCTTGTAATCGAGTCAAGGGACTAGTACAGCGTTTTCGAAATGAACGATGTACCGGTAATTATAATGACAGAATCAAGTCGAACGCATGTGAGACTTGGTGCGTGATTCTGGTCAGCGAAAGCTGACAAATTCTTCGCAGAATCACTGCACGCTACACTTCGGAATGGGATCTTGCTTTGATCCCATTCCGTTTTGAGGTTAAATAACAGATGTTTCTTCCATTTATTCAAACAGATCCAAAATGTACCGGATGCAGCGTTCCATATCAAGTGCGCTGGTATTCAGGCACATACAATGGTTTTGTGGATCACCCCATTTACGATCGGTATAGTATTCGTAGTGGAGACGTCTTTTTTTGTCCATATCACGGTTCATCGCGCGTGCATCCTTCTCGGATAAGTTGAAAAGCTGCTGTGTACGCGATATTTTTTCATATTCGTCCCCATATACGAAAATGTGATAAGTATCCGGCCGGTCTTTTAAAATATAGTCAGCGCAGCGGCCGATGATGATGCAGGATCCTTTTTCGGCAAGATTGCGGATAACCTGTGTCTGGGCGGCATAGACCTGATCGGACAGAGAACTTCCGGTATGATCCCGTCCCACAAAAGCGTAGGCAAACATATTTTTAGATGGAGCATATTCGGACTGTTCTTTGACAAAATCCTCGGAAAATCCGGTTTTTTCAGCAATCTGTTGAATGATATTTTTATCATAGAACGGTATGCCCAGCCGTTTTGATACTTCTTCCCCAATAAAATGGCCACCACTGCCAAATTCACGGCTGATTGTGATAATTGTCTGTTTCATAGTAACACCTTCTTCCTGTGATGTTGAGTAACTGTTTCCACATCTATACTATAACATAAACGGACAGAAAAAAGAAACATACAGAGTTGGTAAAATGTTTATTTACCATATGTATGGTTACAGTTCACTCATCATATGTAAAAGAATAAAAAACGTTCCCTCTGTTGACGATAAAGCTTTGGTGTCATATAATACAAGATATGTAAAGGAGTAGCAAAAATGAGTAAAATTATTTTGACAGGTGATCGCCCGACAGGCCGTCTTCATGTCGGACATTATGTGGGATCATTGAAAGAAAGAGTTCGTCTGCAGAATTCCGGACTGTATGATGAAGTTTATATTATGATAGCAGATGCTCAGGCACTGACTGATAATGCGGAGCATCCAGAGAAAGTTCGTCAGAACATTATTCAGGTAGCGCTGGATTATCTGGCATGCGGTATCGATCCGGAGAAAGCAACCATTTTTATCCAATCCATGATTCCGGAACTGACGGAACTGACGTTTTATTATATGAATCTGGTTACAGTATCCAGAGTTCAGAGAAATCCAACTGTAAAAGCGGAGATTCAGCAGAAAAAGTTTGAATCCAGCATTCCGGTAGGTTTCTTCTGTTATCCGATCAGCCAGGCAGCAGATATCACTGCATTCCGTGCCACGACTGTTCCGGCTGGCGAGGATCAGATGCCGATGATCGAGCAGTGTAAAGAAATCGTTCACAAATTTAACAGTGTGTATGGTGAGACACTGACAGAGCCGGAAATCGTACTTCCGACCAATCAGGCCTGCCTGCGTCTGCCAGGTATTGATGGTAAGGCAAAAATGAGTAAATCTCTCGGAAACTGTATTTATTTGTCCGATGAGTCAGATGAAATTAAGAAAAAAGTAATGTCCATGTTCACAGATCCGAATCATTTGCGTGTGGAAGATCCGGGTAAAGTAGAAGGCAATCCGGTATTTATTTACCTGGATGCTTTCAGCAAACCAGAGCATTTTGCAGAGTATCTTCCTGATTATCAGAATCTGGACGAGCTGAAAGCACATTATACCCGCGGCGGTCTTGGTGATGTCAAAGTGAAGAAATTCCTGAACAATGTACTTCAGGAGGAACTGGCACCAATCCGCGAGAGACGTAAAATGTGGGAGCAGCGGATTCCGGATGTATATGACATTCTGAAAGCCGGTACAGAAGTTGCTGAGAAGAAAGCGGCAGAGACATTACATGACGTACGTGCTGCAATGCAGATTAATTATTTTGATTAAATGAGCGAAGTCCCCTGTTTTGATTGTGTAGAGCAATAAGCAGGGGACTTTTTGAGGTTTGTAAATGAAGAGACAATATAGCAAAAAGTATCTTGTGTGGTTGTTCCCGGCGGTTGTGGCAGGAATGATATTTTTGTTTTCCAGTCAGCATGCAGAAGAATCTTCCCATTTGAGTAATATTTTTGTGCAGATACTTTTACAAGTACGGGAAAAGCTGGGGGTGTTCCCACAGGTCACAGATGTCAGTCTGTTACATCTTTTTTCCACGCTGGTGAGGAAAGGGGCACATGTAACAGAATATATTATTTTGTGCATATCTTTTCTGACCGCGTTCTGGGTATCCGGGATTCGTGGAAAAGGGCGCAATATCGCATCTTTTGTGCTGACATTCGGCTATGCATGTACGGATGAATTTCATCAGTTGTTTGTACCGGGTCGTGCAGGCAGATTTACAGATGTACTGATTGACAGCAGTGGTGCACTGGTGCTGAGTCTGATTGTGGTGCTTGTGATGCACAGCAGAACTATGCGAGGAAAACGTGTTAGGAGGAGAAAAAGTAAATGACAGGGTTTCGTTTTTTGTATCCGCCGGAGTGTGATCCGGCACAGGAAGTACGGATGAAATCGTTTGATTTTATTCAGGCATTGCAGATTGATGATATGGTGGTATTACAAAATGACCGATATCGGGGATATTCGGATCTGACACTGGAAAAATTTTTTTCAACGGATCCGAATGTGTTGCAGTATCGGCAGGCGATTGTGGAAGATCTTGTAGAACATCCGATGCTATATGATGCATTCTGTCAGTCGGTGGCAGCAATTCAGAATGTGACAGATCTGCGAAAAGTGCTGAGCAGTGATTTTTCCGTGGATTCAGCACTAAGTGCCGTGCGATATCTGGAAATGTATGAGAAATTAGTGGATCTGTTTTCCGATGTGTTTACAAAGCTGGAACAGGATGTGGCTTCTGACATCCGGTCAGAGGGAATGAAAGGATTCCGGAAACTTATCTATGAAGTGTCCCACAGCGAGGAATATCAGAATCTGAAACGGGAGATGGCTGCTACCGGTAAAAATTTTGGATATTTGAAGAGCGTGACCATCGGCATTAACCTGGATGACAATCTGCGGCCAAAGGAAGCGGGGATCATTTCGGTCAATGAGAAGGCGTTTTCTGCGGGAAGTATCATAGACAAGCTGATGAAACACCGGCTGAATGACCGGCAGGTGATGATGACACCGCTTTACCCGCTGCAAAAGGGACTGCATGGGGAAGAACAGAAAGCGTTGAATTATGCCATGGGAAGTGCATTACAGACAATTTTTGAAAAACCGCTGCGCTCTTTCGAACCTCTGATCCAGAATTATTATAAAGCAAATACAGCGATGTTTGCAGCGTTGCTGGATGATATCCGGTTTCTGACCGCCGGGGTGAAATTTATTCTGGATATGCGTGACCGTGGATTTGAGATGTGTCGCCCCCAAATCTGTCCGGTGGAGGAGAAGGTATGTGAATTAAAGCAGGTGTACAATCCGATGCTGGCGATGCGGGGCGTGGAAAAAACCGTTGTTTCCAATGAGTTTGTGTTGGATGAAAAGGGACGGTTCTATCTGGTAACAGGACCGAACCACGGCGGAAAGTCTATTTTCGCCTACTCTGTAGGAATGGCGCAGGCATTGTGCCAGCTTGGACTTTTTGTGCCCGCATATCAGGCAAAAATGAGTCCGGTAACCGGTATTTTTACACATTTTCCGGTTTCAGATGAAAATAATTATGGAAAAGGCCGTCTGGAGAGTGAGTGTGCCCGGTTGAGCGAGATTTTGAGTCAGCTGTCAGAGACAGACATGCTTTTGATGGATGAATCATTTTCCAGTACCAGTGGGCTGGAGGCGGGCTATATTGCATCGGAAGTGCTGACGGGGATCGGCGTCATAGGATGCTGCGGTTTGTTTGTGACTCATATTCATGATCTGCCTATGAAAGTATCAGAGTATAATGCGTATCCGGGCAACCGCAGCAAAATCGATAATCTGGTGGCGCAAATGGAAGATGTGGAAGGCGGTGTGCGCAGTTACCGAATTCAGAGAACGACACCGGACGGACTGAGCTATGCAAGAGATATTGCGGCACGATACGGTCTGAATCTGCAGGAAATCTGCCAAAATGCACAGGGAGAGAAGTCGTCACCGGAGCAGAAATTGTGTGAAAGATAGGCTGAGAAAGACTTTACAAGTTCTGATGCCGGTATTAAAATAAAACTGTTCCGGAAAAATGCAGGATACATTCGTATAGATGCAGAAAACGCGGAATGGATCAGAAGAAGCATGAGAGAGGAGAAACATCATGATTAATGCAGCTTTTATTTATGTAGCACCAGGACAGAACCCACAGGAACAGAAGGCAGTGATTCCTTCTGATACTTTGACATTACATGTGGTAGGATGCTCCACTTACGATCAGGCAGAAACAGCAGCAAAGGAACTGGTTGCAAACGGATGTGGCGCCATTGAGTTATGCGCAGGTTTTGGCAATGAAGGAATCGCACGGATTAAAAAAGCAGTAGGACCGGAGATTCCGGTAGGAGCTGTAAAATTTGATTATCATCCGGCTTTCGGTTTCAAAAGTGGAGACGAGTTATTTCAGTAGAAACGGAATGAAACAAAAAACTTGCGTACGTTTTGAAAAAATCTGAAAGAAATTTTTGAAAATTAAAATAATAATCGAAGCAAAAAAAGAGTTTTGAGCGTATCTTGGCATGCCTGGTTCGTTTAAAGCTCTTTTTTGTATATATACTTTTGGGCGAACGGTTGTTTTTTGATCAGGGGTATGTTACTATTTGTAATGCTGATAAAAATTATGTGTGAGAGTTAAGCGAGAAAAAACGGAGGAATGAAAATTTGAGTAAAGTAGCGATTGTGACAGACAGTAACAGTGGAATTACTCAGGCACAGGCAAAAGAACTTGGAATTCGCGTCATGCCGATGCCGTTTTATATTAATGAAGAAATGCTTCTGGAGGATATTGACCTGACCCAGGAACAGTTTTATGAGAGATTGACAGAAGGTGCGGATATTCATACATCCACCCCTATTTTAACTGATTTTACAGAACTTTGGGATGAACTGCTGGAGGAGTACGATGAGATCGTGCATATTCCGATGTCCAGCGGACTTTCCAGTACCTGTTCTACTGCGGCAATGCTGGCGCAGGATTATGAAGGAAAGGTATTTGTCGTAGACAATCAGCGTATTTCCGTGACACAGCGCCAGTCTGTGATGGATGCCATGGAACTTGCGGCAGCAGGAAAATCCGGTCAGGAGATCTATGACAAACTCATGGAGAATAAAATGGAATCCAGTATCTATATCATGCTGGATACCTTATATTATCTGAAAAAAGGCGGACGTATCACACCGGCGGCAGCAGCCCTTGGTACCTTGTTGAAATTAAAACCGGTTCTTCAGATCCAGGGTGAAAAGCTGGATGCTTTTGCGAAAGCAAGAACAGTCAAACAGGCGAAGAACATTATGATCAAACAGATCAAAGATGACTGCGAGCGCCGTTTTGGTTCTGCTGATGGCACTGGTGTACATATTTCCATGGCGTATACCCATGACCTGGAAGCAGCGGAAGAGTTCAAAAAAGAAGTACAGGAAGCATTTCCGAATCATGAGATCGTGTTGAATCCGCTTTCCTTGAGCATTGCCTGCCATATCGGACCGGGAGCACTGGCCGTGACTGCCACAAAAGCAATTGAGGTAGATGCATAATGATTGATTACGAGAAGTTAAAAGAAATCAGAAACATGGGATATATCAAGCATACCGGGATTCGGACAGTAGAACTCCGGGAAGGTTATGCAAAATGTGAAATTATACTGGATGAGCGTCATGCAAATCCTATCGGTTCCACTCATGGAGGTGTACTGTTTACCCTGGTAGATACTGTGGGCGGAGCGGCAGCTACCAGCCGTGGCAGATATGTGACCACTGTGTCAGGAAATATTAATTATCTGCGTCCTGCCATGAACTGTAAAAAACTGATCGGGGAATCCCGTGAGATCAAGGTTGGCAAAAAAATGTGTGTGTATGATGTGATGATCACCGACGAGAACGACCGCGAGATTGCCAAGGCAACGATGACGTTTTTTTATCTGGATAAAATTAATGCGACTGCGTTCATGAGCAAGTAGCGAAAGCGGATTGCGAATGTCCGCTTTACCGCAGAATAAGCATTCTCAGATCCAAAGAAGAAACATTTATAAGTTTTGTTTATAAATAAAGGCGATATATTAGAAAAAAGATTTTACATCTTGTATATTATCGTGTATAATCATAAAGTAAAACGGAAAATAAAAAAGGCAGGTTTTACACCTGTCTTTTATAATGCCGAAGGAGGAATCTGTAATTATGGTAAAAGCTGTAGTAGGAGCAAACTGGGGTGATGAAGGAAAAGGCAAAATCACTGACATGTTGGCAAAAGAGGCAGATATTATTGTTCGTTTCCAGGGTGGCGCAAATGCAGGCCATACAATCGTGAACAATTATGGTAAATTTGCACTTCATACACTTCCGTCAGGATGTTTTTATGGACATACAACAAGTATCATTGGTAACGGTGTTGCATTAAATATTCCGGTACTGTTCAAGGAAATCCAGGACATTGTTGCAAAAGGTGTGCCAATGCCAAAAATTCTTGTATCTGACCGTGCACAGATGGTTATGCCATATCATGTGTTATTCGATCAGTACGAAGAAGAGCGACTGGGTGGTAAATCATTCGGTTCTACAAAATCCGGTATTGCACCATTCTACTCAGATAAATATGCAAAAATCGGTTTTCAGGTAAGTGAGTTATTTGATGAGGAACTTTTAAAAGAGAAAGTTGTCCGCGTATGTGAGACAAAGAATGTTACATTAGAGCATCTGTATCACAAACCACTGTTGAATCCGGATGAGTTATTAGAGACTCTGCACCAGTACAAAGAGATGGTAGAGCCGTATGTATGCGATGTATCTACCTATCTGTGGAATGCAATCAAAGAGGGCAAAGAGATTCTGTTAGAGGGTCAGCTTGGTACATTAAAAGATCCGGATCACGGAATTTATCCGATGGTTACCTCTTCTTCCACACTGGCGGCCTATGGTGCAATCGGTGCAGGTATTCCGCCATATGAGATCAAGAAGATCATCACTGTCTGCAAAGCATATTCAAGTGCAGTAGGAGCAGGTGCATTTGTCAGCGAGATTTTCGGTGATGAGGCTGATGAACTGAGAAGACGTGGCGGTGATGGCGGCGAATTTGGAGCAACAACAGGAAGACCGAGACGTATGGGATGGTTTGATTGTGTGGCAAGTAAATACGGATGCCGTCTGCAGGGTGCCACTGATGTAGCATTTACAGTACTGGATGTATTGGGATATCTGGATGAGATTCCGGTATGTGTAGGCTATGAGATTGATGGTGAGGTAACAACCGAGTTCCCGACCACTGCAAAACTGGAAAAAGCAAAACCGGTATTAAAGACATTACCGGGATGGAAATGTGATATCCGTGGAATCAAGAATTACGAGGATCTTCCGGAGAACTGCCGTAAATATGTGGAGTTCATCGAAGAGCAGATTGGATTCCCGATCACCATGGTTTCGAATGGACCGGGAAGAGATGATATTATTTACAGATAATCTGTATCGGTCAGTATCGCAGTGGGGCATGTCTCTGAAACGGCGGTAATCAGAATAAGCAATAAGGAAAAAGAACAGCTGGAAAATTCAGCTGTTCTTTTTTTATTAAGAAGTTGTGTGTAAAGCCTATTTTTACAATAGGAATAAAACACAAGAAAATTGTTTCTATTTTGTATAAAATCATGAAAGAATGTAAAAATATTTAAAAATAATTGTAAAAAATGTTGAGAAAAATACAAGATAGACTTTAAAAACTGGTAAAAATGTTGTATAATATGATCATTACCCGAACATCTATCCTGGATGTTGTGGGAAGAAATACTAATTTCAAGGGGGACATGAAGTGGAAAAAGAAATTATTGCTATGCTGCTTGCCGGTGGACAGGGTTCACGGTTGTATGCATTGACACAGAAGCTGGCAAAACCTGCAGTTCCATTTGGAGGGAAATACCGTATCATAGATTTTCCGTTATCCAATTGTATAAATTCCGGTATTGATACGGTTGGTATTTTGACACAGTACCAGCCATTAGTCCTGAATGAATACATCGGAAATGGACAACCATGGGATCTTGACCGTCTGCATGGAGGTGTACATGTACTTCCGCCATATCAGAAAGCATCTGGTTCCGACTGGTACAAAGGTACGGCGAATGCAATTTACCAGAATATTGCATTTATTGAACGATACAATCCGAAATATGTCATCATTTTATCCGGTGACCAGATCTGCAAACAGGATTACAGTGATTTTCTGGAGTTCCATAAGCAGAAAGGTGCTGAATTCAGCGTGGCTGTTATGGAAGTACCGTGGGCGGAAGCTTCTCGTTTTGGCTTGATGGTAGCAGATGAGAATGACAAGATCACAGAGTTTCAGGAAAAGCCGGCAAATCCGAAATCAAACCTGGCATCTATGGGTATCTACATCTTTAACTGGGATGTCCTGCGTAAGTATCTGATAGAAGATGAGGAAGATCCGGAATCCGAGAATGATTTCGGTAATAATATTATCCCGAATCTGCTGCGTGACGGCAGGGATATGTATGCATATCATTTCAGTGGTTACTGGAAAGATGTTGGAACTATTTCATCCCTTTGGGAAGCAAATATGGAGGTTCTCGATCCGAAGAACAGCGGTATTGATCTTTTCGATGAAGACTGGAAGATTTACAGTCGCAACAGTGGTATGACCGGTCACAAGATTGGCAGTGATGCAGTGATTAAAAACTCCATGATCACAGATGGATGCCGGATTGACGGTGAGGTAGAACATTCTGTTCTGTTTGCCGGTGTCAAAGTAGCACCGGGAGCTGTTGTCAAAGACGCAGTTGTCATGGGGGGTACCGTGATCAAACCGGGTGCAGTGGTAGAACACTGTATTATTGGTGAAAATGCCGTGATTGGTGAAAATGCAAAAATCGGTGTGGAAAAAGAAGGCGAGGACAAAGGAGTTGCCACCATTGGACCGGGAGTCTATGTAGGTGACGGAGCAACAGTGGGTTCTAATGCTATGGTTCGAGAAAATGTAAAGGATGGTGAGGAAGAATGGTAAAGTCAAATATAAATGCACTGGGAATTATTTTCCCGAATTACTATGATTCTCTTGTCCCGGAACTGGTTAATGAGCGGCTGATGGGATCCATTCCTTTTGCAAGCCGTTACCGTCTGATCGATTTTGTGCTCTCCAGCATGGTAAACAGCGGCATCAATAGCGTATCCGTACTGGTGCGTGAAAAATATCATTCTCTGATGGATCACCTTGGTTCCGGTCGTGAGTGGGATCTGGTTCGTAAGAACGGTGGACTGACCATCTGGCCGCCGTATGCGGAGAAAGGAATGAATCTGTACGGTGGACGTATCGAGGCGTTGGATCATACACTGGATTATCTGAGAAAACAGAAAGAAAAATATGTTATTATGGCAGATACAAATGTTGCCGTAAATTTTGATTTTAGAAAACTGGTTGCCACTCATGAGGCAAACGATGCGGATGTAACAGTTGCGTATACAGTAGAGGAGATTCCGGAAGGTTCCCTGAAGGCTGAGAATGCAAAGCGGGGCATGTATTATACATTTGATTTTGATGAGAGCGGCCGTGTGAGCAAATGGCACATCAATACAAAGGAAAAAGGTGTACATAATCTCGGTATGAACATTTATTGCTTCAACCGTGAGTATCTGATCAATCTGATCGACGATGCGTTTATTCGTGGAAATATTTATCTTGAGCGAGATATTCTGGCAAAAGAAGTGGATAAGATAAAAATTTACGGTCATAAGTACATAGGTTATTGTTCTCGTATCTGCGATATGAAGAGCTATTTCCAGGAAAATATGAAATTATTGGAAGATGAGAACCTGGAAGGTCTGTTTGCAGGCGGACCGATCTATACAAAACTGCGCGATGACAACCCGACACGATACATCAACGGTGCTGCTGTAAAAAATACCATGGCAGCAGACGGTTGTGTCATTGAGGGTACTGTAGAAAATTGTATTCTTTTCCGCGGGGTGAAAATCGGAAAAGGAGCGGTTGTGAAAAACTGTGTACTGATGCAGGATACGGTTGTAGAGTCTGGTGTGAAGGCAGAGTATATCATTACGGATAAAAATGCGGTGATCACATCCGGAAAGGAACTGAAGGGAGCGGATTCTTTCCCAATCTATATTGCAAAACATCAGGTTGTATAAGCTATTTTCAAGTCGAACGCATGTGAGACTTGATGCGTGATTCTGGTCAGCGAAAGCTGACATATTCTTCTCAGAAGCACTGCACGCTATACCTGTATCAGAAGCTTTTGTTAGAAAAATTTAAAAGTGTAAGCCAATGGATTTGGACATGAAAATGTAAAAATGGATGAAAGAATGGTGTGATATGTATAAAAAACGACATATCACACTTTCTTGTTTGAGAGGAAATTGCAATGAATTTCCTCTCAAACAAAAAACGCTCCGCGAGGATGCGACCAGATGCATGTGGAATATGTCTGCTAAAGCAGACTGCATCTGGCGCGCAAAGCGTAACAAGTCCTTCAAAGATTGAGGGATTCAGGGAGTTTGAAGCGGACTTGTCCGCTTTGTTCTTAGTGAGAAATGAAAAAATATTGACTTTCTTTTGGTTGTGGGGTTTACTAGTAAATAGATTGTATAAAATATAAGATATTACGACTAGGAGAATTTTTTATGGAACGAAATCTTACAACCGGAAGTGTTCTGAAGAACCTGATGTTCTTTTCCCTTCCGTACCTGTTATCTTATTTTCTGCAGACATTGTATGGTATGGCGGATCTGTTCATTGTCGGACAGTTTGATGGTGTGGCAAGTACTACGGCGGTTTCAGTGGGAAGCCAGGTTATGCATATGCTTACCGTTATGATCGTGGGACTGGCTATGGGGACAACCGTTACCATTGGACAGGCAGTGGGAGCGAAAAATAGGAAAAAAATCTCACAGACCATCGGCAATACGGTGATCTTATTCTGCATTGTCTCTGTGGCGATGATGGCATTTTTCCTTTGCATGGTGCGGCCAATCGTGGCTGTGATGTCCACGCCGGCAGAAGCAGTGGAGGGAACGGTAGCGTATCTGACGATTTGTTTTGTTGGTATTCCGTGTATCACAGCATATAACGTCATCAGTTCCATTTTTCGTGGCATGGGTGATTCCAAAAGCCCGATGTACTTTATTGCAATCGCCTGTGGTGCAAACATTGCCTTTGATTATATTTTTATGGGGGCATTGCATCTGGGACCGGCGGGGGCTGCCCTGGGAACGACGCTGGCGCAGGCTCTGAGTGTGGTCATTGCGTTGACGGTGATCTTGAAAAAGAAGATGGGGATCTCCGTATCCAGACAGGATTTCCGGCCGCGTAGGGAAGCAACAGGACAGATCGTGCGCATCGGTCTGCCGATTGCATTACAGGATGGACTGATCCAGGTAGCATTTATCATCATTACCATCATTGCAAACCGACGTGGACTCAGTGATGCAGCTGCAGTAGGAATTGTAGAAAAGATCATCAGTTTTTTGTTCCTTGTGCCATCCTCCATGCTGTCTGCGGTATCTGCCCTCGGTGCACAGAATATCGGAGCCGGAAAACCGGAGCGCGCCGTGCGGACACTGTACTATTCCATCGGGATTACCGTCGGTTTCGGTGTGATCATATCTATTATCATACAGTTTGTAGCTGCACCGGTGGTGGGACTGTTTACGGCAGATGCTGCAGTGGTTGTGCTTGGAACCCAGTATATCAGAGGATACATCTGGGATTGCATTTTTGCGGGCATCCATTTCAGTTTCAGCGGTTATTTCTGTGCGATCGGCAGATCGGAACTGTCCTTTATCCATAATATCACAGCCATCGTGCTGGTGCGCGTGCCGGGGGTATATCTGACTTCAAAGTTGTTCCCGGATACGCTGTTTCCGATGGGACTGGCTACGGTTGCGGGATCCCTGACATCGGTTGTTATCTGTCTGATTGCTTTTCATATACTAAAACGGCAGAAAAAAGTTGCATAAAAATGAAGAGAAAAAGAGACTTCGGAAAGGAAAAAATTTCCGGGGTCTCTTTTTTATGTCAGTATTTATGCGGATCTGCAGGAAAAGTCAGCTTTTGTGCAAGTTGTACAGGACAGATTTTCCGGCAAAAAGAAGTGTTGACAGGATGGGAACGTGGTTCGTATACTTGGAATACATTCTAGGTGTGAAAACACGTTCTTATAAAAGATTCTTTATTCTGCGTTCATGAGCAAGTAGCGAAAGCGGATTGCGAATGTCCGCTTTACATGTGCAATGAGATTTTCTAACGCTCTGATTCAGAGCAAAGTATTACAAATTTGGAAAAAAAATTTAATGGAGAGAGGGGAGAAAATGTGAATTTTTTGATTTCTGCCAATACAGATATAGGAACGCTGAAAAAGACGAATCAGGACAGCGTGCTGATAAAAAAGATACATACTTGTCAGGGGGAAATGGTGTTTGCTGTGCTGTGTGACGGTATGGGAGGACTGGAAAAAGGAGAAGTGGCAAGTGCAGCGGTGGTCAGAGCTTTTGAACAGTGGGTAAATACGGAATTGCCTCTGCTGTGCGGACAGGTGCTGGAAGAGAGAAAAATCCGTACGGATTGGGAATTAATTATCAAAGAAATGAATCGTGAGATTGCTGAATATGGAAAACAGCAGGGAATTTGTCTGGGAACAACGGTTGTAGTGTTTCTGATTACACAGATACGGTATTTTGCATTGAATGTGGGCGATTCCAGGCTTTACGAATTGACGGACACAGCATTGAGGCAATTAACGACAGATCATACTTTTGTGGGCAGGGAAATGGCGATGGGACGGATGACACCGGAGGATGCACGAAAGGATAGGCGCAGAAATGTGTTGCTGCAGTGCGTAGGTGCATCGAAAGCTGTTTATCCGGAATTTTTATTCGGAACACCGGTATCAGAATCGGTATATCTGCTTTGCTCGGACGGATTTCGTCATGAAATATCTTCCGATGAAATGATTCAGGCACTGAAACCGTCTGTGTTGATAAAAAAGCAGGCAATGGATGAAACGACAACAAGTCTGATCGAATTGCTCAAGCAGCGTGGGGAGCGGGATAATATAACGGTGGCATTGGTTCGTGTTTTATAAAAGCTTATAGCCTCTCGAAAGAAATCTATAAAGCTAATACAAGGAGAGATGAATGCTTGAAATAGGAAGTGTGATTGACGGGAGATACAAGATTTTAAATGAAGTTGGTCGTGGTGGAATGAGTGTTGTATATCTGGCCATGAATGAAAAGGCGAATAAGCAGTGGGCTGTGAAAGAAGTCCGTAAGGACGGCAGACAAAATTTTGAAGTTGTAAAGCAGGGATTGATCGTTGAGACGGATCTTTTGAAAAAATTACGTCATCCCAGTCTGCCAAGCATTATTGATGTCATTGATGATAAAGATTCGTTTCTGATCGTCATGGATTATATTGAGGGAAATCCGCTCAGCAGTGCACTGGAAGAATCTGGTGCACAGCCTCAGAATCAGGTGATTGCCTGGGCAATACAGCTCTGTGATGTGCTTGGTTATCTCCATGCACAATCTCCGCCGATTATTTATCGTGATATGAAACCATCCAATATTATGTTGAAACCGGACGGAAATCTTACCTTGATTGATTTTGGAACAGCCAGGGAATTTAAGGAAAAGAATCTGGCAGATACTGTTTGTCTGGGAACGATTGGATATGCGGCACCGGAACAGTTCGGCAGAATGGGACAGACGGATGCCAGAACAGACATTTATTGTCTGGGAGCTACGCTATACCACCTGGTGACAGGTCAGGATCCCAGTGCACCACCTTATGAGATAGGTCCGATCCGACAGATCAATCCTGCATTATCCGATGGATTGGAGCGGATTATCCGGAAATGTACCCGGCGGAATCCGGAGGACCGTTACCAGTCCTGCGCTGAACTGATGTATGCATTGAAGCATTATGACGAAATTGATGAGGTATATCAAAAGAAGCAGAAGAAAAAACTGGTAGTGTTTCTGGTTAGTCTGTTTCTGACAGCGGCTTGTGCAGGGATATGTCTGTGGGGATATTTTGGTAGTGAACAGAAAAAAAGTGAAAATTATGATGAAATTTTGAAAGGTGCATTAGATTATCAGGATTATTATCAGGCAATTCTGATAGATCCAACAAGGAAAGAAGCGTATGAGAAACTGAATGATGCATTGACGTCAGATTTGATCCTGACAAAAGAAGAAGGTCAGCAGTTGTTGCAGCTGCAAATTGGTCTGGATGAAAAGGACAGTAACGGTTTTTCAAAAAAGCAGGATGTTCTGGCTGAACTAAAGAATTGTAATCCTGAAGGCTATCCGGAAGTATGCTATGAGATTGGAACTTCATTTCTGTTCTTTTATGATGTAAATGTTGACCGTGACCGATATATCAGCGCAAAGAAATGGTTTCAGGAGGCTGTGGATCAATATCCGCTTGCTCAGATTTACTGTGATATCGCAGATTGTCTGGAACTGATCAATCAGTACGATAATGCAAAAGTAAAGCAGACAGATAAAATGTATGATGTTTATCGTCAACTTTGGGAAAAGATACAGGAACTGAAAAGTACTGCAGATCGATTTGGAGATGTTGATGTAAAGCTGCAGCTTTGGACGGAAATAAATGATATGTTGAATGCACAGGTGGTACCGTTCCTGGAAGTGACTCAAGTGAATGAAATAAAAAATCTGCTGGATGATATCCTGAAAGAATCTGATGCGATACATAAATCTGTTATTGTACAGGAAATTAAAAACTTACAGCAGAAAATAATTGAAACAGTGCAAAAAATCGACAGTGTTCAGAAGGAGGCAGGGACATCATGACATATGAAATGTATCAGACTATCTTTTGGCATGCAGGTGTTTTGACAATTATTTTTGCAGTTGGTGATGTACTGTTGTTTGTGATTTTAAAAATTCCGAAAGTGATAGGGCAGCTGAGTGGAAGGACAGCTCGGAAAGGAATTGCAGATATTTGGAAAAAGAATATTCAGACCAGAGGCAGATGTTATAAGAGCTGTGCAGAAAATCAGAATTTTGGAAGCATTGCAGGCGGTATGACAGAATCAGGAAATATACACCGGTTTGGAGAAGCTGTGAATACAGGAGGTATAACACAGAAAATTGCGACATCGGAAACAGGGGAAAAGCTGAAAACTTCCGAGACAATGTTTCTTCCAATACCGAAATATGCAGAAACAATGGTGCTGAATGACATTGATATGGATGACAATTTTGTCATAGAAGAAATTTGTTTTATCCATACAAAGGAAACAATTGGATAAAAGGGAAAGGGATACCATGAAAAAGAAAAATTTGCAAAGAAAACAAAGGCTTCTGGCTGTTGTTTTGAGTGTAATGCTGTTTGCAGGACTGTTGCCGGGAAGTTTGTCACAGGTACTGGCGGCATCGGATGAATATGAGGACTGCTGTATTGCGGAAGTTGCGGGTGATGAGCCTGATGGAATTTATGAAAGCGAAACGCTGAAAGCAGATCAGAGTCTGGCATTTTCAGAAGAAATGGTAAAACTGGAATATGGTGCCACAACGTATGTACAGGTAGCAAATGCTGTGGAAAGCCAAGATGCGACAGATGGAAAAGGATATGGAACAGGAGCAGTTACTTATCGATTGACAGATAATGCTCTGGGTGCACAGATCGATGAAAAGAGTGGAACACTGACGTTTTCTGATGGAAAGACTGGAAGTGTTACAGTCACGGCAAAAAAAGAGGCAGATGAGTGCTACAACGAATGTGAGGCGAGCTACACACTTGTGATTACATATATGCAAGCACCGGATGTTACATACCGGTTGCAGGGACCGCAGAATTCTGTGAATGAAGATGGAACCGCATTACCATTTTCCTATCATGGTGATTCTACGGCTGCATGGTTTACAGATACGGTAACGATTCAGGCACCGGATGGATATCTGATCAGCAGAACAAATTCGTTATCGAGCCGGAACTGGTCAGCATCTATTTCCTGTACAGAAGAAGGCCACAATGAGATATCTTATTATCTGAGAAACAGAAAGAGTGGCGGTATTACAGATGTTCTCACAATTTACGATCTGAAGATCGATAAGGGAAATCCGACAGATCTGCAGATGGAATACCTGACAGAAGAGGCACCTGCTGCATGGAAAGATTCCGTGCTGTATGGAAAAGACGAAATTGCTGTCAGACTTACAGCAAAAGACACTATGTCCGGTCTGAAGGGATTATATTATCAGTACAAGTCAAATGTGATCAGCACCTCCAGCCAGGGAAAAGACTGGACAAAGGTGGATCTGATCTCGGATAAAATTGAAAAAGTGGATAATGAAGACGGTTCCATAAGTTATGTGTTCCGTATTCCGGCGCAATTCCGGGGAAATGTGTCTTTTAAAGCAGTAGATCAGGCAAATCGTGTGACGGAATACTGGGATGACAGGACCGTTGTGGCAGATAATCGCAATCCGCAGGCTATCATTTCCTATACAGCGCAGGGAGGCAGTTGTCTGGTTGCAAAAGTGACGAAAGATACAGAAGAGTCACAGGAACGTGCAGATGTACCGGAAGATCAGGTGGATGAAAATACCAGATTTATCTATGATGGTGCAGTTACTGCTTCCGTAGATATGACAGAAGCAAACTTTGAGGCAGAAGATGTCGTTCTTACGTTTTGGAAAGATGGCACAGAAATCTGGAATGGTGCAGTTGCAGAGGCACAGAAGATAGCAAATGACTGTGAAATTTCTGAATGGACTGTAAATAAGGAAAATGATAAAGAATCTCTTGCTATTCAGCTGCTGACAGATGGCGATTATCAGATTGGAATTTCCTATAAAGACCGGTCAGACAACAAGATGCATTATGTTTCCGGTGAGTATGAACAGAAAGAAGGAGAAGCGGTTTATCAGTCAAATATTATTACGATTGACACCACAAATCCGGAGGTAGAAGTATCCTATGATAATAATACCGTCGTGAACCAGCATTATTACAATGCAGGCAGAGTGGCCACCATTAAGGTAACAGACCGCAATTTCCGTCCGTCTGAAACGGACTGGAAGATCACTGCAAAAGACGGAGATGCTGTGATCGATCCGAAAACTGTGGAAAATGGAAATGCAAATGTAGTTGATGATACATATTCTGAGTTGAAAAACTGGTCAGACTGGACACAGGATCCGCAAGATCCTTCTGTATGGTATGCCAAGATTCCCTTTGAGCAGGATGCGTTCTACAACGTATCATTTGCCTGCCGGGATCTTGCAGGCCATGCATTGAAAGAGGATTATGCAGATGCATTTGTCGTTGATACAACAAAAGCACCGCTGGAAAAAATGAAGATTTCTTACAGTGAGGAACTTCATACCTGGCAGAAAGTCGTACAGGCAATTACTTTTGGATATTTCAGTTATAAAGATCAGGTAACGGTTACGCTGACTTCGGAAGATGAAATGTCCGGTATTGACTATATTACCTGGACTTATAAACGGGAAAATGGTGCAAGTACGACAAAAAATGTGAGTGAGCGGACGGAGATAATTACCAGTGATCAGATTACTTACAGCAAACGGGGAAAACAGGCGGTTGCAGGCTTTACATTAAAAGCCACAGATGCAGAGCAGTTCCGTGGTGCCGTTTCTTTCACTGCAACAGATATGGCCGGTAATACCAGCGAGATAAAAGCGGATGCGCAGAGAATCAATATCGTAGATAATATCTCTCCGGAGCGTACGGTATCTTATTCACCTGCAAAACAGGTGGTTGATGCTGCAACCGGATTGCAGAAAACGTCTTATCAGTATGAACAGGAAGGAACAGATTCTGTATTATATTATGATGGAGATGTGACTGTGACCTTCCGGATCGAGGAAGCCAATTTTTATGCAGAAGATGTCATTATTGCCGTGAATGGAGAAAAACGGGTACCGGATCAGTGGATCCAGAATGGGGATGTATGGACAGGAACCATGACATTGAGCGGAGATGGCGATTATTATGTGACCATGGATGATACGGATCGCTCCGATAATAAGATGCATTCCTATCGGTCTGAAAAAATTGTCATTGACACAACAGCACCTGTCATCCATGCGACTTATGGCAATCAGGATGTGAAAAGAACAGAAGGACCACGCCTGTATTTTGACCGCGCACAGACAGCAACGATTCAGATTACAGAGCATAACTTCCGGGCAGACGATGTGGCAGCAGAAGTAACGGCTGTTGATGTAACCGGCAGAAACGTTGCCGTGGCAGACTATGCGGCATATTTATCCAATCGTGGTAACTGGAAGAAGGACGGCGATGTTTATACAGCAACCATCACGTATCCGGTGGATGCAAATTATACATTTGATATCTCCTACCATGATCTTGCATTGAATGAAGCGGCAGATTATACACCGGATCTGTTTACCGTAGATCAGACAGTACCGGATAATCTGAGTATTTCATACAGCGAAGGTGTGCGGCAACAACGGGTAGGCGTGACACCATTCCGTTATTATAATCAGATGATGACGGTTACGATCGCCGGTGAGGATGCAACGTCCGGTATCGAACATTTTGTATATAATTATCGAAATGCAAGCAGCGTCAGTGCTGTCAATGCACAGTTGCTGGAGGCTGCGATCGAAAAAGCAGAAGTCATACAGAATGGCAGACTTTTTACAGCCAGATTTACAATACCAAAATATGTCTTACAGGGAAGCAATCAGTTTAACGGAACCGTGGATTTTGAAGCCTATGACTATTCCGATAATAAGTCCGGGCTGAATGACAGTGAGCGTATTGTCGTGGATAATCTCGTTCCGACAGTATCCGTCACTTATAATGATCCGGTCCGGGAAGTAAATGGAATTGCATATTATGCAGGCGATATCGATGCAACGGTTGAAATCCATGAGGCAAATTTCTATGCGGAAGATGTTCAGATCTCAGTAGAAAAAGACGGTCAGAGTGGATATGGTATCAATGCAAACTGGACAGAGAACAGCGCAGATGTCCATACCGGAACCTTCCGCCTGAGTGAGGACGGAGATTATCTGCTCACAGTAAATTATACAGATCGATCCGGAAACCGCATGGAGTCCTATACATCCGGACAGCTGACCATCGACACACAACATCCGGGTATTTATGTATCCGGACTGCAGGCAGATTCAGCAAATAAAGAAGAACCGTATGGATTTACACTGACGGTCAGCGACAGCGCAGACAATCTGCTGGCAGGCGATATTGCCCCGGTTCTGACAGCTGTAACCTGTGATGAGAGTGGAAACTATACAACACAGGAAGTAGAACTTCCGGCTCCGGAAATGACAGAGAATCAGCAGTCTTATCAGATTCAGGTAGAAAATCTGGAAGCCGATGGTATCTACACGTTGTCCTGTAAAGCAAAAGATATGGCGGATCAGGAATATGATCGGATGACACTGGAAGATGGACAGGAATACGAGACGGTGACATTTTCTGTAAACAGAAACGGTTCCACATTCCGGGTAGACGAAGATACTGCCGATTTACTGGATCAGTATTATGTCTATCAAGTTCCGCAGGATGTTGTGATCGAGGAGATCAATACCGATCCGATTGAACATTATGCAGTAAAAATGAACGGAAAAGTGCTGACAGAGGGGATTGATTATACCACAAACGTGACATCGGCAGATGGTACATGGAGTGTCAGAACCTACTCTGTGAAGAAGGAACTGTTTGCTGAGGAAGGAGAATATCATCTGGTGGTTGAATCTGTGGACAAGACAGATACTGCGGCTTACAGCGACATAAAAAATCTGAAGCTGGCCTTTGTGGTAGATCAGACGGCTCCGGTAGTTGTATTCAGCGGACTGGAGAGCGGTGGACGTTACGAGGCACAGGAACAGACGGTAACGGCTGTCCCGACGGACGACGGCGGAAAATTAAAAACGTTCCAGGCAGTAGTGACGGATAAAAAAGGCGAACAGAAAGAAACGCTGATTACATTGAAAGGAGACGAGCTGGAAACATATCTGGCAGAGCATGATGGAAGGATCAGCTTTGAAATCCCGGAAGGATTAGAGCAGCAGGTAACTGTTTCCTGCAGTGATCATGCAGTAAAAGAAGACGGAAGTACCAATACATATGATCAAACATTTGACAATGTAACGGTATCTACCAGTAAAATGATTATTTTCTTTGCAAACAAACCGTTATTCTACGGTGTCATTCTTGTATGCTGTGCGGCAGCAGCCGGTGTGATCGGTTTTGTTATCTGGAAGAAAAAGAAAAAAGTGAAAAAAGAAGAAGCGTAAGAAAAACACATATTAGTCACATTTTTTACGAATATTCAACACATTTTCTCTGTACACTGAATCCATAAGTGATTTTGGATTGAAGGAGGAAGTGTTTTGATTGAAATCAGTCATCTTACGAAAAAATACGGCGCCAATGTGGCGGTAAATGATTTGAGTCTGACGCTGGAACCGGGTAATATCTACGGTTTCCTCGGACCAAACGGGGCTGGAAAGTCTACGACCATGAATATCATTACCGGTTACATTGGCGCATCGTCCGGTGAGGTAAAAATCAACGGATATGACATTAATAAAAACCCGGAGGAGGCAAAAAAATGTATCGGTTATCTGCCGGAGATTCCACCGGTATACGGAGATATGAAGGTTCTGGAATATCTGAAATTTGTGGCAGAACTGAAAAAACTGGATTCCCATACCCGCAATGCAGATATCAAGCAGGTGATGGATCTGACAAAATTACATGAGATGAAAGATCGTCTGATCCGGAATCTGTCCAAAGGATACCGTCAGCGTGTGGGGTTAGCACAGGCATTACTTGGCATGCCGGAGATCATTATTTTGGATGAGCCGACGGTGGGACTGGATCCGAAGCAGATCATTGAGATCCGTGATCTGATCCGCTCTTTGAAAGAAAAACATACTGTAATTCTGAGTTCCCATATTTTGCAGGAGATCAGTGCCGTGTGCGATCATGTGTTTATTATTTCAAAAGGAGCCTTGGTTGCCAGCGATTCTATGGAACATCTGGAAAGCCGTATGAGCGGTGCCCAGCAGCTGGACGTGGTAGTGCGTGGCACGAAAGAACAGCTGGAAGAACTTCATACACTGGATGGTGTGCAGGAGTGTAGGATCGTCCGGGAAGTTCCGGAGGAATCTGCGGAGTCTTCGGAAAATGATCTGACAGATGCGGCAGAAACCTCGGATTCTGATGCCGGAGAAAGGAACGACGAAGCAGCAGAATTTCATCTTTCCCTTATTGCCGGAGAAAACTGTGATCTGCGCGAGACGGTATTCCGTTATTGCGTGGAACATGATGTGGTATTGTTGGAACAAAAAGTTAATACGAAGACACTGGAAGATGTATTCCTGGAGCTGACTGGAAATGAGGAGGTGCGTGAGGCATGATCGCAATATTAAAAAGAGAGCTGAAGGCATACTTTACATCCGTGATCGGATGGATTTTCATGGCAGCATTTTTCTTTGTGTTTAATTTATATTTTGTAGCTAACAACCTGATTTACGGAACACCGTATCTTTCCTATTCCCTGAATAATGTGGCATTTGTATTGCTGATCATTATTCCAATCCTGGCAATGCGCAGCATGTCAGATGATCGCAGGACGAAAACAGATCAGTTGCTGTATACATCACCGGTTTCTGTTCCGAAAGTAATTCTCGGTAAGTTTCTGGCGCTGGTACTGGTGTTTTCTATCGTAGTCGGAGCTATCTGTCTGTGCCCGTTGCTGCTGTCTCGGTTTGGCAGCATACCGATGGCGGAGAGCTATGCTGCCATCCTCGGTCTGTGGCTGTATGGCTGTCTTTCCATCTCCATCTGTGTCTTTGTCTCTTCTTTGACAGAGAGTCAGGTGATTGCAGCAGTATTATCCTTTGCGTTACTGTTTATCGGCTATATGATGGAGGGAATCACAAGCATTATTTCCTCCAGTGGAAATACACTGACGAAAGTGCTGAACTGTCTGTCTACTTCCAGTGCACTGAATAATTTCAGTAACGGTATGCTGGATGTGGCCGGAATTATTTACTATGTCAGCGGTACGTTGCTGTTTCTGTTCCTGACCTGTCAGGTGGTACAGAAGCATCGCTGGTCTGTAAGCGCAAAGAAGATTCGCCGTGGTGTATTTAATTCCAGTTTTGTAGTGATCGGAATTGCCGTTGCAGTAGCAGTAAATGTATTTGCCGGACAGCTTCCGGAAAAAGTAAAAAGTGTGGATCTGACCACACAGAATCTGTATACACTGACGGATGACAGTGTAAAACTGATAAACAATCTGAAACAGGATGTGACACTGTATGTACTTTCAGCAGAGAACAGTGCGGATGATACCGTGGTTCGTACACTGGAAAACTATGAAGATGAATCTTCCCATATTAAAGTGGAGTATGTAGATCCTGCGGTTTCTCCGAATTTCTACTCTTCTTATACAGATGCCGCACCATCAGATGGAAGTATCATTGCAGTCAGCGGAGAAAAATCGAAGGTAATAGACGCCAGTGATCTGTATGAGTATTCCGTAGATTATTCTACTTACACGCAGACAAAATCTGCTTACGATGGAGAAGGTCAGCTGACGAGTGCCATTAGTTATGTCACAAGTGATAATCAACCGAAGGTGTATGTGATCACCGGACATGGGGAGTCTTCGCTGGACAGCAGCTTCCAGTCTGCTCTGGAAAAAATGAATATTGCGGTGGAAGAACTGACATTGTTGCAGCAGGATGCAGTTCCGGATGATGCAGAAGCAATCATTATCAACGGTCCGACAGCGGATTTTTCCGCAGATGATGCAGCAAAAATCAGCACTTATCTGGCTGGAGGCGGTAAAGCACTGATTACGACAGCTTATAATAAAACCGCAGACACACCGAATTTTGACAGTGTTCTGGCTGCTTATGATATCAGTGTAACAAGCGGAATGGTAATGGATTCTGACAATACACATTATTACCAGTATCCGTTCTATCTGCTGCCGGATGTCAAGAGTGCGACACAGACTTCAAAAGTTGACAAATATGTATTTCTGCCCTATGCACAGGCATTGAGCAATACCGGAGAGCATCCGGATACATTGGAGTGGACAGATTTGCTGACATCTTCTGACAGCGCCTATATCAAAACGGACGTGGCAAATATCCGTTCCGTTGAAAAAGAAGCAACAGATCAGAGTGGTCAGTTTACATTGGCAGCGAACGTGACTGATAATGAGACAGGAGCAGATATTACCATTGTGGGATCTTCTCTGGTATTCACCCAGGATGCGGATTCCGTCGTTGCCGGACAGAATCTTGCACTGTTCAAAGGCATTTTCAGTGGTACATCCGCTGCAGAATCCGCAGTTTCTATTGATGCAAAACAGTATACCTATTCGAATCTGTCTGTAAACCAGTCCGTTGCGATCATGAGTGAAACATTGCTGGTTATGGTGCTTCCAATCGTATTGATCATAGCAGGTATTGTAATCTGGTATCGCAGACGGCGTGCATAATAGGAAAGGAACGGACTGTTTTATGAGAAAAAAACAATGGATCCTTTTATTGGTGGTCTTGGCTGCCTTTGTGGCGGCCACTGCCGGTATGAGAGGATATCAGAATAAGAAGGAGAAAAAAGCAGCACAGAAGGAAGAGGCGGAGAAAGTTTATGCATTGCAGTTTTCTTCAGATGATGTTACCGGAATCGCTTACGAAAAAGATGGTGAGTGGCTGGCATTTACAAAAAATGATGATACCTGGAGCTGTGAGACGGATACCGCGGCATCCATAGACAGCGATAAAATGAAAACGATGCTGTCCTCTCTTGGAAGTATGACAGCGGACAATACCGTAGAAAGCCCGGCAGATATCGCACAGTACGGGTTGGATGAGCCATCCATGCAGGCAATTCTTACGTTTGCTGATGGAAGTGAAAAAACACTTACTTTTGGCAGCACAAATGCAATCATTGGCGGAACATATGTACAGATCAGTGATGATGCCAATGTGTATCTCGTCGGAAGCAGTTATGTCAATACAACACTGAATAAGAGTGTGGATGATTTGACCGTAGATGAAACGGAAGATGCAACAGATACTACAGAAAATACGACGGGTGATCAGACAGATGTACAAAGTGATGACACCAGTGAAAATAGCAGTGATGGTTCTGATATATCTGTAGATGGTGTTGAGTAGTAAGGACAGGAAATAAAGAGGAATATGAAATTTTGAAATAATGAAATTTCAAAAGCAGAAAACAGGATTTCCCGGCTACAAAAAAAGACAGGAAGCAAAATAGATGATGAGGTGTCTCCTCAAAGTTTGTTTTGTTTCCTGTCCCTTTTTATTGTTTTTTTGTGTTATTTATCCGCTGGTTTCTTTGTATCTGTATCAGCAGGATGGGGTTCGTCTGATGTCATATGATACTTCGTATCTTTTCTGATTAAACGGTAGATAAAGGAATATGCCCAGAGCAGCACCGGAAGAACGATGGTTGCATAGACAGCTGCTTTCAGCAGATTGATGCACTGCTCACTGCCGATGAGTGCCAGTACCAGCGTGGATACATAGAGTCCGGCCAGGGCAATGACACCGATGAGAGCGGTGATCTGTTTTAGTTTTTTCATATCGTAAATTCTCCATTTCTATTTCTTTTGCATAAACATAGCTTAGCTTATTCCAGCGGTTGCGTCAAGAGTTCCGAACTTTGCAATGTGGGATTAAATGCGTCTTCGATCCGGCAGATCGGTTTGAAGTCCGGTACATAATTCTGGGGAAGTTCCCTAGGCGTCATGCCTGTGATGTCACGGAATACCCGGTTAAAATGACGGATCGTGTCAAATCCACATCGGGAGGCAACTTCCGTCACAGACAGTTTCTGTGTGGGATCCTGCAGCATGGCGATGGCATGTTCCAGCCGCACTGTGTTCAGATATCTGGAAAATGTCATGCCGGAAATCTTGCGGAAAAACCTCGAAAAATAAGGCTCGGAAAGTCCCATGAAAGAAGCCGCATCCGAAAATGTGATGTAACAGTAATTCCTTTCGATTTCTGTCAGCAGATTTTTGTAATTGGAGATGGAAGAATGTTCCGGCTGGGCGGTCATTGGTACGGTTGCCTCTTCCCGAAAGATCCGGATTATAAGCTGGAGGAGCAGCAGGCAGGTCTGCTGTTCGAAAAACGGTCTGCGTTGCTGCAGTTCTTCCTGAATCTGCGAGAACACGTGCAGAATATCATAGTCAGTGGATAATTTTGCACAACAGAGCTGGCAGCAGTTGGTCAGACTTGCAGTGAGTGCGGCATCAAATAATGTGATGGCGGTGATACTATCCGGATCACTTTTAATATAGTGGATTTCACCACTGCCAAGAAAGATGGCATCGCCTTCGGTCAGCAGATATTCCTGATGGTTATGGGAGACGGTGGCTTGCCCCTGCTCCACACAGATCAGTTCGTTCTCCAGATGCCAGTGTGGAAGATTGTGCAGATTGCGATAGCGGCCGGTCCAGACCCGTTCTGTTCCGTTGTAAGCTCTTTTCTCAAAATTTGCAAGCATCGATACGATTTCCCTCCGAATACATTTTCCCATAGATTAGCCAAAATGCGCAAAAGTGTATGTTGTGTGTTGCATGATACGCATCCCGTGGTATGAATGCCGAGGACATTTATACCTGTTTTGGCAGATCTGTTTTTGTAAATTACTATTATTGTAACTGACAAGATAATAAATGTCTATAAATTGGATAATAATTTTCTTTTGCTTTTGACAGAAATGTTTTATGATAAGAACATAAGAAAATGATACGAAAACATAGTGATGGAGGGGGAAACAGATGGAACGTGAAAAAATTGCAGAGGTGATCCGATCCGGAAAGGCAGTACTTGGTATGGAATTTGGCTCCACCAGGATCAAAGCAGTTCTGGTAGATCCGGAGGGCAATCCAATCGCATCCGGCAGTCACGGCTGGGAGAACCGCCTTGAAAATCAGATCTGGACCTACAGTCTGAAGGATATCCGGGAAGGATTGCAGGACTGTTATGCGGGACTGAAACAGGATGTAAAGGAAAAATATGGCGAGACATTGACACAGCTTGCTGCCATGGGTTTCAGTGGTATGATGCATGGATACATGGCATTTGATAAAGACAATGAACTTCTGGTACCGTTCCGTACATGGAGAAATACGATGACAGAGGATGCGGCAAAAGAACTGTCGGAACTGCTTTCTTTTAATATCCCGCAGCGCTGGAGCGTGGCACATCTGTATCAGGCAATTTTAAATAAAGAGCCACATGTGGCTGAAATCCAGTATGTGACGACGCTGGCTGGTTATATCCACTGGATGCTGACCGGAGAAAAAGTCGTAGGTGTCGGAGAAGCATCCGGTATGTTCCCGATTGATTCCACGCAGAATGACTATGATCAGAGCATGGTCGATAAATTTGATGCATTATTACAGGAACAGGGCGTGGCATTGAAACTGCGGGAAATCTTCCCTGAGGTACTGGTAGCGGGCGAGCAGGCAGGCATTCTTACGGAAACAGGTGCGGCATGGTTGGATCCGTCCGGTGATCTGGAAGCAGGTATTCCGCTTTGTCCGCCGGAAGGAGATGCAGGCACTGGAATGACAGCGACCAACAGTGTGGCAGTCCGTACCGGAAACGTATCTGCAGGTACCAGTGTATTTGCTATGGTTGTTCTGGAACAGGCACTTTCTAAATATTATGAAGAAATTGATATGGTGACTACACCGGACGGAAAGCCAGTGGCAATGGTTCATTGCAACAACTGTACGTCTGATTTGAATGCATGGGTCGGACTGTTTGGGGAAGCCATGGAAGCTTTCGGAGTGAAACCGGATATGGATACACTTTACGGAACACTGTACCGTAAAGCGTTAGAAGGCGATGCAGACTGTGGCGGTCTTCTTGCATACAATTATTTTTCGGGCGAGAGTATTACCGGATTTGAAGAGGGACGTCCGCTGTTTGTCCGCAGACCGGACAGCAAGTTCAGCCTGGCAAACTTTATGCGGGTGCATCTGATGACTTCCCTCGGTGCCCTGAAAGTGGGTATGGATATTCTGGTAAAAGAAGAGCAAGTGCAGATTGACAAGATGCTGGGCCATGGTGGTCTCTTCCTGACCAAAGGGGTAGGACAGCGAATTATGGCAGCTGCAATGCAGACTCCGGTGTTCGTAATGGAGACAGCCGGTGAGGGCGGTGCATGGGGAATTGCAATTCTTGCATCGTATATGCAACAGAAAGCGGAAGGTGAGACACTTCCGGAATATCTGAATGCAAAAGTATTCCATGGCGAGGAAGGCAGTGTGATACAGCCGGATGCAGCCGATGTGGAAGGATTTGAACAGTTTATGACAGATTATAAAAAGGGTCTTGCCATTGAGCGTGCGGCAGTAGAACAGCTGCGATAAAAAATACGATAAGTCAGATCGTAAATTTTGATCATTTTGTATAGACACAGGAGTGGAAGATAGGAGGATTTTACCATGCTGGAGGAATTAAAGAAACAGGTTTATGAGGCAAATATGATGCTTCCTAACTATGGCCTTGTGACATTTACCTGGGGAAATGTCAGCGGCATTGACCGTGCATCGGGTCTGTTTGTTATCAAACCGAGCGGAGTAGAATATGATCTGCTGACACCGGAGGATATGGTTGTTGTTGACTTGCAGGGTAATAAAGTAGAAGGACGCTATAATCCTTCTTCCGATACGGCTACTCATGTGGTACTTTACAATCGTTTCCCGGAGATTGGCGGTATTGTACATACCCATTCTTCCTGGGCAACAAGCTGGGCACAGGCGGGGCGTGATATTCCATGTTATGGAACCACGCATGCGGATTATATTTACGGGGAAGTTCCATGTGTCCGCAATCTGACCCCAAAAGAGATTGACGAGGCATATGAATACAATACGGGTGTGCTGATCGCAGATGAGTTTGAACGTCGTGGCAAAGATTACACCGCTGTCCCGGCGGTATTGTGCAAGAATCATGGTCCGTTTACCTGGGGGAAGGATGCTCATGAGGCAGTGCACAATGCAGTCGTTCTGGAAGAAGTGGCAAAGATGGCAGCTCGCTGTGAAATGATCAATCCGCAGAATCAGCCGGCGCCGCAGGAACTGCAGGACAAGCATTACTACCGCAAACATGGTGCAAATGCCTACTATGGACAGGGGAATGTTGAAAAATAGGATTTGTGAAAAATATAGCAGATATGTTATGCAACAATTACAATTTTCAGAATGAAAAATACAGGATTTAAATATGTAGAAGCATTTTACAAGGAGGAATATGATTATGATTCAGCAGAAAAATTATAAGTTTTGGTTTTGTACCGGTTCTCAGGATTTATACGGAGATGAATGTCTCGCTCATGTGGCCGAGCATGCAAAAATCATCGTAAATGCACTGAATGCATCCGGAAATCTTCCATATGAAGTTGTCTGGAAACCGACTCTGATCACAAACGCACTGATTCGTCAGACATTTAACGAGGCAAATAACGATGAAAACTGTGCCGGTGTCATCACGTGGATGCATACATTCTCACCTGCAAAATCATGGATCCTTGGTCTGCAGGAGTACAGAAAACCGCTGCTTCACCTGCACACACAGTTCAACCGTGAGATTCCATATGATACGATCGACATGGATTTCATGAATGAGAACCAGTCTGCACACGGTGACCGTGAGTATGGTCATATTTTCAGCCGTCTTGGTATGGAACGTAAAATCGTAGTAGGATATTGGGAAGATGAAGCAGTTCAGAAAAAAATCGGTTCCTGGATGCGTACCGCAGTTGGTATTGTAGAAAGCAGCCATGTCCGTGTAATGAGAATTGCAGATAATATGAGAAATGTTGCCGTTACTGAGGGTGACAAAGTAGAAGCACAGATTAAATTCGGCTGGGAAGTAGATGCTTACCCGGTAAATGAGATTGCAGAGGCAGTTGCAGCAGTTTCCCAGGCTGATATCGATACACTGGTAGAGGAATATTACAGCAAGTATCAGATCCTGTTAGAAGGAAGAGATGAGAAAGAATTCCGTAAACATGTAGAAGTACAGGCTGGCATTGAGATTGGATTTGAACGTTTCCTGGAGGAGAAAAACTATCAGGCCATCGTTACGCATTTCGGAGATCTGGGTGCATTAAAACAGCTGCCGGGACTGGCTATCCAGCGTCTGATGGAAAAAGGATACGGATTTGGCGGAGAAGGTGACTGGAAGACAGCCGCAATGGTCCGTGTCATGAAGATTATGACTCAGGGCATGAAAGATGCAAAAGGAACTTCCTTTATGGAAGATTATACTTATAATCTGGTTCCGGGAAAAGAAGGCATACTGGAAGCACATATGCTGGAGGTCTGCCCAAGTATTGCAGATGGTCCGATCAGCATCAAGGAGCAGCCACTTTCCATGGGTGACAGAGAAGATCCTGCCCGTCTGGTATTTACGGCAAAGACTGGTCCGGGTATTGCAACTTCCCTGATTGACCTGGGCGATCGTTTCCGCCTGCTCATCAACGATGTGGACTGCAAGAAAACAGAAAAACCGATGCCGAAGCTTCCGGTTGCAACTGCATTCTGGACGCCGCAGCCGAATCTGATCACAGGTGCGGAAGCATGGATCCTCGCAGGCGGTGCGCATCATACTGCATTCTCTTACGATCTGACAGCAGAGCAGATGGGAGACTGGGCAGATGCTATGGGTATTGAAGCTGTTTACATTGACAAAGATACAACCATCCGCCAGTTAAAGAACGAACTGCGTTGGAATGCACTTGCTTACAGAAAGTAGGAAGTCGAAGGCACATCCCCGCGGAGCGTTTATCTCAGTCGGAGATTGTACTCCCCCTGAGAAAGACTTGTTATTACTCACCACTTGCAGAAGTGGGAGTCTTCTCGACTGAGATAAAAAATACCGTCACCGGTCAGCAGATCAGTGGCGGTATCTTTTCGTGGGAAAGAGAGAACTTTCTCACAATAATAGGGGAGGATAAGTTAAAAAACTTGTCTTTTGTGCCGGAAAGCCGGCCCGGCGGCAAACTGTATGGGGGTAATTCATGTCGAATCTGCCGCCTGTTTGAAGTATAACCACAGGCAGCAGATTTATTCAAAAAAATTCAGTTTACAAACACTGTGTATATGAGGTATACTAAAACATGCAGTAAATCGCACTTATGAATAAAAAATAAAAGGTGGTAAAAATAATGGGATTATTACAGGATTGGCAGGCAATTGCCTTTAATGAAAAAGCAGACAGGGGTCAGCTGCAGAATTTCTGGAGCCGCTACTTCGCAATCGAGAAAAGTGTATATGAGAAACTTCTCTCCAATCCGGATGAAGCAGTAGAAGGAACTGTCAAAGAACTGGCAGAGCGTTTCGAGATCGAAGTAATGGCTATGGTAGGATTTCTGGATGGTATCGACGAGAGTCTTGTTACTCCGAACAACCTGGAAGATCTGACAGAAGATTCTCATGTGAGTCTTGCTTTCGATAAAGAAAAATTATACAAAAACATGGTAGAAGCAAAGGCTGACTGGTTATACGAGCTTCCACAGTGGAAAGAGATCTTCTCTGAGGAGAAATTAAAACAGTTATACACAGAGCAGAAGAAATCCGGCACTGTTGTAAAAGAAACAAAAGTATATCCGAACGATCCGTGTCCATGCGGAAGCGGTAAGAAATACAAAAAATGCTGTGGCAGAAATAAATAATAAAAAAATGTAGATTTTTGTGATCTGTGGTGGAGTAACCTCTGCCACAGGTTTTTTATTTTCATACACAATAACATACTTTCTTGTATAAAAAGAATAAAAATGCGCACACTTTCTTCGTATGAAAGAAAAAGGAGGAAGTTGCTATGACGCAATTGAATTGTTCTGTAACAAGCTGCCTGTATAATCAGGATCATTATTGTTCCAAAGATGATATCACTGTGGGAGGTTCTAATGCAAAACGAACCAGTGATACCTGCTGTGAGAGCTTTCGTGAGAGAAACGGAAGTATGTGTAATTCTACCGGGCAGGCCAGCAGTACCGTAGATATCGACTGTGAGGCGACAAGCTGCGTACACAATTGTGGGTGTAAATGCTGTGCAGACAGCATTGGTATCGGCGGTGGCAGTCAGGCCTGTCATTGTAAAGATACCGAATGTGCAGATTTTTGCTGTAAGTAATGCGATATGAGATTACAGAACAGGAAGAAAATCATTAAAATGTCGAGAAATGTCGACGAAATTTTCCTATATTTGTTTGACTTTTAGGAAAAATGTCTGGATGCTTGTCATTCAGGCATTTTTTTTGCTGTCCGGGCGGAAATACCTATTGATTTTTAGGGATAAATGTTTTACTATTTATATAAAAGTGGGTGAAAGTGGTGCAAAAGGGTAGAAAGTGGATAAGGTGGATAACTTTGTGGATAACCAAAGCACCGTTTTGATAGAACGGAAGGCAGGTGTTTTCAATGGGACGCGGATTTAAGGGCGAATACAATCATACCGTAGATGCCAAGGGCAGACTGATTGTGCCGGCAAAATTCCGCGAAGCTCTGGGAGAAACATTTGTAGTGACAAAGGGTCTGGATGGCTGCCTGTTTTTGTATCCGAATGAGGAGTGGGCGATCATAGAGACAAAATTCCGGGAACTCCCTTTGACAACGAAAGATGCACGTAAACTGTCAAGATTTTTCTTCGCCGGTGCAGCTGACTGTGAAGTGGACAAACAGGGTCGAATACTGTTGCCCGCTGTTTTGCGCGATTTTGCGGCAATCGGAAAAGAAGTTGTGTTAGTCGGAGTCCTGAACCGGGTGGAAATCTGGAGTAAGGAACGCTGGCTGGGCGAGAATGAGTATGAAGATATGGATGAGGCGGCAGAACATATGGCAGCGTTGGGATTAAGTATATAGCTGCACAGAAAATGGTTGTCTGCTTTATCACAGGAAAGTAGATTTTTAAGGAGGAATGCGATAAATGGATTTTTCGCATGTGTCGGTTTTACTGAAAGAAACCGTAGGAAATCTGATCACTGATCCGAATGGTATTTATGTAGACGGTACGTTGGGCGGCGCCGGGCACAGTTATGAAATATGCAGCCGGCTGTCTGAGCAGGGACGTCTGATCGGGATCGATCAGGATGCGGACGCAATTGCAGCAGCGACCAAGAGGCTGGAGCCTTTCAAAGATAAAGTGACGATCATAAGAAGCAATTATTGTGAGATGCCGGCAAGACTCCGAGAGATCGGTATTCAGAATGTAGACGGTATTATGTTGGATCTCGGGGTTTCTTCCTATCAATTGGATGAACCGGCAAGGGGGTTTACCTATAAGGATGAACATGCACCGTTGGACATGCGGATGGATCAGCGTCAGGCTATGACAGCAAAAGATATTCTGGCAGAATATAGCGAACAGGAACTTTACCGGATGATCCGTGATTATGGAGAGGATAAGTTTGCGAAAAATATTGCAAAGCATATTGTGCAGGCTAGACAGGAAGCACCCATTGAGACAACGGGTCAGTTAAATGAAATCATCCGGGCGGCAATTCCGGCAAAAGTCCGGGCTACAGGAGGACATCCTGCAAAGCGCACGTATCAGGCGATCCGTATTGAGTTGAACCATGAGCTGGATGTACTGGAGAATTCACTGGATGAGATGATCCGGATGCTGAATCCGGGAGGAAGGTTATGTATCATTACATTCCATTCACTGGAAGATCGCATCGTAAAGACGAATTTTAAGAAAAATGAAAATCCATGTACCTGTCCACCGGATTTTCCGGTGTGTGTATGCGGAAAAAAATCATTGGGGAAAATGCTGACACGCAAACCGATTCTCCCATCGGAGGAAGAACTGGAATATAACAAACGTTCAAAAAGTGCAAAACTGCGTGTGTTTGAGCGGAGATAAAAGAAACAGATAATTATTAAAACAGAAGGTGTATAAGAAAATGGAAAGTAGAGACAGACATTATCGTCGGGATTCGTATATTGAAGGCAATGTAGTCAGACAAAGAGAGAGTGTGCCGGGCAGAAGTGTACAGCCGGCAGAAAAAACAAGAGAACAGCTGCATCAGGAGCGTATGAGAAAAAATGCGGCCCGCCAGAATCAGCAGAGAGCCATGGCAATGGATCGCGGATATGTAGCATTTCTTGCAGCTGCAACGGTTGTCTGTTTTCTGGTCTGTGCCATTTTTATCTATCTGCAGTCAGATGTGACCACCAGAATGGCAAATATTGCATCGATTGAGAGCCAGATCGCCGAGGTAAAGGCAGATAATGTGGCAGCAGAGAAACGTCTGGAGACTACCATGAATCTAGATCAGATCAAGGAAGCAGCCAAAAATCTGGGACTGATCATGCCGGGGAGTGAGCAGGTTCGTTACTATTCTGTGGAAAACAGTGATTATATGAATCAATATGGGGAAATTCCATCTAACTAATGTACTAATGTACTCTCGGAGGAGATAGAATGAGACCCGGAAGACGAAAAAAAATTAAAAAGACAGAAAAGACATACAAATTTCTCACCAGAATGAAAGGAAAAATGCTGTTTGTATTTTTTATTATCATAGCAGTTCTGATCGCACTGGTGGGACGTTTGGCATATATACAATTAAAAAGCGGGGACAGGTATGCAAGAATTATACTGAACCAGCAGGAATACAGCAGTAAGACGATACCGTTCCGCAGGGGTGACATTGTAGATAGAAAGGGGACCGTCCTGGCGACGAGTACAGATGTTTACAATGTCATTTTAGATTGCAGTGTTCTGACATCCAGGGAACAGTATTTGGAGCCGACCATCGCGGCAATGGTGCAGTGTTTTGGCGTAGACGAAACAGAACTTCGGGCATACGTCAGTGAAAATCCAAAAAAGCGTTATTATAAAGTCATGGACAAGCTGCCTTACGAAGAAATCGCGCAGTTTGAGGATTTACAAAATGACGAAAAAAATGGGAAAAATATCAAGGGTGTGTGGTTTGAGAAAGAATATATCAGGGAGCATCCGTATGATACGCTGGCAAGTACACTGCTTGGGTTTACGACATCCGGTAATGTTGGAATTGGCGGGCTGGAGGATTATTATAATGAGACACTCAATGGAGTGGACGGAAAAGAATATGGTTATGTAAATGATGATTCCAATTATGAAATCAAGGTAAAAGAGGCTGCGGATGGTAATACACTGGTGTCAACCATTGATGCAAACCTGCAGTCTATCACAGAAAACAAAATTGCAGAATTCAATAATGCGATGAAGGACGGTCAGAATGAGGGTGCCAAAAATATCGGTGTTATCATGATGGATCCGAACACAGGAGAAGTGTTGGCTATGGCGACAAACCGTACATACAGCCTTCAGAATCCCTGGAATCTGGATACGTTGCGTTACCTTTCCGCAGATGAGAGCACAAAGGCGATTCATCAGGCAGAACGTATAGAATTAAAGAAATACTATGATACAGATACCATTGATGCAATGACGGAAGAAGCGTGGAATGCTGCCTTAAGTGAACATTACACGGAGGATCAGTTAAGCAATATACGGAATACGGCACAGTTAAATCAGGTATGGAATAATTTCTGTATTTCTTCCACTTATGAACCTGGATCTACGGCAAAACCTTTTACGGTGGCTACCGGACTGGACAGCGGAACCCTGACCGGTAATGAGACTTATTACTGTGATGGTGGAGAGACGATTTCCGGACATCATATCAGTTGTATCAAGCGGGCAGGCCATGGGGTTGAAACAATTCAGCAGTCATTGGAGAATTCCTGTAATGATGCGTTGATGCAGATGTCTTATGCCATCGGGCCAGCTAATTTCAGCCGGTATCAGCACATTTTTAATTTTGGCTTAAAGACAAATATTGATCTTCCGGGAGAGGCACGGACAGATTCTCTGATTTATCCGGAAGATCAGCTGAGTACTATCAATCTTGCAACGAATTCTTTCGGACAAAGTTACAATGTTACGATGGTCCAGATGATAACAGGTTACTGCTCTCTGATCAATGGTGGAAAATATTATCAGCCGCATATGGTATCCAAAATTACCGATGCAAACGGAAATACAGTTCAGAATATTGAACCGACGCTGATCAAAGAGACCATATCCGAGGAGACATCGGCTACGATCCGTCAGTATCTGCAGGGGGTCATTGTCAATGGATCCGGTAAAAAAGCGAAAGTGGACGGTTATTCTATGGGTGGAAAAACCGGTACTGCGCAGAAATTACCGCGTTCAGCCAGAAAATACCTGGTATCTTTTATAGGTTCCGTGCCGGCAGATAATCCGCAGGTAGCGATTTACGTTGTTGTAGATGAAGCAAATTCCGAAGATCAGGCACACAGTTATTATGCACAGAGCATTGCGCGGGAAATTCTGAAGGAAGCATTACCATATCTCGGTATTTATCCGGATGAGGAACTGACGGGTGTCAACGAAGGTGTTGGTATTACCGGAGAGGGCATTCAGGTAGAACAGACACCAGAGTCCATGGACAGTGAAGTGCCGACAGAGGCACCACAGTCTGCAGAAGGAGAGACTTCCGGGCAATAAGAAAATACATGCATAGAGAGTAGTTTTCCGGAATAGGATACATAATAATCGATCTGTGTTCCGGGGGGGACTATGCAGCATCTGAAGTTATATCAGAAAGGAAAAATTGTATTCCTTTTTTTTGCGGTTACCGCAATCCTGACGGCTGCCTGCGGAAGACTGGCGTATCTGATGATCGTTCAGTCAGATTATTATGGAAAAAAGGCCCAGGCACTACACGAAAGAGAACGCAGCATCAAAGCCGCCCGCGGAAAAATTGTGGACCGCAACGGAATCGTTCTGGCAGATAATCGCTCGGTATGTACCGTTTCCGTGATACACAGCCAGATCCGTGATCCGGAACGGGTCATTGCAGAACTGGCAGAGTTGTTGGAGTTACCCGAGGATACCGTGCGCAAACGGGTGGAAAAAGTCAGTTCCATTGAGCGGATCAGTTCAAATGTGCCAAAAGAAACCGGTGATGCGATTCTTGCCAGGCAGCTGGAAGGTGTGAAGGTGGATGAAGATTATCGCAGATATTATCCATATGATTCTCTGGCATCAAAAGTCATCGGGTTTACCGGTGGTGATAATCAGGGGATTGTAGGACTGGAAGTACGTTATGATGACTGGCTTTCCGGCAAAGATGGTAAGATACTGACCATGACAAACGCCTATGGCCAGGAACTTGAGCAGGAAGGGGAACGCAGGCAGGAACCGGTGACAGGTAACCAGTTGACAATCAGTATGGATTGCAATCTTCAGATGTATTGTGAGCAGGCAGCACAGAAAGTAATGCTGGAAAAGAATGCAGATGAAGTATCTGTGATATTAATGAATCCCCAAAATGGTGAGATTTTTGCCATGGTAAACGTACCAGAGTATAATCTGAATGAGCCTTTTACGCTGAATGTGGAGACTGCCTCTGATCTGAAAGAATCAGAAAAACAGGATCTGCTGAATCAGATGTGGCGCAATGCCTGTATTAATGATACGTATGAACCAGGTTCTACATTTAAGATCATTACTACAGCTGCGGCATTGGAACAGGGCGTGGTGACTGTGAACGATTCCTTTTACTGTCCTGGATATAAAATCGTGGAGGATCGCAGGATCCGCTGTCACAAGACAACGGGACACGGGGCAGAGACATTCACCCAGGGGATTATGAATTCCTGTAATCCGGTGTTTATAGAACTGGGACTGCGCCTTGGTGCAGAAAATTTTTATCATTATTTTGAGCAGTTCGGCCTGCTGCGAAAGACCGGGATCGATCTTCCGGGAGAAGCAGCAACGATTATGCATAAAAAGGAAAATATCGGACAGGTAGAACTGGCAACCATTTCATTTGGTCAGTCTTTCCAGATTACACCGATCCAGCTTGTTACGACCGTATCTTCGCTGATCAATGGCGGAACCAGAGTGGTTCCTCATTTTGGTGTATCGGTGCAGAATGCGGAGGGAGAAACCAGAAAGACATTTTCCTATGATGAAACAGAAGGGACGGTGAGCACTGCGACATCGAAAACACTCTGTGATCTGCTGGAACATGTGGTTTCTGAGGGAACCGGAAAAAAAGCAGCCATCGAAGGATTTTCCATCGGTGGGAAGACAGCTACTTCACAGACACTCCCGCGAAGTGATCATAAATATATCGCATCGTTTCTGGGGTTTGCTCCGGCGGAAGATCCACAGGTGATCGGTCTGATCGTGATCGATAATCCGCAGGGCGTCTATTACGGAGGGACGGTGGCAGCTCCGGTAATGAAGGAGATTTTTGAAAATGCACTGCCTTACCTCGGTATCGGGAAGACAGTGACAGAACAGATGCAGCAGGAAGAAATTGCTGCCGGGAGCAGGTGATCCTGAAAACGGCAGGTGTTGGGATGAAATGGAACTTCCATGTTGCCAAATAAAAAGAAAAGACGTATGATACTACTTAGATTTTAATAACATACAATCAGCATGGGAGAGATGCTGAAATAAGAAGAGGTGTGAAAATGACATATCAGGTAATTATTCCGGTACTTGTAGCATTTGCAATCACAGCTGTGCTCGGACCGGTCATCATTCCGTTTCTGCGGAAATTGAAAATTGGAAACACAGAAAGAGAAGAACTGGAATCTCATCAGAAGAAAAACGGGACCCCGACTATGGGTGGTATTATGATCCTTATTGCAGTGGTGCTCACATCATTGTTTTATGTGAAGGATTATCCACAGATCATACCGGTTTTATTTGTGACGGTAGGATTTGGAATCATTGGATTCCTGGATGATTACTTAAAGGTTGTGCTGCGCAGATCTGACGGACTGCTGGCATGGCAGAAGATGCTCTGTGAGATTGTGGTTACGGCAGTATTTGCAGTGTATCTGATCAAACATCAGGTATCGCTGGATATGATCGTCCCATTCAGCCATCACATGCTGCAGTTGTCCTGGCTGGCAGTACCGATCCTGTTCCTTGCAGTCATAGGTACCGTAAACGGCGTCAACTTTACAGACGGTCTGGATGGTCTGGCTTCCAGCGTGACCATTCTGGTCGCTACCTTTTTCTCCGTAGTTGCATATGCAACAGGAGCCGGTATCGCACCGGTGACCTGTGCCGTAGTCGGTGCATTGCTTGGATTCTTATTATTTAATGTATATCCGGCCAGTGTATTTATGGGAGATACCGGTTCTCTGGCTTTAGGCGGTTTTGTGGCAGCTACCGCATATATGATGCAGATGCCGATTTTTATCCTGATCGTCGGACTGATCTACTGGATCGAGATTCTGTCTGTTATGATCCAGGTCGTATATTTTAAAAAGACAGGTGGCAAGAGATTTTTCCGTATGGCACCGATTCATCATCATTTTGAACTGGGAGGATGGTCTGAAACCCGTGTCGTAGCAGTATTTTCAATTGTGACAGCAATTCTTTGTCTGATCGCGTATATCGGGATTGCAGGCTGATATAGAGAAATATAGGTTTTGAAAAGAAAACAATCTGGAGGAATGTTGGAATGGAATTCACAGAGAAAAAGGTACTGGTATTCGGTACCGGTATCAGTGGTGTGGCAGCAGCAAATTTATTGGAAAATGCCGGAGCTGAAGTTGTATTATTTGACGGAAATGAAAAACTGGATAAAGCACATGTATTGGAAAATTTTACAGAAAGCAAAACACCGGAATTATATGTTGGAGTATTACCGGAAGAAGTAGAAAAGGAACTGGATCTGGTAGTATTAAGTCCGGGTGTTCCTGTGGATCTTCCGCTTGTCCTGCGGTTAAAAGAGGCAGGTCTTCCGATCTGGGGTGAGATTGAACTGGCATATCGTTGTAAAAAGGGAGATGTGCTGGCTATTACAGGTACAAATGGAAAGACTACGACCACAGCATTGCTGGGTGAAATCATGAAGACAGCGTATCCACATGTCCATGTGGTTGGAAATATCGGTATTCCGTATACCGGTGTGGTAACGGAAGATACTGATGATACAGTCACTGTTGCGGAGATCAGCAGTTTTCAGTTGGAGACGATTGATGCGTTTTGTCCGTGTGTGTCAGCTATTTTGAACATCACACCGGATCATCTGAACCGTCATCATACGATGGAAAACTATATTGCTGCAAAATTAAGCATTGCAAAAAATCAGGGGCCGGAGCAGACCTGTGTACTGAATTATGAAGATGAAGTGCTGCGTGAGCGTGCAAAAGAACTGTCTGCACATGTAGTGTTTTTCAGCAGCCTGACACAGTTAGAAGAAGGTGTATACCTGAAGGGGGACAAAATCGTCTATGCGCATGACGGTCAGGTAGAAGATGTGATCGCTACGGATGAATTGAATATCCTTGGCCGTCATAACCATGAAAATGCAATGGCAGCAACTGCGATGGCATTAAATTATGGTGTTTCCCTGGATCATATCCGTCAGGCACTGCGCGCATTTCAGGCTGTGGAGCACCGGATTGAGTATGTTACAGAAAAGCGTGGCGTACGTTTCTATAATGATTCCAAGGGAACCAATCCGGATGCAGCCATCAAGGGAATTCAGGCGATGGATCGTCCGACCTATCTGATCGGCGGAGGATATGATAAACAGTCAGAATATACAGAATGGATTAATAGCTTTGATGGAAAGGTAAAAAAACTGGTGCTGATTGGCCAGACCAGAGAAAAAATCGCTGAGACAGCAGATGCCTGTGGTTTCCATGACTATGTATTTGCAGATAGTCTGCAGGAAGCAGTTGATATCTGCTATGAAAATGCACAGAATGGAGATGCTGTGCTTCTTTCCCCTGCCTGTGCAAGCTGGGGAATGTTCCCGAATTACGAAGTTCGTGGAAAAATGTTTAAAGAAATGGTTCATGCATTAAAGGAGTAATCATACATGAGTGACCGACACAATCGTACAAAAACAGCCAGCGTCGGAAAAACAGCCAGCGCCGGAACAATTAAATATTTTGATTACAGTCTTCTGTTTATCATTATCTTTCTGGTGGGGTTCGGGCTGGTGATGCTGTACAGTGTCAGTGCATATGAAGGTCAGAGCGTATTCAATGACCCGACACATTATCTGAAGCGTCAGGTCTTCAGTGTCGGGCTCGGATTCATAGGAATGTTTGTTTTTACTTATTTTCCACAGAAGTGGATGAAGAAGATTACGGGATTGGCATATATTTTGTCACTTCTTATGTGCCTTGCAGTATTTGCAATCGGAAAGAGCTCCAATGGATCTGCCCGCTGGTTGAAAATCGGTCCGATCCAGCTGCAGCCTTCTGAGATATCCAAAATTGCGGTCATACTTACGATGGCATTGTTGTTGAGTAAAGTGCCAAAACAGATCAAAGATTTCAAATCTATTATAAAGGTACTGATTCCGGCAGGTATCATGGCTGTTGCCATAGCCATCAATAATCTGAGTACAGGAATTATTATTGCAGGAATCGCAATTATTATGGTATTTGTAGTCAGCCCGAAAAAGAAGGAATTTGCTGCACTGGGCGTGATTCTCTTTGGACTCGGACTGGCGGGAATCAAAATGGGCGGTTATCGAGTCGTGCGTATTGCCGCATGGCTGCATCCGGATCAGTATCCGGATAAAGCATATCAGACACTGCAGGGAATGTATGCCATTGGTTCCGGCGGCCTGTTCGGAAAAGGTCTGGGAGCCAGTGTACAGAAATTAGGCTATGTGCCGGAAGCGCAAAATGACTTTATTTTCACGATCATCTGTGAGGAGCTTGGGCTGTTTGGCGCGATTTGTGTAATCTTACTGTTTATATTACTGATCTGGCGTTGTATGGTCATTGCCAACAGTGCCCCAGATCTGTATTCTTCCCTGATTGCTGTGGGAGTTATGGGACATATTGCCCTGCAGGTTGTGCTGAATATCTGTGTGGTAACAAATTGGATGCCAAATACCGGTATTATTCTGCCCTTTATCAGTTACGGAGGTACGTCCGTAGCCATTCTGTTGTCGGAGATGGGACTGGTGCTGAACGTATCCCGGCAGATTCGTTTTGATGCGGCACATCCTATCGAGTGAAGAAATTGGCTGGAAAGAAGAGGAACACAGGCGTGAGAGAAAGTGTGCGTAAAAGAAGAAAAAGAAAAAAAATCGGACGCATGATATTGACAGCGATTCTGATCATTGCCATGCTGGCTGGTCTGTGTGCCATTTTAATCTGGAAAGTTTTTGTAGTCAAAAGTGTGTCTGTAAAAGGAAATGAAATTTATACAGACAAACAGATTGAAGACTGGGTGCTGGACAAAGAGTATTCCTGGAATTCACTGTATGTCTATTTTGAAAATAAATGTAACAAAACGGAGGAAATCCCTTTTGTGGATTCCCTTCGGATACGGTTAAAATCTCCGCAGAAACTGGAGATTACTGTAGTGGAAAAAGGAATCCTCGGTTATCTGTATGTGCCGTCGCTTGGAAAAAATGCATATTTTGACAAAGATGGATTTGTGGTGGAGATTTCTTCAGAAATAATTCCGGGAGTGACCAAGATCAATGGTCTGTCGGTTCAGACAGCAGAATTATATAAAAAACTGTCCATTGGCGAGAATAGCAAACTGTTGCGGACGTTGTTAAGTGTGACACAATTGTTGAAAAAGTATGAAAGAGTTCCGGAAGTGATCCTGATCCAGAACAGTAATGTATATCTCAGCTATGGTGCGATTCAGGTAAATCTGGGCAGCGGTACAGATTTAAATGAGAAGATTCTTCGAATGGATCAGATCCTTCTGCAGCTGGATGGCATGAGCGGGATGCTTCATCTGGAAACCTGGTCTGAGACAAATACGGATATCTATTTCCGGAATGGGGAGCTGGTGGAGATTCCGAATGATGTGCAGACAGTACCGACACAAGACGACAGTACACAGCAGTAAAAAATATGATTTAACTGTTGATTATTTAAGAAAAAAAAGATATTATAAAAGATAGAATGATGTAATGGCAGAAATGTTATCAAATATAATAGAAAATATTCCGTATCAGGGATAAAAGGAGGATTATCGTGGTTGAAATCATGTCAATAGGGGCTGAGTCCAGCGCAAAAATAATTGTAATTGGAGTAGGTGGCGCTGGAAACAATGCCGTAAACCGAATGATAGATGAAAAAATTGGTGGCGTGGAGTTTATCGGAATTAATACGGACAAGCAGGCGCTTACTTTATGTAAGGCTCCAACCCTGATTCAGATTGGTGAAAAATTAACAAAAGGCCTTGGTGCAGGTGCACAGCCGGAGATCGGACAGAAAGCAGCAGAAGAAAGCGCGGAGGAACTGACCGCAGCGATCGAAGGTGCAGATATGGTATTTGTTACCTGTGGAATGGGTGGCGGTACCGGTACAGGTGCAGCTCCGGTAGTAGCTAAGATCGCAAAAGATATGGGGATCCTGACAGTTGGTGTTGTAACCAAACCGTTTAAATTTGAAGCAAAGACACGTATGACAAATGCAATTCACGGTATTGAAAATCTGAAAGAGAGTGTAGATACCCTGATCGTTATTCCGAATGACAAGCTTCTTGAAATTGTAGACAGAAGAACGACTATGCCGGATGCATTAAAGAAAGCAGATGAAGTATTACAGCAGGCAGTTCAGGGAATCACAGACCTGATCAATGTACCGGCTCTGATCAATCTTGACTTTGCAGATGTTCAGACCGTTATGAAAGACAAAGGTCTCGCACATATCGGAATCGGTGCGGCAACCGGTGATGATAAAGCAATCGAGGCAGTTAAGATGGCAGTTGCCAGTCCATTGCTTGAGACAACCATCAATGGTGCTTCTCATGTCATCATCAATATTTCCGGTGATATCTCTCTTATGGATGCAAACGATGCTGCAAGTTATGTTCAGGAGCTTGCAGGAGATGATGCAAATATCATTTTCGGTGCGAAGTTCGACGAGTCCGTACCGGATTCTGCAACAATCACAGTTATTGCAACCGGACTTGAGACAGAAGCAGCTCCGGCACAGAGTATTTTACCGGGCGTGAAATTCAATGGCGGTAATACATTAAATATGGCACGTACAGCAGGAACCGGCAGCGCAAAACCGGTACAGCCGACTGCTCCGGTTCAGAATTATAATGGAATCCAGCGTCCACAGAAACCGACACCTACAGTTGCACCGCGCGACATTAAGATTCCGGAATTCCTGAAAAATACAAAAAGATAATAAATCTGAGAAGATAACGGTAAGAACTCCGCGATTTCGACAAGAAATTCGCGGAGTTTTTTGTATAGTAAGCAGGGAGGTGACAAGTGGCATATGAATGGTATGCAGACATTTTTTGCCTGACCAGTCTGCTTATGGACTTCTGTGCAGTGTATACTGCAGGAATCATACTGAACAGAGCTGTCAGCTGGAAGCGGTGTATGATAGCATGCGTTTTTGGTGTAGGTGTTTCTGTAAGTTTGCTGTTTATGATTCCCCGGTATGCTATTTACAGTTTACTGGTGCATGGCATGGTACATCCGCTGATGACCCTTATGGTATTTGGGGGCAGAGACCGGGCCGGTTATCTGCGGGCACTATTGACCGTGTACATTGTATTGTTTGTAATGGGAGGCGTACAGAATTGGCTGACTGTTTTGAACGGCAGAAAAACAGGACAGATCATAGTGTATGGTTTTGTGGCAGCACTGCTTTTTACAGGATATCAGGTCAGACGCAGGGTGATGAAAAATGTTTGCCGGGTAGAAGTGTGGCTGTCCGGAAAGAGCAGGATATTGTGGGCGTATTGTGACAGTGGAAACCTGCTGCGTGATCCGGACAGCGGTGCACCGGTATCGGTGCTGGAGCAGGAACTGTTTGAACAGCTTCCGCAGGATACAGTCAGAAAAAAAGAGATATCTTACCGGACCATCCGTCAGGAAGGGTCGATGATGGTGGTATTACTTGATCGGATGGATATCTGGCAGAAAGGTACAAAAAAGCAGATTTTCAAACCGGAAATCGGATTACAGAAAGGACCGGTGATGCAGCATCCCCGTGTGCAGATGCTATTGCATGCCTCCTATTTTGCCTGACAGATGACGTCCGCCGCTTCATGCAAGCGCAGGTGGAAGAACAAAGAATAGAAAGGACATCTGCGTATGTATTTAAGAGTATCTGTACCAGGAAAATTCCAGTTAAAGTTAATTCCAACATTGCAAAATCTGCTGTTTCTCAATTCGAATGAGATTCACTATATCGGTGGAACCGAAGTACTTCCGGCACCGCTGGAGCGGGAAGCTGAAAACGATTGTATTATGTCGCTTGGAACAGAAAATGAGGAAGATGCCAGAAAAAAATTGATCGAACATAATCTGCGGCTGGTGGTATACATAGCAAAGAAATTTGACAATACAGGTATCGGTGTGGAGGATCTGATCTCCATCGGGACCATTGGCCTGATCAAGTCTATCAATACTTATAATCCGGATAAAAATATCAAACTGGCGACCTATGCTTCCCGGTGTATCGAAAATGAGATTCTGATGTATCTGCGCCGTACTAGTAAGATGAAAATGGAAGTATCCTTTGACGAACCATTGAATGTAGACTGGGATGGTAACGAACTTCTGCTTTCGGATATTCTGGGAACGGAAGAGGACATTATCTATAAGGATATGGAGACAGAGATGGAGAAAAAACTTCTGAAAGCTGCCATTGCGCGGCTTTCTTCCCGGGAGCGTAATATCATTGAACTGCGATATGGACTGACCGCCGGGGGAAAGGAGTATACACAGAAGGAAGTGGCGGATCAGATGGGAATTTCCCAGTCCTATATTTCTCGACTTGAGAAAAAAATCATGAGGCATCTGAAAAAAGAGATTACAAAATACGAGTAGGGATTTTTAACTTATCTGACCGTCTGCATATGGAATATTTACAAAATTGAGACAGCTGTGAGAAAATGTTTACAATTTTATTAATTTTTCCGGGAAAGGTTGATGAAAAATAAAAATGCGTTAAAATATGAGATGACTGACTGGAAACAGCTGCAAATACGGAAACAAAATACAAAGGAAGTAATAAGTGTGCAAAAGACAAAGTTAAGACAGGAATTAAAACGACAGCGGATTGGACAGAAACGATTTCGAAAAATTGTATATGTGGTCATCGCAGTGTTGGCTGTTCTGTATATCGCAGGTACAATTTATTACAGCAGACATTTTTATACCGGGGGAACAGCCTTTGGTATTTCTTTGCGGAATGAAAGCATAGACAGTATCAAAGAAAAAATTGCGGAAAAAATGAATGCTTATCATCTGACAATTACAACCCGCGACGGAGATGAGACGATTGATGCTTCTTCTATTGATCTGAAATATGATGATCAGGGAGAACTGGAAGCATTGTTTGAAAAGCAGAAAGCATTTCTGTGGTTTTTGATGGGAGCAACTGCCAAGGAAGATATTCCTCTCGGGATTACCATGGATGAGCAGAAGCTGGATGATACCATAGCGGCGTTATCCTGCATACAGGAAGAGACTATGAGCGCTCCCACAGATGCACATCTGGAATACAAAGATGGAAAGTTTCAGATTGCGGAGGAACAGCTCGGTAATCAGTTGGATATACAGAAAGCGGATCGTGCCATTGACACAGCAATCAAAGAGGGACTGGAGCAGGTATCACTGGAAGAACAGGACTGTTATATTGCACCCAAGGTATACAAAGAGGATGAAAAGCTGAAGAAGGAGTGCGAAGATGCCAATAAAATGCTGGTGGCAAAGATCACGTATGATTTCGGAGATCGTAAGGAAGTAGTAGACAGTGATGAGATTGCAGACTGGATTACCTTTGGGGATGATTATACATTTGATCTGGATGAGGAAAAAATCACTGAATATGTGCATCAGCTTGGATTAAAATATGATACATTTGGTCTGAGCAGAAAGTTTACAACACATGATGGACAGACGATCACTTTAAAAGGCGGGGATTACGGCTGGTGTATCAATAAGAAAAAAACGGTTGCCCAGTTAAAAGAACTGGTGCTGGCAGGTGAGACTACAACGGTTGAGCCGGTATATCTGTACACGGGTGTCTGCCGTGATACCAACGATCTCGGTTCTACATACATTGAAGTCAGCATCGCAGCTCAGACAATGTGGCTGTATAAAGACGGACAGTGCATTGTATCCACACCGGTGGTAACCGGAAATGTGTCTGCAGGACACAGCACACCATCCGGCAGTGTATGGGCGATTGATGCACGGATGAGAGACTATACGCTGACGGGACAGGATTACAATTCAGAAGTGTCTTTCTGGCTGCCGTTTAACGGAGATGTTGGTATCCATGATGCATCCTGGAGATCAGAATTTGGCGGATCTATCTACAAGACCCGTGGATCACATGGCTGTGTCAATACACCATACAGTGCGATGAAGACTATTTATGAAAATGTGAAGATCGGATATCCGGTTGTGGTATATTAACGAAATTTTGTGTTTTACCCGGGCAAATCTGTCCGGGTAAAATATTAGAATGAGGAGAAGAGCATGGAAGAGAAAAAGAAGAAAAAAAGGCATCCGGTGACGTTGGTGATCCTTATCATTGCACTGGCAGTGATGATTTTTTCAATCGTAAAACTGGCTGGCATTCAGAAGGATTACAAGGAATCAGAAAAGACATTTCAGACATTGGAATCCGAATATGTGGTGCATCCGGATGGCGCCGGGGCACTTTGGCAGGACGGAACCCGCATTCAGTTTGAGGCATTGCGCAAGGAAAATCCGGATATTATGGCATGGCTGCGTTTCGATAATTATAACGATGTCCACATCAGTTATCCGGTGTTGTATTCCGGAGATGATGAAACGTATCTGCGCAGTGACATCTATGGAAATTATCATATTGCCGGATGTATTTTTCTGGAAGGAATGAATCAGCCGGATTTTTCTGATTATCATTCCATTATTTACGGTCATAATATGCGGAATACGACCATGTTCGGAGATCTGAAACGTTATAAAAATGACGAAGGGTTTTATGAAAATAACCAGTATTTTAATATTTATACGGACACACAGGTGCTGCGGTATCAGATTTTTTCCTACTATGACGTGGAGCAGGACGATGAGGTCTACACTGTTGGTTATGGACCGGATGATACCTGGCAGGCTATGATCGACCGTATGGTGACTTCTTCCATGAAAGATACCGGAATCCATCCGACAAAAGAAGATAAGATCGTGACATTGTCCACATGCACCAGCAGCGGAGAGACGAAGCGCTTTGTGGTGCATGGGGTCTTGGTGAATGCAAATTAAAACCTTACTCGCAGCAAGAATGCCGAGAGCATTCTTGAACGAAATTGCTGTAACTACGTTAGCGTTGTTCATTACGTTACTGTAAGGTAGTTTCGCATGGTTTTGAGGGCAGATTTTTCCAGACGACTGACCTGTGCCTGGGAAATATGGATTTCATCTGCTACCTCCATCTGGGTTTTTCCTTCAAAAAAACGCAGCTGTATAATGTGGTTTTCCCGCTTATTCAGCCGTTTCATTGCATCGCTGAGTGAGAGTTTTTCCACCCAGCGATCTTCTTTATTTTTCTTATCACTGATCTGATCCATAACATAGAGTGGTTCGCCGCCGTCCGTGTAAATGGGATCATAGAGACTGACCGGTGTCTGGATGCCATCCAGTGCGTATGCAATCTCTTCCTTTGGAATCTGGATCTCAGCAGCTATTTCATCCAGTGTCGGTTCCTGGTTGTTATTGCGGATCATCAGTTCCCGCGCATGGATGGCTTTGTAGGCAATATCCCGCAGGGAACGGCTGACCCGGACACTGCTGTTGTCCCTGAGGTAGCGCCGGATTTCTCCGATGATCATGGGTACAGCATAGGTGGAAAATTTTACATCCAGGCTGGGATCGAAATTATCGATGGATTTGATCAGACCAATGCAGCCAATCTGAAACAGATCATCCACATTTTCATTGGAAGCGGAAAAGCGCCGGATGACACTGAGAACCAGACGGAGATTCCCGCGGATGTAAGTTTCCCGGGCTGTCAGATCCCCGTTTTTGATGCGTACAAAGAGATCCTTTTTCTCAGATTCTTTTAAAATGGGAAGTGTGGATGTATTCACACCGCAGATTTCTACTTTATATGATGCCATGTTGTTTTGCCTCCGGATTAATTTAAAAAGATTACGGATATACATGTAAAACGGACATTCACAATCCGCTTTCGCTATCTGCCCATGAACGCAGTTGCTTTGTGATCTGCGTTCAAAATGTATTAGAAAGCATGTACAGATTTGCCGTAAATATGCGTAGAAATCCGTGTTGACAAAAAATAACAGAGTGCAGAAGATCAGCGTTGCACAACCATGAAAATAATGTTAAAATAAAACTAATTGTCAATTAGAAAGATTGAAACCGGGAGGTACACATGAAAAAATTATTAGATAATATTACCGCTGAGGTAACAAAAGCTTTTGTGGAAGCCGGATATGAAGAAAAATTCGGTAAAGTGACACTGTCAAACAGACCGGATCTGTGTGAGTTTCAGTGTAACGGAGCTATGGCTGCCGCAAAACAGTATAAAAAAGCACCATTTATGATCGCAGATGACGTGGCAGCACGTTTGCAGGGGCAGGAGATGTTTGCATCCGTAGAATCTGTCAAACCGGGATTCCTGAATCTGAAATTATCTGAGGAGTATCTGGCAGAGTATCTTTGTGAGATGCAGGCAGATGAACGTTACGGTTGCGAGAAGACTGCCGAGCCAAAGACGATCATCGTGGATTACGGCGGAGCCAATGTGGCAAAACCATTGCATGTGGGACATCTTCGTTCAGCCGTTATCGGTGAGAGTGTAAAGCGTATGAGCCGTTATATCGGTCATAATGTGATTGGTGATGTACATCTGGGAGACTGGGGTCTGCAGATGGGACTGATCATCACAGAACTTCATGAACGGAAGCCGGAGCTGGTATATTTTGATGAGGCTTATGAAGGCGAGTATCCGGAAGAAGCACCGTTTACCATTTCCGAGCTGGAGGAGATTTACCCGACAGCAAGTGGAAAATCAAAAGAAGATGCCGCTTATAAAGAGGCAGCTATGCAGGCGACTTTTGAACTTCAGAAGGGCAGAAGAGGATATATCGCTCTTTGGAAACACATTTTATCCGTATCCATTGCTGACCTGAAAAAGAACTATGACAGTCTGAACGTATCCTTTGATCTCTGGAAAGGAGAGTCCGATGCGGATCCGTATATCGCACCGATGGCAGAGCAGATGAAGAAAGACGGATTTGCTTATATGAGCGAGGGCGCACTGGTAGTAGATGTCAGCGAGGAGCGTGATGCAAAAGAAATTCCGCCGTGCATGATCTTAAAATCCGACGGTGCCTCTCTCTATACAACGACAGATCTGGCTACCATTGTATGGCGTATGAAAGATTACCATCCGGACCAGATGGTATATCTGGCAGACAAGCGTCAGGAACTTCATTTTGTACAGGTATTCCGCTGTGCGAAAAAAACCGGTCTGGTAGATGACAGCACAGAACTGAAATTCATCGGATTTGGTACTATGAATGGAAAGGATGGCAAACCGTTCAAAACCCGTGAAGGTGGTGTTATGCGTCTGGAAAAACTGGTGGGTGACATTCAGAACGAGATGTACCAGAAGATTTCCGAGAACAATACGATGGAAAAAGAAGATGCAGAGAAGACCGCAAAGCAGGTTGCATTATCTGCCATCAAATACGGAGATTTATCCAATCAGGCTTCCAAAGACTATATCTTTGATATTGACCGCTTTATTTCCTTTGAAGGAAATACCGGTCCATATATCCTGTATACCATCGTGCGTATCAAATCTATTTTGAAAAAATATGCACAGAGTGGCAAGAGCGCAGCAGATTACACCATTCAGGCAGCACATTCTGCCAGTGAGAAGAATTTGATGCTGGAACTGGCCCGCTTCAACGAAGTAATGACAAATGCGGCAGAAGAGCTTGCACCGCATAAAATCTGTGCTTATATTTACAGCCTTGCAAATGCCCTGAATCATTTCTATCATGAGACAAAAATCATGGTGGAAGAGGATGCGGCTGTACAGGCAGGTTATATTCGCCTGTTGGAACTGACCAGAGATGTTCTGGAGACATGTATCGATGTTCTTGGCTTTGATGCACCGGAGAAAATGTAAACGTAATCATACAGAAAACCCATGCCAATCATTTGTTGCATAAATGATTGGCATGGGTTTTTATAATGCGCATTCGTAAATGCGTTTAGTAACCAAGTTCTTCTCCGACCAGGATCAGTTTGATACGTCCTTTGATGGCACTTCTTCGGGTAATAACAGTATGGCTGCAGATGCATCCTTCCGCAAAGCAGTCATGGCAGCTTCCGGTCAGTGCGCAGGGGGTCTTGCGGTCAAGACGAATGGCATTTGGAGGAGAAGCGATATTTTTCACTCTGGATTCAGCTTCTTCCAGCGTGGCAGCGACTTTGTTCATGCCGGCAATAATAATAACATTTTCCGGCCCGTAGATTAAAGCAGCTACGCGGTTTCCGGTACCGTCGGTATTGACAAGCTGACCGTCTAATGTGATGGCATTGGTGCTCATAAAATAGTAGTCACAGGATAATGCCTTGTGATAGATTTCTTTTACTTCCTCTGGGGAACCGGCTTTGGAGCGATCCAGCAATGTAATATCGGTGCGTTTCTGCAGGGCATCCATCAGGCCACATTCGTTCATGGTCATGGAGCCTCCAAAGGATACACTGGAACCCGGTGTTACATAAGAAAGAGCTTTTTTGACTGCTTTTTCGCTGGTTTCACAGTAGCATCCCTCATAGCCGCGCTGCTCAATGTTTTTTAGAATCGTTTCTGCGGCAACTTTATAATATTCCTGTTTTGGTGTCATAAAAAGAACCTCCTTGTTAAAATGTCGCAACAATTTGCAGATGACACCTGTAGAGGTGGAGTCATCTCATATCTGATATAGTGCATCAATCTGGTGAGAAAGTCAAGTGCAGTGCCCAATGTCCGGTAAACCGTAACGAAAAATAAAAAAGCGTAAAGAAAGAAGAATAAATGCTTTACACCAACATGGTTTGACTTTTTTTGCAAGAGTGTATATATTAGATAACAGTGCATTCACCGTATGGATTTAGACCGTGATCCTGAGAAGAATCTGTCAGCTTACATTGACCGGAATCACGCGCTAAGTCTCACGTGCGTTCATGAGCAAGTAGCGAAAGCGGATTGCGAATGTCCGCTTTACTTTATATCAAACATCATAAGGGGAAAATACATGAGGAAAAATTTAAAAAAACTGTTCTCATATTATAAGCCATATATGGGAATTTTTGTTGCAGATATGTTTTTTGCATTCGGGGCGGCAGCGGTATCTCTGGTGATTCCGCTGGTAGTACGTTACATTACATCAGAGGTGGTATACTGGGGAAGCAGCCAGGCACTGCATACGATCGTGCAATTGGGTGTATTCATGCTGGTGCTGATCGCGGCTCAGTGTTATTGCAATTATTTTATTTCAAATTACGGGCATGTCATGGGAGCCAGGATCGAATACGATATGCGTGCGGAGATCTTTTCTCATTACCAGAAGCTGTCTTTCCGGTTTTACGATGATCAGAAGGTTGGCCAGCTGATGTCGCGTATTACATCAGATCTGTTTGATATTACAGAGTTGCTGCATCACGGACCGGAAAATATCGTGATTTCATTGATCCGTATCATCGGTGCGTTTGTTATTATGATCAATATCAGCCCGAGACTGACGCTGGCAGCGTTTGCACTGGTGCCGTTCATGCTGGTGTATGCTTATGTGTTCAATAAAAAAATGAAACGTGCGTTCCGTATGAACCGCGTGAAAATCGCAGATATTAACAGTCAGATCGAGGATAATCTGTCCGGCATCCGTGTGGTAAAATCTTTTGCGAATGAAGAAATTGAGAATGAAAAATTTAAAAAAGGAAATGATGGATTTCTGGATGCAAAGAAAAACAGTTATCGTTACATGGGTGGATACAATGCCGGTCTGACGGCATTTACGACAGCTATCACCGTAGTGGTAATGTTATCGGGCGGCGTAATGATAGCTCGTGGAAAAGGAAATATAACCGATCTGATCACGTTTTTGTTGTATATCAATGTCTTTACGGAGCCAATTAAGACACTGATTGATTTTACGGAGCAGTTCCAGAATGGCTATTCCGGTTTTGAGCGTTTTATGGAAATGATTTCAGTAATTCCTGATATCAAAGATGCACCGGATGCGCAGTCGATGCAGGAGGTGAAGGGGAATATCAGTTTTGAAAATGTGTCCTTTCATTATGCAGACAGTGATCAGATGGTGTTAAATCATGTGAATCTGGATGTTCCGGCAGGGGAGTATGTGGCACTGGTTGGAAGTTCCGGGGCAGGAAAAACCACTCTGTGCAGTCTGATTCCGAGATTCTATGATGTGACAGGCGGTACGATCCGGGTGGACGGACAGGATATCCGTAACATCAAGCTGTCTGATCTGCGAAATCATATCGGAATCGTGCAACAGGATGTGTATCTGTTTGCAGGAACAATTCTGGAAAATATCCGGTATGGCAAACCGGATGCCAGCCGGGAAGAGGTTATCCGGGCGGCAAAAGAAGCCAATGCCCATGAATTTATCATGAATTTTCCGGATGGATATGACACAGATATCGGCCAGCGAGGCGTGAAGTTGTCCGGCGGGCAGAAGCAGCGTCTGTCCATTGCCCGTGTGTTTTTGAAAAATCCGCCGATCCTGATTTTTGATGAGGCCACGTCCGCGCTGGATAATGAGAGTGAGAAGGTGGTGCAGGAATCTCTGGAAATTCTTGCAAAAGGGCGGACAACGTTTGTCATTGCCCATCGTCTGTCCACCATCCGTAATGCCCAGCGTATTCTGGTACTGACAGAAAATGGCATTGAGGAGAGCGGTACCCATGCAGAATTGCTTGCAAAAGGCGGTATTTATCAGAAACTCTGTGAAATGTCAAACCTGTCTTGAGAAAAGCCGGATGTGAGCAGGCATGCGTGTGACACACCTTGACAATTCCTGCATTCAGACTTAAAATAATCTGTCAAAGGGTGGAAATTTATAAATGAAGAAAGGATGATATAAAATGACAAAGATAGATATTATTTCCGGATTCCTCGGAGCCGGTAAAACAACTTTTATTAAAAAAATGCTGGAAGAAGTTTTTTCCGGAGAGAAAGTCGTTCTGGTAGAGAATGAGTATGGTGAAGTCGGTATTGACGGTGGTTTCTTAAAAGATGCAGGGATTGAGATCAAAGAGTTGAATTCCGGTTGTATCTGCTGCTCTCTTGTAGGCGATTTCAATCGCAGCCTGAATGAAGTCATCGAGACTTATCATCCGGATCGTATTCTCATTGAGCCGTCCGGAGTAGGCAAACTTTCTGATGTTATGTCTTCCGTAAAAGATATGGAGAAAGATCACGATGTTAAATTAAACGCATTGGTAACGGTTGTCAATGCAATGAAAGCTTCCAAACAGATGAAAGCATTCGGCGAATTTTTCAATAACCAGATTGCAAATGCAACAACCATCGTTCTGAGCCGTACCCAGAATGCGAAAGAAGAAAAATTAGAGCTTTGTGTAAAAGAAATCCAGGCAGTAAATCCAAAGGCTGCAATCATTACAACTCCTTGGGATGCTATTACCGGTGAGCAGATTCTGAACGTTGTCGAACAGCAGGATTCGCTGATGCAGGAGATGATGAAAGAATACGAAGAACATCACCATGAGCATCATCATGACCACGAGCATGACCATCATCATGACCATGAGCATGAGCATCATCATGAGCATGACCACGACCATGATCACGACCACAACCATGATCACGATCATGACCATGGTGAAGGATGCACCTGTGGATGCCATGACCATGAGCATCATCACCACGATCATGATCATGATGCAGATGAAGTATTTACAAGTTGGGGCAAAGAGACTCCGCATAAATATACAAAAGAGAAGATCGAGTCCATCCTGAAGATCTTCTGTGATACGGAAGATTACGGCAGCATTCTGCGTGCAAAGGGAATGGTTCCGGCAGAGGATGGTACATGGATCTACTTTGATATGGTTCCGGGTGAGTATGAACTGCGTGACGGTGAGCCGGATTACACCGGACGTCTTTGCGTCATCGGTACGAATATTGATGAGCACAAATTAGAGGAACTGTTTGAACTGAATTAGACATAAGCCGTCGGAGCATTTGAACGCAGAATAAGCAATCCCCCGCTTCAAGTGTGTAGAGCACTAAGCGGTGGGTAAGGGGGATGCTTATGTCAGTGGGAGTTAAAACTCCCACTGACAGGTCGCAAAGCGACTGCGTTCATGAGCAAGTAGCAAAAGCGGATTGCGAATGTCCGCTTTACGAAGAGAAAAATATATTAGAAAAGAGAGAAACGAGCAAATATGGATATACCAGTATATTTATTTACCGGTTTTATGGATAGTGGAAAAACTTCCCTGATCACACAGACCCTGCAGGAGAACGATTTCGGTATCGGATCCCGCAGTCTGATCATTGCCTGCGAAGACGGTGATGAAGAATACGATGAAGAAGCACTGGCAAAAAACAAAATTACAGTTGTGGGTGTGGAGTCAGAAGAAGAATTCACAGAAGAATATTTGAAAGATTGTGATGAAACAATCAAACCGGATCAGGTGTTTATCGAGTATAACGGTACCTGGGAAGCAGCGAAGATTCTTGAGATGAAGCTTCCGAAAGGATGGGAGATCGTACAGTCTCTGGCTACCGTGGATGCATCCACTTTTGAGATGTATCTGAATAATATGCGTGCCATGATGATGGAGCAGGTGTTCCATACAGATGTGGTTATATTTAACCGCTGTACCGCGGATACGCCGAAAGCAAAATTCCGCAGAACGATCAAGGCTGTAAATCGTCGTGCACAGATTGTATATGAACGGGAAGACGGAACCATTGATGAGAGCGACGCAGATGAACTTCCATATGATCTGGAACAGGATGTCATCGAGATTACAGATGCAGACTATGGTATCTTTTATCTGGATGTTCAGGATAATCCGCAGAAATATGAAGGAAAGACCGTTCGTTTTCTGGGACTTGTCTACCGTCCGGATAAATTCGGTAAAAAACCGATGATGGTACCGGGACGTTTTGCCATGACCTGTTGTGCAGAGGATATTCAGTTTATCGGTCTGAAATGTAAATATGAGAATGCGATGGAGATTCCGCATAAGTCCTGGGTCTATGTGACTGCACAGATCCACAATGAGTTTGCAAAGGAATATCGGGGAAAAGGACCGGTTCTGTATGCAAGAGAAGTGGTAAAGGCGGAAGAACCGGAAGACAGTCTCGTATACTTCACATAAAATGTGAGAAAAATCAGAAAACTGATTGACAAAATTTCAAGAATGTAATAGACTAAAGCACATATAAGAAAACAAATTGAAACCGTTGAAGAAGAGTAGTAAGCTGGAGACAGAAATGTCGAACTGATTTTCAGAGAGTTGCCGTTGGTGTGAGTGCAGCATGAGGAGAAAGCTGAATGGACTTTTGAGGGCTTCCTGAAATTGATTTGAGAGTAGGGGATGCCGGGATCCGAACCCGTTATCAAGTCGGTATGTATGAATGCGTACATAACAGAGTGGGCGTTACGTCAATTTGAGTGGTACCGCGATAATAACAAGTTTATTACCGTCTCAGGATAAGTTTATCTTGAGGCGGTTTTTTGTTATATTCAGAGCCAGGCAGATTTGACCGAACTGTTTTTGTGAGGGATACTTCTTGAACAGGGTTCAAGAAGGGCATGTGAGCCACATCGAGATGAAGCGATATATCAGATGTGAGATGACTCCCACCTCTGCAGGTGGTGAGTAACAAGATTATATCAGTGGCGGGATTCAATCTCCCATCTGATATAGCCTCCGGCAGGATTGCAGAGATGCACAGAAGAATATGTCATGCAATGCATGACGTGCATCTCGCAGCAAGAATGCCGAGGGCATTCTTGAATAAGGAGTCTTCTTGAATGATATTCAAGAAGCGGCCCTCGCTAAAGCTCGGTTCATCGAGATGGCTGGCTCTGAATAAACAATATGAAAGAAGAGGAGAGTAAAAAGATGAAAAAGAGAATTTTGGCAATGGTACTTGGATGTGCAATGGCAGCAACTGTTTTAGCAGGCTGTGGTGGTCAGTCCACTGACCAGAAAGAGGCAGGAAAAAACACATCTGCAACAGAAGAGGCAGCAGATGGAAAAGTGTACAAAGTAGGTATTGTACAGTATGTAGATGATGCATCCTTAAATCAGATCGTAAAAGCGGTCAAAGAAGAGCTGGATGCAAAAGGAAAAGAACTTGGTGTGACATTTGATTACGATGGCCACACATATAACGGTCAGGCAGATGCAACCGTCATGAACCAGATTGCAAGCGACCTGATCAATGACGGTGTAGATGCTATCGTTCCGGTTGCAACACCGGTTGCAATGGTAATGCAGGCGGCAACAGAAGAGACACAGACACCGGTTGTATTTTCTGCAGTATCTGATCCGGTTATCACAGGACTGGTAGACAGCATGGAAAAACCGGGCAGCAATATCACAGGTACTTCAGATATGCTTGATACAGAAGCCATTCTTGATCTGATGCTGGCAGCTCAGCCGGATATCAAGAAAGTTGGTCTGTTATATGACAAAGGACAGGATGCTTCTACACAGCCGATTGCAGATGCAAAAAAATATCTGGAAGCCAAAGGAATTGAATGTGTGGAGAAAACAGGAACAACAAACGATGAGATTTCCCTTGGTGCGGATGCACTGATTGCAGCAGGTTGTGAAGCAGTATTTACACCGACCGACAATACTGTTATGACAGCAGAACTTGCTATTTTTGAAAAATTCCAGGATGCAAAAGTTCCACAGTACTGCGGCGCTGATTCCTTCGCATTAAACGGTGCATTCTGCGGATATGGTGTAAATTATGAGGAACTTGGAAAGGCAACTGCCGACATGGTAGTGGATATTCTGGTAAATGGTGCTGACCCGGCAACAACTCCGGTACAGACTATGAACAATGGTATTGCAACCATCAATACAGACACAGCAGCAAAACTTGGCCTGGATTACAGCATGTTTGCTGATATGTGTGAGCAGGTAAAAGAAACTACAACTGCTCAGGAATTCAAATAAAATAAAAGCAGGAGTATCAATCATTATGTTGTCATCAATTTTTACTGTTTCACTGGCACAGAGTGCCATTGAACTGGGATGTATCTACGCGCTGGTTGCGCTGGCGCTGTTTGTATCATTTTCGATTTTAAATATTGCAGATCTTTCCACGGATGGCTGTTTTACTCTCGGCTGTGCAGTCTGCGCTATGGTAACTTTACAGGGACATCCGTTTCTGGGACTGCTGGCTGCGATGGGAGCCGGTGTGGCATCCGGATTTGTGACTGCATTCCTGCAGACCCGCCTTGGAGTGGAATCTATTCTTGCGGGTATTATCGTAAATACGGGATTGTACACCATCAATATTGCAGTCATGGGATTTTCTTCCACCATCAACCTGTTTGCCAGCAAAACTATTTTCACGATGGCAAAAGAAGCCATTGGTGGCAACTGGTATGAGATTATTGCAATTCTTATTATCATTGTGATCGTTGCAATCGTGCTGATTCTGTTTCTGGGAACCCGGCTTGGATTATCCATCCGGGCAACCGGCGACAACCCGTTTATGGTGCGGGCTTCTTCTATCAGTCCGATCTTTACGATTACCGTCGGTCTGTGCGTGGCAAATGCCATGACGGGTCTGTCCGGCGGACTGCTGGCCCAGTATCAGCGTTCCTGTGATATCAACATCGGAACCGGTCAGGTGACGATCGCGCTGGCCAGCCTGATCATTGGTGAGACGCTGGTTGGGAAAGGAAGTGTGGCGAAACGGATTTTTGGTGTTATCCTGGGAAGTTGTCTGTATCGTTTTATCGTGGCTATCGCATTACGGTTTAATGTGCCGGCAGAGTGCCTGAAACTGGTATCTTCCATTATTGTCGCAGTGGCAATTTCTCTGCCGTATCTGAGACAGAAAGCTGCATTTATGAAAACGAAACGTGCGGCAATGGCAAAAAGAAAACAGGGAGGGAATCTGTAATGCTTCAATTAATTGATGTATCCAAGACATTCAATCCGGGAACGGTAAATGAGAAGAAAGCATTGTCCCATCTGAATCTGGAACTGCAGGACGGTGATTTTGCAACTATTATCGGAAGCAATGGTGCCGGAAAATCAACGATGTTTAATGCAATCTGCGGAACATTTTTTGCGGACGAAGGAGCAGTGATCCTGGATGGAACGGACATTACCTATGAAAAAGAATACAAACGGAGTAAATACATCGGTCACCTGTTCCAGGATCCGATGAAAGGAACGGCTCCGAATATGAGTATTGAGGAAAATCTGGCTCTGGCTTACCTGCGGGCTTCCGCTGTAAAAGGCAAATTTTTCAGCCGGATTTCCCAGAAAGAAAAGCAAATGTTCCGTGAAAAACTGGCACTGCTGGATATGGGATTGGAAGATCGTATGAAAAATCCGGTGGGACTGTTATCCGGAGGACAACGGCAGGCCCTGACACTTCTGATGGCGACGGTGGTTACTCCGAAGATCCTGCTTCTGGATGAACATACCGCAGCGTTGGATCCGGCTACCGCAGAGAAAGTGCTGAATCTGACAAAACGGATCGTGGCAGAAAACAAGATCACCTGCCTGATGATCACTCACAATATGCAGTCAGCGCTGGAACTTGGAAATCGTACGTTGATGATGAATTCCGGTGAGATCGTACTGGATATCAAAGATGAGGAGCGGAAAGGCCTGACGGTAGCCGATCTTCTGGAAAAATTCAAAGAGGGTGTTGGTGCACAGTTGGACAACGACCGGATCTTGTTATCCTGATCTGTCGTGGAAAAAAGAAGACACAGAACATATGATATGACAACATAACGAATGATAGAAAAAGAACCCGGATCAATGAGATCCGGGTTCTTTTTCTATCATTCGTTTTATTCAGACTGGAATAAGATTATTTAGCAGCTTCCGGTAAAAGAACTACTAACATCTGAGCGGTTGTTGTACCAATATTTGTAACGCATTTTTTGGAGTGTGGAGCGATATGTACGCTGTCACCTGCTTCCAGAACTGTCTCAACACCGTCATCGCCTTTGAATAACATGGTTCCTTCAACGATGTAGTAGATAGACTCCATAGCGTTGTCTCCGAATTCTGTGCCGCCGCCACTTGGAAGGAAGTGAGAAAGACCGTTGATCAGTCTTCCGCCATCGATATCCTGCGGATCATGAAGTCTGCATAATTTGCACTCTTTGTGTCCTGGTGCCTCGTAAGTATAATAAGCATCTTTTTTAGTAATTTTGTAGCCAGCCATAGTATAAGACCTTCCTTTCTTTTCTGACATTTTTTACAAACATAAGTATACAACCAGTATAAGGAAAAATCAACAATTTCTTCGTAAAAAAACAAAAAAATGTTGGTGATAATGTACAAAAAGGAAACTGAATTACCGTACAGTAACTTGATTACAATATTGTATGTATTGCATAAAAAAGGGACATGAACTATACTGAAGCTGATGAAAATGACGAATGGGAAAACGTCGGATTCATTCAAGATATCTCATTTCGGATGTCATAGATCGACAACCGGAATCAAGAATAAAACACAATGTAAATTTTAAGGAGGACTTTGGGAAATGGTAAGTTTAAAAAAAGACTTTGTCGACAACATGTTTTCTGTAGAAGGTAAAGTTGCATTAGTAACAGGTGCAACAGGAGCATTAGGAAAAGTTCTTGCAAAAGCATATGGTTACGCAGGAGCAAAAGTTATGATGACCGGACGTAATGCTGCTAAATTACAGGAACTTGAGGCTGAGTTTAAAGCAGAGGATATCGAGTGTGCATATTATGCAGCAGATCCTGCAAAAGAAGAAGATGTTGCAGCTTTAATGAAAGCTACCGTTGAGAAATATGGTGAGATCAATATCCTTGCTGTTTGCCACGGATTCAACAAACCTCAGAATATTTTAGAGCAGTCTGTAGCTGACTGGCAGTACATTATGGATGCTGACTGCAAATCTGTATACGTTGTATGCAAATACGTTGCAGAGCAGATGGTTGCTCAGGGCAAAGGCGGAAAGATGGTAGTTGTTACATCTCAGCGTTCCAAACGCGGTATGGCTGGATACACAGGATACTGTACATCCAAAGGTGGAGCAGATCTTATGGTTTCTTCCATGGCTTGTGACCTTTCTGCTAAATACGGCATCAATGTAAACTCTCTTTGCCCGACTGTATTCCGCAGCGAGCTGACAGAGTGGATGTTTGATCCGGAATCAGCAGTATACCAGAACTTCATGAAACGTGAGCCGATCGGACGTCTGGCTGAGCCGGAAGATTTCGTTGGATATGCAATCTTCCTTTCATCCGATGCTTCCAACTATATCACAGGCGCTAACTGCGACTGCAGCGGCGGTTACTTAACCTGCTAATCATTATCCTCTGATAATGAAAAAAGGTCATGTGATGTGGCGGCAAAAACCATGATTGCAGACTTATTACAAAAAATATGGAATCCTGACATTAGTCGGGATTCCGGTAAATGATGAATAAGACGGAGATGCAAAATAATGAGTAAAATTAAGAATTTCTTAGTATGCGGCGGCGGAATGATGGGAAGCGCTATCGCTCAGATCCTTGCAGGACTTGATGATGCAAAGGTTACTGTATATGATGTTTTCCCGGTTGATGTTGAGGCTAAAGTCCGCAACAATATGAAACTTCTTGTTGAAAAAGAAATCGTTACAGAGGCAGATGTAGACAAGATCGTTTCCAAAATCAGCTTTACACAGGATCTGAACGACGAAGGTGTTAAAAATGCACAGATGGTTGTTGAATGTGTATTAGAAGAGATGGAGATGAAACAGAATCTGTTCGCACAGTTAGAGGATTATGTGGCAGATGACTGTATCTTCTGTACAAATACATCCGTTATGAGCCCGACAGAGATTTCTGCAAAATGTAAACATCGCGAGAGACTTTGCGGTACACATTTCTGGAACCCGGCATTCCTTATTCCGTTGGTAGAAGTTGTTAAAACAGATGTTACCACAGATGAGGTTGCTCAGACGGTGATCGATGTTCTGACAGAGGCTGGAAAGAAACCGGTTCTTTGTAAAAAAGATGTTCCGGGATTCATCGCAAACAGAATGCAGCATGCATTATGGCGCGAGGCTATTTCAATCGTTGAGCGAGGCATTGCGGATGCAAAGACTGTTGATGATGCATGTAAATACAGCTTTGGTCTGAGACTGCCATACTTACCGCCATTAGTAAACTCTGATATGGTAAGCACACAGCTCACATCCAATATCCACAACTATGTATTAAAAGATCTGGAAGACAGACATGATGCTTCTCCATTACTGAAACAGATGCTTGAGGAAGGCAAAAATGGTTTCCGTGCAGAGAAAGTAGACGGTGTTCATGAAGGATTTATGAAATATACAGATGAGGAAATCGCAGAAATTAACGGTGGTCTGAACGAGTACCTGATCAAAATGCTTTACAATAAATAAAGATCCTTTGTTTATTTGTAGATATACTTATTATGAACCATATTTTTTTTTATAATCTAGGAGGGTTAATAAAATGGCAAAAGTTGTAGTTGATTTATCACATCCATTTAGTGCAGAGATTCCACGTTGGCCGTACTTTGACAAACCGGAGATCGTAGGAGCACATTCCATGGCAAAAGGTGGCGTTCTTACACAGAGAATCACATGTACAATGCATACCGGTACACATTGTGATGCACCGCGTCACGTTATGGAGTATGAGTTTGACGGCAAACGTGCTCGTTATACACATGAGATGCCGGCTGATGCTTATGCTGGACAGGCTATCGTTTTCAAAATTGATATCGAGCCTTGGGGACTGATCACAGACAAACATCTGGATGCATGTATGGAAAAATACGGCTTAAAAGATGGCGATCTGAAAGGAAAAATCCTTTGCATCAACTCCGGAATGCATCGTTACTTCGATGATTCCAAAGCTTACTATCATTACGCAGCAGGTACTGGTGTAGATGCTGGTAAATGGTTTGTAAAACAGGGCGTTAAATGTGTAGCTATGGACGGACAGGCTCTGGATCATCCGCTTCACACAGCTATGGGTAACAACGGTATGACAAGAATGAACCTTCTTGGAGCTACAGGTAAAACAATCGTTGAAGAGTACAAAGAGCTCTTTGGTGAGGAAGCTTACGCTGAGTTTGATAAATTCGAGTACATCCGTATCCATGGTCAGGAAGCATATGACAAGAAATTCGGTGACTTAGAGGCAATTGGTATCTGGGGAACATGGGAGCCATGTCATAAAGAGATGCTTGGTCATGGTATCGTTGGTGTTGAGAACCTTGGTGGTGATCTTGATAAGATCGTTCCGGGTAAATGGTTCGATTTCCACTGCTACCCAATCAGATGGTACATGGGCGATGGTTCTATGGCTCATCCGGTTGCTTATGTTGACGAAGAGAACATTGACCCGACAGTTCCGGACAGAAAATACAAATACTGCGGAACAGGTTACGGTGATGAGGAAGAGTACGGACTTAGCTGCCTGGACTACATTCAGAGACTGTTCAACCGCAACAAATAATTGTTGGTGAGGTTTTAGGAAAATGAAAATAAGCCCATTGCAGAAATGCAGTGGGCTTATTCAAAGACTTGACAACCGTTAAGACATGAAATAAAATCTGATTATAGGGAATGAAATAAGTTTTACATTGTATAAGAAGTAATATTAAGGGAGGAAATTAGAATGGATAACAAAGCATTAAAAAATAAAGTTATTATTACAGCTGCTGTAACAGGCGCATGGCCAAAAAAAGAGAACAATCCGAACGTACCGATGACTCCGCAGGAGATCGCTGATGACGTTTATGCATGCTGGAAAGCAGGTGCTGCAGTAGCGCATCTTCATATGAGAGATGATGAAGGTAACGGAACAATGGATACAGCTAAATTTGAAGAGACTGTAAACCTGATCCATACAAAATATCCGGATTGCGATATCGTATTAAATCTTACAACATCCGGAGATATCCACGCTGATGATGAAATCCGTGTTGCTCACGTTAAAAAATTAAAACCAGAGATGGCTTCCTATGACTGTGGTTCCATGAACTGGTTAAACAGCGGATTATTTTTAAATACACCGAAATTCTTAACAGATTGTGGTCTGTTATTCCAGGAGTTAGGTGTAAAACCGGAGATCGAGGCTTTTGATCCTGGTATGATCGGAAACGCTGCTTACTACATCAAAAAAGGCGTTCTGAAAACACCGGTACACTTCCAGTTCTGCATGGGTTGTGCAAACGGTATTGCCGGTTCTATGAAGAACCTGATCTTCATGAAAGAGACAGCAGATGAATTAGTAGGAAAAGGAAACTACACATGGTCCTGCTTCGGTGTTGGACACAGTGCTATGGAAATGCTTTATGGTGCAGTAGCACTTGGCGGAAATATCCGTGTAGGTATGGAAGATAACGTAATGTATGCAAAAGGACAGCTTGCAGAGAGCAACGTTCAGTTCATCGAGAGAGCAGTTCGTGTGATCAAAGAGTATGGCAAAGAAGTTGCTACACCGGATGAGGCACGTCAGATTCTTGGCTTAGCTAAATAAGGAGACCTTTTCTTATGACCTGGGGAGCTTTATATATGTATTATCACTGCCCGAAATGCGGTATGAAATTTGAGTACGCACTGGACGTTATGACTGAGTTCGGTGATGAGTTCGGTTTCTGCCCGGAGTGTCATGTTATGGGTGTCTATGAAAAAGAAGGTGCCCGTCAGGTAGATGATAATGAATACTTTGAAGTAGAGTAGGAGAGAGACACGATTGAAATCGCAAAGATTTTGATCGTGTTTCTTTTTTTGTGCCATAAATAGTTTGCATTGTATACATTTTTGTGTCATAATATGTTGTACATTTGATATTGTGCAAAATGTGAAATGTGTATTATGCAAAAAGCATTAAGACAGGAGTAAAGAAAATGGCAGTCATTAAAAGGGTATCCCTGGTTGATCAGGTGTATGAAAAGTTAAGGGAGAGAATCGTTCAGTTGAAAATACCGTTTGGAAGCAAACTGAATGTAAGTAAATTGCAGGAGGAGTATGGTGTCAGTTCCACACCGGTGCGTGAGGCACTGAACCGTTTGTTAAACGAGGGGTTAATTGAATTTGAAAATAATGTGGGTGCGAGAGTCATCGATATCACAGAAGAAGATGTCCGTGAAATCCAGGAGATTGCATTTGCGTATCAGATGGTAGCTGCAAGAAATGCATTGCGCAATGGTGATGCACAGCAGATGGCAGATGAGATCGGAAAATATATTGAGGAATATCGTTCTTCCAATGGTGTCATCGAGAGCTGCAGATGCATCCGTAATATTTTGGATGTATTTTACAAAAATTCCAAGAATGAGATGCTGATGACAAAAGTTACTTCCATGACAGGAATGGATGAGATTCTGCATGCATTGTTTGCGATGCCGAGAGAAAAAGGCGGCAGTGGAGAACAGTATCATTCCGGTATCACTTATTTTGAGCAGATTCATGAGGCAGTTGCCAATAAAGACTTCTCTAAGATCTGTGACGGTCTGGAGGCACATCAGCTCTGGTCCAGAGATTATATTTTGAAAAATCTTGAGACGGTGAAAAACAGATTTTAACCGAATCAAGCAAGTCCCCTGCCTCAATTGCGTAAAGCAATAAGCAGTGGGTTGGAACTTGCTTGTATCAGGAGTGGTGCAAGCCACTCCTGATAAGCTGCAAAGCAGCATTCGGTTATGAGCAAGTAGCGAAGCGGATTGCGAATATCCGCTTTACTGAGTATAAATGTTGAGTTTTTTTGTAGTGTAAATTGGAACTGAAGTGAAATTACCGAATCCGTGTCCGCATTCGGTAATTTCATTCAGTTCCTTTAAAAATGAAACAAAAAATCGTGCATAATACAAAATATAAAGTATAACTTGCAAATTTTTATTGCGGTGCAAAAAGAAACATGCTATAATAAAAACCATTGAATGAGAAAAGAGTTTCAACAGAAACTCGGAAATATAAATAAAACGCAGGAGGATTTTGATATGGCAGTTATTAAAAACTTTGATGAGATCGTAGAACGTGTAAAAGGTTTTCCGGAGCCGATGCGTGTAATCGTTGCAGCAGCTCAGGACGAGCATACATTACAGGCAATCAAACATGCACAGGAAGAAGGAATTGCAAAACCTGTTCTGGTTGGAGATAAAGCAGAGATTAATAAAATCTGTGCAGAGATCGGTCTGGTTGTTCCGGAAGAAGATATTTATGATGTTCCGGATGTAGATGAATCTGCAAAACGTGCCGTTGCCCTGATCCATGAGGGAAAAGGTGATTTCCTGATGAAAGGTAAAATGGAGACAGCACAGATCTTAAAACCGGCTGTCAATAAAGAGACAGGTCTCGGAACCGGTCGTGTAATGTCCCACTTTGTATTTGATGAACTTCCACATTATCATAAACTTCTTGTTACTACAGATGGTGGTATGATGACTTATCCGACACTGGAGCAGAAAGCACAGATCATCGAGAATACCGTAGAGACTCTGAAGGCTCTTGGATATGAGAATCCGAAGATTGCAGCAGTTGCAGCTGTAGAGAAAGTGAATCCGAAAATGCCTGAGACAGTAGAAGCACGTGAGTTAAAAGAAATGAACGAGCGCGGCGAGATCAAAGACTGTGTTGTTGAGGGACCGATCTCCCTGGATATTGCTCTGGATAAAGAGTGTGCAGACATCAAAGGTTTTGAAAGCCCGGTTGCAGGCGATGCGGATGTTATCCTTGTTCCGAATATCCAGGTTGGAAATATTCTTGGAAAATCCATCACAATCATTGCACAGGGTAACATGGCAGGCTTTGTAGTTGGTGCTCAGGTACCGATTGTATTCTGCTCCAGAGGATCTTCTGCAAAAGAGAAATTCCTTTCTCTCGCATTAGCAGCAGCAGTAAGTGCCGGCAAAAACAAATAAGGAGACTCACATGGAAAAAATCTTAGTCATGAACCCGGGTTCCACTTCCACAAAAATTGCGGTTTATCAGGATGAGACACCGTTATTTGTAGAAAGTATTGAGCATTCCCAGGATGAGTTAAAGCCTTTTGAAAATATTATTGATCAGTATGAGATGCGAAAAGATCTGATTGTTGCAACCATGGAAAAAAATGGAGTGCACAAAGAAGATCTGACAGCCATTGTATCCCGTGGGGGACTTCTTCCACCGATCAAGGCAGGTGCTTACAGAGTAAATGAAGATATGGTATGGCAACTTACTTATGCACCGCAGAATGAGCATGCATCTAATCTTGGTGCAGTTATTGCCAATGCTATTGCCACAGAGCTTGCTATCCCGGCATACATTTATGATGCGGTAACCGTGGATGAGTTAGAGCCTCTTGCAAAAGTAACCGGTTTACCGGAGATGCAGCGTAAAGGTATGGGACACAATCTGAACATGCGTGCAGCAGCTATGAAATATGCAAAAGAAAACAACAAACCATACCGTGATATTTCTGTAATTGTTGCACATCTGGGTGGCGGAATCACCTTATCCCTGCACCACAAAGGTCAGATTGTTGATATGATCTCTGATGATGAAGGACCTTTCTCACCGGAGCGTGCCGGCGGACTGCCTGCATTCCAGGTGATTGATATGGCTACCCGTGAAGGCATGGGTAAAAAAGCCATGATGAAAAAAGTAAAAACACAGGGTGGTCTTATGGGTTACTTTGGTGTGAATGATACAAGAATCGTTGAAAAAATGATGATGGATGGCGATGAAAAAGCCAAACTTATCTATGATGCAATGATTTTAAATGTGGCAAGAAATATTGCCAAACTTGCTGTTTATGTTGACGGTAAAGTGGACAATATCATTCTGACCGGTGGAATTGCATATTCTGAGTATTTTACCAAAGAAGTTGCAAAACGTGTGGAATTTATCGCACCGGTAATCGTATATGCCGGAGAAAATGAAATGGAATCTCTTGCGCTTGGTGCACTGCGTGTTCAGCGTGGAGAAGAGGAAGCCAAAACATTTACAAAGGTTGTACCACAGTAAAAACCAGAAAAATTGATTCGATTTTTCTGATTCCCAAAATTATACCTATCCGAAGAAAACTCCTGAGAAATCAGGAGTTTTCTTCAATACGTAGAAATATTTCATAAAGCGAATAGTCATTCATAGAAATGGAAAAGTATACGAAGCAGAGATGTGTAGATGTGCAGTGATTCTGAGAAGAATATGTCAGCTTTCGCTGACCAGAATCACGCACCAAATCTCACGTGCGTTCGACTTGAATATAAAGCAAAAGTGTATCATTTGTATACATATCGTTTAAAAATTATCAATATTTTATGCGAAAAAATGCATAATTATTAGATAGTGAGTGATGTATATGAATTAGAACAAAGATATATGCAGAAAGTAGTTGAAAAACACAAAAAATCTGTATACAATATAAAAAGCAAGTTAATTCATTAACAATAGAGGAGGTCCTTATGTATAAGATTTTAGAACGTAAGCAGTTAGCTGATAAAATCTATTATATGGTAGTAAATGCACCGAGAGTAGCGAAATCCTGTTTGCCGGGACAGTTTGTAATAGTAAAAATGGATGAAGTCGGAGAGCGTATTCCGCTGACAATCTGTGATTATGACAGAGAAGCCGGAACCGTTACGATTGTATTTCAGGTAGTAGGCGCTTCCACAGAACGTATGACAGCTCTGTATGAAGGAGATTTTTTCCAGGATTTCGTTGGACCGCTGGGATGTCCATCCGAACTTGTTGAGGAAGATATAGAAGAACTGAAAAAGAAAAAAATTATGTTTGTGGCAGGTGGTGTTGGAGCAGCACCGGTTTATCCACAGGTAAAATGGATGCATGAGCATGGTATTGATGTAGATGTTGTTGTCGGAGCAAAAAATCATGAGATGCTGATTCTTGAGGATGAGATGAAAGCAGTAGCAGGCAATCTGTATGTATGTACAGATGACGGAAGCTATGGTATTCCGGGAATGGTTACTACAGCGATTGAAGAACTGGCAGAAAAATCCGAACAACCGTATGATGTGTGTGTGGCAATCGGACCGATGATCATGATGAAATTCGTATGTCTGCTTACCAAACAGCTGAATATTCCGACGATTGTTTCCATGAACCCGATCATGGTAGACGGTACCGGTATGTGCGGCGCATGTCGTTTACAGGTAGGGGATGAAATCAAATTTGCATGTGTAGACGGACCGGAGTTTGACGGACATCTGGTTGATTTTGATCAGGCAATGAAACGTCAGCAGATGTACAAGACAGAAGAGGGACGTGCAATCCTGAAACTGCGCGAAGGAGATACACATCATGGTGGATGCGGAAACTGCGGAGGTGACAACTAATGGATATGTTAAAAAAAGTTCCTGTAAGAGAGCAGGATCCAAAGGTAAGAGCAACGAATTTCGAAGAAGTTTGTTATGGATATAATAAAGAAGAAGCAATGATGGAAGCACAGAGATGCTTTGGATGTAAAAATGCAAAATGTATCGAAGGCTGTCCGGTTTCTATTGATATTCCTGCATTTATCGGCAGAGTAAAAGTTGGAGAGATTGAGGAGGCTTACAAAATTCTTTCTCGGTATACATCTCTTCCGGCTACTTGTGGACGTGTATGCCCGCAGGAGAACCAGTGTGAAGGAAAATGTATCCGCGGAATCAAAGGCGAGGCTGTTTCCATCGGTAAGCTGGAGCGTTTTGTAGCAGATGCAGCTGCAAAATTCCATTATCGTCAGCAGGATCCGGCTCCGGCAAACGGACACAAGATCGCAATCGTAGGTTCTGGTCCTGCAGGTCTGGCCTGTGCAGGTGAGCTTGCAAGAATGGGATGTGATGTTACAATTTTTGAAGCATTGCATGAGCCAGGTGGAGTACTTCGTTATGGTATTCCGGAGTTCCGTCTTCCGAAAAAGCGGATTGTTGCAAGAGAGATTGACAATGTAACAGATCTTGGCGTTAAAATTGAGACAAACGTAGTTATCGGTAAAGCAGTAACCGTTGATCAGTTGATCGATGAGGAAGGTTTTGAGGCTGTATTCATCGGCTCCGGAGCAGGTCTTCCAAAATTCATGGGTATCGAGGGAGAAAATGCAAATGGTGTATTCTCCGCAAACGAGTACCTGACAAGAAATAATCTGATGAGCGCATACAGAGAAGATTATGATACACCAATTCACGGCGGCAAGAAAGTAGCAGTAGTTGGTGGCGGTAACGTAGCAATGGATGCAGCAAGAACCGCTCTTCGTCTTGGCGCAGAGGTTCATATCGTATACAGAAGAAGTGAAGCAGAACTTCCGGCCCGTGTGGAAGAAGTTCATCATGCAAAAGAAGAGGGTATTATCTTCGATCTTTTGACAAATCCGGTGAAGATTCATGAGGATGAGAACGGATGGGTATCCGGTCTGGAATGTGTTCGTATGGAGCTTGGTGAGCCGGATGAGTCTGGAAGAAGACGTCCGCAGATGATTCCGGGTTCCAACTTTGTCCTGGATGTTGATACCGTCATCATGTCTCTGGGAACTTCTCCAAACCCGCTGATTTCTTCAACAACAGAGGGTCTGGAAGTAAATAAATGGAAATGTATCGTAGCTGACGAGCAGAACGGAAAAACAACCAAAGAGGGTGTTTATGCCGGTGGTGATGCAGTTACAGGTGCCGCTACTGTTATTCTTGCAATGGGTGCAGGAAAACATGCAGCACATGCAATTTATGAGTATGTGACAAACAAATAAGTCACATCGATTTCGGGTCGAGCATATGCGAGACCATATCAAAGCAAGTTACACAGGCTGGAAAGATCCGCCTTGTTTGTAGCTATATAATATCCTATCCTAATACAAAAAAAGCTGCGAAAGCAGCTTTTTTTGTATACCATATTTTGCTTTACTCCTCAACAGAAGGATGTTTTTTCATGTAAGTATCCATGATATCTTTTAACTGATCTCGATACTTAAGTTCCGTATGTACTTTGAATGCATCCGGATCAATAGGAAGATTTAAGTCTGTCAGCCGGCGGATACTCCAGATGTAAAGAATATCCAGTGCCGGAATCAGATCCTCGCCCAGCGGTGTGAGAATATATTCGACTTTTAATGGGATTGTGTTATACTGAATCCTTTGTACCAGTCCGTCGTGGGTCAGTTCCTTCAACTGCTGACTTAAAACTTTTTCACTGACACCGAGTGTCTTTTTTGTTTCGTTAAAACGAATTTTTCCATAATGGTGGATATGATGAAGAATCGTCATTTTCCACTTTCCGGAAATACAATTTGTAACAAAATGATAGGGATTGACAGTTTGTTGCATGAAATGTATTTCACCTCCGAAATTTTTCTTTTTGTTAATTTTATTTGGTTTAAAAAAGTAATTTAGTATCAAAAGGGTAACTATAGTGTAACAGTTTCTGAAAAAAAATTCAATGGATTCAGGGAAAAAACATTAAAATATGATATAATGAACGCAAGTGAACTGTAACATGAATAAGCGAAAGAAGAATAAGTAGAAATGACAAGGAGAAGATGATGAAATCAATAGAAGAACGTGTAGCAGAAATCAAGGATAAACATACGAGAGGATATAACTGTGCGCAGATCGTGCTTTGTTCCTATGCGGAAGAACTGGGAATCGACGAGGAGACGCTGTTTCGTATCTCTGAAGGATTCGGCGCCGGCATGGGCGGCATGATGCAGACCTGCGGTGCAGTGACTGCGATGTTTATGGCACTTGGACTGGCAAACAGTTCCGGAGATCTGCAGGCCTGTGATACAAAGCCGCAGACGATGAAAAAAGTGCGGGAACTGGCAGCTGAATTTGAGAAAAAGAACGGATCCATTGTCTGTCGGGAACTGAAAGGAATTGATACCGGGAAAGTATTGCGCAGCTGTGACGGCTGTATCGAGGATGGTATTCGCATTCTGGGAGAATATTTGTTAGACGATTAGTGGCTGAATAAACAGACGAAAAAAGAGCGGAAAAAGTATCCTGCAGGCTAAGACACCTTGCAGTGATATTTTTTTCGCTCTTTTCCGGTATAAATCAGCTCCATGCCGCATATGCATAAGCAGAAGAGGAGAGGATGACTGCTATGACAAATACGAATATTTATCAGAATATTACTGCCAGAACCGGTGGAGATATCTACCTTGGTGTGGTTGGACCGGTGCGTACCGGCAAGTCGACGTTTATCAAACGGTTCATGGATGTGATGGTGCTGCCTCAGATGGAGGATTCTGCGGCAAAAAAGCGGACTGTGGATGAACTGCCTCAGTCGGCTCAGGGGAAAACGATCATGACCACGGAACCGAAGTTTATTCCAAGAGAGGCCGTAAGCCTTCAGCTGGAGGATGATGTGACTGCAAAGGTGAAGCTGATCGATTGTGTCGGATATCTGATCGACGGAGTGAACGGCCACATGGAAGATGGGAATGAGCGGATGGTGAAGACACCCTGGTTTGACCATGAGATTCCTTTTGCAAAGGCTGCACAGATCGGTACGGAAAAGGTGATCCGGGAGCATGCCACCATTGGGATTCTGGTGACCACGGACGGAAGTTTTACAGATATTCCAAGAGAAAATTATGTTCCGGCAGAAGAACGGACGGTTCAGGAGCTGAAAAAAATCGGAAAACCTTTTGTGGTCTTGCTAAACACACCGAAACCCCACAGTAATGCATCCATGCAGATGAGCAGAAAAATGAAGGAAACATATGGTGTCAGTGTCCTTCCGGTAAACTGTGAACAGCTGAAGCAGGAGGATATCTGCCGGATTTTGCAGGAGGCATTGTATGAATTTCCGGTGACAGAGCTTGATTTTTATCTGCCCAAATGGGTGGAGATGCTGCCGATATCCCACAAGATCAAAGCAGCAGCTATTGCAGAAGCACGCAGGATTCTGGAACAGGCGGAACAGATGAAGGACATTGCAGGTGTTGTCTTTGAACCGGAAAAAGAAGAAATCTCGTCAATCCGGCTGGAAGTGACGGATCTGGCGTGCGGTACGGCAAAAATCTGTTTTCAGGTGGATGAGCACTATTATTATGAAAATATCAGTGAACTGGCAGGGGTTCCGATTCACGGAGAGTATGAACTGATCTCATTACTCCGGGAACTGTCGGAAAAAAGAGACGCGTATGCACAGGTGGCGGATGCCATGGAAAGTGTCAAACGTACCGGGTATGGCGTTGTTTCACCGTCCATGGATGAAATTTCTGTGGAAGAACCGGAACTGATCCGGCATGGAAACCAGTATGGTGTCCGGCTGAAGGCATCATCTCCATCCATACATATGATACAGGCAAATATTGAGACAGAGATTGCACCGATCATCGGCAGCGAGGAGCAGGCCAAAGATCTGGTATCGTATATCAAAGAGAATCAGAATACATCGGAAGGGCTCTGGAAGACAAATATTTTCGGAAAAACATTGGGTGAACTGGTGGAAGATGGTATCCGGCGGAAGATTACGATGATGGATGAGGAAAGCCAGCAGAAACTGCAGGATACGATGAAGAAAATTGTGAATGATAACAATGGCGGGCTTGTGTGCATTATTTTGTAACCATAAAAGGGGTAACCGGTAAAATAAAGATTGGCATTTTAGCAAAAAGGAAATTGATATTCTGTAGAGCATATGCGTTTCAGAATATCAGTTTCCTTTTTGACATATCATAAAAGATATTTGTTTTGTGGGAAAAAGGAAAGAAAAAGAATAGCACAGAAATGTCCGGGACTTGTTCATTTTTTTGATTTGTGGTATTATAATTTACTATCTATGTGAAAAGTATAACGATTCAACATAAAACGGAGAAAAAGGAGAAGGATGGTATGAGTAAAGAATATGACAAATTATTGAGATGTTACCACAGTGTGAGAGAAAAGATTAGTTTCGAACCGCAGGTAGCCCTGATTCTCGGTTCCGGACTTGGTGATTATGCAGAGCAGGTTCAGGTGGAGGCGGTTCTGGATTATCATGACATTGAAGGATTTCCGGTCTCTACGGTACTTGGGCACAAAGGAAGGTTTGTATTTGGCTATATCCAGAATGTTCCGGTGGTGATCATGCAGGGCAGAGTGCATTTTTACGAAGGTTATGACATGCATGATGTGGTGCTTCCGACAAGATTGATGGGCATGCTTGGAGCCAAAGTATTGTTCCTGACCAATGCTGCCGGAGGAATGCAGAAAGGCATGCACGTTGGAGATTTTATGCTGATCACCGGTCATATTTCCAGTTTTGTACCATCGCCGCTGGTCGGACCGAATATTGAGGAACTTGGAACCCGTTTCCCGGATATGAGTGAGGTTTATAAAAAGGATCTGCAGGAGATTATACGGAATACGGCAAAGAACTGTGGAATTCCGTTAAAAGAAGGTGTGTATGTGCAGACTACCGGACCGAATTATGAGACTCCGGAGGAGATTCGGATGTATCGGAGCCTGGGGGCAGATGCAGTCGGTATGAGTACCGCCTGTGAAGCTATGGCGGCAAATCATATGGGAATGCGTGTCTGCGGTATTTCCTGTATTTCCAATCTGGCGGCCGGTATTTCAGAAAATCCGCTGACACATGCGGAGATCCAGGAGACGGCAGACCGGGTGGCACCGCTGTTCCAGCAGCTGATCACGGCATCCATAGTGAATATTGCAAACCAGTAGAATGACGAATCATAGAAACAAAATGAGAAAGGCAAGAAGATGAACATTCGCTTTTATAATGCAAAAATCCTGACATTAAATGAGCAGGAACGATTTGATATCATCAACGGAGAACTCTGGGTAAAAGGAGATATGATCTGTTATGTGGGCGAGAGCAAAAATCCGGCAGAAATCTGTACAGAACTTCAGATGGAGCAGCCGGCATGGGAACGCGAGATTGATGTAAAAGGTAATCTGCTGATGCCGGGATTTAAGAATGCCCATGCACATACTTATATGACATTTTTACGTTCCTATGCAGATGATCTTCCGCTGCAGGAGTGGTTGTATCAGATGTGTTTCCCAAAAGAGGACAAGCTGGATACGGAAAACATCCGTCCGCTGGAAGTGCTTGGTATCATGGAATATCTGACCAGCGGTATTACGACCAGCTTTGATATGTGTTATTTTCCACCGGTCTATGCCCAGGTGGCAGCTCAGTGTGGATTCCGTGCCGTTCAGGTGTCCGGTGTAAACAGTTTTGGCGGAAGTGCGGCAGTTGTTGAGGAAAATTATCTGAAAGTCAATGAGACCAGCAACCTGACTTCGTTCATGATCGGTTTCCATGCAGAGTATACGACAAAGATGGAACTGATGCAGGAAATCGCTGATCTGGCACACAAATATAAATCACCGGTATTCCTGCACAATTCCGAGACTCAGAATGAGGTGAAGGAGTGTCTGGAGCGTTATGGCAAGACGCCGACACAGCTGACGGAAGAACTTGGCATGTATGAGTATGGCGGCGGTGGATACCATTGTGTATATTTTGATGATAAAGATTTTGAAATCTTTCAGAAACGTCAGCTGACCGCAGTTACCTGCCCGGCATCCAACCTGAAGCTGGCAAGCGGTATCGCACCGCTGAAACGATTTGTGGAGGAAGGTATTCCGGTGGCGATCGGTACAGACGGACCTGCGAGCAACAACAGTCTGGATATGTTTAAGGAAATGTTTCTGGCAAGTGCACTGGCGAAGGTGCGTGAAATGGATGCAGAGTGTATCAGTGCGGATAAAATCCTGTATATGGCCACGACAGGTGGTGCGCATGCGATGGGGCTGGACAATTGCGACCGTCTGGCAGCCGGTAAAAAAGCGGATCTGATCATGATCGATCTGCAGCAGCCGAATATGCAGCCGGAGAATAATATCGTAAAAAATCTTGTATACAGCGGAAGCAAGCAAAATGTCAAGTTGACCATGGTCAATGGAAAAATCCTGTATGAAGAGCAGAAATTTTCTATTGGATTCGAACCGGCAGACATTTATAAAGAAGCAAATCGGATCATCCGCTCAATGGAAGGGTAAGAGGTATGAAAGTAACATTATATACCGATGGTGCCGCACGGGGAAATCCGGACGGACCCGGAGGATACGGTGCTGTGCTGCAGTTTGTCGATGCAGCGGGCAGGCTGCATGAAAAGGAACTGAGTGCCGGATACCGCAAAACAACAAATAACCGGATGGAGCTGATGGCGGCGATCGTCGGACTGGAGGCGCTGGTAAAACCGTGTCAGGTGGAATTATATTCGGATTCCAAATATCTGACGGATGCGTTCAATCAGCATTGGATCCAGGGCTGGCTGAAGCGCGGCTGGAAAAAATCAGATAAATCGCCGGTGAAAAATAAAGATCTGTGGACCAGACTTCTGGCAGCAATGGAACCGCATCAGGTGAACTTTCACTGGGTGAAAGGACATGACGGTCATCCGGAGAATGAACGCTGTGACCGGCTGGCAACCACAGCAGCGGATGGAAGTAATCTGCTGGAGGATGAGATTACAGAATGAAAGAACAAATGAGTAACAGAACTCTGTTTTTGTATTTTACATCATTGACAGGTGCTGTGATCGCCGGGATCGTGTGGTTATATCTGAAAGTGGCAAATGTAGGGATTACGGTCATCTGGGAAATGGTTCCGGTTTATATAGATTCGAAATATTATACGGTTCTCATGTGCCTGGGAGGCGGTGTACTCATCGGATTGTTCCACCGGGTATATGGCCCATATCCGGAGCGGATGGCAGATTCTGTTAAGCGGGTAAAAGACACGGGTACATATCCTTACCGGAAACTTCCGATGATTGTTTCAGCATCATTTTTATCTCTGTTTTTTGGCGGAGCTGTCGGACCGGAATCCGGCCTGGTCAGTCTTTTGCTTGGTCTTTGCTGCTGGGCAATGGATCAGTTTGGGCTGGCACGCTGGAAGATGGAGACGCTGATCGCCGGAAATCCATATATCAGGAAGAAAGAATTGTTCCGGGTGATGGCAGCTGGGCTGTTTCTTCCGCCGGATCAGATTGTGTACGACAAAGGGAAGATCAGCTGGAAACGGAAAGAGCAGATTGCATCCGGTATTACGGCCGGACTGGCCGGACTGGCAGTATATGAACTGCTGAATTTCTGTTTTGGCAGATGCCTGGCGGTACCTCATCTGCACGGTGGTGTACTGATCCTGCGAGACAAAGTGGCAGTTATTTTGCTGGTGATTGTCGGAATTGCAGCCGGCTATCTGTATCTGATCTTTCAGAAGGCCAGCAGTTGGTTTTTCGGAAAACTGAGAGAAAAAAATCTGGCAGTATTCAATGCCGTGCTTGGTGGACTGGTGTTGGGACTGATCGGTTCTGCATTACCGATGACCATGTTTTCCGGTGGAAATAATATTCAGGCTATGCAGTATGAATATTTGAAATATACACCTTATCTGTTGATCCTGATCGGTGTGGTAAAATTATTTCTGACCAATGTCTGCATTGAATCCGGATGGCGTGGCGGACATTTCTTCCCGATGATTTTCAGTGGATTGAGCATCGGATATGGATTTGCGGCAATTCTGCATATCAATGAGATTGTCAGCGTGGTGCTGGTGACAGGAGCATTGCTTGGCACAGTTTTGCAGCAGCCGTTAGGGGCGCTTGCATTGTCTCTTGTCTTTTTCCCGGTCAAAGATATCGGCTGGATGCTGCTGGCATCCACGGTAGGTGGCTGTGTGCCGGTTCCGGTGGCACTTCGGTCAGATCCGGAGAAAAAAAGCTTTGTGTCTAATATGATACAGATGAAAAAACAGAAAAAATTTCTTCCAAATAAAGGATAGGCAGGGATGCATTGCTTTACAAGGAAGAAATGCTATGCTATTATTGTAAAAGTGTGTAATCGTTGTGTTTTCAGCGATCGCAAGAGTGAATTTGATATTCATAATAACATATAGATGGAGGAACACGAGAGTGAAAAAGTATGGTGTAAATGAATTACGAAGAATGTATCTTGACTTTTTTAAAAGCAAAGATCATCTTGTAATGAAAAGTTTTTCGCTGATCCCGCATAATGACAACAGTTTATTGCTGATCAATGCAGGAATGGCACCGTTAAAACCTTATTTTACAGGAGCAGAGATTCCACCGAAGCGCAGAGTTTCCACATGTCAGAAATGTATCCGTACCGGTGATATTGAGAATGTAGGAAAGACAGCACGTCATCTGACCTTCTTTGAGATGCTGGGAAACTTTTCTTTTGGTGATTATTTCAAACATGAGGCAATTGCCTGGTCCTGGGAGTTCCTGACCAAAGTGCTGGAATTGGATCCGGAGCGTCTGTATCCGTCTATTTACGGTGAGGATGAGGAAGCATTTGAAATCTGGACAAAAGAGGTCGGTGTACCGGCAGAGAGAATTACACGTTTCTATCGTGATGAGAATGGTGAGTGTGATAACTTCTGGGAGCATGGTGCGGGTCCTTGTGGTCCATGTTCTGAGATTTACTATGACCGTGGAGAGAAATACGGCTGTGGCAGCCCGGATTGTAAAGTAGGCTGTGACTGTGACCGTTTTATGGAAGTATGGAACAACGTATTTACACAGTTTAACGGTGATGGAAAAGGAAATTACGAAGAACTGGAAAATAAAAACATTGATACCGGTATGGGATTGGAACGTCTGGCTGTTGTTATGCAGGACGTAGATTCCGTATTTGATATCGATACTATGAAAGCAATCCGTGACAAAGTATGTGAGATGTCTCATAAAACTTACCAGACAGATGCACTGGATGACGTATCCATCCGTCTGATCACAGATCATATCCGTTCCGCTACATTCATGGTATCAGATGGTATCATGCCGACCAACGAGGGCAGAGGCTATGTACTTCGTCGTCTGATCCGTCGTGCGGCAAGACATGGTAAAATGCTTGGCATCGACGGACTGTTCCTTGCGGAACTGAGCAAAACTGTCATCAACGAGAGCAAAGACGGTTATCCGGAACTGGAAGAGAAAAAAGAATTCATTTTCCGTGTACTGACACAGGAAGAGGAAAAATTCAATAAGACAATCGATCAGGGACTTGCAATTCTGGCTGATATGCAGACAGAGATGGAAAAAGAAGGAAAGAAAGTTCTTTCCGGAGAAGATGCATTCCGTTTGTACGACACATATGGATTTCCGGTAGATCTGACCGAAGAAATTCTGGAAGAAAAAGGATTTACGATTGACCAGGCAGGTTTTGAGGCAGCGATGGAAGAGCAGCGTACCAAAGCACGTAATGCACGAAAAGTAACAAACTATATGGGTGCAGATGCAACGGTTTATGATGCAATCGATCCGTCCGTTACAACTACATTTGTCGGATATGACCGTTTCTGCCATGATTCGGAAGTAACTGTTCTGACCAGCGAGACAGAGATCGTAGAAGCACTGACAGATGGTGAGGCAGGTACTGTTTTTGTGAATGAGACTCCATTCTATGCAACTATGGGTGGACAGACCGCTGATACCGGTTATATCCGCACTGCAGAGGGTGAGTTCCGTGTAGAAGATACGGTAAAAATGCTCGGCGGTAAAGTCGGACATATCGGCCGTGTGACAAAAGGTATGATCAAAGCCGGTGATACGGTTACGCTGGAAGTAGATGCAAAGAGACGTTCTCTGATCGCAAAGAACCACAGTGCAACACATTTACTGCAGAAAGCATTGCGTAACGTACTTGGTTCTCATGTAGAGCAGAAAGGTTCTGATGTAAATCCGGACCGTCTGCGTTTTGACTTCTCCCATTTTTCTGCTATGACAGAGGAAGAGTTAAAACAGGTTGAGACTATCGTAAATGAAAAGATCGCAGAGGCACTTCCGGTAGAGACAAGTATCATGAGTCTGGAAGAAGCAAAGAAAACAGGTGCAATGGCACTGTTTGGTGAAAAATACGGTGATTCCGTCCGTGTGGTAAAAATGGGTGATTTCTCCACAGAGCTCTGTGGCGGTACTCATGTTACAAATACCAGCGAGATTTCCGCATTTAAGATCGTATCTGAGTCCGGTATCGCAGCAGGCGTAAGACGTATTGAGGCTTTGACTTCCGATGCATTATATGCTTACTATGATAAATTAGAGGAGATCATCAACGAGGCGGCAGCATTATTGAAAACAAATGCAGCAGGTCTGACAGAAAAAATCACACATCTGCAGGCAGAAGTAAAAGAACTCCACAGCGAGAACGAATCCTTAAAGAGCAAAGCTGCACAGGATGCACTTGGCGATGTCATGGATCGTGTAGAAGAAGTCAACGGAGTAAAACTTCTGGCAACCGCTCTGGAAGATGTAGATATGAACGGACTGCGTGACCTGGGTGATCAGCTGAAAGAGAAACTCGGCGAGGGTGTTGTTGTACTGGCATCTGCAAACGAAGGCAAAGTAAGTCTGATCGCTATGGCAACAGAAGGAGCTATGAAGCAGGGTGCACATGCAGGTAACCTGATCAAAGCAATCGCAGCAAAAGTTGGCGGTGGCGGCGGCGGACGTCCGAATATGGCTCAGGCCGGCGGTAAGAACCCGGCAGGAATCCCGGATGCGATCGCAGCAGCGAAAGAAGCACTGGCGGGACAGATCAAATAATAATAAGAATTGTGGGAGTACGAAGTACGGAACAATTCGTATGGCATCTGTTGACCCAGACATCATAAAAAAATATGCAAAAAGTTTGAAAAAACTATTGACATATCTACAAAAAATGATTATAATTGTCAAGCAGTGCAGTAAGAATATTACCCAATCAGTTGAATATGCACAATACGCAACTGGAGGGAGGTTAGGTGTGAGACTATGTCAAATGTAATCGTAAAAGAGAACGAGACTTTAGATAGCGCTTTACGCAGATTTAAGAGAAACTGTGCGAAAGCTGGTATCCAGCAGGAGATTCGTAAGAGAGAGCATTACGAGAAACCAAGCGTAAAACGTAAAAAGAAATCTGAAGCAGCTAGAAAACGTAAATACAACTAGTTCGAAGTTAATTGAAAGGACACTTCTGTGGAAGTGTCCTTTTGTCGTGTTTTTAGAATGTCGAGGGCATTCTTGTATTGAATGCTTATGTCCGATTTACAAACTCCGGGAAAAATATCATCGCAGGGAATCTTAAACTGCGGGATACTTTTCCCGGAGTTTTTTGCTTTGTGCATGCAGACAAAAGTTCTAACAAAATAGCAATGGCATATATTAGACTATGGCAGTGAAACAGGCTGCTGAATGGAGTGATAAAGTGGAACAGATTTTGAAATTGTTTCCGGTGCATATCAGAAAAGTCATGGAACAGGCAGAGGTATTTCAACGATTGTCACAGAAACTGGAGGAAATCCGGGTGCGTGTAAATCAGCCATTGGAACTGGTTACTGCTGATGGGGCATACTTCCTGAACAATGGCGCACTGGTCAGGCAGACGGACAGGCAATGTCTGTCCGTATCGGAAGAAGATTTAAGGCAGATGAGTACCCTGATGTCTCGGTATTCGCTCTATGCCTATGAGGAAGAGATCCGGCAGGGATTTCTGACAGTGGAAGGAGGACATCGGATCGGTGTGTGTGGACAGGTCATGCAGCTGAATGGCAGGATAAACAGAATCTATCCGATCCTGTATCTGAACATTCGTATTGCCAGAGAGCGAAAGGCGTGTGGAGCATTGCTTTATAAGCAGTTGTGGCGGGAACAGGAACCGGAAAATACACTGTTACTGTCCGCACCCGGAAATGGAAAAACCACCTTGCTTCGTGATCTGATCCGGCTGTTTTCCAATGGAGACGAAGCGCATCCGGGAAAAAGAATCGGGCTGGTGGATGAACGGTCAGAGATTGCCGGTTGCCTGCATGGAATTCCGCAAAATGATCTGGGCATCCGGACAGATGTGCTGGATGGGTGCCCGAAAGTGGAAGGGATGATGCTGTTAATACGCAGTATGGCGCCTGAAATCCTTGCAGTGGATGAGATTGGCGGCAGAGAAGATTTTGCAGCAATGGAATATGCCATGCGCTGTGGCTGTCATCTGCTGGCAACGGTACATGCAGGAAGCCTGGAAGAACTGTTTCAAAAGCCAGGGTGGGACAAGTGCGGACAGGTGAAGTTATTCAGAAACTATGTAGTCATTTCAAAAGAGAACGGAGAACGCAGGTATACCGTATATGATGAACGCGGGATAAGCATTCTCCCTGCTTCAAGTGCGTAGAGCACTAAGCGGTGGGTAAGAGGATGCTTATGTCAGATCTTACTGTAATTCAATGTGACATTAAAAAGAAACAGGAGAACAGGGACAGGATGTTGAAAGCAGCGGGGAGTATGTGTGTGCTGGCGGCGTGTATCGGCTTTGTGCGGGAACTGCTCCGGACAGGCAGTTTACATAAGGAGTATCTGGAGGCATTGATTGAACTGACAGAACTGCTGTCAGCAGAAATCCGCTATGAACGGCTGCCGATACAGGAAGCTTTGCAGCAGATTCAGAAAAAAATAAGGCCGGAAATAGCTTTTGTGTTACGGCAGATGATAGAACAGATGAAAGATGGTACAGGAACGCCATTTTCGGAAATCTGGGAGCAGGCATTCCGGAAAGGAGGAAAGGAACTGTTTCTGACCGGAGAGGAGCTGGAAGAGGTATGTCGTATAGGAAAACATCTTGGATTTCTGGACCAGAGACAGCAGGAGGAGCATTTGCAGGGATGTCGGGAACGGCTGCAGCGTCTGCTGAGATTAAGGCAGAAGGAACTGGAGGAAAAGAAACATATGTACCGCTGTCTGGGGGTGGCAGCCGGGATTTTTGTGATTCTGATTCTGGTTTAGTCATTTACGGGGAGGATAGCGATGGATGTCAATTTATTGTTTAAAATAGCAGCGGTGGGGATACTGGTGACTGTGATCGGACAGGTTTTGAAACACAGCGGAAGGGAGGAGCATGCATTTTTGGTCAGTCTTGCAGGTCTGATCATAGTATTGTTCTGGATTGTGCCTTATATATACGATTTGTTTGACAAAATAAAACATCTGTTTTCCTTATGAAAAACCGAAAACAGACAACAAATAGAGGTGGAAGATCATGGGAATCATTCAGATCGCAATGATTGGAATCGGTGCGGTGGCACTGGCATTGATGGTAAAACAGCAGAAAAGTGAATATGCACTGTATCTGAGTCTGTCCGCAGTGGTTCTGATCCTTGTCTTTAGCATGAACCGTTTGCAGGTTGTGATGGAGACCATCCGGAAAATAGAACAGTATACCGGAATAGATGTCGCTATGCTGAAAATTCTGGTGAAACTGATGGGCATTACCTATGTGGCAGAGTTTGCGTCCGGAATCTGCAAGGATGCGGGATTTTCAGCAATTGGAAGCCAGATCGAGATGTTTGCAAAGTTTTCAATCATGGCGGTCAGTGTACCGGTGCTTCTGACATTGCTGGAAACAATCGAAGGACTGCTGAGTACCTGGAAGTAAATCGGATGCAGTCTCCGGCGGGGCGCACATTGGCCGGTGGACAATGGTTTTGCACCGACCGAAACAGAATGTAGACTTGCAGAGATGCTGGGATTTGCGTGAGACAGGAGGGACAGGCATTGTATGCGAAGGAAAGCACGGCACAGCGTATATGGAATCACAAAAACAGATACAGATGGTGCATGATATTTTTGCTTTTGAGCGTGTTCGTTGTGTGGTTTTGTGTTCCAAAACAGGTACGGGCGGCCCGGAATATTGCGCAGACAGAGGCCAGTCAGCAGGAAGAACTGCTGTCGGATCTGCCTTTGTCAGACATTCAGAAGGTGTTGGAGCAGAATACAGATACACAGGATCTGACCTTTCGGGAACTGGTCAGGCAGCTGATGCAGGACGGAGAGTATACGGATAAGCGGACGCTGGTGCGGCAGGTTTTTGATCGTGCATTTGGGGATGTGGCCGAAGGAAAACAGCTGTTTGTACAAATACTGCTTCTGACGGCGGCCTGTTCATTTTTGCAGAATTTTATCCATGTGTTTGAGAACAGCCAGATTTCAAAAACAGGGTTTTATCTATATTTTTTACTGCTGATGGGGTTGTTGCTCCGGTCCTATCTGCTCATTCATGGAATTCTGGAAGATGTACTGGGACAGGTGATTGATTTTATGGAAGCATTGTTGCCCGCATTTTGCATGACGATGGTATTTTGCAGTCAGAAGGTAACTGCGGTAGGATTTTATCAGCTGTCTCTGATCGTGATTTATCTGATTGACCGGGTACTTCTGTATATTGTAATACCGGCGATCCATGTCTATGTGGTGCTTCAGATGTTGAACTGTATGACGGAGGAAAAACTGATCTCCAGAATGACAGTCCTGCTGAAACGGGGACTTATCTGGGTAATGCGTCTGCTGCTGGCAGGGGTGACGGGAATGAATGTGATCGAACGGATGATTGCCCCTTCTGTGGATAATCTGAAAAAAATGTCGGTGACACAGACCATCAGCATGCTGCCGGGACTTGGAAATACAGCACAGGCGGTGGGAAATATTTTCTTTGGATCGGCGGTGGTGATCCGAAATGGAATAGGAACGGCTGCAATGATCGTGCTTGTGTGCCTGGCGCTAGGGCCATTACTGAAAATGCTGGTGTTTTCTGTTTTCTATAAAGTGGCAGGGGCACTTTCGGAGCCATTTTCCGATAAACGGATCTGTGGCTGTATTGATTGTGTGGGGGATGGGGCATTACTTTTGTTTCGTGCGCTTGGAACCGGAATTTTATTATGTATGATAACGATAGCGGTGGTGGTGACGGCAATCATATGACAGAGATGCTGGAATGGGTAAAACGAATGATATTTCTTGGGATATTTCTGACGCTTTTGCTGCAGGTATTGCCGGCGAATGCTTATCGGAAATATGTGCGTTTTTTTGCAGGGATGGTGTTTGTGGTGACAATTTTAAATCCATTATTTTCCGTGTTGGGACAGAAAAATGTAGAACAGAGGATGGAGCGGGAATTTGTCCGGGAAGATATCCTGCAGAGCAGGCGGCTGGATTTTTCGAATATGGAACGACAGCAGAAAACATATTATGAGCGACAGGTAAAGGAAGTGGTGGAGCAGATGGTAACAGAACTGGGAAATTCCTGCGGTGTGCCGGTGCAGAAAGTGGAAGTGACGTTGACGCAGGATACCGGTGCCGTTGCACAGGTGACCGTGTGGACGGCGGTTTCCGGGAAAACGATACAGCAGGAGATGCGCAGGCAGACGGCAGAAGCCTGTGGAATCGGAGAGCAGCAGGTGGAGGTGTATGGCAGCTGATGGATTGGAATGGTTTTCTGCGGGAGAAAAAGTGGAAACATGTGAAAAAGGATCAGTGGCTCATTTTGTTTCTGGCGGGTGTTCTGCTTCTGATCATTGCGATGCCTGCCGGCAGGAAAAACAGTACAGCATCGGATGTGGAGATGAGTACGCAGAATAGCCAGAGTGCAGTAACGGCGCAGGGCGTTTCTGATTATGAAACATATGGGGCGGCACTGGAACAGCGCCTGGAGACAATATTACAGAGGATGCGAGGGGTTGGTGATGTGCAGGTGATGATCACGTTCCGGGATCAGGGAGAATCCATAGTGGAAAAAGATGTGACGATGCGGGAGGATACGCAGGAGGGAGAGCAGAAGGAAGGGGAAACGGATACGGTCAATGGCGGATCCGGCAGCTGTGAGAACAGTGAAACGACGGTTTATGCCCGGTCTGACGGAGATGAAACCCCATTTGTGAACCGTGCGATTCTGCCAAAAATTGATGGTGTTCTGATCGTGGCGGAAGGCGGAGATGATTCCGAAGTGAGAAAAAATATTTCTGAGTCGGTGGAGGCATTATTCGGACTGGATGCACATAAAATAAAGATAGTTAAAATGAAAACGAAAGGAGATTCCAATTGAAGAAGATATTTCGCAAAAATCAGATTATTATTACCGCACTGGCTTTGATGATCGCTGTGGCAGGTTATATCAGTTACACAAGGGCAAATGTAGCAGAAAATGACGCAATCCAGACAGCAGGAGAAACCAATGATATTTCAGATGGCGAGCAGATTGGAGAAATATTTACGGATACGGAGGACAATACCCAGGCTGCCAGTGCAGCGGATGCGCAGGCAGAGGAACGCTCCGGGCAGGATACAGAAAACTCAGGGGCCGGATCTGAGGCCCAGACAGAGGCCGATGGGGGAAATGCAGAGGAAATACAGAATCCGGGAGAAACGGTGCAGACGTCAGCCCAGGCACAGAGTCTGGCGTTTGCATCGGAGGTGAAATTAAACCGGGAGCAGGTGCGCTCTAAGAATAAGGAGACACTGATGGAAATCATCAATAATACATCCATTGCGGAGGCACAGAAACAGGATGCCATTGATTCTATGATCCAGATGACAGATGTTGCGGAAAAAGAAAATGCGGCAGAGATTTTGCTCGAAGCAAAAGGATTTTCCGATGTCGTGGTAAGTATTACGGACAATGAGGCAGACGTTGTACTCAATATGGGCGATGTCACCGATGCAAAGCGGGCACAGGTGGAGGATATCGTGAAGCGTAAAACCGGAATTTCTGCGGAAAATATCGTGATCACACCCTTGAGCCAGTAACTAATAGTTCTGTAAAAAAGCGTTAAATGAGATTATTTGATGAACATAAAAAAGGGGAGTGTGTTATACTGTAAGCAGAAATGTGGATTGTGGATGTCCGCTTTACAATCTGCGGAAGCCAAATGCTTTTTCAGGAAAAATAAAACGAAGACAAGGGGGAACAGCAGATGAAACGTATATTTTTGATCGTTCTGGACAGTTTTGGGATCGGTGAGATGCCGGATGCAGCAAATTATGGGGATGAGGGCAGCAATACCATTGGAACCGTGGCAAAAATCCCGGAGTTTTCCATGCCGAATATGGCAAAGCTTGGATTATTTAATATTGACGGGGTGACGGCGAAAACGCCGTGTGCGAAGCCGGAAGGCATCGTTGCACGTATGACGGAGCAGTCTGCCGGAAAGGATACGACTACCGGACACTGGGAGATCGCAGGACTGATCTCAAAGAAACCGATGCCCACCTTTCCAAATGGTTTTCCGCAGGAATTTCTGGAGGCATTTTCAAAGGCTGTAGGCCGTAAGGTATTGTGTAACCGGCCGTATTCCGGCACGCAGGTCATTCAGGACTACGGTGACGAGCATATGCAAAGTGGTGCATTGATCGTTTATACGTCTGCGGATTCGGTATTTCAGATTGCGGCACATGAGGATGTGGTTCCGGTGGAAGAACTGTATCGGGATTGCGAGATTGCCCGGAGGATGCTGCAAGGAGATCTGGGGGTTGGCAGAGTCATTGCGCGGCCGTTTGTTGGTACATCCGGTCACTATACACGGACATCCAGACGCCATGATTTTTCCCTGGAGCCGCCACAGGATACGATGCTGGATGTGTTGAAAGAAGCGGAATATGATGTGATCGGTGTCGGCAAGATCAACGATATTTTTGCAGGAAAGGGTATTACAGAATTTGTCCGGACACAGGACAATGCGGATGGTATTGAGAAGACATTGGAGTATATGAAGCGTGAATTCAACGGACTCTGCTTTGTAAATCTGGTAGATTTTGATATGTTGTATGGACACAGAAATGATGTGGCGGGATATGCAAAGGCACTGACTTATTTTGACCGGCAGCTGCCACGGATCCTGTCTGCCATGGAGCCTGAAGATGTTCTGATGATCACAGCAGACCACGGCTGTGATCCGGGTACTCCGTCCACGGATCATTCCAGGGAATATACGCCGTTTGTGATGTATGGAAAAAATCTGGCACAGGGTAAAAATCTCGGAACCAGAGACAGCTTTTCGGATATCGGAGCAACGGTCCTGGATTACTTTGGACTGTCCGGCGGGATTGCAGGAAAAAGTATGCTGTAAGAGCCCGGTACAGAGGCAGACAGATCGTTTGGGCTGTTTTACGCTCTGTTTTCAGGAACGGTGTGCGGAACCGTTGTGTGACGGTTCTCTCTTGACAGATGTTTTTCCCTTTATTACAATAGATAAGATTGAGTAGAAAGATTCAGAGTCACAGGCCATGACAGAGCAGATCAGGCGGCACAGATCAGGCAGAATAGTGGCTCACGGGAAAAATAGAAGTTGGAGGGCTTAATGGCTGATTTACACAAAGAAATAGAAAAAAGAAGGACATTCGCGATTATTTCTCATCCGGATGCAGGAAAAACAACATTGACAGAGAAATTTCTGTTATACGGAGGTGCAATCAATCTTGCAGGTTCCGTAAAGGGAAAAGCAACGGCACGACATGCGGTTTCTGACTGGATGGAGATTGAGAAGCAGAGAGGTATTTCTGTCACTTCATCTGTATTGCAGTTTGAGTACGATGGATTCTGTATCAATATTTTGGATACTCCGGGACATCAGGATTTCTCAGAGGACACCTATCGTACTTTAATGGCAGCAGACTCTGCGGTCATGGTCATTGATGGTTCCAAAGGTGTGGAGGCACAGACACGTAAGTTGTTTAAAGTATGTGTTATGCGCCACATTCCGATATTTACTTTTATCAATAAGATGGACCGGGATTCGAATGATCCGTTTGATCTGCTGGACGAGATCGAAAAAGAACTGGGAATCGCAACCTGTCCCATCAACTGGCCCATCGGTTCCGGTAAGAATTTCAAGGGTGTGTATGACCGCAATACGAAAAAGGTCATGACATTCTCAGATACCCTGAAGGGAACCAAAGAAGGTGAAGAAAAAGAATTTGCCCTGGATTCAGAGGAATTACTGACTGAAATCGGGGAAGACTATAAAGAACAGCTGGAAGAGGAAATCGAACTGTTAGACGGAGCAAGTGCAGAGTTTGACATGGATCTGGTATCAAAAGGACAGCTGTCACCGGTATTTTTCGGTTCTGCTTTGACAAACTTTGGTGTGGAGACATTCCTGCAGCATTTCCTTCAGATGACCACATCTCCGCTGCCGAGAGTCTCAGATAAAGGTGAGATCGATCCGTTCTCTGAGGATTTCAGTGCATTTGTGTTTAAAATCCAGGCGAATATGAACAAGGCACACCGAGACAGAATCGCATTCATGCGTATCTGTTCCGGACAGTTCAAGGCGGGCATGGAAGTTTTCCATGTACAGGGGAATAAGCAGTTGAAACTTTCCCAGCCGCAGCAGTTGATGGCACAGGAGCGTAAGATCGTAGAGGAAGCGTATGCCGGAGATATTATCGGTGTATTTGATCCGGGTATTTTCTCTATTGGAGATACCCTGACCACCGCAAAGGAAAAATTTGCGTTTGAAGGAATCCCGACTTTCGCACCGGAGCATTTTGCAAGAGTACGTCAGCTGGATACCATGAAACGAAAACAGTTCGTCAAAGGTATTTCCCAGATTGCGCAGGAAGGTGCGATACAGATTTTCCAGGAGTACAATACCGGTATGGAAGAGATTATTGTGGGTGTGGTAGGTGTCCTGCAGTTCGATGTCCTGAAATTCCGTCTGGAAAATGAGTACAATGTAGAAATCCGTCTGGAAAATCTGCCATATGAGCACATCCGCTGGATTGAGAATAAAGATATTGATCTGGATCATCTGAGTGGTACTTCTGATATGAAGAAGATCAAAGATCTGAAGGGCAATCCGCTGCTGCTCTTTGTCAATGCATGGAGTGTTGGCATGACATTGGATCGAAACGAAGGCCTGGTGCTGTCTGAGTTTGGTACGAATTAATCTTATTTTCGGAAAAATGCAGACGCGGTAATTATGAAATTTTGTATATAGAAAAATTGCTTTGTTTACGGAGGAAAATAAAATGGAAATTCTGGAAGTTACAGTTGAAAATTTTGATGAGAAAGTATTAAACAGTGAAAAACCGGTGATGCTGGATTTCTGGGCAACCTGGTGCGGACCGTGCCAGATGCAGGCACCGATCTTTCATGCTTTTGCAGAGAAACATGCAGATACCGCTGTATTTGGTAAAGTAAATGTGGACGAGCAGATGGAACTGGCACGTGAGTTTGCAGTTGCCAGCATCCCGACAATCCTAGTAATCAAAAATGGCGAGGTAACTTACCGTGCGGTAGGTTTACAAAGCGAGGAGGAACTGCAGAAAGCACTTGCATAGGGTGCAGAAAAGATAAAAATACAAAAAAATTGCTGTCGGATGTGCTACCGGACAGCAATTTTTTTGTACAACATATAAGAATAGCCGGAGAAAATGAGGCGCTTTTTTCTATATGACAGAAGCCGGTGAGAATGTTATAATCGGGATTGACTTTTGAAGGTATTTATAATATGATAGGAACAGACAACGAACAAATGTTCACATACAGCAGCAGAGGCTGTCTGTTCAGATAAGGAGTAAAGCATGGCAAAAAATGATAAGATGGAAGCGCAGAAAGAAGCAAAATTAAAAGCGCTGGATGATGCGATCGCACATATTGAGAAGCAGTACGGAAAAGGATCTGTTATGAAACTGGGAGATCCAAGTGTACATATGAACGTGGAGACGGTTCCTACCGGATGTCTGAGTCTGGATATCGCATTGGGACTCGGTGGTGTGCCGAGAGGACGTATCATTGAGGTATACGGCCCGGAGTCCAGCGGTAAGACAACGGTAGCCCTGCATATGGTAGCGGAAGTGCAGAAACGTGGCGGAATCGCAGGATTTATTGATGCAGAGCATGCACTGGATCCGGCTTATGCAAAAAATATCGGGGTAGATATTGATAATCTGTATATTTCACAGCCGGATAACGGTGAGCAGGCACTGGAGATCACAGAGACAATGGTTCGTTCCGGCGCGGTAGATATCGTCATCGTCGATTCCGTAGCAGCACTGGTTCCAAAGGCAGAGATTGAGGGCGATATGGGAGATTCCCATGTGGGTCTGCAGGCACGTCTGATGTCACAGGCACTGCGTAAACTGACCGCTGTGATCAGCAAATCCAACTGTATCGTTATCTTTATCAACCAGCTGCGAGAGAAAGTTGGTGTGATGTTTGGAAATCCGGAGGTAACCACCGGCGGCCGTGCATTAAAATTCTATTCTTCCATCCGTCTGGATGTACGTCGTGTGGAAGCATTGAAACAGGCAGGAGAGATCCTTGGAAACCATACCCGTATCAAAGTAGTAAAGAATAAGATCGCGCCGCCATTCAAAGAGGCAGAGTTTGATATTGTGTTCGGACAGGGCATTTCCAGAGAGGGTGATATCCTGGATCTGGCGGCCAATACAAACGTGGTAAACAAATCCGGTGCATGGTATGCATACAACGGCGAGAAAATCGGACAGGGCCGGGAAAATGCAAAGAAATTCCTGAAAGAAAATCCGGAAATCTGTCAGGAGATTGAGGCAAAGGTACGGGCATACTATCATCTGGACGGAGAGACAGCAGAGACAGAAGAGCATGCTGTGACAGAACCGTCGGGAGCGGATGATATTGTTCCGATGGATGCAGAATAATGCAGATAGAAGAAATTATACAGGGAAAAAAAGGAAAGCTGATCATTCGTGCAGAAGGAGGGCTTTCCTTTCCTCTCTATGAAAAAGAAGCAGCGAAGTACCGTCTGACAGAAGGCGGGACACTGACGGAGCAGGAATGGAATGAAATATGCAGCGAAATCCTGGAAAAACGGGCAAAACGACGGGCTATGTACATTTTGCAGCGCATGGAGCGCACGGAGTGTCAGCTCCGCCGGAAACTGCAGGAGAACGGTTATCCGGAAGAAATCGTGGAGTGTGCCATGGATTATGTGAAGTCTTTCCATTATGTGGATGATTACCGTTATGCATGTACTTATATCCGGTATCATCAGTCCGAGAAAAGCCGTCTGCAGATAAAAATGAAACTGTATGAGCGTGGGGTGCCCTCTGATCTGATCGAGCAGGCACTGGAAGACGAATATACAGGGGAAGAAGACCGTCTGATCGATCGTCTGCTGGAAAAGAAACAGTATGATGCTGATACGATGGATCAGAAGGAAAAACAGAAGATTTATCAGTATCTGATGCGGAGAGGATTTCGTTCAGATGCGATACGGCGCAGAATGAACGCAGAATAAGCATTCCCCCGCTTCAGGTGCGTAGAGCACTAAGCGGTGGGTAAGGGGGATGCTTATGTCAGTGGGAGTTAAAAGCTCCCACTGACAGGTCGCAAAGCGACTGCGTTCATGAGCAAGTAGCGAAAGCGGATTGCGAATGTCCGCTTTACATTGTGAGGGAATAGTTCACAGTTTGACTGGATGGTAGGTATTATTTGCTTGACAGAACGCACAAAAAAGTATAAAATTTAATAGTTGTAATTTATGACATAATACCAGATATAAATTGTTATATGTACAATGAAAACTAAATAAGGAGGTGCTCCTGTGGTGCATATTATCATCGCGGTGGTAATAACTGCTGTAGTTGCGATTTTGCTTACTTACGTAGCATCCAATGCACATTTCAAGAAAGTCTCTGATGAGAAAATCGGAAGTGCAGAAGATCGTGCGAGAGCAATCATCGATGAAGCTGTGAAAGCTGCTGAGACAAAGAAACGCGAGGCTTTGCTGGAAGTCAAGGAAGAGTCCATCAAGACAAAGAACGAACTTGACAAAGAAATCAAAGACCGCAGATCTGAGATTCAGCGAAACGAGCGTCGTGTGGAACAGAAAGAGTTCAACCTGGACAAAAAACTGGAAGCCATCGAACGTCGTGAACAGAGTTTTGCAGCAAAAGAGGAAGAAATCAAGCGACAGAAAGCAGAAGTTGCCAAGCTGAATGAAGAACGCATACAGGAACTGGAGCGAATTTCAGGACTCACCTCTGAACAGGCAAAAGAATATCTCTTGAAAACAGTTGAAGAAGATGTAAAACTGGACACTGCAAAGTTGATCAAGGAAATGGAGCATCAGGCAAAAGAAGAGGCTGGAAAGAAAGCAAAAGAATACGTTGTAAACGCAATTCAGAAATGCGCAGCCGATCATGTTGCCGAAACTACAATTTCTGTTGTGCAGCTTCCAAATGACGAGATGAAAGGACGTATCATCGGACGTGAGGGACGTAATATCCGTACGCTTGAGACGATGACAGGTGTAGATCTGATCATTGATGACACACCGGAAGCAGTTATTCTGTCCGGTTTTGATCCAATTCGTCGTGAAGTGGCACGTATCGCTCTTGAAAAACTGATCGTAGATGGACGTATCCATCCGGCCAGAATCGAAGAGATGGTAGAAAAAGCACAGAAAGAAGTAGAAAATATGATCCGTGAGGAAGGTGAGGCCGCTACACTTGAAGTAGGTGTACATGGTATTCATCCGGAACTGGTACGTCTTCTTGGACGTATGAAATTCCGTACCAGTTATGGTCAGAATGCATTAAAGCATTCCATCGAAGTAGCACAGTTAAGTGGACTGCTTGCAGCAGAAATCGGTGTGGATGTCAGAATCGCGAAACGTGCAGGACTTCTGCATGATATCGGTAAATCTGTTGACCATGAGATGGAAGGTTCCCACATCCAGTTAGGTGTTGAACTTTGCAGAAAGTTCAAAGAATCTGCAACCGTGATCAATGCTGTAGAAGCACATCATGGCGATGTTGAGCCGGAAAGCTTGATCGCATGTCTGGTGCAGGCCGCTGATACGATTTCGGCAGCAAGACCGGGTGCACGTAGAGAGACACTGGAAACATATTCAAACAGATTAAAGAAACTGGAAGATATTACAAACAGTTTCAAGGGAGTAGACAAATCTTTTGCAGTTCAGGCGGGCAGAGAAGTTCGTATTATGGTTGTACCTGAGCAGATCAGTGATGCAGATATGGTACTTTTGGCCAGAGATGTTTCAAAACAGATTGAAGCTGAATTGGAATATCCGGGTCAGATCAAGGTAAATGTTATCCGTGAAAGCCGTGTAACAGATTACGCAAAATAAGTATCACAGACCATAGTCAACAGTTCGTATGATGAAAATGAATGTAAAGACCTGTAAGTCTTCGAAAGAAGATTTACAGGTCTTTTTGCATGGATATAAAAAGAGGTATGAGTCAAAAAAAGTTAACGTGCAAGTCCGGCAGCATCTAACTGTTTGCGGATCTGCGGTGCAATCAGCAGAGCAAGAATCATTTTAATAAAATCACCTGGCAGGAAAGGAACAACACCAGCCATAAGTGCTGCCTGAAAACCCATGTGCGCCTGAATGGCGAGCCATGTGGTTCCAAGTGCATAGCAGACAGCAGTTCCGAGGATCATGCCAAGGAAGCGGAGAGCTTTTTTGTTATGAAAATGATTGATAAAGTAACCTGCGATCAGTGCCAGCGGGATAAAACCGATCAGATAACCACCGGTTGGACCAAAGAGTTTTCCGGGACCGCTGGTAAAGCCGGAAAATACCGGGATTCCAACCAGACCGATCAGAAGATAGATCAGATAGCTGATCGTTCCTTTTTTAGTTCCCAGAATGAACAGGGAAAAATAAATCACAAGGTTGGTAAGCGAAATCGGCACCGGACCAATCGGAACGGAAAGCGGTGCCAATACACAAGTTACAGCGGTCATAACTGCAATCATGGCAATCTGTTGAATCGTAAATTTTGAATTTGTTTTTGTTGCTGTGTTGTTCATAAGTCATTCTCCATTTTCTAAGTATTGATTTTATATCTCGAAGCCCATATCAGTAAGCATTTGCTGATCCTGTCTGGTATTATTTCCGACTGTAGTAAGCATGTCACCTGTGATAGTGGCATTGACGCCTGCTTCAAACAATCGACGACCACCGTCTTTGAAATAACTGCGTCCTGCTGCCATACGGATATATGCATCCGGATTCAGGTAGCGGAACATGGCAACTGTACGGATGATTTCATCCTCTGTCAGTGGCGGAAGCTCAGCAAACGGAGTTCCTGAAACTGGGATCAGTGCATTGATCGGGATAGATACAATGCCAAGCTCTGATAAAGATACTGCCATATCCAGCCGGTCAGCAAACGTTTCGCCCATACCGATAATGCCACCGGAACAGACAGAAAGTCCTGCGTTCTGTGCCAGTTTGATTTCACGGATTTTGTCATCATATGTATGAGTGGTACAGATATTTGGAAAGTTGCGGCGGGATGTCTCGATATTAGCATGATACATGGTAACTCCGGCATCTTTCAGACGGAAAAATGCTTCCGGTGCCAGTAATCCATGGGAAGCACACAGACGCAGCTTACTGTTTTTGCGTAATTCCTCATAGGTGTGGATCAGTTTTTCCAGATCTTCGCCTTCCACCGTTCTTCCTGCTGTGACGATGGAGTATGCATGCACGCCGGCAGCTTCTCTGGCACGGCAGTCTGCAAGAACGACATCAGTGTCCAGCATGCCATACGTTTCACAGGAAGTATGGTGAAAAGATGACTGTGCACAAAATTTACAGTTTTCCGAGCATTTTCCGGCACGGCCGTTGATGATCGTGCATAAATCTACAGAATTTCCACATAATGCCTGTCGGATTTCATTTGCGCCGGCAGCCAGTTCTGTCAGATCTGCAGTTTCAAAAAATAACAGATCGTCATCACGGGTCAGGCGCCGTCCGTTTATAATTTCTTTCGTAAGTTCAGTGAGATTCATAATTCATTCTCCATTTCAATTTGATATACGCTTCCTACTCTTACGGAGTCGGTTCTGGAGCTAAGTATAAGCACAAAAAAACGAAATGTCAACCTATAAAATATTTTTTGGTTAACATTTGAGAAAATAATAGAAAAATGGATTAACAATTGGAAGAACGATATTCTTTTGGTGTCATTCCTTCCTGTTTCTTAAAAGCAGTACAAAAGCCACTTTCATCAGAAAACCCGGAGCGAATTGCAATTTCTTTTACAGACATCTGACTTGTTTTCAGCAAAAATTTTGCATTTGCCATGCGGGTGCTGATGAGATACTTATGAGGAGTCATGCCGGTTTCTCTGGCAAATATCCGGGAAAAATAATATGGACTCAATGCGGCAATGTCTGCGAGCTCCTGGAGCGTAATGGACTTGTAAAAATATTTGTTGATGTGTGAAATGGCTTCAGATATACCAATCTGCGTTTTGCCGGAAACTTGTTGCGCTTTTTCTGAGGATAACAAATCAGACAGAATATTTGTGATCGTGCCGGAAATCTGGTCTTCTGCAATTGGTGCATGGCTGCGGAAAGTATCGTAGATATGATAGAGGGATCTGTGGATGGCATCCGGGTGAGCTGGATAGAGCAAAGATCCTTTTTCGGACACAATTGTTTCGTAAAAGATACGCGCCATCGGTCCATCAAAGTGGAGCCAGAGAGCTTCGAAACCGGAATCTGTACCGTAGACATGTGGCGCATAGCAATCAAGAAGAACAAGCTGATCTGCCATCGCCTGCATTGTATGGCTGCCAACCGTTACAAAACAAGTTCCTTTTAAAATGTACATCATCAGAAAACTGTCGTAAGAATCGCGTGCCAGACGGTAACCGCTTTCATAACGAAAAGACCCGATACAGATGGGGTAGAAAAACAGTTTTTTTGCCAGGGTGCTTGGAGTATATACGTAGTAATCAGAATTTGGCAGAATGTGTGTTTCATAAGATATCATAGAAACCTCCTGAATATTCAAAATTATTGTAAGTATACGTGTTATATCAGTCTATGTCAAAAGCAATTTTTTACAGTAAAGTGGACATTCGCATCCCCGCCGGGTGGGGTTGTGCCCATCACCCATGCGGAGAATACATATCAGTTTCCGGATCAGACGATATGGAAATTTGAATATTATGGGTATCCCGTAGAAAGACTCCGGAATAACTTGTGAAAAACGAAGGATGCTAATATAATAAACAGAGTATTAAAAGTATTTTTTCTTTTACTGATGTAGTTGGATTGTTATTATTAGGAGGTTTTACATGATACACAAAAAAATTGAAATCAAAGCCCGCGGCATGGAAGCTGTCGGTAATTTATACACTTATTTTCTGGACAGCTCCATTGAGATGCGTCCAAATGAAAAACGTCCGGTTATCCTGATGTGCCCGGGCGGCGGCTACGAAATGACTTCCGACCGGGAGGCAGAACCGATGGCCATGCAGTTTCTTGCTATGGGTTATCATGTTGCTATTTTGCGTTATAGTGTCTGCCCGGTACGTTATCCGGCAGCGTTGCTGCAGGTGGCAGAGAGTGTACTGTATCTGAAAGAGCATACGGATGAATACCATATTGATCCGGAGAAGATTGTTGTACAGGGATGTTCTGCAGGAGGACATCTGGCTGCCAATTATGGCATTGCCTGGAACAGCCCATTTTTGACAAAACTCATGGGGATGGAGAATGATCCAGAACAGCTTTGTGTTGCCGGTTTATTATTGTGTTACCCGGTGATTACTTCCGGAGAAAAAGCGCATGAAGAGTCTTTCCGTAATTTGCTGGGAGAACAGTATGAAGAGAAAAAGGATGAACTTTCTTTGGAAAATCAGGTGACACCAGATACACCACCAACGTTTTTATGGCATACAGCAACGGATGAAACGGTACCGGTGGAAAATTCACTTTATTTTTTCCAAGCCTGTCTGCAGCAGGGTGTTTCCGCAGAATTACATATTTACCCGGTGGGAGGACACGGACTTTCTCTGGCAAATGAAGAAACCTGTCGTGCCAACGGAATCGGTGTGCAAAAGGAGTGTCAGAGCTGGATCGGTCTGGCACAGACCTGGTTGGAAGAAATACTCATAAAAAATTAAGTTGAGATATTGTGGGAAGCATGTTAGAATCTTCTAGGCATAAAAATTAAGTAGATAATAAATTATGAAAGGATTTTTTGACATGTTAACAATGATCGAAGTATTAAAAGCGATTTTATTTGGCGTTGTGGAAGGTATTACAGAGTGGCTTCCAATCAGTAGTACCGGCCATATGATCTTGCTTGATGAATTTGTAAAATTAAATGTAAGCAAAGAATTTCTGGATTTGTTTCTGGTAGTGATCCAGCTGGGTGCAATTCTTGCGGTAGTAGTTATTTACTGGAATAAGCTGATTCCGCTGTCTACAAAGCATGGCTTACATATCAGCCGCAGAAAATGCAAGATGTGGGTAAAAATCATTGTGGCATCTATTCCTGCCGGTGTGGTTGGAATCCTCTGGGATGACGTGTTTACGAAATATTTTTACAATTATCAGACCGTAGCGATCATGCTGATCCTGGTAGGTGTTGTATTTATTATCATAGAGCGTTCAAATAAAAATAAAATAGCAAAAATAGATTCTATCGATGATATTTCCTATGGTCAGGCATTTTTGATCGGTGTGTTCCAGATGATCGCCGCAATTTTTCCGGGAACATCCCGTTCCGGTTCTACCATCGTTGGTTCCCTGATGCTTGGTATTTCCAGAACCGCTGCAGCAGAATTTACGTTCTTTCTTGCAGTGCCGGCCATGTTTGGCGGAAGTGCGATCAAGATTCTGAAATACAATGGTGGATTTAATTCCGCAGAAGTTGCGTTACTTGCAATTGGTATGATCGTAGCGTTTGTACTTTCCATTATTGCAATCAAGTTCCTGATGTCCTACATTAAGAAACATGATTTCAAAGTATTTGGATGGTATCGCATCATACTTGGTATTGCGGTTATCGGATATTTCCTTGCAGCCAGATAAGTACTGTACAAGAAGGCAGAGTCAGAGTTTTCTCAGGGAGCGATTGTTAGCGACCGAGACAACTCTGACTCTGCCTTTTCATAGCCTACATAATTAGCCATAAAAAACGGTATGATTCACAACTACTTCTTTTTTTTACAAGTTCTACAGAATTTAGTGTACAAATATCGGATGAAATGAACAGAAATAAATGGTAGAATAATTATAGTCGGCCAGATTGAGAAGTCTGCCAATAATATGAGGAGGAAAATGAGATGGGAGAAACGAAAGGACGTGTTACGATTCCGACAGATGTGGATGTCGTTCCGGAGACACTGGAACTGATGAAGCGCTGGGGTGCAGATGCCATTCGTGATTGCGATGGAACTGATTATCCGGAAGGATTAAAGGATGTAGATGCGAAAGTATATTCTACTTATTATACAACAAGAAAGGACAATGAGTGGGCGAAAGCAAATCCGGATGAGATTCAGCAGTGCTATATTATGACAAAGTTCTATACTGCAGAATCTGATACACTTTCCATTCATCTGATGAGCGGAATTTATCCGGAAATGCTGAAAGTAAACAGCCATGATGACATCAGACGCTGGTGGGAAGTTGTTGACCGTACAACCGGTGAAGTGGTAAGCTGCGATGACTGGTCTTATTCCGAAGAGACAGGAGATGTGACCATTGCTCCGGCCATTCCGTTCCATGATTATACCGTAAGTTTTCTGGCTTATATCATGTGGGATCCGGTACATATGTACAATGCCGTTGTCAATGACTGGAAAGATGTAGAGCATCAGATTACTTTTGATGTGCGTCAGCCAAAGACTCACAAATTCAGTATGGAGCGTCTGCGGAAATTCTGCAAGGCAAATCCACATGTAAATGTTATCCGCTATACAACATTTTTCCATCAGTTTACACTTGTTTTTGATGAACTGGCGAGAGAAAAATATGTTGACTGGTATGGTTATTCAGCCAGTGTAAGTCCGTACATTCTGGATCAGTTTGAAAAAGAAGTTGGCTACAAATTCCGTCCGGAATATATCATTGATCAGGGATATTTCAATAATCAGTATCGTATCCCATCCAAAGAGTTCAAAGATTTCCAGGCTTTCCAGCGCCGTGAAGTTGCAAAACTTGCAAAAGAAATGGTAGATATTACCCATGAGGAAGGCAAAGAAGCGATGATGTTCCTCGGTGATCACTGGATCGGAACAGAGCCGTTTATGGATGAGTTCAAAACCATCGGACTGGATGCACTGGTAGGAAGTGTTGGAAATGGTTCTACGTTGCGTCTGATCAGTGATGTGGAAGGTGTAAAATACAGAGAAGGAAGATTTTTACCATATTTCTTCCCGGATACTTTCCATGAAGGTGGAGATCCGGTAAAAGAAGCAAAAGAAAACTGGGTAACAGCCAGAAGAGCAATTCTTCGTAAACCGATCGATCGTATCGGATACGGCGGATATTTAAAACTTGCCTGCGAATTCCCGGATTTCGTTGATTATATCGAGAGCGTTTGTGATGAGTTCCGTTTACTGTATGAAAATGCAAAAGGTACTACACCATACTGTGTAAAGACTGTGGCTGTATTGAACAGCTGGGGCAAAATGCGTTCCTGGGGATGTCATATGGTACATCATGCACTGTATCAGAAACAGAATTATAGCTACGCAGGTGTGATCGAAGCATTGAGTGGTGCACCGTATGATGTAAAATTCATCAGTTTTGATGACATTCGTGCAAATGCAGATATTTTAAATGACATTGATGTAGTTATCAATGTTGGTGACGGTGATACCGCACATACCGGTGGTTATGAGTGGGAAGATCCGCAGATCGTGGAAGCAATCCAGAGATTTGTATACAACGGAGGCGGATTTATCGGTGTCGGTGAGCCAACCGGTCATCAGCATCAGGGCAGATACATTCAGCTTGGCAATGTGATCGGCGTGGAGAAAGAAACCGGATTTACCTTAAATTATGACAAATATAACTGGGAGAATCATCCGGAGCATTTCATTTTACAGGACTGCACAAAAGATGTGGATTTCGGTGAAGGCAAGAAGAGCATGTTTGCACGCGAAGATACAGAGATTCTGGTTCAGCGTGACAAAGAAGTTCAGATGGCAGTACATGAGTTTGGAAAAGGACGTTCCGTTTATATCAGCGGTCTTCCATATTCTTTCGAAAATGCACGAATTCTCCATCGAAGCGTAATGTACAGCTGCCATGACGAAGAGAACCTGAGAAAATGGTACTCTGAAAACTTCAATGTGGATGTACATGCGTATGTGGCAAACGGCAAATACTGTGTGGTAAATAATACATATGAGCCACAGGATACTGTTGTATACCGTGGAGATGGAAGCAGTTTTGAACTTCATTTGGACGCAAATGAAATTAAATGGTATGAGATTTAAAGTGTGATTGTTTTGTTACATTTTAGTTTGCAATAGGAGTGAAGCTTTTATAAAAAAGGTGTCTGTTTTTGAAACAGGCATCTTTTTATGCTCAAAAAATAAAATATATCCTCGAATCAAACAGTTGACGAAAATTGCGTTACTATTATAATGGACATATGAGTATGTTAGTGTGGTGGAAAAATGGACAGGTTAACTCCAGAACAGCGACATAAAAATATGTCTAGTATAAAATCAAAAGATACATCAATTGAATTAGTGCTTAGGAAGGCACTCTGGAATAAAGGTATCCGATATAGGAAGAATTATAAAGAGTTGCCCGGGACGCCAGATATTGTGTTAACGAAATATAAAATTGCGATTTTTTGTGACAGTGAATTTTTTCATGGTAAGGATTGGGAGGTTTTGCGCCCAAAACTTGAAATAGGAAAGAATCCGGATTTTTGGATTAGTAAGATCGGTAGAAACAGGGAACGTGATGATGAAATTAATAAAGAACTGCTTTTTCGGTGATGGACAGTTATCAGATTCTGGGGAAAGGATATAAAAAAGAGAACGGATGAGTGTGTAAAAGTAGTCGAGGAAGCAATATTTAGCGTTATTATGGAGGATAATGACTAAAATAAATGGCATCGAGATGGACAATGTATGAATATCCCCCCCTTTACTGGACAAATCAGTAAAGAGGGGATTTTTATTTTGCAACATTTTATCTTGCATACTCTTATAAAGATATTATTTTACAAAAATGATTAACTGCGCCAGTTGCTTTTACTACATTGCGGGATTATAATAATAATTAGGTTAGTATATAAGAATCAAGGAATACAGGGAGATATGTAACAATGCGGATGATAGATTTATGTTGTGGAATAGGAGGAATCAGAAGAGGTTTTGAGCTGGCAGGTGATTTTAAAAATGTTATGTCAGCTGAAGTGGATAAATATGCCTGCGAAACATATAAACATTTATTTGGCGACGATCCCAATAATGATGTTAAGGACGATGCATTTAAAAAAGTTTTGCGTCAGACGGACTATGATGTTTTGTTAGCAGGATTTCCATGTCAGACATTCAGCCGCATCGGTTTATTAAAAGGGTTTCGGGATACGACCAAAGGAACAATATTTTTTGAAATAGCACAGATCATTCAACAGACAATGCCGAAAGTTGTTTTCCTTGAAAATGTGGAAAATCTTGTCAGCCATGATAATGGAAGGACATTTGAGATTATTATTAATACATTGGAAAAAGAGTTAAATTATCACGTTGTAGGCGTTAATCATGATAGCGAAGAGTTGACATATGAGAAGTCTTCTTTTATCAGAAATACAAAAAATTTCGGTTTGCCTCAGAACAGACCAAGAGTGTATATTATTGCATTCAGCCGGGATTATTTTGGGGAACATTTAAAAAATATTCCTAACGAACTTCCAAAAAATGGCAGCAAACAGATTTACCAGGATTTGACGGAAATATTGGAGTCAGATGTTCCGGCAAAGTTTTTTATGTCATCTGGCTATTTGAAAACGTTGGAAAATCACAAAGCCAGACAGAAAGAAAATGGAAACGGATTCGGATATAGAATAGTGAATGAGCGGGGAATCAAAAAACCGATTGCAAATACAATTTTGGCAACGGGTGGTTCTGGCAAGGAAAGAAATCTGATATATGATTCAAAAAATGGATTGAAGTATGCGGGAAGAATAATTCCTTATAAGAAATCAGTTATTAATAATAAATTTATCAGAACCATGACACCGACAGAATGGGGAAAATTGCAGGGATTTATCGGATATGGTTTTGTGGATGAGAATGGCATAGATCGTTTTTCATTTCCAGAAAAAATGTCAGACCAACAGAAATTTAAACAGTTTGGGAATTCAGTTTCAATACCGGTAATTGAGGAGATGGCGGTATTTATTAAACAGTGTGTGAATTTGATGACAAAAGACTTTTCGGAAAAAGAGAGAGAAGGATATCTACTTCCTGGAGCACAGAAAGTTATTATTTTAAAGGCACAGGAGTGGAAAAAAAATAATTCTAAGAGATTAAAAATTGAAAAATATTGTGATCTCGTAAAAACAGTTGGCGTTGCACAGGAGTTTGGAGCGGAAAAAGTCAGTCAACAGTTGAATATATCACTTGTATCAGCATACAAAATTTTGAAGAATATGGAAGAAATGAACTGTATTAGCCATGAACATGGTAAATATGAACTGGAGTATGTTGGCGAAAAAATGGATGCATTTATGTACTAGGATTGGGAGAGTATGATGGATTTTAAGAAAGTGTATGACATTATGCAGAAGTGCGATATATGTCTGGGGAAAGCAGTCATATCAGATGAATATATTATGACATCTTTTTTGAAATTTTTGACAGGGACTGTTTCGGATGAAAGATGTTCAAGACGAGGAATAGCTTTACATATTAACTCGCCATGTTTTATGGCGGTTTCTGTTGTGTGGGCTGCATTTTCAGCCATTTTAAGTACCGGAATGGATGTAGAACAGATAGTGCGTTCATTAAGGCCTGGTGATCCGGTAATTTATAATAACAAGCGAGGACAGTTCAAAGGAATTGAAGAACAGGACGGAATAGAGAGGGTCTGCATATTTCAGGAAGGCGGAACGAAAAGAATCGGACCTTCAGGATGGGCAAAAATTACGCCATATTATGGTGAATCTACAAGATATGATGGAAGGGGACTTCGCAGAAAAACAGGGAATCGGGAAAAATTTCTTGCAGGACTGCTTGAATGTAATCAGAATGAAATACCGCGGATAACGGATGCATCTGTTATTTTTGTTATGGATAAACCGATGGCAGAATATTATATGGAAAATATCTGGATCCGTTATGGAAAGTCGGAAATAAAATTAGCTGAACTTGCGACGGCAGCATGGTTTACGGAGGAAAAAGAATATCCGTTAGGGGCAAATGCAGAAAAAAGCGAAGTAGTGTTGAAATTCACATCTAAAATCTCTGTAGCAATTGATCAGACATATGTATATGGCGGGAATGAATGTCTTGGTATATTTGTCTGCGGAAATCATGTTATTGAACGTGGCATAACCGAGATTCCAAGTGTAATGAATCGTGAAAATATCCAGTTTGCTTTCATATGCGGAGGAATGGATCTTTCTTATAGGAAAGAATTGATACTTCAATATGAAGATGCGGCAGTGTATGCCTGCACACGGGATTTTCTTCTGGAAAATACGCTTCCTGTAAAAAATAAAAATGAATTTACGATAGAACTGAGCAGACAGACTGATACAATCATAAATCGTGAAATAGAAAAAATACAGGTAGACGGTGTTATCAGATGGGCGGAGTATAAAAAATTTAAGAATGCGGTCCAGCTTATTCGCAGTGATGAATTAGACGATGTTACAAGGTCTGAGATTGTTATACCGGCATATGCTCTGATGAAATTTTTTATGACTACGGTAGTCTCTGTCAAAGGTATTGAAAAAGCAATTGCAGATGGTAAAATGCAGGTTTATGATCCAGTTACTCAAATTGATACATTAAAGAAAATGATTTTATCGCTACCAGATAATTTGGCTGTTCCGGGAGAAATTATTACAAATACGTTAGATAAACTCATAAACGGGTATAGAGAAAACTCTCCTAAAACAGAATGTATAAGACGTTTTATCAGAGAAAACAGAAGAAACAAAAAAGCTATTATCGTACCGAAACCTAATCAGGTGGAACTAATATGGAGCTATTTATCAAAAGAATATAACAGAGATGCTTTAAATCTTGATATAGTATCAGCGAATCGTTTTGATAGCAGTCGGGAATATGACAAAATTTTAGTAGTCGGAAATTTGGACTGGTCACGATTTGACATTTTTAATTGTGTTTCTTCTTCTCGAATATCTATTCTTCTATATGAACCGGAGCGTATGATGTTTGATTCCATGAGCAGACGGAATGCGGAGATTAATCATCTTTTTAATGAAAGGCAGAAAATATTTGAAGATTTAGAATTGGAAAATATATTTGAAGATGATACATATTGTAAAGAAGAAGTGGAAGAAGTATTTCAGGAGGATGAAGAAGTAAAAAAATATTCGGATGAAATATTTATGATAAAAGTTGACAACACAATGCGGCACGAATATACAGAAAAAAATTCGCCAAAGTCAGAAGTTACACAGTTTGTTTATTTTGATGATGGAGAAGGTGCGATGCTGACAAAACAGTATTATGCTTATGTGATGAATCTTGATGAGAAAGAAGTTGTACAAAAACGTGTTGAACTCTTAAAAAATGGTGACAATATTTTATTTTTTAATCGTGACGAAGATACGCGTGATATTGTTGACTACATTCTGAATATTTTTATCCAGAGAGAAAGTACTGAACAAAAGGTCAAAGAATATTATCGGAAGTCCAGACAGTGGAAAGAGGATCTGTTGGACTATATGAAGCGGACTAAAAGTACACCCAGAGAAATTGCTGCAAAGATGTTGGCAAATGGGACAAAAGTACAGGCAACCTCTGTTATGGCATGGTTAGATGAAGATGCACATACCGTAGGACCGCAAAAAGAAGAATCCTTTTACCAGATTGCATTATTAACTGGAGATGAAGTCATGATGTCTGATCCTGGAGCATTTCATAATGCATGTGCGGTAATAAGAAGCATCAGAAAACAGATATTAAAAGAACTTGGAAATGCGATTATCAGAAAATTGCAGGGAAAGGAATATGTAAGTGAATATATTCCGGCTGAATTGTATGGAAGATTGGATACAATGGCTGTTGTACTGCAGATAGATAAAATAGTAAAGGTAGACAGGATGATACCGTCATATATGACAAATCGTCCGATAGACCTTGAAGGGGGATTATAAATGGCACTGGATAAGAAGGAAATGTTAAAAACCAGGGATGAATTTATTGAGCTTATAAAAAAAGAACTTTTGGGACCGGGGTCAGAAGTTTCCATTCCAGATGCGGAACATGAACTGATTACTACCCCACCAGAAAAACGATATTCAATAGGAATTTTATTCCCACGGAATAATAAAATGAATGCGGATAATAATGATGCTGACAGAATAGAGGAGGAATCCGATAATGGAGTAACCAGTGAAGAAGATTCAACAGTTACGGATAATGGAAACGGTGAGTATAAAACAAATTCTTTTTCGGATAATGAAGAAGAACAGAAGGGGCAGATTGATGATGATCCTGACTCAGAAGACGGAATGGATGAAGAAGTAAGTCTTGCTGCTCAAAATATGCCATCTTCCTTTGGAATTACATTTCTGGTGAATGGAAATACTGACAGGATAAATCTTTCATTAAAATATGGTACATACAGGGGTGCTATTTTAAAGGACTGCAAAATACCTTTTAAACCCGTCAATCCAGATGATTGGATAGTGCCAGAAGAGATATCTTCATATATCGGATATAATCGTGAGGAACATTATCTGTTCATGAATGCGGTTTTTAACCGTGCAAGGGTTACGGAAATAAAGAATCAGGACAAGCTCGGCTCTGATGAAGATCATCTGATAGATAATATGTATAAATTATCAAATCAGATGAAAAGCGGATATGTAAGAGAACCACATGAATATAATGATATTTCAATCATATTTGGTGATTCGGATTATGTTAATCATGTGAAAAATCTTGAATCTGACCTGCTTAATATTACGGCGTTGAGAAGAAAAACGGATAACGGATGTACATCGGTTACTATAATGGTTGTGAATGAAAAACAGGGGTATCCGAATGGGATAAACTGTGTTTTCCAACCTAGAATAGAAATAAGCAGTGAAAATAATGATTTTACATTTGTGGAATACGCCGGGGCAACAGATTTTAATATCCTCGATGATGAGGAGCAGTCATTGGAACTGCAATATAGAAATAAGCATGTATATGGCACCGGGCTTGGAACAGCAGTTGACTGGAAGATTAATGTAAAGGGAGAAGGCTCTATATATAATGAATTTTTCCCGCAGAAAGAAGTTCCGTCAATGGAGTTTGGAATTGATCCGAAGTATGGTGTGCCGCCTAAAACATTATCCATGAAGTATCTTTCGGATCTTGATAAAACGGATAAAGAGAAAAAATTGGACGATTTAAGATGTTTTGTGAAGGCATATTCGGATTGGATTGATGACATAACGGGAAGAATTCCGCAGTTGGAGGAAAAATACAGGGCAATTGCCGGTAAAAATATTCTTGGTTGTCGTGAAGCGTGTGACAGGATGAGTAGGGGAATAGAGGTCCTTTGTAATAATCAGAATGCATGGGACTCTTTCTGCCTTGCTAACCGTGCGATGTTTATGCAAAGGGTGCAGCTAAACATTCAGAAAAAATGGCCTGCAAGTTTTCCGGATGAAATGGAATTATCGGATGCATTAAGGAAGACGGATTATTATACTGCTGACAGAGAATATCCAAATGACAGATATGCGTGGCGTCCGTTTCAGCTTGCATTTATGCTGCTTGATGTTGTTTCAGTTACGGATGATACATCCAAAGACCGTTCATTGGTTGATCTGATCTGGTTCCCTACGGGAGGTGGTAAGACGGAAGCATATCTTGGTCTTACGGCAATGACAATTTTTTATAGAAGATTTGTTTATCCAGATTCTAGTGACGGTACAACTGTTATCATGCGATACACGTTAAGATTACTTGCCGCACAACAGTTTACAAGGGCATCAACGCTGATCTGTGCATGTGAATATATCAGGAGAGATTGTGAAGCTAGAAGAAGTCGGTATCCGTCATATACACTTGGAAAGAAACCAATAACAATCGGATTGTGGATTGGTGGGGAGCATACTCCGAATAAAAATAAAGCGGCAGGTGACTGCCTGAAAAATTTGCAGAATGCAACGACGTATAATCTTGAATATGCGAAGGAGAAATATAATAAATTCCAGGTTTTGAAATGCCCATGGTGTGGAACACGACTTGTAAAAGAAAAAACTGATAGTAAAAAAATACGAGGGGAATTTGGTTATCAGATGCGTTCTGGAAACCATTTCCGGTTGTTTTGTACAAGGCAGGCATGTGATTTCAGCAGAGAACTTCCAGTTCAGATTGTAGATGAAGAATTATATAGAGATCCACCGACCCTTCTGTTTGGAACGGTTGATAAATTTGCAATGCTTCCATGGAATGGAGAAATCGGGAACTTTTTTGCAGTTGAAAACAATAATCGTGCACCGGAACTGATTATTCAGGATGAGTTACATCTTATATCTGGACCTTTAGGAACAATAGTTGGTCTTTACGAGAGTGCAATTGATGCGTTATGCCGGAAGAAAGGAAGCATTACAAAAATTGTTGCATCTACGGCAACGATACGACGTGCAGTAGAGCAGTGTGCTGCACTGTATGATCGTGATGTCCGTCAGTTTCCACATCCAGCACTTGATGCAGAAGATTCATTTTTCGCCCGAGAATCCAAGATAGATTACGCGAATGGAATATATGGAAGAAAATATATTGGGCTTATGCCGTCAGGAAAGACAAAGGCCATGATGGAGATCCGATCAATTGCTGCGTTGCTTCAAAAAGCAAAAGATATGGATATTCCAGATGATATACGGGATAAGTTTTGGACTGTGACGGCATATTATAATAGTCTGAAAGATCTTGGAAAAGCATCAACAATGGTTGATGATGATGTAAAGGATTTTATGAAACGTATGTGTTTCCGATTAAAATCCAGTTCAGATGTAAGAAGCATAGGCACGGCGGATGAGCTTACAAGCCGGTTGACAACAACGGAATTAAACAGGACATTGGACAAACTTGAAAAAATGGAGTATTCAGCAGAGAATATCAAAAACAGAGTATTTCCGGCTAATATTGTGCTTGCAACAAATATGATATCTGTTGGAATAGATGTGGCAAGATTAAATGTTATGTTGCTTGTCGGACAGCCAAAACTTACGAGTGAATATATTCAGGCATCAAGCCGTGTCGGCAGAGAATATCCCGGAATGGCATTTGTGATGTATGATGGTGGTAAAAGCAGGGACAGATCACATTATGAACAGTTTCGTCCGTACCATGAATCTTTTTATAAATATGTTGAACCAACAGGAGCTACACCTTTTTCTGAGCCTGCAAGGAAAAGAGCACTGCATGCCGTATTGATTGCATATCTCAGGCTTTCTGATCCGTCATTGAGATTGGACAATTTTGCGGTTAATTTCCGCAAGGATAAATATCAGAAAGAGATAGATGAAATAACAGATTTCATTGTTGGAAGATGTAAAAGTGTTAATCATAGGGTTAATCCATATATGGAGGATGATTCGGAACTTGTACGTCAGGAAATAGAGGAAATTTTTGAAAAGTGGCAGAGCCTTTCTGATGAATCGAATGGAACATTTTTCTATGGGGATAAATTTATGGTAAAAAATCCTGACGGACCTGGAGAACGTCTGCTGAAAATATTTGGAACATATAGGGACGATCCGGCCTTTGAAACCATGACTTCCATGAGAAATGTAGATGTTATGGTTCCGGGAAGTATTATAGAATGGAATGAGGATAAATAGATATGAGTGATAAATCAGTGGAAAAAGTACGGCTTAATGCAATTTCTCATTCAGTGCGGGCATCGCAGGCAGTTCTTCAGTATGGTGTTGGGGCAATGGTTGATTTTCCGTCGCAGACGCTTATGACAGCAGCACCAGAGTATTGGGAAAATGAAGTAATAAAGATTCACGATGAACGTCTTGAAAAAGCATTAGGCGTTAGTTATTTTGGAATGCCTGCTGGTGGAAAAGGACGCGACGGTATAGCATATGCACGTTTCCCAGAATGGTATTTCTGCCCTAAATGTAGAAAGTTTCAGCCGCTTTCCAAATGGATTCAGGAATATAATAAGGTTGCCAAGGAAAAAGAGAAGGTTAATAATAAAAACATGACCAGACGTTTGCTGTGTCCGACACATCGGATAGAACTTGTCGTAGCAAGAATAATAACTGTGTGCAGTCATGGACACATTGACGATTTTCCATGGGTAAAATGGGTTCATGCTAAATGTTTTGGCGGACCAAAAGATATTTGTAACAATCCTCAGTTAGAATTTTCAACAAATCCTGTTTCAGCTGAAGGTCTGGAAGGTTTAAGAGTAAAATGTAAAACATGTGGAGCAAGTGCAACTTTATCTGGAGCTTTTAATGAGGGAGAATTTGAGAAGATTGATGAAAAGTATCCGGGAAAATATGATTTTACATGCCGTGGAAGACATCCATGGAAGCATGAAAAATGTGATTGTGGATTATATCCAAAGGTACTTCAGCGTGGTAGTTCTTCCGTTTACTTTCCTGTAACGGCCAGTTCTCTGGTTATTCCACCGTATTCGAATATGCTCAATACGATGATTGATGAAAGTAGCATATACGATGAGTTTCGAAATACGATTGAGGTAATGCGGAGTATGGAAGGGGTTCCGGCAGAGACGATCGAAATAAATATTAATAATATTGTGAATGTGTACTCAGAGAAAATTGCTATTAATATAGGCGTTAATATTGAACTGGTTAGAGAAATACTCAAACGTAGAATGAATAATACCTCTGAAAGAAATTACGATACATCAAGTATTTCTTACAGAGCGGCAGAGTTTGATGCATTATCTGGTAGGGCAGCTGTGAGTGGAACGCAATATGATGACTTTAAGAGGATTGCCACAGATATTTCTTTATATAATATTCCATTTGTAAAAGAAATATCTCTGATAGAAAAAATTCGTGAAGTGCAGGTATTGCTTGGCTTTTCACGTATTGAACCTTTTCCTGCATCCATGATAGAGTCACATTCCTCAAATTTTGTTCCGGTAAAGGAGAAAGATACAAAATGGTATCCGGGATACAATGTTTATGGTGAAGGAATATTCATTGAATTTGATGAAGATGCAATTAACAGATGGCGATCTGGTAATACAATACTAGAAAAAAGAGTAAAAACGCTTCAGGATAATTATAATAATTCGTTCCTGGGAAGGCAGAATCCACGGAAGATATCCGGTAAGTTTCTTTTACTGCATACTATTTCTCATCTGCTTATAAAGCAGTTAAGTTTTGAATGTGGATATAATATATCTTCCCTAAAAGAAAGAATTTACTGTGGTGAGGAAGCAGATGGGAAAGAGATGGCAGCAATTCTAATATACACTGCAAGTGGTGATTCGGAAGGTACATTAGGTGGCCTGGTGAGACAGGGGCATCATGACACTTTCCCGGGAATTTATAAAAAGGCTATCGAATCTGCAGTTAGCTGTTCAAATGATCCAGTTTGCACTATGAGTAGTGGACAGGGACGCGATTCTCTTAATCTTGCGGCCTGCTATTCGTGCGCACTGTTACCGGAAACGTGTTGTGAAGAGTTTAATGTATTCCTTGATAGGGGAGTTGTTGTTGGAACATATGAGCATCAGAAACTTGGATTCTTTTATGAACAGTTATATGGAGATAAAAAATGGAAAAATATAATAGTATCTGAAAAATCTGGTCAGCCAGAGTCCGTTAATTCAAACACTGGATCTGTATATGTGATTAGTAGTATAGAACTAAGTATGGAAACACCAGAAAGTATAATCAGAGATATCAGGCAGTTTGCAGATACGGATGGTGAAAAGAAATTTGCAGACTTTTTGCAAGAGAATATGGTGCTTGAAGGAAAAAAAATGCCGCTTGGAAATGTCAGATTTGGAGTTACGGGGGAATCAGAAGAATGGAACTGCGATTATTATTGGGAAAATAGTAATGTTATGTATTTTTCATCGGATCAGAAATCGGATATGAAAGCTGCAGAAAAATCAGGAATCAGATGTATTTATGGTCCTGACGGTTGTACAAATACTACAAGGAAATTATTAGGAGAACTTATCTGATGGCAGTTATGATTCCGGAAAAACCAAATATTTTTCATGAGAGTAGCTTGGAAGATGTTATGTTTAAGGCATTGGAAAATCTGCCTGAAGAATATTATGTTTTTCATTCATTCAGGATTACAAAAATTGTATCCAATACAATTCATGAGAGTGAGACAGACTTTATTATTTTTCATGCTCAGAAAGGAATTCTTTGTCTTGAAGCAAAAGCAGGTGCTGTTTCTTATCAGGATGGCCGATGGATATATGGAAACGGACAGCCAATGAATAACGGAGGCCCGTTTAATCAGGCTTCAGCCAATAAATGGAAATTAATGCAATATATTGCAGAGAGTCCGCTAGGTTATATTAATGAGCGCCTGAAGTATATACATGGGGTGTGGTTTCCTTCCCTGACGGATGATAAATTGGATAATATACAGATGCCGCCAGAGGGAGACCGTTCACTGGTTATTGGGATGGAAGCGATAGAGGATCCTAAAAAATATGTAGATTCACTTTTTTCATTAGCAGTACAGACAGGAACCGTAACTGAACTTACACCTATGGAAGTGCAAAAGTTAATAAAGACAGTATTATGTCCAAAATTTAATATATTTCCACCATCAGATTTTGATGTTGGATTGAAGCATATGCTTTTTCATAGGATGCTAAATGAGCAGTCAGCATTGTTGGATTTTTTGGATGAGCAGAAAATGGCTGTTATTAACGGGGCGGCAGGAACAGGAAAAACACTCATTGCTGTAGAAAAAGCCCGTAGACATGCGGAAGATGGAGAAAAAGTTCTTTTTCTATGTTTTAATGTGGCATTGAGAAATTATCTTGAAGAAAAATATATTAATGGAAATATTGCATATATGACAATATCAGCTTTTTCATGTATGTTGTGTGACACAGATGAAGCAGATTATTACAGAACAGTTGAAAAACTAAAAGATTACATTGCGTTTGGCGGATTCCCATATGAACATGTGATAATCGACGAAGGACAGGATTTTGGTCGGGAAGCAATAGAAGAATCACAAATATTGAAACTACTTCATAAAATAATTGTTTCTAAGACAAATGAAAAAGCTTCATTTTATGTGTTTTATGATCGATTACAGATGGTACAGTCAGAGAAACTTCCAGCTTTTATCAGTGACTGTGAATGCAGACTGACATTACATAACAACTGTCGCAATACAAAAAATATTTTTAGAACATCAACCGAATTATTACCTGTATCTGGTCTGAAACTATGTGAGAATGGAATAACGGGTAAAATTCCGAGAATGCATTATTGCACGCAACGCAGTGTATGTCTGAATGTTCTTGATGATGTTATACGTGAATGCCATGAAAATAATATACATGATATTGTGATTTTAACATTGAAAACCGAACGGAATAGTATACTGACAGATTATGTAGTGAATCAGAAATATAGGGAATGCTATTTTACCTCATGCAGAAAGTTCAAGGGATTGGAAGCAGATGCTGTCATATTAGTAGATTTTTCGGAAAAATCATTATTAGATGATATACAATTATTTTATGTTGGGGCGTCACGTGCAAGAATTCAGCTAGAAATTATTACAGATATAGATAATGATTCCAGTAGTGCAGTTTTCGAAAAATTAACGGGGGAGAAGGCTGGAAGAAGAGTAATGCGTGATTTGGCAGCACGAATAGCTGCAATTGCAGTAGTTCATTAATATAAAAATGATTACCAGAGCCTGACTGTATGGCAGGCCCCTTTTCTTAACGAAACGGGTGCCTTTTCGAAGCTTTTATTAACTACTCATTTGAGAAGTAGTCTCTCCAACGGACACAGGAGAGGCTACTTTTTACTTTCACTCCATTTATTTTAGGAGTTTAGAATATTGAAAATTATATCAAAATTGACTCTTATTGCAGACTAAAATATAAAAAAACTTGAAAAAATGCTTGAAATACATAGAAATATATTGCAAATTAAAATGTAACATGACATGATTGATCTGCAATTATAGTCTATACAGAGGGCGATGGCTTTTTAGCTGTCGCCTTCTTTTGTGCGCTCCTGTTTTCTTGCCTAAAACAGGGAAACATGGTACCATATATCCATCTATGCAGATTTATATCTCAGTCGAAAAGAGATTCCATTTTTCGTGATTAAAAAGCGAACTACAAGTGGGAGTACATTTTTTTACAGGAACAGGAGCACAATTTATGGCATTACAACTGATTTACGGAAATTCCGGCAGTGGAAAATCAACCTATATTTATGAAAAAGTCATTCAGATGGCGCAGGCAGACCGCAGACGTAATTTTTATGTTATCGTGCCGGAACAGTTTACGATGCAAGCGCAGCGGGAACTGGTGCAACGGTCACAGAATCATGTCATTGTCAATATTGATGTAGTCAGTTTTGAACGTCTGGCGTACCGTATTTTTGATGAACTTGGCATTCAGAATACAGTTATGGAAGAGACAGGAAAAAGCCTGGTGCTGCGTAAAATTGCAGAAGAAAAGGGAAAGAATCTGACCGTGCTGCGTGGAAATATCCGGAAGATGGGGTATATTAACGAGTTGAAATCCATGATCTCCGAGCTGATGCAGTATGATATTTCCGTGGAGGAACTGGAGGATTTCCTTGGAGATCTGAAACCGGAATCCAATTTGTATTACAAACTGTCAGATGTGCATACGATGTATGCAGCTTTTGAGGAATATCTGCGGGGGCAGTATGTGACCGCAGAACGTGTGTTAGATGTTCTGGCTGATGCAGCAGAGGAATCACAGCTTTTAAAGGGAGCTGTCTTTGCCTTTGACGGGTTTACCGGATTTACACCGGTACAGATGAAGCTGCTGCATCGCTGTATGCATGTGGTGAAAGATATGTATGTGACGGTGACACTGGATGTACGGGAAGATCCGCTGGCGGATTGCGGCATGCAGGATCTGTTTTATATGAGCCGGAAAATGACAGCTGCACTGCTGCGGGCGGCCAGAGAAGAACAGTTTCCGTTGGAAGAAGCAGTTTTTCTGGAACCGGGAAAACAGAGTCGTCTGGCACAGACGCCGGTGCTGCAGCATCTGGAGCAGAATCTGTTCCGGGTGAAAGCGCAGCAATATGCAGGAGACTGTCAGAAGGAATTGCAGATTTATTCCCTGGCGACTCCCAGGGAGGAATTACAGTTTGCAGCGTGGAAGATTTCAGAACAGATGCGCAGTCAGGGGTATCGTTATGGTGAGTGTGCCATTGTGTGTGGCGATGTGGAATGTTATGAAAAATATGCACAGTCAGTCTTTTCCCTGTATGACATTCCGTATTTTGTGGATATGAAGTCATCGATTCTGTATCATCCCTGCATTGAACTGATCCGTGCGGTATTGGAGATTGTAGAAAAAGATTTTTCCTATGAAAGTGTGTTTCGTTTTTTGCGTACCGGTCTGTCCGGATTTGCAGAAGCAGATATAGATTTTCTGGAAAACTATGTGCTGGCCAGGGGAATCCGGGGAGCTTCCCGTTGGAAGAAAAAATTCCTGAAACCCATGCGTCACACCGGCAGGATCCGCGTGGAGGAAGACGTACTGCAGCAGGAACTGGCGCGGGCTGATCAGCTGAGGGAAAGATTCTGGAAACAGATAGAGCCTTTTTATGAGATTGCATCAGGACAGGAGCAAAATGTGGCGGAACTGACCCGTGGCCTGTATGAATTTTTGACAGAACTGCAACTGGAGGAGCAGATTCATCAGGCACAGGAGGCTTTTGAGGAAGCCGGAGAGGAACTCCTGGCATCTCAATACCGTCAGATTTACAAGATTGTGGTGGATCTGCTGGACAAACTGGTGGATCTGCTGGGAGAAGAAATACTTTCCGTCCGGGATTATGCAGATGTTCTGGAAGAAGGGTTTGCGTCGGCAAAAGTCGGTGCGATTCCGCCGGGAGCAGACTGTGTGATCCTGGGTGATATTGAACGAACCCGTCTGGAGGGAATCAAGGTGTTGTTTTTCCTGGGCGCCAATGACGGTATGATTCCGAAAAGTACGGCAAACGGCGGTATTTTGTCTCAATATGACCGGGAACTGATCGAAGAGCAGAAACTGCAGTTGTCTCCTACCGCAAGGGAGCAGTCTTTTTTGCAGCGGTTTTATCTATATCTGAATATGACAAAGCCATCGGAGGCACTGTGCCTGACATATGCCCGGATGGATGCAAAGCAGAAGGCAGCACGGCCTTCTTATCTGATTGGGACGCTGCAGAAACTTTTTGCCGGTCTGCAGGTGCAGGAGATTGAGGCAGGAACAGCCTTTGAACCACTGACAGCGAAGAGTAGTCTGGATGCGTATCTGACGGGACTGACGGCAGCCAGAGATGGCGAGGTGACAGAAGAGTGGAAAGCACTGCATCAGTATCTGAAGAATTCCAAGGTGTGGGAACCGGTGGTGCAGGAACTGTTTGCGGCAGCTTTTTCAAAGTTTACAGGGGAACAGCTGGCCATAGAGACTGCGCGGCAGCTTTACGGTACGATTCTGACAAATTCAGTGACTCGACTGGAACTGTTTGCCCGCTGTGCGTATGCACATTTTCTGGAATATGGACTAAAGCTTTCAGAACGTGAAACTTACAGTTTTGCGGCACTGGATATGGGCAGTATGTTCCATGAAATCCTGCAGCACTACTGTGAAAATCTGGAAAAATCCTATGACTGGTATTCTGTCACGGAGACACAGCAGGAAGAATTGCTGAAGGCAGCCATGCAGGATGCCGTATTGTCTATGCCGAATGAATCTCTGCTGGAGTCAGCCAGAAGTGCGTATGTGCTGGAACGGATTTATCGTATCATGAAGCGCAGTATCTGGGCACTGACGGAGCAGATCCGGCATGGAACCTTTCAACCTGCAGGGTATGAAGTGGATTTTATGCAGGTAAATGAACTGAATGTACAGAATATGATACTGGATGAAGAGCATAAAATGCGTCTGGTAGGGAAAATTGACCGTATGGACACCCGGGAGACAGAAGAGGCCGTGTATGTCCGTATCATTGATTATAAATCCGGAAAGACGACGTTTCAGTTGCTGAATCTGTATTATGGTCAGCAGTTACAGCTTGTGGTATATCTGAATGCAGCAATAGCACAGCTGAAAAAGGAGCATCCGGGAAAAGAAATCGTTCCGGCCGGAATTTTTTACTATCGGATGGATGATCCGATGGTGGAAGCGGACGGTGAGGATGAGGAAAAAATCATGGAGCATATCCTGGGTGAACTGCGCCTGAACGGTCTGGTCAGTCTGGAGCGGGAAGCATATGAGCAGATGGATGTGGGACTTCAGGGAAAATCGGAAGTCATTCCCCTGACATTGAACAAAGACGGAAGTGTCAGCAAGCGGGGAACTTCCGGTGCCGCTCCGGTGGATTTTACGGCGCTGACAGCTTTTGTTAATCGGAAAATCTGTGGGGCAGCGGAGCAAATCCTGAATGGAGATATCGATATCCGGCCATATCAGATGGAAAGCAAAACCGGATGTGATCACTGCCCGTATCACAGTGTGTGTGGTTTTGATCCAAAAGTGGAAGGATATACGTTTCGAAAAAATAAAAAATTATCTACGGATGAAGTGTGGGCGAATATCTACCGGGAAGGAGGCGATTCCGATGAGTGTTAAATGGACGGAAGAACAGGAAAAAGTGATTCAACTCAGAAACCGGAGCCTTCTGGTGTCTGCGGCCGCCGGTTCCGGAAAGACTGCGGTACTGGTGCAGCGCATTATTTCTATGGTGATGGATGAAGTGCATCCGTTGGATATTGACCGTTTACTGGTGGTGACGTTTACCAATGCAGCGGCTGCGGAAATGCGGGAACGTGTGGGCACTGCCATTGAAGCGGCATTAGAGAAAGATCCTTATAATCAGCATCTGCAGCGACAGCTGACACTGGTGCACAATGCACAGATCACCACCATTGACAGTTTCTGTATCCGGATTTTGCGGGATCATTTTCACAAGATCGATCTGGAACCGGGATTTCGTATCGCCGACGAAGGAGAACTGAAATTGCTGCGGGAAGATGTCTGCGAGGCGGTTCTGGAGGAGTTTTATGAAAAAGCAGATCCGGAATTTCTGCGGTTTGCGGACAGCTATTCTCAGGCAAAAAATGATCTGCAGATCAAAGAAATGGTGCTGAAACTATTTCATTATTCTGAGAGTTATCCCTGGCCGGAGGAATGGCTGGAATCTTGTGTGCAGCAGTATGAGGCGGCAGACGAGGAAGCACTGGAGCAAAAGCCGTGGATGCAGGATTTTCTTTCCTATATGAAAGTGCGGGTTGGAGATCTGATCCGTGCACTGGAGCATCTGCTGGATCTGACCCGGGACGCGGATGGACCATATATGTATGAAGCATCTGTTCAGGATGATCTGTATCAGTTGTATGCGCTGCAGGAGTGTGAGCATTTTTCGCAGTGGCAGGCGGCAATTACCGGGATAAATTTCAAAAACATTGGCCGGGCGAAAAAGTATGAAGGCAGTGAACAGAAAAAGGATGCCGTGAAGTCCGGAAGGGACCGGATAAAGGACCAGATCGTGAAATGGAAAAAAACAATATTTGCCTCACCGCTGGAGACACAGCTGCAGCGATTGAACCAGACTTCCGGGATGGTGCGGATGCTTGTGCTCGTGACACAGGCTTTTGCAAAGCAGTTTGCCCTGGAGAAACAGCAGAAAAATATGCTGGATTTTTCCGATGTGGAGCACTATGCCCTGCGGGTTCTGGTAGATCCGGTGACGAAGGAACTAACAGAAACAGCATTGGAGTATCAGCAGCAGTATCAGGAAGTTATGATCGATGAATACCAGGACAGCAATTATGTGCAGGAAACACTTCTGACGGCAGTCTCCGGTGTGAAAAACGGCAGGGAAAATCTGTTTATGGTAGGTGATGTCAAGCAGAGTATTTACCGCTTCCGCCTGGCCCGGCCGGAACTCTTTATGGAGAAGTATCAGCATTTTTCCGTGGAGGAGAGCAGCAGACAGCGCATTGACCTGCATCGGAATTTCCGAAGCAGACGTGAAGTGGTGGATGCGGTCAATGATATTTTTTATCCGTTAATGGGTCAGGATATCGGAAATGTAGGCTATGATGCGGAAGCTGCGCTGTATGCCGGAGCAGTATTCCCGGAATATGAAAAGCCGGAATGCTGCAAACCGGAGCTGCTTCTTGTGCCGATGGATGGCAGCAGTGCAGAACGTCGGGAGCAGGAAGCTTTTGCAGTGGCAGGACGTATCCGTCAGATGATCGATGCTCAGCAGATTCCGGGACTGGAATTAAAAGACATTGTGATTTTGCTACGTTCCATGTCCGGTTGGGCAGAAGTTTATCAGAACGTGTTTGAGCAGGAGGGAATCCCGCTGATCGTATCATCGAAAACCGGCTATTTTTCTGCATCGGAGGTACAGACCGTGTTGTCTCTACTCCGGGTGTTGGACAATCCCAGCCAGGATATCCCTCTGGCTGCGGTGATGAAGTCTTATTTTGGAAAATTTACATCAGATGAAATGGCACAGCTGCGAGCTGCCGATCCGGGGCTGCCGTTCTTTCAGTGTGTGCAGCAGTATGTTTCCGATGAGTCAGCCAAGGCAGAACTGGCGGAGAAAGTAGCACGTTTTTATGAAATGCTGCAGCAGTATCGGCGGCGGATTCCGTATACACCGATCCACCGTCTTCTGCAGGAAATTCTCGATGAGAGCGGTTACCGCAACTATGTGACGGCACTTCCGGCGGGAGAACAGCGCCGGGCAAATCTGGATATGCTGATGGAAAAAGCAGTAGCTTACGAACAGACCAGCTATCATGGACTGTTCCATTTTATCCGCTACATTGACCGGCTAATGAAATATGATATTGATTACGGCGAGGCTGAGATCATCAGTGAACAGGAAAATGCCGTGCGGCTGATGAGTATTCACAAAAGTAAGGGACTGGAGTTTCCGGTTGTATTTGTATGTGGCATGGGAAAATCGTTCAATGAACAGGATCTGAACAGCAGCATGATCTTCCATCCGGAGTTCGGTATCGGCCTGAAATGGTTTGACTGCGGGAAACGGACGAAAGCGAATACGCTGATCCATCAGATTTTTTCCATGGAAGCAAAGCGGGAAAATCTGGGAGAGGAACTGCGTGTGCTGTATGTGGCACTGACCCGTGCAAAGGAGAAACTGATTCTGGCGGGAAGCTGCAAGCTGCCGGAGGAAGGGCAGTTTACCGGATATGACAGAACACAGAAAGTACCGTTTTCTGACCGGTATGATGCCGGATGTTACTGGGACTGGGTGCTTCCGGTGCTTGGATTGGAAAATAAAAACTATGATTATACAATCTGGGACGAGGAACAGATGTTGGCGGAACAGCAGCGCCAGCTGCAGGATACTGCGGTACAGCACCGGAATATTCTGGAAGCACTGCAGCATGTATCCGAAGCAGAGACAGAAGAACTGACAGAGAAATTTTCCTGGAAATATGCATGGCGTGATATGGGTACGCACAAGCAGAAAGTATCTGTGTCCGAACTGAAGCATCGTGCCATGGAGGAGCGCAGTGAGGAGGCAGAGCAGACGCTGAACACGGCGGAACCATTGTTTCCACAGGAGATACCGACGCCATATCTGCCAAGGTTTGTGCAGGAGGCATCAGAAAATGCCGGTGCATTGTACGGAACTATGGTACATCGTTTTCTGGAATGCCTGGATTTCGCGGCACTTCCGGAGTTTGTATCAGAGAAACAGGGGCTGCATTATGTGAAAACCCAGATCGACCGTCTGTGTACGCTGGGACGGATGACGGAAGTAGACGCCAAACGGTTGAACTGGAAACAGCTTCGGGACTTTTTGCAAACCGATACAGCAAAACGGATGCGAAGCGCGGCGCAGGCCGGTATGCTGGAACGGGAAAAACCGTTTGTTATGTCAGTTCCGGCACAGCTTGTCTGGGAAGAGAGCAAACCAGAGGAAGAAGTGCTTGTACAGGGTATCATTGATGTGTTCTGGGAAGAGGAGGACGGAATCGTGCTTTTGGATTATAAGACAGATCGGGTAGATAATTCCGAAGAACTGATCCGTCGCTATAAGAAGCAGCTGGAACTGTATGCGGATGCGCTGAATCGTTTTGGGGCTGGAAAAACCGTAAAAGAAATATTGATCTATTCCTTTGCACTGGCAGAAGAAATTGTAATATAGTAAGGGAAAGATAAGAAATGCAGACTATTTTATCCGTAAAAGTATGCACATAAAAAATATAAGCAGAGAGAAAGAACTGGAGAAAAAAAGAAAATGAGAATTATTTTAGCATCTGCTTCCCCGAGACGCCGGGAACTGTTGTCTCAATTGGGCGTAGAATTTGAAGTATGCCCGTCACAGGGAGAAGAAAAAATCACCGAGCATTTGCCGGAGCTGGCGGTTATGCAGCTGGCACAGCAGAAAGCGGCAGATATTGCAGGAAAGACAGAAGGTGACGCATGGATCCTTGGCGCAGATACCATCGTGGTATATGACCAGAAGATTCTGGGAAAACCAAAGGATGAGGAAGATGCAAAGCGGATGCTTGGCATGCTTCAGAATCATCGTCATCAGGTATACACCGGTGTATGCATCTGGAAAAAAGAAAATAGCAGCGAAGAAATCCGTTGCTTTTACGAAAAAACGGATGTGGTTTTTTATCCGATGACGGAAGAAGAAATAGCAAAATATGTGGCTACCGGGGAACCGATGGACAAGGCCGGTTCATATGGAATACAGGGCATCGGTGGTCTGTACGTCCGTGAAATTCACGGTGATTACAATAACGTGGTGGGACTGCCAATTGCACGTCTGTATCATGAATTACAGAAATAATGGCGAGGCAATTCTTGCATCAGTTGTTGCGGGAAAAAGCGATAAATGGTATATTAAAAACAATGCAGTGGACATTCTTAAATTAAAGTGAATGGAGAAAGACAATGAGCGAATATGACAAAGTATGTATTGAGACATTTTTGAGAGATCAGTTAAAGTTATTTCCGGAGAAAGTAGCAGAGACACCGGAGGAAGCAGAAGATTTTCTGGATATGTGCATGGCTGCTGTTTGCAAAAATATGAAAGAAGTACGGGAATATTTTGACGAGACCGGAGCTGATATCTCCGGTATGAGCAAAGAAGAGCTGGAGCAGGCGGATGAAGTATTCAAACTTCCGGATGGACGATATCTGGTGGTGGATGCCTGAAAAACATTCTGAACGCAGAATGAGCATTCCCCCGCTTCAAGTGCGTAGAGTACTAAACGGTGGGGAAGTGGCATGCTACGGATATTCTGGAACAGGATATCAGAAACAAGGAGAATAATAGATTGAAGAGTAAAATGAAAAGAAATACAGCAGGTGTTCTGGCCGGGATTTTGCTGGGGACGGCATTCCTGGGTGGCTGCAGTAATCCTGTGAGTACCATTCTGGAAAAACCAGTTTTCAAAGTAGGAAAAGAAAGCTGCAGTCGGGAAGATGCCCGGGTAATTCTGATGAATTATCAGAAGGAATACAGCAATCTGTACGGCATTGATATGTGGGAGCATGATTACGGGCAGGAACAGAGTCTGGAAGATTATATCAAAGATCTGACCTTAGCACAGATGGCACAGGTTTATACGCTGGATGTGATCGCTTCTGAAAAGGGTGTGATCTTATCTGAGGATGAACAGAAAAAAGTAGCAGAAGCAGCCAGGACCTATCTGGACGGTCTGGAGGATACGGAGCGGGATTATATCGGACTCAGTGAAAAAAAGGCAAAAAAATTATATGAGCGTTATGTGCTGGCAGAAAAACTGTATGAGACTTTAAAGAAAGAAGTGAATCAGGAAGTCAGCGATGATGAGGCTCGTGTGATGAAATTTAAGCAGATTTATACTGCAGATGCGGCAAAAGCACAGGATTATATGGCACAGCTTCAGGCAGGAGCAGATTTTGAATCGCTGGCTCAGACAGCGAATGAAGCGGATACCGTAGATATCAATGTGAACCGCACGACATTTTCCGATGATGTGTCACAGCAGCTTTTTGCACTGACAGATGGCGGTGTTTCAAATATCATTGAGATTGACGGCGGCTATTACATTTTTTATTGCAGCAGTGCATTTGATGCAGAACTGACTGAGGCACACAAGATGGATGTGCTGGAGAAGCGGATGTCCGATGCGGTGACAGATACTTATGCCGATTATATGAGTCAGCTCAGTTCCAAAGAAAATCAGGATGTCTGGTCAGAAGTGACAGTGGATACTTCATTGAAGCTTGAGAGTGCATCCTTTATGGAAGTATATCAGCAGTATTTTTCCGCGAAAGAGTAAATGAGCCAGGAATGTACTCTGAAAATAGCATGGAATTGTTTTATAAAGAGTAAGTTTAGAAAAAGATAGACCTAGTTTAACAAACATAAAGAACCCCCGTATTTAAAAATACGGGGGCTATTTACATTTTTATAGGTTTTTATGAAATTTTATAAAATGCTGTCAATGACTATTTGTCAGCCAGAATCATCATAACCTCATTGCTTCGGTTAATGAAAGCTGTCATAGCTTCCGGTGAAAGCGGCTGGTTGGACAGCAGTGCCAGATCATACAGCTGTTTGCAGAACATCGGTACATGCTCGCCATTTTTGTGATCAAGGATGTACTGCACCAGTTTGTTGTTGACGTTCAGAATCAACGTCTCGTTACCACCGAACATGGATGGATCCATGCCGTACATATTGTACATCTTCATCATATCCTGCATACGGCGTCCTTCTTCGGAGAGGGTGATCATGGATGAGATAGAAGCGTCTTTTAATTTTTCTACTTTTACATCCAGATTCTCTTTGCCGAGGGCGGCGCGGAATGTCTCTGTCAGTGTATCCAGAGCAGATTTCATCTCTTCCTCGGATACTTCTTCTTTCAGGGCATCTGTTACATCAGCATCGATACGCATGAATTTGTAATTTTGATTCCGCTGCTCTAACTGAGTGATGAAGGAAGTATCGATGTTGTGGTCGAGGATAACAGCGTTCATGTCAGACTCTTTAAACATGCGGATGTACTGACCTTGCTGGTTCTTATCTGTTACATAGTAGATGGTCTCACGGGTATCTTTCTGCTCATCTGTATTATCAGCATTATCATCGGTATTTTCATCTTTTGCTTCCGCTTCTTTTTCTTCTTTCTCTTTTAAAAGTTCCGGAAGTGTCATGTATTTGTCATTGATATCCTTGAAGAGGATGTAGTCGTTCATACGGTCACAGAATTTCTCATCTTTTAAACAGCCGAACTTGATGAACGGGCTGATGTCATCCCAGTATTTTTCATAGCTTTCTTTATCTGTCTTGCACATTCCTGTGAGCTTGTCAGCCACTTTCTTGGTGATGTACTCGGAGATTTTCTTTACAAATCCATCATTCTGCAGAGCACTTCTGGATACGTTCAGCGGCAGATCCGGGCAGTCAATGACACCCTTTAAGAGCATCAGAAATTCCGGAATAACCTCTTTGATGTTGTCTGCGATAAATACCTGGTTGTTATACAGCTTAATGGTACCTTCAATGGAATCATACTCGGTATTGATCTTCGGGAAGTAAAGGATACCTTTTAAATTGAACGGATAATCCATGTTCAGATGAATCCAGAATAATGGCTCTTTGTAATCATGGAATACATTGCGGTAAAATTCTTTGTAGTCCTCATCTGTGCACTCATTTGGATGCTTTGTCCAGAGTGGATGCGGATCGTTGATCGGAACAGGACGTTTTAAAATCTTTAATTTTTCAGTACGCGGAGATACTTCTACGACCTCTTTTTCGCCGTTCTCGTTTTCTTTTTCCTCTGTTTTGGCTTCTTCGATAATTGTCTCAATGACGGTATCTTTGTCAGTTTTCTCTTCCGGAAGAATGGTTTCATATTCCGGTTCTGCAGTTTCATTTACGAGATAAATCTCTGTCGGCATGAAAGAGCAGTATTTTGTCAGTACTTCTCTTGCACGGTATTCGTTGGCAAACTCCAGACAATCCTCATTTAAGAATAAGGTGATCTCAGTGCCGACCGTTGTTTTGCTGCCGTCTTTCATATCAAATTCTGTACCGCCGTCACATTCCCAGTGAACCGGTGTGGCACCATCCTGATAGGAAAGGGTATCGATATGAACCTCATCAGCTACCATGAATGCAGAGTAGAAACCAAGTCCGAAATGACCGATGATCTGATCATCGTTGGATTTGTCTTTGTATTTCTCAAGGAAATCAGTTGCTCCGGAAAATGCGATCTGGTTAATATATTCTTCTACTTCATCGGCAGTCATACCAAGACCGTTATCGATAAATTTTAATGTTTTTTCTGTCGGGTTGACACGTACTTCTACTTTTGCCTCGTAATCATCCGGCAGTGTGTATTCACCCATCATATCAAGTTTTTTCAGTTTTGTGATGGCATCACAGCCATTGGATACGAGCTCACGATAGAAAATGTCGTGGTCAGAATAGAGCCATTTTTTGATGATCGGAAAAATGTTGTCACTGTTAATGGAAAGACTTCCGTGTTTGTTACTCATACTTATCACTCCTGTTTCTTTATGATTATTTTTGAAAAATTAACGTTGTTGGTTCAAAAATCCTGATGAAAAGAGGGACTTCTGAAAGCATAAATACACTATAATACTCAAAAAATGAAAAGTCAATAGAAAATTAGCACTCTTTAAAAATGAGTGCTAACAAAGCCCGCTTGCGGGCGATACTTCTTGAACTTACTTGCGGTTTTTATAAAAAGACGGTATACTCACTACGGGATAAGTATAAAAAAGGGGTGAATAAGCATAGCTGGAGAGAGAAATTATCATTTTGACAACATAAAAGCATTGCTGATTTTTCTGGTAGTATTTGGACATATGATCAGTACTTTTGCGGATACGCCGGAAGTGGATGTTATCTATAAGATTATTTTCAGCTTCCATATGCCGGCTTTTATTTTTGTATCCGGGTATTTTGCAAAAGTAGAACCAAAGAAGATTTTATCACGGATTTTTCCTCTGTATATCGTATTTCAATTGCTTCGTTTTTTACTGGACTTCATCCTGGACAGTATCATGTGGGGACATCCGGTAAAAATCGACATGCAGTTTTTTACACCGCGCTGGACATTATGGTATCTGATGGCAATGATCATTTATCAGCTTTTGTTGCCGGTATTCGACACAAAAAACAAGCGGCACCGGGTGGCTTATCTGCTTTTATCGATGGTGCTTGGCATAGTGATCGGTTATAATCCGGATACGGAAAACTTTATGGCAATGTCCAGAATTATGAACTTTTTACCGTTTTTTCTTGCCGGATATTATGAAAAAGATGGTGGATTCTTCCTTCATTATGGAAAGCAGAGAAATCCGAAAGAAGCTAAAATCGCTACGATGTTTCTGGCAGTTGGAATCATCGCCGGATTTATTTTGGTCAGCAGAGTGAGTACAAGAAAGTTATTCTGGGGAACGGAGAGTTTTAATGGTGGTGTGTATACATGGTATACACGGATTCTGGCATGGATCATTGCTTTTTTGTGGATCTGGATTTTGATTGTATGGGTACCAACGAAACGGATCCCAGTGATTGAGACAATTGGAAAAAATACACTCAGCATTTATCTGCTGCATACAATTGTCATTCTGATCCTGATGTATACGCCGTTTAAGGACATGATATTTAATAAAATCGGATGGCAGCTGCTGATTTCAGTGGGCCTGATACTGGGACTATCCTGGGATGGGTTTGAGCGGCTGCTGCGAAAAATTGCGATTCCGTATTATGGGAATCGGAAAAAGTAAGTTAGGAGCACGGATATGCAATATCGATATGACAAAGAAAAAAATCCAGTATCCATGCTGGCTTATGGCTGCATGCGCTTTACAAAAGAAAATGGAAAAATTAATCTGGAAAAGGCAGAAGCCGAGATTCTGGAGGCTATGAAGCTTGGGGTCAACTACTTTGATACCGCATATATTTACAGCGGCAGTGAAGAAGCCATGGGAAAAATTTTTGAAAAAAATCACTGTCGGGAGCAAATTTATATTGCAGACAAACTGCCGCATTATCTGATCAAGTCCGCCGCAGGTCTTGAAAAAACATTTCAGGAGCAGCTGCGCAGACTGCGGACAAATTATATTGATTTTTATCTGATGCACATGCTGACGAATCTGGAAACATGGGAAAAATTAAAAAGCCTTGGCATTGAAGAATGGATTGCAAAGAAGAAAGCATCCGGGGAGATTCACCGGATCGGTTTTTCCTATCATGGAAATACAAAGGATTTTTGTGAATTGGTCGATGCTTATGACTGGGATTTTTGTATGATCCAATACAATTATCTGGATGAAAACAGTCAGGCAGGACGAAAAGGATTGCAGTATGCTGCAGCAAAGGGGCTTCCGGTGATGATCATGGAACCGCTTCGGGGCGGCAAGTTGGTAAACCTGTTGCCGGAAGAGGCAAAACAGAAAGTGACTGCACATCCATCCGGACGCAGTGCGGCAGAGTGGGCATTTCGCTGGCTCTGGAATCAGCCGGAAGTCACAACGGTACTTTCCGGTATGAATTCGATTGAGATGATCCGGGAAAATTGCCGGATTGCGTCAGAAACCCGGGAAGGAGCTTTTACAGAGGAAGAAACTGCCTTTGTCAATGAGTTAAAGGATGCAATCAACCACAGCATGAAAGTAGGCTGCACCGGCTGCGGATATTGTATGCCATGTCCGAAAAATGTGGATATCCCGGGCACGTTCAGTTTTTATAATCTGATTTACAGTGAGAATAAAAAGACGGCACGAAAGGGATATATGCAATGTACGATTTTTCGGCAGACACCGACCAGCGCTTCCCAGTGTGTGGGATGTGGCAAATGTGAGCAGCACTGTCCGCAGGGGATCCCGATTCGTGAAGAACTGAAACATGCCTCAAAAGAACTGGAAAATGTGACGTATAAGCTGGCAGGGAAGGCGATACGGTTATTTAAGCTGTGGTAAGATAGTAACAAAAAAGGTCAGTGTTATTGATCTAGTGAAAGAAAACTGTGCTATTGATAATTTTATACGCGAGAATGTATGATAGCATACTTTCTTGTATACCAGATGTGAGATGACCACACCTCTATATGTGGCTTGATAGAATAGAAAGGAAAAAAGGCTATGAGTTATTTAGGTGAAGACATCCGAAAACTTGGATTTGGTCTGATGCGTCTGCCACAGACAGACGGCGTGATTGACATTGAGCAGACCAAAGAAATGGTAGATCTGTTTATGGATGCAGGATTTACTTATTTTGATACCGCATGGGCATATGCAGGTTCTGAGGATGCAATTCGTCAGGCTTTGGTAGAGCGTTATCCGCGTGAAAGCTACCAGCTTGCAACAAAAAATGCGGCATGGATCAACTGCAAGACAAAAGAAGAAGCATATGCACAGTTTGATGTCTCTTTAAAACAGACCGGTGCCGGATATTTTGATTTTTATCTGCTGCACAATCTGGGTGAGGCTAGAACTGAGTATTTTGATAAATTTGATATGTGGAACTGGGTGGCAGAGAAAAAGGTAGCAGGACTGATCAAACATGTAGGATTTTCCTTCCATTCCACACCGGAAGAACTGGAAGCAATTTTAAGAGAACATCCTGAAATGGAATTTGTACAGCTTCAGATTAACTATGCAGACTGGGAGAATTCAGCAATTCAGTCTCGAGGCTGTTATGAAGTAGCAAGAAAATATGACAAACCGGTGATCATCATGGAGCCTGTAAAGGGTGGTATGCTTGCAACTCCTCCGGAATCCGTTGCAAAAGTATTAAAAGATGCAGAGCCGGAGTCATCCGCTGCATCCTGGGCTGTTCGTTTTGCGGCAAATCTGGAAGGCGTAATTACCGTATTATCCGGCATGAGCAACGTAGAACAGATGAAAGATAACCTGTCCTATATGAAAAATTTCAATGGATTAAATGATACTCAGATGCAGACATTAAAACGGGCACAGGAAGAACTGAACAAGATTCCGCTTATTCCGTGTACATCCTGTAACTATTGTGCAAAAGTCTGTCCGATGCAGATTGGTATTTCAGGTTCCTTTACAGCGATGAATTCTCTGACATTGTATAGCGATAAAGATATGGCGTTACATCAGGAAAACTGGCTGGTAGGCGGTCACGGCCTGAAACGTGCAAATGAATGCGTAAAATGTGGAAAATGCGAGGAAGCATGTCCGCAGCATATTCAGATTCGTGCAGAACTTGAGCACGTAAGTGAGGAACTTTTAAAATAGTAAATTAAAAATCTCCTGTATTTTTTCTCAGCGAGCGATTGCTAGCCGCGGAGACAAAATACAGGAGATTTTTTTATTTGATAGGAAATTACGATAAATTTCCTATCAAATAAAAGCACTTCGTGCAAACGATGCGCACTCGCACGAGAAGAAATTATTGCTTCGCAAGCGTGCTCGGCGCGGGCAAGAAAGATGTGCTATTGATAGTTTTAAACGCGTAAGTGTGTGATAGCACACTTTCTTGTAAGCCAAAATAAATTCACAAAAGAAGCCTTTTAAGCGTCCTGTTTCTGTGATTTTTTCAGATTTTTCTGTGCCGTAGACAGCATCAGTTTAATACGGTTCAACTGGTTTACTTCGCTGGCACCCGGGTCAAAGTCGATAGCCACGATATTGGACATCGGATACTGATGGCGAAGCTCTTTGATAACACCTTTACCTACGATATGGTTCGGCAGGCAGGCAAACGGCTGACAGCATACAATGTTGTTGACACCGGAGTTGATCAGTTCCACCATCTCGCCGGTCAGGAACCATCCCTCACCGGTCTGGTTACCGTGAGATACAATGGATTCTGCATTTTTTGCAGTCTCGTAAATATTTGCCGGCGGTGTGAAATGTTTACTCTCTTCCAGTGCTTTATGCGCAACTCCACGCAGTTTTTCGATGGCCCAGATACCAAGATTTGATTTTGTCTTGGTAGATTTCTTAAATCCGAGGACGTCTGTCTTGAAGTTGTTGTTGTAGAAGCAGTAGAGGAAGAAGTCCAGCAGATCCGGAATGACTGCCTCAGCACCTTCAGATTCCAGCAGATCAGCAAGGTAGTTATTAGCCATCGGCATGAATTTAACCAGAATCTCTCCTACGATACCTACCTTCGGTTTCTGAATATCAAGTCTTGGAAGTACATCAAAATCATGTACCATTTCACGACAGTACTGTTTATACTTTTTATGACTGACGAGCTTATCGGTAGATACAAAGTCTGTAATTTTCTGTACCCATTTCTTGTGCAGTTCATTTGTGGAACCCGGAACTGCTTCATACGGTCTGGTTGCGTAGATACAGCGCATCAGGATATCACCGAATACCAGACAGTACATACCTTTCTGGATCAGAGAAGCATTCAGCTTAAATCCCGGATTGGATTCAAGGCTGCTCAGGTTCAGTGAAATAACCGGAATCTGCGGATATCCGGCCTTTTCCAGTGCACGACGGATGAATCCGACATAGTTGGAAGCACGACATCCGCCACCGGTCTGTGACATGATGATCGCCAGATGGTCGACATCATATTTGCCGGAAGTTACGGCATCCATGAACATACCAACCGTGATCAGGGACGGATAGCAGGCGTCATTGTTTACATATTTCAATCCGGCATCGACAGCAGCTTTATTGTCATTTCCGAGAACGACCAGATTATATCCGGAAGCCTTAAATGCAGGCTCTAACAGCTCAAAATGGATCGGGGCCATCTGCGGAGCCAGGATTGTATAGGTCTTTCTCATTTCTTCCGTAAAGACGGCACGCTGGTAGCTGGACGGAACGATCTTACGCTCTTTCGGATTTTTCTCTCTGGTGCGGATGGCCGCAATGAGAGAACGGATACGGATACGTGCAGCACCAAGGTTATTTACCTCATCAATCTTCAGACAGGTATAAATCTTGCCGGAGTGAGTCAGGATATCACTGACCTGATCGGTGGTAACAGCATCCAGTCCACAGCCGAAAGAGTTTAACTGGATCAGATCCAAAAAGTCTGTCGTTTTTACATAGTTTGCAGCTGCATACAGTCTTGAGTGGTACATCCACTGGTCAAGTACGATCAGCGGGCGCTCCACCTGATGCAGATGGGAGATGGAATCCTCGGTCAGAACTGCAAATCCGTAGGATGTGATCAGTTCCGGAATACCGTGGTTGATCTCCGGGTCAATATGATATGGACGGCCGGCAAGGACGATACCGCGGCGGTGGTTGTCTTTTAACCACTGAATTGTTTCTTCGCCTTTTTTGCGCATATCATTGCGGGCATTGGCAAGCTCCTGCCATGCAGCATGTACAGCTGCTTTTACTTCAGAAGCCGGAATATCAAAAGCTTCCTTCATGACTTCTTCGAGACGTTTGGTTAAAGTTTCTTCATCTGCGAAAGACATAAATGGATTGTATAATTTTACGTTTCCGGATGTGATGTCATCTACGTTGTTTTTGATATTTTCCGCGTAGGAAGTGACGATCGGGCAGTTGTAGTTGTTGCTTGCATCCGGAAATTCTTTTCGCTCATACGGGATACATGGATAGAAGATTGTGTTAATACCTTCTTTGATCAGCCATGTAATATGTCCGTGCGCAAGTTTAGCCGGATAACATTCGGATTCACTCGGGATGGATTCGATACCAAGCTCGTAAATCTTTCTGGTGGAAGCCGGAGAGAGTACGAGACGGAATTTCAGTGCCTTGAAAAAGGTTGCCCAGAACGGATAGTTCTCGTAAATGTTCAGGACTCTTGGCATACCGAGCGTTCCGCGGGTTGCTTCTTCCTCACTCAGAGGTTCGTAGTCAAAGATACGATGCAGCTTATATTCAAACAGGTTTGGAATCTGTTCTTTGTTTTTCTCTTTTCCGATACCTTTTTCACATCTGTTTCCGGTAATGTATTGACGATTTCCGGAAAATTTGTTGATGGTGAGCAGGCAGTTATTGGTACATCCACCACAGCGGGCCAGTTTTGTCTCAAATTTCAGATCATTGATCTGTTCGATGGACAGCATAGTGGTCTGTTTGCCTTCATAACGGTCACGGGCGATCAGTGCAGCGCCGAAGGCACCCATGATACCGGCGATATCCGGACGGATCGCTTTGCATCCGGAAATGGTCTCAAAGCTTCGCAGGACAGCATCGTTGTAGAAGGTACCACCCTGAACGACGATATTTTGTCCAAGCTCTGTCGGATCGGACAGCTTGATAACTTTGAATAATGCATTTTTGATAACAGAGTAAGCCAGACCAGCGGAAATATCAGCAACAGATGCGCCTTCTTTCTGCGCCTGTTTTACTTTGGAGTTCATAAATACCGTACAGCGTGTGCCAAGGTCGATTGGATTTTTCGCAAATAATGCTTCTTTTGCGAAATCCTGTACGGAATAGTTCAGAGATTTTGCAAATGTCTCAATAAAAGAACCACATCCGGAAGAACATGCCTCGTTTAACTGTACACTGTCAACCGTGTTGTTTTTGATCTTGATACATTTCATATCCTGACCGCCAATGTCAAGGATACAGTCAACCTTTGGATCAAAGAAGGCAGCTGCGGTATAGTGTGCAACGGTCTCAACTTCACCTTCATCAAGCATCAGAGCTGCTTTTACCAGCGCTTCGCCGTAACCGGTGGAGCAGGAAGATACAATATGTGCATCTTTCGGAAGCTGTTCATAGATTTCTTTGATAGCGATGATGGAAGTAGCCAGAGGACTTCCGTTGTTGCTGCTGTAGAAGGAGTACAGTAACGTACCATCTTCTGCAACAAGAGCGACTTTTGTTGTAGTGGAACCGGCATCGATACCGAGGTAGCAGTTGCCGCTATATGTAGAAATATCTCCTTTTTTAACACATGCACCGTTATGGCGTGCAGTGAACTCGTCGTAGGCAGCCTGATCTGCAAACAGCGGATCCATACGTTCTACTTCGAATTCCATATGGATTTCCCCTTTTAATTTACCAAGCAGGTCTTCCAGAGAAATCTGATTCTCTTCTTTATAGTTCAGGGCAGAACCGATGGCTGCAAAAAGATGGGAGTTTTCCGGAACGATGGTATGTTCTTCATCCAGTTTTAAGGTGCGGATAAAAGCTTCTTTCAGTTCCGATAAGAAATGAAGCGGACCGCCAAGGAAGGCTACGTGCCCACGGATTGGTTTACCGCAGGCAAGACCACTGATGGTCTGGTTTACAACTGCCTGGAAGATAGAAGCAGACAAATCTTCTCTGGTTGCACCTTCATTGATCAACGGCTGGATATCTGTCTTTGCAAATACACCGCAGCGGGCAGCAATCGGATAGATCGCTTTATAATTCTTGGCATATTCATTCAGACCGCTGGCGTCTGTCTGGATCAGGGAAGCCATCTGGTCGATGAAGGAACCGGTACCGCCGGCGCAGATACCATTCATTCGCTGCTCGACATTGCCACCCTCAAAATAGATGATCTTGGCATCCTCACCACCAAGTTCGATGGCTACATCGGTCTGCGGAGCTGCGTCCTGCAGAGCGGTAGATACGGCGATAACCTCCTGTACAAAAGGAACATCGAGGTGTTTGGCCAGTGTCAGACCACCGGAACCGGTAATCATAGGGCAGAGTTGGATCTGTCCGAGTTTTTCGTATGCTTTATGAAGCAGATCGGTAAGTGTCTCGCGGATGTTTGCGAAATGACGCTCATAATCGGAAAAAACTAAGGTATTCTGCTCATCCAAAATTGCAATCTTTACCGTAGTTGATCCGATATCAATTCCAAGTTTGTGTAATTTTAAAGTATTCATTTTACCACCTGTATATGTTTAAGAGTTGTCTGAAATCATTGATTTCCAGTAAAAATCAGTGAAAAGAGATTTCAGAAGTTTCATATTAAATGTATAACGCCTGTCAGATTACAAGCGATCTTCATTATACGACAGGAAATGGCAAAATACAATCCTTTTATATTTTTTTAACAAAGGGTGTATTTTAAATGGTACAGGTAATCTGGGGTACAGAAAGAAAAAATATGCATATCTTAAAAGAAAAAAGGAAAAATAGATGAATCCTTATTTTGAATCCGAATACAGGGAATCCCGTATGATGCACAGCTGTCCGGGAGTGATTTATGTGGTAAAACAGGGTGATACATTGTATAAAATATCACAATATCATCATGTGAGTGTGACAGATATATTACTGGCAAATCCGTATGTGAATGTATATAATCTGCAGATCGGAGACGAACTGTGTATTCCGGTTGGAAAAATGGCTATGACAGGTGAAGCGGACACGAAAAATTCAAAGTTTGCTACGTTGACAAAGTGATAGCTGACCGATATAATCAAAAGATAGCTACAATTAAAGTTACTACAAATAGTACGAGAGTTACTACAAATAGTACGTGAAATAGCTAAAAATAAAACGAAAGTAGGAAACAGAATGCATTTTTTAAATAAAATGGAACGTAGGTTTGGCAGATTTGCGATTCAGGGATTGATGAAGTATATCATCCTTTTTTATGTGGCGGGATATCTGATCGAATTCCTTGCCCCGCAGGCATACAGCTTTCTGACGTTGGAACCGTATCTGATATTCCATTATGGACAGGTATGGAGACTGGTGTCATGGGTATTGATTCCACCGCCAACCGGCAACTTTTTCTTTGCTATTATCATGATCATACTGTATTATCAGTTAGGTACTGCCCTGGAACGTACCTGGGGTGCATTTAAGTTTAACGTATATATTTTTGGTGGTATGATCTTTACGGTGCTTGGTGCATTGCTTCTGTATGTGATCTATGGTGTGAATACACCGATTTCCATGGGCGGCAGCTTCAGCACATACTATATCAATATGACAATTTTCCTCGCATTTGCGATGTGTTATCCGGATATGCGGATTATGCTGTATTTTATCATTCCGATCAAGATGAAGTGGATGGCAGGTATTTATGCGGCATTGATCATTTATGAAATGATCATTTCCAGTTGGGGCGGCAGAGTTGCCATTATTGCCTCTGTCCTGAATTTCCTGATTTTCTTCTTTACAACGCGCAATTATCGCAGTGTTTCACCGAAGGAAGTACACAGGAAGCGGACATATCACCGTCAAGTACAGCAGCCGAAAGGTGTCACACGCCACAAATGTGCCATTTGTGGGCGAACAGAGCTGGACGATCCGAATCTGGAATTTCGTTTTTGCTCCAAATGCAATGGAAATTATGAATATTGTCAGGATCATCTGTTTACCCATGAGCATGTAAAATAAGATGTTTGATCTGCAGAATGAAATGTTAAATGCGTTTCTATTTTTGCAGCAGATTTATGGGAACTGTGACAGAAAAGGTTCTTACTTAAAAATACAGGAGAGAGAGGTTTGATTATGGAAAATGAAACAATTTCCAGAAATTTTATTGAGCAGATTATTGACAAGGATATAGAGGAGGGCAAATGTGAGACTGTATGTACCCGTTTCCCGCCGGAGCCAAATGGATATCTTCATATCGGACATGCAAAATCCATTCTTTTAAACTATGGGCTTGCTCAGGAATATCATGGAAAATTCAATATGCGTTTTGACGATACAAACCCGACAAAAGAAAAAGTAGAGTTTGTTGAGTCGATCAAAGCAGATATTGAGTGGCTTGGGGCAGACTGGGAAGACAGACTGTTTTTTGCATCTGATTATTTTGACCAGATGTATGAGGCAGCTGTAAAACTGATTAAAAAAGGCAAAGCATTTGTCTGTGATCTGTCTGCCGAGGAGATCCGTGCGTATCGTGGAACACTGACAGAGCCTGGTAAAAACAGCCCATACCGTGATCGCAGCGTGGAAGAAAATCTGGAATTATTTGAGAATATGAAAAACGGCATGTATCAGGATGGCGAGAAGGTTCTGCGTGCCAAAATTGATATGGCTTCTCCGAACATCAACATGCGTGATCCGGTTATCTACCGTGTCGCTCATATGACACATCATCGTACCGGAGACAAATGGTGCATTTATCCGATGTATGACTTTGCTCATCCGATCGAGGATGCCATCGAGGGCGTTACACATTCTATCTGTACCCTGGAGTTTGAGGATCATCGTCCTCTGTATGACTGGGTAGTAAGAGAGCTGGAGTATCCGCATCCGCCAAAGCAGATCGAGTTTGCAAAACTGTATCTGACCAACGTGGTAACCGGAAAACGTTATATCAAGAAGTTAGTAGAAGACGGAATTGTAGACGGATGGGATGATCCGCGCCTTGTTTCCATTGCAGCACTGAGAAGAAGAGGATTTACACCGTCCTCCATTAAGAAATTCGTAGAACTGTGCGGTATTTCAAAGAGCAACAGCTCTGTGGATTATGCAATGCTTGAGTATTGTATCCGTGAGGATCTGAAATTAAAAGCATCCCGTGCCATGGCGGTACTTGATCCGATCAAACTGGTGATCGATAACTATCCGGAAGGACAGACTGAGGAGCTGGAAGTAGATAACAATATGGAAAATCCGGAACTTGGTAAACGTGTCGTTCCTTTTGGCCGCGAGGTTTATATCGAGCGTGAGGACTTCATGGAAGAGCCTCCGAAAAAATACCGTCGTCTGTATCCGGGCAACGAAGTACGTCTGATGAATGCATATTTCGTAACCTGTACCGGATTTGAGAAAGACGAAGATGGAAAAGTAACAGTGGTACATTGTACGTATGATCCGGAGAGCCGCGGCGGAAACAGCCCGGACGGAAGAAAAGTACGTGGAACCATTCACTGGGTATCCGTAGCAGATGCAGTAAAAGCACAGGTTCGTCTGTATGAGAATATCATCGACGAGGAGAAAGGGGTATACAATGAGGACGGAAGTCTGAACCTGAATCCGAACTCCCTGACGGTACTGGATAATTGTTATGTGGAACCATCCTTACTGAAAGCAGAGAAATATGACAGCTTCCAGTTTGTAAGAAATGGTTTCTTCTGCGTCGATGCAAAAGATTCTACACCGGAGCATCCGGTATTCAACCGTATTGTATCCTTAAAGAGCTCATACAAACTGCCGACACAGGCATAGGAGAAAATGAAAGAATTAGCGATCACGCTTGATACAGAAAAAAAACAACCCTTATATGAACAAATTTACGAAGCCCTGCGGGAAGCAATCTTGCAGGGCCGTATTTTACAAGGGGAAAAATTGCCTTCCACCCGGTTTGAAGCGGAGTATCTGCAGGTGAGCCGCAGTACGGTGGAACTCGCTTATGATCAGCTGGTATCTGAGGGTTATATTCACTCGGAACCGTATCGCGGTTATTTTGCCTGTGATGTGCGGGAACTATATAATCTGACGGATATCCGGACCGGCGAGATGAAGCAGAAACAGTTCCGAACGGAAAACCAACAGGGAACGGCAGAAGCGGAAGGTTTACATGGGAAAACTGGGAGCAGCCCCCAAAAGCAGATCTCATATGAAATCGACTTTTCTCTGAATGAGCTTTCTATGGATAATTTTCCATATAATGGGTTAAGTAAGATCATGAAAAACCTTCTGTTGGATCATGGAAAACAGATTATGAGCAGTGGAAGTGCTTTTGGAGAAAAAAATCTGAAGGAAACTATCTGCGACTATCTGTATCATGCACGAAATGTACGGTGTACGCCGGAGCAGATCATTATCGGAGCCGGAAATGAATATCTGCAGCTTATGCTGATACAGATGCTGGGTACGTCGCATGGTGTTGCTATGGAATCCCCCACGTATCTGCGTGCTTACCGGACCTTTAAAAATGCCGGGCTTTCTGTGAGGGAAGTGGCACTGGATGATGCGGGAATGCGGGTGGATCTGCTGCGGAAAACAGATGCCAGTATTGCATATGTGATGCCGTCCCATCAGTTCCCACTTGGTATCGTAATGCCAATGAAACGCAGGCTGGAGTTGTTGAACTGGGCTGTGGAAGAACCGGAACGGTATATTATTGAAGATGACTATGACAGTGAGTTTCGTTATAAAGGAAAGCCGATTCCGGCCTTACAGGGAATTGACCGTTCCGGAAGAGTGATCTACCTGGGCACTTTTTCAAAAAGTATTGCATCCTCTATTCGTGTCAGCTATATGGTACTTCCGGAGCATTTGCTGGAACAGTATCAGGAATGTTGTGGCTTTTATGCCTGTACGGTACCGAATCTGATGCAGCAGGCGATCTGTCAGTTTATGCAGGAAGGATATTTTGAAAAAAATCTGAACCGTATGCGTGCAATTTATAAAAGTAAGCATGATTATATGCTGGCAGAATTAAAAAAGTATTCCTGGGTGCGGGAAATTATGGGAGAAAATTCCGGACTGCATCTTCTGGTAGAAGTGGATACAGACTGCTCAGAGCAGGATGTGATCGAAGCATGTGCAGAACAACAGATCCGGGTGTATGGTTTGTCAGAATATTACATCAGTCAGAATCCAAAACGTGAGTATCCAATTTTACTACTGGGATATGGTGGTCTGACGGAAGGACAGATTGCAGATGGACTGCAGATGATAGATGGAATTTTAGCGGAGTTGAAAAAATATCAACCGATCAGTGTACATAAAGAATGAATACAGTGAAATCAAAATCCCCTGCTTATAAGTCGCAGGGGATTTTCGTTTCCTATTATGATTCAAGCGTTTCAGCTGTTTCAGATGCAACAGAAACATCAGGTTCCTTTTGTCTGGTTACATCCGCAAAGAACGTATGGAGTTCTTCTTCGGTATCAAAGGTAGCCAGATACATCTGATTTCCCATAGCATCTGCCAGCGCATCCGGCATCCGTTCTACCATTTTGAGATGATCATCATATTTTTCGATAATATCATCCGGTGTCAGGGCGAAATCCTTGCCATCCCGCAGTCCTGCAAAGGCGCAGAAATGATGAGTGCCGACTGGTTTCTGTGTGGAATCGTATGCAACCATGTCCGCCCAGATTTTGTATACATCGGTTTCACGGGCAAAATTGATCATATCCGGAGTGAAGCCGCCGGAAGGACGCATATTGACTTCCAGTGCCATCAGATCTCCTTTTTTGCCGAGCCCTTCATGATCGGAGAGCAGGCGGAAAAATTCAAAATGCACAAAACGGCTGCGCACGCCAAAGCTTTTTGCCGTTTCTCTGCCGAGGTAACGGGTGTCATCTGCCAGATCTTTCACAATATAAAACAGTGCGTTGTCGGCATTATTTACAATGTCCATAATGGACATCGGTGTAACATTTCCCGCTTCAAAAATCGGATTGCCATGAGAATCGATGATCGCATCGTAGGAATTGATTTCTGCGTTAATAAATTCTTCCATGATATAAACGGTATCATCCCATTTGTTGGCAAAGAAATTGCCAAGTTCTTCATCAGAAGAAATTTTAAAGGTATGGGAAGCACCGACACCGTTATCCGGTTTTGTGACAACCGGGTAGTCTACTTCACGAATGAAATTCAGACAGCCCTCATAGTTGTCTACCATGTGGTAACGGGCCACCGGAATGCCGACACGCTGATAATATTCTTTCATGCAGGATTTGTATTTGATGCGTGGCATGTCTTCGTTATGAAAACCGCTCGGAATATTGAAATCTGTACGCAGACGGGCATCCTGCTCCAGCCAGTATTCATTATTGGATTCCAGCCAGTCAATGCGACCGTAATGCCAGATAAAGTAGCCGACAGCACCATAGACCTCGTCATAGTTTTCCAGGCTGTCTACTTTATAATATTCCTGCAGGCTTTCCTGAAGTTCCGGGCGCAGGTCGTCATAAGGACAGTCGCCGATACCGAGGACATTCATACCGTTTTCTTTTAATTCATGGCAGAAGTGCCAGTAATTCTCCGGAAAATTCGGAGAAATAAAAATCACATTTTTCATAATTGTTTTCTTTCTGTCGTATTGTATTGCGTTTCGTTTATTACAAATTATACCGGATCATACAGAAGATGCGGTACAAAATAAGTTACCTGTTTGTACCACCAGTCCCAGTCATGAGCACAGTCATATCCCCAGAAATCTACCCAGGCCGGAATCTGTTTCTGCTGCAGGATATCCCGAAGCCGATAGGTGCTTGCAGGTTCTTCCCATGCACCCTGTCCGACGCAGAGAATGGCTTTTCGCTGGCGGTAAAGTTCCATATAAGGGTGATCTGACGGCAGATTTGGCAGATAATGAACCGGGGAGTTCATATAAACCAGATCGTCCATATAAGAACCAAATCCGTAAGAGGCATCGTAAATACCGCTTAAGGCCAGCAATCCGTTAAACAGGTCGGGACGACGGAAATACAGATTTGCCGCGTGAGTAGCACCAAGGCTGCATCCAAAGGTAATGATTCCTCTGTTTATATAATCGGGCTGATATTCTTTCATTTTTACATGGATAAAAGGAACCATCTCATCGGTGAGATAGCGAAACCAGTCTTCGTGGCGGCAGATGCGAAAGCGCGGGTCGCCGTTTGTATTGGACCAGGTCTCTGCATCAATGGTATCCACCGTAAAAATGGTGACTTCCCCGGAGTCAATCCATGGTGCCCATACATCTGTCATGTGGAAGTTTTCAAAGTCGAAAAAACGTCCGTCCTGACAGGGGATAAAAAGGATTGGCTGTCCGCCGTGACCGTACAATTTGCATTCCATATCCCGGCCAAGTGCTGGACTATAATTTTTAAAATATTGTATGTTCATATGGAAAAGTCCTCCTGCATTACTTCTATATAAAGAGTATCGTGTCGAAAAATCACAGATGATACATCAGTGTATTTATAAAAAACGGAATCTGTTCTTCCCAGCTTGCCTCACAATGTTTACCATCCGGTACAATACGGCAGTTGAGATAAATATTTTTATCCAGCAGAAGATTCGCCGCCTGAGCAAAAGCCTGGTCCATTTTTCGGTGCTGTTTCATTTCACGGCTTCCATAATCCATGTATAAAATACTTCCCGGAAGCGGGCGGGAACGCCGGATCATCTGCATGGAGTCATTTGGTGCGATCCACAGGGACGGTGAGAGTGCTGCAGCGCGGGAAAAGAACTGATTATAATAGAGCAGTGCATAAATGCTCATCAGCCCGCCCATGGAACTACCGGCGATAAAAGTATGCTCCCGGTCCGAAAGTGTTCGATAATGTGTATCAATGTATGGCTTGAAGGTGTGGGTCAGCCAGTCCATGGTGATTTTGCCTTTACCGGTAATCTTACCTTCTTTTGGTAAAGTAAAGTCATAAGGGGAATATTCCTGCAGCCGTCCGTGATCCGGGCTGTGGTTGCATTCGATGCCTACGATGATCAGCGGGGTATGGGTGTATTCCATATATTCTTTCAGTCCCCAGGATTTTCCGTAGGTGGCATGACTGTCAAAAAAGAGGTTATGCCCGTCGAACATGTATAGTACCGGAAACCGTCGGTTTATGTCGTGAGTGTATGCATCTGGCAGACAGATGTATGCACTCCGCACCTCATCTCCGGTAAGTTCCGGAATCGTGATATCCCATTTCTCTATCATAAAAAACCTCCGTGTTGAATTTTTACTTGCCTTAGCTCTGAATTATTACAATTTATCATAGCACAGTGGCAAAGAATTGGCAAGAAAGTACAGACTGTCATTGCAAAACAAAATTATAGATGTTATGATGAAAATGTTTTGTGTCTGCCGATAGGCAGCGTGTAAAAAAAGGAAATAAGAGGTATGAAAATGAAATCAAAAGAGAATGCAACGATCGGAAATATTTACCGGTTGAATGGGCGGGTACCGTTGCTGAAGGCAATTCCATTTGGTCTGCAGCATGTGCTGGCAATGTTTGTATCGAATCTGACACCGATCACTATGATTGGTCTGGCTTCCGGATTAAGCGGAAAAGAGTTGGCGATTTTACTGCAGAATGCCATGTTTGTTGCGGGTATTGCCACATTGATCCAGCTGTACCCGGTCTGGAAAGTTGGTGCAAAACTTCCTATCGTTATGGGAGTAAGTTTTACCTTTGTAACAATCTTAAGTTATGTGGGCGGCACCTATGGATACCCGACAATGATCGGAGCAGTATTAGTCGGCGGTGTCTGTGAAGGTGTCCTTGGTCTGTTCGCAAAGTATTGGAAGCGGTTTATCACACCGGTGGTTTCGGCATCCGTAGTTACGGCAATCGGATACTCCCTGTTTACGGTAGGGGCCCGTTCTTTCGGCGGTGGTTATACCGATGATTTCGGTTCCGTGCAGAACCTGGTGCTTGGACTGGTGACACTGGCTGTGTGCCTGATTTTTAATGCCGTGGCAAAAGGATATTTAAAACAGCTGTCCGTGCTGGCCGGACTGATCGTAGGATACATCATTGCGTTATGCCTTGGACAGGTAGACCTGTCCGGTATGCTGGACGGTGGTCTGATTTCTCTGCCGCACCTGCTTCCATATCGTCCGGAATTTAATCTGAGTGCGATTATTTCAGTTGTAATTATTTTTATGGTATCCGCAGCGGAAACGATCGGTGATTCCACTGCTCTTGTGGCCGGAGGACTTGGTCGTGAGATTACAGAAAAAGAGATTTCCGGTGCTTTGGCCTGCGATGGTTTCGCAAGTTCTATTTCCGGATTATTTGGATGTCCGCCGGTTACTTCCTTCAGCCAGAACGTCGGCCTGGTCAATATGACAAAAGTGGTCAACCGTTTTACCATTATGACAGGTGCTGTATTTATGATTCTTGCAGGTCTGTTTCCGCCAATCGGTAATTTTTTTGCAAGTCTGCCGCAGTCCGTGCTGGGCGGATGTACCATTATGATGTTTGGTACGATCATGATCAGTGGTATCCAGATGCTGGCAAAAACAGGTTTTTCCCAGAGAAACGTAACCATCGCAGCATTATCACTTGCTGTCGGTATCGGATTTACCTCCACCAGTGAAGTGGAAATCTGGAATATTTTTCCGCAGATCGTCAAAGACGTATTTTCTGCAAACTGCGTGGCTGTCGTATTTGTTGTAGCAATTATTCTCAGCCTGATTTTGCCAAAAAATATGGAGATTGAAAAAATCAGTGGGTAACGGGTAACTGGAATGCGTTCATGAGCAAGCGGCGAAAGCAAATTACAAATGTCTGCTTTATGGAACTTGTGAATTATTTTGAAAAAAGATAAGGAAAAATAAGGAAAAAATATGACAACGTTTTTGTTTGATATGGATGGAACTCTGTTTGATACGGAAAAATATTATAACCGCGCCTGGAAACAGGCAATTTCCGATTCGGGATATGAACTTCCGGAGGAGGAAGTATTAAAACTTCGCAGTCTTGGGCGTCCCTTCGCGTTGGAACAGTTTCAACGCTGGTTTGGACCGGAGGTGGATTACCTGGCAATCCGGGAACATCGCAAAGAATTGATGAAAGACTTTTTGTCAGGACAGATTCCATTGAAACCGGCAGTTCCGGAGACGTTGCGGTTTTTAAAAGCACAGGGATACCGTCTTGCGGTTGTGACAGCGACCGGACCGGAACAGGCAGAGCATAATCTGTGTACTGCCGGAATCCGTCAGTACTTTGATGCGGTAATCTGTGCGACTATGGTGGAGCGGGGGAAACCTGCGCCGGATGTTTATGCATATGCCTGTCATACACTTGGCGTAACACCGGAGGAATGCTATGCCGTAGAAGATTCACCAAACGGAGTACGCTCTGCACATGATGCGGGTTGCCGCGTCATCATGATACCGGATCTGACACAACCAGATAAAGCAACCGGGAAGTTACTGCATCGAAAGCTGGACACTTTTGGGGCACTTAGAAATATGCCTGTTGAATAAAAAAATATACAAAAAGTGGAAAAAAATGGTTCCACAAAGGGGTTCCTGCCCTTGACAAAAAAAATAGATGTTGCTAGAATGTGCAGTAACGTAGAAAGGTGGTTTTCACATGAGAAAACAAGTGTTATCTCTGTTAGTTGAGAATACTTCCGGTGTTTTAAGCCATATTTCCGGACTGTTCAGCCGACGTGGATATAATATAGACAGTTTTTCCGCAGGCGTGACAGCAGATCCGAGATTTACCAGAATTACAGTAGTTTCCAGTGGAGATGAACAGATTCTGGAACAGATTGAGAAACAGCTGGCGAAGCTGGAAGATGTAATTGACATTAAAAAACTTCAGGATGGAGAGTCCGTATGCCGTGAACTGATCCTTGTAAAGATAAAGATCAATGATACACAGCGTCAGGCAGTACTTTCTGTTGCTAATATTTTCCGGGCAAAGATCGTGGATGTTTCTAATGACTCCATGGTGATTGAATTGACCGGTGGCCAAAGTAAGCTTGATGCTTTTTTGGATTTGTTGAGAGGATATGACATTCTTGAGCTGGCTCGTACCGGAATTACCGGACTGAGCAGAGGTTCTTCGAATGTTACTATTATAGATTAAATAATCATTTGCAAATGGAGGATAAGACAATGGCAAACGCAAAGATTTATTACCAGGAAGATTGTAACCTTTCTCTTTTAGAGGGTAAAACAATTGCAGTGATTGGCTATGGTAGCCAGGGACATGCACATGCATTAAATGCAAAGGAGTCCGGATGTAATGTCATCATCGGTCTTTACAAAGGCAGCAAATCCTGGGCAAAAGCAGAAGCACAGGGCTTCGAAGTATATACAGCAGCAGAAGCTGCAAAAAAAGCTGATATCATCATGATCCTGATCAATGATGAGCTTCAGGCAGATATGTACAAAAAAGACATTGAGCCGAACCTTGAGGCAGGTAATATGCTGATGTTCGCTCATGGTTTCAATATTCATTTCGGATGTATCAAACCGCCAGCAGACGTTGACGTAACAATGATCGCTCCGAAAGGACCGGGTCATACAGTAAGAAGCGAGTATCAGGCAGGCAAAGGTGTACCGTGTCTGGTAGCTGTAGAGCAGGATGCAACAGGAAAAGCTATGGATCTTGCACTTGCTTATTCACTGGCAATCGGTGGAGCAAGAGCCGGCGTTCTTGAGACAACATTCCGTACAGAGACAGAGACAGATCTCTTTGGTGAGCAGGCAGTACTTTGCGGTGGTGTTTGTGCATTAATGCAGGCAGGTTTCGAGACTCTGGTTGAGGCTGGATATGATCCGAGAAATGCTTACTTTGAGTGTATCCATGAGATGAAACTGATCGTAGATTTAATCTACCAGTCAGGTTTCGCAGGAATGAGATATTCTATCTCCAATACAGCTGAGTATGGCGATTACATTACAGGACCGAAGATTGTTACAGAAGATACAAAGAAAGCAATGAAGAAAATCCTTTCTGATATTCAGGATGGTACATTTGCAAAAGAGTTCTTATTGGATATGTCTCCTGCAGGACGTCAGGTTCACTTCAAAGCTATGCGTAAATTAGCAGCAGAGCATCAGTCTGAGGCTGTTGGTGCTGAAATCCGTAAACTTTACAGCTGGAATGGCGAAGATAAGTTAATCAATAACTAATTGTTACGTTTCGCAAATGAAACGAGTGAACTGAAAAAAAGAGGCTGATGAAGCCTCTTTTTTTTACCTTGTATTCTGAAAATGTGTATGATAGAATATAGTTTGATGAGTTGAATTACCACTGTGAAGTGATAAATTACACTTTGCTGTGTAATAAAGGAGGAAAAGACAATGGGAATGACTATGACACAGAAAATTCTTGCTGCCCATGCAGGACTTGATTCCGTGACAGCCGGTCAGTTAATTGAAGCAAAACTGGACGTTGTTATGGCAAACGATATTACAGGTCCGATGGCCCTGCCAATTTTCCGACAGATGGCAGATAAAGTATTTGATAAGGATAAAGTAGTGCTGGTACCGGATCATTTTACACCGAATAAGGATATCAAATCTGCGATCAACTCCAGATCCATTCAGGATTTTGCAAAAGAGCAGGGACTGAAATGGTATCTGGTACAGGGAAAATGTGGTGTAGAGCATGCAATCTTACCGGAGTACGGTATTGTAGTAGCCGGTGAATGTATCATCGGTGCGGATTCTCATACTTGTACATACGGCGCACTTGGTGCTTTTTCAACCGGTGTAGGTACCACAGATATCGCAACCGGTATGGCGACCGGAGAACTCTGGTTCAAAGTTCCGTCCGCGATCAAGTTCGTACTGACCGGAAAACCGGGTCCGTATGTCAGCGGAAAAGACGTGATCATCCACATCATTGGCAAGATCGGTGTAGATGGTGCATTATACAAATCCATGGAGTTTGTCGGTGATGGTATCGCAAACCTGACCATGGATGATCGTTTCACTATGGCAAACATGGCCATCGAAGCAGGTGCAAAAAATGGTATTTTTATTGTAGATGATCAGACAAGAGCTTACATGGACGCTCATTCTGATAAACAGTACACTGCTTACGAGCCGGATGAAGATGCCCAGTACGATCAGATTGTTGAGATCGACTTGTCTGAAGTTCGTCCGACGGTTGCATTCCCGCATCTTCCGGGTAATGCAAAAACAATCGATGAAGTAGAGGCCATGGAGCCGATCAAGATTGATCAGGTAGTCATCGGATCCTGTACAAACGGACGTATCTCCGATATGAGAAAAGCAGCAGCCATCTTAAAAGGACATACGGTTCATCCGGATGTACGTGTTATGGTTGTTCCGGCTACTCAGGAAGTATACAAAGAATGTATCAAAGAAGGTCTCGTTGATATCTTTATCGATGCAGGCTGTGCATTCAATACACCGAGCTGCGGTCCATGTATGGGTGGTCATATGGGTGTTATGGCTCCGGGTGAGAAATGTGTATCTACCACAAACCGTAACTTTGTCGGAAGAATGGGAGATGTAGAGTCTCTGATCTATCTGGCTTCCCCAGAGGTGGCAGCAGCAAGTGCGATTGCAGGTTATATCGCAAATCCTGAGAAAGTAGGTGACAAATAATGAAAGCAGCAAAAGGACATGTATTTAAATATGGTGACAACGTAGATACCGACGTAATCATTCCGGCAAGATATCTGAATTCATTTGACGCTCAGGAGCTGGCAACTCACGCAATGGTTGACATCGATCCGACTTTTACACAGCGTGTACAGCCGGGTGACATTATCGTGGCAAGAAAGAACTTCGGATGCGGTTCTTCCAGAGAACATGCACCGTTATGCTTAAAGACCGCAGGTGTCAGCTGCATCATCGCAGAGACATTTGCACGTATTTTTTATCGTAATGCCATCAATATCGGACTTCCGATCATTGAGTGTCCGGAAGCATCCCGTGAGATTGAAGAAGGTGATGAGGTAGAAATCGATTTCGACAGCGGTAAAATCTATGACCGTACAAAAGGAACGGAATACCAGGGACAGGCTTTTCCACCGTTTATGCAGAAAATCATTGACAGTGAGGGCCTGGTAAACTACATTAACAGCAAACGAAAATAAAAATGGCTGACTGACAGAAACTAGATCAGAAGCAAAAGGAGAATCAGAGAGAATTGTGTATACACAGTTTTCTCTGATTTTTTTGAACGCAGGTCGCAAAGCGACTGCGTTCATGAGCAAGCAGCGAGCGAATTGCGAATATCCGTTAAAGTTCAGACTCTTTCTACTTGTATTTTAAAAATGTGTATGATAAAATACTGTTCAATAATTTAAATTATTACATTAAAGTGATGAAATACAAATTATTGTGTTATGAATTGTAAAAAAAGTGAAAATGCGACAGCAGAGAAAGGAAGAAATTATGGCAATTTTATATGCAAATACCAGAGATGCATCAGAGAAAGTAACTGCCTCCCAGGCAATTTTAAACGGACTGGCAAAGCATGGAGGATTGTATGTGCCGACAGAAATCCCGAAACTGGATATTCCGGTAGAGGAACTGGCAAAAATGAGTTATCAGGAGACTGCATACGCAGTTATGAGCAGATTTCTGACAGATTTTACAGGGGAAGAACTGAAAAACTGTATCGATCGTGCTTATGATTCCAAATTTGACACACCGGAGATCGCACCGTTAGTAGAAGCAGATGGTGCTTATTATCTGGAGCTGTTCCATGGTGCAACCATTGCATTCAAAGATATGGCATTATCCATTCTTCCGCATTTGCTGATCACAGCAGCCCGCAAAAATGAAGTGAAAGAGGATATCGTTATTCTGACTGCAACTTCCGGAGATACCGGAAAAGCAGCACTGGCAGGCTTTGCAGATGTAGAAGGAACCAAGATTATTGTATTTTACCCGAAGAACGGTGTCAGCCCGATCCAGGAAAAACAGATGGTGACCCAGAAGGGTGACAATACATTCGTTGTAGGAATTCATGGAAACTTTGACCAGGCACAGACCGGTGTAAAACAGATGTTTTCTGATCCGGAGATGAAAGCGGAACTGCTTCAGGCAGGCTATCGTTTTTCTTCTGCAAACTCCATCAACATCGGACGCCTCGTTCCACAGATTGTTTACTATGTATATGCATATGCAAAAATGTATGCGAACGGCAGAATCGCAGCAGGGGAGCCAATCAATGTGGTAGTTCCGACCGGAAACTTTGGAAATATTTTAGCAGCTTTTTATGCAAAAAATATGGGACTTCCGATTGCAAAATTAATTTGTGCCTCTAATGAGAACAAAGTCTTATATGATTTCTTCCGTACCGGTGAGTATGACAGAAACCGTGAATTTATCCTGACCTCTTCTCCGTCTATGGATATCCTGATCTCCAGCAACCTGGAGCGTTTGATCTACCGTATTGCTGGCGAGAATGCGGAGGAAAATGCAAAACTGATGGCAGCATTATCCACAGATGGAAAATATACCATCACAGACGAGATGAAAGCTCAGTTAGAGAACTTCTACGGAAATTACACCACAGAGAAAGAGACTGCTGAGGTGATCTCCGCATTATATGAGAAGACAGGTTATGTCATCGATACACATACTGCAGTAGCAGCCGGTGTATATGGAAAATATAAAGCAGAGACAAAAGATGAGACCAAAACAGTTATTGCATCTACGGCAAGTCCGTTCAAATTCACAAGAAGCGTTATGGATGCCATTGATGAGAAATATGATTCCATGACAGATTTTGAACTCGTGGATGAACTTTCCAAGATCGCAAATGTGAAAGTTCCGCAGGCCATCGAGGATATTCGCAGTGCAGCGGTACTTCATAAAACAGTATGCGAAGTGGATGAGATGCCAAAAGTTGTGAAGGAGTTTCTTGAGATAAGATAGGAGAATCATTTAATATGGTAGCAGCAGCCCTAAATAGAACGGGAATCCTGAGTATTGTGGATGTGATCCTGATCATCTGCGGCATTTATTGTATGGTAACTGCCGGAAAAATGAAAAAGAATCATGTGCTTCCACAGTGGCTGTTCACAGAGCAGGAATTGCACCAGATTCGTCATCCGGAAAAGTTTTGTGAGGAAATGGGACCTAAAACCACCATTTTCGGGTTTGTTTGTACGGCATTCGGCATATACGGGCTGGTGATAGAATTGCTCTGGTATCAGAAAATTGCAGAGGCTGTCGGCATCGGTGTGCTTCTGGTTGGGATTGCGTGGTATACGTCGCAGCTTAGTAAGGCGAAGAGAACATATATATAATAAAATTTATTTTGCAAGAGAAAATATAGTGAAAACGGTTCAGAGACAGAAACGAAAAACGTGACTGATTCTGAATCGTTTTTGTTTGATAGAAGATTGCGCTGAATATTTCGGATAATGTAGCCTTGAAATGCAGTCATGTGTCTGAAAGAATGCTATTTTGGATGGAAAACAGAGAGAAATCCTGTTAAGATAGATGGTAAGACCAGAAAAAGGAGTAAAAAGGGACTATGTGGAAGGGAAGAACGATAAGAAAAATTGTGGCAGTGGTGCTTGCAGTGCTTATGACCGGAATGCTGCTGACTGCATGCACAGAAAATAAGAACGGGCAGCAGGATGCGGCAGATGCAGAGGATTATATCAAAGTAGGAATTGTGATTCCACAGACCGGAGTGCTGACGGCATTCGGAGCCGGAACGGAAGAGATGACGCAGTATGCACTGGATCAGATCAATGAAGCGGGTGGTCTGGAAGTGGATGGAACAGTAAAAAAACTGAAGCTGTTCGTAGGGGATTCCCAGTCAGAACCGGAAAAAGCCAGACAGGTGGCACAGCAAATGATCTCCGGTCAGAATGTGGATGTGATGCTGACATCCCATACGGCAGATACGACGGTGCCGGTTTCGGAAGCTTGTGAGGAAGCAGGAATTCTGTGCCTGTCTGTGGATACGCCGGATGAAGCATGGGCGGCATCGGACCATCAGTACAGCTATCATGCGGGATTTAATACAGAGAACGAATTGCTCTGTTTTCTGGATGCATGGAAAGCAGCAGGTGTAACCAGTGGAAAGATCGGCGTGATGCATGCAGATGATGCGGAGGGGCAGGCCATGATGGCAGCCATCACTGCGTTTGCTGCTGCATATGGTTATGAGATATGTGATCCGGGGGCTTATACACCGGGGACATCCAATTACAGTGCCATGGTGCGCCGGTTAAAAGAGGAGGACTGTGAGATTGTTGCAGGTGTTATGCTGACGTCGGATTTTGGCACTTTTTACCGGAAATTAAAGGCATCTGGATATATGCCGGAGGTGTGCACGGTGGCGAAGGCGGCGTTGTTTGAGGAAGATGTGGCTGCAGTAGGTGCAGACCGCCTGTGCTCGGAAGTGTGGTGGACGACGGAATATCCGTATGTATCTTCTATCTCCGGTGAAAGCTGTGAAGAAATCGGACAGCAGTGGCTGAAGCTGACGAAAGACAGCTATGTGTCTGCACTGGCGGGATATGACTATGCGAATGTGGAAATACTGTACCAGATTCTGAAGGAAGCGAAATCACTGGATATCGAAAAATTATGCGCTGCGGCGGATACTCTGGATACGAAAACTGTGATCGGGCGGGTTCGGTTCAATGAACAGCATTATTCTGTCCAGAGCCTTGTGACGGGACAGTGGATCTATAACGAGGACGGAACTTGGAGCCGCTATATCATTGCCAATACCCAGGTGCCGGATTGCCCGGTGACGTCTGAATTCCGTAAAATAAAATAGGTGCGACCAAAGATGTATTACATATAGAAGAAAATTTTATCAAAAAGATAAGTTATGGTGATTATTTCCCGGAAACGGAAGAAAACTGGTTCTTTGTTGTAACAATTTCTGAAAATATCAGTTTGTATAGATTTTTTGTATAAAATATATTATCATGAAGTCATTCGTAAAAATGAGGTAAAGACATGAAAAAAGAAGAATTATACAGATTTGTGGATCACACTGCGTTAAAGGCAGTCACAACCTGGAAAGAAATCCAGCAGTTGTGTCAGGAAGCACGTTTTTTCAGAATGGCTTCTGTGTGCATCCCAAGCAGCTATGTAAAGCGTGCACATGAATATTTTCCGGAATTAAACATTTGCACAGTAGTCGGTTTCCCGCTTGGTAATGCAAGTACAGAGGCGAAACTGGCAGAGACACGTCAGGCACTGGAAGACGGTGCGAATGAGATCGATATGGTTATCAATCTTGGTATGGTAAAGAATCAGGAGTATTCGCAGGTAACAGAGGAGATTCGTCTGCTCAAGGAAGCAACCGGTGATAAGATGTTAAAAGTGATTATTGAAAACTGTTATCTGACGGAAGAAGAGAAAATCCGGATGTGCGAAGCAGTGACAGAAGCCGGAGCGGATTTTATCAAGACCTCAACCGGATTCGGAACCGGCGGTGCTACATTGGAGGATGTGATACTGATGAAGCAGCATGTGGGACCGAATGTAAAGATCAAAGCGGCAGGCGGTATCCGTTCCAAAGAAGATATGGAACTGTATATCGGTGCAGGATGCAGCCGGATCGGTACAAGCAGTGCAATTGCAATGTTGCAGGACGGAGAATAAGATGGAGTTCGCAGAACTGATTCAGAAGGCAAAGGAAGCAAAAGAACAGGCCTATGCTCCTTACTCCGGTTTTCATGTAGGAGCGGCACTGCGGTGCAAAGACGGTACGATATTTACCGGATGCAATATCGAAAATTCAGCGTATGGTCCTACAAACTGTGCAGAACGTACCGCAATATTCAAAGCGGTTTCGGAAGGATTTCGTGAATTTGAAGCAATCGCTATTATCAGTGACAGCAAACAGCCGACAGCACCCTGCGGTGTCTGCCGCCAGGTGATGGCAGAGTTTTGTTCCCGGGATTTTCAGGTGCTCATGCTGGGATGCGAAGGAATTCAGCGCACAGCATCCTTAGGTGAACTTTTACCTTATGCTTTTTCTCTGGAAAAATAAGGAATATGGCAAAACGAACGTGAAGTCGGAATCCAGAATTTTCTAAAAAAAATTTGAATTTTTTATTGCCAGGATGCACATAGTAAAGTATAATCAGATGTAGCGGAAGTGATTCCTGGGGTGTGCGAGAACCCTGTTATTTTGAACCTACATTTTCTTTTTGGGAATCTTAAATTGTCGGCTGGATGCCAGGCCACCGAATTCGCAGTGGAAGGCAGAAGACCGATTGCGGAATCCCCCCTAGCTTTGCTAGGAGTCAAAATTGCAGGAACGGCACTCTGGGATCACAAAAGAGAAAACTGAAAAATGTTACAAAAGATAAAGGCATAGAGATATGTCTGCGTTACAAAAGATGAAAGAACTGAATCACAAAAGATAAAGCCGGACATGGTGTGAATAACATCATGTCCGGTTCTTTTTTCCCTTTTACAGCCATATGATGTTGCGTGGAGGGGACAGGTGTATGAGAACAGAAACAGATTGCAGACAGCCAGGACGAAGATATCTGGAAAAACAGAAAAAACGAAGAAAGCGTCGAAAGGTGCTTCTGTTGTGTTTCCTTAGTATGGCTGTGATTGCAGGAATCTTTTTGATAGCAGCGGAAGAAAAAGAAAAGCAGGAGCAGACAACGGAGCTTCATCAGGAGGTTTATGCGTCGGAACTGGCAGGGTATCTGCAGGCAGCATATCTGACGCCGGAGGAAACACGGAAGTTGGTGATTCCAAAAGTCCGGGATGTTCTGACTGTGGCTGATCTGCAACAAATTTGCAGTGTGCTGGGGGTAGAAGGATGTTATGAGGAAGCAGTGATGCAGCTGCAGAACCATTTTAGTACAACTGATAGTACCTCTGTGAAAAAGAATGAAACGATATTGAGCAGAGCGCAATGGTGTATGTACTATGAACTGCTTCTGGATACTCTTCAGGTGAAAGATACCGTAACTGAAGTGGAAGTACAATATCTTGGAAAAGTTCCCGGAGAACAGCGTATCATAGCAGACAATGGAAATTATGATTGTGATCTGCAAAGCTGTCGGATGGAGTATGGAAAACACTATGTGGCGTATGTGCAGGGGAAGGTACTGCTGGGAATCAAACAGGAAGTGGGACAGATGGATGCAGAAGCGGGAAAAACACCGGAAAAAACAGCTTCCGGGAACAGCGCAGGCACGAAAGTGGGACTGATTACAATTCCGGAGACGGTGCGGGTTCTACTGACGCAGGATCATGGACAGAAGCCGGAACGTGCTGGAGTGTATGTATTGGGAAGTAGCACATGGAAAGCATCTGCTTCCGGTGTGGAGGCGGTTGTTGCAGCCCAAACAGCAGCAGACTGTGGTACGTGGATGGCACAGAACGGGGTCGATGAAGCTGTTGTGGAAGCGACAGATGGCGGTACATTAAGTCTGACAGATGCCGGTGGAGCAGTTCAGGGGACTTATGCCGGAAAACTGCATATATATCGAAAGGCAGATGGCAATACATATTGGATTGTGAATGAACTTGGGATGGAAGACTATCTCTGCGGTGTGGTGCCTGGGGAGATGCCTGCATCCTTTGCACCGGAAGCATTGAAAGCCCAGGCAGTCTGTGCCCGGACCTATGCGGCGTTACAGGTGTTGGGAACCGCTTATGAAATGTATCATGCGGATGTGGACGATACCACTGACTGTCAGGTATACCTTCCGGAAAATGCAAATGCGGCGGCAACGGAGGCCGTGTATGCTACCGCCGGACAAATTCTTACCTGGCAGGGGATGATCGCCTCGATTTATTATTTTTCTACGTCCTGTGGTTATACTACCGGTCTGGAAGTATGGCAGCAGGAGGCACTTCCTTATCTGGGGGTTCACAGTCTTGTACAGAATGAAGGAATGGGATCATCTGCAGATATATTTTTGCGGGATGGCCAGGTGACAGCATACGACAGTGAAAGCCGCTTTTTTCGATGGCGGGCTGTGTTGCAGTTAGCAGGAAATGAGCAGAAACTGCGGCACGCATTACAGACGGCAGCCAGCCACCGGGATGGAAAAGTAGTGCTGACAGATGGCGCAGGTGTGCAGACGGAGAATCTGACATCTTTTGGAACGCTAGCGGATCTTGGCATTGATGCAAGATCGGAATCCGGCTGTGTCACAGATCTGCGTCTGACTTTTGAAAACGGTATTGCACATGTATACAATGAAAATGCAATCCGGAATATTTTATGGAGTATTTGTACTACTTTGACAGATAAAAACGGAAATTCTGCACATAATTTCCACATGCTTCCCAGTGCATTTTTTTCGGTTGATACAGAAGAACACGGAATCTATGTGCTCTATGGAGGTGGTTTGGGACACGGGATCGGTATGAGCCAGTATGGTGCGGATGGCATGGCAAAAAGCGGCAAGGGATATGTGGAGATACTTGGAACATTTTTCCCGGGAACAGAACTGTATACAGGATCTGGTGAATAAAAAACTTGATGAAATGTAAAAAATCTGATATTCTATCGGAATGTGAATATTCAAAAGACAATTGTTTTGGATACAAAAGGGGAGAACTTATGGATTATAAGCATTTGATAAGGTTCTTTTTACAAAAACTGAAAAAAGATAATATTGGTGCCTACGCAGCGCAGGCAGCGCTGTTTATCATAATGTCAGCCATCCCGTTTTTACTGGTATTTCTGTCGCTGCTGCGGTTCACACCAGTGAGTGAGAGTACAGTACTGTCGGTGATTCAGATGGTACTTCCGGGACAAATCAAGATCACGCCGATGCTGATCAATGTGGTAAATGAAGTGTATACAAATTCGGCCAAAATGCTTCCAATCGCAGTGATCTTTGCGGTGTATTCTGCTGCAAAGTCGATCCAGAGTCTTCGTTACGGTCTGAATATTGTATACGATACCGATGAGACCCGAAACTGGTTTGTACTGCGTTTCCGGGCAATGATCGAGACATTGATCCTCGTGCTTGTCATCATTTTACTGATGGTATTTCTGGTATTTGGCCGGAAAATCCAGAATATGCTCGTACAGTATGCACCAATTCTGTCCATAGTAACGGATATCATTTTAAAACTGCGGCTGCTGATCCTGTTTTTTGTATTGATCGTATTCTTTATGTTTATTTATAAAGTATTGCCGAACCGGACTGCAACGTTTAAAAGCCAGCTTATTGGAGCGGTGGGATGTTCTGCCGCATGGTATGTATTTTCCTTTGGACTGTCTGTATATGTTGATTATTTTAACGGATTTTCCTTATATGGCAGTCTGACTACGATCTTCCTGTTGATGTTCTGGCTGTACATCAGTATGTACATTTTTCTGGTGTGTGCAGAAGTGAATAATCTGTTTGAAATTCTTCTGGTGGAGATCCAGGAAGCGCGACAGAGAAAAAAAGAACGGGAACAGGATAAAAACGCTTGATGTTTTAAAAAAGCTATGCTAGAATAAATTCTAGTTTTGATTTGGAGATATGTATATTTTCAAATCTTTCTGTTTTTGATTTATTGTCCGGATGCTGTATATAGTATGCTGTACCGGAGAAATAGAATCCAGGTTACAAAAGCTGAGAAGATGTCAGTAGGCAGATGATCGGATTACAGAGAGAATGTATGTTGGCTGAGAGTACATTTAAGGAAAGACATTTGCTGAATTTCCCATCGGAGCTGCTGTTTTGAACAGGGAATGTACGGTTTACAATGCCGTACGGGTCCAGTAGAGACAGACGGGTCATGCACGTTACGCATCAGAGTGTCCGATGTATGTCGGAAAGTCGGGTGGTACCGCGGAATTATTTCGTCCCTTTCTTTGTGAAGGGACGTTTTTTTATGGGATTGTGGAAGTGCAAAGCACGGAACAATCCGTGTAATCAATATTTCTCAAAATGATAAAACAGAACAATCTGATACATTTATGAATAAGTAAAAGGAGATAAGAGATGAAAGACAAGTTAAAGCAAATCAGAGAAAAAGCGCTTGCTTCTATCGAAAGTTCAGAAGGATTAAACGGATTAAATGATGTCCGTGTTGCATTCCTCGGGAAAAAAGGTGAGCTTACTGCAGTATTAAAAGGAATGAAAGATGTCAGCCCGGAAGAGCGTCCATTGGTTGGTCAGATGGTAAATGAGACAAGAGCAGCCATCGAACAGAAATTAGAAGAAACCAAAAAGAAAATGGAAGCGTTGGAGTTGGAACATAAACTGAAAAAAGAAGTCATCGACGTTACACTTCCGGCAAAGAAAAACCGTGTTGGCCACGGTCATCCGAATACCATTGCCCTGGAAGAAGTAGAGCGTATCTTTGTTGGTATGGGATATGAAGTCGTAGAAGGACCGGAAGTAGAGTACGATTACTACAACTTCGAGGCTCTGAACATTCCGGCAAATCATCCGGCCAAAGATGAACAGGATACATTCTATATCAATGACAAGATTGTACTTCGTACCCAGACTTCTCCGGTACAGGTTCGTGTTATGGAAAAAGGCAAATTGCCGATCCGTATGATCGCACCGGGACGTGTATTCCGTGCCGATGAAGTAGATGCAACTCATTCTCCGTCCTTCCATCAGATTGAGGGACTGGTTATCGATAAAGGTGTTACATTTGCAGATCTGAAAGGAACACTGCAGGAGTTTGCAAAAGAGCTGTTCGGACCTGAGACAAAAGTAAAATTCCGTCCACATCATTTCCCATTCACAGAGCCGAGTGCTGAGGTAGACGTGACTTGCTTCAAATGTGGTGGAAAAGGATGCCGTTTCTGTAAAGGTGAAGGATGGATTGAGATTCTTGGTTGTGGCATGGTTCACCCGCACGTACTTGAGATGAGCGGCATTGATCCAAAGGAATATTCCGGATTTGCATTTGGTGTAGGTTTGGAGCGTATCGCACTGTTAAAATATGAAATCGACGATATGCGTCTGCTTTACGAAAATGACGACAGATTTTTGAAACAGTTTTAGCGTTAGCTTTGAGAAGTGCAGATAGGAAGTGATTCGGACATGCGTTGAAAGCTTGCTTGCAAAAGCATGTATGAAGCACTGACGGATTGTACGGCGAATGCCGGACAATGAGAAAATCGCAGATTTTCGAATCTGCACGAAAGAAGTGCATAGGAAAAATTTTGAGGGAAAGATTTTCGAATCTGCACGAAAGAAGTGCATAAGAAAAACTTTGCAGGAATAATTTTCGAATCTGCACGAAAAATTATGAAAGAATTAATATAGGAGAAAGAAACATGACAACTTCATTATCTTGGATAAAAGCATATGTTCCGGAATTAGAAGTAGAGCCGCAGGAATACATGGATGCGATGACACTTTCCGGTTCAAAAGTAGAAGGATATAAAAAATTAGATGAGGATCTGGAAAAAATCGTGATCGGTCAGGTATTAAAAATCGAAAAACACCCGGATGCAGATAAACTGATAATCTGCCAGGTGGATATCGGCGGAGAGACCACACAGATTGTAACCGGCGCACCAAACGTATTTGAAGGCGCAAAAGTCCCGGTTGTATTAGACGGTGGACGTGTTGCAGGCGGTCATGACGGAAAAGTCGTAGAAGGCGGCATCAAAATCAAAAAAGGTAAATTAAGAGGTATAGAGTCCAATGGTATGATGTGCTCCATTGAAGAACTTGGCTCTACTACCGATATGTATCCGGATGCAGCTGAGGACGGACTTTACATTTTACCGGAAGACGCTCCGGTTGGTGAGAGTGCAGTTGCTTATCTTGGATTAGATGACGTAGTTGTAGAGTACGAGATTACATCTAACCGTGTAGACTGCTTTTCCATTCTTGGTATTGCCCGTGAGGCAGCAGCTACTTTCGGAAAAGAGTTTGTTCCGCCGGTAGTAACAGAGACTGGAAATTCAGAGGACGTAAACGACTACATTAAAGTATCAGTAGAAGATGCGGATCTTTGCCCACGTTATACTGCCCGTGTAGTAAAAAATATTAAGATCGCACCGTCACCGAAGTGGATGCAGCACAGACTGGCTTCCCACGGTATCCGTCCGATCAACAATATCGTAGATATCACAAACTATGTCATGGAAGAGTTTGGACAGCCAATGCATGCTTATGATATGGATACAATCTCCGGCCATGAGATTCGGGTACGCCGTGCTGCTAAAGGCGAGAAATTTGTTACGTTAGATGGCCAGGAGCGCACCTTGGATGACAGTATTTTGATGATCTGCGATGGCGAAAAAGCAATCGGACTTGCCGGTATCATGGGTGGAGAAAACTCCATGATCACAGACAATGTTCAGACAATGCTTTTTGAGGCGGCTTGCTTTGATGGAACAAACATCCGTCTGTCCAGCAAAAAAGTAGGTCTTCGTACCGACGCTTCCTCCAAATTTGAAAAAGGCCTGGATCCAAACAATGCGATTGAGGCTATGAACCGTGCCTGCCAGCTCATCGAAGAACTTGGTGCAGGTGAAGTTGTTGGCGGTGTCGTTGATGTATACCAGAAAGAAATGACAGGAAGAAGAATTGCATTTGATCCGGATTGGATCAATGGTCTGCTCGGAACTGATATTTCTGCAGAGACAATGATCGGATATTTCAAAAAAATCGACCTTGGTTTTGATGAGGAGACACAGGAAGTCATCGTTCCATCCTGGAGACAGGATCTGCTCCGTGATGCAGACATCGCAGAGGAAGTAGCACGTTTCTACGGATATGACAATATCCCAACCACACTTCCATCCGGAGAATCCACAACAGGTAAACTTTCCTTTAAACTTCGAGTAGAGGAAGTAGCAAGAGAAGTTGCCCAGTTCTGCGGATTTTCACAGGGAATGACATACTCCTTCGAGAGTCCGAAGGTATTTGATAAATTATTACTTCCGGCAGACAGTCAGTTGCGTAATACCGTAACGATTTCCAATCCGCTTGGCGAGGACTTCAGTATTATGCGTACCGTTTCCTTAAACGGAATGCTGACATCTCTTTCTACCAACTTCAACCGTAGAAACAAAGATGTGCGTCTGTATGAATTAGGAAATATTTATCTGCCAAAACAGGAGCCTGTTACAGAGCTTCCGGAAGAGCGCATGCAGTTTACATTGGGATTCTACGGTGATGGCGATTTCTATACTATGAAAGGTGTTATTGAGGAGTTCCTGTATAAAGTAGGCATGAATCTGAAACCGGAGTATGATCCGGAGTCGGAACTGTCCTTCTTACATCCTGGACGTCAGGCAAATGTTATTTATGATGGTCAGGTAATCGGTTATCTCGGTGAGATTCATCCGACGGTTGCAGCAAATTACTCCATCAAAGATCGCGTATACGTTGCAGTCATTGATATGCCGGAAATCGTTTCCCGTGCAACTTTTGACCGCAAATACGAAGGCATTGCAAAATATCCGGCAGTCAGCCGCGACCTCAGTATGGTTGTTCCGAAACATGTACTTGCAGGCGATATTGAGAAGGTATTTGACGAGAGAGGCGGCAAGATTCTTGAGTCTTATGAATTATTTGATATTTATGAGGGCGCACAGATTAAAGCAGGATTCAAATCTCTGGCTTATAAACTGACCTTCCGTGCAAAAGACCGTACGTTAGAGGAAGCAGATATCGCAGCTGCCATGAAGAAAATCATGAATGGTCTGGAGCGTCTGGGCATAGAGCTGCGCCAGTAGAAAGTTGGTGTCTGTATTGAACGAAAACGAAATGAAGGTAACAGATTATTATTTTGATCTGCCACAGGAGCAGATTGCGCAGGACCCGCTGGAGGATCGGTCATCCTCCAGACTTCTGGTCCTGGATAAAGAGACTGGCGAGTATTCTCATCATGTATTCCGGGAAATCACAGAATTCCTGAAACCAGGTGACTGCCTTGTCTTAAACAATACAAAAGTAATTCCTGCCCGTCTGTTTGGTGAAAAAGAGGGGACTCAGGCAAAAATCGAGATTCTTCTGCTGAAACGCAGGGAAAACGATGTCTGGGAAACACTGGTAAAACCGGGTAAAAAGGCAAAAGTCGGCACAAAGATCATTTTTGGTGGTGGACTTTTAGTCGGTGAAGTGATTGATATCGTGGAAGAGGGCAACCGTCTGATCCAATTTACTTATGAAGGAATTTTTGAAGAAATTCTGGATCAGTTAGGTCAGATGCCGTTACCGCCATATATCACACATCAGTTAAAGGACAAGAACCGTTATCAGACTGTTTACGCAAAATATGACGGTTCTGCTGCAGCTCCGACTGCAGGGTTGCATTTTACACCGGAACTGCTTCAGCAGGTAAAAGATATGGGCGTTGATATTGCAGAGGTAACACTGCATGTCGGACTTGGTACTTTCCGTCCGGTAAAAGTGGACAATATCCTGGAACACCATATGCATTCAGAATTCTATATGGTGACACAGGAAGCCGCTGACAAGATTAACAATGCGAAGAAAAACGGTCATCGTGTAATTTGTGTTGGAACCACAAGCTGCCGTACCATTGAGTCTGCAGCGGATGAAAACGGTATGTTGAAAGAGAGCAGCGGATGGACAGAGATTTTCATCTATCCAGGTTATCAATTCAAAGTGCTGGATTGTCTGATTACAAACTTCCATCTGCCGGAGTCAACGTTGCTGATGCTTGTTTCTGCACTTGCAGGAAGAGAGCATGTGCTGGCGGCTTATGAGGAAGCGGTGAAGGAAGGATACAGATTTTTCTCTTTCGGGGATGCGATGTTTATAAAATAGGATCAGTTTCTAACAAAATATAGTGGGATAAATAGTGCCTGTGACAGTGTGTAGGCTGTCGCAGGTGCTGTTTTTTGGTTTTTGGTTGTATCATTTTTTGTGTAACATATAAGTGGTTATATATGTTTTTGAGGTAAAGTGTCCGGGAACATCGTACAGCTGTTGACTGGGCAGAGGAGATCAAATATCTTGTAGATGTTATGTATCCTGATGCCAAAAAGATCATACTTGTGATGGATAATCTGAATACCCATAAACCCTCTTCTCTGTTGAGGACAGACATTATCTTATAACATTATCCAAAAAGAGATCTATTCAAGCACAAATTGTAGATCGTGCCAAAATTTTATTATATAAATCCAATGGGATGACTTTCAGCGATATTGCTGAAAAACTTGCTGTTAGTCCGTCCACTGTATGCCTTTGTATTTCTAAATATTATGAAGGCGGTGTTGAAAATGCTCTTTTTGATACCTAGCGCCCTGGACGTCCATCTGAAATTACAGATGATGCAAAGGCATGGATGATTAATATCGCCTGCCAAAGACCAGTGGAACTTGGATATGCACAGGAACTTTGGACTTTAAATTCTCTCCATAAGCACATTCAAAAGCATGCGGAAGAGGCAGGATATCCGAGACTTTCAACCGTTACCAAGCCTTATATTCAAAAATTTCTCAAAAAGCAGGATATCAAACCATTTAAGATTAAATACTACTGTGAAAAACGGGATCCCGATTTTGAATCAAAAATGCATGAAGTATTCAGCACACACTTCCAAAGAGACACAGCGATTTCTGAATACAATGCCAAAAGGACGGTTTAAATTTGTATTCACGCCTAAACATGAGGCTTGGCTAAACATGATTGAAAGTTTCTTTAGCAAGATGACCAAGCAAATGCTACGTGGAATTCGTGTCAACACCAAGCAGGAATTGGAAGAACGAATTTACCAGTATTTTGAGGAAGTCAACCGAGAGCCTGTAGTTTACCACTGGAAATATAAAATGGATGAAATCAGCGAAGCTGAAGTATCATCAATTTAATATAGCAGTTATTTATTATCCAATGTACTAGTATCCGGCAAGCAACCGTCCGATTGGAAACATCATCTACAATGCGAGATTTGATATAGGAAAATTTGACCTGGAAAACAATAGAGTAGAACTGAAAAAAGTCATTGTATGACGGAATTCGGGCAAACGTAAATAGCACCCTTCCATTCCTCTAATACTGGGATGGGAGGGATTTTTATATTTCTGATTGTCAGAAATGTCAAACACTTTACGGATTTGGGGGTTGCATTTAGCAGCTCCCATTTTTGCAGAATTCCAGATTCTCTGCTAGAACAAGTGCAGCAATTGCATATAGCAGGCAGTTCCACCAGCTATGGAAAGAAGCAGCTGCCGTTTTCATTTGTGAAGAATCACGGTTACCGCTATGATGATAAACTCCGGAAGATCATGTGTGCCACTTAATATACGGACATTCTTGAGGCAATAAAAAACCAGCATACCAAAGAAGGCAGATATTTACTGATTATATTTTATACTGGCTGCATCAGCTTTTGAATAATATTCTGTATGCGATACCAGTCGGAACTTCTATTCCACCCAAGTGACTTATTGACAGCAAAATTTCCGTTCAGCATAAAAAGAAGCAGTTTTTCGGATTCCCATTCTGTGACATGGTATTCCCTCATAATCTCGGGTATGCGCTGTGGCTTCTGAATCTGAAACAGCTTATTCAGGATATAGTGTGAAAGGCTTTCATCCATAAAAAGTGCTTTGTATTTGGGGTTGCTGGCTGCACGCTGACATGCCGGAAGGAGTGCATCGGGGTCAGATGAGACATGAACAAAGTCCGGGGATGAAGCACTGGCAGTATATTCTGGCTCGAGCTCAGTAAGTCGAAGGGCATCATCCAGCAATTCATTTAATACTTCGTCCAGATTGTCATAATGCAGATAAAAGGTTGCCCGGGTGATTTCTGCCTGCTTGCAGAGAGCAGTTACCGTAATCCGATCAAAAGTTGTGTCCGCAAGCAGTTCAAGGAGTGCATCCTTAATCGTATTACGGGTGTAAATCGTACGTCTGTCTGTTTTTCTGGTGCGTATTTTTTCATCCATTTCATGAATCCTTTCTTAAAGTTCTTGACAATATTACAAAAGTGTAAAAAACAATTCATCTTAACGGTATCTGTAATTGAAGAATTCTAATAGATACAGCATAATAACTTCTAAACAACCTGTCAATAATTATTTTTTGCGTATGGAATTAAAGGAGGCACGCTGGGCGTTTATTGCCAGAGCTTGTTATCTGATGTATGAATGCGAAACGGGAGAGCCTTATTACAACTTGATGGAACTTCTGAAAGGAAAAAATTACCATATCATGACTACGAATCAGGATACTCAGTTTACGCGTGTAGTATCGGAAGATAAGTTGAGTGCAATTCAAGGTGACTGGAGATATTTTCAGTGTGATTGTCGTTGCCATGACGAGATTTATTACAACAAAGAACAGATTTATGAAATGAATGCTGCCATTGATGACAACCTTTGTATTCCAACATCTATGATTCCCAAGTGTCCGAAATGCGGAGGTGATATGGAACCGTGGGTGCGTGGTTATACATTTTTGGAGGGAAAGAAATACCGGGAAGAACATAGGAAAATCAATACATTTCTGGAGAAGAACAGAAATAAAAAAATCCTGTTTCTGGAACTTGGGGTAGGACGAATGATTCCGATGTTTATTCAGGAGCCGTTTTGGAAGCTGACTTATACGCTTCCGGATGCGTTTTATATTACGATCAATCCTAGGGATGCCATTTTGCCGGAGGCACTTAAGAAAAAAGGAGCAGCTATCCATGAGGATATTGCGGTAGTATTAAGGGATGCCGTGAAACAAAAACTATCTGGAAAGCTTGAAACCGCATAGGGAATGGCAGAGAAAGAAATTATCAGGATGAATCAGTATAAAGAAATCGCAGATCGGATCAAAGCGGCAGATGCTGTTTTGATTGGTGCCAGTAATGGGCTTTCTATTGCAGAAGGCTATAATATTTTTGCTAATGACGAGCGCTTCTCGGAATATTTTGCTGACTTTCAGAGAAAGTATGGATTCAGAAGTTTGCTGCAAGGGATATTTAGTAATTTCACATCTGAAGGGGAGAGATGGAGTTATTTTAGCAGGATGGCTTATCACTATTCATTTCATACAAAGCCGAGTGAACTTATGCAGGCATTATATGAGCTTGTAAAAGATAAGCGCCATTTTGTGGTGACCTCGAATACAGATGACCATTTTGCAATGGCTGGTTTTGACAGAAAAAACATCTTTGAACTGGAAGGAAATATGGGAGAAATGCAGTGTGCGAATGGATGCCACGATACTACTTATTTCAGTCGTGATGTAATACATGCCATGCTGGAGCATGAGGAGGGCATGAATATACCGGAACGGTATCTTCCAAAATGCAGGAAGTGCGGCGGAGCTATGCAGCCGCATATACAGATTGACACTAATTTTGTGTATGACAGAATCTGGAGGGAAAGAAATCGGGATTATCAGTCATTTATAGAAACTTTCCATGGAAAGCATCTGTTGATTCTGGAATTTGGCATAGGTGCGAGAAATCAGATGATCAAGGCTCCATTTATGAAGCTTGCCTATTCGGAGCCGGAGGCATTTTATATCACATTCAACAAAGGTGAAGTATATATTCCGGAGCAGATTGCAGAAAAGTCCATGGGAGTGGATGGGGATCTGGCTGTTATCATTCCGGAAATTCTGAAGGAATACCGTCAGCCAGTATAAGAAAGGAGTTCCCCGATGGCAGTTTGTATAAAATCATTGATCCAGAACATGAATGTTGTGATAGGCTGTACGATAGGCTGCAGTTACTGTTATGCGAGAAATAATGTGCGCCGTTTTCATACGGTTGAGGATTTTGAAAAGCCGGAATATTTTCCAAACAAGCTGAGACGGATGGAAAAGGAGTGTCCCTCTAATTTTCTTCTGACGGGAATGAGCGACTTTGCTCTCTGGAAACCGGAGTGGCGGAATGAGATATTCCGGAAAATGGAGAAGAATCAGCAGCATCAGTATCTGTTTTTGACAAAACGCCCGGAAATAATCCGGTTTGCAACCATGCTGGATCATGCATGGTTTGGCGTGACGGTTACATCAAGCAGGGAAAAGGAGCGGATTCAGATGCTTCGGGAACATATTTCTGGGGGACATTATTTTGTGACATTTGAACCGATGTTTGATGATATCGGAGAGGTCGATCTTTCCGGCATGGAGTGGATTGTCGTTGGTACGGAAACCGGACGAAGGAAGGGCAAGAGCGTATCTCACCCGGAATGGGTGTTGAATCTGACCGATCAGGCACATGAGATGGGAATACCAGTCTTCATGAAAGAAGACCTGATACCGATTATGAGTGAGGAGCAGATGGTTCAGGAATTGCCGACAGCATTTAACAAGAGCTAGCAAGAATTCTCCTCTTCCTCTACAGGTGGGAGATGAATTGCAAAATAAATACAGCAAATACAGACAGAACACTTGTTCTACTTAAAGGGATATAGTATAATATAATCAGTCGAAACGATGGAAAGCGAGGCTGAT
>OLNC01000011.1_pt1 | contig 200935 bp, 171 predicted proteins | sample 1672011 | NCBI WGS metagenome assembly OLNC01 (sample SAMEA3136636, study PRJEB25190) | human gut metagenome | biome: human gut; feature: human-associated habitat; material: faeces | place: Austria | collected 2013
TCTCCCGTCCTGATTTTGGGTAGGCAAAAGGGTTTCGCTTTCTGCGGAAAGCGACTTGGGGCGTTGCCCCAAGACCCCACGACCTTTTTGGAAAAAGGTCGATCAAAAACTTTTAACCACGGTTGCCGGGAGATTTAGGTTTCGTTTTCCATACCCGGAAACGCGCGCTCGGGGTGGATGGCTTTATACGCCGGGCGGATGATTTTACCGGCATTGATGAGCTCTTCGATGCGGTGGGCGCTCCAGCCGGCAATTCTGGCGCAGGCGAAAATGGGCGTATACAGCTCCATCGGCAAATCGAGCATGCTGTAAATGAAGCCGCTGTAAAAGTCTACGTTTGCGGAGACGCCTTTATAGATGCGGCGCTTTTCGGCGATGACCTGCGGCGCGAGCCGTGCGACGCGCATGTATAGTCCGTACTCGTCCTCACGGCCTTTTTCTTTGGAAAGGCCCTCTGCAAAGCGCTCCATGATGCGTGCTCTGGGGTCGGAGACGGAATACACGGCGTGGCCCATGCCGTAGATGAGCCCGGCGTTATCGAACGCTTTTTTATCAAGCAGGCGGGTGAGGTAATCGCAGATTTCATTCTCGTTCGTCCAGTCTTTGACCTGCTCCTTCATGTCACTAAACATGCGTACGACCTTGATGTTCGCGCCGCCGTGCTTTGGGCCTTTTAAAGAGCCGAGTGCCGCGGCAATGGCGGAATACGTATCCGTGCCGGAGGACGACACGACATGTGTTGTGAACGTGGAGTTGTTGCCGCCGCCGTGCTCTGCGTGCAGCATAAGCGCGATGTCGAGCACCTTAGCTTCCAGTGGGGTGAACTGTTTATCGGAACGCAGGATGCGCAGAATATTTTCGGCGGTGGTAAGCTCCGGCTTCGGCTGGTGAATGTAAAGGCTTTTGCCGTCGTGATAGTGGCGATACGCCTGATAGCCGTAGACGGAAAGAAGCGGAAAAATGGCGATGAGCTGAATGCACTGGCGCAGCACGTTCGGGATGGAGATGTCGTCCGGGGCGTCGTCATAGGAATACATCGTCAGCACGCTGCGGGCGAGGGTGTTCATCATGTCGCCGCTCGGCGCTTTCATGATGATGTCGCGCACGAAATTTGTGGGTAATGTGCGGTAGAACGAAAGCTGTTTGATGAACCCGTCAAGCTGTTCCTTACTCGGCAGTTCGCCGAAAAGGAGCAGGTAGGCGGTCACTTCAAAGCCGAAGCTGTGATCAGAGGGCATGCTGCGGACAAGATCTTCAATGCTGTAACCGCGGTAGAAAAGCTGTCCTTCGCAGGGGATTTTCACGCCGTTTTCCATGCGGCTGGAGCGGATCTCCGAAATATCGGTAAGGCCGGTCAGAACGCCGTTGCCGTTAATGTCGCGCAGGCCGCGCTTTACGTCGTATTTTGTATAGAGCTCCGGGTCAATCTTACCGTTTTTCACGCAAAGATCGGCGAGGGCTTCCATTTCGGGGGTGATTTCTGAGTATACGGATCTTGCCATGCAGTCCATCCTTTCTTCGTTTCCCGTTTGGGGTTCTGCGAGTTTTTTTAAATCGTTCAAAACTAGGAATGATATATTTTATTATAGCATATTGGTGCTGTGTGAAAATGTCGAATTTGTGAATTTTCCGCGTCAGAACCGTGTACATGTGCATAATTTTGTATGCCGTATCATAAGCATGATAAGACGGATATGCCACACAAATGGAGGCAGTGCGATGCGAAAGGAACGGATCGGAAAAATCGGATACAGAATTTGCGCGGTGCTGGCGGCGGCCGTGTCACTTTGGTGCATGGGGGATAATTTATGGCCGGTTGTAAAGGAAAACGGCGCGGCGTGGGCGCTTAGAGCGGCGGGCTTACAGGCGGCAACAAGCCAAGAAGTGCCGCAAGCGGAAGCATCGCCTGCGCCCCAAAAAGAGGCCGTAAAAGAAACGGAGCCGGAAGCAACATCGCTCCCCACGGCGACACCTGTGCCCGTACAGGAGGAAACAGACACGGAGCTGCCCGTGCTGCCGGCGCCGACACCTGACCCGGAGCGTGAAACGGCAGCGGTCGCCGCGACCTTTATGGGCGGAGGAGAAGAGATAAACGGCTTTTTTGTGAAGGATACTTCGGACTCGGGGCTTGATTTATCGGAAGAAATTTTAATTGACCCCGATGTGCACGTGAAGCGCGACGGCTCGCCGGTGGTGCTGTTTTACTCCACGCATACGTCAGAAGCGTACTTGCAGTATGAATCGGACTGGTATTACCGCGACGAGAGCTTTCGCACGGAGGAAGAAGAAAAAAGCGTTGTAGCGGTGGCAAAAAGGGCGAAAGACGTGATAGAAGCGGGCGGGTTCGGCGTGATCCACGACACGACAAGGTTTGACGAGACGTATTCCGGCAGCTACCAGCGCTCAATGGATGCGATGCAGGAAAATTTGCTGAAATACCCCACGATACAGATCACCGTGGATGTGCACAGAGACGCGTTCGGTGAGGAGGACGACGGCACACGGTATAAGCCCGTGGCGGAGGTAAACGGGGAGAATGCCGCGCAGATCATGATCATGGCGGGGGGTGACCTTTCGGAAGACCCGCTGTTCCCGGATTGGCGGGAAAACCTGCATTTGGCCTTGCGCTTGCAGCAAAAAGGCGATTTATTATATCCGGGGCTGTTTCGACCGCTGTTTTTCGCGCAGAGAAACTACAATATGCACGCCACGCACGGCTCGCTTTTGGTGGAGGTCGGCACAGAGGTGAATACGCAAAGGGAGGCGGACTACGCCGGGGAGCTGCTGGGCGAGACGATTCTGGCGGTTTTAAACGACATAGCGGAGGAATAGCGGAAAACGGACGGGGCATACTGCATGCGGAGGTGTTTTGCATGCGCAAATGTGTGTGTTCCCGCGCGTTTTTGATGTCGTTTTTCTGCACCGTGCTGGTGCTGCTGTTTGTGTTCGGTATGCTGATGGTGGACGCCGAGGGAAGACGGTTGAGCTTTAATGACAACGCCCCGCCGGCGGAAATGCTGTACCAGGCGGACGGTAAGGCGTTTTTGAAAATCAACGCGTTTGAGCTGGACGCGAGAATCCCCGTGACCGGGGCAGTGAAGGTGTGGCGGTTCTTTGAAAAGTTCTTTTGTTTGCCGCAGAGTTCTAACGGCGAGCACGGTTAAAAGTTTTGCTCAAGCTTTTTCAAAAGCTTGTCAGATTCCAAAGGTGAAACCTTTGGTCGAACTCCGCAGAGCTTGAAACTCTTTTGCTTACTCAAAATCAGGACGGGAGAGGGAACAGTCCGGTGGACTGTTCCCTCGTGGGAGACCCAATTAGGGGGTCTCCCGAAAAAAGGCGGAGCCTTTTAGAAAGAAAATGCCATGCAAAAAGAAAAGAAAACCGTTCTTTTTTTAACCAAATTAAAATTGTTCGTGATTTTTTAACAAATATATAGTATAGTTGTTAGAAAGAGAATGTGGGCGGATGAATGCGCGATTTTGATGCCCAAAATGAAAAAGAGGTAGAATTTGCATGGCAAAAAAACAGTTTAAAGCGGAGTCTAAAAGACTTCTTGATCTCATGATCAACTCTATTTATACCCATAAGGAGATTTTTCTGCGCGAGCTGATCTCCAACGCGAGCGACGCGATCGATAAGCTTTACTATAAATCCCTGGCGGACGGCGCTACGGGACTTAATCGTGACGACTTCCAGATCTTCCTTGCGGCGGATAAGGACAGCCGCACGCTGCGTATCCGCGATAACGGCATCGGCATGACGCAGGAGGAGCTTGACCAGAACCTCGGCGTCATCGCAAAGAGCGGCTCGCTGAAATTCAAGTCTGAAAACGAAAAGAATGAGGATATCGACATCATCGGTCAGTTCGGCGTGGGCTTCTATTCCGCGTTTATGGTCAGCGACCACGTGCGCGTGGAATCCAAGGCGTACGGCGCAGAGCAGGCGTATTGTTGGGAGTCCGACGGCGCGGACGGCTATACCATCCGCGAGTGCGAAAAGGCCGACCACGGCACCGAGATCATTTTGCATATCAAAGAGGACACCGAGGAAGAAAAGTACAGCGAGTTCCTCGATACATACCGCATTCGTTCGCTCGTGAAGAAGTATTCCGATTATATCCGCTACCCCATCCGCATGGAGGTCGAAAAGACCCGTGCGAAGGAGGGTGCGGAGAACGAATATGAGCACTACTTTGAGGTGGAGACCCTCAACAGCATGGTGCCGCTGTGGAAGAAGAATAAAAACGAGATCACGGCAGAAGAATACAACAGCTTCTATAAGGAGAAGTTCTACGATTGGCAGGACCCGCTGAAGGTTATCCATACCTCCGCAGAGGGTACGGCGACGTATAACGCACTGCTGTTTATCCCTGCAAAAGCGCCGATGGATTATTATTCGAGAGACTACGAAAAGGGTTTGCAGCTGTATGCTTCCGGCGTACTCATTATGGAAAAGTGCGCAGACCTGCTGCCGGATTACTTCGGCTTTGTGAAGGGCCTTGTCGATTCGCAGGATCTGTCGCTGAATATCTCCCGTGAAATGTTGCAGCACGACCGTCAGTTAAAACTTATCGCGACGCGCATTGAGAAGAAGATTGCGTCGGAGCTTAAATCCATGCTGGAGCACGACAGAGAGAACTACGAGAAGTTCTTTGAGAGCTTCGGCCTCAGACTCAAATTCGGCATGTACGAGAACTACGGCATCAACAAGGATAAGCTCAAGGATCTTGTGCTGTTCCGCTCCTCCACGGGCAAGATGCGCACGCTGAAAGAGTACGTTCAGGACATGAAGGAAGACCAGACCTGCATTTACTACGCGGCGGGCGAGACCCCGGAGCGCATTGCGCATCTGCCGCAGACCGAAGCCGTGCTTGACCGCGGCTACGAGGTGCTGTACCTTACGGACGATGTGGACGAGTTCGCGCTGATGGTGTTGCAGGAGTACGAAGGCAAGAGCTTCAAGAACGTTGCGGCGGAAGACGCACGCGTGCAGACCGAAGAAGAAAAGCAGGCTGCCGAAAAGCAGGCGGAGGAAAACAAGGCTCTGCTTGAGAAGATGAAGACGATTCTCGGCGAGCGCGTAAAGGACGTGCGCGTTTCGACGACACTTAAAAATCACCCCGTGTGCATCACGACGGACGGCGCGATCTCCATGGAGATGGAGAAGGTGTTAAATTCCATGCCGGGTGCGGAGCAGAAAGTGAAGGCCGAGCAGATATTTGAGCTCAACACCGAGCACCCGGTGTTTGAGGTGCTGCGCCGCTTTGAAAATGACGAAGACAAGCTGAAAAAGTACACCGAAGTGCTGTACGATCAGGCGCTGCTTATTGAGGGACGCTCCATTGAAGACCCGGTCGCTTACGCAAATAACGTCGCAGAGCTGCTTGCACAGTAAAAAATATCCCCATTAGGAGGACGGGCTATGAAGCCGAAAAGAAAACGGGACTTTACCGGCATGTTCATCATGGCGGTGCTGCTGAGCTTTATCCTGCCGCTTGGCTACCTTGTAGTACGTATTGTGTCGCACGGCGGCGGGACGGAGGAAGTGCGCAGCCGCGAAGATTATGTGCTGATGCTTTTGCAGTGCCTTTTGGGCATTGCCGCCATTGTGCTGCCGCTGCGGCTCATTCGGCAGAAAACGCTGCAGATTCCGCGCGTGATGCTGGTTTTGTACATTGCGTTTTTGTACTGCGCGATCTTCCTCGGCGAGGTGCGAAGCTTTTACTACGCCGTACCGCACTGGGACACAATTCTGCACACGATGAGCGGCGCAATGCTGGGTGCGCTTGGCTTTTCCATGATTGCGATTTTCAATAATGCGGAGCGCATACCGTTGAATCTTTCGCCGGTGTTCATCGCTGTGTTTGCGTTTTGCTTTGCGCTTGCGCTGGGCGCGGTGTGGGAAATTTATGAATTCACGATGGATTCCGTTTTCGGCACCAACATGCAGAAATATATGCTGGATAACGGCACGGCGCTTATTGGGCAGGCAGCCTTGCAGGACACGATGAAGGACATCATCGTGGACGCCATCGGCGCACTGGTGATGAGCACCATCGGCTACATTTCCCTCAAGTACAAAAAGGGCTGGGTGGAAAAGCTGACGATCCGTTTTCACGTGAAAAAGCCCGAAAAAAACGGGAAAACCAAAAAGGGAAAGGATGAATGAGCATGAACGATAACCGGAACCACACGCCCGCTGGGCAGCCGGTGACGCAGCCGCTTTATAACGGGCAGCCGGTGTATACCGCGCCGCAGAATCCCGCGCCGGTGCAGAACCCGACGCCGGTGTATACATATCCGCCGCAGGGCGGTAACGGCGCGCCTGTTTATGCACAGCCGGTGCAGCAGCCCGTATATTACGCACCTGTACAGCCGCCGAAGTGGGCGGACCCCGCGCGTTTGGAGCAAAAGGAGCTGCGCCGCGCGGCCTCCCGCCTTTCGTTTGCGACCATGACCTCTTTGCCGATACAGGTTTTGTGGACGACGCTTGCAACGCTGATTTTAATGGTGTGCGGCGTGAATTTGATGGGGCCGAACACCATTGGCGGCTTTCCGCCGACGGCGTATTATCTTATTTCGTCCATTGCATCGTTCTTATCCATTGTGCTGCCGTTCTCGTTCTTTCTGTTCTTTGGGAAAAGAAAGCTCTCGGACACGGTGCTTGTGGAGAAAAACGGTGTGCTGAACAGTGTTTTGCTCGTCTTTGCGGGCCTTGCCGTCAGTGTTTTGATGAACATTCTCGCAAACCGCATCTCGCAGCTTTTGGAGGGCGCGGGGCTGAACGGCGACGCAAACACGGCAGACCTTTTGGCGATGACGCCCGTGCAGGCGCTGACGATGTTCGTTTCGGTCGTGCTCGTCGCGCCGGTGACGGAGGAATTTGCGTTCCGCAGCGTGACGACGGCCGTCATGCGCCGCTGGGGTGACTGGCCTGCGGTGATCTTCTCCGCACTGATCTTCGGCATGGCGCATTACAGCATTCAGTCCTTGCCCGTGGTGCTTACGGCGGGCTTTGTAATGGCGCTTTTGTATGTGCGTACCCGCAACATTTGGGTGAGCATTTTCGTGCATATGCTCAATAACCTGCTTGCGACGCTGCCCATCGCCCTTGAGGGGCTTGTGGGCGCGGATGCGGCGAATATCGCGAGCAATTTGCTGACGTATATCGTGTACGGCTTGGGGCTGATTGCGCTTGTGGTGCTGCTTATCCGCAATTTCACCGGTCATAAGGTGTTCCGCACGCCCATGCAGCGCGGCGTACCGGTACGCGGGAAGGCGTTGTGGATGTTCGTGAATCCCGGTTTCATCTGCTACTTTGTGCTGTTTGTCGTCATGTGTATCGTGACGCTGTATTCGTAAGGGAATATATGCCGTATAATGCCATGAAAAACCGCGCGTTTGTGCCGGAGGAAAAGTTCATGCGCGAGGCGCTTTCGCTTGCGGAAGAAGCCTTTTCGGCAGGTGAAGTGCCGGTGGGCGCCGTTGTTGTGAAGGACGGCAAAGTCATCGGGCGTGGGCGGAATCGGCGAGAAGAGCATCAGAGTGTGCTTGGCCATGCGGAGCTGGAAGCGATGGAACAGGCGGCAAAAGTGCTCGGCTCCTGGCGGTTGATCGGCTGTACGCTGTATGTGACGCTGGAGCCGTGTCCCATGTGTGCGGGCGCGACGGTAAACGCCCGCGTGGACCGCATCGTGTTCGGCACGGAAGACGAAGCTATGGGTGCGTGCGGCACGGCTGTGTCGGTGACGTCGCTCAAAAATGCCTTTAAACCCGAATTATACCGCGGATTGCTGTGTGAAGAATGCACGGCAATCCTGCGCCGGTTCTTCAAAGCCAGACGCGCGGAACGAACCGAAAAATGAAAGACCCGCATTGCAAACGGAATTTCCGGCTGCAATGCGGGTTTCTGCGTATGGTTTTAAAATTATGTAAACTAAAACTCCGGGATGATGGAGTGGACGAGGGGGCGGAGGCCGGTGCCGGGGTTCTCCTGCTGGTGGTAGATCTGCCCGTCGTAGGCGGGGAGGTTGTTGCCCTCCACCAAAACGGGGCCGGTGGGGGTGATGCCCACGTCCCAGCCAACGTACCGCATGTTGGGGCGGACCTTCGCGGCTTTTTTGCACAGCGCAATCGCTTCATCAAAATATGGCACGCGGAAGTTTATGAATGGCGTGCAGGTATCGGGGTGCATGTCGAAATACATGCCGGTTTTATCGGACATAGCGGGGCGGCGGATGACACCGTCGTCGCAGATGAGCGCGTTGAGCCCGCCGCTTGTGGTGTTATCCACAAACGAGCCGTGGCGGCCTGTGCGCACAAAGATGTACAGCACATGCACGTCGCCTTTGTCATCCGTTAAGGTGCAGACGCGCAGGGTGTTGAGCGAATACGGATACAGCGCGCTCATTTCCGGGTGCTGCTGCAAGGCCTCCTCCACGAGCAGTAAGCCGTTTTGCACCCAGTTTTCGCGCAGCCTTTTCACGGCCTCTCGGTCGTTTAAATCGGTCCCGGCGCTGTCAAAGCGTTTGACCCCCAGACCGCCGAAGCTTTCCGGCTCTTTTAAAAACACCACGGGGTGGTGGCGCAGAAAATCGGCAAGCGCGTCCTCACCGGCTTCATTGAGGTCTAAAAATGACCGTCCGAGGTACGGCGCAAACGTGCGGCAGAACAGCAGCTTGTTTTCAAAATAGGGGCGGTCTTCAGGGCTGTTTACCATGCGGGTCAAGCGCCAGTTATCCTGCATGGTGAAGAATGTGCTTCTCGCCTTTGCGCCATGGATGTGCGCAAAACCGAAAATGTGGTAATCGTAAAATCCCACGTTATACCGCAAAATGCAGTACAGCATATCCGCCATGATGACGGGTGTGGGCGTTTTGGTCTCCTTTTTGACGTCGCGAACATACACCATCATGCGCTTTGCGTCAAAACCGCGAATGCGGCGCAGTAAAAGCTCCAGCTTCAGCATTTCTTAAAATCTCCTTACGAAATTCTTACAATTTTAAATAAAATACAAGAAAGATTTTTGTTGGTTTTATTATAGCATAAGCCTGTCTAAAAGGAAAGAAAAAGATTTGCAAATTATTTTGGCGGATGCTTTTGCAAAGCGAAACCCCGCTGCGTTAAACAGCGGGGCGCAATTAGGAATGATTTATGAATTATGGAATTTTATGCTTCTTCGGACTCTTCTTTTTTCGGGGACACAGTGATGCGCACGCGGGTGGCACGCTGGTACTCTGTTTCTTCTACAACAACATGCAGGTTTTCAAAATCAAAACAGTCGCCCTTTTCGGGGATGCGATCGAGCTGCTCGATGACCCAACCGTTGATGGTGGAGGCTTCGGAATCGGACTTCAAATGGAAGTGTTCAAGAAGTTCGTCAAGGTTGGTGGAGCAATCGACAAGGTATTCGTTGTCGCTGACCTTTTGAAACGCTTCCACCACTTCGTCGTGTTCGTCCCAGATCTCGCCGACAAGCTCTTCGATGATGTCTTCCAGCGTGACGATGCCCTCGGTGCCGCCAAACTCATCCACGATGACGGCAAGGTGCGATTTGTTCTGCTGCAAAAGCTTTAAAAGCGCGGAAATTTTCATCGAAGGCGGAATGAACTCCACAGGCTTGATGATCTGCTTCACCGCGTTGCCGTCGCGCAGCACGAGGTTATGGAAATCTTTCTCATTGATAATGCCGACGATGCTGTCAATCGTCTCCTCATACACCGGCAGGCGCGAAAAGCCTGTTTCCGTAAAGAGGTCGGCAATTTCCTGCACGGTGCTCGTCTTATCCACGGCTTCCACGTCTACGCGCGGCGTCATGATATCGATGGCTTCAAGGTCGTCGAACTCGATGACGTTGTGGATAAGCTCGCTTTCGTTTTCGTTGATACCGCCGTCGTGCTCGGCTTCCTCCACGATGGTGAGCAGTTCGCTTTCCGAAATGGTACGGTCGTTAGAGACCTTTACGAATTTTTTCACCAGCTTTTTGATGCCCACAAGACATACGTTAATGGGCTTGAAGACGTAAATGAGCGCGTTGATGATGGGCGCGGAAAACATAGCGAACGCTTCCGGGGACTCTTTTGCGATGCTTTTCGGCGTGACCTCGCCGAAAATGAGCACGATGATCGTCATGGCGATGGTGGAAACGGTGGGACCGTTGTCGCCGAATGCTTTGATAAACAAAACGGTGGCGAGAGAAGACGCACTGATGTTGACGATGTTGTTTCCCACCAGAACGGAAGAGATGAGCTCGTCGTAATTATCCACGAGCTTATAGGCGAGCTTTGCGCGCTTGTTGCCGTTATCGGCCAAGTTTTTGAGCCGGATACGGTTGAGCGACGAAAACGCTGTTTCCGTGGCGGAGAAATAGGCGGACAAAACGATCAGAACGATCAACGCTATGATCAACCCTGTACTGTGACTGTCCATCTGAGAAAAAATAACCTGTCTTTCCTACAAAAAATTTGCCGCAGCCATATGCCGCTTGGCATGTATGATAATATCGTATATTACCACAATACGCGAAAAAAAGCAAATCGAAAACTTGTAAATTTTTTGAAAACGCAAAAAGCGCAGGAGCTTTTCAAAACTTCCGCGCCTTTTTACAGAGCTTTATGGAATTTGTGCACGCTCTTTCGGCAAAAACGTGAGCTTTACGCGCGCCGAGCCGTTTTCGTTCGGATAGTAATAAAGGTAAAGCAGCGATTCGTTTTCACCGAGGCCGCGCCACTGGTATTGTAAGGCGCAGACATTTTCGCCGCCTGCATCTTTTTGCAGCGCCGCAAAAAGCGTATCGGTATCGTCTTCGGCGGAAACGCCATCCATGTTCACGTCGGTCGTGAACGGTCCGCCGAGCGCTTTTTCAAGCTTGTCGTAGCAGGTGCGCATGTATGAAAAGCCGTCATCATTCGGCGTGCACGGTACGGTGAGCTCTGCGTAGTTGAGCTTGCCGGCGGAGGTTTCATCGCCGCGGTATGCGTCAAACGAAAGCTGCGCGTCGGCGGTTTTGCCGTAAACGTCCACGGTATAGCCGGAGAGCGTCTGCTCGGTGACACCGAGTGTTTTCAGCGCGTCCGCTTTTTCCTGTCCCACAGAGCCGATAAACGTTTCGGGGAATGAGGCTTTCGAGCCGGTTGAGCACCCGACAAGGCATGTAAATATCGCCAAAAGGCAGAACATGACCGCAAATTGCTTTTTCATAAAATCGACCCTTTCTTAAAAATGGGTGTGTTTACTGGGGGGCAAAGCGGTACATGGGGCTCATCCTTTCCGAGTTTTACAACTCCATTATAGCATAAAGCTGTGGGCGAAAACTATGGAAGAAATCGCCAAAACATCAGGGCGGCGGTTGGTGCAAATGTTATTTTACGCGGTGTGGGTCCGTTTTTCGTAAAAGCACGTTGTTTTCCGTGCTGTTTTCTGTATAATAAGAAATGAAAACACAAGCTGTGCAGCGGAAAATGCTGCGGCTTTGAAACGATAAATCAGACACGAAAAAGGAGAGCCTTATGAATTATACGGAAAACGTAATCGTGCCGGAGCGCACGCTTTTGGTCTCGCTGGACACAGGCGAGTATGACGCGGAGGAATCGCTGCGCGAACTGTGGGAGCTTGCAAAAAGCGGCGGCGCGGAGCCTATTGCGACGATGATGCAGAAGCGCCCCTCCCCGGAGACCGCGACGTGCGTAGGCAGCGGCATGGTGGAGGAAATTCGGAATTTCTGCGAGAACAACGAGATTGAGCTGATTATTTTTGACCGCGAGCTGACGCCGACGCAGATCCGCAACCTTGAAAATGCGACGGACGTGCGCGTTGTGGACCGCACGATGCTGATCCTCGATATTTTTGCGCAGCGTGCGCAGAGTCGCGCAGGTAAGGTGCAGGTGGAAGCGGCGCAGCTGAAATACCTTCTGCCGCGTTTGACCGGCAAAGGCACGGCGCTTTCGCGTCTCGGCGGCGGTATCGGCACGCGCGGCCCGGGCGAAACGAAGCTGGAGACCGACCGCCGACACATTCGCCGCAGAATTGAAGCGCTGCGCGAGCAGTTGAAGAAAATAGAAGTCGGCCGCCACGAGACGCAGCGCCGCCGCGAAAAGGACGGCACGGTGACGGTGGCGCTTGTCGGCTACACGAACGCGGGCAAATCGACCTTGATGAATCTCTTGACGCAAGCGGGCGTTTTGGCGGAGGATAAGCTTTTCGCGACGCTGGATCCCACGGCGCGCGCGTTGAAGCTGCCCGGCGGCAAGACCGTTATGCTCATCGATACGGTCGGCCTTGTGCGCCGCTTGCCACACCATTTGGTGGAGGCGTTCCGCTCTACGTTGGAGCAGGCTGCAACGGCGGACATCATTTTGAACGTGTGCGATGCTTCCAGCCCCGAAGCACGCACGCACTTGGACGTGACAAATGAAATTTTGCAGAGCCTCGGCTGCGGCGACCGCCCGGTTATCCCGGTGCTTAATAAATGGGATCTTGTGGGCGATGCGGACAGCGCTTTGCATTTGACGGGTGCGGTGCGCATCAGCGCGCTGAAAAACGAAGGCGTCCCGGCGCTTTTGCAGGCGATTGAAGATAACCTGCCGGTGAAGCCTGTGGACGTGACGGCGTTGCTGCCGTTTGCAAAGACGGGCATTGCGGCACAGCTGAGAAAAGCGGGCGCGCTCGTCTCCGAAGAATACGTGGCGGAAGGGCTCCTTATTCATGCCCGTGTGGAGCCGCGCGAAATGGCGCTGATAAAGCCCTATATCGTAGAAAACAATTCCGAAAGCGAAAATGTATAAAGCGGTGTATACAAATGTATAATATGCGCTTTATTCATTCAAAAATGCATACTTTTGAAGATTGAATTTTGAAAAATACACAAATATAAAGCCGAAAAACCCGCATGAAATCTGGAAATTTTGACAACCTTCAAAAAAGATGAATAAATATTCAAAAAAGGGTTGATTTTTCCAGAAAACGGTGTATAATAGTGACCGTTGAAACAAATAATTCTCCGCCGCACGATGACGGCGGTTTATGAAAAAAGGAAGGGTTACATCATGGCAAAGGCAAAGAAGGATATTAAAAAGGTCGTTCTGGCGTACTCCGGTGGTCTGGATACCTCCATCATCATCCCGTGGCTGAAGGAAAACTACAACAACTGCGAGGTCATCGCGGTTTCCGCCGACGTGGGTCAGGGCACGGAGCTTGACGGTCTGGAAGAAAAAGCACTGAAGACCGGTGCATCGAAGCTCTACATTGAAGACCTCAAGGAAGAATTCATTCAGGAATATGTTTATCCCACCGTACAGGCAGGTGCGGTCTACGAGAACAAGTACCTGCTCGGCACGTCCTTTGCCCGCCCGATCATCGCAAAGCGCATCGTTGAAATTGCCAAGGCCGAGGGCGCAGACGCCATCTGCCACGGCTGCACCGGCAAGGGCAACGATCAGGTTCGTTTCGAGCTGACCATTAAGGCGTTTGCTCCCGAAATGACCATCATCGCTCCGTGGAGAGAGTGGAGCATCAAATCGAGAGAAGAAGAAATCGAGTATGCGGAAGCACACAACATTCCGCTGAAGATCAACCGTGAAACCAACTACTCCAAGGATAAGAACATCTGGCATCTGTCCCATGAGGGTCTTGACCTTGAAGACCCGGCAAACGAGCCGCAGTACAACCACCCGGGCTTCCTTGAGCTCGGCGTTTCCCCGGAGCAGGCCCCGGATGAGCCCGCTTATGTGACAATCCACTTTGAAAAGGGCAAGCCGACCGCCATCAACGGCAAGGAAATGAACGGTGTGGAAGTTGTAACGACGCTCAATGAGCTCGGCGGCAAGAACGGCGTAGGCCTTGCGGATATCGTAGAGAACAGACTTGTCGGCATGAAGAGCCGCGGCGTTTATGAGACTCCGGGCGGTGCAATCCTTTACCACGCGCACAATAAGCTTGAAGAGCTGTGCCTGGACAGAGACACGTTCCACTACAAGCAGCAGATCGGTTTGAAGTTTGCAGAGCTTGTTTACTACGGCCAGTGGTTCACCCCGCTGCGCGAGGCGCTTTCCGCATTCGTAGATTCCACCCAGCAGACCGTTACCGGCGACGTCAAGCTGAAGCTTTATAAGGGCAACATCATTGATGCAGGTGTCACCTCTCCGTACAGCCTGTATGACCCGGAGATCGCAACGTTCGATGAGGATGAGGTCTACAATCAGGCGGATGCAAACGGCTTCATCAACCTGTTCGGCCTGCCGATCAAGGTTTATGCACACATGAAGGCAAAGACCGAAAATAAATAATCCAAAAGTAGATTTAGGGTAGGCATTCATCTGCCTGCCCTTTTCTGCCATAAACGGGAAGGAAAGATTCAGCCATGAAATTATGGAAAGGCCGCTTCCAGAAGGAGGCAGACCCGAAGACGAACGACTTTAACTCGTCTATTTCTATTGACAGCCGCATGTACAAAGAGGACATTGAGGGCAGCATTGCGCATGCCACAATGCTCGGCGCGGCGGGAATCATCAACAAAAGCGAAAGCGAAAAGATCTGCGCGGAGCTTGAGAAAATCGAAAAGGACATCGAGACGGGCGCTCTGCACATTGACCCCGATGCCGAAGATATTCACACGTTTATCGAGGGCGAGCTGACGGCGCGCATCGGCGACGCAGGCAAGAGATTACATACCGCACGCAGCCGCAACGATCAGGTTGCGCTGGATGTTCGTCTGACGCTGCGCAAGGAGTGCGCGGGGCTCATGGAACAGTTAAAAGAGCTCATTAACGTACTGTGCGACCAGGCGGAGGAATATGCCGACACCGTTATGCCGGGCTACACGCATTTGCAGCGCGCACAGCCCATCACGTTCGGGCATCATTTAATGGCGTATGCCGAAATGTTCCTGCGCGACATCGGCCGTATGCAGGACGCGTTAAAGCGTATGGACGTTTGCCCGCTCGGCTCCGGCGCTTTGGCCGGAACGACGTACCCGCTCGACCGTGATTTGACGGCGAAGCTGCTCGGCTTCTCCGGCGTGAGCCGCAACAGCCTCGACGGCGTTGCCGACCGCGATTTCTGCGCGGAAATCGCCGCGGCGATTTCGCTTGCGATGGTGCATCTTTCGAGATTTTCCGAGGAGATCATTCTTTGGTGCTCGTGGGAGTTTAAATTCATCGAGCTGGACGACGCGTTTTCCACCGGCTCCAGCATCATGCCGCAGAAGAAGAACCCGGATATTACGGAGCTTATCCGCGGCAAGAGCGGACGCGTGTTCGGCGACCTGATGGCGCTTTTGACCATGATGAAGGGTCTGCCGCTCGCGTACAACAAGGACATGCAGGAGGACAAGGAAGCCGTGTTTGACGCGGTGGATACCCTGCGCCTGTGCCTGACGCCGTTTATCCCGATGCTGAAAACAATGCGCGTTTTGAAAGAGAACATGCGCGCCGCAGCGGCAAAGGGCTTCATCAATGCAACGGATTGCGCGGATTATCTGGTGGCTTCAAAGGGCCTGCCGTTCCGCGATGCGTATAAGATTACGGGCGAGCTTGTCGCCTTGTGCATCGAGCGCGGCCTGACGCTGGAGACGCTGCCGATCGACGAATACAAAAAGGTCTGTAATGCGTTCGACGAGGGCGTGTACGAGGCCATCAACCTTGAAAAATGCGTGCGCGACCGCAAGGTCAAGGGTGCGCCGTGCCCGGAAAACGTCCGCGCGGCGGCAAAAGAAGTGCGCACGATCGTAAACGGGCTATAAATTCAATTTTACCTTTGTTGGGGGTATCGAAATGGAAAAGATTAAGGTCGGCGTCGTGGGCGCCACCGGTTATGCGGGCGCGGAGATCTGCCGCCTGATTGCGGGGCATCCCGCAGCGGAGCTTGCGGCCATCAGCTCTGTAAGCTTTGAGGGACAGGCTTTGTCGGACGTTTACCCGGCATACCGCGAAATGTGCGACCTCATCTGCACCACGCAGGAAGCGGTTGTGGAAAAAAGCGATGTCATCTTTGCCGCTTTGCCGCACGGCCTTTCGCAGGAGCTTGCTGCGGAGTGTGACAAAAAAGGCAAGGCGTTCATCGACCTCGGCGCGGACTTCCGCTTAAAGAGCGAGGAAGAATACACCGAGTGGTACGGCGGCACATTTACGGATAAGGCGCTGCACGAAAAAGCCGTGTACGGTCTGCCGGAGCTGTTCCGCGAGGAAATTAAAAAGACGAAGCTCGTTGCAAACCCGGGCTGCTACACCACGGCGGTGCCGCTTGCACTCGTGCCGGCGCTGGAAAAGGGCTATATCGAGACGACCGGCATCATCGCAAATTGCGCGTCCGGCGTGACCGGCGCGGGCAGAAAGCCGGCGCAGAACAGCCACTACCCGGAGCTGAATGAGGGTATGTCCGCGTATAAAGTCGCGTGCCACCGCCATACGCCGGAAATCGAGCAGACGCTTTCCAAAATTTCGGGTGAGAAAATGCACATCACGTTCGTGCCGCATCTGCTGCCGGTGAACCGCGGCATTTTAGCGACATGCTATGCAAAACTCAAGCCGAGCGTTACGGAGGAAATGCTTCGCGCGGCGTATGAGGAAAGATACGGCAAAGAGCCGTTTGTGCGGTTGCTGCCAAAGGGCAAGAGCGCCGATATTCACAACATCAAGTACACGAATTTCTGTGACGTGTCCATCTTTACGGACCCGCGCACCGGCACGTTCATCGCCATCAGCGCTATCGATAACATGGTGAAGGGCGCGGCAGGGCAGGCCATTCAGAACATGAACATTCTGTTCGGTCTGGACGAGACCTGCGGCTTAAAGCTCGTTCCGCCGGCATTCTAAAAGAGTACGAAATTAAGGAAAAGCGATTTTTATATAAGGAGCAATTCAGTATGCAGTTTATCGAAGGCGGCGTCACCGCGGCCAAGGGCTTTTTAGCCGGCGGCATCCACTGCGGCATCCGCAAAAATAAGTCCAAAGCCGATCTGGCTATGATTTTCAGCAAAACACCGTGTGCGGCGGCAGGCGTTTACACGCAGAACCTTGTAAAGGGTGCGCCGATTCTTGTCACGCGCAAAAATATCGCGGACGGCCGCGCACAGGCGGTCATCTGCAACAGCGGCAACGCCAACACCTGCAACGCAGACGGCGAAAAGAAAGCGTGGCGCATGTGCGAAATCGCGGGCGAAGCGCTCGGCATTGACCCGCACGATGTCATCGTCGCGTCTACGGGCGTTATCGGGCAGATTTTGCCGATCGCACCGATTGAGAATGCAGCCCCGGCGTTGGCGGCACTGCTGAACGAAAACGGCTCCAACATGGCGGCAAAGGCCATCATGACGACCGACACCATCGAAAAAGAGTGCGCCGTAAAGATTACGCTCGGCGACAAAGAAGTGTGCATCGGCGGCATCTCCAAGGGCTCCGGCATGATCCACCCGAACATGGCGACGATGCTGTGCTTTGTCACGACGGACTGCGCCATTTCCGTGCCGATGCTGCAAAAGGCCATTAAGGCGGCGGCAGACACCACATTCAACATGATCAGCGTGGACGGCGATACCTCCACGAACGACACGCTTGCCATTATGGCGAACGGCGAGGCGGAAAACGAGGAGATCACCGAAGAAAACGAAGCGTACAAGACGTTTCTTGAGGCGCTGACGGCGATTTGCAGAAAGCTTTCCATGATGATGGCGGGCGACGGCGAGGGCGCAACGAAGCTGCTCATCTGCAAGACGACCGGCGCGAAGGACTGGGAGACGGCGAAGACGGTTGCAAAGTCCGTCATCTGCTCCTCTCTGCTCAAAGCTGCCATGTTCGGCGAAGACGCCAACTGGGGCCGCGTGCTGTGCGCCATCGGTTATGCCGGCGCGGATATCGACATCAACAAGGTGGACGTGTCCTTTAAGAGCGCGTACGGGCAGATAGATGTCTGCGTGAACGGTGCGGGCATCAACTTCAGCGAGGAAGAAGCCGCAAAGGTGCTGCATGAAAAGGAAATTACCATTTTGGTGGAGCTCAACAGCGGCGACGCGGAGGCGGAAGCCTTCGGCTGCGACCTCACCTATGACTATGTGAAAATCAACGGAGATTACAGAACATGAGTGAAGAAAAGAAGATCGGCATCTCGAACAGCGACCGCGCCCATGTGCTCGTGCAGGCGATGCCGTATATCAAAAAGTGGGCGGGCGAGACCATCGTCGTCAAATACGGCGGCAATGCTATGATTAACCCGGAGCTGAAAGAAGCCGTGATGAACGATATTGTGCTGATGCAGCTCGTCGGCGTGAATGTCGTGCTGGTGCACGGCGGCGGCCCGGAGATCAGCGGCATGCTGAAAAAGATCGGCAAGGAAAGCCGCTTTGTCGGCGGTATGCGCTACACCGACGCGGAGACGATGGACATTGTGCAGCAGGTGCTGGCAGGCAAAGTCAATAAAGACCTCGTACAGCTTTTGGAAAACACCGGCGGCAAGGCGGTCGGCCTGTGCGGCCTTGACGGTTCCATGCTGAAGGCGAATAAGCTGCCCGCAGCCGAAGACCTCGGCTTTGTGGGCGAGATCCGCGAAGTGAACACGAAGATTGTTGAAGATGCCATTGCTTCCGGCTACACACCCGTTATCTCTACGGTGGCGGCAGGCTACCACGGTGAGGTGTACAACATCAACGCCGATGTGGCGGCGGCGCGCATTGCGGCGGAGCTCGGCGCGCGCAAGCTCATTTTGATGACCGATATTGTCGGTCTGCTGCGGGATAAGGACGATGAAAACACGCTTATCCCGGTCGTAAACGTCAGCGACGTGCCGAAGCTGAAGCGCGACGGCATCATCAGCGGCGGCATGATTCCGAAGATTGACTGCTGCGTGGAGGCTGTGCGCCGCGGCGTAGAGCGCGCGCATATCATCGACGGCAGAACGCCGCACTCCATTCTGGTCGAGCTCTTCACCGATGAAGGCATCGGCACGATGTTCTATTAAGAGGGAAAAACCGCGCCCGTACCCGTGAACGAAAACAGCGAATGGGAGAAGCACTGGGGTTCGTCGGCGATAGTATCGGTGTGGAAGACAAGTACGGATATGTTTTCAACAGGATACAGACGATATTGTGGAAACAAAGGGAATTTTGAATATGAGTTTTGAAGCAATTAAAAAGCAGGAACAGGAGTATATCCTCCATTCCTACGGCCGTGTGGACGTGGCGCTCAGCCACGGCAAAAACGCCGAGGCTTGGGACGTGGAGGGCAAGCATTACTACGATTTCACCTCCGGCATCGGCGTAAATGCGCTGGGCTATTGCGACGAGGGCTGGGTGAAGGCCGTCACCGAACAGGCGGGCAAAATTCAGCACATGTCGAACTATTATTACTGTGATAAAAACACACAGCTTGCGAAACTGCTTGCAAAAAACAGCGGCCTTTGCCGTTCGTTCTTCTGCAACAGCGGCGCGGAAGCGAACGAGTGCGCCATTAAAATTGCCCGTAAATACGGCGAAAAGAAGCACGCGTATAAGATCGTCACGCTGGAAAATTCTTTTCACGGCAGAACGCTCACCACATTGGCGGCAACGGGTCAGGACGGCTTTCATCGGCTTTTCACCCCGCTGACCGAGGGCTTTGTGTACGCCAAGGGCAACGACGTGGAAGACCTGAAAGCGAAGCTCTCTGACCCCGAGGTCTGCGCCGTGCTGCTCGAGAGCGTGCAGGGCGAAGGCGGTGTGGTGCCGATGGAGGAAGACTATTTAAAGGCCGTGCGTGCACTGTGCACGGAGCGTGACGTGCTGATGATGCTTGACGAAGTGCAGACGGGCATCGGCCGCACGGGCTACTTCTTCAGCTATCAGCGCGCAGGCATTCTGCCGGACGTTGTAACGGCGGCGAAGGGGCTTGGCGGCGGCTTGCCGATCGGCGTATGCATCGCGGGCGAGAAAGTAAAGGACAGCTTTGCCCCCGGCATGAACGGCTCCACGTTCGGTGCAAACCCCGTGGTGTGCGCCGGTGCGGTGGAGGTCGTTTCCCGCGTATCCAAGCCGGAATTCTTAAAAAAAGTGCAGGAAAAAGGTGAGTATTTCAAAGAGCGGCTGCTTAAAATGCCGAACGTCGAGTTTGTGCGCGGCCGCGGCATGATGATCGGCGTGAAAGTGAAGGACAAGGACGCCCATGATGTGCTGAATGCTTGCGCGAAAGCGGGTCTGCTCATTTTGACGGCGAAAGACCTTGTGCGCTTTCTGCCGCCGCTCACCATCACAAAAGAAGAGATCGATGCCGGTCTCGCGATTTTTGCGGAACAGATTAAATAAACGGAGGAAATTCCCATGAAACATTTATTAAAACTGCTCGATCTCTCCAAAGAGGAGATCATCGACATTCTGAACCTTGCTGACCAGCTTAAGTATGAGACAAAGCACGGCATTGAGCACCACCACTTAAAGGGCAAGTGCCTTGCCATGATTTTTGAGAAGTCTTCCACCAGAACGCGCGTTTCGTTTGAAGTGGGCATCAATCAACTCGGCGGCTATGCCGTTGTGCTCGCGGGCGAAGGCTCGCAGATCGGTCGCGGCGAGCCGGTGCAGGACACCGCACGCGTGCTTTCCCGCTATGTGGACGGCATCATGATCCGCACCTTCGAACAGAAGGAGGTCGAAGACCTCGCAAAGTACGGCTCCGTGCCGGTCATCAACGGTTTGACGGATTTCTGCCACCCGTGCCAGATCTTAGCCGACCTCATGACGATCCGCGAATATAAGGGCTCGTTCGACGGTCTGAAGATGTGCTTCATCGGCGACGGCAACAACATGATGAACTCCCTCATCGTCGGCGGCCTGAAGGTTGGCATGGAAGTTGCTGTGGCTTGCCCGGAGGGCTACCGCCCGCCGCAGGAGATTCTCGATTTTGCAGCCGGCTATGACGGCTTCACGCTGACGGATGACCCGATGGTTGCCGCGAAGGATGCAGATGTCGTTATCACCGACGTGTGGACATCTATGGGTCAGGAAGAAGAGCGCGCAGCACGCGAAAAGGCGTTTGCAGGCTATTGCATCGATGAGAAGATCATGGGCGTTGCAAAGAGCGATGCCATTGTACAGCACTGTCTGCCGGCACACCGCGGCGAGGAGATTACCGAAGAGGTGTTCGAGGCGAACGCAGGCCCAATCTTCGATGAAGCGGAGAACCGCCTGCATGCACAAAAGGCCGTTATGGTCACGTTAATGAAAGATTGATTGTACAAAACGCTGTGTTTTCGCACGGCGTTTTGTATTTGCCTTTTGAGAAATTATGCGATATAATTAAAAACAGAAATATCGCGCACGATATGTGCGTGAAATAACCGTTTCAGCCATTACGCGCAAAGCGATTGCGTGTTGTATATTTATGCAGACGCAAATGCGCCGGAGAGGAGACAGCTTATGCTCAGAGAACAGTTGTGGTTTGATTTTTGTGACGATTTGCCCATTGAGATCGAGCAGAGGATTGACGAGGGCATTTTGGAAGCGGAACGCTTTAAAGAGCGTGCCGAGCAGGTAAAGGAAATGCCGCGCGGCGCGGCACGTACCGCCGCAGGCGCAGAGCTTTTAGAGCAGCTTTGTGCGCTTGAAAACCCGCAGGACAAAGACGAGCCGTCCGACCTTCCGGGCATCAAGGCGGCATCTGTCGGTGAGCCGAAAGAGAAAGCCGAAGCGGATTGCGACAAAATCTACGGCGCGTGGCTCGGCCGCTGTGCGGGTTGCCTGTTGGGTCAGCCGGTAGAGGGCTGGCGGCGTGCACGCATCAACGGGCTTTTGAAAGAGACCGGCAACCTGCCGCTGCAAAACTACATTTCGTCCGATATCGGGCCTGTTCTGCGCGAAAAATACAACGTGCGCGACGACGGACACGCCTACGGCGCGGAAAAAACCGGGTGGATCAACAACGTCTCTTACATGCCGGAGGACGATGACACGAACTACACGCTCATCGCGTTAAAGCTCGTCGAGCAGTACGGGCGTGATTTCACACCTGATGACGCGGCGGAAAACTGGCTGATGAACCTGCCGCTTTTACACCTGTGCACGGCGGAGCGCGTGGCATATATCAACCTCGCACAATCCGTTTTCCCTCCGGAATCGGCGTTGTACCGCAACCCGTACAGGGAGTGGATCGGCGCACAGATCAGGGGCGATCTGTTCGGCTATATTTGCCCCGGCGATATGGAAACGGCGGCGGAAATGGCATGGCGCGATGCGTCCATCTCTCACGTGAAAAACGGCATCTACGGCGAAATGTGGATCGCCTCGATGCTTGCGAAAGCGGCGGTTAACGACGACATGCCGACCATCATTCGCTCCGGCATGAAGCAGATCCCGAAAAAGAGTCGTCTTTATGAAGAGCTTGCGGAAATTTTGAGCCGCTTTGAAAGCGGCGACACCGCTGAGGAGACGAAAGCATATATCCTCGGCAAGTACGATGAAAATAATCAGCACCACTGGTGTCACACCGTCTCGAATGCGGCAATCGTCGCGATGGGCTTATTGTGGGGCAAGAAGGACTTCACCTACACGATGGAGCTGTGCCTGACGATGGGCTTTGACACGGACTGCAACTGCGCCACGGCGGGCTCTGTGCTTGGTATGGTACTGGGTGCACAGCTTTTGCCGGAGGTCTGGACGGCGCCGCTCAACGACCGTGTGCTTTCCGGCGTGGACGGCTTCGGACTCGTGCATATTTCGGACATGGCAGCGCGTACACAGGCGCTCGCCGAGTAAAAAATAATAAGTTTTTTGCGGGCACACGGCTTTTTGGCGGTGTGTCCGCTTTTTATACGGAAAACCCGCGTGCCGTTCACAATTTTTTCGAAATTTTCGGCTATTCAAAAGGGCTGAGATATGATATACTATAAGGCAGTATGGGCTTTTCTGCCCTTTGGTTTTGAAAGGAAAAACGGCATGATCGTTCTCGGCATCGACCCCGGCTACGCCATTGTCGGCTACGGCGTGGTGGAAATGAAAAATAACCGTTACCGCACGTTGGAGCACGGCGCGGTGACAACCAAAGCGGGCACGGATTTCAACCGCCGTTTGGAGATCATTTACGACGGCATCGCGCAGGTTTTGGCGCAGTATCACCCGGATGCAATCTCCGTGGAAAAGCTCTATTTTTCAAACAATAAAACGACCGGCATCGGTGTGGCGGAAGCCCGTGGCGTCATTTTGCTTGCGGCGCAGAAGGCCCGCGTGCCTGTTTTTGAATACACCCCCGTGCAGGTGAAATTGGCCGTTACGGGATACGGCAAGGCCTTAAAGCCGCAGGTGATGGAAATGACCCGCCGACTTTTGTGCCTGCGCGAGGTGCCGAAGCCGGACGACACGGCGGACGCGCTCGCCATTGCCATTTGCCACTGCCATGCCTCCGGCACGGCGCTGCGGCAGTTTTTGAGGTAACGCCGTCTATCTGGACAGAGAGTACAGAGGGTATAGAAAGGACAAAAGCGATGTTTTACAGTCTTACCGGGAAACTTGTACACATGGAGCCGGGCGTTGTCGCTATTGAATGCGGTGGCGTGGCGTTTAAGTGCTTCACTTCCATGAACACGCAGAAAAACATGCCGCGCATCGGTGAAACGGCTACGGTCTATACGCATTTAAACGTGCGCGAGGACGCGCTTGATTTATACGGCTTCTCTACAAAAAGCGAGCTGAACTGCTATAAGATGCTGACGACCATCAGCGGCGTGGGCCCGAAGGCGGCGCTCTCCATTTTATCCGAAATGACCCCGGAGGGCGTTGCCATGGCGGCGGCCTCCGGCGACAGCAAGAAGTTCACAAAGGCGAGCGGCGTGGGCCCGAAGCTTGCACAGCGCATCGTGCTGGAATTGAAAGACCGCGTGAAGAAAATGGGCTTTACGGGCGGCACGCTGGAACTGACCGGTACGGACGACGCGGGCATTGTTTCCGCGTCTCAGAACGCCGAGCAGGCCGTGCAGGCGCTTATTGTGCTCGGTTATACACAGTCCGAGGCCGCGCAGGCCGTGGCGAAGCTGGACGGCTCCCTCTCTACGGAAGAACTTATTCGCGGCGCTTTAAAGAGTATGGCAAGCCGCTTTTAATACACGCTGAAAGGAGAGTGCTTTTCGCGTGACGTTTGACAGAGACAACGAAATGGATTTTGAAAACCGCGTCATTGCGCCGGAGTATGTGCCGGAGGACGCGGAGGTGGAAAACCCGCTGCGCCCGCGTACCTTTGCGGACTATGTGGGCCAGGAAAAAGTAAAAGAAAACTTAGAGGTGTTCATTCAGGCGGCAAAGCAGAGAAAAGAATCGCTTGACCACGTTTTGCTCTACGGCCCGCCGGGTCTCGGCAAAACGACGCTTGCGGGCATCATTGCAAACGAGCTCGGTGTCAATCTGCGCATCACGAGCGGTCCGGCTATCGAAAAGCCGGGCGACCTCGCCGCATTATTGACGAATCTGAACCCCGGCGACGTGCTGTTCATCGATGAAATTCACCGTCTGCCGCGCAGTGTAGAGGAAATTTTGTACCCCGCCATGGAGGACTTTGCGCTCGACATTATTACAGGCAAGGGGCAAATGGCGGCGTCCTATCATCTGCCGCTGCCGCGCTTTACGCTTGTCGGTGCAACGACAAGAGCCGGTCAGCTTTCTGCGCCGCTGCGCGACCGTTTCGGCGTGGTGCTGCGTTTGGAGCTCTACGAACCGAAGGAGCTTGCGAAAATCGTCACCCGCAGCGCCGGCATTTTAGGTATTGACATTGAAGCGGACGGTGCGCTGGAGATTGCCTCGCGCTCGCGTGGTACGCCGCGTATCGCAAACCGCATGTTAAAGCGCGTGCGCGACTTTGCGCAGATCATGAGCGACGGCGTCATCACATACAGCACGGCGAAGATTGCGCTTGACCGCCTCGAGATTGACGAGCTTGGGCTCGATTCCGGCGACAGACGCATGCTGAACGCGATTATCCAGTATTATAACGGCGGCCCCGTGGGTGTGGAAACGCTGGCGGCGGCCATTGGCGAGGAAGCCGTGACGATCGAAGACGTTGTGGAGCCGTATCTGATGCAAATCGGTTTTTTGCAGCGTACCCCGCGCGGCCGCTGTGCCACACGCGCGGCTTACTTGCACCTCGGACTTACGCCGCCGGGAACCGTTGCGGACGATAACCCGAGATTCGACGTATGACACTCTTTTGGGAACGCATGCAATCGGCATGCGGGGGAACAGGTTGAAAAGAATCAAAAAAGTCACCCCTTAAAATTTTTGATATAAAAAGGAGCATACGATTATGGGAAGATTATTCGGTACAGACGGTGTTCGCGGTGTCGCGAACCATGACCTCACCTGCGAGCTTGCAATGAAGCTTGGCCGTGCGGCCGCTGCCGTGCTCATCAACAAATCGAACCGCCACCCGCGCGTCATCATCGGCAAGGATACCCGCCTTTCGAGCGACATGCTGGAAAACGCCATGGCGGCCGGCTTGTGCAGCGTAGGCGCATCGGTCGTTCTGCTGGGCGTTGTGCCCACCCCGGCTGTGGCGTACCTTGTGGAAAAATACAAGGCAGACGCCGGTGTGATGATCTCTGCATCACACAACTCTTACGAGTATAACGGCATTAAAATTTTCAGCGGCGACGGCTACAAGCTGCCGGACGACCTTGAGGAGCGCATTGAGTCTCTGATCCTCGGCGAAGCGGCTCTGCCGCCGCTGCCCGCAGACAGCGACCTCGGCACGGTGTCGTATGCGCCGAACGCGCTGCGCGATTACATCGATCACGTGAAGTCCACGGTGCACTTCTCACTGACGGGCCTTGAAATCGCGCTCGACTGCGCGAACGGCTCCTCCGCGATGACGGCGGAAACACTGTTTACGGAGCTCGGTGCCAAGGTGCACATGCTGCATGATGAGCCGAACGGCACGAACATCAACGATAACTGCGGTTCCACCCACATGGAATCGCTCGTGGAATATGTGAAGACGCATAAGGTCGACGCGGGCATCGCGTTTGACGGCGACGCCGACCGCTGCCTTGCCGTGGACGAAAACGGCGAAGTCATCGACGGCGACTTCATCATGGCAATCTGCGGCCTCGATATGAAGAGCCGCGGTAAGCTGAATAAGGACTGCATCGTCGGCACCATCATGACGAACCTCGGCTTTGTAAAGTGCTGCGAAGCAAACGGCATCCACTTTGAAGCGACGAAGGTCGGCGATCGTTACGTGCTGGAAGAAATGCTGCTTGAAAACTACAGCTTTGGCGGCGAGCAGAGCGGCCACGTCATTTTCCGCGATTTCGCAACGACCGGCGACGGCCAGCTGACGGCAGCGCAGCTTTTGAGCATCTTAAAGCAGCGCGAAGCAAAGCTTTCTTCCCTCAAGACCGTCATGGAGCGCTACCCGCAGACGATGGTGAATATCAAGGTCTCGCCGGAGGGCAAGCTGGCGTTCCACACCGACCCGAAGGTGAAGAAGGCTATTCAGCAGGCAACCGCAACGCTGAACGGCGAAGGCCGCGTCATTGTGCGCCCGTCCGGCACAGAGCCGCTGCTGCGCGTCATGGTGGAAGGCAGAGATTTGACGCTGATTGAAAAGCTTGCAAACGATATTTCTGAAGTGATTAAGGAAGAATTGGTCTGATGAGAGCTGCAAACTGGAAAGACTATGAATTGATTGATACCGGCTCCGGCGAGCGGTTGGAGCGGTGGGGAGACATTCTCCTCATCCGCCCCGATCCGCAGATCATCTGGAAGTCGGAGAAAAAAGATCCCCGTTGGCGTTCCGCTCACGCGCGCTATAAACGCTCCTCTACGGGCGGCGGCAAATGGGAGGTTTATAAAAAGCTGCCGGACGTGTGGAAAATCACGCGCGGCGACCTCACGTTCCGCTTAAAGCCCATGGGCTTTAAGCACACGGGCGTTTTCCCGGAGCAGGCCGTGAACTGGGATTACACCGCGGCGCGCATCCGTGCGGCAAAGGAGAAAAATCCCGAGCGCGAAATTAAAATTCTAAATTTATTCGGCTATACCGGCGCGGCGACGCTCGCGTGTATGGAAGCGGGCGCGACGGTCACGCACGTAGATGCCTCCAAGGGCATGGTGCAGTGGGCGCGCGAAAACGCAGCGGCATCGAATTTGGCAGAGCGCCCGGTGCGCTGGCTCGTCGATGACTGTGTGAAGTTTGTGCAGCGCGAAATTCGCCGCGGCAACCATTATGACGGCATCATCATGGACCCGCCGTCCTACGGACGCGGCCCCGGCGGCGAGGTGTGGAAGCTTGAGGAACAGCTTTACGGTCTTGTTGAAATGTGCGTGCCGGTCTTGACGGACGATCCGCTGTTCTTTATTTTGAATTCGTACACAACGGGACTTTCTCCGTCCGTTATGGCGTATCTGCTCGGCGTTTTGCTGCGCCCGAAGTTCGGCGGCTATGTTTCCGCCGATGAAATCGGCTTGCCGGTGACGGAAACGGGGCTTGTTCTGCCCTGCGGCAGCACGGCAATCTGGTCGGGCGAGCCGGTATAACGGGACTTTTTTGAAACGGAAGGGATAAAATGGCGTTTATTGAGTGCAGAGACCTGCATTTTTCATACAGCGGAGAGAGCGGCGAGGTCCTGCACGGCGTCGATCTCGACATTGAAAAGGGTTCGTTTGTGGCGCTGCTCGGCCACAACGGCTGCGGTAAATCCACCATGGCGAAGCTGTTTAACGGTATGCTGGTGCCGACTTCCGGCACCGTGACGGTGGACGGCATCGATACCGCCGTGGAGGAAACGCAGCTTGACGTGCGCCGCCGCGTGGGCCTTGTGCAGCAGAACCCGGATAACCAGCTTGTCGCGGGTATTGTTGAGGAAGACGTGGCATTCGGCCCGGAAAACCTCGGTATTGAGCCCGCAGAAATCCGCCGCCGTGTCGATGCGGCACTGAAAGCGGTCAACATGTACGAGTACCGCGACCATGCGCCGCATAAGCTCTCCGGCGGTCAGAAGCAGCGCGTCGCGATTGCGGGTGTTATCGCGATGGAGACCATGTGCGTTGTGCTTGATGAGCCGACCGCCATGCTGGACCCGCGCGGCCGACAGGAGGTTATGGATACTATTCGGTATCTGAACCGCGAAAAGGGTATCACCGTCATTCTCATCACGCACTACATGGACGAGGCCGTGCAGGCCGACCGCGTGGTGGTGATGGACGGCGGCAACATTCTGACGGACGGCAACCCGCGCACGGTGTTCGCGCAGGTGGAGCTTTTGAAGCGCCACAAGCTCGACGTGCCGCAGGCAACGGAGCTTATTTACCGCTTAAACGCCGCCGGGTGCAGCATTTACGGCACGCCGCTCGATGAAGACGAGTGCGTAAAAGCAATTGCGGAGTATTTAAAATTGGGATAAGAATATAAAAGGGATTTTGTTTTTTGTGCGGGGCAAGAACCGAAAGGACCTGCACCCGGCAGAGGAAACGAGGAAAATCGATGGCAATTTTGGAAACCAAAAATCTCACATATACCTACGGCGCCGGCACGCCGTTTGAAAAAACGGCAGTGGAAAACGTGAATCTTTCCGTAGAAAAGGGCGCGTTCGTCGGCGTGATCGGGCATACGGGCAGCGGTAAATCCACGCTGATCCAGATGCTCAACGGCCTCATCCGCCCCACAAGCGGGCAGGTGCTTTTAAACGGCGAGGACATTTGGGCAAAGCCGAAGGAAATTCGCCGCGTGCGTTTTCAGGTGGGCATGGTGTTCCAGTACCCGGAATACCAGCTGTTTGAAGAGACCGTCATCAAAGACATCATGTTTGGCCCGAAAAACATGGGGCTTTCCGATGAAGAAGCACTGAAGCGCGCTAAAGAAGCGGCACACTTTACAGACTTAAAGCCCGAGCTTTTGGAGAAATCTCCGTTTGAGCTTTCGGGCGGCGAAAAGCGTCGTGCAGCCATTGCGGGCGTCATCGCCATGGACCCGGAGGTGCTCATTTTGGATGAGCCCGCCGCCGGTCTTGACCCGAAGGGCAGAGATGTTATCTTAGCGCAGATCTCCGAATATCACCGCCAGCGCGGCAACACCATTTTGCTTGTTTCCCACAGTATGGAGGACATCGGCCGCGTGGCAGACCGCGTGCTTGTGATGAACAACGCCCATGCCGAAATGTACGACGAGACCCGCGCCGTGTTCTCGCGCGGCGAGCTTTTGGAGCCGATGGGTCTGCGCCTGCCGCAGATCACGTCCATCATGCGCCGTCTGCGCAAAATGGGCCTGCCGGTCAGCGAGACGGTTTTAAATGTAGACGAAGCCGTCATGGAGCTTTTGCCGCTCCTCAAAAAAAGGAAAGAGGAGGACAAAAACCATGCTATCTGATGTCACCATGGGGCAGTTTTTCCCCGGCAAGTCCGTCATGCACCGGCTCGATCCGCGCATTAAAATGTGCCTGACCGTGTATTTCATCGTGCTCATTTTCTGCTCGAAGAATTTTGTCACGCTCGGCGCGACGATTCTTATGAGCCTGCTTGGCGTGGTGCTTTCCAAAGTGCCGCTGAAGCTCTATTTAAAAAGCATGAAGCCTATTTTGTTCATCGTGGTGTTCACCGGCGTATTGAATTTGTTTTACGGCACCGGCGACCCGATCTTCACGCTCGGGTTCATTCACATTACGCGAAACGGCATCGTGAACAGCATCATGATCGCCGTGCGCATCGTGGTGCTCATCCTCATCAGCTCTATTCTGACGTTCACAACGTCCCCGACGCAGTTGACAGACGCCATTGAGCGCCTGCTAAAGCCGCTGGCGCTGCTGCATGTGCCGGTGCATGAATTCGCAATGATGATGACGATCGCGCTGCGCTTTGTGCCGACGCTCCTCGAAGAGACCGAGAAGATCATGGCGGCGCAGAAGGCCCGCGGTGCAGATATGGAAAGCGGCGGCCTGATGCAGCGCATCAAGGCGCTGATCCCGGTGCTTATTCCGCTGTTTGTTTCCGCGTTTCGCCGCGCGTTCGACCTTGCAACAGCCATGGAAAGCCGCTGCTACCACGGCGGCGAGGGGCGCACGAAAATGAAGGTGCTGCACCTTTCAAAAGTAGATTACATCACGCTTATCGTGTGCGTTTTGTACCTTGCGGCGTTCATCACAGCGAACATTTTGCTGCCCGCCGCCATTGTGCGATAAAATTGAGGAGAAGCTATGGAACGAAACCTGCTGCTGAAAATTCAATATGACGGCAGCGCGTACCACGGCTGGCAGGTGCAGGAAAACGCCCGCAGTGTGCAGGGTGTGTTTCAGGAGGCGTTAAAGCAGGTTTTGCATACGCAGCCGGACATCAAAGCGTGCAGCCGTACGGATACCGGCGTGCACGCGCGGGAATTCTGCCTGAGCATGAAGCTTTCGCACAATATCCCGCCGGAGCGCCTTTTGGGCGCACTCAATCATTTTCTGCCGCCGGACATTGCTGTTCTTTCCTGCGAAGAAGTGCCGCTTGATTTTCACGCACGGTACTCCTGCTGTGGAAAACGGTATGTGTATGAAATCTGGAACAACCCCATTCGCAGCCCGTTTCTGCATGGGCGCGCGCTGCACTACTACCACCACATCGATGAAAAAAAGCTGAACGAAGCCGCGCAACACTTTTTGGGTGCGCACGATTTCACTTCATTCTGTACACTCGATAACCGTGACATGGGGGACTTTACCCGCACGGTTACGGAAAGCTCCGTCACGCGCGAGGGCGACATGGTGCGCTTTACCGTGGCGGCGGACGGGTTCCTTTACAACATGGTGCGCATCATGACGGGCACTTTGCTCGCCGTGCAGCAGGGGCGCTTTGTCCCCGAGGACATCCCGAAGATCATCGAGGGGAAAAACCGCAAGCTTGCGGGGCCGACCGCCCCGGCGTGTGGTCTGTATTTAGAAAAGGTTTTTTACGAACCGCAGGTTTAAGAAAACAGATACGTTGTTTTGAAAAAACAACGTATCTGTGGGCTTGTGTTCAGAAAAAGTGTTTTATGAATCGCAAATGTAAAATCTGCGGTTCGGTTGGATAAATGTTCTGTATTCCGATTTTTATAACGCGGAATAAGGGAGAAAAGTATGGCAAGAAAAAAGCATGAAGCGGAAAAAAAGCACACGCTGCGCAAAAAAGAAGCACTGCCTGTGCAGGATATGCCGGATGAAACGGAACACCCCGCGCTTTCGGAAAAGAAAAAACCGCGCGTATCGAAGCTTTTGTACCGCATCATTGCGGCGCTGCTCATCGCGGTAGTGCTGCTTATCATTTTGGAAAATAAAGATAATTTAACGCCGGAAAACATCGGCAACTGGATCCGCACAAAGGCAGTCGGCTTCGGCTTTGGCGACGGCTATCCGGCGGAGCTGACCGGCAGCACAGCGCTTGTGGGTAATTTCGGCGCGGCTGACGGCAATTTGTACGTTGTGAGCGACACGGCGCTGACGGTTCTGAACGGCTCCGCAAAGGAGATGTTCTCCGCGCGCCACAGCTACAACGACCCCGCGGTCTCCGAAGCGAGCGGACGCTACCTTTTGTATAATGCCGGCGGCACGGGTTACCGTGTGGAGACGTCCTCCGGCACGGAGATTTCCGGCACGAGCGACAGCAGTATCACGACCGGCGTCATTTGCGATTCCGGCAAATTTGCGCTGGCGGTGCAGCCCTCGGACTACGCCTCCGAGCTGCGCGTATATAACAAAAACGGCAGCTTGCAGTATAAATACAGCTTTGCGGATTCCTATATTACGGCGGTGGCACTGAATACGGACGGCACAAGAGCCGCGGTGGCAAGCACCATCACACACGCAGGTACGCTCATTTCGCGCATTACGGTGCTGGATATGTCCGAAACGGAACCGATAGCGGAGTACGAAAGCGACGGCAACCTGATTTTTGCCGTGCAGTGGAACCGCAGCGGCCGCGTGACGGCCATCGGCGACACGGAAACGCTCGTCAGCGATACGAGCTATAACTTTACGCCGTATGCGTATGACGGCCGCACCGTGACGGCCTACACGCTCATCCCTTCGGGCGCGGTGGTCTCCGTTTCCAACTATGCTTACGGCGGCGACAGCACGCTGCTCATTTTCCGTGACAGCGCAGAGCCTGTGGAAAGCGACCTTTCCGGCCGCGCCGTGTGGCTTTCCGCAGCGGGCAATAAGGTGGCGGCGCTGCTTTCAAGCTCCGTTGTGTCTACGGACCTCACGACCGGGCGGCAGGAAGCCGCCTGCAATGTGCCGGCCGATACAAAAAGCATCGCCATGGCGGACGAAAGCACCGTGTATCTGCTCGGCGTGCGCGAGATTCGGAAAGAAAATCTTAAGGTGATCGAGGCCGATAATACATTGTCGCAAACAGAGTAATGTGGTATAATCACTGTATCGCACAAGGCGCGCGGCAGGCGTGCTGGAAAAAGGAGAGTGTTTTTATTGGGATGGATATTTGACATTGCCGTTGTGGTGCTTGTCATCATCGCGGCTGTCATCGGTGCAAAAAAGGGATTTTTCAGAGCATGCTTTGATTTCTGCGGCGCGCTCATCGCGATGATTGCGGCGGGGCTTTTGAGCAGTCCTGTTGCAGAGTGGATCTTTACAACGTTCTTTCGCCCCTCGCTTGTGGAGAAGATCTCTGCGGCGGTCATGGGGCTTGGCGCGGGCGAAGCCGTGAACACCGTTTTCGATGCCTTCCCGGAGCTTATCCAGCGCGCGCTCGAGGCTGCCGGCATCACGCAGGGCAGTATCATGGCGCAGGTGCAGGATAAGACGGACAGCATCGCAGAGGCCATTACGGATGCACTCAGCCCCATGCTCATCAACGTCATCGGCGTGTTCGTCATGCTGGTGCTATTCGTATTGTTCATCGTGGTACTGAGAGGCGTTGCAACGCTTTTAACGGGCATTTTCTCGCTGCCGGTCTTAAGCGGCATCAACGGTGCGCTCGGCGCAGTATTCGATGTGCTGATGCTCGTGCTCATTTTGTGGGTCGTCCTCGCGTGTACGCAGGTATTTGTGCCCATGCTGAGCGCAGCGCAGCAGGTAAAGGTGCAGGCGTTTGAGAATACCTCCATGCTTTTGAAGCTGCTTGGCAGCTTTAACCCCGCTTACCACTTAATGCAGTGAGCAGCGGCTAAAAGGAGATTCGGAAATTCGTAAGGGAAAGGAACTACACTATGTCTGATGCCAAAAGCCAAAAGACAAAGAAACCCATCAATCAGAATTTAACGGTGCCGAACGCCATGTCTGTGTTCCGCATTTTGGTCATTCCGTTTTTTGCGTATTTTTTTCTGAAAGGCAACCTCACAGCGGCTATCGTCGCACTGGGGCTTTCCGGCCTTTCCGATGCGCTGGACGGCATGATCGCGCGGCACTTCAACCAGATCACGGAATTAGGCAAAATGCTGGATCCGTTAGCCGATAAGCTGACGCAGGGCACGGTGGCCATCTGTATCGCCGTGCACTACCCGTCCATTTGGCCGCTTTTGGCGCTGCTCGTCTTAAAGGAGCTCGTCATGCTGTGCGGCGCATGCTATCTGCTGAAAAACGGCAAAAAGCCGTGCGCGGCAAAGTGGTACGGCAAGGTCTCCACAACACTGTTTTATATCGCCATCGGACTCATCGTCGTCATGGACGGCTTTATGAAGGTTTCCGAGAGCACGTTCAATATCGCGTCCACCACGGCGCTCGTCATCACGGCGGGCTTCATGGTATACACGTTCATTCGATATTTCGGCGTGTTCCGCGAAATTTTGAGATCGACCGACGGCAAATACGATTTGAACCTGCCCGAAGAAATGCGGGCAAAGAAAGAGCGCACACCGAAAAACTAACGGTCTGCGCCGGAAAGGAAAATGTCTATGATGATGTGTACACGCTGCAAGAAGCGGCCTGCGGTTGTGTTCGTTTCCCCTTCAACGGATATGAACGCCACGCAGGGCTACTGTCTTGTCTGCGCAAAAGAGCTCGGCATTAAGCCGGTGAATGATATTATGGAGAAAATGGGCATCACGGAGGAGCAGCTGGAGGCGATGACCGAAAGCATGAACGATTTGATGTCGATGTCCGACGACGGCAGCTTTGAGCCGGGCGGCGCGGTGCCGTTCCCGTCCGAACTGCTGGGTCAATTCGGTATGAACGCAAACGGTGACGGTACAGAGCCGGAAACCCGCGAAAGCCAGCCGAATGACAAGAAAAAGAAGGAGAACTTCCACAAATCGAAGCGTAAGCACATTGCGGCGTACTGCACCGACCTCACCATGAAGGCGAGAAACGGCGAGCTGGATGCCATCATCGGCCGCGAGCGCGAGATTGAGCGTGTGGTGCAGATTTTGTCCCGCCGCACGAAGAATAATCCGTGTCTCATCGGTGAGCCGGGCGTCGGTAAAACGGCCGTTGCAGAGGGGCTTGCCCTGCGCATTGCGGCAGGCGAAGTGCCCGCGAAGCTGCGCAAAAAAGAAGTGCAGCTTCTGGATCTCACGGCGCTCGTCGCCGGTACGCAGTTCCGCGGCCAGTTTGAAAGCCGCATCAAGGGACTTGTGGACGAAGTGAAGCAGGACGGCAACATTATCCTCTTCATCGATGAGGTGCATAACCTCGTCGGCACAGGCGATGCAGAGGGCAGCATGAACGCGGCGAACATTCTAAAGCCTGCGCTGTCCCGCGGAGAAATTCAGGTCATCGGCGCAACGACGTTCTCCGAGTACCGCAAGTACATTGAAAAAGACGCCGCACTGGAGCGCCGCTTCCAGCCCGTCACCGTGACAGAGCCGTCCATCGACGACGCAACGGATATCATCCGCGGCATCAAAAATTACTACGAAAAATACCATAACGTGCGCGTTTCCGACCAAATTGCGAAGCGCATCGTCGTGCTTTCCGAAAGATACATCAGCGACCGCTACCTGCCGGATAAGGCTATCGATTTGTTGGACGAAGCATGCGCCTGCGCCGCGCTGCGCAACAAAAAGCTTGCGGATTATGAAGAAGCAAATTTGAAGCTCGAAAAGCAGCGCAAGGCGGAAGCCGAGATCGAGGGCGCAGAGAATGTCGATTACGAAGCGCTTGCCGAAGCGAAATATAAAGTTGCGGCGCTCGAAAAAGAACTTGCCGCGTTTGACCCGAACGAAGTCACCGCGTCGGTAACGGAAGCGGATCTCGCGTATGTCATCGAGCTTTGGACGGGCATTCCCGCTGCAAAGATTGAGCAGAGTGAGCTCGGCAAGCTTGCCCACCTGGAAGAAAAGCTGAGCGAGCACATCGTGGGGCAGGAGGAGGCCGTCAAGGCTGTTTCCGCCGCCATCCGCCGCAGCCGCGTGCAGATCAACCCGCGCCGCCGCCCGGCCTCGTTCATCTTCGTCGGCCCCACCGGCACCGGCAAGACCGAGCTTGTGCGCGTGCTTTCGAAAGAGCTGTTCGATTCCCCGGAGACGCTCATCCGCCTCGATATGTCGGAGTTCATGGAAAAGCACTCGGTCTCGAAGATCATCGGTTCGCCCCCGGGCTATGTCGGCTACGATGAAGCCGGTCAGCTCACCGAAAAGGTGCGCCGCCGCCCGTATTCCGTTCTGCTCTTCGATGAGATCGAAAAAGCACACCCGGATGTTATGAACATCCTGCTGCAAATTCTCGACGAAGGCCGTATTACGGATGCGCACGGTCGCACGGTCAACTTTGAGAACACCGTCATCGTCATGACCTCCAACGCGGGCAGCAACAGCCGTGAAGCGCTCGTCGGCTTCAACCGCACCAGCGCGGACATCAGCCGCGAAAAGGCCATGCGCGCGCTGTCTGATTTCCTGCGTCCCGAGTTCCTGAGCCGCATCGATGAGATCGTCGTCTTCCGCCCGCTGAATGAGGAGGACTACAAGAAGATCGCGGTGCTCATGCTGAACGAGTACGTCGGCACGCTTAATGAGCGTGGCATCACGCTGCGCTGGACAGACGAAGCCGTCGCGAACATCGCGCATCGTGCCGTAGGCGGCAAGAGCGGCGCCCGCGATATCCGCAACGCTATCCGCCGCACCGTGGAAGACAAAATCGCGTCCCTCATCGTCGAGAAAGGCGAAGGCAACGTCACCGGCATTCTCGTCACCGAAAAGGACGGCGAGATCGACGTGGAGTCAATCTAACCTTATAAACCGCAAATCCCCGCACAGCGCTGTTTAAAAGCCTGTGCGGGGATTTTTGTATGCGGAGGAAGTAAGTCCGATGTATTCAGTTTGTCAAGATGATGGCCTGCTCGAAAAGGGCGGTGTAGGCGACCTCCACGCTGTCTTTGTCGTAGTAGATGTCCTGACCGGCGAGAGGGTCACTGAAGTAGTAGCCGTTTTCGTCATAGCCCGTAAGGATGAGCGCATGCATGGGGTAGACCCACGTAATCTCCCGGCCGGTCTCCGGCACCGTCCAAATGTCGCTTTCAATCGGCGGCTCCATGCAGATAGTCGCCCAGATCATCACCGGGGTGTTGTTGTCAATATAGCTTTTTAGGCGATAAAGCGGCACGCCGCTCAGACGCTCGGCGTGGTAGCCGGTGTTTGTGAGAAACTCGTTCATGGCGCGCTCAATGACGGTGGAGTAGCATCCCCAGCCGGTTTCCGAAAACGGGTCGCCGGGGAACGCCTCCCATGGGTCGCAGCCGATAAGCTCTCCGTTTTCATCCGTGTGCGGCGCGTCGCCCGTCGGCAGGTAATAGGAAGCAAATTCCTCCGCCGTGACGGTGCAGCCGTAGTAGTTTAACAGCATGGCAGCGCTGGCGCTTTCGCAGCCCGTGGGAAGCGTTGGCAGCTGCGAAATGTACGGCACGTCTTTAATGCGGCGGGTGGTTGCCTGTGCGGGGAAAATATCGGCGTAGGCAAGCGCGGGCGTAAAGCGCAGCAGCGCCGCGGCGAGCACGCCGAACACGAGTATCACCGGCAAAAGGCACAAAATGCGTCTGCGACGCCGTGCGCGGTGCTTTAGGCGGCGCGGCACAGCACTGTGTCGGAAGCTTTCGGGTGCCAAATTTGCATTTTTGCGCGTTTGCATAAAGATCCCCCTTTTTAAAACTTCTTTATAACCGGGTGAAAATTTCTCTTAGCAGAGTGAGCACAAGCAGGTGAGCGGGGTAAAACAGGTAGTAGCCCCACTGCAAAACTTTGCTTCGGCGACCAAGCGTATGGTTGTAGCATAAAAGAAGCGGTACACACAGCAGTACGAACGGCCTCAGCCACACGGGCAGCGTAGAGCCGTAGACGAAATACTGCAAAACATACAAAAGCGTGACGAGCCCGAAAAACGACCATTGCTTTTTGGGGCTTTCCCGAAAGACGGCAAAGCCGAAGATCCACAGCACGGCGATGTAATTCCAGTTTGCGGGGTAGGCGAGCAGGCAGCACAGCCCGAGCAAAAGCAGCCGCACCCAAACGGGCGCGCGCAGCCGTTTCCACAGCGTGACGGCGAGAAGCCCCAAAAAGAGCCCCCACAAAACGCCCGTTACGTACCAGAACTCCCAAACCGTGAATTTAAAGCACAGCGCATACGGCACATGGGAGATGACCGCCGCAATAAACAGCCGCAGCAGGTACTTTTTCAGATTCGACGTGTACGTGTAGCCCTCCGCAACGAAAAAGCACATGATGGGCGCGGCAATCTGCCCCACGGCGTGGAAAAACAGCGCGGCGGGCGCGGTATCTGCCAAAAAGACGGTGGCGGCGTGGTCCAGCACCATGGCGAGGACCGCAATGAGCTTTAAGGTGTTTGCGTTCAGCGCGGGGCGCGAAAATGTGCACGCGGTTCTGTTTATATCGGTCATGCGTTCGCCCCTCTCCTCTTTCTGCTTTAACTATACCGAAAAAGACGCAAAAAAGTCCCCCGCAAACTGCAAAAAAGTTGCAAAATTGCGGGGGACAAGGTTTAGATGTGATAAGGTCACGGCGAGGAGTACTCTGTTTCCGAATCCCGGTTTATCCAGTAGGTTTGGTTCAATAAGAATCGGCTATTGTCAAAAGCATCACTGTAATCCGGGTCGAAGCCGAAACCGGTCACGCTTTTGGAAATGGCGTCGTATGTCAGGGTAAATGTGCAGCCCACGCTGTTGCGAACCACCAAAAGCGATTCGTTGTTGTAATCGATGCCGTAATGAGAATCTAAGTCATAACAAAAGCCGTACCAGATGTCGAGCGTCGTGTTAGAAAGACGGGTGAACAGCTTAGAGGTCCATTCCGCGTTGCGCAGGGAGTCGTTTTCGCTGATGAAGGAGGAGAAAAGCTCGTCCGGCAGGCGTGAAATCGCTTCATAAACATCATAATAGGCGCTGCTGTTGCCGGGGGCATCGCTGCTGCCGTAGAAATCTTGAAAAATCTTGTCAAACTCGGTCTCGCTATAACGCATATCGGAGCAATAAAAGTACATGGTCAGTGAGGCGCCTGCAATGTCCATAAAGGCTTCGTTGTCCGGCAGAGAGGCGGTCTCTTTGTCGATCTCTGTTGCGTGTACATACAGCGGTATGCCGGATTGCGGCGTGAACGCGAAGTCCACTTTAAACTCGCGCCCCTGCACCGTGGTGACGGTCACATCCTGTGCATACACGTATTTCGGAATCGAAGCCAAATCGTCGAACGGGTCGTATGTGTACATCAGCCCGGAGAATTTCAAATTCGGCGAAATATCGCAGCCCTTTAAAAACGGCTGAATGATGCTGCGCACATACGCATCTGAAACTTCAATGTACGTCTTCTGGTCGGAAAGCTCATTGCCGAGCTGATACAGCCAGTTATCCATATTCGTTTCACCGTAGACATCGAGCTCCTGCAAAATGAAATTCCGCATCGTGTTCGGCGTGGCGTTGTCATTGTTTGCATATATGGAGGATTTTGAAGTGTCGATCTCATTCCACGGCGGCAGGATAAGACTGGAGGGGTCTTCCAAATACAGCGGGCTTTCCGCGCCGGTAATCTGCGCGGCACTTTCCTTGTTTTTAAAGTTCGGCATCACGCGGCTAAATAGCGTGGGGGAGAAATAGCCGAGCGTCAAAATGGCGGCGCAAAGGAACAAAGGCAGAAAAACAGAGAGAAAAATGTTGCGTTTCATATCGTTCTGCCTCCTTTGTAGCGGGTTTCGCGCTGCTTTTTGCGCTTCTGGCGTTCTTTTTCACGCGTCTTATCGCGTGTTTTCTCGCGCGGCGGGCGCTTCTGCAAAAGCGCTTCCAGCTCGTCGCCCTGATTTTTCGGAATGGGCGCTACATTCATGTGAATGATAATCGTGGTGCCCTTCTGGTAGGTGGAGCGAATTTCAAGCCGCGCTCCGTGGCGGCGGCAGATGTCGTCGCACAGCGCAAGGCCGAGGCCCGCGCCGCCTGCCTTGCGGCTGCGCGCTTTGTCTTCCATGTAGAACGCTTCCGTTGCGCGGCGCACGGTATCGGGCTTCATGCCCATGCCGCGGTCGATGACGGAGACCACCGTGTGGCCGTCCAGCTCGGACTGAATGAGCCAGATTTCGGAATTGTCCGGGGAAGCCTTCGCGGCGTTATCGATGAGGTTATAAAGCAGCGATAAAAACAGCTCGCGGTCAATGTGCAGCACGGCGTTTTTGTGCAGTGTCGTCAGCTTGATGCCGCGCCGTCCGAGCACCGGCGCCATGGTGGCGTGCACATCAGAGAAAAGCTGTGCCGCGGGAATATCCGCAAAATCGAGCGGGGTGTTATCGGTAGAAGCCAGCGTCAAAAGCTTTGCGGAAAGCCCGCGCAAGCGCTTGGCTTCCTCCACAATGGCAGAGGCAAAGTCGCGCCGCTGCTCGTCCGTGACAACGCTTTTAATGCGCAGAATATCCGCAAAGCCCAAAATGCTCGTCAGCGGCGTTTTCATCTCGTGCGCCATGGCGTCCGCAAAGCGCTTGCGGCTTTCTGCAATACCGCGCAGCTTTTCCTCGCGCTCGTTGATGGAAGCGGTCATCTCGTTGATGCTGTGTGCAAGCGTTTTCAGCTCCGAGCTGCCCTTTTCGGGCATACGCACGGTGTAGTCGCCCGCGGCCGCCGCGCCGATGGTCTTCACGGCGCGCTTTAACGGGCGCAGAAACCCCAATACGGAAATAAGCAGCAGTACGGAAATACCGCCGCCGCAGCAAAGCCCCCACATGCGCGCGTTGTTCAGGTTGGCGTCGTGCTCGTCGTACACATTCGTAACGTCATACACCGTGCGCAGCTCATACGACATGGCTTCCAGCTTGATGATGGAGACCACCATGAGGTACGTCTTTTCGCCGGCGTCGAAGATTACCGTTTTGCCGTCCGTAATGGCATCGTTCGGCTTGACGGAAGCTAAATCATACGAAGCGCCGTCCAAGACCTCGGTGCCGACCGCCGTGATGGTCTTGCCGCCCTTTTTCACTTCTATCACGTCTGCGGTGGAAATGTCTGTCGTAATGGTATCCTTCAGCATGTCTGTCAGCTGATCGGTGCTCAAAAACAGCGTGTTCGCCTTTAAACGCTCATACGCCGCGTGGTTGGAAAGCGAAGCCGCCAATGCCGAATGTGCGGAAGCGGCGGAGTTGACCTCGCGGGCTATGGCACTGCGAAAGTGACTATCCAGTATGTAAAACTGCGTGAGCTGCACGGCGAGCGTGACGAACACGAGCGCAATGAGCGATATTTTTTGCCATAGCTTCATAAAAGACTCCCTTTACGCTTATCGGCGCTCTAAGCGGTAGCCGAGCTTCGGAATGGTGATGAGCTTGCCCTGCAATCCCATTTTGCGGCGCACCTGCTGCACGTGAATGTCCACACTGCGCGATTCACCGGTGAAATCAAAGCCCCAAATGTTCGAGAGCAGCTGCTCGCGCGTGATGGCAACGTCCGGGTTGCGCATGAAAAAGACGAGTACGTCAAACTCCTTCGGTGTCAGCGCCACGGGCACGCCGTTTTTCAGCGCCGTGTGTTTTTCAATGTCCACCTGAATATCGCCGTAGCGCAGGTGCATTTCGCTTTTGCCCGCGCGGCGCAGCACCACTTCAATGCGCGCTAAAAGCTCCACGGGCTCAAACGGCTTTACAATGTAATCCTCTGCGCCGCCGCGCAGACCCTTTACCTTGTCCGCCACCGCGCCGAGCGCTGTCAGGAAAATCACCGGCGTTTCGCAGCTTTCCCCGCGGATGTGCTCCAAAACGGCAAAGCCGTCCATGCCGGGCAGCATCACATCGAGCAAAATGAGGTCATACGTGCCGTTTATAATGGTCTGTACGGCCTCTTCGCCGTCTGCGCAGCGGTCGTATTCGTAGTCGCCGATCGAGAGCGTGGCGGCCAGCATTTTCGAGATATTTTCATCGTCTTCCACAATCAGAATGCGGATCATACAGTCTTCCTCTTTTCCCCTTTTCGCCGGCACCCATCCGACGATTATGTTAACCCTATTGTAGCATAGAAAAAAGCGGGCTTCAAGGAAAGAAGCCCGCCGGTAACGGTGTGTAAATTCAATTTTGCAAAAATTTTGCAGAAAGGGAAAATTTAGCTTTCACCATTCTCCGTTTTTTCGCGGTGGATGCGCAGCAAAGTGAAGCCGAACGGCGGCAGCTTGAAATCGCCGCTTGCGGGGTTCGGGTACGGCGCGCCGAAAATAAACTCTGCATTGTCAAGATGCAGCCCCGGAATGACCGCGTTTTCCATGCTGCGGTTCACGGCAACGAACAGCGCGTCCTCGCCGCCTTCCGTTTCCACATAGCGCTCAAACGAAAGCACATTGTCGTGTGCATAAACACTGCGCAGGCCGCCGTCTTTTAAAATGTCGCCGTGCTCCTGCCGCAGCAGGCCGAGGTAGCGGTACCATGCGATAAGGTCTTCATCCTCGTGTCCCCACGGGTAGCATGCGCGGTTGAACGGGTCGCGGTAGCCCTCCATGCCGGCTTCGTCGCCGTAGTAGATGCACGGCACACCCGGCAGCATAAACTGCAAAAACGCGGCAAGGCGCATGCGCTCAAGGCCGGTTTCGCGCTGCTCCGGAGAGAGCGTGTGCGCGCTTTGCCACTCGCGGCCGCGGCTGCCCGCCGGTTCGCCGCCGAGCACCGTCAAAGCACGCTCCGTATCGTGCGTGCCGATGTGGTTCATCAAAATGCGTAAGACCTGCGGCGGGTAGTTTTCCACAATGGTCTCAATACGATCCATAATGAGCGACGCATGCTCACCGAGCAGAAACCCGAGGATTGCATCGCGAAACGGGTAGTTCATCACGCTGTCCAGCTGCCCGCCCAGCAGATACCGGCGGCGCACACCGTAAGCTGTCTTGTTGGAGGCGTCTTCCCACACTTCGCCGAGCACCATGGCGTTTTCATCCTGCGCTTTCGCGGCGCGGTTCAGGCGGTCAATAAAGCCGTCCGGCAGCTCGTCGGCAACATCCAAGCGCCAGCCGGAAGCACCGGCCTCAAGCCAATGCCGGATGATACCGTCTTCGCCGTTGATATAGTTGTCATACGCGGGATTTTCCTCGCGCACATTCGGCAGCGTGATGAAATTCCACCAACATTCGTAGTCGTTCGGCCAGCTCCGAAAGCTGTACCACGGGTAATACGGGGAAGACTGCGAGCGGTATGCGCCGCCGTCGCCGTAGCGGCCCTCGCGGTTAAAATAAATGCTGTCGCTGCCCGTGTGGTTGAAAACGCCGTCGAGCAAAACGTGAATGTTGCGCGCTTTCGCCGCTGCGCACAGCGCGCGGAAGTCTTCCTCATCGCCGAGCAGCGGGTCAATTTTCTCGTAGCTTGCCGTATCGTAACGGTGGTTGGAGTGCGATTCAAAAATGGGGTTCAGATAAATGCAGGTCACGCCGAGAGACGCTAAATAATCGAGCTTTTCCTCGATGCCCTTTAAGTCACCGCCGAAAAAATCCGAGTTTGTCACAATGCCCTGTGCGTTCGGCCTCCAGTCCGGCTGGTCAAGCCAGTTTTCATGCAGCGTGCGGTCTGCCGGAATGTTTTCTTTCGCTTTGCCGGAGGACGCAAAACGGTCCGGGAAGACTTGATACAAAATGCCGCCCGCAAGCCAGTCCGGCGTTTTATATGCACCGTCGTACACGGTCAGCTGCCAGTCTTCACGTGCACCGGCGCGCGCCTCGCCGCCGAGGTCCTTTTTAAGGACAGAGCGCCCACGCGATGTGCGCAGCTCAAAATGATAGAAGTAAAGCCCCGTTTTCTGCGGCGTAAAGTGGCACTCCCACCACTCGTAGTCATTGCCGTTCATGCCGCACCAGAACATATCAAGGCACTCAATGCGGTTATCCGGGTGCTGCACCAAAAGGTAGGAGGCAGAGCACTGCATGTTGCGCGGCAGCGTGATTTTAAAGTGCACACGCGTGCCGTCTGCCACAGCGCCCAGCGGGCTGCGGTGTATGGAATTTCTGGAATTAAATAGCGTCATCGGTAAACTCTCCTGCATGAAGAAGCAGGGCACTACGACCGCAGCGCCCTGCTTTTTACACAAACTTACGTGATATTACTTCTTTTTCGTCTCGGCTTTCGTCTCGACCGGCTTTGCGAGCCAAATGGTGTTCGCATAATCGCGGATGGCGCGGTCGGCAGCGAAAATACCTGCCTTTGCGGTGTTGACAAGGGACATAGAGTTCCACTTGGTCTGGTCCTTATAAAGCTGTTCGGCTTTCTGCTGTGCATGGCTGTAAGAAGCAAAGTCTGCAAGCGCCATGTACTGGTCGACGTTGAGGAGTGCCTGGTGCAGGTTCTGGAACGTCTTGCCGTTAAAGCCCTGGCCGAGAGCATCGATTGCCTTGCGGATGATGTCGTTGTGCTCGTACTGGTTTCTCGGGTTATAGCCGGAAGCGCGCAGACTGTTGACCTCGGGCGTCGTCATGCCGAAGAGGATGATGTTGTCGTCGCCCACTGCGTCGTGAATTTCCACGTTCGCGCCGTCCAGCGTGCCGAGGGTGATGGCGCCGTTGATCATAAACTTCATGTTGGAGGTGCCGGAAGCCTCTGTACCCGCAAGGGAGATCTGTTCGCTGATCTCCGCCGCCGGGGTGAGCAGCTCTGCCCAGGATACGCAGTAGTTTTCAACGAAGATGACGCGCAGCTTCTGGTTGACGCGCGGGTCGTTGTTGATGGTATCGGCAAGGCAGACGATGAACTGGAGAATTTCCTTTGCAAAATAGTAGCCCGGGGCTGCCTTTGCGCCGAAGAAGAACGTGTGCGGGGTATAATCCGCGTTCGGGTTTTCGAGCAACCACTGGTATACGGAGAGAATATGCAGCGCATTCATGTGCTGGCGCTTGTACTCGTGCAGACGCTTGACCTGTACGTCGAAAATGCTGTTCGGGTCAACGATCTGGCCCTGCGTGCGCTTAACGTGCTCGGCAAGGCGCTGCTTGTTGTGCAGCTTGATCTCGGCAAGCTTCTTCTGCACGGAGGTATCGTCCTTATATTTCATCAGCTTCTCAAGCTGAGCAGCATCGTGGATGAAGCCGTCGCCCGTCAACTCGGTGATAAGGGAAGCAAGCTCCGGGTTTGACTGGTTCAGCCAGCGGCGATGTGCAATGCCGTTTGTGACGTTCTTAAATTTATTCGGCCACTCGGTGTAGAAGTCGTGGAACACGCTGTCCTTCAAAATTTCGCTGTGCAGCGCGGAAACGCCGTTCGTGCTGTGTGTTGCGTATACGGCAAGGTTTGCCATGCGCACATAGCCGTCGTTCAGCGGGGCCATGCGCCAGATCTTACCTTCGTCCACGCCCTTTGCACGCATCTCAATCCAGAAGCGGCGGTTGATCTCTTCCACAATCTGGTAAATACGCGGCAGACGGGATTTGAACAGGTCTGCGCTCCAGCACTCAAGCGCCTCGCTCATAACGGTGTGGTTCGTGTATGCAATGGTGCGGGTCACAATATCCCAAGCTGCGTCCCACTCGTAGCCGCATTCGTCGAGCATGATGCGCATGAGCTCCGGGATGGCGAGCACGGGGTGCGTGTCATTGAGGTGGATCGCCGCAAGCTTCGGCAGATCATCAAGGGAACTGTGCGTGTACAGGTGGCGGCGTACAATGTCCTGTACGGAGGCGGAAACGAGGAAGTACTGCTGTGCAAGGCGCAGGCTCTTGCCCTCGTAGTGGTTATCTTCCGGATAGAGGACCTTTGTGACGGTCTCTGCCATAGCTTTCTGCTCCATAGCGCGCATATAGTTGCCGCTGTTGAAGAGCTTCATATCAAATTCGTTGGCTTCCGCACGCCAGATGCGCAGCACAGAAATGCCCTTGCCGTCCATGCCGGAAACATACAAATCGTAGGGGATCGCCATAACGGGGTTATAGTTCTTATGACGTACGGAATGGTAGTGGTCATGCCACTGCTCTTCAATGTAGCCGTCGAAGTGCACCTCAATGGCGCTTTCGTCGACCTTCTGCATCCAGACCTCGCCGCCCGGAAGCCAGAAGTCCGGCAGCTCCGTCTGCCAACCCTCAACGAGCTTCTGACGGAAAATGCCGTATTCATAGCGCAGGGAATAGCCCATGGCCGGGTAGCCCTGTGTTGCAAGGCCGTCAAGAAAGCAGGCGGCAAGACGGCCGAGGCCGCCGTTGCCAAGGCCGGCGTCCGGCTCCTGTTCGTAAAGGTTATCGAGCTTTACGCCCATTTCGGAAAGCGCTTTGCGGAAGCTGTCCTCAAGACCGAGGTTGAACAGGTTGTTCTTCAGGGAGCGGCCCAGCAGGAACTCCATGCACAGGTAGTAGATCTGCTTTGTCTCCTGCTTTTCAGCTTCGTGTACGAACTCATTGCGGCCGCGAACGAGCAGGTCGCGCACCACAAGTGCGGATGCTTTGTAGAATTCATCGTCGGAAGCGTTCTCTGCGGAAACGCCGTAAATGTGCGAGAGCTTCTCACGGATTGCGCTCTTGACCTGCGCGGGGGTCATCTTGTAATTCATTCTTTGTCCTCCATGTGTTATGCGTGAAAAACACGCCAGATTTGTGTTATATGCACAAAATTAAATGCGTTTTGATTAAAAAACGAATGGTTTATACCCATTATATACTAAAATTATGAAAAATTCAAGACCAATAGCGAGCGGATAAGCAGAAATTAAAGCGGTGGCTTTGTATAGTTTCGACAGAAAATACCGGCTTTCGGTATAAACCGGCCGAAAACCGCAGTGCGCCTGCCTTTTTTCGACCTTACACACACCGTATACCATTATATAAGGGAAAACAGCGGGTTACAAGTACATTTATGTAAAATCTGTGCAGATTTTGCAGAAAACCGCCGAAACGCCCGTTTTGTGCGCTTTTTTTGACAAGGCAGAGCTTTTGGTATATAATGCAGAACAGAGTATAACCTGCGCAGAATCGGCGCGGGGAAAGGAATCTGTGCAATGGAAAAAACGAGATTCAAACTGAATATCTGCGGCGTGGACGTCACCGTTTCCGGAGATGTGGACCGCGACGGTGCAGAAGCCATCGCAGAGCGTGTGCGCGTGCGCATGGAAGAGGTTTTAAACAACGCCTACGGCGCGACCATAGAGAAAGCGGCGGTCATTGCGGCCATGAACCTGAGCGAGGAGCTTTCCCGCACGGAGGCCGCTTTGAATCAGGCTCGCGAGGAAGCGGATGCCCTGCGCACAAAGACAAAGGAATTTGCCGGTGCGGACGGCCTGAAGGCCCGCCTTTCCGAAGCGGAAATGAAGCTCGGCGTTTTGCAGGAAAAGCTGCGCCTTGCCGAAAACCGCGCCGAAGCTGCGGAAAAGGAAGCGGAAGAAGCGAAAGCCGCTGCCCAAAACGCAGCGCACACGGCAGCTGCAGAACCGCTCGACCTGCCGCTCATTGACCTGCGCAACCCCATGCTGCCCGATTACGGCGACGAAACGGGGCTTGTGAGCTTTTTCGAAAAGGCAGACGTAAAGGAGACCGCGCGTGAAGACGAAGAAGATTGAGGTGCTCGCGCCCGCCGGTAATCCCGCGGCCCTGAAAGCGGCGGTGTTCGCCGGTGCGGATGCCGTGTACATGGGCGGCTCGCTGTTTTCCGCCAGGGCATCGGCGGTGAATTTTTCGCGTGAAGAAATGCGGGAAGCGGTGCTTTTTGCCCGCGAACGCAATGTGCGCGTGTACGTCACGGTTAACACGCTTTTAAAAGATGACGAACTTCCCGAAGCGCTCGATTTCTGCAAGTTCCTGTGTTCTGTTCCCGTAGACGGCATTTTGATCCAGGACATGGGTCTGTTTAATATTCTGCGCGAAGCCTGCCCCGAGATGCCTTTGCACGCCTCTACCCAGATGAGCCTGCACACGCCCGGCGGCGCGGCGCTATTAAAGGAACTCGGTGCGTCCCGCGTCGTTTTGGCGCGTGAGATGTCTTTGAAAGAAATCGAAGAAGTCTCCAAAAAGACCGATGTGGAGCTTGAAGCTTTCGTGCACGGCGCGCTGTGCATGTCGCTTTCCGGCCAGTGCTATTTCAGCGCCATGCTCGGCGGCCGCAGCGGCAACCGTGGGCGCTGTGCTCAAACCTGCCGTCTGCCGTTTGCCGCGCCTGGTGGCACGGGGCACGACCTCAGTTTAAAGGACATGTCGTTCATCGACCACATCGAAACGCTGCATAACGCCGGCGTATGTTCCGCAAAGATCGAGGGTCGCATGAAGCGGCCGGAATACGTGGCGGCGGCAGTCGCGGCGTGCCGAAAAGCGGCAGACGGCGAGTCTGTGCCGGGAAACCTGCTCGAACATTTAAACGCGGTGTTCTCGCGCTCCGGCTTTACGGACGGCTATCTGTCCGCTCACAGAGGACGTATCATGTTCGGCACCCGCACAAAGGAAGACGTGGAGAGCGCAAATTCCGCCGTGTTCGCGCAGCTGCATACTTTATATAAAAACGAAGCGCAGCGTGTGCCGGTGACATTCATATTAAGCGCCTTTGCGGGCGAAAACCCGCGCGTCACAGTCTCGGACGGCGAAAACGAAGCGGTCGTCACGGCAGAAGACTGCGTATGCGAAATCGCGCAGAAGCTGCCCGTCAACACCGAACGCTGGGAGCAGCAGTTAAGAAAAACCGGCGGCACGCCGTATTTGTGCGAAGCAGTGCAGATCGACACCGATGAAAAAACCGCATTGCCCATTTCCGTTTTGAACGGACTGCGCCGTGAAGCGCTGGAAAAGCTCGGCGAACAGCGCCGCGAAAAGCCCGCCGTATCGTTTAAAGATATTCCGCTCGATACGCGTACACATGGTGGAAGCGGCCAGCCTAAACTCCGCGCGTTCTTTAAAGACTGCGCGCAGGTGCCGGAAAATATTTCCATGCTGGAAGCGGTCATCCTGCCGCTCGACGCCGACGAAGTGACGCGCACGCGCTGCAAAGACGCGGGTGTTGAGGTAATTCTTGCCCTGCCGCGCGCGCTGTGGGGTATCGAAAACGCGGTGCGCGCACGCATGAAAGCGTGCAAAGCCATGGGCGATACGCACTTTTACTGCGGCAATCTCGGTGCGCTCGCCCTGTGCAAGGAACTTGGTGTGTCCGCGCACGGCGGATTTTCGCTCAATGTATTCAATACGGAATGCCTGCGCTTTTTTGAAGAATTCGGCTTAGACGATACCGAGCTTTCCTTTGAGCTGACCGGCGACGAAATTCGCGGCCTTGGCGGCGAGCTGCCGCGCGGCATTTTGCTCTACGGCCGTCAGCCCCTGATGCTCACGCGCAACTGTCCGCTTGCAAATTCGCCGAAGGGCTGCTTAAACTGCAAGCATGCGGGCAAAATCCGCGACCGCAAGGGCGTGGAATTTCCCGTGCACTGTACGCGTTTTGAGGGTAAAACCGTGTATTCCGAGGTCTTTAACAGCGTGCCGCTCGTGCTCTTTGACCGCCCCGTTTCAAATGTCGATTTCGGTGTTTTGCGCTTCTCTGTGGAAAACGCCGTGGAAACGCAGGCGATTTTAGACGCTGCCGTTCGTCATGAAAAGCCGCATTCCGACTGCACCCGAGGACTTTTCCTCCGCGGCGTGCTTTGATTGTGGAAAACTCGGTGGAAAGTGTTTAGAACTTTCTTTTTGAACAGACTGTGAACTCAAAAAAACCGCAGAAATAAGCCGCTTTTCATTTTCCACAGCGCTGTGGAAACAGTTATCCACAATGAGGGAAAACCGGGAAAAAGTGTGAAAAACGGGAATTTTTGGGATACTGTATATAGACAAGGAGCAAAAAATGGAACAAAATATGGTTTTAAAACTGATGCGTGTGCGCGAGGGTGCGATCATCCCGAAGCAGGCGACGGCGGGCAGCGCGGGCTATGACCTGTGCGCGTGTATCGACGCCCCGCAGACGATCGAGCCGGGCGAGCGCTGCGTATTTCCGAGCGGTCTTGCGGCGGAGATCCCCGCGGGCACGGCAGGCTTCGTTTTCACTCGCAGCGGTCTCGGCATCAAAAAGGGCATCCATGTTACGAACGGCGTCGGTGTTATCGACAGCGATTACCGCGGCGAAATCCAGATCGGCCTGCACAATCTCAGCGCGGAGCCGTACACGGTGCAGCCGGGCGAGCGCATTGCGCAAATGATTATTATGCCGTATTTCGCGCCGGTGATTGAGGAGGTCACATCTCTAACGGAGACTGACCGCGGTGCGGGTGGATTCGGAAGCACGGGGACAAAATAAATTTTCAAATTGCGGCGGTGTTCACGATTTTTCGGTTGAAGCTCCGCCGCTGTTTTGTTATACTGAATAAGTATGAGTACCGTGCGCCGCAAAGACGTGCGGCTTGCCAAAGTTTTACCCGTTTCGGGAGGTTTTATCCTATGGGTTCTCTGCAATCTACGATCATGGCGGGTCTTTCCTCGCTTTTTTCTCTTTTTTCAACATCTATCAAAGACATCGGCATCGACCTCGGCACGGCCAACACGCTCGTTTATGTGCGCGGTGAGGGCATCGTGCTGCGCGAGCCGTCCGTAGTGGCGGTGGACGCGAACTCCAACGAGGTTTTAGCCATCGGCAAAAAAGCCAAAGAAATGCTCGGCCGCACGCCGGAGTCCATCACGGCGGTGCGCCCGTTAAAAGACGGCGTCATTGCGGATTTTGAGGTGACGGCAACCATGCTCAAATACTTTGTGCGCAAGGCCATCAAGGCCGGTTCGTTCACGCGCCCGCACATCGTCATCTGCATTCCCTCCGGCGTTACGGAGGTGGAGCGCCGCGCGGTGGAGGACGCCGCAAAGCAGGCGGGTGCAAGCCGCGTGGAGCTCATTTTGGAGCCGGTTGCGGCGGCCATCGGCGCAGGGCTGCCCACGGGCGAGCCGGTTGCGAGCATGGTTCTGGACATCGGCGGCGGCACAAGCGAAACGGCGGTCATCTCCTACGGCGACCCCATCGTGGCAGATTCCGTCCGTGTGGCAGGCGATAAATTTGACGCAGCTATCGTTTCGTACTTGCGCAAAAAGTACGGTGTGCTCATCGGCGAACGCACTGCGGAGGACGTGAAATTGCAGATCGGCTCCGCTTACCCGCTTGAGGAACTCGGCAGTGTCTCCATGGAGGTGCGCGGTCGCAGCGCGGCGGACGGCCAGCCGAAAAATATTACCGTCACGGCAGAAGACGTGCGCGAAGCGCTTTTGGTGCCGCTGAAAGCTGTGTTCGAGTCCGTACACCGCGTTTTGGAGCGGACTCCGCCGGAGCTTTCCGCAGATCTTTTGGATATGGGTCTCACGCTCACGGGCGGCGGTGCACTGCTGCGTGGCTTAGACCGCTTTTTGCATGAAGCGACGGGCCTGCCCGTGCAGGTCGCGGAGCGCCCGCTTGACTGCGTAGCCGAGGGTGCAGGCCGCACATTAGAGGGCAAAGCGCATATCCCCGCAAACGCGCGCGGCGCGGTAAAAGCCGCAGAAAAATAAATTGAATTTGACTTTAAATAAAAATCGAAAGGCAGGTGCGGCGCATGGAGAAATTCACCTCTAAAAATTTTAAAATTTTAATGATCGCGGTTGTCGTTCTGCTCGGCGTGCTCGTGTACGGCTTAAACGCCGGAACATCCGTGTTCTCAAACGTGTTCGGCACGGTATCCGCACCGCTGCTCACGGCGGGGACGAATACCACCGAGGGCGCAAAGGAGTTTTTAAATTTGGACGGCATGTCCAAAGAGGAGCTTAAAGCGCTGTACAACGACCTTTCGGAGGAAAACCGGAAGCTGCGCGAACAGCTTGTGGATTACTACACCTTAAAAGACGAGAATGCTTCGTATGAAAATATCCTCTCCGTCAAAAAAGCCATGCCCGACCTGCAATTAGCCGCGGGAAGCGTCGTAGGGCGCGACCCGAACGACGTGTTCGGTGATTTCACAATCAACTGCGGCAGCCTTGCGGGCGTATCCGTCGGCGATGCCGTCATCACGGAAACGGGCGTCGTAGGTGTTGTGGAGGAGGTTTACGCCGCGTCAAGCCGCGTGCGGTCGATTTTATCCGAAAAGACGCAGATCGGCGCCACGGATAAATCATGCAAGGAAAGCGGCGTCGTCACAAGCGACATCCAGTTTGCAAACAGCGGCAAGGTAAAAATGCTGTACCTTACAAGAGATACCGAGGTGCAGCCGGGCTCCATCATTACCACGAGCGGCGCGGGCGGCGTGTTCCCGGGCGATTTGCTCATCGGGCGTGTGGACAGCGTGGAGCGCAGCAACGCGGATTCCTCGTACTATGCCATTTTGACCCCATACGTGGACGTAACAGAGGTGACGGATGTCTTCGTCGTGACGGATTTCGACGGCAAGGGCGACGTTACAACCGGCTTGCCGGAGACGAATAACAAAGATGAAGAAGACCCCGCGCAGACCGCAAGCAAGGGAAATGAATAAAAGGAGTGAACAGCTGTGCCGAACCGCAAAAAATGGATACGCTATGTCTTGTATGCGGTTGAGATTCTGCTGCTGTTCCTGTTACAGGATACACCGGGGCTGCTGCCGCAGATCATGGGCGTAAAACCGCTTCCGGTGCTTTCCGCCGCGCTCACCATTGCCATGGTGGAGGCGTGCACACCCGCTATGGCGTTCGGCATGTACGCCGGGTTTCTTGCCGATATCGGCAGCGGGGCTGTGTTCGGGTATCACGCGCTCACGTTCGGCGTGCTGTGCTTTTTGCTGAGCGGCCTGTGCGGCACCAGAATTCAAATTCAGCTTTTCACATCGGTATTGATGGGTCTGTGGAGCTGCGCCGTCGCCGTTTTGCTCGATTGGCTCGCGCTGTACGTCGCAGCCGGGTATGCACTGACGCTGTACGCGCTCGTTACAAAGTATCTGCCCATCTATTTTTACACGCTTTTAACGATACCCGTGTGCTACGGTTTGCAGGCGTGGGTGCGAAAGCCCCGCGTGCGCAGCGCCATACGGCGGCGCAGGTCAAAGCTGCATAAGCTGCAAAAGATTTAAGTTTTCAACGAAGGGAGACGACAGTTGTGGAAAAAGGACGCGGCCGCTATATTTTCTGCGGCGTTATGCTTGCTGCCGTCTTTCTTTTGTATATCGGGCGGCTTGCCCAGTGGCAGCTTTTAGAGGGCAGCACGTTTGAAGAGGAGGCCGTACAGTCCTCCGCGACGTACCTAAAGCTCACCGGCACGCGCGGCGAAATTTTGGACTGTAACGGAAACGTGCTCGCAGGCAACCGCTCCGTGTATAATGCCATATACAGTCGTCTTTCCGGCAGCAATGAAACGCGCAATGCCGTCGTTTTGGAGGCTGTAAAGCTGCTCGAAACGCTGAACGTCCCGTGGACGGATCGCCTTCCCATCGAAATCAAATCGGGCAAATATCAGTTTAAAACCAAAATGACCGCCGAGATCGAAACGCTGAAAAGCGAAGACATCTTAGACTTACCCTCGAGTGCCACGGCAGACGAGTGCATGGAATCGCTCATCGAGCGGTATGACCTCGAAGCCTATACAAGCCCCGAAGACATCCGCCGTATCGCGTCCGTGCGCTACGGCATGGAGCGCGCGTATTTCAGCCGCACGAACCCGTTCGTGCTCGCAAAAGACATTTCCATCGAAACGGTGGAGCTCTTAAGTGAGCGCAGCGCAGATTTGCCGGGCATTGAAACGCAGGTGGAGCAGACGCGCGAATACCCGGAGGGCGATTTGGCCCCGCATATCGTCGGCACGCTGGGTGCCATTTCGCAGGAGCAATACGATGCCGCCGAGAAAGCGGGCAACACGTATTCCGCCTCAAACGTTTCCGGCTATTCCTATACGGATACCGTCGGCCAAAGCGGCATTGAGAGCGTGTTCGAGTCCACCCTGCGCGGCAAAAACGGCAAAGAGAGCGTCACAACGGATGCCACCGGCAAAGTGACCTCCACCACCGTGACGGAGCCGCCGGAAGCGGGCGATTCCGTGTGGCTTACCATAGACAGCAATGTGCAGCGTGCGGCCGTAAACGCGCTCGCCGAGCAGATTGAAGCGAAGCCGACCGAAGACTGCGAGGCCGGTGCGGTTGTCGCCTTGGACGTGAACACCGGTGGCATCATTGCCGGCGCGACCTATCCGAATTTCGACCTTGAAAAGTACAATACGGACGATGCGTATTTGACGCAGCTTTATGCGGACGAAAGCCAGCCGCTTTTCAACCGCGCATTAAACGGCATCTTTACGCCGGGTTCCGTTTTTAAGCCCCTTGTCGCCTTGGCGGCGCTGGAGGAAGGCGTCATCACGCCGACCTCTCACCCCGTGAACTGCGACGGCGCGTACCACTATTATGCGCCGGATTACGAACCGGGCTGCCTCGGCGTGCACGGCGAGGTGGATGTGTATGGCGCCATCCGCAACTCCTGCAACGCGTTTTTCTTTGACGTGGGCCGCATGCTGACCATTCACAAAATGCACACGTATGCAGAGCTGTTCGCTCTCGGAGAAAAGACCGGGTGCGAATTGAGCGAGACTGCGGGCATCATGTCCGACCCCAAAACGTATACGGAGCGCCACGGCGCAAATTGGTATGACGGCCTCACCATTCAGGCGGCCATCGGCCAGTGCGACGATATGTTCACGCCGATCGAGCTTGCGGAATACTGCGCCATGATCGCAAACGGCGGCACGCGCTACAAAACGCATTTCTTAAATAAAGTCACGGACTACGACCGCGCGGTGGAAAAAGAGACCGCAGAGCCGGAGGTCGTGTTAAAAGCGGAGATCGAAGACGAATATTTCAAGGTCGTGCGCGAAGGCATGCGGCAGGTGTGCACAGAGGGCACGGCGGCCTCGACCTTTTCGGATTTCGGTATCGCCGTTGCGGGCAAGACCGGCACGGCGGAAAACGCCGACCATTCCGATAACCTGACGTTCATCGGCTTTGCGCCGTACGAGAACCCGGAGATTGCCGTGGCGGTCGTCATCGAATACGGCGGCAAGGGCGATGCCGCAAAAGAGACGGCAAAGGCCGTTTTTGAAGCTTATTTTGCCGAAACGCTCCAAAAGGAGGCAAAAAACGCAGAAACCACGATAACAGAGGGTACGGAATGACGCGTGCTTAGGGAGGATATTTGTCTGCTTCGACAAAAAAGCCGCCGTGTTTTTGTCTCGCTGTGATAAAATTTCGGTATAGCCATTTTTGTTTTTGACTACCGTGCATTTTTGTGTTATTATGTTTGATGAGGTATTATCTATGGGTACTGCTATTGTTGTCACATCGGGAAAAGGCGGCGTGGGAAAATCCACCGTTTCGCTTGGGCTGGCTTCTCAGTTTGCGGCGGGCGGCGAACGCGTTCTGCTTTTGGATTGTGACGCGGGTCTGCGCAGTCTGGACCGTATGACCGGCACGGAGGAAGCGCTCGTGTTCGACAGTTCGGACGTTGTGGCAGGGCGCTGCGCGCCTGCGGATGCGATTTACCCGTGCGTGACCATGCCCGGCGTGTCTTTAATGCCTGCCCCGGCAAGCGGCGAAGATCTTGTGCCGGAACGCGTCATGCTTAGACTCGTTCCGCTTTTAAAGCGCTATTTTGACCGCGTGATCCTTGATTCTCCCGCGGGCGTGGGGCGTGGCTTCCGCGCGGCGGCAGCGGCGGCGGACTGCGCGCTTATTGTGTGCAACTCGGACCCCGTGTGTATCCGCGATGCGTCCATTGTGCGCAGGCTTTTAACAGAGCTTGAGGTACCGCAGCAGCGGCTTGTCATCAATCGTTTTAACGCCGAATATTTCGGCAGTCTTTCCGCCGGGCGGGAAGACGCCGGCGGCCTGCGCGACCTCGATGACGTCATCGACCAAAGCGGCGTGCGGCTCATCGGCATCGTACCCGAAGATAGACAAATGACGGCTGCTTTTCAGCGTGGCTGCGTGCCGGCGGATGACCTGCCCGGCATGACGGCGCTTTCCCGCATAGCGGCACGCATGAACGGTGTTTCGGTTCCCTTATCGTTGTGACATTTGGGATAGGGGCCGAATGATTATAAACAGGGAGGAATTTTTATGAATATCGCGCTTACGGCGCATGACGCAAAAAAAGAGCTTATGGTACAGTTCTGCATCGCTTACTGCGGCATCCTGAGCCGGCATAATCTCTGTGCGACCGGCACCACCGGTAAGCTTGTAGAGGAAGCAACCGGTCTTTCGGTCCACCGCTTTTTAAGCGGCCCACAGGGCGGCGATCAGCAGATTGCGGCGCGTATCTCCTGCAACGAGATCGACCTTTTGCTGTACTTCCGCGACCCCATGCAGAAGCAGGCACTGGAGCCGCACGATAAAAACCTGCTCCGTCTCTGCGACCTGAATAACATTCCCGTGGCGACGAACATCGCAACGGCAGAGGTGCTCATCCATGGTCTCGAGCGCGGCGACCTCGATTGGCGCGAGATTGTAAAGCTGTAAATTTAAAACCAAAGCGTATGCTTTGAAAATACACCGGCATTGACCGGGAAGAGTATCTGCCATGGGGCACAAAACAGAGAGCGCCGCAAATGCTGAGAGCGGCGTGTGCATCCGGCAGAGAAAGACACCCGTGAGCCGCACGAAAGTGCGTTTTCCGCGTTAAGGAAAGAAAGGGGAGGGGAAGCTTTCGCTTTTTCTCCCGAAAAAGGGTGGCACCACGAACCTGTTTCGTCCCTTATCCGTTTTGGGTAAGGGTTTTTTTATTTTTCATGAATGAGAGGGATATTTTATGGAATTGATCACAAAAGCGCCTAAGGGCACCGTGGATATCATTCCGGGCGAATCCGAAAAATGGTCGCTTGTGGAAGCCGTTATGACGGATGAAGCGGAACTGAACGGCTTTTCCGAGATCCGCACCCCGGTGTTTGAGCACACCGAGCTCTTCCTGCGCTCCGTCGGCGACACCACCGACGTGGTGGAAAAGCAGATGTACACGTTTGAAGATAAGGGCGGCCGCTCCATTACGCTGCGCCCGGAGGGCACGGCGGGCGCCGTGCGCGCCATGCTGGAAAACGGCCTGTATAACGGCGGTTACCCGGTAAAGCTCTACTATAAGACCTCCTGCTACCGCTACGAAAAGCCGCAGGCAGGCCGTCTGCGCGAGCTGCATCAGTTCGGCGTGGAGATGTTCGGCACCGCAGAACCGGCGGCGGACGCACAGGTCATCGCTATGGCCATGTCCATTTTCAATCGTCTCGGCCTTGCCGATGACATTGAGGTCTCTATCAACTCCATCGGCTGCCCCACATGCCGCGCAGAGTACAGAAAGGCGCTGAGAACGTATTTCGAGGGCTATAAGGATCAGCTCTGCGAGACCTGCAATTCCCGCTTGGAGCGCAACCCCATGCGTATTCTGGACTGCAAAAGCCCCGTTTGCGGCGAGATTGCCAAGGGTGCGCCGAAGATCACGGATTATCTCTGCGACGACTGCCGTGCGCACTTTGAAAAGGTGCAGACGCTGCTGAAATCTATCAATATTCCGTTTTCCATCGATCCCGGCCTCGTCCGCGGCCTTGATTACTACACCCGCACCGTGTTTGAGTTTCCCTCGAAGCGTTTCGGCTTTGCGCTCGGCGGCGGCGGACGCTACGACGGCCTCGTGGAGGAAGTCGGCGGCAAGCCCACACCGGCACTCGGCTTCGCTCTCGGTCTTGACCGCATCCTGATGGCGATGAACGAGATGGGCGCAGACTTCGGAAATGACTCAAAGTGCGAGGTCTACATCGCGTCTCTGGGCGAAGCGGCGCAGATGAAGGCGTTCCAGCTCACCGAAAAAATGCACAGCTGCGGCATCGCGGCAGATTGCGACCTGTGTGCACGCGGCCTGAAAGCCCAGATGAAATACGCCGACAAAATCGGCGCGCAGTACAGCATCGTCCTCGGCGACGATGAGATCGCAAACGGCGAAGCCGTGCTTAAAAACATGAAGACGGGCGAAAAGAAGAAGATCTCCCTCAACGATGACTTTGTTGATACGTACATCACGGCTGTCACCGAACAGGAAGACGCCATGCCCATCACATTTTAACCGGTCACACTAACGAAAGAGGAAATCAATCATGACACAATCGAGAACCCATACCTGCGGCGAACTCCGCCTTGCAAACGCAGGCGAGACCGTCACACTGGTCGGCTGGATGGAAAACATCCGCGAAGTCGGCAATAACTTTGCGTTTTTGGTGCTGCGCGATTTCTACGGCACCACGCAGGTCGTCATCGAAAACGAAGAGATGATGAACATTGTAAAGCCCCTCAATAAGGAATCCACGATTTCCGTTACGGGCATCGTGCGCGAGCGCACCAGCAAAAACCCGAAGCTTCCCACCGGCGACATCGAGATCGCGCCGACGGAGATCACCGTGCTCGGCCGCTGCCGTTATAACGAGCTGCCGTTCGAGATCAACCACTCCCGCGAAGCGGACGAGAGCCAGCGTTTAAAATACCGCTATCTCGACCTGCGTAATCCGGAAGTGAAAGCCAACATCATCCTGCGCTGCAACGTTGTTTCCGCTCTGCGCACCGCTATGACGGAGCACGGCTTTTTAGAGATTACCACGCCGATTCTCACGGCTTCTTCGCCGGAGGGCGCGCGCGATTACCTCGTCCCGGCGCGTAAGCACCCGGGCAAGTTCTACGCCCTGCCGCAGGCACCGCAGCAATTTAAGCAGCTTCTCATGACTGCGGGCTTTGACCGTTACTTCCAGATCGCACCGTGTTTCCGCGACGAGGATGCGCGCGGCGACCGTTCTCCGGGCGAATTCTACCAGATGGATATGGAAATGGCGTTTGCCTCGCAGGAAGACGTTTTTGCCGTCATCGAAGACGTTCTTCCGCCGATTTTTGCAAAGTACGGCACGTATAACATCGCGTCCTCCGCACCGTTTGCCCGCATCCCGTACCGTCAGGCCATGGAGGAGTTCGGCTCCGATAAGCCGGACCTGCGCATCGACCTGCGCGTCAAGGACGTTACGGACATTCTGCAAAACTGCGGCTTCGGCCCGTTTGAAAACAACATCGTCAAAGCTGTCCCGGTCTCCAACTGCAAGCTTGCCCGCAAGGCGGTCGATAAGCTCTGCGCAGACGTAGAGGTGCAGGCCGGCCAGAAGCCGTACTGGTTCAAGGTCGATGAATCCGGCGCCATTGCCGGCGGCATCGCAAAGTTTATCAATGCGGATGAAAAGACCGTGGAAGCCGTCAAATCCGCGCTGTCTCTCGAGCCGAATACGCTCGTGTTCCTCTCCGCAGGCAAGCGTGAGGAGGCCCAGAAGACCGCAGGCGTCATGCGTCGTATGCTCGGCGCGGCGTGCGAGGGCCACATGGATAAAGAGCGCTACGAGTTCTGCTGGATCGTCGATTTCCCCATGTACGAGATCGGCGAGGAATCCGGCGAGCTGGAGTTCTGCCACAACCCGTTCTCCATGCCCTCCGGCGGTATGGAAACGCTGCTTAAGGCCGAGCGCGGCGAGATTGACCCGCTCGACATTCTGGCAGACCAGTACGACCTCGTTTGCAACGGCGTAGAGCTCTCCTCCGGTGCTGTGCGTAACCATGACCCGGAGATCATGGTCAAGGCGTTCGAGATGGTACGCCTCGGCGAAGACGATGTAAAGGCGAAGTTCCCGGCCATGTACAACGCATTCTGCTACGGAGCGCCGCCGCACGCCGGCATCGCCCCGGGCGTAGACCGCATGGTTATGCTGCTCTCCGGCGAAGAATCCATCCGCGAGGTCATCGCGTTCCCGATGAACAAGAGCGCACAGGATGTCATGATGGACGCACCGTCCAAAGTCACCGAGGCACAGCTCAAAGAGCTGCATATCGCCGTGACGGAAGAAGAGTAATGTTCTCTTTAGAACAGAACACGTATAAAAACGCGCGGCTCGGCGATACCGATTTCACGGACGCCGAGCTGCGCGGCTATACGTTTGAAAATTGCGACCTGCGCGGCGCGATGTTTTCCGGCGCTTTGCTTGAAAAATGCCGCTTTTCTGCGTGCGCGTTCGATTTTTCTCGCTTAAACGATGTTTTGGCGCGCGGTTGTTCGTTTGAAAACTGCACGTTTTCGGGCGCAAGCCTGTTTGTCACCGCGTTTGAGAATTGCCGTGTCTCGGGCTGCTCCTTTGCGGGCGCAGACCTCACCGGCTGGGCCGTGCGCGGAGGCACACTCGAATACTGTGTGCTCGATCATTGTCCGCTCAAAAAGCAGGACTTTTCCGGCATCAGTCTGCGCGGTACGAGCTTTGTGGAAGCGGACCTCGAAAAAGCCGATCTTTCCGGCTGCGACCTTACGGAGACCGTGTTCCGCAATGCGCAGCTGAAAGAATGCGACCTGCGCCGTGCCAAATTTTCGCGCACCGATATCCGCTTTGCAAAAATGCAGAAAACAAAGATCGATTTGGAGGGCGCGGTGTATCTCGCAGGACTGCTCGGTGCCGTCGTCAACTAAAAAAAGCCGGCAAAAAATTTCGTGAAAAAACGCGTTTTATTTTGTCAACCGCCGTATGGCGTGCATAGGGCTTATAAACGGGTATAGACGGTGTGCAACCGCGCCGAAAAGTGCCCAAAAAACCGTGAAAAAACGCCATGAAATCACAAGTTATACCGCGCGTTATGGAAAAAACCGTTTCTATGACGCGCGGTATATTTTGTTATTATTATGTAAACTTGATACTATATATAGTGGCTTTGACACTAAATATGCCCTTGACATGTATAGGAAAAGCGCCTATAATCGAAAGTACGGAAAGCGCAAAGCGAAGGCTCTTAGGCTTTGCCGCAGGGGAGAAACGGAAAGGGAAGTTAAACGTATGATTCGATATATTGTCAAGCGCAGCGGGGACAAGGTGTCGTTCGATGCGCGGAAAATCAAAAGCGCCATTTTTAAGGCCAATACCAGGATCGCCGCAGAGCGTATGAGCGACGCCGATCTGAACGAATTGACCGAAGAGGTGCTCACGGCGCTCGAAAAGCTGCCGGGTATACCCACGGCGCAGAAAATTCAAAACGTGGTGGAGGAAAAGCTTCTTGCTGCCGACTACGCCAAAACGGCGAACGCTTACATCAATTATCGCACGGAGCACGAGCACCTGCGCGAAATGGACGACGAGCTCGTGAAGATTTTTGAAAACCTCACGTTCCGCCCGTCCGAAGAGGATGACTTAAAGCGCGAAAACGCGAATATCAACGCCGATACCGCCATGGGCACCATGCTGAAATACGGCTCCGAAAGCGCCAAGGCGTTTTACGATAAATACGTCATCCCGCCGGAGATTGCCAAAGCGCACGCGAGCGGCGACATCCACATTCATGATAAAGACTTTTACGCCCTCACCGAAACATGCTGTCAGATTGACCTTTTAAAGCTGTTTCAAGACGGATTTTCCACAGGCCACGGCTATTTGAGAGAGCCGAACGACATCCGCAGCTACGCCGCGCTCGCGTGCATCGCCATTCAGGCAAACCAAAACGAGATGCACGGCGGCCAAAGCGTGCCGAATTTCGACTACGCTATGGCGGAGGGCGTGAAGAAAACATACCGCAAGCAGTATTTCCGTGCGCTCGCGCAGTATATTGAGGTGCGGTTTGATATGAGCGCCTCCGATGCCGCCGCGCTGACGGCTGCCATCAAAGAAGCGCTCGGCACTGATGTCACAATGCACACCGCAGAAGCTTACGCCGAAAAGCTGCGCGCGTTTCTGCCGCGCCATCAAGCAGAAAACGGCTTCCAGATCATCACGGGCGACGCTGCCCGCGCCGCCGCGGAATACGCCGCAAAGACCGCCTACAAAGAGACGGATGCTACCACGTATCAGGCCATGGAAGCGCTCGTCCACAATTTAAACACCATGAATTCCCGCGCCGGCGCACAGGTACCGTTCAGCTCCTTAAACTACGGCACGGATACCTCTCCGGAGGGCAGAATGGCCGTGCACAACCTGCTCCGCGCTACGGAAGCGGGGCTCGGCGACGGCGAAACACCCATTTTCCCGGTTCAAATTTTCAAAGTCAAGGAGGGCGTCAACTACAACGAGGGCGACCCGAACTATGACCTGTTCCGCCACGCGCTGCGCTGCTCCGCCAAGCGCCTGTTCCCGAATTTTAGCTTTTTGGACGCCCCGTTCAACCTGCAATACTATAAACCCGGCGATTATAACACCGAGGTGGCGTACATGGGCTGCCGTACGCGCGTCATGGGCAATGTATTCGATAACACAAAGGAAGTCACCTGCGGCAGAGGCAATTTGAGCTTCACCTCCATCAACCTGCCGCGCATCGGCATTGAAGCGAAGGGCGATATGAAAACGTTCTATAAGCTGCTCGATGAAAAAATCGCGCTCGTGGAAGAACAGCTTCTGCACCGCTTCAAAATCCAGTGCAGCAAAAAGGTGTATAATTATCCGTTTCTCATGGGGCAGGGCGTGTGGATCGATTCCGAAAAGCTCGACCGCAACGATTCCGTCGCCGAAGTCTTAAAGCACGGCACTTTAAGTGTCGGATTCATCGGCCTTGCCGAGACCTTAAAAGCCCTCACCGGTAAGCACCACGGCGAAAGCGAAGAAAGCTGGAAGCTGGGGCTTGAGATCATCTCCCATATGCGGGAGAAAATGGACGAAAAAAGCCGTGAGACCGGCCTCAACTTCACCTTGCTCGCAACGCCCGCAGAGGGGCTTTCCGGCCGCTTTGTGCGCATAGACCAAAAAAAATACGGCAAAATTCCCGGCGTTACGGACAGAGAGTATTACACAAACTCGTTCCACGTGCCGGTGTATTACCCCATCAGCGCCTATGAAAAGATTCGCAGAGAAGCGCCGTTTCACGCGCTCACGAATGCGGGGCATATCAGTTACGTGGAGCTCGACGGCGATACGTGCAAAAACATCGACGCATTTGAAAGCATCGTGCGCTGCATGAAAGAAATGGGCATCGGCTATGGCTCGGTCAACCACCCCGTAGACAGAGACCCTGTGTGCGGGTATAACGGCATCATCGACGAGGTGTGCCCGAGGTGCGGCAGAAGAGAGGGCGAAGGCGTTCCGCTCGAAAGGCTTCTGGAGCTGAAAAAGCGCTACCACGACGTCCCGGATTATTCGCATTTAATTAGATAAAAGTTGATGACAGCCACAGCGAAGCGACGAATAAAGTTTTCGCCAGCCTTTTTCAAAAGGCTGTGAATTCTCAAGGCAAAGCCTTGAGTCGCCATTCGCAAATGGCGAAACCCTTTTGCCTACCAAAAATCAGGACGGGAACTTCAACAGTCCGGTGGACTGTTGAAGTGTGGGAGACCCAATTAGGGGGTCTCCCAATGAACTTGCACCGCAAGTTCATAAAAGCAAAAACGGCAACACATGGGTTTAACCTGAACGACAAGTCGTTCAGCTATGGTTTTGTGCTTTTGATGATTGAAAATCATCAATTTCGCTGCGCGAAACCAGCCCAAGAACCACCTAAAAGACGGCATCCGCCGCCTTTAGAAAAATTGAAATGAATGTAAAAATGTATTTATAAAAAGAATCGAGGCAGTTATCATGTCACCCAAAACGCAGAAAACTACAAAAACCATCATCGTCGGCGAAGGTCGCGGGTTCGACCGCATCCGCCGCATCACAGGCTACCTTGTCGGCACCACCGACCGCTGGAACGACGCCAAACGCGCCGAAGAGCACGACCGCGTAAAGCACAGCCTGTAAGGCACGGCAAAATGGAAATCCGCATTTCCGGCATCGTGAACGATTCCATCGTGGACGGGCGCGGCATCCGCCTCACCGTGTTCACACAGGGCTGTCCGCACCATTGTCCCGGCTGCCATAACCCCCAAACGCATGATTTTGCGGGCGGCAGGGTGGAAGATACCGATGTCATCTTTGACATGTTCAGAAAAAATCCGCTGCTGCGCGGCATCACATTTTCGGGCGGTGAACCGTTCTGCCAGCCAAAGCCGCTTTTAGCGCTCGCAAAGCAGGTGCACGCCCTGCATAAAGACGTCACCGCCTATTCCGGCTGGACGTATGAGCAGCTTGTTTCTATGCACAACCCCGATGTGGACGCGCTTTTAAACGTGTGCGACGTTCTGGTGGACGGGCCGTATATCGAACAGCAGCGCAATCTTGAGCTGCTCTTTCGCGGCAGCGAAAACCAGCGCCTTATCGATATGAACGCCACCCGCCGAAACGGACGCGTAACGCTTTTACAGCTCGATTATTAAAAAACTCCGCAAATTTCCTCTGATATGCGCTAAATCAATACCGCTATATCGAAAAAAGATGGGGGTAATTCATGATTTTGTAATTGATTATGCGGGAAACTTGTGGTAGAATAAAGACAAATGGGTTATTTTACATTTTATTTGCCTTTTTGGCGAAAGGAGAAATAACAATGACTAACAACAAGACAATTCTTGCTTGGATCGACGAGATGAAAGCTCTTGTCAATCCGGATCAGGTTGTTTGGATCGACGGCTCCGAAGAGCAGCTCGAAGAGCTCCGCAAGGAAGCAGTTGAGTCCGGCGAAATGATCAAGCTGAATCAGGAAAAGCTCCCGGGCTGCTACTATCACAGAACAGCTCCGAATGACGTTGCCCGTGTTGAGGACAGAACCCTCATCTGCTCCAGAAAAGAAGAGGACGCAGGCCCGACCAACCATTGGAAAGAGCCGCAGGAAGCATACAAGATGCTGTACGATATTGCTCGTGGCAGCTACAAGGGCCGTACCATGTACGTTATCCCGTACTCCATGGGCCCGGTCGGTTCCCCGCTCGCTAAGATCGGCGTTGAGCTGACAGACTCCATCTATGTTGTTCTCAACATGTCCATCATGACCAGAGTTGGTCAGAAGGTCATGGACGTTCTCGGCGACAGCAACGACTGGGTTCGCGGCCTGCACTGCAAGTGCGACGTTGACCCGGAGAAGCGCTGGATCTGCCAGTTCCCGGAAGACAACACCATCATCTCCGTAAACTCCGCTTACGGCGGCAACGTTCTGCTCGGCAAGAAGTGCTTCGCTCTGCGTATCGCTTCCTATCAGGCTAAGAACGAAGGCTGGATGGCAGAGCACATGCTCATCCTCGGCGTTGAGAACCCGAAGGGCGAGGTTAAGTACGTTTGCGCTGCATTCCCGTCTGCTTGCGGCAAGACCAACCTGGCTATGATGATTCCGCCGGAAGGCTACCGTGCAAAGGGCTACAAGGTCTGGACCGTCGGCGACGACATCGCTTGGATGCGCAAGGGCCCGGATGGCAGACTGTATGCCATCAACCCGGAAAATGGCTTCTTCGGCGTCGCTCCTGGCACGAACATGAAGTCCAACCCGAACGCTCTTATCTCCACCCAGAAGGGCGCCATCTTCACCAACGTTGCGCGTAACCTCGATGACAACACCGTTTGGTGGGAGAGCCTCGACAAGAACCCGCCGGTCAACGCAGAAGAGTGGAAGGGCGCTAAAGTAAACGGCCCCGAGTATATTGCTGCTGGCAACAAGCTGGCTCATCCGAACAGCCGCTTCACCGCTCCTACCGCTAACTGCCCGTGCCTCTCCAGCGAGTTTGAGAACCCGCAGGGTGTTCCGGTCTCCGCTATCGTCTTCGGCGGCCGCCGTCCGGATACAGTTCCGCTGGTTTACCAGTCCAGAAGCTGGAACAACGGTGTCTTCATCGGTTCCATCACCGGCTCCGAGACCACCGCAGCTGCTGCAGGTGCAGTCGGCGTTGTCCGTCGTGACCCGATGGCTATGCTCCCGTTCTGCGGCTACAACATGGGCGACTACTTCAAGCACTGGATCGAAATGGGCGAGATGCTCGGCGACAAGGCTCCGAAGATCTTCAACGTCAACTGGTTCCGCGTCGACGAAGACGGCCACTTCATTTGGCCGGGCTTCGGTGACAACCTCCGTGTTCTCGAGTGGATCCTCAAGCGCTGCGATAACGAAGTTGACGCTGTTGAGACGGCAATCGGCTACGTTCCGAAGCCGGAAGACATCAACCTCGAAGGCCTCAAGGACTTCGATGAGGAGAAGCTCGCTTCCATCCTCAAGGTTGATAACGCTAAGTGGGCTAAGGAAGCTGCCGGCGTAGAGGAATTCTACAAGAAGTTCGGCGACAAGCTCCCGCAGGAGCTCAGAGACGAGCTCAACGGCCTCGAAGAGCGCACCAAGGCTTAATCAAAACTTAAATCGTAAGATTTAACGCATAGAAAGCGCCGCTTTCGGTTCATCCCGGAAGCGGCGCTTTTGCATATTGTTTTTATGCACGGATAATTTTAAGCTGTACGAAAATCCCACATTCAAAACAAAAGCACGCAGACAAATTCAATCTGCGTGCTTTTTCATCTTAGTCTTTGTGTAGGCAAAAGGATTTCAAGCTCTGCGAAGCTCGACCAAAGGCGTTGCCTTTGGAAACCACCACCTTTGAAAAGGTGGACGAAACTTTTAACCGCGTTTACCGTCAAGTGGTTCTTGGGTTGGTTTCGCGCAGTGAAATCGATGATTTTCAATCATCGAAAACACAAAACCATAACGGAACGACAAGTCATTCAGCTTATCTTACCTTCCAGCGGTCGTTATACGTGCCGGAAAGGTCTGCAATCTTGCCGCTGTCTTCTTTCTCTTCCTTCACGTGCGAGGTCGCTCTGCGCTCGTTTAAATATTTCAGGAACAGCTCGCCGTCCACCGGCACAGCCTGCGGCTTGCCCGTCCAGTCGGAAAGGTGAATGGCGTTCGAGATATTCAGGCCGTTAATGCCCTCATAGCCCGGCGCCAGCAGCTCTTCGCCGTACAGAATAGCGTTTGTGAAGTTCTGCAGAATGCCGTTATGCCCAAGCTCAATGTTGTCCGTTTCCACTTCGGTCACGGTCATTTCGGGCTGCGCAAAGCCCTCTTTGCACGTCACGCAGAATTCGCGCTCCGGCACGGCGAGCTTCCACCAAGTCAGCTTACCTTCTTCCCAAACAAGCTTGCCTTTGTCGCCTGTAATCTCCAAACGGTTCGTGCCCGGGCACTCACCCGTCGTGGTGATGAACGCGCCCGTCGCACCGTTCGGGTACTCGGCGTAAGCCGTCACTTCGTCCTCAACCTCAATGTTGTGCCAATGGCCGTACTTGCAGTGGCCCATCACGCGGTTCGGCATGCCGAAAATCCACTGCCACAAGTCAAGCTGATGCGGGCACTGGTTCAGCAGCACGCCGCCGCCTTCGCCTGCCCACGTCGCACGCCACGTGCCGCTGTCGTAGTATGCCTGCGTGCGGTACCAGTTCGTGATGATCCAAATGCAGCGCTTCAGTTCGCCCAGCTCGCCGCTCTGCACGATCTCGCGCATTTTCTGGAACTTCGGGTTCGTGCGCTGATTGTACATGATGCCGAACACCTTGCCGGATTTCTTCGCGGCCGCATTCATTTCCTCCACCTGCTTTGTGTAAACGCCGGCAGGCTTCTCCGTCAGCACGTTCTTGCCCTTTTCAAAAGCATAGATCGCAATGGGGGAGTGGAAGTAATGCGGTGTCGCCACGATCACCGTGTCACACACACCGCTGTCGATCATTTCCTTGTAGTCTTCATAGCACGGTACGCCGGGCAGATTTTCGTCCGCCCAAAGGCGCTTCGATTCCGCAATATCGCACACAGCGGCAAGCTCCATGCCCTTGATATTGCCGGAAAAAATGCTTTTTGCGTGCGCCGAACCCATGTTGCCGATGCCGACAATGCCGACCTTTACTGTTTCGCTCATAAAATTACCTTCTTTCTGTTATTCGATGGTTTTCAAAATATCGTGCAGCGCGTCGGAAGCCACATCAAACGCTTCGTCCGCGTCTTTATATACGCGCTTGTGCAGAACGTCCTCGCCCTGCAAATTCTGCAAGCCGCTGAAATCGTACAAATGCGGCTCTAATGTCAGCATGTACGGCTTACCCGTTTCCGCCAGTGCCTTTAAAATGCTCGGCACAGAGCCGTCTCCCTCACCCGCGGGAACCACGCTGCCGTCTTTAAACAGCGCGTCTTTGATGTGCATATAGTCGATGATCGGTGCGAGCGCCTTAAAGTTCACCGCCGGGTCATCGCCGCACTGAATGTAGTTTGCGGGGTCAAATACGCACCGCAGCGCCGGAATGGCTTTGTGCAGCTTCTCCACGCGCTTGAGCGTGTCGCCGTAAATGCCCTTCTCATTCTCGTGGCAGCAGTGTATGCCATTTGCTTCGCCGTAGTCTACCATTTTCTGTATTCGCTCGATCACGGTATCGTGATAAATTTCCGGATTTTTGCCCTCCGGGATATAGAAGCTGAACATGCGAATGCGCGTGGTGTGCAGCTTTTTCGCAATCTCCACAGCGCGCTTGAATTTCTCAAAGTGCGGTGCAAAGTCGTCCTCAATGCCGATCTTGCCGATGGGCGAGCCGATGGCGGAAATGCTGATATTGCCCGCTGCAAGCTTCTTTTCAACAACATCAAGCTCCTCGTCCGTCAGGTCTAAAATGCCCTTGCCGTCCACGCCGCGGATTTCCATCAGCGGAATATGCTTGCGGTGCAGCGCCGCAATCTGCCGGTCAAACTCCGACGAGGCTTCGTCTGCAAACGCGGAAAGTGTAAACTGTGTCATATGCCCTCCTTAGAACGTGCAGCCGGCACGAAGCAGGTTTTCGGCGCTCAGCTTCAGCTCGTCAAACGGGTTTCGGTCGTAGCAGTTGTCCTGTTCGATCATCGCATGTTGAATGCCTGTCTTCTCGCACGCCTCAATGATGGACTTAAAGTCCATGTTGCCGTCCATCACGGCTGCAAAGCGCTGCTCGTGGCCGTGCATCTTCATGTCCTTAAAGTGAATGACGTCAATGCGTCCCGCCATTTTTTCAATCTGTACCTGCGGCGAGCGCCCACCGTACTGCGTCCAATAAACGTCCAAAATAAAGCCCCATTTTGCTGGGTCGGTTTCCTCCGCCATGTGGTCGATGAGGCACTTGCCGTCAAATTTCTCGTATTCAAAGCCGTGGTTGTGGTAATGCAGCTTCATGCCCGCGTCGTGCAGCTTGTCGGCAGCGGGGCCGAAATCCTTCAAAAACGCGCGCATACCTTCCAGCGAGCCCGTGTATTTCTGCGGCATCATGCCGATGCCCACGTGGTTCGTACCGAAAATGCGGTGGTTCTCAATCACCTTTTCGGTGTTCTCCAGAATGAGCTGCGGGTTCGTATGCGTAATGATGATGGAAAGCCCGTTTTCATCGCAGATCTCGCGGATGATATGCGGGTCAATGTCGCCGAACGCAGAGACCTGCAAGGTCTTGTAGCCGATGTCATGCAATTTTTTTGCCGTCTCTCTAAAATCGGCTTCGTTCTGCGCATAGTCGCGGATGGTGAAGCCCTGTGCACCGATAATCATGAAAAATTCCTCCCAAAAGTCAGATTATACGCCGGAGTACGCGGAGAAACCGCCGTCCACCGGGATCGTGATGCCGGTCACAAAACCGGACGCGTCATTGTCGATGAGGAAGCGCAGTGTGCCGAGCAGCTCCTCAGGCTCGCCGAAGCGACCCATCGGGGTCTGCGAGATGATTTTGTGGCTGCGCGGGGTCAGGCTGCCGTCCTCGTTAAAGAGCAAGGTGCGGTTCTGGTTCGTTGCAAAGAAGCCCGGCGCAATGGCGTTCACGCGGATGTTGCAGTTTGCAAAGTGTACCGCCAACCACTGCGTAAAGTTCGAGACCGCTGCCTTGGCACCGCTGTACGCCGGAATCTTCGTCAGTGGCGTAAACGCGTTCATCGAGGAGATATTCACAATGCAGCCGCCTGTTTCCAGCATGTCGATCGCAAACGCCTGCGTCGTCAGCAGCGTGCCGAGAAAGTTCAGGTTGAACACGAACGAAACGCCGTCTTGGTCAAGGTCAAAGAACGACCGCGCGTTTTCGTCCAGCATATCTTCTTTGCTGAAATACTCGCTCGTCGTGGTGCCCTTCGGGTTGTTGCCGCCCGCACCGTTGATGAGCACCTCGCACGGGCCGAATTTTTCCAGCACAACGTCATGCGCCTTTTTCAGGCTCTCTTTGTCCAGCACATTCGCCTGTACGGCAATGGCCTCACCGCCCGCCTTGCGGATACCCTCTGCCTCGCGCTCCGCAGCTTCCAAGTTGAGGTCAAGCAGTGCGATTTTGTGCCCGTCTGCGGCAAGCGCGCGGGAAAAAGCGCTGCAAAGCACGCCGCCCGCGCCGGTAATGACAATATTCATAGGAAATTCCTCCTTATTATAAAGTGACTTTTATTCGCCGAATAGCTTGCGGCTGTTTTCCACGCAAAGGTCGGTCAGCAGCTTCAGCGCCGCCTTTTCGCTGAGGAACGTGCCGTCCATAAGTTCTTCCGCAACCCTGTTGCACAGCACACGGCGGAAATAATCGTGGCGCGCATAGGAAAGGAAGCTGCGGCTGTCTGTCAGCATGCCGGTAAACTGCCCAAGGTGGCCGGTTTCCGCCATAATGTTCAGCTGCTCCTCCATGCCGCGCTTGTGGTCGCAGAACCACCACGCTGCGCCGGGCACAACGCCCTTAAAGCTGCCCGCCGTCGTCGCAAGCGCCATATACATTGAAGGCTCCAGCGTGTATAAGATTGTGTGCGGCAGCGAATCCCTGCGGTCCATCGCGTCCAAAAGCGCTGCAACTTCGTGCTCCGGGATCGGGTCGCCCACGCAATCGCCGCCGGCGTCCGGACCCACGGTCTCAAACAGCCGCGTGCATGCGTTGCGCTTTACGTTCAGGTGCAGCTGCATCGTCACATTATGCGCCTTGTATTCGTGCGCCAAATACACATACATTTCAAATAGAAAATTACGGAACTCGTTTTCCGGGATTGTCTTTCCCTTCAGCGCCTTTTTAAACGTCTCCGCGGCATCGCAGCTTTTGTCTTCTTTCGGGAAGCCCTCAATGCCGATATCGCTCACGCGGCAGCCGTTCTCGCAGAAGAAATCAAGCCGCTTTGAAAGCGCCGTTTTCAGGTCGTCGAGCGTCTCCACACTAAAACCGCACACCTCGCCGAGGTGCAAGGCGTAGTCGCGATAGTTCGCGCGGCAAATGTTCAGCGCCGCGTCCGTGCGGAACGAGGGCACCACGCGCACCGGGAAGTTCTTCTCCTTCGCAATTTCCTTGTGGTATTCCAAAGAATCTGCCGGGTCGTCCGTTGTCGCCACAAGCTCCACATGGCTTTGCAGCATCAGTTTGCGCGGGGAGAGGTGGTGCTCCTTGATATACGCGTTCGCGCGGTCAAAAATATCGTCCGCACTTTCCGCTGTCAGCGTGTCTTCAATGCCGAAAAACATCGAAAGCTCCATGTGTGACCACACATAAAGCGGGTTGCCCATCGCGGTCTCGAGGCACGCCGCCCACGCGCGGAACTTCTCGCGCGGCTCCGCGTCGCCTGTGATGAGCGCCTCCGGCACGCCGCAGGCACGCATCAAACGCCACTTGTAGTGGTCGCCGCCCAGCCAGATCTGCGCAATATCCGGGAATTCCCTGTCCTCCAAAATCTCCTTCGGCGAGAGATGGCAGTGGTAGTCGACGATCGGCAGGTCGCGCACCGCGTCATATAAATTCTTAGCAACATCGCTTTTCAAAAACAGATCGTTTCGCATCTGAATAAACTCCTTTCGGGCGGCAGAAAAAGGCAAAGTTTCCCCACCGCTGCTACTGTAAGTATAGCACGATGAATTGCAAAATAAATGATATATTGCGGCACATATATTGCAAATCGGTGCAAACTGTGCTATGATTTCTCTAAAGAAAGAGGGTGAAAAACGTGGAAACAGGTAAAAATGACGAAATGCTGCGGCAAGATTTTCAGCTTTCACACAATCGAGACCCTTATTTTCGCACCATGGAGTTTCATGCGCACGATTTTTTGGAGCTCTATTACTTTTTGGACGGCAGCGTGACGTATTATATTGAAGATCAGGTCTACGATCTTTGCCCCGGCGATCTGCTCATTATTCCCGTCGGCAAAATGCACCGCCCCGTCATTGCAAACGAACACGCCGCCTATGAGCGCATGGTGCTGTGGATTACCCCGCAGTACCTACAAAGCATCGACAGCCCCGCGGGCGACCTGCAAAAAAATCTGCAAAAGGTGGGGGAGCACGGATACTGCGTGCCTTTTCGCGGCGATGAAACGGTGTTCGTCACGGCGCTCTTAAAAAAGCTCTTGTATATGCAGAAAAACGATACCGACCCTAAGTTCTGCGCCGGCGCCGTAGAGCTGTACCTGTGGACGATTTTCCGCTCCTACGGCGTTATCGATACCACGCACCGCAACGAAACACAGGTCATCCCGCAGGTCATTCGCTATATCACGGAGCATTTCAGCGAGCCTTTAACGCTCGAAGACATCGCCGCAGAGTTCTTCGTCAGCAAATCGTACTTAAACCGCCACTTTAAAGCATATACCAATTCCACCGTGTACGCCTACATCATGGCGCTTCGGCTCACCCATGCCCGCCGTATGCTGCGCGAAGGCATCCCTGCCGTAGAAACCGGCCGCGAGTGCGGCTTTTCCGATTATTCCACATTCTACAAAGCCTTCAAAACCCAAACCGGCCTTTCACCTCAGCAGTTTAAAAGCCGGGCTTGATTTTGGAAAAATGCGTATGCTTCACGCGCTTTCGCAGCCGCAGACAGAACATAGGAAGAGCGGCTGACGTTTTCTTAAAATTTCCTGACAAGCATTTACAACCGAAATCGAATTTGTTATAATAAAAACAATAAAAATTGATGCGCAGCGAAACGGCGGCGGCATGTCGACTGCGGGTATCTGCGCGAAAGGACGGTAGAAATTTATGGCTTTTTGTGAAAAATGCGGAGCACAGATCCCCGAAAACGGCACCTTCTGCGCAGCTTGCGGTGCGCCCGTAGCGGCACAGGCACAGCCCACCCGGATCCCGGAGCAGCCGGCAGCACAGCCGCAGGCACCCGAGCAGCAGCCCCAGCCGCCGGTTTACCCGCAGCAGCCCGTATACCAGCAGCCGGTCTATCCCCAGCAGCCTGTGTATGACCCGGCAGATCACACCGCAGAGTTCGACCCGGAGGATATCTCCCAGAATAAGGTCATCGCCATGGCAGCGTACATTCTCGGCACCGTCGGCATCATCATCGCACTGCTTGCGGCACCGCAGAGCAAATACGCGGCGTTCCATTCCCGTCAGGCATTGAAGCTCGACATCGTCAGCACCCTGTTGCTCATCGTTTCCGCTGTGCTTGCTTTCACGTTCATCGTGCCGATTGCCGGCGCTGTCTGCATTGCAATTCTCTTCGTCGTGCGCATCATCTGCTTCTTCCAGGTATGCAGCGGCAAAGCAAAGGACGCCGCCATCATCGGCAAGCTGCCGTTCTTGAAGTAAGAAATACAACGTTACATTTAAAAAGGCTCGCGTAGCTCACTTTCAAGAAACTCTTGATAGGGTTTCTTGCGAAAAACCGTCCACTGGACGGTTTTTCTATTTTCCTGATCTTCGATTAGGCAAAAAGTATTCCGCCATTTGCGAATGGCGGCTCTGGGCGTTGCCCCGAGGTTCCATAAACTTTCTCCCCACCCACGTACTTTTTTCTTGCTTTTTCGCCCTAATCAGGTATAATTAAACTGAGTATGTATTGTATGAAAACCGTCGAAGCCACAACGGCCTCGACGATAAGCAGATAAAAAGGACGGAAAGAAACTATGGCCGATTTTGAGCCGTTTTTTGAACTGAAAAATCAATATAGAGAGTCCTGCCCGGTTTTGCTGCAAAGCGGCGCGCTGTACCGTGAAGAGCCCACCGCGTCCGCCGAAGCGGAAGAGACCGAAACTGCGGAAGCTACTTTCCCCGCAGAGCAGGAAGAGGCGGTTTCCCCGCGCACATTCCTGCGTCTCGCATTCCGCAATATCGACCCCCGTGCCGTGACGAGCGTTTATATCGATATCCACATTTTCGACAAAGCCACAAACGAGCTCGCCGTCGTGCGCGACCGCCGCTATCTCGTGCCTATTTTGGGCCGCGATGCGGTCTTCGGCGCAGACGAGGAGATCGACGTTGATGACGCCGCGTACAGCTTCTCCGTCGCCATTAAGAAGGTGCAGTTCGAGGGCGAAGACGTGTTCTGGAACGGCAGCGCCTCACTGCTGTTTGAAAATCTCCCCGAACAGGCGAAAATCGCGGACGTCATGGAGGACGAAGACCTCCGCGCACAGTATCAGCGCGATTTCACCGAAATGGCAGAGGATAAAGAAGCTGCGGCGCAGTTCGCCCCGCAGGAATATAAAGACCTCTGGATGTGCGCTTGCGGTGAAGTGAACCACAAAGATGAAGAAAAATGCGCCGCCTGCGGTGCCGAGTACGGGCCCCAGCACGCACTGTTTGAAGACGAAGAAAAGCTGAAAGAAAACCTCGAAGCCTATAACAAGGCTGAAGCTGAAAAGGCCGAGGCTGCCCGCATCGCCGCAGAAAAGAAAGCGGCAGAGGAAAAAGCCGCCGCCGAAGCTGCCGCCCGCAAAGCGGCAGAGGAAAAGGCTGCCGCTGAGGAAGCCGCCCGCAAAAAGCGGCTCCACCGCAAAATTTTCCTGTCCATTTCCATTCCGCTCGCCGTCCTCATCGCCGCGTTCATCGTGGTGCTCATCGTCTACATCATCCCGCAGAACCACTATAACGATGCCGCCGCCTTGCTCGAAGCCGGCAAATATGACGAAGCCATCACCGCGTTCACGGCGCTCGACGGATACAGTGACAGCGCCGCCCGTATCACGGAGGCAGAGTATAAAAAAGCCTGCGACCTGCTCGAAAACGAGAAATTCGCAGAAGCCATCGAAGCCTTCACTGCCCTCGGCGATTATGAAGACAGCAAAGATCGGATCACCGAGGCCGAGTACCGCCGCGCTGTAAAGACGTTTGAAAGCGGCGCATACGAAGACGCGTTAAATCTCCTTGAGCCCCTCAAGGATTACAAGGATGCCGCCGAAAAAGTCGAGACCTGTCACTATGAGCTCGGCATGAAGGCCATTGAAGCGGATAACTTAAAGTCCGCTGCGGCGCATTTTAAAGAAGTCAACGCGGAGCAGAATAAGAAAATGCAGGCCGCATTTTGTGATAAAGGCATCGCGTTCTACGAAAAGGGCGACGAAGAAAAAGCACTTACCTATTTTGAGTATGTCACCGATAAAGACCTTCTCCCGAAGATTGACGCCGCCTACTATGCGCAGGCGTTAAAGCTCGTCGAAGACGGCGAGTACGACAAGGCGACCGAAATTTTTACAAAGCTCGGCGAGTATGAAGACTGCCCGACGCAGCTTCTGCGCATCCACGCGCTGAAAGCGGAGCAGTATTACAACAACGCCGATTACGAAAACGCCATCGCGGAATTCAAGGCCGCCGGCGATTACGGCGACGCCGCCTCCCGCATCACAGAAGCGACTTACCGCCTCGGCGCGCAGCAGCTCGCAAACGGCGAGGTGCGCAAAGCCTACGATACGCTCTATCCCATCCGCAGCTACGACCCCGCCTATATGCTTCTCGTCTCCAATTCGCAGTTCTATATCCAGATCTACGACGTAGGCGCCGGCCCCAACCCCTTAAACGAAAACTAAAACCCAGCGCCCGCAGAGTCATCTTCTGCGGGCGCTTTTTGTATAAAAAACGACCCCGAGTTTCAAATCATCGGGGTCGTTCCATCTTTAAATTATCAATAACCTTACTTTCCAAAGCTTCCGCGCAGCAGCATGGCGGCGTGCTCGCGGCGCAGCTCCTCGCACAGTGCGTAAAGGCTCCACTTGTCGTTGTGCTCCGTGTGTACGGCTTTCAACGGAATGGGCGCGATACCCGCTTTTTTGTACGCCGCAAGGAACACGTCCAGCATCTCACCCGCAAAGCCGGAGAAAATCAGCACCTCCGGCAACTTGTAGCCCGCCGGGGCTTTCTGCACGTTCGCGTTCACTTTCTCGCCGCACAGCGCTGCAACTGCGCGGTCACGGTCGGCGTTCGTCAGCCGTCTTGCCGTCAGGTGCAGCTCTCTGCACAGTGCAGAAAGCTGCTTTTCCTTCGCAGCGTCTTCAACATGGTATAAAACAAGAGCCATACGTTTCTCCTTACTCCTCGCACAGCGGGCGGAACAAGTCGCCGCGGCGCTTCATCATGCGGTAACGGAGGATCATCATAATCAGCACTCCAAAGCGTGCCGCAGATTCGATCACGTTCACCGTGAAGATCGCCGTGTCGTTCGCGCCGAGCGCCGTGTAGACCGAAACGCCGAAGAACGGCAAAAGCGAGTTACTCAGCGTCACAAACAGCGTGTAAATGCTGATGATGAGCGCGCGGTTCTTTTTCGGCGTCGCCTGCAAAAGCAGTTGCACCACGCACATGCTCGTCGCGCCCTGCGGAATGTTGCCGATGAGCGCCAGAATCATAAAGTACGGCATACGCGCGCTTTGCGGCAGCAACGTCATAGAAGCCACCGTAATAGGGCAGAGCAGCAAGCCCGCGCATACGAAAATGATTGTAAAATGCTCGGATTTGCGGCGGCACAGTTTCGAGAAAAAGCCGATGAAGATCATCTGGCAAATGGAACACAAAGCCTGAAAAAAGCTCAGCTGCGCTTCGTTCATACCGGCATATTTTGTCTCCGCTATGTACCAAAGGCTCCAGTCCAGGTGCCACGAAAGGTAAAACAGCATGATGCAGATGAAAAAGCCGCGGAACGGCTTGCTGCGTACCATCTGGTTCAAAGCCTCCGGGAACATTTTCAGTCCCATCTCCTGCTTTTCCTCCGCCTTGCGCGGCGGACAGGGGATGCGGCGCAGCACAAGCGCCTGCAAAAGCATGCATACGCCTGCAATATAAAAGAAAATGCGCAGCACAATGAGCTTTCCCTCGGTGTCCGGCATCAGCGTCATGATATTGCCGCACAAAAGCGGCACCACAATGCCCACAAAGAACAGACACCGGCTGCGGAACGTGAACACGCTGTTGCGCAGGCCCGGCTCCACCGCGTCGCCGAAGAATGTCTGCCACTGCGCGTTATACAGCGCAATGCCGCCCACCGTCATGCCGAGAAACACAAAAAACGCCGTCATGCGGTGCTCGCCGAACAGTGGCACAGAGCCGTAAGCAAAATACGCCGCGCTCAAAAACAGCGCCAGCACGAACGGCACCGTGCGGCTCGTCTTCGTACGGTTCGCAAGGAATCCCACCGGAATCATGCAAATACCCGCCACCATGTTCGGCACCATCTGCACAAGACCGATCTGCGTGTCCGTCGCGCCAAGATTCGTCGCATACAAATTGTTCGCCAGCGTGTAAAGCGAAACGGCATACTGCAATAAAAAGCCCTCAATGCCGAAAAGGCACAGCATGCGCAGCTTCGGGTCAGACCGCAGCGATTTGATCGGGTGAAATGTAAACTTATCCATAAATGTTCTCCCCTGAGAAAAATAAGCGGCGCGCCGAATACACGCACCCTATCCATTATAAACGAAAACCGGGCAAAGACAAGCCTTACCCGGAATTTTCATCGTTTTATTTTTTGTAAACGCATTTGCCGCCCAAATACGTCGCCTCGGCTTCAATGCGGTGCAGCGTGTTGGCGTCCGCCTTGAACGGATCTTCGGAAAGCACCACAAAGTCCGCAAGCTGTCCGTTTGCAATCTCGCCCTTTTTGCCTTCCTCAAATGACGCCACCGCGCCGCTTTTTGTAAACGAGTCGATGGCCTCCCGTACCGTCAGCGCTTCCTCCGGGCGATACGGTGCGTCCGTCGAGCCAATGCTTCGCCGCGTCACCGCGCATTCAATGCCGCGCATCACGTTCGGCTCCTCCACCGGCGCGTCCGAGCCGTTCGAGAACGGAATGCGCGCATTCAGAAGCGTTTTAGCCGGGTAACTCGTGCTCGCCAATTCAGCGCCCACACGCTCGCGCACAATGTGCGTGTCGTAGTCGAGGAAGATCGACTGCAAATTCACGCGCAGCTTTAATTTCTTCATGCGCTCAATCTGGTCACGCCGCACAATCTGGAAGTGCACGATGCCATGTCGGTGGTCGTCGCGCGGGTGCTCATGAAGCGCCTTTTCGTAAGCGTCCAATACGTTGTCGAGCGCCCCGTCGCCGATGGCGTGTACCGCAACGGAAAGTCCCTTTTCGTTCGCAAGAGAGATAAGCCCGTTCAATTCCGCATTCGTGTACAGCGGAATGCCGCGTGCGTTCTCATCGTCTGCATACGGGCGGCTTAAACACGCTGTGCGTGCGCCGAGCGAGCCGTCCGAGATGATCTTCAGCGGTCCCGCGCGGAACATATCGTCTTTAAAATACGCATCGCCGCTCTCGATATATTCAGAAAGCGCCTCTACGTTCGTAAACTGTGCCTGCTCATTCACGCGCACCGTCATCAGCCCCGGCGTTCTCAAAAGCTTCTGCACCGTCTCATACGGCACACCGGGGAACGTCTCGTAGTCGTCGCTTTGGCAAGAGGTGATGCCGTAACGATTCAGCCGCTTGCAGGAGGCGCGCAGCATTGCACACAGCTGCGCCTCATCCGGCTCCGGAATGCCCGCGTACACCACCGCTACGGCGTTTTCAAAAAACTGCCCGTTCGGCTCGCCGTTTTCATCTAAAGCAAAGCTGCCGCCCGCCACTTGCGGCGTGTCCTTCGTAATGCCCAACACTTCCAGCGCCTTCGAGTTCACTACGCAGATGTGCCCGCACGCCCGCGTAATGCAGATCGGGTGTTCGGTCGAGACAGAATCCAAATCCCACCGTGTCGGAAAGCGGCGCTCGTCTGCAAAATAATCGTGGTTAAAGCCGCGCCCCTGCACCCACGTGCCGGGTGTTACGCCCGTTTCCTTTATATAGGTGCGCAGACAGTCGAGCATCTCCTTTAAAGACGTCGTGTGCGCGCCGAGGTTCGCCATTGTCAGTACATTGCCGAGGTTCAGCACATGCATGTGTGAGTCGTTAAACCCCGCGCAGACGAATTTTCCGTCTAAATCGACTGCTTCATCTGCCGTGGCTTTATCTGTCTCGCCCACAAAGCAGAATTTCCCGTTTTCCACCGCAAAATCCGTCACAAAGCCGTTTCCCGTGTAAACCGTGCCGTTTTTATAAACCGTCCGCATATTGTCTCCCCGTTTCCATCTGTTTTCTCCAGTATAAAGCAAGGGGAAAGCCCCTGTCAAGCCGAAAAAGCCTGACTTTTCCCGCGCGCCGTTCCATCTTGTCTTTATTTGTAAAGAGAAAAATAGCGCACGGCATAATGAAATTCCATACAGCTTACTAAAATATCAAAAATGAAATAGTAGATATGTCAATATAACATTTTACAATTCGATTTAATGTGCGTATAATACAGATGCTTCCAAATACAGTTTACAAAAAAGTAACAGGATATTTGGTCAATGTCAACAAAAACGTGTGCTCTTGTGACCGTGTCTTGTTGCTGCTGTTCACAGCGGCGAAAGATGCGGTCGTGTGCCCTTTTGGGGCGCAGCGCTGAAGGGGGAATTTTTGCCCGGTGATATTGAAATGGAAGGTAAAATTTTGAGAAAGAAAGGGAAAAACAATGAAAGCAAAGAAAACAAAGCTGGCTTTGTGGATCTGCGCTATTGTGGTGCTGCTCGTCGCAAGCATTCTGGTTCCTTCGGTGCAGAAGACCGAAACGATTCAGGTGACCATGCGTGACGCGGTTCTGCATGAGACGAACAGAATCAGCCTCTTCGGCATCAAAGATGTCAACCCGGCGCTGATCTCCGCCATGGTGGTCTCGGGCATCTTGCTGGTGTTTGCGGTCATCGTGCGCATTTTCGTCATTCCGCGCTTTAAGATGGTGCCCGGAAAGTTCCAGATGCTCCTGGAGCAGGCGGTAGACCTGTTCGACGGCATGGCTAAGTCCAACAGCCCGGGGCGCAGCGGCTTCCTCGGTGCGTACATCTTCACGGCCGGCGCGTACATTTTCATCGGTACGCTCTTTGAGCTGTTCGGCATTCAGGCTATCACAACGGAGGGTTCGCCCATCACGCTTCCGGCGCCGCTGTCCGATGTCAACGCCGCCATCGCCATGGGCTGCTTCTCGTACCTCGTCATTCTGGGCGGCGGTATCGCGTATAACGGCTTCAAAGGCGTGGGCAGCACTTTAAAGGAGTTCTCGCTGCCGATTTCCATGAGCTTCCGTCTGTTCGGCGCGCTTTTAAGCGGCTTGCTCGTTACGGAGCTTGTGTATTATTATGTGAATCTGAGCTTTGTGCTGCCGGTCATCGTGGGCGTTATGTTCACGCTGCTGCACGCGCTCATTCAGGCATATGTTTTGACGATGCTCGTCGCGCTCTATTTCGGCGAGGTTTCCGAGAAGCAGGAACCGAAAAAGAAAAAAGTAAAAGCAGAAGCTGAAAATTAACCTACGGAGGGAAAATATCATGAACGCAAAACAGAGAAAGTTAAAGAAGCTTGCCATCATTCTGCTGGCAGTCATCGCCATCCTCGCCATCTCCATTCCGGTATTCGCCGCAACAAACGGTGATGCCGCAACCACCACGGCAACAGCCGAAACCGCAGTAGAAGCTGCAGCCACCACCGCAGACAGCACAACTGGCCTTAAGGCACTTGCTTCCGCTATTGCAGTCGGTATTGCAGCCGCCGGCGGTGCAGTCGGTATGGGCCTCTCCGCAGGTAAGGCTGTTGAGGGCATCGCACGTCAGCCGGAGGCTGAAAGCAAGATCCGTACCACCCTCATGCTCGGCCTCGTCTTTATCGAGACGGCCATCATTTATGCCCTGCTCGTTGTTATCCTCATCATCTTCGTCCTGTAAAGGAGAGTGCAGATCGTGAACATCCCACTGAATATTGATTGGCAGCAGATTTTGCTGCATGTACTGAATTTCGTCATTTTGTTCGGCGGCCTGTATTTCCTTTTGTACAAGCCGGTCAAGAACTTCATGGCAAAGCGCGAAGCGCATTATGCCGAAATGGCACAGAAGGCCCAAAGTGAACTCGATTCCGCCGAAAAGATCAAGGCGGATTATCAGGAGCAGCTCAAGTCCGTTGAGGGCGAGATCAGCGCAAAGAGAACCGAAGCGCAGAAAGAGCTCGACCGCAGCGTACAGCAGCAGCTTTCCGATGCCCATGCACAGGCGGATAAGATCGTCGCCGATGCGCAGAAGGATGCCGCCCGTGTACATGATAAGATGATCGCAGACGCACAGAAGGAGCTTACCGAGCTCGCTATGGAAGCGACCAAGAAGCTTGTTTATAAAGACGGCGATCCGTATGACGCGTTCCTCGATCAGGCAGAGAGGGGAGAGCCGAATGCGTAATGCAGATGAAAAGGCCGTAGCCGTTCTCCGCGGCAGCCGCCGCCCGGATGCCGAACAGGAAAAACGCTTTGCGGAATTCCTGCTGCGTACCTATGGCTGTGAGATTCCGCTCACCTTTGAAGAAGATAAAATGCTGAACGGCTTCACGCTTACCGTCGGCACCGATGTGTACGATTGGAGCCTCAAAAGCCGTCTGCGCCAGTTTGAAGAAAAGCTAAAGGCGTTAAAGTCCGGCAACGATTCCGTCATTCCGCTGATGAAGGAAGCCGTTGAAGATTTTACCCCGTCCGCAGAAGCGGAAGAGACCGGTACGGTTCTCACCGTTGGCGATGAGATCGCCGTTGTCAGTGGCCTTGAGCATGCCGCCTACGGCGAGATTCTCCTGTTCTCCTCCGGCGTTAAGGGCATGGTGCAGGACCTGCGCCGCAATGAGATCGGCTGCGTCCTCTTTGGCGACGATGCCGAGATCACCGAGGGCAGCCTTGTGCGCAGAAGCGGCAAGACCGCCGGTATCCCGGTCGGCGACGGCTTCCTCGGCCGTGTTGTCGATGCACTCGGCACGCCGATCGACGGCAAGGGTGATATCAGCGCCGAGGGCTACCGCCCCATCGAGTGCCCCGCACCGGGCATCATCGACCGCCAGCCGGTCAACGCGCCTATGGAAACCGGCCTTCTCGCCATCGATTCCATGTTCCCGATTGGCCGCGGCCAGCGTGAGCTTATCATCGGCGACCGCCAGACCGGTAAAACCGCCGTCGCGCTCGATACCATTTTGAACCAGAAGGGTAAGAACGTCGTTTGCATCTATGTCGCCATCGGTCAGAAGTCCAGCTCCGTTGCACAGCTTGTGGAGACCTTAAAGCGCCGCGGCGCCATGGATTACACCATCGTCGTCAACGCATCTGCCAGTGACTCGGCTTCCTTGCAATACATCGCACCGTATGCCGGCTGCGCACTCGGAGAGTACTTCATGTATCAGGGCAGAGATGTCCTCATCGTGTACGATGACCTTTCCAAGCACGCCATTGCGTACCGTGCACTGAGCCTGCTTTTGGAGCGTTCTCCGGGTCGTGAAGCGTATCCGGGTGACGTTTTCTACCTGCATTCCCGTTTGTTGGAGCGTTCCGCGCATCTTTCCGATGCACTCGGCGGCGGCAGCATGACGGCATTGCCGATTGTTGAAACGCAGGCGGGCGACGTTTCCGCTTACATCCCGACGAACATTATTTCCATCACAGACGGTCAGATCTTCCTTGAGAGCGACCTGTTCTTCTCCGGCCAGCGTCCGGCTGTCAACGTCGGTCTTTCGGTTTCCCGTGTCGGCGGCGACGCCCAGACAAAGGCCATGAAAAAGGCAGCGGGCGGCATCCGTCTGGACCTTGCCCAGTACCGCGAAATGGAAGTCTTCACCCAGTTCTCCAGCGACCTTGACGAGACCACAAAGCGTCAGCTCACCTACGGTCAGAGCCTTATGCGTCTGCTGCGTCAGCCGCAGTACCATCCGATGAGCCAGCACGATCAGGTCATCACGCTCGTCTCCGCCCTGCACCACGTCATGCAGGACGTTCCGCTTGACGATATGAGTCGTTTCCATACGGAGCTCATCAAGTACGCTGAGAAGAATATGAGCGATGTCTGCCGCCGTGTCGATACCACCGGTCAGCTTTCCGACCCCGACCGCGAAGAGATTTTGAAAGTCGCGAAGGAATTCCTCGAAAAGTACAAGGCGGAAAACCCGCAGAACGCGTAAGCGCTCGGAAAGGCGGTTTTCGCTATGGCTAATACAAAAGAGATTAAAACCAGAATCGAAAGCGTTAAGGATACGCGTAAAATCACGAACGCCATGTACCTTATCGCTTCCACAAAGCTGCGCAAAGCACGCAACGATCTGGACCGCACGCGCCCGTATTTCGAGGCGCTGCGCACGGAGATTAAGCGTATCTTCCGTACCCAGAACGACGTGGACAGCCGCTATTTCTATCCCCCCGAGGGCGAGCCGCCGCTGGAGGGCACCTACGCGTGCCTCGTCATCACGGCGGATAAGGGCCTCGCGGGCGCATACAACCAGAACGTCATCAAGGAAGCTATGCACATGCTTGATGAGCATCCCGACACGAAGCTCTACGTTGTAGGCGAATACGGCCGCCACTTCTTTACGCAGCACAATATCCCCATGGAACACAGCTTCCTCTATACGGCACAGAACCCCACCATGCAGCGCGCGAGAGAAATTTGCGACATCCTGCTCGAGGGCTACGACCGCGGGGATTTTAAGAAGATTTTTGTCATTTATACCGATATGGAGAACAGCCTCACGTCCTCTGCACACTGCACGCGTCTGCTGCCGTTCCACCGCGCCTATTTCCAGACGGATACGGTGGAAAAGGCGGTCACCACGCCGTTCGAGTTTGTGCCCTCCGTGCAGGCGGTTCTCAACAACATCATGCAAAGCTACGTTTCGGGCTTTATTTACAGTGCCCTCATCGATAGCTTCTGCAGCGAGCAGAATGCCCGCATGACGGCGATGGATTCCGCCAACAGCAACGCGGAAAAGCTCCTCGCAGAGCTTTCCTTGCAGTATAACCGCGTGCGTCAGGCTGCCATCACGCAGGAGATTACAGAGGTCTCCGCCGGTGCGAAGGCACAGCGTCAAAAACACAGGAAGGAAGCGTGAACAACGTGAATACAGGTAAGATCGTACAGATCTCCGGCCCGGTCATCGACGTACAGTTCGAGTCCGGCGTTCTGCCGAAAATCAGAGAAGCCCTTTCGCTTACCGTGGACGGACGGCGGTATGTGATGGAGGTTGCCCAGCATGTGGGTGACAACACGGTCCGCTGCGTCATGCTTTCCGGCAGTGAGGGCCTTTCCCGCGGTATGCAGGTTGAGGCTCCGGGCAAAACCATCGAAGTGCCGGTGGGCGAAAACACGCTCGGCCGCATGTTCAACGTGCTCGGCGATCCCATCGACGGCGGCGAAGCCGTTCCCGCAACCGAGCCGCACAAAAGCATTTACAGAAAAGCTCCGTCGTTTGACGAGCAGAACCCGGCCGTCGAGATTCTCGAGACCGGCATCAAGGTCATCGATCTTCTGGAGCCGTACCCGAAGGGCGGCAAAATCGGTCTGTTCGGCGGCGCAGGCGTCGGCAAGACCGTCCTTATCCAGGAGCTCATCCACAACGTCGCCATGGAGCACGGCGGTTACTCCGTGTTTACCGGCGTCGGCGAGCGCAGCCGTGAGGGCAACGACCTCTGGCGTGAAATGCGTGAAAGCGGTGTCGGCGATAAAACGGCGCTCGTCTTCGGCCAGATGAACGAATCCCCGGGCGTGCGTATGCGTGTTGCCCTCTCCGGCCTCACCATGGCAGAGCATTTCCGTGACGAAGAGCACAAGGACGTCCTGCTCTTCATCGATAACATCTTCCGTTTCGTGCAGGCAGGCAGTGAGGTTTCCACGCTTCTCGGCCGTATGCCTTCCGCCGTCGGTTATCAGCCGACCCTCGCAAACGAAATGGGCGAGCTGCAGGAGCGCATTACCTCCACAAAAGACGGCTCCGTCACCTCGGTTCAGGCCGTTTACGTGCCTGCCGATGACCTTACCGACCCGGCCCCGGCCACAACGTTCGCCCACCTCGACGCTACGACCGTTTTGAGCCGTAAGATCGCCGAGCAGGGTATTTACCCCGCCGTCGATCCGCTGGAGTCCACCTCCCGTATCCTCGAAGCCGACGTTGTCGGCGAGGAGCACTACCGCATTGCGCGTGAAGTGCAGGAGACCCTCCAGAAGTACAGCGAGCTGCAGGACATCATCGCCATCCTCGGTATGGACGAGCTTAGCGACGAAGACCAACTCACCGTGCAGCGCGCGAGAAAGATCCAGCGTTTCCTCTCGCAGCCGATGCACGTCGCAGAAAAGTTCTCCAGCGTGCCGGGCGTTTACGTCCCGCTCAAAGAGACGCTGCGCGGCTTCAAGGCCATCGTAGACGGCGAAATGGACCAGTACCCCGAGGCGGCGTTCTATAACGTAGGTACGCTCGAGGACGTCATCGCGAAAGCGAAGCAGTTAGAGGCGGAGGCGATCTGATGCGGACATTTCAGATGCACCTGCTTGAAGCCGATAAGGTCTTTTTCGAGGGCGAGTGCGAGTCGCTTGTCGTGCCCACAACGGTCGGCCAGTACGGCATTCTGGCGGGTCACAGCAATATGATCTCCGCCGTCGTGCCGGGCGTGCTCTCTTACCGCGCACCGGGTAAGGAGTGGCGCACCGCTGCCGTTTCCGAAGGTATGGTGAAGGTCGAGGGCAACGATATCCTCGTGCTTGTAGACTCCGCCGAGTACCCGGAAGAGATTGATGCCAAACGTGCACAGCGCGCCGCCGATGAGGCGAAGGAGGCCATTCTCCAAAAGCGCAGCGTGCGCGAATACCGCACCGCGCAGGCGAACCTTGCCCGCGCCATCAACCGCCTGCGCGTCAAGAAAAACGCGAGATAAGGCGGTAAAAACCACACCGAATTTCCAAATATGCAAAAAGCGTTCCGAGCATTCGGGACGCTTTTTGCATATTTCACACAAAGGGTTTGCTTTTTTCATGAACTTTCGAAATTTCGCAAAAACTGCGGTACAAAACGGCGGAATGTGCTATAATGAACGCGAATACCGGCGGAAAAGTACGCCGGAAAGTTGTATTGAAATTCAGTTTAAAGGAGTCAAAAGCATGATCAAAGTCGGTTTTATCGATTACTATTTAGACGAGTGGCACGCCAATAACTACGTTCACATGCTGCACGATTACTCAAACGGCGAGGTAGAAGCCGTGTACGCCTGGGCCGAAATCGACAGCCCCGAGGGCGGCCTCACAACGGACGCATGGTGCAAAAAATACGGTCTCACCCGCATGATGACGCAGGAGGAGCTCATCGAAAAGAGTGACGTTCTGCTCGTGCTTGCCCCGCGCGACCCGAAAAAGCACGAAGAACTCGCAAACCTCGCGCTGCGCTCCGGCAAGCGCTGCTATGTGGATAAAACCTTCGCGCCGGATCACTTCGCTGCAAAGCGTATGCTCGATCTTGCCGAGCAGAGCGGCACGCCGTGCTGGTCGTCTTCCGCACTGCGTTTTGCGGAGGAGTATCAGGCAGCGGATAAAACGAACATCAAGGGTGTCAATGCATGGGGTCCGAACGGTTTTGAGGATTACGCCATCCACCAGCTGGAGCCGATCTTCATGATGATGCAGGCTCCCGCGACGGAAGTCATGCACTTGACAAACGACGAGGTGTACACCGGCGTTCTGCGCTTTGCGGACGGCCGCACCGCAACGTTTTCCGGCTACGCAAAGGGCTCTCCGTTCATGATGAACATTGCGCGCTCCACGGAAAATTCCGTACTGGAAATTTGCTCCGATTACTTCCGCCACTTCATTGAGGCGCTCGTCGAGTTCTTCAAAAACGGCACCATCCCTGCCCCGCACAGCGAGACGCTCTCCATCATCAGCGCCTGGGGCGCCCTTATGGAAGCCGAAAAGACCCCCGGCATCTGGGTCAAAGTCCCGAAGGACTGAGTTTGTCGCTCCAAAAAACGTCACAACGCACGCATCTTTGACTGCAAAAGGCTTTTTCCAAAAGCGCGACTATGCGGTCATTAAAGAACAGCAAGCAGAGCGCTGCGGCGTTCGGCTCACAAATTTCGTTATGATAAAAACGATATAAAAAAGATAGTCTTTCTAAGCAAAACAAACGCTTTGGAAGACTATCTTTTTCTATGCGTGCGAAAATGTACGTTTATTTCTTCGGTTTCGGCGCGGCGGGGTCGGTGAGTTCGGGGAGCGCGCCGCCGGAGACCGCCCAGAAATATAAGCTTGCGATGCTGCAATACGGCGAAAAACGTTTGCGGTACCGCTCGAACCGTGCGCGGTCGATCTCCTTGTGGCGGTAGACCATGCGCATGCCGCGCAAAATGGCGAGGTCGCCGTAGCTGAACACATTCGGGCGCTGCAGGCAGAATAAAAGCAGCATTTCCGCTGTCCACACGCCGATGCCCTTGAGCGCGCTGAGCTCGAGGATGACCTCTTCATCCGGCTTTTCGCCGATGCTGATTAAATCAAATTCGCCTGTATGCACCTTTTTCGCGAAGTCCGTGATGTATTCCGCCTTGCGGAACGAAATGCCGAGTGACTGCAAATTTGCTTCGCCATAGCCCAAAACGTGTTCGGCATCGACCGTGCCGAGGGCGTTCTGCACGCGCGCCCAAACGGTTGCCTGCGCTTTTGTGGAAATCTGTTGCCCCACGATGTGGTGTACCACGGCGGAAAAAAGGTCGTCGTCCACGGCGCGCTCAATGTGCCCCACGCGGTTGATGACCGCCGAGAGCTTCTTGTCCTTTTTCCGTAAATAAGCGAGCTCTTTTTCGCCGTACGGAAAGTACTTTACGTCATCCATCAATCGATCTCTCCCGGAGTGCGCGATTTGATCATCGCTTCCAGCTTTTGCAGCTCGGTAATCTCTTGCGGGGTCAGCTTTTCCGGGTAGCCGGTCTCAAGCTTTTCGAGCATGGAGCGCATTTTGTAGGCTTCGGCGGGCTGACGCAGAATTTCGCGCTCGCTTTTAATCTGTTCCCGCGCGGCGACTTCGTCGATGATCTGCTGCATGTAGCGGTATAAGTTGCTCCGTTCTGTATAATCGGCGGGCGCATAGAAGTTTAATCGGTTGTCGTTATACAGCTTGTATACTTTGGCGCGGTTATTTTTCTCTGGGTCGTATACGCCGACGGAGTAGCCGCCTTTGCTTTTCACGAGCCGCATGCACGGAATGTCCGTGGCGCTGTCGCCAATATAGACGATGTTCTCATACGGAATGCGCAGGTTTTCCTCGGGCATGCTGTCGTTTACGCGCTCGTCGTACTCCTCCAAAAAGCCTTTTGCAATGCGGAAAATGAACTGCGTCTTGTTCGTGTAATTGATGGCCTGCGCGGGCCACTCCGCTACGCCGTCCGTGGTGTAGAGGTAGGAGGAGGCGTAAATGCGTTTGAAATTCTTCGCGATGGCGCTGCCCTCAATGATTTCTTTAAGACCTGAAGAAATGATGTAGTGTTCAAGCTCAATGCCGCGCTGCGCAGCATACGCTGTCGTGCGCGCGAACCAATCCGTAACGCCGCGGTACAGCTCCACCTGCGCACCGATGGCCCGAAAATACTCGCGTTTTAAGGATTTTCCGAGAAAGCGTGAATAGCGAACAAGCATGAACATCCACGAAAGGTTGCTTTCCATGCTGTTTTCCCGCGCGAATGCGTCCGTTTCCGCCCAGAATTTGTCTTTGTCAATGCCAAAAGACGGGATGAGCGTGAACGTCTGCATGTCGTCCGGGGAAAGTGTTTTGTCAAAATCGTAGCAAATCGCCATGCGCGGCCTGTTCTCCGTCATGCTGCCGCCCCCTTTCTGTATCTCATTATAGCTAAAAACGTTTGTTCCGTAAAGAGGTTTTGAGAAAGTTGTCCGCCGATGTCCTATACTGTCCTGCAATGTCCGGTTTTAACGGCAAAAGAACGCCCTCATCCGCCGCTTTTCGCAGCCGATGAAAGCGCTTTTCGAGCTGTTCCGCCGTTTTGATGCTCGGCGCATCTTTGGCTTTATTCGCAGACTTGGGGGCATGTCACGTCCAAGAGTCAAGCGTTACGATTTGCTTTCTACCCGCGCCCTCCGGGTGGAGGGCGACTGATATGGTCGCGCTCGGTCTCTTTGGCTGCATCATTTCTATCCACGCCCTCCGGGTGGAGGGCGACCCTGTCCTTTTGACATCTATATTATGCTACTGTGGTGTTATAATATCAAGCGTTTTTTCAAAAAAAACTTGATTTTTGGCGAAACACCAGATATACTATATTTGTTCGGATTTCCTCCGGATGTCACCCCCTTCGGGGGCGTGGAATTGATTGTGCCGTCCTTTTGACAATTTCGGCACAAACAAGCAAAAGCCTCGGTATGCGGATCAGCTACCGGGGCTTTTGTTTTACGCTTCGCCGCCTTCCAGAAGATCTTCGGGGCGAATAGATAAAACTTTCGCCAGCTTGCATGCGCTTTGGAGCTGGAGTTTGTTTATATCTTTCGCTTTTTGCTCGTAAGCTTGGATTGATCGCAGGCTTATGTTTGCTGCTTTGGCTAATTGGGATTGAGACAATCCGCGCTCTAATCTTATCCGCTGCAAATTGGTCATTTTTGTTTGCTCCTTTACTTTTTTATCCTGTGGATCGTGGGTAACATATTATCCGCATTGCCCGCATTTACAAAAATCGGCGCTACCCATTTAAGGATCAGTTTGCGAGTGCCGTCTTTGCGACTGCCCTGCCAAAAGTGATGATAATGGCCTCGGCGGACATGGGCGGCGACTTTTGTACGTGTGCCGGTGTGTTTGTTACCTGACTTTTTGCGCTCCTCCTGCTTGTGGTAGCGGATCGCCTGCCCTATGCGGTAGCCGACTTGCGCCGTCCGCATTTTTACTTTTTTCGTGGCTTTTGGACCCTCTAATGCTTTTTCTTCATCCGTCTCGGTCTCCTCCGGGGCCGGGCTTGTATATTCTATCTCCGCGTTTTGTGAGCAGAGATAGAGAAATTTCTATCCACGCCCTCCGGGTGGAGGGCGACCGTAAACGTCCGCGTTCCAACCGTACACCACAGTATAATTTCTATCCACGCCCTCCGGGTGGAGGGCGACGATTGACGCGCTGACCGCGCGGATGAAGCGCCATATTTCTATCCACGCCCTCCGGGTGGAGGGCGACGTCCAGCTGAAAAATCTCCGCCGTTGTCAGCTCGATTTCTATCCACGCCCTCCGGGTGGAGGGCGACCTGTAAAATCATTGATAGATAAATTTTTATCGCCATTTCTATCCACGCCCTCCGGGTGGAGGGCGACCTGGTGCCCGCACTATCGTACAGCTTGATCTGTACCATTTCTATCCACGCCCTCCGGGTGGAGGGCGACAAAAATATTTTTATGTTTTAAATCTGTTTTTTATAATTTCTATCCACGCCCTCCGGGTGGAGGGCGACAGTATCGGTACATGTTCTCCGCGATCATGTCGAGATTTCTATCCACGCCCTCCGGGTGGAGGGCGACGGTCCCGGTCTGGGAGACATTATCAACGCTTTTATATTTCTATCCACGCCCTCCGGGTGGAGGGCGACAGATAGCCGATAACCTCCAGCATGGCTGATTTTGATTTCTATCCACGCCCTCCGGGTGGAGGGCGACAGAAAATCCTCGAAAGAGCCGTAAAGCCGCCGAATTTCTATCCACGCCCTCCGGGTGGAGGGCGACTCCGCGTCGCTTGCGCTGGTGGCCGCGTTTGTTTCGATTTCTATCCACGCCCTCCGGGTGGAGGGCGACGCACAGCAACCGACCATCAACGTAAACAACAACACATTTCTATCCACGCCCTCCGGGTGGAGGGCGACAGGCGCATTTGCACGGCGTCTCCTTTTGGCGGATGATTTCTATCCACGCCCTCCGGGTGGAGGGCGACGGTGCAGAGGGTTAACGTTGTGGACTTGTCAACCTATTTCTATCCACGCCCTCCGGGTGGAGGGCGACTACTATGAGGTGCTCTGTAAACTTGCCGCTTTTTTATTTCTATCCACGCCCTCCGGGTGGAGGGCGACTCGTCGCGCTTTAGCAAATAGTCCAAAATGTACGAAATTTCTATCCACGCCCTCCGGGTGGAGGGCGACGTTCTGCGCGTTGACCTGCACGGGAGACACGGCTATTTCTATCCACGCCCTCCGGGTGGAGGGCGACAAGTTGCGGCCCTTGTAATTCTGCGACGGTTTTGCATTTCTATCCACGCCCTCCGGGTGGAGGGCGACCCGATACCCCGAACAGTACGACACAAAGTTTGAAATTTCTATCCACGCCCTCCGGGTGGAGGGCGACAGCAGCACTTCGACGACCTTACACAGGAGCTTTGATTTCTATCCACGCCCTCCGGGTGGAGGGCGACCGGGAGAACCTTTTGACACCAAAAGCGCAAATACGATTTCTATCCACGCCCTCCGGGTGGAGGGCGACCCTTTCTGTTTATATGTGGCAGCGATGGTGTGATTTATTTCTATCCACGCCCTCCGGGTGGAGGGCGACTCGAGCTGCAAAATCTCCGCCGTTGTCAGCTCGATTTCTATCCACGCCCTCCGGGTGGAGGGCGACCGCCTACCGCAGGTTGAGAAAGGTAAAGCAATATGATTTCTATCCACGCCCTCCGGGTGGAGGGCGACTTATGCTTGTATTGACAAGCAGCCGACGCATATAATTTCTATCCACGCCCTCCGGGTGGAGGGCGACGGCTCGGTTGGGTAACGGATGTACTGCCCAGCAAAATTTCTATCCACGCCCTCCGGGTGGAGGGCGACTCCTGTTACCTGCACCAAACTCAAAACCCGCATATTTCTATCCACGCCCTCCGGGTGGAGGGCGACTAAGCGTAGGCGGTAGTATAGTAAGCGGCATCGATTTCTATCCACGCCCTCCGGGTGGAGGGCGACCCCACGCGGATGCCCGCCCGAAAAGTGCGACAAATTTCTATCCACGCCCTCCGGGTGGAGGGCGACCTACCGTATGCGCCACCTTTCGGCGTGGTCATACATTTCTATCCACGCCCTCCGGGTGGAGGGCGACCAGTTTAGGCACAAGCGCGTCTAAATTGATTGTCATTTCTATCCACGCCCTCCGGGCGACCGCCGTGCGCGTGTATGAGACAGTATCGGATAGATTTCTATCCACGCCCTCCGGGTGGAGGGCGACAGCAAGCTGCGAAAAACTGTTTATCAGCACGACGTATTTCTATCCACGCCCTCCGGGTGGAGGGCGACGACCCATTCGATCGGCGTTATAACGCATAATCGACCTATTTCTATCCACGCCCTCCGGGTGGAGGGCGACAAATTGGATTATCTCGCAATTATATTGCGATGATCATTTCTATCCACGCCCTCCGGGTGGAGGGCGACAAAGTATCTACGGGGAGATCCAGCAGCATTTCTATTTCTATCCACGCCCTCCGGGTGGAGGGCGACCGGCGACCATACCGTTCTCCAGCGTGGCTCCGTAAATTTCTATCCACGCCCTCCGGGTGGAGGGCGACGATATGATACAGTTAAATTATGAGGTAAATATACATTTCTATCCACGCCCTCCGGGTGGAGGGCGACCCTCTACGATACGCGAGTACCGCCGAAGCGCCCGATTTCTATCCACGCCCTCCGGGTGGAGGGCGACCGATGAAGCTTTCCCGGTTTTTGTAAAGTACATCGAATTTCTATCCACGCCCTCCGGGTGGAGGGCGACGTGAAGCTTCTCGATGTACTTTACAAAAACCGGATTTCTATCCACGCCCTCCGGGTGGAGGGCGACTACCTGCGGGAGCCAATGGCGCCCCGCGTATGCGATTTCTATCCACGCCCTCCGGGTGGAGGGCGACCGATGACTTTATCGCATGGGCTACGCTCGCTCATATTTCTATCCACGCCCTCCGGGTGGAGGGCGACTTTGTCGCGTTTTTGGCGTTGATTTGATCTGGCTAAATTTCTATCCACGCCCTCCGGGTGGAGGGCGACTATTGGCTGCCCGCTTGGTGGATTGGCATCGAGATTTCTATCCACGCCCTCCGGGTGGAGGGCGACATCCCTTACTTTCCTTTGCAAACGAGCCTCGATATTTCTATCCACGCCCTCCGGGTGGAGGGCGACAGCAAAAACGGACAAAATTTTCGTCTGTTTTTGCGCAAAAGGGAGAAGAATTTGCCTCTTTAAGACGCGGAAAGAGAGAATTTGCCGGTGGCGTTTTAAAAAGAACAAATTTTAGGTTTTGATTTGGTGCGAAGGAAGCGGGAAAAGCGTGTGCGCTTCGGCTTCGCACTGCGGGTAATCAGATGAGCAGGACGGAATCCTGCGCGTAGGTGGGCTGTACGCCGACGTGCTCTACATTTTGCTTATATTGATTGCCGAGGCGGTAAAATCGTAGGCTGTCCGTTTCGGGCTCGATGAGCGCGGCGAGCTCTGCCTTCAGTGTAACATACTGCGCGGCGGTCAGCAAGCACTCGAAAACGGAGTTTTGTACGCGCTGCCCGTGGTCTACGCACTTTTTAGCGACTTTGCGGAGACGCTTTTTCCCGGCGGTGGTCTCCGTGTTGACGTCGTAGGTAATTAAGACCAGCATTTTGACCTCACTTCCAGAAAAACGGCGGATACGCTTCCAGATCGCCGCGCAGAGTGCGGGCGAGCAGGAGCGCCTGCACGTAGGGCACGAGCCCCCACGGAATCTTCTCTTTTAAGAACGGGTGCGTGATCTGCTCCTGCTTTTTGCTTTGCCATGCGCCGAGGAATGCGCGGCGACCGTCGTCCGTTAAAAGCACGGCACCGCCTTCCTGCTTTTGCAGGTGCTTTGCGGTGATGATCTTGCGGTTCACGCAGGAGAGCACAAAGCGGTCGGCGTACACGGCGCGCAACTCCTCCATGAGGTCGAGTGCGAGACTGCGGCGACCGGGTCTTGGGCGGTGCATGAAGCCGATGTACGGGTCGAGTCCGGCACTTTCGAGCGCGGCGGTGCAGTCGCGTGTGAGGAGTGTATAGGCGAATGAAAGTAGGGCGTTGATGTTATCGAGCGGTGGTCGGCGGCTGCGCGAGGTAAAACGGAAGTCGCTTTGCTGCTGCAAAACGAGGTGGTTAAACACACCAAAATACAGCTTTGCGGCTTCGCCCTCTAAGCCGAGCAGCTGCGCGGGGTCTTCGCAGGAGGCGATGAGCGGCAAAGACTGTGCCATTTGTGCGGCGGCTGTTTTAAGCGCTTCCACGGGTACGCGCTGGGGGTGGTCACGCGTGGCGCGCTCTAAGACCCAGCGGGCGTTATAGACCTTGCCGAGGATGAACCCGCGGGCGTAGCGGCAGCTTTGATAGGGATCGTCGGACACGCGATTCTGCGTTTGCCGCAGGAGGACGTTGCCATGCTCTTCGCCGACGGTGCGTGCCAAAAACTGCCCGCGCGGGGAGAAAAACGCGATGTCCACACCGCGCTGCACGCAGGCACCCATCAAGGCGGGACTTGCGCCGGTGTAGGAGAAACAGAGAATGCCCTCGAGCGTGTGCAGCGGGAAGCGCGCGACTTCCATTTGCTCGCGACTGATGACGACGTTTTCTCCGTTTACGGAGAGATACGCGTCTTCGCTGAGCACGAACAGGGTGTTGAGCAGTTGTCTCACGGAGTATCCTCCTCGCTTTCGAAAATGTGGGCGCGCAGGTATGAGACGGGGTCTGCACGGCTGCACAGCACCGGCAGGCAAATCGATTTTAACGAGCAGGCGTTGCAGTGCTTGCCGGGTTTGACTTTTGGTGTGTAGCCGCGGGCGAAATAGCGGTTCATTTCGGCAGCGGTATCTCCCGTTTTGCGGCGGAGTTCATCCGTGAACGGAACAACCTCGCGGCGGCGTGTTTCTATATAGTAGAGCGCGCCCGCGGGGATATCGCACACAAGCATTTCTTCAAGTGCCATGGCTTCGGCGCAGAGCTGCAAGCGGTCGGCATCGGTCTCTTTTTCGCGGCCGTGCTTGTACTCGATGGGGTAGGGCAGCCAAAATCCGGGCTGCCCCTCTAAAGAAATGCCGTTTTTGTCTTTATGAAACTCTACGACGTCGCACGCGCCGGAGAGGTTCAATTTACGGCTGAACACGCGCATGCCGCGCACGATGAAAACGTTGTCGCGCTTTTCGGACAACGTTTCATCGTGGCAGCGGACGTGGTCGAGCTGCCCCTGTGCGGTGCGGGCATTTTCCTGCCACTGCTGCTCGATGTGGATGAGCGCCCACTGGCGGCGGCAGAACGCGAAGTGCTGGATGCCGGACATTAAAAGTCCGTCTTCACGCGCGTCCATTTAGGAAAGACGTTCGCAGGTGACGCCTTCGGGCAGGTCTTCGGAAACGGTGACGGTGTAATCGGAGAATTTGCGCGGGACGGCTACGCCGTCGACCTTTTTAACCGTTACGGCATCGAACAGCTTATAGGAAGCAGCGTTGCCAAGCTCGGACGCATGCTTGAAGATGATGAGCTCGCGCACGGCCATTTTGCCGCGGGCGGCGCTGTGGTCGTTTTCAAACATATTGAGAATGGCCTGCCAGAGCATTTGAAGGTCTTCTTCGGAGAAGCCGGTCACGCGGCGGGCGAGGTTGGCGGAAACGAAGCCCTCTGCGCGGTAAAGACCGTAGGGCACGACGTATTTGCGGCCCATTTCGGTGGTTTTGTTCTGGGCGTCGGATTCGGTGGTGATGGCAGTGCGGGTAATGGTGACCTCCTGCGGGACGATGGGGTCGATGGAGCGGGCAAAGCCGAGCTGCACCGGGCCGCGCACCTGACCGCAGTTTAAAGCGCCCTTTACGAATGTTGTCATGACTGCGCCGAATGTGCGGATGTCGAAAAACTCGCTGCACATGAAGTCACGGAGCTTGAGGTCGATATCCGGGTCATTGCTGCGGAGCTTTGTCACAATCTTTTTGGCGTCCTTGCCTTTTTGGATCTCGGCAAGCTCTTCGCCGATGCCGAGCGCTTCACCGGCTTCGAGGTCGCTGCGGTTGAGCGGCACCTGATCCTTGATATAAATGCGCCAGCCGGATTCATCTTCCTTGACGTCCTGCACGTAGTTGCGGATCTTGCGCTTTAAGCACACATCGGTTATGATGCCGTTGCCGGTTTCCGGGTCTACACGCGGCATGTTGCCGGCATCGGGGTCGCCGTTGGGGTTGCCGTTTTCCACATCGAATAAGATCACGAAATCGTAGCGGTTTTGAATGGGTTCACGCATGGTTATACCTCCTCTTTCTGTTCGGTGGTGTCTGTCTTTTTCTTAAAATATTCCTGACGCTGCTGGTAGTAGCCGAGCTGGAACGCGCCCTGTTCTGCGAGCATAAGCTGCTTTGGGAAGGTTTCGCCGAGCTTGTCCGAAAGTTCGCCGATGGATTTATCCAGTGCAATCCGCTGACCCTCGTTGAGCTTTGCGAGGTGCTTCTGCGCCAGATTGATGAGCGTGGGGAACACAAGGCTCGGCGTAGCGGAAGCGGAGTTGAAAAAACGGTCTTTGATGGTGGTGTTGATGTTGGGGCTTGCGGCTTCCTGCGTGCGCTCCAGAACGGCGAACAGGCGGCCGAGATTGTAGGGGATATTGGTGCTTTCTTTGTTTACGGACACGGTCAAAACCTCCTTTGGACAAAGCGGGTCTTCGTTTTTAGAATAATAAGCTTTTATGACGGACGCGCGCGCCCAGGTGACATCGTGCTCGGCGCGGATGCGCTGCACGGTGCCGTTTAGTAAAGTGGCGGGGTAGCGCGTATCGTTTAGGATGGAAGTGAGCAGATCGCCGGAAAGGCGCGGGAAGGATTTTTGCAGCTCTTCATCGGCTTTTTTCCAGTCTTTGGAAAAGCGGACGGCAGAGCGCGCGAGGGTGTAGGGCCAAAGCGTGTCGAATTTTTCGTAGGCCGGGCGGGTGATCTCCAAACGCTCGTAATGGGCGTTCACGTTTTTGGCGAGCTTTGTGAAGGTATCCTGCCAGAAAAAGCGAACGGAAAGACGCGCGGCGTTCGGCGCGAGCCCCAGAATGTAAAAGTGTGTATCGGGGCTGAGGTGCATGTCCTGTAGGTCGGCCGGTCTGCCGGATACGAGTTTTTGAATTGCGCCTAAAATGTCGTTTTCGCTCCAATCGGACTGCTCCTGCGGGCCGAAAAGCATAGCTCCCGCAAATGCGGCGGTAGCGGGATCGGCATTTTCCACCCAATATACGACGGTGACATCGCCGATGCGGCGGACATTATCACTGCGCAGCAGGTAGTTTAGCGCCTGCGTGTAGGCGGTCATGGCGTAGGTACTGACAGGGGCGTTCTCGCCCTGCTCGTGCCCGTAGGAGCAGAAGGCCTCGGCGTTGAACGAAACGAGCGATGCGCCGGAGCTTTGTGCGCCGCGCACGCCCTGAATGTTGCCGTGCAGACGCGCGGCGGGGGCGAGCCTGCCGGTGACACTGCACCGAGTGGGCGTGTCGGAATCTGAAGCAGAATCATAGGCCTGCTGCCACGCGGCGGCGATGTCAGAGTCGTTTGCCGCGGGCTTATTGTTATAATAAAAGATCAGATTGCCGCCCTTATAAATTTCCGAAAGATATGGCTGCAAAGCAGGGTGCTCGACGGCAGAGGGAGGATTCCATGTGTCGAAAAACGCGCGGACGGCCGCGGCAGCCTCACCGGAGGTATCTTTCAAAATTTCCAGATGCTTTTCTCGGCTCGCTTCAAAGCAGGCTTTGGTACGCTCGGGCTTACCTTTGTCGTCCACGCCGAGCAGGTAAGAAGAGGTATCGCACAGAAAATTCGCCGCAACACCGGAAGAGCGCTTGACCTGTGCGGGCACGGCAAGCTGATGCGGTCGTGTTTTTTTACCGGATGTGCCGGTTGAGGAATTTTGGAGGGGAGAAACATCGAAAAGGGAGCCATCCGGGCTTAAGTCCAGACGCCAGCTGACATTGACTTTGCTCCAGCCCGGGCGGTCGATCTTACCGCGGGCAAGAAGCGCTTCGTAATACTGAACTAAGGCTTGCAGGATCATCTGAACACCTCGCAGCCGGCCACCTGAATGACACCGTGCTCCATTTTGGCACGGAAATACAGGGGCGTGATATTTTGTGGGTCGGAATAATCGAAATCGTACAGCATAAAGCCGAGGTCGCGCGTCTCGTCAATCGTCGGGATCGGGCCACCTTCCCACTGCTTGAAGTGTGCGGGAAACTCGCGGCAGCCGAAGTACGGGGTGGAAAAGCACTGGCCTTTTCTCATGCGGCGCGTGACGATGTCCTGAAACTTGCCGGGGTTATCGCCGGGTGCGGCTTTTTCCGGCAGCATCTCGAACTCCGCTTCGATGACATAGTGGACGTTCGTCAGCACCATGGAGGCGCGCTGGACAATCTGTTTCGTCGTGACGAGGTACGGCTCATCTTCCTTGCCCTGCGCGATGCGCATGGCGGTGCCCCCGAGAATTTTGCTTTTTACCTCGTTGCGCCGAATGGCGGTGAACTCGATGGGGTTCAAAACGTAGATGCGGCGGATATGCCAGCGTATTCCGGGGTGATAATACAGACTTTCAACTATACCGCGCGCGGCGGACGGGGTGGGGACATCGTAGCTTACACGCTCGACTTTCATCTCTCCGCGTGTGAATAACGCATACGGACCCCAGACTTCCAACTGAATCAATAAGATCAACTCCTTTCGAACTTCAATTGATGTTGTTTTGACAATCCAACTATATAACGATTATTTGAACTTGTCAAGATAAAATTTGAATTTAGTCTATTTTTTACGGAGCTTATAAAGCATAATTTGAATACGTATTGCTTTAATACGTATCATATGGTATAATAGATTTGAATCAGGAGGGGAATTGAAATGCCGAAGAAGCCAAAGGAACTGGAACGGATCATTTTAGAAGACGGCTGGGTGTTCAAGATGCAGACGGGTTCACACCGCCATTATACGCACCCGACGAAGCCCGGCAAGGTCACCATTCCGTTTCATTGCAATGACATTTCGAAAGGCACGGAAAATTCCATTTTGAAGCAGGCAGGTTTGAAATAATCTCCCCCGCTTCCGCTTAGACTATATCAGGAGGTCGATTTTATGCTGTCAGCTTATCCCGCTTGTTTTTTTAAGGAAGAAAGCGGTTATTCTGTTGTTTTCCCCGATCTGAACGATCTGTCTACCTGCGGCGAAACGCTCGATGAATCGCTGCGCATGGCGGTCGATTGCCTTGCCGGGTATCTGTACTGGCTGAAAAAAGACGGTGAAGCCGCCCCGGCGCCCTCGTCCGTGGACGCGATCCGCCTTGCAGATGTCGCCGCCGAGCTGGAAGTGTCGATGGACGGCGCGTTCGTGAACATCATCACCGTGGACGTGGAAGAATACGCCAAAACGCACTTTGAAAAAGCCGTCAAAAAGACGCTGACCATTCCCGCGTGGCTGAACACCGCCGCCTTGGAGCAGAACATCAACTTTTCGCAGGTCCTTCAGGACGCGCTGAAAGCCCAACTGCATATGGGATAAAATCAAGTTAAGGTCGCTGTCTGTTTTTACAGGCAGTGTGGGTAGAAATAATTGTTGTTGATTTGTATAGAGAGGTCGGTAAGGGTTTGCCTTACCGGCTTTTCTATTTTATATAAACAGAGCGGTTTCGGTTTGGTCGAGGGTGAGGCCGAGGGCACTGTCGTAGCGGCGGGGGTCGGCGAGGACATAGAGCGCGCCGCCGTCGATGCTCTGCACGGCGCCGATTTCGCGCAGGGCAGCGAGCTGCTGCGGGTAGACGTTCACGCTGTACTGCCCGAGCTTTCTGAACAGGGTGCGGCTGCGTTCGCCGCGATACAGCCGCTCAACGAGGGCTTCGCCTTGGTCGATCGGGATATACACGGGTGTGGTGCAGCTTTCAATGACCCGTACCTTTTCCGCAACGGAGGCGAACGGGAGCATCTCGTTTTCGAACGCCTTGAGAATCTTCTCACGGTCGAGATCTTCTTTGCCGTACAAATCGCGATAGAACTCAAAATACGCGCGGATTGCAGCTAACGAAGTGATGTCCTCCATGCGTTTTGCAATGTTCTTCATGGCTGCGGCGGGCTGGCGCATGTAGGGCGGCGGAGTGGTGTTTTGGACGGTGAAGACGGTCACGAGGCTTTCATCTAACGGGCGCTTGCCCTCGCGATTGCAGCGGCCGGCGGCTTGCAGGACGGAATCAAGCCCGGCTTCTTCGCGGTAAACGCGCGGGAAATCCACATCAACACCGGCTTCGATGAGCGAGGTGGAAACGACGCGGCAGGGCAGGCCGATTTTTAGGCGTTCGCGAATTTCCTTAATGCGCGCTTTGCGGTGGGCGGGGCACAGATGTGTGGTGAGGCAGTACGCGCCGTCTTTTGGCAGTGCTTGATAGATTTTCTGTGCGTCCGCGATGCGGTTGACGATGCAAAGCACCTGCGGCAGCGCGATGAGCTCGGCGGTGAGCGATTCTGTGCTGTCAAATGTGTGCTGCGCGATTTTCGTGCGGCGGAAGGTCTCGAAATTTTCAGAGACATTGGGACAGATCTCGTTGATCGGCAGGTCGATTTTCAAATCGGCAAAAACACCGTCTAACGCGGGCTGCGTGGCGGTGCACAGGACGACGATGACGCCGTACTTTCGGGCAAGCTCGGCAAGCGCCGCCGTGAACGGCTTTAGATACGGCATGGGCAGCGTCTGCACTTCGTCTAAAATGAGCACGCTGTTGGCGAGGTTGTGCAGCTTGCGGCAGCGGGCGGGTTTGCTCGCGAACAGGGACTCAAACAGCTGCACGGTGGTCGTGGCGATGACGGGGGCGTCCCAGTTTTCTGCGGCCAGCATTTTGCGGGACTCTGCGGGGTTCGGGCTTTCGGAAAAGAGATATTCCGCGCTGCTGTGGTGCTCGATGACGTTTTCCGTGCCGAAGATTTTTTCAAACGTATCGGCGTTTTGGTCGATGATGGACGTGTACGGCGCGGCGTAGATGACGCGGCTCATGCAGTTTTGCACGGCAGCGGTCAGCGCAAATGCCATGGCAGCGGTCGTTTTTCCGCCACCCGTCGGCACGGTAAGCGTATAAACACCCGGTGCGGCGGTGCTGCCGGAGGCCTTGCACGCATCCAAAATGGCGCAGCGCTTTCGGTTGAGCTCGGTTTTGGGCGGATACCACGGTGCGATGTACGTTTCCAAGCGGTCGAGCAGCGCAGGGAGCGCATCGTAGTTGCCGCGCGGGGCAAGTGCGCCGTCCATAAAGGTTTCGGTGTCGATGAAATCGGCATCAACAAGACAAGAAAACAGCATGCGGATATAAAACGAGAGCCGAAACCCGGTGTTGAATTCTTGCATGTTAAAGGACTTGACCGGCGGCAGAGTGACTTCGGTTTTCCAATCGTCATACGGTTCGAGGTCGCGTTTTAAGCGGCCCGAGAGGGTAGCGTCGTTTTTGGTATCGGCGCGGGAGCCGAAATTCGGTATGCCGCCGTGATGGCCTGCGATGGCGAGCGCCAGATACCCGACACCGTGCGCGCAAGCTTCTTTTGCGCCGGCCGTGGAGTGGTCTACGCGCACGCCGCCGTCTAATCGATGCTGAAAGGCATCGCTGTACTTGCCGATGTCGTGCAGTAAACCGAGCAGATAGCCGTCTTCCTCCGCGCCGAATGCGGCGGCAAACTGCTTTGCAAGCTCTGCCGTGCCGGTGAGGTGTCCGTATACGGTTTGCTCGCGGGAATGATCTTCACTTATATGTGCCAGCTTTTTCGCCATAAAATCACCTTTTCGTCTTTGTTAAGACCATCATAGCACGGGAAAAGTACAATGTAAATATGCTAAATTTGAAGAATAGGTAAGGTGAGCGGAAAAGCGACAGGCGGGGGCGGGAGTAGAAAAAATCCCACGATATTTGGCAGATATCGCGGGAGAGAGTTAGGATTTTGAATTGAAGACTTTTTTGAAAATTTGCTCGAACAGACTTTTCTTTTTATGGGCATCAATGCTCTTTTCAGGAATAGGGCAGCTAATTTGTTCATCTACCAGTTGTGGAGTTATGTTCTTGTGTAAGGTGGGATTACTTTCAGCTGTTGCTTGTCTTTCCAATCTTGCAAATTTGGCGAAAAGTTTTTTTGTGCCTACACGGCTAAATTCAATTTCGAGCAGATTGTCATTTCCAATTGGTTGGATGGAAAGAATGATACCTGTACCAAAGGCAGCGTGTTCAACTTTATCACCGACATGATATAGAATGTTTGAACTGTTTTCAACTGTCGTAGTTTTTTTGTAACGGTTTGAATTTATACTGGAAGCGCTTTGTTTGGAAACGGTTTTTGGCCTATATGTTGCTTTGCTATAATCTTCAAACTTTCGTCCAAGATATTTCATGATTTTCAGCTCATCCATTGCGTCGTAAACGGCGTTATGCTTTTCGTGGTAAGAACAGTCACCGGTGAGAAGTTTCATTATGCTTTCGACGCCAGCGTTACGCTTTAGTTTTCCTGTGGAATAGCAGTCCATGGTACCTGTAATTTTAGAATTGTACTGTTTGTAAGCTGCCAATTTCATGATGTCATACCAATCATACTGTAACAATTCGGGCAAAAGTTTGTAATCAAAAGAGGCGTTATAGGCAAAAATCGACTTCACATTATGTTTTTTCAATAAGCTTTTGACATTTAACAATATAACCTCTCGGGTATCAATCATATTTGGAGCATTTTCCTCTATTTGCAAGGCATGTGAAAACATACCACCTGTTTTGTATTCGGGGTTCAGAACGTAGTATTTAGCATCAACGGGTTGATATGTTTGAGTATCTGCGATGACGATACCTATAGACATGGCTTCGCCGTCAAAATTAGTTTCCGTATCGATAACGGCGAATTTGGTCTTATGATATTCGCATATATGGCCTTTGGTTATGGTGCGAATTACCGAAGTCAAAAACGCATTTCGATCAAGTATTTTTATGACGTATGCCTTGTTGTTTCGAGTGTTCCATAGAATACCTTTATCCAAATTTAAAGCTATCATATAGCAGGTACATTGCAGAAAATGTGTATGCTTAAGTTCTGAAACGAATTTAAGTTCATAAACGGTTTCATCGTTAACAACATCAGCAAACCCTATTGCATTGCATATTTTTCTGCCGTTTTTATCTAAAAATGGAATTTCACAGTGAACCTGAACATTTTCGTTTTCCGAAAATTTTGTTTTTAATCTATCTATAAGTTTTAGTCGACTTTCTTCGGGCACGAAAGGAAGATTAACTTGCGTTCTGTATCGTTTTTGCTTAGTCTCTTCGGATACTAAGAATAGAATTTTCTTTTCAATTGACTTTTCTGATAAGATTTTATCGTATTTTTCTTTTTTACGATTACCGTCAAGCTCTTTTCTGAGTTCAATTTCCTTGTCAATGTTATAATTTGAGAAAAATTCAGCTTCTTGATAAATGCCGATACAAGGCGATAAATCGATAAGTTCATCGTTACTTTTAATACGTATTTCGTTATGGTTGTTGTAATCTAGTGGCGTGATTTCCAATAAAGAATAGCATTTTTCAATGTCTTCTTTGTACTTAAAGTCAAACATTTCCGAGATGTTTACGTCTTGAAAATTGAAATTTGTTTCGGTTCTTTCAGACAATGTTTTTTCGGAAAGCATGGCTTCCTGATCGTTTACGAATATGATGTGTTCTTTTCCACGGCTGGCGGCGACACAAAAGGTGTTTCTCAATATTTCGTAGGATTGCTGTGGTTTTTCTATTCGTGACTGCCAATAGCTTTCCGTAAAATCAAAAACTACACATATCTTTCGTTCCATACCTTTGCTGCTGTCGTATGTGGTAAAAATCGCTGATGACTTTTTTGGCTTTATCGCACTGGAATCGTCATCGCGGATACTGGCATAGACCGTTCGTTTATTGAATTTATCCGTATGCGTGTTTTCCAATGCGTTTAATGCATCGGACATTTTCCCAGTTCTTGAGCCGAGACAGAGAATATCTTTCGGATCCTGTTCGGACAGAAATGCAACGACATCGTTTAAATTCATCTGCTCTACGATGCAGTTGGAATTAACGCCGTTGATCGTTTTGCCCCAAACGCGACCGAGCATACTGGCTAAATCCGACGAAATTCTAAAGCAATTTGTGAATTGGAGGTTGATGTGATCACCGAGAAATTCATTGATAAAGCTGACAATGTCGAGTGTCGTTTTATCATAAATCTTCTGGTCGATATCGCCGACAGCAATGACCTGCATGGTGGGGTTTGTTGATTTGATGTATTCAAGCATTTCAGCTAATTCTTGCTCGATATCCTGGTATTCGTCGATAATCAAAACGTCGTATTTGTCTATTTCGGGTCTTTGAGAGTTAAAGCGTTGAATCAATTCTGGAACAGCGACGGATACGCCGATTTGACTTAAAGCCGAATAAGCAAAACCATGATAATTTGTGATTGTAGCATTCTTATTTTTGATTTTAGATTTGGCATCAAGTTTAAGCAGTTTGTTGTATGTAAGATAAAGAATTTTATCAGTGTTTGGTAATTCGCTACACAGTCTTTGAATAGCAGTAGTTTTTCCGCTGCCGATACATGCGTCAACGAGAATGTTTTTTCTTGCTTTTGCTGTATCGATAAAGATTTGTTGCTCATCAGATAGTGTAATGTCTCTTCTATTCATGAATCGATACCTCTTTTATTATAGTATTTACATCATCATAGCATATGGAAAATCCAATGTAAATACAGAAAATCGGCGGTGCGGATTAGGTGAGTGGAAAAGCGACAGGTGGGGGGTGGGGTAGAAAATCATTTGCGATATTCGGAAAAATATGTATTTAATATTTAATGAGAAGTTTTGAGGTTTGCATAGAGAAATATTGACAAATAAGCTGCACGGGGCAATGTTGTCGTTCTGCTGAAGCGGACAAAACCAAAAGCCCCGAGCGGCATTGCTTCCGCTCGGGGCATAATCTTAATGTTTGCGTTTAAGCCTGAGGCTGATTGTTGTCACAGTTGGGGCACTTGCCGGCTTCGTTCAACGGCGAACCGCACTTGCCGCAGAACTTGGCTACGGGTGCGCTCTGCGGGACTTGGGGCTGCGGGTTCTGAGGCTGTGCTGCCTTAGACCGAAGCTGCTGGCGCAGGTCGCTCATGTCGGGGGCCATGAAAATGCCGTTCTTCTCTTCGTTTCCGTTCTGGCTGCGGAGCTTATTGTTGATGGAGATTACGTTTTTCAGCAGCAAGACGGCCATCATCAACAGTTCATACACCAGTCGGATCATAATGGGTCCGAGGATCATGATCAGGATGCCGTAGACGCCCAGCCAGTGGCGATTGCCAAAGTAGTCTTTAGGCGCGGCAAAGAGCATGAAGAAGCCCAGAATGATCATATCTGCCGTGAAGAAAATGTACAGAGTCTGCAGAATTTTCTCTACGATCAGGTACTTGAAATTGCAGGTATCGTGGAGGAACTTGCCGAAAGCATTGAGCTTTTCGCGGCGTTTTTCGGGGACGATAAACACATAGGCCAAAACTGTGGCGACGACAGCCAAAATTCCGCCGACGATGGTGAATATACCGAGCTGCTCGATTGCCTCACTATAAATATTCATGTTGTACCTCTCTCTTTCTTTGCTGTAATGATTAGGTAAACAGGTACCCTCTAAGCTCTAAACAGCATACCTCTAAATCCGAAATTTGTCAAGATTCAGATCCATATGGAACGTTTAAGACAGAGCGCCTTCCGAGCAGTCGCAGGGTGAACTTGCTGCGGCGGTATCAAGGAAAAGTCCACCGCAATTTCACGAAAATTGCGGTGGACTTTTGGCAAATTTGAAATTTAGACAGATACCTCTCTCGGGCTTCCAGCCGGTGTATCTCGTCGTCGGCAATGGTCTGCACGATTTTGAAAATCGGTCCTTTACCGTTGTGGGTCACTCTTATGATATGTGGCTTTGGGCTGCGTGTCAAACGGGCACTTCCATCAATCGTTCACCGTTACCCAACGTCCGGTTTCCGCCGACCGTTTCACGGCATCGCAAACGCGTTCCACTCGATACCCTTCTGCGAAGCTGGTAGACGGCTGTCTGCCTTCTACCACCGCTTTGATAAACTCGTAGGATTCGATGGATTTCAATTCGCCGTACCCAATGTTCATTCCGGGAATGTTCCAGGTCACTTCCCCGTGAAAATGTGCGGGGCCGGTGTAGATTGTCTTAAAGCCCCTTCTGTCGTCGGGGTCGCCAGCCAAACACACCTGCAACTCGTTGAGTCGCTCGTAGTTGAAGTAGAGGCTGCCCAGAGTGCCGTGAAGCTCTACCGTGATGAAGTTGTTGCGACCCCAGGCGTTTCTCGTGGCCTCGATGCTGCCTACCGCGCCGTTTTTAAACTTCACGAGGAAGCTGTCCTCATCATCCACGTCTACGGCCTTCCGCTTCGCGTCGGCTCCGAGCTTTACGGTGCCCAGCAGGTCTGTGCCGCCTTCCTGCACCGGCCGTTCGGTGATGTAAGTCTGCATCATGCCGGTTACCGCCTCGATGTCACCTGCCAGATACTGGGCGATGTCGATCACGTGTGAGGCGATGTCGCCAAGCGTCCCCGCGCCGGCGATGTCTTTCTGAAACCGCCAGGAGAGCGGGGAGGCAGGATCGGCCGACCAGCTTTGCAGATAGGTGCACCGCACGTTGAGGATTTTGCCGATGGATCCCTCATCGATGAATTTCTTGGCGAGGTCGATCGCCGGAACGCGCCTGTACTGGTAGGCGTTCATGGCAATGATTCCCTTTTGCGCCGCTTTCTTTGCGGCCTCCGCCATGGCCTTCGCGTCCTCCAATGTCGAGGCGATCGGCTTTTCGCAGAGTACGTGCTTCCCTGCGTTCAGCGCAGCGATGGCGATTTCGGCGTGGACGTTGTTCGGCGTGCAGATGCTTACTACGTCGATCTCGGGATCGTTAACGATGTCGTGCCAGTCCGTGCAGCATTTTTCAAAGCCGAAGCGCTCTTTCGCGTCCGCCGCGATTTCCGGGACGATGTCGCAGATCGTTTTTAAAACCGGTACGGCCGGGGCCGGCCAGAAATACTTGGGCATGTCGGAATACCCGATTGAGTGCGCTTTTCCCATGAACCCGGCACCAACCAGGCCCACATTCAGTTTTTTCATTGTAAAATCCTCCCATTCTAAGATGCCCTCCTGCGCCGCGCGCCGTTGACCGACGCCGCGAACGGGAGGAATTTTAGATCAGCTTGCCTTGCAGGAAACGGTACGATGTCCGGCAGGCTTCTTCCGGGTCGCCGGCAAAGCCGTCAGCCTCCACCAGATAATCTCCTGCATATCCCTTTTCCTTCAGGAACCGCAGAACCCCTTCGACATCGACGTGCCCGGTGCCCAGCGGGGCAAATCCGTTTTCATCCAAATCCTTCAGGTGGACGAAGGAGATTCTGTCGTAGTACTTTTTGACGATCTCCAGAGGATCTCCGCCGCCGGCAGCCAGATGCGCCAGATCCGGGCAGATCTTGATGTCGCTCACCGAAAAGAGTCGGTCGATCTGCTCCGGCTTTTCCGCCATGGACCCGAGATGCGGGTGGTAGCTTGCCTCGATGCCGTGGGCGGCGAAGACCTTTTCTGCCTCCTTCAGCCCTTTGGCCAGAAGCGCATAGTCGCCCGTCTGAACGCCTTTCCCGCGTATGGCACCGCCGCAGAACGCCACGTAGGAAACGCCTACCTGTTCCGCCAGAGCAGCGACTGTCTCCATATGAAACATCTCGTCCTCCAGCGCGTCTGGGTAGATAAAATTGGCGCCCACGCAGACGCTCATCATGCCGGCACCGTAGCGGGCCAGCATGTCTTTGAGCACTTGGATGTCCGAACCGTATTTGGTCAGGTTTCCTTCCAATACCTCAATATACCGAAAGCCTGCATTTGTGATTTTTTTCAGCACCGCTTCGTCGTCGCAAAGGGTCAGATACCGGATGTCCTTAATGCTTGTAACGCCGCCTCCTTCTCCTACCAGAGGGCCGAACGCGTTTGTCATATAACCGAGTTTCATGTCTGCTCCTTTCTTATTTTTATAAATTTGCGCAAATTAATTTTTTACTTCCATTATAATACTCTGCACTGCGGCGATTGTCAATTTCTACTTTTTAATTTTGAGAAAATTCGTTTGTTTCGCCAAATACAAGGGACAAAATTAGGCATTTCCAATCAAGCTTTCTTTTCACTTGCAGTGCTTTGACACCTGTGTCAGGCTGTCCGGGCCGTTTGCTCGTTGGAAAATGTTTTGATTTCTCATCCTTTCGTGTATATTTGCGCAAATTTTCTTTACTGCGCCAAAAAAAACGCGGCCGAAAAGCCGCGCGGGGATAGGGGTAATGAAAAATTCCGGGAACCCGGCTTGCGCGGGCGCTATGTAAAAAGCGGATAAGCCCTGCTTCCAGATGCTTATCCGCTTGATATTCTGTCGGTCGGTTTGAACGCGGCGAACCGCCGTTAAAGTGCGCCGGCGCTGCGGTTGATCGCGTTGCGCAACGCCGCCGGCGGATCCTCCTTGAAAATCGCTTTCCAGTTTTTCAGCAGGTTCTCCCGGTCGATGCTGATGGGCTCCACCCCGATGAAGGAGGGAACCGCTTTTCCCAGCAGGCCGTTGGCTGCCGCCATTGCGATGGCTTCCCCCTGCTCATAGGGACACTGCGCGCTAATCATTTTGACCATGCCGCCCTGTGCCATCTGCATGGCGATGGCATAGTCCAGATCTCCCGTGACGATCGCGATGTCCGTGCGCTCCAGCTCCGTCAGGGCCTTTATCACCTCCAGCGCGGGACCGTCCCAAGAAACATACAGAGCCTGAATCTCCGGGTACATCCCGATGAGCTTCAGTGTTTTCTGGTAGACGTCCACCTCTGTCAGGAAATTGACCTTTCCGCACACCCGGATTTCCGGGTATTCCTCCGTCAGAACCTGTTCCGCCGCGCCGTCCCGTTGCTTTGTGGCAAAGAAGTTCTGCTCGCCGTGGCAAATCAGCCCCGCATATTTCAGGCCGTGCCGTACCATGTACTCGCCCAACCCGCGGCCCATACTGTCCCCGTGGGCTCGCTCATTTACGGAGATACAGGAGATGTAATCCTTCGGGGTGAGTCCCTCCGGGACATTGGTGATCAGCACCAACCGGGTGTCGCTGTCCGCAATCGAGCGGAAGGCTTCTGCGGTGCCCCTAGTATCAACGGGGATCGAGATTAGGAGATCCGGCTTCAGAAATTTGATGCTTTCCAACTGTTTGCATTGCAGTGCCGCGTTGAAATGAGCGTCTGTGACGGCGATGATGGAAATCCCAAGCTCATCGAAGACTTTTTTGATACCCTTTTCCTGCAGGCGCATCCACGCCTTGCCCGTATAGTGGAATGAGATCGCCGCCGTATACTGCTTTTGCCGAATCTTTTCCTTTTCCACCTCGGATAAGGCAAGGCCGCCCGCACCCGCCGCCCGTTCCCCGAAGGGACCCCGGCCGATTCCGCAGGTGGAGTTGCGCACATTGAGGATTGAGGGGAGAGTTTTCGTGCAGTACGCATGCGCGGGCGAAGAGAGGTTTGCAATTTCGCCGCGGTCAATCCGCCGGAACAGCAGGTCCGCGGCGGAAAGCGCAAACTGCCGTGGTTGCTTATCCACGCAAGTGAGCTCCGGCGTCGTCAGCGAGGCCCATTCCGGATCGTTCAGGCTGACGACAGAGAGGTCGCCGGGCACGGCGATGTTGTGGCCGATTCCATACCGGATGGCGGGAATCAGAGGCAGCGAGTCGGCAATCACGACCGCGGTGGGCGCAGGCTCTGCCGCGACGATCTGCGCTATAGCTTCGGCGGCCAACGCCTCGGTTTTCAAGCCCGCGCGGACCAGCACTTTTTCCAACGCAATGCCGGAATCCTCCAGAGCCTTCCTGTAGCCTTCAAACCTTTGGGTGCCGCACACTTCCGACTCGCACAGGTAAGCGATTCGCTCATGCCCGTTTTTAATCAGGTGCCGCACCGCGCGGTAGCTGCCCTCAAAGGTGTCGGGCAGCAGGGTGTCTGCGGCAAACCGATCCACGGGGTTCCCAATCAGAACCACCGGAAACCGGAGCCCTTTGAAAAAGGCTCCGGAAAGCACACCTTCCCGGTCCGGGAAAGCGACCATTCCCGCAAGATCCAGCGTTCCTGCCAGCGCGCGAATGGCCGCCAGTCGGACTTCATCGAGGTCATACGCCAGCGAAATGGCGATATAGCCCTTCTGCTCTACGATTTCTTCCAGCTTTTCCTTGACTTGATTCTGAAACAGGCTGCGTTTTTTCGACAGCAAGATCAGCACATAGCGGCTTTCGGACAGTTTGCTCTTCAATGCACTCCGTTTCGCGATGAAATTCGGGAGCTCGTCCAGCTGGCGAATAGCGGCCTCGACCTTCCGGACTTTCTCAGGACTAACGTATCGGGTTCCGTTGACCACGTGAGAGACGGTCGACACGGACACGCCCGCTATCCTAGCAACATCCTTGATCGTCGCCATGCATTTCGTCCTCCTGCTCAGAATACTTTTGCTTTCATTATACAGATTCCGTTCTCAATAGTCAACAAAATTTGCGCAAACGCCGGTTTCGGGACGCCGGAACAGGCAGCAGGGACAGGCAAGAGTTGTGTGACTCTGCCTGTCCCTGCTTTTGTTTTTCCATACGCGGCATTTCGAGTGTTGTAAGACTTTGGCAGATTTACGTCTGGGGTAGGTCGTTTCAGGCCGCTTCGTCAAGAGGCGAAAAACCAGGCGCCGCAAGGGGTTGCGGACGTTCCGACCCGTTTCGGCCAGAGCTGATTTGAACCAGCCCGGAGTTCAAATAAAACCGCGTTCTTGCGTAAAAAGTCGCCGTTCTTGCGCGTTTGCAAGAAGTCAGGCAAGAAAACAGAGACCCCGACAGCGCCGATGAAGCGCCCTTTCGGACCAAAAAATGGAAAGGAGCTTCGTCATGACATACGATGCAAAGGAACTCGCCCAATACCCAGAGATTATGAACAAGGAGCAGCTGCGCAAGGTCTGCCATATCAGCAAGCGGACGGCGCACTATCTGCTGCAGTTCAATCTAATCCCCCACGTCTGCACCGGGAAGAAAACCCGCTGCTACGCCATCAAGAAACGCGACGTCATCGACTTTATGATCAACCGGGAGATCAACCCCAGCCGGTACATCGTGCCCACCAGCTGGTACAAATACGGAAACGAGGAAGTGAAGCCCTACAAGATCCGCATTCAGCCGCCCCTCCCAAACGATTCGCAAAAGACGCGGCGCTATTACGAAAGCAAGCTCGCCGACTATCCGGACGTGATCGACGTGGCCGCTGTCGTGGACTTCACCGGCTACAACCACCACACGGTCTGCGAGTGGATTCGGTTCGGAAAGCTCCGTGCCCTAGCGTTGCAGCACAAGTACATGATCCCGAAGTGCTATCTGATCGACTGGCTCTCCTCGGAGGAGCACAACACAACCACCCGCAAGTCCCGCCGCCACATTGACCGGCTCTGGGAGCTGCAGAAATGGAGTGACGGGCAATGAGGGGAAATATCATCGAGGAGCTGTACTACGGCAACATCGACCCGCAGGATCGCGGCTACCGTCCCAAGAGCCCTGTGAAAAAGGCGTCCGACTCTCTGAACGACCTGGAGGAAAAGCTCACCGAGCAGCTCGCCGGCGAAAACAAGGCGCTGTTCCTTCGCTTCTGCAACGCCTACGCCGAATTCATGGGCGAATCCGAGCTGGACACCTTCATCACCGGCTTCCGCCTCGGCGCACGGTTTATGATGGATACATTCCTGAGCGACGACGCCCCGTTTGAGAGCTTCTTGTCGGGATAAACTCAGCGGCGAGAAAACGAAAAGTGTGTTTTTTTAACCTGTTTTTCTATTGAAAAGTGTAATTCACTGCTTCTGCGACTGAAAATTCGCTTTATTCGCTCTACGAGGGTGAATAAAGCGAATTTTTCGAGAAATCTGACTGAACGATAGTTTTATAATATCCCCAGTTACCGCCCGAAGAAGAATCTACCATCGGCGTGTGGGCCCAACGGAGACTGCGCTACCTTCGGGAGCATCGGCCGATTCTCTATGCCAATCTGAAAACCAGCGGTAAGTTACGCTCCCACCTTGCCGACGTCGAAGAACAAGCCAACGCTCTCTTCCTTCGGTTAGTCAAGGACTGTGCTGCCTCCGAAGGCATCACCGAGCAACTCAAGGCGGAGAAGCCTATGGAGTGGGTGCAGAGAATGAATAATATCAAGGTCAGGGCAAGGGAGATCATCAATAATGACCTGATCTATGCATAACAGACATACGGCGGCGGGGGGGGCAATCCCTGCCGCCGTTTTTTGTTTATTGGTGTTGCATATCTTCTGTAATTCTGATTTCTCCAGACACTACTTTTGGCGAATTCTTGGACGTTATCGTGTATGGCATAACCGTGAAAGGAGCTTTAATAAAAATAACCGAAGGGAAAGCGATTATCGTATTATGCTTAATGTAATCAAATTTGATTTTTACAATGTATTCTTCTCCTTCGCCAAAGCAAGAATAAGAGAATACATCAGCAAGTTCACTTTCAAAATCGTCATTATAATTCGGGACATATCCCGGGAAAACAGAAGACGTAGAAACACGAGGAGAGAACCGGCGACTTGTTACAATAGATGAGTCGTAATGTGAATACGTTGATGTACTACATATGCCGAAAAGTTCGCTCATATCGCAATCATTCAGCAGGTAACCCATTTTGTCATTATCAAACTTGGGAAACTCACTTATTGGCAACAAACTATTCTTTGGAATCCTGAGAGAAATCTCTATATCTTCATCTATGTCGGTTCCGCAATTTTGAATGGCAAGTTTCAAACACTTCTTATCATCAAATGCTTTTTCGACAGGCGCCCATTCCAATGCTTTCGAAATTGTTTCCAAAAGTTCCTGAATGGTATCGTATTTCTCTTTTTCTGCGTCTGTTCCACTAAACGAATAGCCGCCCATTATACCTGTTGGTATACTACTCTGTGATAGATTCCCAAGGATGAAAAAGTCTTCGGTAATATTGATGCCTAAGTGATCAGCCATGGAACAAATTATCTTTCGATCACCTTCGTCAATTTCTACGGGCTTATTAAACGCTAAGGTGTATCTTACAATTTTTTCCGGCATTTCAATACGTTTCTCTAAGTTTCTGGCAGAAATATCAGCATATAGCGTCCGTATTTTTTCCAAGTACTTACTGATAGTCATATCAGTATTTGGAATGAAGCTAATTATGTGGGCTACATCACTGATGTGTTGAGTTTGGTCAATACCGACGATCTTCAATTCAGAATGACGCTCGCCTTTAACTTCTGCAACTCTCTTTTCGCTTAAAAAGAATTGGGATAAATGTGCAAAAAACAGCGTTTTGAATTCTTCGTCCGATGAATATGTAAAGTAGATACCTCTATCTTTATATTTTTCACGAAACGCCTGAACCTTCTTATAGCTTTCCTCGTTCATTTGAGACGGAGAAAGAGGCTTGTCCGAGAAATACATAAATACCTGTTTCCCGGAAGACAGCATAATTTCTACCTCTTCCTCTGTGCCGGAGCCATATTCATCGGTGGGGGTTCCAAAGCGTGTCCACAGAATTGCAACTGCTGCATCACAATCATTTACAAATTGCTCATTTAACAGCGCCTGCGGTTTTCCACCTGACTGAGCATAGGAGCTTTTTCTCCAATGCTTGGTTACAATCTCAATTCCCAAAGCGTCAGAGTATAGCGTATTAAACTGCGTAACGCATTCTTCAACACAGTTTATTTCTTCTTTGATGTCTCCAGGACATGATATTAAGAGACTATATTGTATTACACTTTTTGGCATAGACCCACCACCTAAGTTCAATCAGTTGATTCCGGGATACCAAAGAAATTTCGTATCCTTTTTAGCAGCTGCGACCGCAATTCTACAATATTTGTAAATCTAAGTTGATCATGCATTGAAATATTCGATCCGATTTCTTCTTTTGGATCAATACCATCACGTATTTGATATATTAATAATACTTTTTTCCCAATGCCTTGCGCATATCCAATTTCATGATGGACATTTTTGTTTCCATAAGATAAATCTGCAATCACGAGAGAGGCTTCTCTAATACCATCAATAATACGGTGGTATATTTCATCTGAATAGCCATCCTCGTGTTCATCAACTTTTATTATTTTCAAATCAATGTTATTTTCTCGTTTCAGGATTTCTTTTACATCCTTAACCGTTTGATATGTATTTACGGTTTCCTCTCCAAATTTCATAGACATAAATACAGATTTAGGAGAATTCTCAAATACCTTATCATAGATACTGATCAGGTCATGCATGTGAATATTAGGTGCATCCGCAATGCAGTTTTCTTTTATCCAACAAATAAACCTGTGGTACTTGTTTTGATCAGTTAGTTTGTAAAAGGAGAGGGCGCCGATAACGGCGATGTTTTGTGGCAAACTGTGTAATTGTGCCTCCCTCAACGCATGGTCAATTTCTGGTAATTGCCCTGAAAACATATCAAAAGCAATATCGGCTTTAGGCAGGTAGCCACTGTTAAGCAAAGAATCAAAAGTTTCCTTCAGAAAAGTGTACTTTTCCTGCTGAATTAGCAAATTAATAAAGGGATACTCTGAAAAATTGATGTTTTTTGCTGCAACTCTTGCCAAATAATAAGCCCATCCAAAAGAAGGGTCTGTTTTCAAAACCTCATTTGAGAAGGCGTTTTCACTGGTTAAGATTACTTTTAAGTTTTCTTCAAGTTTAAGCGGGATTTGTTTCGAGTTTATATTGTGAAAAATGGCACGCGAGTATTGACTCTCCTCGTCTGTATTACGGCACAAAACCAAACAAAATGGGACCTTGAAACTACTTGTTACTTCGTCCGCTGCACTCAATCTATGATTACCATCAACCCTGTTCAATTGAACGATTGATTCATCAAATGCAAAATGCGCAACCCTATTCTTATCTCCTGCTTCATGATTGAAGATAGAGATGTTTATATTTCCAAGGTTTTCTTTCCACGATCCGAATGTGCGGACGGTTTCAAAAAAACGTTCGACATCAGCATAGTTGTTATTTGATAAGAGGGAAACAGAAAGAACCACTTCAGGGAAAAACCGATACAACCCTCTATTTAGGAATTCGGCCATTTCACCTTTATGTTCTTCGATGAGTGACCTTTGCACATCAGGGTTTTCTTTTGAAACTCTGGATAGTGTTTTATAATCGGCAAACCCTCGAAGACATAGAAATCCTCCCATTGAGTATTCTAATATCCCACTCAGCTTAACCATAATTTTTTCCTCTCTCTTATTCTTTAATCTTGGAATACTTCAACGCATCGTCGATAGCATACATGAGCATACTAGCTGTAGTAAGGCGGCGGTATGCCTCTTCAGCAGACAATATCTCGCTATTAGAATGAGCTTTCGGATTGCGGAGAGCAGACATTGCTCCTGCGAGCATTTGCATATAGCCCTTTTGCTTGTTATATCCGGTTTCCGTGCTTCGGTCGCAAAACTCTATAAGCGGGTTATTAGTTGAGAAAACGGTAGTCATGGCTGTGTCCCCGTCTGGAACCTTGCTTCCGGGATTCACAATCGAAAACAGGTTTTTAACACGCGCATTAATTTCAATAAAAGCATCCTCTGCCGCGTTTGCGAAATGACCGTCCTCAAACAGTTTCTTTGAAGATTTCTGTATTAGGGGATGTATGTAGGACCAAATCTCAGCAGTTGTTTGCTTCTCTGCAGATGGTGCCTGGCCTTTGGCCGCAAGATAATCCAGTCCGAAGAGGATTTCCCCGATAGCGTATGGATTAATAAACGCTTGTCCGAATTAGTTAACAGCGAACAGGATATCCTTTGCTGCGAGCAGCTGTCGGGCAATCTGAGGATCATCTGCCTTGCACTCATTCGCGATTGTGATGATGCTCTCACGAATACCGGCAACATCAACAGCCGAAAACTGCATACTCAGTACGTTGGGAGTACCTGCAATCTGTCGGAGTCGTCCCGAGAGCTGGTTTATCTGCATGTTTTTGAATAACGAATTCATTATCTATTCTCCCAACAACTCTTTCTCAAACTGCGCTTTGGCATCTGCCCATTCCTTGATAGCCTGTCTGCGAAGAACATTAGCCTGACTACGACGCTGCATCAATTCAGCTGCGATCTGATCCTGTATTTCTTTCGGGGGGAGCGGGATCTTTACCCTTTTCAGCGTATCCGTATTGACACCAGCTTGATTGTTGAAATTCGTGCAAAGCAGCTTCCAGTAGCCAATGCTGAGCAGCACATTAAAGAATGCTGCAACGTAATACGGATTTACACCCTCTTTTACGGTTATTCTTGTCATGTGATTAGATGCTGCGCAAAGAACATCTGAATCAAATACGGTCGTTTTGCCAACAAGATCCGGAGAATTAGTATTGTTGAAGATAACCTCGTTTTTTTTGCAATAATCTTCGGATTTTAGTCGGCTCTTAGGCACATACTTCTTTGTTTCAAACGACAGCTCGCCTTCAGGTGTTATGCTGAATGGGCGAAGATGAGGAACTCGCTGATCCTCCGGCAAATCATCGGCTTGATCCTGTTTTCCTGCAGCAAATCCAGATACAATTTTCTCACTAATTTCACCAACAGGAATCGCAGGAAATCTCGACTGTTCGATCTGATTTCTAAATGAAACAAACCTCGGAGAATAGTAGTCTGCATCAATACGGTCTTCAACAATTGACCGAGTGATAGCAAAAGCTAAGCTGTTATTGTCCTTATCAAATGTAAGCCCAACCCGTTCAAGAATAAACAACGTGTTGTTAAGGAAGCTATTAGATGTTTGTATTTGAGCATCAAATTCTTTTGCTTTTGTCCTCATATTTGCTGCCATTTGAAGTTGTTTTGAGTAATCTACAATAGGAATATATATTCGCTTGACTTCATCCTCGATAATAGCCGGGTAGTTTCCGCCACTGCTCCGTTGGAGCATCTGTTGTAAAGAAAGGTTGCTTAGCAGGACAAACAGCAACCATTCTCTATCAATTTGTGTGACGACCTTTCGAATGACAGAAAAACCTGTCGAAGAAATAACTCCAGATTCCTTAATCTGAGCAATTGCTCCCCTATGCGGTCTAGTTAAGGCAATAACAATATCTCCATCTTGAGTTTTCATTTTTGCACGACTTGGGGCATTGGATACTGAAACAGTAGTTGTCCGATATTTGTTGAGGCCCAAAGACACGCCTGATATTTCAAGGTACTTAAACTCACCTGATTCATACTCTGAGTAATCAGATGTTTCTTTTGAAAACTGAGCGATATCCCCTAAACGAACAAATCTGCCTTTCTGTATGTCTTTAATGATCTTTCGAAACTTCGGCAAATAAAAATGTGGGTCAATTCTACGTTCGATGGTCCCCCGTTTGATAGCGAAGACGCAAAGGTCATTCGCATCGGGGGTTATGCAAAAAAAGGTGCCGCGTCCTTATGAAATTCCTCATACTTCTCGATAATCTCATCAAGCTGAGAGTCGGTCTTTCGGCCTGTCGCGTCATAACCGATCAATTCCGGAGCGGCCATGAAGATCGCTTCATTCGGATCCGGTTTCTCAGTTGCTTTCCTCTTCCGCACAAAGATAATAGACGCTTTGACCCCCGCGCCGAAATGAGCAAAGGCATGCTGAGGCAAGCTCACAACCGCAAGCAGCTGGAACTTCTCCAGAATATAATCTCTTACATATTGGGCTGAGCTGTTTGTCAGAATTCCGTCCGGCAGTATAATAGCGGCTTTGCCGCCTGGCTTAAGAAAATTCCAAATGCGCTCTATAAACAGCATCTCAGAGCTCTGCTGCGGACGATCCTTCTCTTTTCCTTTGGCATCTTTCGTCTTTCCAAGCTCGTATCCTGACAGATAAGGCTTTTCTGATTTCTTGATTGTTGAACCAAACGGCGGATTAGTCAGGATCAAATCAAACTTGCCCTCTTCAAATCCGCTGTTGTGATCGTGCATCTTTTCAATGCTGTCCAGCGCGTCGAAGCTGATGACATTGGTATGCCCGTCATCATGTACAATCATATTCATTTTCGCAACGCGGGCTATTTCGTCATTGATCTCAATGCCGAAAAGATGCTTAGAGGCAAATTCGTGCCAATAGTTGTAGTACTCGACAGTACCGGGATCAAAATAATCCGCTGCCTTTGTACGCATGAAATCAAGCGCATGCAGAAGGAAGCCGCCGGAACCGCAGGCCGGGTCCAGAACATCCCAGTCATGTTGCGGCTTCATCATTTTTACTGCAAACTCTATAATGGGGCGAGGCGTGAAATACTGACCGAAATCTCCTTTGAAAAAGCCGTCCATGAACTGCTCAAACGCAACGCCTTTCACATCGAGGTCGGTTTTGCTCAGGTTGATTGCCTCCAAGTGCGATACGACCGTGCGCAGTACCCGATCATCGACCTTGATGGAGTCCGTGAACACCTCGGGGTCTTTTACCTTCTGCTCATTGTAGAGATCGTTGATCCTTTTGGCCAGCTTGGATGAGGGTTCATGAGTTTTGATCTGGAACTGGTAGGGCTCGCCTTTCTTCCGTGGCTTCTGTTCATCGCTGATTTTGACAAAGATGAGTTTGCAGAGCTCGCCAAAAGCGGTCGGTGGAGACAGCCTGCCGCCGCCCCAAAGCGTATTGTGGCATTTCTTGATAGCAGTAATCAAATCTTCTCTGGCAACCGGCTGGATATCAGGGGCCTTCTTTTTCTTGCCGTCTACATCTGTATATTCTCCACCTCTGTAAAAGCGGAATGCTTGCGGTTTTCCATAGGCTTTTGGAAGATCGGCAATGATATTATTCTCTCGTTCGAGAATGCCGGTACTATCGTCCGAGAAATCCAACACCCGACGAGTAGCGCCAGCAATAATAACCACATAGCTTGCACGAAGCTTTACCCACGTTGCGTTGCCTACACCCTGCTCAATTGCCTGCAAGAACTCCGCATCTGTAACGCCATCTCGTTTGCACTCTACAACCGCATACGGTTTTTTGCATTCATCATCAGAGAAAATGACAATATCCGCACGGTCCGTCGGTACACGATCCGGGATCGTCACCTCAACCTTAATGCGATGTGCTGGGTAGTCGTATTCGTAGATCAGTTCCGCCCAGAATTCAGCCCGAACTTTTTCCTCGGGATCGTTATAGTTTTCTGTGTGATTATCAGACGTGACATAGATGATCTTCTGCTTATTTTCCGGGCCGGTAATAATGGCATATCCATCTTTAATTGCCCTATCAAGGTAAGTCATATTTGCTTCCTCCAAAATTCTCTGTATGTTGGTAGCGTATTAATTCATTTCTTGTTGCGTTGGCACATTTTCCAAAAACATCACATCATAAATCGGCAGATACGTGATCTTGCCGTTCGTCGTGATCTCGCGGGCGTTGGACAGAACATAGGCCTTTTTCACATGATAATCGTCGTTCTTTACGAAGGTATTCAGGGCGCTGTGGACGGTGTAGTCCTTACCGGACTTGACCTCGATGGGAACGGCGGATAGGCTGTCGTAATCGTCGATCAGATAATCCACCTCGCCCTTGCTGCGGTTATCGTAATAGAACAGCTTGAAGCCGTGCGCGACCAGCTCCTGGGCCACCACGCTTTCATACACGGAGCCGAGATTGATCCCCGTCTCATCGTCCAGGATCGCACGGATATTGCTGCCATACAAAACGTCCGTCAAAAGCCCTACGTCGTTCAAATAGAGCTTGAGCAGGTTTTTGCCGATGGACTGCGTAAGGGGAAAGACGGGGGTGGTAATCGCGTTGACGTCCAAGGCGATCCCAGCGGAGATCAGATATTCAAACTCATCCTGATAGTCGGAAAAACGCTTGCCGCGCTTGTCCTCGATATCCTGAAAGACCACCCGTTTCTTCTTGCTCTCCAGATTGGAGGGGATCATATCGTAGATCCTGCGGATCTTCAGCTTCTTGTTATTGTCCGCCTCGTACTTCGACGCGTCATCAGCATAGAACGCGCGGATATCCCGATGGATCGTCCTGACCTTTACGATGTTGGTGTCTGCAATAAAGGAGTTCACGACGTCGGGCAGCCCGCCAATCAACAGATATTTCTTGAAGAGGTCCATCACCTTCCCGTGCATAGCTGCATCCAGGCTCTCACCGGCAAGGAACTTCTCATGCATCATATCGATGGCGAACTGATTAAACCCGTTTGCCAGCAGAAACTCCTCAAAATCCAGCGGGAACATGCGCTTTACTTCAATGCTTCCGATGGGGATCGAGGTGGTCTTCTTCAAGGTCACACCGAGCAGCGACCCGCTGGCGATATAGGTAAACCTGTCGTCCTGCTTTAAAAACTTGAGCATGGTCAGCAGGTGCGGATATGCCTGGATCTCATCAAGGAAAATCAGCGTGTTTTTCTTCTCTCCCATTCGCTCGCCGGCGATGGTACTGACTTGGAAATAGAAGTCCTTGACGGTGCGGACCTGCTCAAACAGCCGTGGACCGTTATAATCCTCCGCAAAGTTCAGCTCGATATAGTTCTCAAAGAACTGCTGCCCGACGTAGCGGATGATAAAGGTCTTTCCGATCTGCCGCGCCCCGTCGATAATCAGCACTTTGTTGGAGTCTGACTTCAAGTAGCTTTCGATATACGGCTGAATTTTCCGATATAACATAGCGCACCTCCGCACTTTTCAGCATAATCAACGCGCCGGGAAACACATAATTCAACTGGTTGCACATCTCGTGACAAACACATTTCAATATCTATTATACTCACAAAAACGCACAAATCAATAGCCGGTGCAAAATAAATATATCCCGTTGTCAAGACTGCAAATCCGATTATTGCACATTGGACTCTAGTGTAGCGCCGGGCTATCATATACGCGAAGGGAAACTAAAAACGATGCGTATATGAAGGAGGCGCGGTATGGAAAACAGATTTGCAGCGGCGCGGAGGCGGTATCTGCGCACGCACATGAACGGGATCTACACAGGGATGCTGCTGACGGGGACCCTTGAGCCGCATCTTGCGGAGATCGGCGAGTCGGCGCAGGCCATGTTCGACCGGCTGGTCGAGCAAATGAAGAAGGCCGAAGGCGTCACAGAACAGCTGAAGGCCGCTGATCAGATGGAATGGGTTGGTCGGATGAACTCCATCCGACAGCGAGCCGAGGAGGTCGTCCTCTCCGAGTTGGTCTACTGCTGAGGTGCGGCCATGTTCGGGCGGTGTAAAAGAGACCGGGTTTTGGAACTATGCACCAATGAGCGCCGGTTGCTGACGAGCGTGATGCTGGCCTTTCGGAACAAGCTGCTGGCCGGCGGCAAGCCTACAGAGGACGTGAACGAGCTGCTGATCCGGCTGATGAAGTAAAAACTGAATAATACCAAAAGAGCGTCTGCTTCTGAAAAGAGGCAGGCGCTCTTTTTGCGCTTTGAGCTGTGAAACTCCACTAATTTGTGACTTTTCTGAAAACTTTCAAAAATCGATGTCGTTTTTTGGCCTCCGATGTTGCGGTAAGAGAGTAGAGGGACTTTTTGAAAACGCTGTAATTTGATGTCGTTTTCAAGGCATCTCATGTGGCTGTTAAGTAGTAGAGGAAAAAAGTTCCGATGCAGTGTTTACTTTTTTGCTTTTGATGTTGCGGTACAGGAGTAGAAGGAAAAGTTTCTGCCCGGTGTTTACTTTTTGCCTCAAAACCGTGCGGTACAGGAGTAGAGAAAGATTTTCAAAAAGTGAGAAATAGGATGTTGTTTTTTTGCCCTCCATGTTGCTGTAAGGGAATGGAGAGGTCAAGCAAACACAGGTTCCCCTTACCGGCAAATAAGTCGCTACAAAATATTTTCAAGAAGTTTCGAAAATAAATGTCGTTTTGGAGGCTCGAAGGTTGCGGTAGTGGTGTGGGAGGAGATTTTGCGAGAGATTGGCTCCGTTTTGGCGCCAGACGCGAGAGAGCGCCGGGGCTTGGCTCCGTTTTGGCACCAAAAAGCTAAGACGAAAGCGGGTTTTAGTCGAGTGGCATCAATTTTGATGCCACCTTCAAAGGGCAAATCGGGCTGCGGCATCAAAATTGATGCCATAAAAGAAAATTTTCCGGGACACCCATAAAAATGCCCGCTCTCATTCCTTACTTAGTGAGGAGGTGATGTACGCCACCGAATAGAGCGGATAAATTTTTCGCCGATAACCCCCATAAAGACAGGCTCCCATCGCTTAACTAGTGAAGAGATATTTCGAAAATCGCAGCCATCAAAAAAACTTTCGCCTGATCTTAATTTTTCCGCTTTCCCGTGATCTACCCCTTGAGGGAAGAATTTTTCCGGTGATACCCGTAAAAACGGTGCTTCCCATTCCTAAGTTAGTGAGGGGACTCAAAAAACTTCTGCAAGGCTTAATTTTTCGCCTTTCTCGTGACCTACCACTTGAGGGACAAATTTTTCCGGCGACACCCATAAAATCGACCCTTCCCACTCATCCCTTAGTGAGGGGACATATCGAAAAATGGCGGTAACAAGAAAATTTTTCTCCACGCCTTAATTTTTCGCCGTTCCCGTGATCTACCACTTGAGAGAGAAAAAGTTTTCTCCGACACCCCCAAAAACGCCCATCTGAACTTACTAGCTAGTGAAGGGGTTCCTCAGAAGCATCCGATTCCCTCACCCGAAAAGGAGGTGATGCACCAACAGATAACTGAATAACCGTCACCGAAAGAGATATGACCGTGCGACGACCTCGAAAGAGCGAGCACGGCGACGCCGCGGAGATCCCGGGGCAGGCATACAAAAACCGTATCGGAAGGACGGCGCAAACCACAAAACAAACTTACCAGCTAAAAAGAAAGAAGGTGAAAACACATGAACAAGATTCAACTGATTGACGCGGAGACGCTGTACTACAAGCCGCTGGCGCACCCGAGGATGCTCATTGACGGCATCCTCGCCGACGGGCTGGCGGTCATGGCCGGCGACTCCAAGATCGGCAAGAGCTGGATGGTCCTCTGGCTCTGTCTCCAGATCAGCAAGGGCGAGCCGGTATGGGGCATCCCCACCCGGAAAACCGACGTGGTGTATCTGGCGCTGGAGGACCGGGAGTGGCGCATCCAGCAGCGAATGCAGGAGCTGACCGAAGCGCCGCCGGAGAACCTGCATTTCGGCTTCTCCTGCGGTCAACTGGGCTCTGAGCTGGAAAGCCAGATCGAGGCCGTGCTGCAGGATTACCCCTCCACGGGGCTGATCTTCATCGACACGCTGCAGATGATCCGGGACAACGTCTCCGGGAAGGTCAATGCCTACGCCCAGGACTACCGGGATCTGTCTTCCCTGAAGAAGATCGCCGACAATCACGGCATCTGCATCTTTCTGGTGCACCACACCCGCAAGGATCGGGACAGCAGCAATATCTTCAACGATATGACCGGCTCCACCGGCATCATGGGCGTGGCGGACACGGTGATGATCCTCCGCAAGGAGGAGCGTTTCGGCGACGCTGCCGCCCTCTGCATCACCGGGCGCGACGTGGAGGAAAAGAAGCTGAAAATGCAGATGTGCGGCGTCTGCTGGGAGATCACCGAGGAACTCAATGCCGACGACCTGCACCGGGAGCGGATCCCCGATTTCGTGTATGAGGTCGTGGAGTTCCTTTTTGAGCACAGTAAATTTCAAGGCACCGCCACCGAGCTGCTGGCCGCCGTGGGCAACACCGAGCTGAAGCCCAACGTCGCCAGCAAGTATCTGACGCGGTATTACAGCGAGGTTTTCCTCCCCATGGGGATCAGCTACGAGTACCGCAAAACGGCGGCGGCTCGGCTGATCATCCTGGAGCTGCACGACGGTGCCGACGGTCATGACGATGCTTCCGGGAGCGAAGGGCTTGCGTCACAGAAGGCTGAGAATGACGGTATCGCCCCGCTTCCCCTTTTACCGTCACAGCCGTCATCTGCGTCACGGAAGGAGGCGGGCGAAAATGAAGCATCGTAACGCAGGAAGGCCCGTGGCTATACGCAGGCTTTTTATCCGTAAGGGTAACGAGCATGGGATTTGTGTAGCCGTACGGCTCCCAATTCCCCCGTATCTGCCGATACGAAAGGGGCCGGCCCCTGCAACCCCGCCTAAAGGAGGTGAACACTATGCGCAATCGCACGGAGGAAATCAATGTGCGCGTCTTTAAGACTGAGAAGAATCTGATCCGCAGGAAGGCACGGAAATGCGGCATGAACATGTCCGAGTATCTCCGCACCCTGGGGACGGACACGGTGGTCAGAGAGGCGCCCAAGGAAGAACTGATGCAGGCCTACCGGAAGCTGACGCGGCTACACGACGGCCTCCGCTACGAGGTCTCCATGGCGGCGTTCAGCGACGCGCTGACGGAGATCGAGGATCTGCTTTTGGTGGTCTACCACGGAAAGGAGGATGATACCGATGGCGGTGACGAAGATCTGGGCAATCCATGACAGCGTTTCCCGGGTGGTGGACTACTGCAGCAACCCGGAGAAGACCCGGCTGACGGATCTGGAGCAGGTGCTCATCTACGCCGCCAACAAGGCCAAGACACTGGACGAGGGCGAGCAGAGCTACGCCGTCACCGGGATCAACTGCCGCGCAGAAACGGCGGCGCAGGAGATGTCCACCGCCCAACGATGCTTCGGCAAGACCGGCGGCAACGTGGCCTATCACGCCTACCAGTCCTTCAAGACCGGCGAGGTGTCGGCGGCAGAGTGCCACCGGATCGGGCTGGAGACCGCCCGGCGACTCTGGGGCGACAGCTATCAGGTGCTGGTGGCGACCCACTTCAACACGGGGACCTACCACAACCATTTTGTCGTGAACTCCGTAGGCATGTGGGACGGGCGCAAGCTGGAAGCCAAGTACGGCGTCTACTACGCCCTGCGCGCCACATCGGACCGCATCTGCAAAGAGCACGGCCTGTCGGTGGTGCAGAACCCGCAGCGGCACAAGACCGCGCGCTCGGTCTACTTTGCCGAGAAGAACGGTGAGCCCACCCGCTTCAATCTGATGCGTGAGGCGCTGGACAAGGCGCTGAGCCTGTGCAGCAGTTGGTCGGAAATGACCACAGTGCTCCGCAAGCTGGGCTATGCGTTCGAGTGCGGCCCAACCCACAAGTACGCTACGATCCGGCCCTTCCGCTCCAGGAAGTGTACCCGCACCTTCCAGCTCGGCCACGCCTACGAAAAGGAGGCCATGCGGGAGCGGCTGCTGGAACACCAGCGGGACTACCGGGTGACACAGAGCTATTACGCCTTTCTGAAGCCCTATTCCAGAAGCTACGCAAGAGAAAACCCGCCTACGGAAGCGTACTACCGCAAGCGGGAGTTCTACTGCAAGGCGCCGCGCATCACCGGATATGTCAGCTTTTTCCGCGCCGTCGCTATCGTGCTGGGCGTCGCGCCCATGTATGAAAAGGAATACCAGCAGCCGCTGTCGGCGGAGTGCCGGGAGGCCTGCCGCCGTCTGGACCGGTATACCGCTGAAATGACGCTGGTGGAGCAAGAGCATCTGGAGACGCCGCAGGACCTGCAGCGCTATATCGCCCGGATCAACGCGGAGATCGACGAGGTGACAGACACCCGCAGCAAGGTCCGCAACAAGCAGCGGAACTGCACCGATCCGGCACGGATGGCGGAGCTCAAAAAGCAGTGCGCCGCCTGCACCGCGGTGCTGGCCGATCTGCGGAAGAAAAAGAAAACGGCCTGCGCCATCATCGAGAACCATCCGAAGCTCCGGGAGCTTTTGGAGAGTGAATTTGAGGCGCGGCTGGAGAACGACCCATATCTCTCGGAGCGGGAGAAAAGCGCCCTGCGGCAGCAGAACGCCCCAGTGAGAGAGGAAAAACAATATGTACGCTGATTACAGCAGAAAGAGAGATGATGAAATTGAAAAGCCAAACCATTGATTTGGGTCTGAGCGGCTATGACGAGCTGTTCATGACCGAGCAGGAGCGTGCGGACACCCGCAAGCCCAAGGTAGAGGAGCTTCCGCTTTCAGAGCTGACTCCCTTCAAGAACCACCCCTTCAAGGTGAAAAACGATGCGGAGATGGTGGAGCTGATGAAGAGCATCGCCGATGCAGGCGTGCTTTCGCCCGCCCTGGCGCGTCCGAAGGAGGGCGGCGGGTACGAGCTGATTTCCGGCCACCGGCGGCTTGCCGCCTGCAAGGCGCTTGGGATGGACACCATGCCGGTGATCGTCCGCACGCTGACCGACGAGGAGGCCGTCATTACGATGGTGGACAGCAACCTGCAGCGGGAGCACATTCTGCCGTCGGAAAAGGCCTTCGCGTACAAGATGAAAATGGAGGCAATGGATAGAAAACTTGGGAGGCCCAAAAATGTGGACCAAGTTGGACCACATTTTCGTGGACAGAGTACAGCGCAGTTACTGGGCGATGCCGCTGGTGACAGCGCTTCGCAAGTCAAGCGCTATATCCGCCTCACGAACCTGATCCCCGAGATCCTCCAGATGGTGGATGACGGAAAGATTGCCCTGACTCCGGCGGTGGAACTGTCGTATCTGCAGCCGTCCGAGCAGGAAATGCTCTTCTCCGTGATGGACTGCGACGAGGTGACGCCGTCGCTGTCCCAGGCTCAGCGGTTGCGACGCATGAGCGAGGAGCAGAGGTTCACGGACAGTGCAGTGATGCAGCTGATGTCCGAAGTCAAGGGCAATCAGGTGGAATATGTCAAGGTGCCGGTGGACAAGCTCCGCAGCTACTTTCGCCCGGACACCTCTATGAAACAGATGACAGAGACACTTGTCAAGGCTATGGAGTTTTACAACAGACATTTGGAGCGTCAGCGCCGAGACCGCGACGCCCGATGAAAGGAGAATTTACAATGAAAATCGTATATGACAAGAAATATCTGGCGGCAATGAAAAGAAGGCAGGAGCTTGACCAGATGATCGAAAAGTTTTCGGATGACGGATGCCTCCTTGTTGAGGATCTGTTCCAGGATTATTTGGCCGACTACGATTCCTGCGACTTTGAGCGAAGCTACGCCAAGCTTGCGGTCACCTTCTACGACGAGCTTGGGAACGAGCTCACCTTTATGCTCTCCAAGAAGGAGACCCAGTATGTGGTCAAGACAATCACCAAAAAGCTTGACAGCATGACTGTTGACGACGGAGGAGGTGGTTTCGATGACGAAGGCTGAAATCCAGGCCATGTATGAGGTAATGTTCACGGACTACCCCGACATCGTGAACGTCGCCCAGGTCCAGTCCATGCTGAAAATCAGTCGCCATCTGGCCTACGAGCTGATCGGCGACGGGTATATCCCCGGCATGAAGATCGGAAACGCCTACCGCGTTCCGAAGATCAACGTGATTCGCTACGCCCTCTCGGCGGGAAATCCCCAGCCTGCGGCGTGACACGGATTTGAACTGAAATGACACATTGGACGGGCATCTGAGTAGGCCCTATAATGAATACGGTCCGAAAGGGTGCCCGTTCATACGCTGTCAGCAAAAGGAGGTATTGATGAATGATAGCGGGACACCTGCAAATCAAAAACGACTACTATTATATGGTCCTGAGCTATTTGGACGCCAACGGCAAACGGAAGCAGCCGTGGTTTCCAACAGGACTGCCGATCAAGAACAACAAAAAGCGTGCGGAAAAGATGCTGCTGGAGTTGCGTCAGACCTATGTTCCCCCTGCCGAGCACAAGTCAAACGGAGAGTTGTCCGCCGACATGCTCTTCGCCGACTATATGGAGCTGTGGCTGGAGGTCGTTCGCAATTCAATCGAGATAACAACCTTCTCCTCCTATACCCAGATGGTAAAGGGAAAGATCGTGCCGTACTTTCGCAAAACCGGCGTCAAGCTGGGCGAGCTTCAGGCCAGGCATATTCAGAGCTTCTATCTGTACGAGCTGAAAACCGTGTCTGCCAGCACGGTCATCCATGAGCATGCCAATATTCACAAGGCTCTGAAATATGCCGTCAAGATGGACCTCATTCCGTACAACCCCGCCGACAAGGTGGAGCGTCCGAAGAAGCAGAAATATATTGCGGATTATTACCGTCTGGAGGAGCTGGAGCAGCTCTTCGAGGCGACGAAGGATCACCCCTATTCTCTGCTGATCCAGATCACCGCGTTCTACGGACTGCGGCGCAGCGAGGCCCTGGGCCTGAGATGGGATGCTATCGACTTTGAGCGCAACACCATCACCATCAGACACATCGTAACAAATGCAAAGATAGACGGCAAGTGTGAGATCGTCTGTGCGGATCGCGCCAAAACCAAATCCAGTCTGCGCTCTCTTCCTCTGGTCGCCAACATCCGTGAAAAGCTGCTGGCCTTGAAGGAGCAGCAGAAGGAGAACAAGCGGATCTGCGGCAACTGCTACAACCGGGAATATGACGGCTACGTGTTCGTGGACGCGATGGGGAACATTTTCAATCCCCGGAATCTCAGCAGCAATTTCAGCAAGCTGCTGGAAATGAAAGGCCTGCGGCATATCCGTTTCCACGATCTCCGGCATAGCTGCGCCTCGCTGCTGCTGGCCAACGATGTTCCCATGAAGCAGATCCAGGAATGGCTGGGTCACAGCGACATCAGCACCACGGCGAACATCTACAGCCATCTGGACTATAAGTCCAAGCTTACGTCCGCAAACGTTATGGACAATGTTCTGACCCTGCCGGAAACCGAGGCCGTCGGATGGCGCACATGATTTCTTGCCGAAAATCATGTGCAGTTATGGCAGATCAGCAAAAAGAAAAGCCCAGTCATATGGGCGCAAAGCCTTGATATGACTGGGTTTTTTGGCGGAGAGTTAGGGATTCGAACCCTAGAGACCTTTCGGTCTACGGCATTTCGAGTGCCGCACCTTCGACCACTCGGACAACTCTCCGTGTATCTCAACTGTTTTCCGTGCGCTGAGAAAATGCAAGAAAAACAGGCAAGAACGATATGAAATTTTGAAATTCGATCCGGCGAAAACCCTTATAAATCAAGGATTTCCAGCGGAGAAAACGGCCAAAGCCAACGCGCATTTCGAGTCTTTTCTGCAACTGTGACGGGGGTGTCCGTTTTGGGGTCGTTTCTGTAAGCCCCGTATCCGCCGAAAGCCGCTTGAAATTAGGCTTTTTCGCTCGGAAAGCCTTGCGGGACAGGCTTTTTTGAAAGTGGGTTCAAATCGGCATTTTTTCCAATTTTGGAGAGAAATGCGGGAAGATAGGAGAGAAAAATCGGGAGACGGCCATACACCGCAGAATAGAGCTTCCAACCGACAAAAATCTATTTTTGAGGTGTTACAAATGGATGTATTTCCCGTCAACTGGGACAGCGTTCCCGAGGTAATGAACAAGGAGCAATTCTTCCGCATCTGCCATATCAGCAAGTCCACGGCGCTGCACCTGCTCAAAAGCGGCAAGGTGCCCTGTGAGTGGTCGGGTAAGAAAACCAGGTGCTATAAAATCCGAAAAGAGGATGTGAAAGCATACTTGGAGGAGCGGGCGATTTTTCCAGAACTCTATTCTGCGCCGAAGGGCTGGTACGGCACCCACTATGTGGCGAGGCTCTCCAAGGAGCTGCCGGAGGGCACTCTGCGGCAGATGCACGGCTACTATGAAAAGCTGCTGCGCAAATACCCGGATGTGGTCACGGTAAAGGATGTGGTGACCCTGACCGGCTACACCCTGACCACCGTTCACAACTGGTGCAGCCGTGGGTCACTGAAAGCCTTTCAAAAGGGACTGAAGTTCTGCATTCCAAAGATCTTTCTCGTTGACTTCTTCTGCTCTCTGACCTTCCGCTCCATCACCCGCAAAAGCCTCTGGCATATCCAGACGCTGAACGAATTCAGCAGGAAGATGAAGCGGAAGTGATCTTTGCAACGATTTAAGGGCATTTGCAAAGTTCGTTGTAAAAAGTGTGCCCGCACAGCAAAAGTTCGCTGCATTTTTTGTGGATACAAGGTGGGGGCCTGTTGCGGATGTACGGAATTGCCCCGTTCGGGCCAAAATACAGGTGCATCGTATTTTGGCCTAAAGCCTATAACCTGTCACAATATCGTACTGACCTTGCGATTCTGAAATTCGCACACTCGCACCTGCCTTTCGGTTTTGGTAGACTGTAACCGAAAGGCAGGTGCATTTTGCATTGCAGACCTGCCGGGGAAATTTTGAATGGGAGGATCACATATGAAATCGCTATTTGAGCAGCTGGGCGGCACTTACACAAGGCAGGGCGACTATTGCCTGCCGGATGTTTGCTTACCGCCCGAAGAAGAACACCCCATCGGCGTTTACGGGCAGCGGCGGCGCACCTTTCTGAGGGAGCACCACCGGGTGCTGTATTATAATCTGCTGACCGCCGGGACGCTGGACAGCCACCTTGCAGACATCGAGGAGCAGGCGCAGGAACTCTTTCTTCGGCTGGTAAAACAATATGCAGACACCGAGGGCGTGACGGAGAGGTTGAAGGCCAGCGAACCGCAGTCGTGGGTGCGGAAGATGAACGGCATCCGAAACCGAGCGAACGAGATCGTGATGCAGGAAATTGTATATGGGTAACGAGCAAGCGGAGGTCGATGGCCTCCGCTTGTTTTGTGTGCAGAAAAAGAACAATGCTGTTTTGAAACGACATTGTTCCGAACTTTGTTGACATTGTTCTTTTATTCGGGTATAATGTACTTGTGATTTTATGCGTGGAGGTATCCCCTATGGCTGAAATGATCTCGGTAAGAGAGGCAGCAGTGCGCTGGAATATAACAGAGCGGAGAGTTGCGACGCTCTGCAAGAATGGGAGAATCACCGGTGCGAAAAAGCAGGGCAATCGTTGGCTGATCCCCGCTGATACGCAGAAGCCGGCGGATCAGCGGCTCAAGACGGGCGCTTTCCGCAAGACGGAGCGCGTGCCGAAGCTGCCCCTGCCCATCGGCGTGTCCAATTACTGCCTTGCATCGTCGGAATACTACTACATCGATAAGACGATGATGATCAAGGACTTCATCGACGAGCGTCCGATGGTGACGCTGTTTACCCGTCCCCGCCGCTTCGGCAAGACGCTGAATATGGATATGCTGCGCACTTATTTTGAAAAGAGCGACAAGGATACCTCCGTTTACTTCCGGGATAAAAAAATCTGGGCCTGCGGCCAGAAGTACCGGGATTATCAGGGCAAGTACCCTGTGATCTTCCTGACCTTCAAGGATGTGAAGTTTGATACTTGGGAGGAGACCTTTGCAGCCATCCGGGATATTTTCGCAAAGGAGACCCGGCGGCACAAGGAGCTGCTGACCAGCGATAAGTGCGACGAGTACAGCAAAAAGACCTATGAAAAGCTGGCAGACGGCAAAGTCAGCGAGGTAGAGCTGGCTTCTGCACTGCTGGACCTGTCCGCTATGCTGCACAAGCACTATGCCGTTGCGCCCATTATCATCATCGACGAGTACGACACCCCTATCCAGCAGGGCTATCAGAAGGACTATTACGACAAGGTCATCCGGTTTATGCGGAACCTGTTTTCCGGCGGGTTCAAGGATAATCAGCACCTGTCCTTCGGCTTCCTCACCGGCATTCTGCGGGTGGCCAAGGAGAGTATTTTCAGCGGGATGAACAACCTGTCCATCAACTCCGTGTTGGACAACAAATACAGCGCCTACTTCGGCTTCACCGCCGACGAGGTGATGGAGATGGCGGAATACTACGGTGCTACCGATAAGTACGACGAGATTTGCCAGTGGCACGATGGCTACCGCTTCGGCAAGACGGAGATTTTCAACCCGTGGTCGGTGGTCAACTACTTCAGCAACGAGTGTGAGCCGAGACCCTTCTGGGTCTCCACCGGCAGCAACGATATTATCGGGGAAGTGCTTGCCCAGGCGGACGAGGAGATTTATAACCGTCTGACCTCCCTGGTCAACGGCGAGACCTTTACTACCTTCATCGACACCGGCGTGATCTATCCGCAGATCAAGAGCAATCCCTCCACCATTTACAGCTTCCTGCTGGTGACCGGCTATCTGAAGGCGCTGAAAACCACGCCCTCCTTCAGCGGCGATTTTATGTGCGAGGTCTCCCTGCCCAACCGGGAGATCTCTCTGGTGTATAACAAGGAGATTTTGCAGAGGTTAGAGAATCTGATCCCGCCGTCCACGGCGATTTCCGTTCAGGAGGCCATCTTCTCCGGCGATAACGCACGGCTGAAAGCGCAGATCCAGACGCTGCTGACCCAGTCGGTCAGCTCCTTTGACACCGCCGGTGAGAACTTCTACCACGGCTTTATGCTGGGCCTGTGCGCCCTGCTGGGCGGCGCTTTCGTGACCTCCAACCAGGAATCCGGCGACGGGCGCTATGACATTCAGCTGAAGCCCACGCAAAAGGGTCTTCCGGGCATCCTGATCGAGCTGAAAGCGGAGAAAAATTGCAGCGATGAGCATCTGAAAAAGCTGTCCGAGACAGCCTTGCAGCAGATCAACGAAAAGAAATACGAAACCGAGCTGACGACCGCCGGGGTCAGGACGATTTATAAATACGGCGTGGCCTTCAGCGGTAAAAAGGTCGAAGTGGCGGTTGGATGAGGCTGACGAATTTCAAAGTATCAGCTTTCGGCTTCCAAAGTATCAAATTGATACTTTGGCGAAATCCCAAAGTGCCAGCACGGTGGTTCCAAAGTGCCAAATTGGCACTTTGGAGATGTGCTTATATCAAATGCTAAATGAATTAACAAAAATCGAGGGAGACTGCTTATGAAATCAAATTTTGATTTTCTGAATCGATACTGGCCTGCATTGGCACAGATTGGCGCAACCGCAGAAACCTATGTCTATTCTGATCCCAATGCCTGTATCTATAAACTCGGAATGTTTGCCGAGCGCTTAGTGCAGGAGATCCTTGTCTTTGAGCACATTGCGGAGCCGGCTGTTGACAACACCCACGCAAATCGAATTCGCATTTTGAAGCGAGCCGGTTTATTGCCGCACGAAATTGACAACACGCTATATGTTCTTCGCAAGACAAGAAACTCGGCAGTACATATAGGTACGGACTCCGTGGACGAAGCAAAGACATTGCTATCCTTGACATACAATCTTGCTGTTTGGTTTATGGAAACCTATGGAGACTGGGGATATATTGCGCCTGAGTTCGTTATGCCGAGCGAGACCACGCACGAAGATTTGGAATCCGTTATTGCCGAGCAGGAAAGGAAAATCGAGAAATTGACGAAGCAACTGGCCGTGGTCAAGACCGCCGCTTCGGGCAAAACGCAGAAGGAGCGCGCAAAGCGGTCGGAATCTGTCTCCGCTATGATGAATTGGAATGAGGCGCAGACCAGATGCTTGATTGACGAGCAGCTTCGTCTTTCTGGTTGGGAAGCTGATACGCAGAACCTGCGCTACAGCAAAGGAACGCGTCCTGTAAAGGGGAGAAATATTGCCATCAGCGAATGGCCTACCAATTCGGCCTTTTACAAAAACGGGTATGCGGATTATGCATTCTTCGTTGGCGAGAAGCTCGTAGCATTGATGGATGCAAAAAAGATGTCGGAAGATGTGGCATCTACCATCGATGTGCAGGTAAAGGACTATGCTGCACATATTAAGCCGGAGGATATTCCACATACGGTTGGAAACTGGAATGGTTATCAGGTCCCCTTCCTCTTTGCTTCAAATGGCAGGGCGTATTTAGAGCAGCTGCGCACGAAGTCTGGTATTTGGTTTTTGGATGTCCGGGAACAGGAAAATCAACCGTATCCTATTCGAAACTGGTTTAGCCCAAGTGACCTGATGGAAAAACTTGGTCAGAATACAGCGGCGGCCAATCAGGCGCTGGCTGCAGCAGATAATTCGTTTATGACAGATCCTAATGGGTTGAATCTGCGCGACTACCAGATCAAGGCCATTGATAAGGCAACAGAGGCAATCGTTGACGGCAAGAGAACGGCCTTGCTTGCAATGGCCACCGGAACGGGCAAAACCCGTACTGTTCTGGGACTTATCTACAAGATGCTGGAATCCAAGCGTTTCCGTCGTATTCTTTTCCTTGTGGATCGAGTGTCCCTCGGTGAGCAGGCAATGGACACCTTCAAAGATGTCAAGCTGAAGGAACTGCTGACGCTGGACAAAATATATGAGATCAAAGCGATCGATGACAACATCATCAATCTGGAAACCAAGGTCAGCATTTCAACGGTGCAGGGGCTTTTGAAACGCACGATTCTGGCAGAAGAACCGGATTTGATGCCCGGTGCATTTGATTTGATTATTGTGGACGAAGCCCACCGAGGCTATATTCTTGACCGTGAAATGACGGAAGAAGAAATCCTCTACGATAATCAGGATGATTATATGAGCAAGTACAAGCAGGTTATCGAGTATTTCGATGCGGTGAAAGTTGCCTTGACTGCTACGCCCGCCCTGCACACGACCGAGATTTTCGGGGAGCCGGTCTATACCTACAGCTACCGTGAGGCGGTTATCGATGGCTGGCTGGTGGATCACGATCCTCCGTATCTGATTAATACGGATTTCATTGAAAATGACGCACAGTTCAAGAAGGGTGAAACCTTGGCGCAATATGACCCCAACACCAATGAACTTTTGAACGGTGCAGTTTTGGACGATGAAATGGATTTCGATGTGTCGGAGTTCAACCGCAAAATTGTTCTGCCGGATCATACCCGCAAGGTGCTGGAAGAAGTTTCGACCTACCTGAATCCGGAAAGTGGAGAAAAGACGCTGCTTTTCGCAGTAAATGATGCACACGCTGACCGTATTGTGGATACGCTCCGAGAGATTTACAAGCCCTATGGCATTTCCAATGATGCCATTATGAAAATCACGGGCAAAACTGCCGGCGGCAACAAAAAGAAGATTTTGCAGGTGATCAAGCAGTTCAAGAACAACCAGTCCCCCAACATTGCCGTAACAGTCGACCTGCTGACTACCGGAATCGATGTGCCGGCAATTTGCAATTTGGTGTTTATGCGCAAGATCAACAGCCGGATCCTCTTTGAGCAGATGCTGGGACGCGCTACTCGCCTTTGCTCGGAAATCGGAAAGACGCACTTCAATATCTTCGATGCAGTTCGCGTGTACGAGGACTTGGACGACACTTCCAATATGAAGTCAGTCTCCGTCAGCAAATCAATGGCTGAATTGTTGGAGGATTTGTTCCGTCCGGGTGAGGCCAGCAAGCAGCCTGTCAAAGATCGCATTTTGGCAAGATTGCAGCGTAAGAGCAACAATCTGACCGATGAGCAAAAGTATGATGTATCCGAGCGTTTAGGCGGAAAAACAATTCGGGAATATGCGAAGGAATTGAAAAGCTGTACAGAGGAAGCTTTTGTGCGATGCTGCCGGGAGGATAAGGATTTCCTGCTTTGGTTTGACAACCTGAAGGGTAAGAAGCGCGGACATTACTATTCCGAAAAGGAAGATACCCTTTTGGAAACGACCCGCGGCTATGGTGACACGGAAAAACCGCAGGATTATCTGGACTCTTTTGTGGCCTATGTCAATGAGAACAAAGACCGTATCGAAGCGATCCGCATAGCCTGCACCCGCCCCAGCGATATGACCCGGGCGCAGCTTCGGGAGTTAAAGCTGGAGCTGGATAAGGAGAATTTCACCGAGAGCAGCTTGAATGAAGCGGCCAGTGCGGTGAGCAATGAACGGATCGTGGCAGACATTATCGCCTTTGTTCGTCGGGCTGTACTTAAAACGCCGCTGGTGAACCACGATGACCGCGTGAAAATGGCCTTTTCTAAACTGATTTCGGCGCATCACTTTAACAAAATGCAGCTGGATCTGCTGGAAAAGATCAAGGTATATATGCTTCACGAGAGCATCCTCAATACCGAGACCTTTGAGGCACCGGCGTTCAAGATGGATGGCGGTTTCGCACGCTTTAACAAGAAGTTTGGCGGGCAGCTTGCGGAGATCATCCGCGAGATCAACACTTATATTTACGAAGGAGCAGCTTAAATGAGTACGCAAGATATTGTACAGAAACTTTGGAACCTTTGTAATGTGCTGCGGGATGACGGTATTACTTATCACCAGTATGTGACAGAGCTGACCTACATTCTGTTTTTGAAAATGGCCGATGAGACCGGTGCAGATAAGGATATTCCCGAAGCATATCGTTGGGGCTCTTTGACCAACCGTTCCGGCATTGACCTGAAAAAGCACTACTATACGCTGCTCAGCAAGCTGGGCGAAGAATCCGTTGGCCGCGTGGCGCAGATTTACGCCAACGCATCCTCCAGCATCGAGGAGCCGAAAAACCTCGAAAAAATCATCACGGAGATTGATAAGCTGGACTGGTATGAGGCCAAAGAGGAAGGTCTGGGCGACCTGTATGAAGGACTCTTGGAGAAAAACGCCAATGAGAAGAAGTCCGGTGCCGGTCAGTACTTCACCCCTCGTGTGCTGATCGATGTGATGACGGAGCTCATCAAACCCCAGCTGGGCGACAAGTGCTTTGACCCGGCCTGTGGTACTTTTGGCTTTATGATTGCAGCCAACCGCTATGTCAATGCGCATAACGATATGTATGCACTCTCTGACCGTCAGGCAGATTTCCAGCAGAACAAAGCGTTCAACGGTGTGGAGCTGGTGCACGAAACCCATCGCTTGGCATTGATGAACGCCTATCTGCACAATATGAATGCCAATATCACATTGGGGGATTCTCTCGCACAAAGCGCCAAGGGATTGAAAGATTTTGATGTTATTCTGACCAATCCGCCCTTTGGCACGAAAAAGGGCGGTGAGCGTGCCACCAGAGATGATATTTCTTTTCAGACCTCCAACAAGCAGCTGAACTTTTTGCAGGTGATCTATCGCAGTCTGAAGGCGGACGGCAAGGCCCGCTGCGCCGTGGTACTGCCGGATAATGTGTTGTTTGCTGCAGGTGACGGTGCCAGCGTGCGCCGGGAACTGATGAATTTCTGCAACCTGCATACCATTTTGCGCTTGCCTACCGGCATTTTCTATGCACAGGGCGTCAAGACCAATGTGCTGTTCTTTACCCGCGGGACGACCGAGCAGGATAACACCACCGAGGTTGCGTTCTACGATATGCGCACCAATATGGATAGCTTTGGTAAGACCCGGCAGCTGCGTAAGAGTGACTTTGATGAATTCGTGGCAGGATACGAAGACCCGTCCAAGCGCACGGGCGAGCGTTGGAGCAAATTCACTCGTGAGGAGATTACCAAGAATCCGGACGATAGTCTTGATCTTGGCTTGATCCGCGACGACTCCATCGTGGATTATGACGATCTCCCCGACCCTGTAGAAAGCGGCGAGGAAGCGATTGCAAATTTAGAGGAAGCGGTCGATCTGCTGAAAAGTGTTGTGCGTGAGCTTCGTGCTCTGACGGAGGAAAAGTGATGGCAAGAGCAAAAAAAGAAGCCTCTCTCACGCCAGAAGAACATTTTCAGGCAGCTTTAGTGCCGGATTGGGAGTGGCCGTATAAATTGCCGGAGAATTGGTGTTGGACTTATCAAAAGGCTGTATGTAGTCTTTCAACAGGAGAGAAGCGCATCGGTAATGATTATCCATATTGGGAAGTCAAGTGCCTTCGAGGGATTACACTCCCCCAGATTGTATCCTCAGGCAACTTCGTCCCAGTATTCTCCAAAGTAATTCTGGTGGATGGAGAGAATTCGGGAGAAGTGTTTACGATTTTAGCCTCGGGGTATATGGGCAGTACATTTAAGATGTTGCAAATTTCGGCTGTCGTTTTTCCCAAGTATCTTGAGCTGTTTATTTTATCAAATAAAGATGTATATCGAAACAGAAAAACCGGATCAGCAATTCCTCATTTGAATAAAGAACTATTTTTTTCAACCCCATTTCCTCTCCCTCCCCTTGCCGAGCAGCAGCGCATTGTTGACCGCATCGAAAGCCTGTTTGCCAAGCTGGATGAGGCCAAGGAAAAGACACAGGCCGTGGTGGATAGCTTTGAAACCCGCAAAGCCGCTATTCTTCATAAGGCCTTCACCGGTGAACTGACTGCGAAATGGCGGGAAGAACGCGGTGTGGGAATGGAGAGCTGGGAGAAAAGACGTATCAACGAGTTAGCAAGACCGCGAGCAGGATATGCGTTTGATAGTAAGAAATTTTCAAATACAGGTTATCAAGTTGTAAGGATGGGAAATCTCTATGGAGAGACATTGGATCTTTTTCGAAAACCCGTCTTTATTTCGGAAGATGATGTTGATGATTCAATCTTAAACCGAGCGTTGATAAAAGATGGGGATATATTAATAACCCTAACAGGGACAAAGTACAAGCGAGACTACGGGTATGCGGTATGTGTTTCTTCCCCTAACAAATTACTTGTGAATCAGCGGATATTATGTCTTACCCCTTTTGCTTGTGTTGAACGAAATTACCTGCTGTATTATTTGAAATCTAATTTGTTTAGAGATGTGTTTTTTAGTTGCGAAACAGGCGGTGTAAACCAAGGGAATGTAAGTTCGAAGTTTGTTGAGAACATTGAAATCCCAATTCCAACTTTTGATGAACAGCTTGAAATTGCTACTGTTTTAGATCGAACACTTGCGCACGAACAACAGGCCAAGGAAGCCGCCGAAGCGGTCCTTGACCAGATCGAACTGATGAAAAAATCCATTCTCGCCCGTGCCTTTCGTGGTGAACTGGGTACGAATGACCCAAGCGAGGAGAGCGCGGTGGAATTGCTGAAGCGAACCATTTTATAAAAGAAAGAGGTGGTATTGTGCGTAGATTTATCTATCTTGATACAGACACCCTCAACTCCTATTTGGCGCAAATATTTGACGGCCTAATTCAGTCACAGGAAATGGAAAAAACCGCGGGTAAAAAGAAGGAAAAGCAAAACCATTTTGGCAGTAATCTCGGAAGTCAAATTGCATTCAAGCTTTTTGGAAAAGGCATAGATGCAAATGCGCAAGCCACTTATGAACATTTAAAGACTGTCGCAAATGATGAAATGGTCAGAGATGTTCAAACTAAAATAATGCACGATAATGCTTTTGATGAGTTTGCGTCTTACTTAAGCGAGAATGGCCTTCTAGGCGGAGCGAACATAGGAAATTTTATTTCAGTTGAAGATGAATTCTATATTTTCGACATTGCATTTTTTCAAAAAATGTTTGCCGAAGGTGGATTCGTATCTGAGCTGAAAGAAATTCAAAGGGTTTCTATTCAAAAGGAAGCGGAGCAACAAGTACAGGGACTTAACCGCGGACAGCAGAGAAACAAAACTCTGCAAAAACAAGTTCGGGATATTGTTGAGGCTGCTACTTCTAAAAACGAGGAAGAGTATAAGCCGGCAGAGGCGTTGATTAATATGCTTGCCTCCATAATCCCTTATCCGCAGATTCTATGCATATCAAATTATCTTGTTGTTCTTAATGAGAAATATTTGCGCGATAATATTTCGACAGCTGCGTTCAAATACGGAGGAAAAGTTAAAGTGGTTGGCTACATAACTAACAAGGTTATGGCACAAAGCAATACGCATACTTCAGCTTTTGCGGAGATAGGCGCTTCCATTAATGCACTTATGAAAATTTTCTTTGAGAATGCAGATGAAATGTTTGTTGTTCATCCGGTTGCGATTTACTACGATAACTAATTGCAACTTACAGATATGCAGCGATAATCGTGCATACTTGTTGAAAGCAAGAACAGAAATGAGGGATGATGGTGCTGGATCAGACAAATGCAAATATTGAAAGACATATCAAAACCCACACAGAGCGTTCCGATGATGACCGTGCGGCAGTATCTGTTTTGGAGACATTTCTTCGTTCAAATGGGAGAATCAACACTTCTTTTGCATCAGATGATAAGTGGCCCAATCACGATAACACTTTTGAGTTTGTTCCAAACCCGGAAATTTCGAGACGCCCCGTGCAAACTTTCTATGTCCAAATAAAGGGAACACGCAATTATACTGAGCGCGAGGGTGTTATCAAGTACACACTAAAAGATCTCGCTTTTCCCGCTTTTATATGTGGCAGAGTATCCCTTGATCCGGGAATTCTGTTTGTGATTCTCAATCCCGCTGAACGCGGAGATGAGAGAGTTTTTTGGAAGTATATGTCGCCCAGCTTTCTTAACAGTATTGATTTTGCAAAAGACAGTATAACCGTCAGTTTTTCACCGGAAGAGGAAATCTTGAACAATGACGAAAGCGTTTTAGCTTTTTGCGAGAGGTTAGAAAAAATTGTCGAGCGGCATTCCTTTGTAAACCAATTGGAACGGCATAGTTATTCTTTTGAAGAAGCTAAGCGAATCGTTGAGACCTGTGATACGGAAATCACGGAAAGCATCGACAATTTAAGCATTCTAAATAAGAGCCGCGACAACATTTCACGGAGAATTCTGACGAGATTGAACGATCTATGCATTTCAGCTTTACTGTTGAATGCGATGAAAGACGGCTATCAAAGTCCCAACGCCGGCTTTGCGTGGGAATACTCACTCTTAAGGGCAAATACAAAGTACTTAGGGAATTTTTACCGAGGATTGCAATATATCGGACGCCGGATCCCCGAGGAAGGCCAAGCAGAGCGACTGATGCTGAAGTACTACAGCTTTATGTGGCAGATCCGTCAATCACTCTATGAGAACTACGGCATCACCGTGCTTCAGAACTTGGAAAAGTTTCAGGAATATACCGGAACCGATGAGCAGGATAAGCAATACTATGAGTTGGTGGCGAATGCTTTCTCAACCCCAAAAACCGAGCAGAAACATACCAGTAATACGAGGTTTTATATTCAGAAAAGGACGCCGTTTTATGTTGGCAAAGAGCGTTATTTTGAGGTAACACTGCAGCAAGCGGACATCTATGCGTCAAAGTATAACCGAATTACAGCATATACCAAACTTGACATTTCTACAGGCTATTCTGTACAAATCGACTATGTCCCATCATACATTAATCTCTGGGGTGTCAATACAGAAATTAAAATTATCACAGCTTGGCGTGTTTCGGTAGATCCTAAATGCTTGAACACGCTTGGAAAGATACTTAATATGCGCCTTCAGCTTTCTTCAAAATATGGAGAATATGATGCTCTGATGAGATTCCTAACAGAAACAGGTATGGATTTTCTGGAAATGATTGATCTTCGGGAGATACCTTTCTCGAATCTTTTGGAGTCAGTTTACAAAAAAGCAAAAACCTCTTATTTCAAAGATGTTTTACAGCAGCTGAGGGACAACTATTCTACAGGTTCGACACGCTTCGGCCGATATACAATTCGGTATCTGTTACTGAATCTGCGCGAAGATCTTTTGGAACGCGTTATGCCGTCTCAGTTTAGTCCGCAATGGAAATGCAAGGATTTATACCTGTCTAGAAAATGTTTTCCGTTTGAGTGTAACCCACTTGCTTCTGATTTAGCTGACAGCAAAACGAGCCAGATAAGTCAAGCCAAGTACTTGGCCAGAATAGTTGAAAAGGAAAAGACTGAGGTTGCGGTTCCATACTGGTCTATTGTAAAATCTATGCAAGATACCGGCGAAATTTACTGCGATCTTGGCGGAGATTTAACCGAACAGGCGATCCAGAAATATAATGATTGCTTAGACGATTGGGAAAAGCGCCAAGGGTATGAAATCATTTCAGATGGAAATGTCGCTTGTATCGCAGCATATGAGGCATCGACGATCTTTATTTTGAATAAACTACTGGAATTATCACAGATTCACAATAAAGGGCAAAAAGAAGTTAACGAAAGATATTTGAGAAATTGCGATATTGCCTTTTCAGATCCTAAAAAAGAAGAAGCTCTTAAATATGCTTTTGTAAACTCCAGAGTACTTCTTGTTTACGGAGCTGCCGGTACCGGAAAGACGACCCTAATCGATATGATCTCGACAATGCTGTCTGGGCGTCGGAAATTGTTTCTTACCAAAACACATACGGCCTTGCAGAATCTGCAGAGGCGAATTAATAATCCGGGGGCTGATGCCAGTTTTGTAAGCATCAATAGTTTTACGAAGAGGGTAAACCTTCCTGATTATGATGTTATCTTTGTAGACGAATGCAGCACCATTGATAACCGTGCAATGAAGGTATTCCTCGAGAAAATGCGCCCGGATACATTCTTAGTACTTGCGGGAGACACCTATCAGATAGAATCTATTGATTTCGGTAATTGGTTTACTTATGCCAAGGATATTATTAAGACTAAAGGTTCGAATGTTGAACTCGTAAGCACTTGGAGAACAAAGGATCCCGGTTTAATTGAGCTTTGGAACGAGACTCGAAATAAGGGTGCGCTAATAACGGAAAAACTTGTTATCGACGGCCCATTTTCTGAAAATATTGGCGAAGGAGTGCTCAATTCCGAGATAATGGATGAGGTGATTTTATGCTTGAACTATGATGGAAAAATTGGCTTGAATAATATGAATAGCTATTTCCAAAATGCTAACACAGAAACGGCTGTTGTCTGGAGAGACTGGAAATATAAAGTTGGCGATCATATATTGTTCAATGACACGGACAGATTTTCTCTGCTCTATAATAATTTAAAAGGGCAAATTGTCCAAATAGAACTGTTCGACAGTAGAATCAGATTTACAGTAGATGTAGAGATCCCGTTAACAGAACAAGATTGCCAAAACGACGGCATAGAATTCATTGATATAATTGATGATGTGACCCGAATACGATTTGATGTGCTTGATTTTGAAGAGGAAATGGCAGATGAAGATCGCAAAAAAACCATCGTACCGTTTCAACTTGCCTATGCGGTTTCAATTCATAAAGCGCAGGGCTTAGAATATAGGTCAGTTAAGGTTGTTATTCCGAGTAGCAACGCTGAAAAAATAACACACGGCATTTTCTATACAGCAATTACGCGTGCAAAAGAAAAGCTAAAAATCTACTGGAGTTCTGAAACAATGCAAGAAGTCGTCGCTGGATTTTCGATAGACACTTCAAGACAAAAAAGTTTGGCAATTATTAAAGAGAAACTGAAGCAGGACAAGAATACTTAGAAATAGGGCACCGACCGCTTGGCCGGTGCCCTATTTATATATGAGACATCTATAAGTCAATAGCGATTATCAGCCGTCCTCCCATCATCGGGAGGGCGGCTTTTTTGCGTCTTGATAGAAAAATTGAGAAATTTCTCGAAACACCCTGCCAAATGGCACCCCTTATTCAGAGTAAGTAGAGGAACTTTTGAAAAGCTGAGAGAATTTTTCAAATTACTTTGCCAAAAGCTCAAAAAATTTCCCAATTGATTAGTAGGAGCACTCGAAAATTTCTTCAAAAATCTATTTGTTATTTGCCCGAAAAGTTCCCAGTTGATTAGTAGGGAGACTCACAGAAAAATTCTCAAAAGTTTTTTCGTTCAAATCCGAAAAATTTTCCCAGTTGGTTAGTAGAGAGGCTTTCAAAGGAAATTTTCAAAATTCCTTCGTACAAATCGAAAAAAATTTCCCAGTTGATTAGTGAGGGGGTCTATAAAATGCCTTTCTCGCTGGCTTCCTATTGAGGGGACTGTCTCCCTGTGTACCTTGAAAATTGAATCGCCGCCTCCAAAGGATATGCTTCCGGCAAGTGCCGCCACGACTTCCCGATAATTTAGGGCTCCCGCAAAATCGAAGATTTTGTGGGAAGAGGAGCAGCAGTGAAACGAATGAGCTTTCGCACGAGTGCGGAAGCGAATGATATGGAACTTGCTGCGACGAGAGCGCACCGAAGAAGCGATACGCCGTGGTGAGACTCCGGGGGCAGGAACGATGCGGATGAGCGGCAGCAAACAAAAACCGCCGCAGAAATGCGGCTTCAGAACAGACAAAGGAGGTTCAAACCTATGAAAAAAGGAGAGCTCAGAGAGCTTTATCAGATGATGTTTCCGGAATACCCGGGCATTGTGACCGTCAAAGAGCTTCGGGAGATGCTTGGCATCAGCCGCAAGCTGGCCTACAAGCTGATCGACTACGGGTACATCCACGCCGTGAAGATCGGCACGACGCTGAAGATCCCGAAAATCAGCGTCATCAACTATGTGATGGAGAAGGAGGTGAAGAAGGTTGGATGAGATCAAGCGCCTGACACCCGCCCAAAGGGCACGCTGCAACCGGCTGATCCGGCGGCTGTGCGCCAACTATGATGGTGGCAACTGTCTTCCGTTGGACGATGGCGAGGGCTGCGTGTGCGTGCAGATGATTTCCTATTCGCTGCTGTGCAAGTACTTCCGGCGGGCGGTTCTGCCCGCCGACAAGGCACTTTACGCCGACATTTACCGGCAGCGCACACGGCTCTGCGACCGGTGTGGAAAGCCCTTTGCACCCAGTAGCAACCGGCAGAAATACTGCCCGGAATGCGGCTGCTCCATTCGACGCAAGCAGAAGGCGGACTCTGCCAGACGGCGGCGCAGCGTCGAACATTAAGCGCCGAGAAAGCCTTGATTTCCGGGGCTTTTTTGAGGGAAAAGTGGGTGCGGGTGGCCGTTTCCATCTGCACCTGTCAAAATCCATTTCTAACATTCTACAAAGGAGAAATTTCTATGGGTAACAAACTGAAAACCGTGGACGCAGAGACCTTGCTGTCCACGCCGATGAGCAAGACGATGTTCATCGTAGACGGCCTTATTTCGCAGGGTGTCAATGTCATCAGCGGTGCCAGCAAGATCGGCAAAAGCTGGCTGATGCTGTGGCTGGGACGTTCGGGGTCCCCGAAAAGTCCTTTGGACTTTTTGGGGAGAGGAGGAGCAGCGGAGCGAGTGAGTTTTGCCGCTTGCGGCGAAACGAAGGATACGGAGCTTGTGACGACGAGGCGCAGGGAAACTCTATTTGGGGGCTGCCTACACTGCAATGCGATGTGCTCTATTTGAGCCTTGAGGACACCCAGCGCCGCATCAAAGACCGGCTCTACAATCTTACCGACAGCGCCCCGGACAACCTGTATTTCGCCGTGACCTCTGGGCTGATCGGCGGCGGGCTGGAGGAGCAGATCACGGATTTCTTGACCGAGCATCCCGCCACCAAGCTGGTCATCATTGACACGCTGCAAAAGGTGCGGGACTCCAAGGGCAGCGCCGGAAAGGCAGGAATGTACGGCAACGATTACGATGACATTTCCTCCATCAAGCGCATTGCCGACGGCTTCAACATCGCCGTTTTGCTGGTGCATCACCTGCGAAAGCTGCAAGACAGCGACGATCCCTTTAACGATGTCAGCGGTTCCACCGGCATCATCGGCGCTGCGGACACCAACTTTATTCTGCGCCGTAAGCGCAGCGGAAACGCCGCTACGCTGCTGGTCAGCGGGCGGGATGTGGAATATCAGGAACTGACCTTGCAGTTTAACGACCTTGTCTGGGAGCTGGTGGAGCGCAAGAACAGCGAGGACATTCATAAGGCGGAACTGCCGAAATTTCTGTTTCGGGTGGTGGACTTTATGGAGTGCCGCACCGAATGGGTAGGCACGGCCACGGAGCTGCTGACCGAAATGAAGGAGCAGGAGGTCACGCCCAATAAGGTCACGAAGTATCTCGGCCAGTTCGCCTATGAGGTGCTGGAGCCGCTGAGCATCGAGTACCGCACCAAGCGCACCGGCAAAAGCCGGCTCATTAAATTCCTGCGCCGTGACGGCGATGACGCAAATGACGCCGGGATCGCTATATAAGGGAATCCCCGTCACAACCGTCATTGCCGTCACAAACCGAAGAAAGGAGGTGAACAAATGCGCAGCAAAAACTACGGGATCAATGTCCGTGTGACCGAGCAGGAGAAGCAGAAGCTGCTGGAAAATGCCCGGTTCTGTTCTCTGCCGCTGTCGGAATACTTGCGGCGGCTGGGGCTTGGAAAAGAGGTCAGAGCGGCCATCACGGAGCGGGATTACCGCCTGTTTCAGATGCTGAACGGCCTGAAAGCGGAGCTTCCACAGCTTCAGCAAGAGGAAATTCTGAGCAGGCTGGAAGCAATTTTGAATGAATTAAAGTAAGCGAGAATTACGCCTGCGCAGTCTAAGCGAGCAGACTGTTTTTACTCCTGTCGGAGCCAAACAGTGCCCCTGCCGCCGATGCCTGCGTCATCTGAGCGAGCAGTGCATTTTTACTCCCGGCAGAGCCGGAGCGCAAAAACACTCGTTAGGGCGTGCCCTAAAACCCCGAAAGAAAAAACTATGAAAGTGAGGACAACACAATGAGAAAATCGGATTTTACTCTACCCACGCTGGATGACCTGTTCTCCACGCAGGCGGAGCGGGACGATGCCAAACTGGAGCGGGTGCGGAATATTCCGCTGGCCGAGCTGCATCCGTTCAAAGGTCACCCCTTCAAGGTGCAGAACAACGAGGAGATGCAGCGGATGATCGAGAGCATCCGCAAGGTGGGAGCCATCACCCCAGCGCTGGCAAGGCCGCTACCGGACGGCGGTTACGAGCTGATCTCCGGTCACCGGCGACTGGCGGCGTGTCAGGTGCTGGGCGTCGAGACGATGCCTGTCATCGTCCGGGAGCTGTCTGACGATGAAGCGGTGATCGCAATGGTGGATGCCAACTTGCAGCGGGAGACTATCCTGCCCAGCGAAAAGGCGTTCGCCTACAAGATGAAGCTGGATGCCATCAAGCATCAGGGCATCGCTTCTGTGCAAGTTGCAGAGAAGTTGCTTAGCGTAGAAAAAGTGGCAGACGATGCAGGTGAGAGTAAAGACCAAGTGCGAAGATATATCCGCCTGACCTACCTGATTCCCGAACTGCTTTCGATGGTGGACGACGGCAAGATCGCCTTTAATCCGGCGGTGGAGCTTTCCTACTTGGACTCGTATCAGCAGCGGGCGGTGCTGGATGCGATGGCGCTGAACGACTGCACCCCGTCCCACGCCCAGAGCATCCGCCTGAAAAAGCTGGCGCAGGAGGGCTTGCTGGATGACCAGATAGTCTACGCCGTGCTGGCGGAGACGAAACCCAACCAGCAGGAGCAACTGAAATTCAAGCGGGAGGAGCTGCGGAAATATTTCCCCTCTGGCTATACCGAGGAGCAGATGCGCTGGGACATCATCAAGGGTCTGGAACTGCTGAAACGGCAGAGAGAACGGAACCGGGACGCCCGCTGATTCGTACCAATACGGCTGCAATCAAACAAATCGCAGAATAGAGAGAACCCCAAACCGGTGGTATACTGATGCTGTCGGTTTGGAGTTCTGTTCTGCAAATAGAAAGACAGGAGGAAAACAAAATGGTAGCAGGACATCTGACTTTGAAAAACGGCAAGTATTATGCCGTGCTGAACTACAAAAACGCCGGAGGGCAGCGAAAAACGAAATGGATCTCGCTGGGACTTTCCAAAAAGGGAAATAAGCGCAAGGCCGAGGCGGAACTGGCAAGGCTCCGGGCGGAGTTTGAACCGCCCAAAGAGGCGGGCGACCTGAGCAGTGATATGCTGTTCGCCGATTATCTGTTGGAATGGCTGGAGATCGCCAAGGGACGGCTGGCCCACGCAACCTACGGTGCCTACCAAGGACTGCTGAAAAGCACCATCGTCCCTTACTTCCGCAAAAAGAAGCTGACGCTGCGGGAACTGGAAGCCCGACACTTGCAGATGTTTTATTCCGAAATGCTCAGGCGGGTCACGCCCAATACCGTTATCCATTATCACGCCGTCATTCACTCGGCACTGAAATATGCAGTCAAGACCGATATGCTGATCCAGAATGTGGCGGACAAGGTGGACCGGCCCAGAAAGAACAGCTTTCAGCCGGTCTTTCTCTCGGCGGACGAGATGCAGAAGATGTTTGAAGCCCTTCGGGGAACCAAGCTGGAGCTGCCGGTGTTGGTGGCTGCCTTTTACGGACTTCGCCGTGGCGAGGTGGTGGGCTTGAAATGGGATGCCATCGACTTTGAGCAGGGCACCATTTCCGTAAAGCGCACCGTGACCTCAACGATCATCGACGGCAAGTATCAGGAGTTCGAGCAGCAATCCGCCAAGACCAAGTCCAGTCTGCGCACCCTGCCGCTCATCGGCAGCTTCCGGGAATACTTTATGCAGGTGAAAGAGGCACAGGAGCTGAACAAGCAGGTCTGCGGCAACTGCTACAACTATGAATACGATGGCTTTGTATTCGTGGATGAGTTGGGCGAGCGGATGCGGGTGGAATACCTGACCAACGCATTTCCGAAATTTCTGGAGAGTCACGGTTTGCGCCGGATGCGCTTTCACGATCTGCGTCACAGCTGTGCCAGCTTGCTGCTGGCCAACGGCGTCCCCCTCAAACACATTCAGGAGTGGTTGGGGCACAGCGACTTTACCACCACGGCGAATATCTACGCCCACTTGGATTACAAGTCCAAGATCACTTCGGCACAGGCGATGGAGACAGGGCTTGCCCTGCCGGAGGGCGGCGACTTCAGCAGCCGCTGGGGGTCGATCGGTGCCGGGGAGAACTTCTGATTTTCTCCCCTGAAAACCGAAGATCGTGCAGGCTTATCCTTTGGGCAAAATAAAAAAGCCTGTAATCGGCGTGATTACAGGCTTTTTGTGGCGGAGAGTTAGGGATTCGAACCCTAGAGACCTTTCGGTCTACAGCATTTCGAGTGCTGCACCTTCGACCACTCGGACAACTCTCCGTATCTATTTTCATCCGTGCTTTCTTCCAAAAAATTGCTCGAAAATTCGTTGGGGAGAAAACAGGAGAGAAAGCAAAAAATATTCGATTTTGAGATTTTCTGTGTTGAGGAACATCAAGGAGAAGCGGGGGGACGAAATTCCCAGATTCCGCCGAAATTTCGAGTCAGTCCCGTTATGACCGCTTCGATACGTTTCCATATTCGGCTAAAGCATGGAAAAACACGCTTTGCGCATACTATTTTATCGGTTTTGAGAGAAAAAGTCAAGCGTTTTTTGGCAAAAAGGTTGACATATACAGGGCAATGCGGTTACAATAACTGTGTATTATGATGTTTAGACCTTTTGTTTTCGCACGGCTAAAGCTGTGCGGATATGACCCGGAAAGTGAGGATGCCGCTTTTGCGGCGAATGCTTATGGATATGAAAAAATGGATGCGCTGCGCTGCGGCGGTCGTTTTGAGCGTTTTGGTGACGTTCAGCGCGACGGCGTGCTCGCAGCCGGCGAATATTGAATCAGGCGCCGTTTCGCAGGAATACCCGGTGACCGTGAACGAAGTGACGTTAAACGCAAAACCCCAGAAGGTGGCGGTACTCTCCGGCAGTTTGGCGGATGTGGTGCTGGCGATGGGGTACGAGACGAGCTTATCGCTTGCAAGCGACGACTGCACACAGCCCGATTTACAAGTGCTGCCGAAGGTTTCCGCAACGGATGCGCAGAGTGTGATCTCTGCAGGTGTGGATCTCGTTTTGGCGGAGACAATGGACGACAGCGAAAAGCAGACGCTTGAAAACGCGGGCATTACGGTGCTCCTTTTGACGCGTGCGAAAAACCGCGAGGATTTTGAACGCCTGTACGCGCAGGTGGGCACGGCTTTGAACGGCGGCTCTACGGGTTATAATGTAGGCGTGAAGGCAGCGCAGAAGATTTTCTCCTCGCTCGATGACCTTTCGCGCTTGGCACCGGAGAGCAACACCGTGGTGACGGCGTGCTATATTTCGGATGTGAACGGCTCTGCGGTGACGGGCGATGAGCTTGGCAGCGTGATGATGTCGTATATCGGTCTGACGAACATTTTTAAGGGCCTTACGGGCGGCACGTTCACGTTTGACGATTTGCGATTGAGCGACCCGACGATGATTTTCTGTTCAGAAGATGTGCGCGGGCAGATCATGCAGGACACGCAGTACGCGAATCTTTCGGCGGTAAAAAACGGCCGTGTTTACGCCGTCGACCCGAATTATATGAATTGGCAGGGCAAGACGGTGTACAACGCGTGCATCGACATGATGGGCCTTGCATACCCCGAATTGACGGAGGAAAACTCCGCTGCGCTGGAACTGGATTCCGAACTTTCGGAAGCGGAAGCGACGGCGAGCCCCTCGCCCGCGCCGGAATACACGGCGATCGAATCCGGCACAGAGGGCGACGATGTATTCGCGATGCAGCAGCGCTTAGCGGAGCTTGGCTATCTGACGGTGGAATACACCGGCATGTATGGAGAAGTGACGATGGAGGCCGTAAAGGCGTTCCAGAAAGCGAACGGGCTCACGGCGACCGGCGAAGCAGATGCCGAGACGCTGACGGTGCTTTATTCCGCGGAGGCAAAAGCTGCAGACGGTGCGGAAGCCACGGCGACGCCGGAGCCGGAATCGGAAACGAGCACGGCGGAGGGCGCCGTGACGACACACGAAAATGCGTAAAATTTGAGAGCTTGAAAGGGCGGCTTTGCCGCCCTTTTTTGTATTGACTTTTTCTCCGCTTTTTTTTATAATCAGAAGCAAGATGCGCTTTTGCGCGCTATTGTATTGAGTTTGGGGCGCAGGCCCCGGGGGAGGAAACATGTTTTTCACAAGAGACAAGAGCTTTTACAAAACGCTCGTCACGCTCGCGATACCGATTGCGCTGCAGAACGCCGTAACCTTTGCGGTCGGCCTTGCAGATAACGTGATGATCGGCACGCTCGGCGACAGTGCGATTTCCGGTGTGTATGTGGGCAGCCAGCTGCAGACGCTGCTGCAAATGTTCATCGGCGGCATTGAGGGTGCTATCCTCATTTTGGCTGCGCAGTATTGGGGTAAACGCGATACGAAAAGCATCCGCCGCATTGCGGCCATCGGTGTGCGGTTTGCTTTGCTCATCGGTTTGGTTATTACGGTGACGGCGTTTTTATTGCCGTCGCAGATCGTATCACTGTTCACGAGTGATGCTTCGGTCATTGAATCGGGCACGGTTTACGTGCGCGTGGTGAGCCTTTCGTACATTTTTTTCTGCATTTCGCAGGTGATGGTGGCGACGATGCGCGCGGTGGAGACGGCGAAGATCGGTCTTTACGTGTCATTCGTCACGCTCATTGTGAACGTCATCTGCAACTATATTTTGATTTTCGGTAAGCTTGGCTTCCCGGCGCTCGGTGTGACCGGTGCGGCGGTGGCTACGCTGTTTTCGCGCATCATTGAAGCGGCTGTGATGGTCGTTTACGTGCGCTGCATCGATAAAAAACTGAAGCTTCGCTTTGCCGACCTCTTAAAGCGCGGCGGCGAATTGACGCGCGATTTCCTGCGCTACGGTCTGCCTATCATGGGAGGGCAGGTCGTATGGTCGGTGAACATGCTGGGGCAGACGATGATTCTCGGCCGTTATGACGCAGGCGTCATTGCGGCGGTGAGTATCGCGAATATGTTGCACAACATGATGTACATTGCAATGAACGGCCTTTCGAGCGCGGTGGGCATTATCACCGGCAAGACGGTCGGCTCCGGACGTATGGACAAAATTCGCGAGTATTCCCGCACGACGCAGGTCATTTTCCTTGGCCTCGGCATTCTTTCCGGCATTGCGGTGCACTTCCTGCGCGACCCGTTCATCGGGCTGTACGGCGCGAGCGACGCGGCCGTGGCGTATGCGCGTGAGTTCATCAATGTCATTTCCGTTACGATTATCGGCACATGCTATCAGGCGGCGTGCCTGTTCGGCCTTGTTAAATCCGGCGGCGACATTTCGTTTGTGTTCCGCAACGACACGATCTTCGTATTCCTTGTGGTGCTGCCGTCTGCCATTATCGCGTCTTACCTCGGTGCGCCGCCTTGGGTGGTTTTTGCGTGCCTCAAATGCGACCAGATCTTAAAATGCTTCGTTGCCGTGGTGAAGATCAACCGGTATAACTGGATGAAGAATCTGACGCGCGAGACGAACGAAGTGTAAAACTACGACTTGAAGGGAATTTTCATGAAGCAATTTCGCGGAGCCTTGCTCCTGACGATCACCGCCCTTATTTGGGGCACGGCGTTTGTAGCGCAGAGCCTCGGCATGGACCATTTGGGCCCGTTTGCGTTTAACGGCGTACGCAATTTCATTGCCGCGCTGGCGCTTTTGCCCGTGCTGCTGTTTATGCAGCGCAAAGCGCCGAAAAAAACGCAGACGGACGAAGAGAGAAAGCAGAGCCGCAAGACCCTGTGGGTGGGCGGCGTGCTGTGCGGCTCGGCGCTTGCCGTGGCCTCTAATTTGCAGCAGTTCGGCATCAGCTTTACGACAGTGGGCAAGGCCGGGTTTTTGACGGCACTTTACATCGTGATTGTGCCGATACTCGGTTTGTTCCTCAAAAAACGCGTGCCCGCAACGGTTTGGGTGAGCGTTGTTATTGCGGCGGCGGGCACGTATTTGTTGAGCGTGCAGGAGGGCTTCACCATCGCGCCGGGCGACCTGCTTGTCATTTTGTGTGCGCTGGGCTTTTCCGTACATATCCTCATCATCGACCACTTCTCACCGATGGTGAACGGCGTGGCGCTTTCGTGCGTGCAGTTTCTTGTCTGCGGCATTCTTTGCACGGCAGCGGCGCTGTTTACGGAGACGTTCACGCTTGCGGACATTTTAAAAAGCGCGGGGCCGCTGTTTTTCACGGGCCTGATGTCGAGCGGCGTGGGGTACACGCTGCAAATCTTGGGGCAGAAGGATACCCCGCCTGCGGTGGCATCCCTTATCATGAGCCTTGAATCTGTGTTTGCGGCGCTTTCCGGCTGGCTGCTCCTCGGCCAAAGCATGAACGGACGCGAGCTTTTGGGCTGCGTTCTGGTGTTTGCAGCGGTCGTTTTGGCGCAGATCCCGCTTGAGGCGCTAAAAAAGAAAAAAGCGGTGAAAAAGACGGCATAAAGTAAATTTGGGCATTTCCGGGAACCGTTTCGCGGTTTTCTGCGGGAATGCCTTTACTTTTGTAAATTTTATGGTATAGTTGTAAGTAGAACCTCTTTGGGTAAAAACGCGCACGGCATAAGGCCGGCGCTTTACTGTATTGAAAGGATGAATATTCAAATGCGTATTATCAAAACGAAAACCTATGAAGAAATGAGCGCCATTGCAGCCGGCATCATCGGCGGCCAGGTGCTTTTGAAGCCGAACTGCGTGCTGGGCCTTGCAACAGGCTCTTCGCCGATTGGCACCTATAAAGATCTTGTAAAGAGCTATGAGGACGGCGTACTGGACTTTTCCGAAGTGCGCACCGTAAACCTTGACGAATACTGCGGTCTGGACGGTACGAACCCGAACAGCTACCGCTATTTCATGAACGACAACCTCTTTGACCACGTGAACATCGACAAGGCGAACACACATGTGCCGAACGGCCACGCAGATGACCTTGAAGAGGAGGCTGTGCGCTATGAGAGCTTTATTCAGTCTCTCGGCGGCATCGATCTGCAGCTGCTCGGCATCGGCCACAATGGGCATATCGGCTTTAACGAGCCGACGGACAACTTCCCGGCGACAGTGCACACCGTACAGCTGACGGAGAGCACCATCAACGCGAACTCCCGTTTGTTCGAGCGCCGCGAGGATGTGCCGACGCAGGCCATCACCATGGGCATCGGCACCATTATGAAGGCGAAGAAGATTCTTCTCATCGCAGGCCCGGATAAGGCGGAGATTGTCGAAAAGGCTTGCTTCGGCAAGGTTACGCCGGAGGTGCCGGCTTCCGTTTTGCAGTTGCACCCGGATGTTACGGTTATTCTCAGCGCGGAAAAGTAATTTCGTTTCGGCAAAATTGAAATTCGGTAGTTGACTTTAAGGTTAACTTATGCTATGATGTAGACAGCAAAGCCGCAGGAAGCGGTAACGGTCAAAAGACCGCGCGGCGAAACGCCGTTTGAAAGTATTTTAAAGCCACTTTAAAAAATAGACCACGAAGGTCTTTTCGCTCGGTATGGGCGGAATGCTTCGTGGTCTTTTTGTATCTGGGAGGGTATTTCAATGAACCGTACAAACAGCAAATTTTCCGTTAAAAACCTTGTGCTCGGTGCACTTTTTCTGGCGCTTGCGTTAGTACTGCCGTTCTTCACCGGGCATATCCCGCAGATCGGCGCAATGCTGTGTCCGATGCACCTGCCGATTTTGCTTGCAGGCTTCGTATGCGGCGGCCCGGTGGGCGCGGTTGTGGGCTTTATCGCCCCGCTGCTGCGCATGGTGATGTTCGGCATGCCGCCGTTCTACGTCGCCATCGCTATGGCGTTTGAGCTGCTGACATACGGACTTGTAAGCGGCATCATGTACCGCAAGGTGTTCAAAAAGCAGACCGTCGGCACGCTGTACGGCAGCCTTTTGATCGCTATGGTCGCGGGCAGAATTGTCTGGGGTATCGTGAAGGTGATTCTCAGCGGCATCGCGGCGGACGCGGGCGCGTTCACATTTGCGGCGTTTATCTCCGGCGCACTCTTAAACGCAATCCCGGGCATCGTGGTGCAGCTTATTCTGGTCCCGGCCGTCGTCGTCGCCTTGCAGAAAGCAAAGCTGATAGAAGCACCGAGCGCGGAAAAAGCGTAAGCACTATGGACTCCCTGAAAGGGCGGCATTGCCGCCTTTTTTTCATGCACAAAGCTTGCACTCACCTCGCCATCGTGCTATGATAATCCCAAAGAGACAAAAAGCGGATGGGGGAAAGACTATGTTTACGGATGCGTTCGGCAAAACCTGGTATAAGGGCAATCTGCACACCCATACGACGAACTCGGACGGCGCGTATACGCCGGAAGAAACGATTGCATTATACAAATCAAAAGGCTATGATTTCCTTGCGTTGACCGACCACTGGTTCCACGGTGAGGGGCGGCAGGAGGAAAATTTTCTCCTCTTAAACGGCACGGAGTTCGACGTGGGCAGTACCGTGCAAGAGGGCATTTACCACATCGTCGGCATCGGCATGGAGAAAGCGCCTGCGCTTACAAAACGCGCGCCGGGGCTTTCCGCGCAGAAGATCATCGATGAAATCCATAACGTGAACGGCATTGCAATCTTGGCACACCCCGCATGGTCGCTGGATCGCGCTTCGGAGGTCGCAAAGCTGTACGGCATTGACGGGTGCGAGATTTACAACACTACTTCGGGCCTGCCGTGGAACTGCCGTCCGTATTCCGGTGTGTTTTTCGACGAAATGGCGCTTTTGGGGCACTATTTGCCGTGCATGGCGGCAGACGATGCACACCACTACACGGGCGACGAGACGCGTTCGTACATCATGGTGCAGGCGGATGAATTGACGCGCGAGGGCGTTTTGGCGGCTATCCGCGCAAACCGCTTCTACGCAACGCAGGGGCCGAATTTCCGCGTTGAAATTGAAAATGGCACGGTCACGGTGCATACCTCGCCGGTGCAGGAGGTCGTGTTCTTCACCGATACCGTTTGGGCGGGCGACCGCGCGACGGTAGGCGAAAATGTGACCGAAGCGACGTATAAAGTGAAGCCCACGGACACGTTCGTGCGCGTGGAGCTGAAAGACAAAGACGGAAACTGCGGCTGGTCGGGTATTTATCCCGTCAACAAAAAGTAAAAGGAAAAGGTCTGCTCACCAAAACGGAGCAGACCTTTTTGCGTATGAATTTAAAGCGTGATTTGCATGCCGTCGTTCACGAATTTGACGGGCAGCGGAGCGAGCGTTTCCGCAAGCTGCATGACGTTCGGGATATTCCACGGCGCGTAGTGGTTGACGAGCACCTGCTTTGTGGGACAGGCGGCCAAAACGGGCGCGTAATCGGTCGCCGGGAAGTGTGCGGCCTCGCAGATGATAAATTCGGTCGGCTTTTCCTTGGCAATTTTCGGAAAATCGACGTTGGGATGCTTTAAGTCGCCCGTGAACAGCACGGCTTTGCCCTCGGCTTCCACGAAAAAAGCATGGGAATCCGGGCAATGCTGCGTGGGAATGGCGGTGACTTTTAAATATCCGTCGTCGAAGATCGTGCCGTCCGTGACCTTTTTAAAGCGCAGGTCGCGCATTTCGCAGTGATTCGCTTTGAGCCATGCACGGATGGCCTCAACGCCCTCCAAGTTCGGCAGGTAAATTTCGGGGTCGGCGGTTTTAAAATACCAGCTGATAAGGTCGACGAACGAGATGAGCCCGTTTATATGGTCGCCGTGCATATGCGTGATGAAGATGCCCTTGACGTTCTCCACCTCGATGCCGCGTGTGCGCAGGGCATCGATGGCGTTGACGCCCATATCGATGAAATAATATCGGCCGTTCGTTTCGATCAAGGTGCAGGAGCAGCGGCGATTCGCCTCCGGCACGCCGTGGCTTGCACCGAGAAATGTAATCTGCATAGAGTTAAATTCCTTCCTTTTTGACGTTTCAATACTATTCTGTTTCTGTCTAAAGGCTTACAGAAGCAAGCCTTTCAGGAAACCCATGCAACTGGTTTTCCGGCGGAGCGAACGTCCACCGGAAGTTCACCCTACTTTCCCGGTTTTGCATCGCTTCGCTGTGTTCAGTTTAACACGTTTATGTATCGACTGCAATGCGCCGAATTCACAGATTTTCGCTTTCGTTTTTGTCGATCACAGCTTTAGGGTTTCCAGCAGACGGTTCGTTTCTCGCTCTACATGGTCGTAGTCGACGAACGGGCGGTAGATGGTTTCAATCGCGTCATGTGTGCGCTTGCAGAGCCTGAGCTCCTCCACGGCCTGCGCAGTCAAGGTCTCGGCCTCCTGCATGGCGAACGGGATGTAGTCCGAAAGCGGGCTTAAAAGGAACTCGTTTAATGTGCTGCGGGTATCGTCCGCGGCACACAGCATGGTGTCGCCGATGCGCACGCACTGCGGTGCTTCCGGCGTGAGCGGATGCAGGAAAATTTCAGTCTGCGTATTCTGCACGAGCTTCATGGCTTCGTTTAAGAACACCGCGCCCAAAACGCCGGGCAGGTACACGGTGTTTTCGGCATCCTGTGCTTCCCGGAAATCCGCAACGCCGGCGGGCGTGGGGCTCGTTAAAAACAGTGTGCGCGGTGTGCCTTCCTTCGGCAGCGTGAAACCCTCTTTTAAAAATGTGCGGATCATGGTAAGGTCGGCAGACCTTGCGGCTTCGCTTACGGCGGCACGGCGCAGGCTGCCTGCGGCGGAAAGGCACGCGAACGCGTTTTTGTAGTGCGCGCGGTTTTCTTCTGCAAGGACAAAAAGCTCTTCGCGGCGGCGTTTGAAGACCTCTTTGTGCAAAAACCGTCCGAGATCCAGCGTTTCGCCGTCGATTCCCGGCATGGCGGGGTCTATGGTGTGCGGCGCGGTGCCGTCCAGTAAGACGAGCCGCCGCTGCGGGATACGCACGGCGTCAAAGCTTTCGGGGTCGCTTGCGCAGCGAAATTCTTCGACGGTAAACCCGTTTGCCCGTGCGATGGCGGCGCATTTTTTCATCAATGTGCTTTTTCCTACCCCGGGGCCGCCCTTTAAAACGTAGGTGTAGTGCGGCTCGCTCCACGGCGGCACGATGCCCTCAAAATGCCCGATGAATCCGCGCCCGGTGTTGGCGCCCGGAAAATACCTTCTTTTGCCGTTTGACATAGGAAACCCTCCTCATTTCTCATCGGTGAGTTATATGCGAAAAGCCGTTAAAATAGTCGCCGCGGACAAAACAAAAAGTGGAAAACCCGTGCGGAAAATGGCTTTCCCACACAAGAAAAACCGCGCTATGTCACGAATTTTTTACAATCTCGCCGCGGTGCTGCGTATTGAATTGCGCGCGCGCCTGTGGTATCATTAAAAGTATATTTGGATAATTTTGCGGATATGTAAGAGCTGCCGAAACAGGCGGCATTTATGCGGTACCGGTATACGATGCGGAAAGGGTACCGCAGAAAGGATGAATCAACATGATGAGAATCGGTTTGGACGTTGGTTCCACGACCTTAAAGTGCGTTGTTCTGAACGAGCAGAACGAGGTGCTTTTCAAAAAATATGAGCGTCATCTTTCGCGCATCGTGGAGAAATCCGTCGAGATGCTGCGTGAAGTGGCAGAGCAGTTTCCGAAAGAAAAGGTGCTTTTGAGCATTTCCGGCTCGGCCGGTATGGGTCTTGCAGAGCGCAGTGACATTCAGTTCGTGCAGGAGGTATACGCGACGCGCATTGCGGTGAACCGCCTTGTGCCGGGTACGGATGCGGTCATCGAGCTCGGCGGCGAGGACGCGAAGATTTTGTTCCTTACGGACGGCAATAACGCCTCCGGCCTTGAGGTGCGTATGAACGGATCCTGCGCGGGCGGCACCGGCGCGTTCATCGACCAGATGGCGACGCTTTTGAACATCACCCCGGATGCGCTCAACACACTTTCGAAAGAGCATGAGAAGATCTACACCATTGCTTCCCGCTGCGGCGTGTTCGCAAAGAGCGATATTCAGCCGCTTTTAAATCAGGGCGCGCAGAAAAAAGACGTGGCGGCAAGCATTCTCTACGCCGTTGTGAACCAGACCGTTGCGGGTCTTGCGCAGGGCAGAGAAATCGCGGGCAAGGTCGTATACCTCGGCGGCCCGATGACGTTTTTAAGCGAGCTGCGCGTAGCGTTTGATAAGACGCTCGGCATTACGGGCATCTGCCCGGAAAATTCGCTGTATTTCGTCGCGTTGGGTGCGGCGTTTGCGGCGGACGGCAATGAGACGACGCTTGCGGAGATCATCAACCGCATTGCGCATTACACGGCAAAGGAAGAATACCGCGCCTGCCCGCCGCTTTTTAAGGACAAGGCGGATTACGAAGCATTCACGAAGCGCCACAACAACGCCGGCGTTAAGGTGCGCGACACACTGGAGGACGGCGAGCCGGTTTATATCGGCATCGATGCGGGCTCCACGACCGTTAAAGCCGTTGTGACGGATAAGGACGGCAATATTGTTTGTTCGCGCTATATGTCGAACAGCGGTAACCCTGTCCCGCTGATGCGCGAATTCCTGCTTGAAGTTTACACGCGTTTCCCGCAGGCGCAGATCTGCGCCTGCGCGGCGACCGGCTACGGCGAAGACATCATCAAAAACGCGTTTTCCGTCGATTACGGCATCGTAGAGACGATGGCGCACTTCTACGCGGCGCGCGCGTTCAACCCGAAGGTCGATTTCATCATCGACATCGGCGGTCAGGACATCAAGTGCTTCAAGGTCGAAAACGGCGTCATTGACGATATTTTCCTCAACGAGGCTTGTTCCTCCGGCTGCGGCTCGTTCCTCCAGACGTTTGCGGGTGCGCTGGGTTACTCCATTGAAGATTTTGCAAAACTCGGTCTGTTTGCGGATCGCCCGGTCGACCTCGGCTCCCGCTGCACGGTGTTCATGAACTCCTCCGTGAAGCAGGCGCAGAAGGACGGCGCAACGGTGGAGAACATCTCCGCGGGTCTTTCCATCAGCGTTGTCAAGAACGCGCTGTATAAAGTTATCCGTGCGGTCGATTCCAAAGCAATCGGCCGGGAGATCGTCGTGCAGGGCGGTACGTTCCTGAACGACGCCGTGCTGCGCGCGTTTGAGCAGGAGATCGGCCACGATGTCATCCGTCCGACCATTGCGGGCCTGATGGGCGCATACGGTGCTGCACTGTATGCACGCGAAAAAGCACAGGCTGCGGGTAAGGCGACGGAGCTTTCGACGCTTTTGAGCAAGGAAGCGCTCGAAGAATTCACCCACAGCGTAAAGGCTATCACCTGCCGCGGCTGCTCCAACAGCTGCAAGTTGACGGTGAACACCTTTTCCGGCGGACGCAAGTTCATCAGCGGCAACCGCTGTGAAAAGCCGGTGACGGGCGTGAAATCCACCGAAGCGCAGTACAACATGTTTGAAGAAAAGCGCAAGCTGCTCGCGCGCTATACATACAAAGACACAGGCAAGCCGGTCATCGGCATTCCGATGGGCCTCAACATGTACGAGCTTTTGCCGTTCTGGTATAAGTTCTTCACAATGCTCGGCTACGATGTGAAAACGTCACCGGCGTCGAACCGCCAGCTTTATTTAAAGGGTCAGCACACCATTCCGTCCGATACGGCGTGCTTCCCGGCAAAGCTGATGCACGGCCACGTGGAAGCGCTGCTTGACGAGGGCGTGGACGCGGTGTTCTACCCCTGCATGACGTATAACTTTGACGAAAACCTCGGTGACAACCACTATAATTGCCCGGTCGTCGCCTATTACCCGGAGGTCATCTCCTCCAATATCCAGAAATTAAAGGACACCGTCTTCATCGGCGATTACGTTGGCCTGCACCGCAGACACGACTTCCCCGGCAAGATGTACGAGATTTTACGCCGCCACTTCCCGAACGGTACGTTCACGAAAAAAGACGTGAAGAAAGCGTCCGATGCGGCGTATGCGGAGTATGACCTCTACATGCGCGCCGTGCGTGCCATCGGCGACAAATTCCTCGCGCTCGCCGAAGAACAGCATAAGCCCGTTATCGTGCTGGCCGGTCGTCCGTATCATGTGGACCCGGAGATCAACCACGGCATTGACGGCCTCATCTGCGACTGTGGCGCGGTCGTTGTGACGGAAGACGCCGTTGCGTGCAAGGAGAAGAAATTCCCGACGAAGGTCCTCAACCAGTGGACGTATCACTCCCGTCTGTACGCGGCTGCAAAGTACGTTGTAGACCGTGCGGATAAGCGCGTGAACCTCATTCAGCTTGTCTCGTTCGGCTGCGGCGTGGACGCCATCACGACCGACGAGGTGCGCGGCATTCTGCATGACGGCGGCAAAATCTACACCCAGCTCAAGATCGACGAGATCACAAACCTCGGCGCGGTGCGTATTCGTCTCCGCAGCCTGTTTGCGGCGCTGGATTTACAGTAAGGGAGGCGCACGAATATGGCTTTTACCGATCGCGTTGAATTTACAAAGGAAATGAAAAAAGAGGGTTATACGATCCTTGCGCCGAACATGGCGCCCATCCATTTCCGTTTATTTGAAAACCTGTTCGCTTCTTACGGCTACAACGTGGAGATTCTCCAGACGCGCGGCCGTCAGATTGTGGACGAGGGTCTGAAATATGTCCACAACGATACCTGCTACCCGGCGCTGCTCACCATCGGCCAGATGATGGACGCGCTGCACAGCGGCAAATATGATCTGCATAAAACGGCGCTCATCATCACCCAGACGGGCGGCGGCTGCCGTGCTTCGAACTACATTCACCTTTTGAGAAAGGCGCTGGAAAAAGACGGCCTTTCGTATATCCCGGTCATTTCGCTCAACATGTCCGGACTCGAGAAAAACAGCGGCTTCAAGCTGACGCTGCCGATGATCCGCAAGGCGCTGGGCGTGCTTGCGTACGGCGACCTTTTGATGCTGCTGCACAACCAGACGAGACCGTATGAGAAAGAGGCGGGCGCGAGCCGGAAGCTTGTGGACGATTGGACGAAAAAGCTGACCGATATGTTCGCAAAGGAAAAGGGCTACTCCGCAAAGGAGATGGAGACGATCCTGCCGCAGATTGCGGAGGATTTTGCGAACGTGCCCGTGACCGGCGAAAAGAAAGTGCGCGTTGGTGTTGTCGGCGAAATTTACGTCAAGTATTCGCCCATCGGCAACAACGATCTGGAAGAGTTCCTGTTCAGCCAGAACTGCGAAACGATGGTGCCGGGTCTGCTTGGCTTCATGCTGTTTAAAGTCGATAACCGCATGGAAGATATTAAGCTTTTCGGCGGCAGCAAGGCGAAGTTTGAGGTTGTGAAGATCCTCTTTGACTACCTCGTCGGCATCGAAAGCCACGTTATCCGCGCCGTGGAGCACGCGAACACCGTTTCTAACCGCTTCACTGTGCCGTCCTCGTATGCGCACCTCAAAAAGCTCATTACAGGCGTTATCGGCTACGGCTGCAAGATGGGCGAGGGCTGGCTCTTGACCGCGGAAATGATGGAGCTTATTGAAAGCGGCTACCCGAATATCATCTGTGCACAGCCGTTCGGCTGCCTGCCGAACCACATCGTCGGCAAGGGCATGATCCGCAGCCTGAAAAACCTGTATCCGAAGTCGAATATTGTGCCGATTGATTACGATCCGGGCGCGACGAAGGTCAACCAGGAGAACCGTATTAAGCTGATGCTGGCGGTTGCAAAGGAAAACATGGAGCAGGCCGAAAAAGAGAGTGCTCCGAAAACGGAAGAATAAGATAAACTGAAAAACGCCTGTCCTTTTTGCGAGGATAGGCGTTTTTTGATAGACAACGTGAAACGGCGGTTAAAAGTCTTTGATTAAACTTTCTTCAGAAAGTTTATGGGGTCTCGGGGCAAAGCCCAGAGGCGCGCTCTGCAGAGCGCGAAATCTTTTTGCCTAACGAAAAACTAGGACTGTTCAGACGTAGGGAACCCGGTTGCATGGGTTTCCTAAAAGGTTCGTACGCGAACCCTTAGAAAATAAGTTTATCATAAAATTATTTCCTCAAAACCGGCAGCTTCTCCAACAGCGGAAGTAAAACCTGCAGCAAAAGCCCGGTACAGATGCCGCAGATGACCGAATACAGCGCGAGCGCGGGAATATACCCCAGCGCGCCGAAGCCGGTCATCCATAACGCGACGAGCAGCTGTGCGAGGTTGTGCCCGAACGCACCGCAGACACCGATGAAGACCGGCGTGAATTTTGTTTTTTTCCACAGTATGCCCATGATGAGCGTGCTCAAAAGCCCGCCGCAAAGACTCATCAGCCCGGCGGAAACACCGCGCGTCAAAAACGCAAACAGACCCTTGATCGCCGCAATGAACAGCGCCGCGGGCAGGCCGATAGCGCCGGCGGCGAACATGGTGACAAGGTTTGAAAGCCCGGCTTTTGCGCCCGGCGGCATGCCCGGCAGCGGGGGCAGGAGATTTTCGAGGATTCCCAGCACCAGTGCCAGTGCACCCAATAGTCCGATGAGCGCGATGTGCTCTGCTTTTTTCTTCATGGATGTCCTTTCGATTTTGAGGTGTTTTTTCTAAGGCTCGCGTTGGCTCGCCTTTTCAAGGGACCCCCTAATTGGGTCCCTTGCGGCTAAACTGTCCACTGGACAGTTTAGCCTATCCTCCTGATTTTGAGGTAGGCAAAAAGATTTCGCCATTTGCGAATGGCGACTCAGGGCGTTGCCCCGAGACCTCACGACCTTTTGAAAAAGGTTGACGAAAACTTTATTCGTCTTGTTTCACATCACAGCAGTGTAAGTTGTTCAACTTCTACGGGGATCAAGTGGATGACCTCAAGTCCCTCTTTTTTCGCTCTTCTTACGGTATAAGCGGTGCCGCCGCGTTTGGCGGCAGGGTCGCGCAGATAGCAGACACAGTAACCGCTGCGCGCTACCATGGCGTCGTCACGCCGCAGCATACAGTCCGGCGTATACCGTTCAAAAAGGAATTCCGCAGTATCGGCCTGCTTCAAAATTTCACGGTAGCGGCGCTTTTCCGCAAAATGCCAGCGGTCGCTTTGCCCTTTGCACGGCAAAATGAGGTGCAGCCGCACGGGCAGAGCTTCGCGAATTTTCAAGACGGCTTCCGCCGCCATGGTGTCAAATCCTCTTGCGCCGCCGGTGTAAAACTCCGTCACGCCTTTTTCTGCATATAATCTTTGAATTTCGGAGAGCAGCGCCGCGCGGAGCGGTTCCCGGTCTTCGGGCGGAATTTCTCGGTGTCCTGTAAAGCAGCAGGCATTTTTCCGCATGGCACAGCCTCCTTTTCGTTTGATACTCATAGTTTACAGCTTTTTCATACCGCTGTAAAGATGTACGGTGGACTTTAAAACCAATCTGTGCTAAAATTGTTCCGAAACTCAAACGGAAGGAATTTCGTCTTTATGAAAGCAAACGTAAAACGCCCGGCGCGTTTTTCTTTTAAAACTATTACGGAAAAGAAGGCGAAACATCTGACGCTGATTTTTGTTGCAGTTTTGTTTTTGGTGATCGTCGTCTTGGCGCTGTTTCCGCTTTTGGACCGCGAAGAAGAGCGGTACGAGGTGACGACCTACGCTATGGGCAGCTACGTGCAGCAAACCGTTTACGGTGAAAACCGCGAGGACGCGGCCGTGAAAGCGGCGGACGCGGTGGAAGCGCTGGAGCAGAAAATCTCCTGGCGTGTGGCGAACAGCGATATTCAAAAGCTGAATAACAACGTGGGCAAGGACTGGGTGACGCTGAGCGATGAAACGCTGAACGTTTTAACGCAGGCGCAGTCGGTTTCGGAAAAAAGCGGCGGCGCATTTGACGTGACCATTGCGCCGATCTCGCGCTTATGGGACTTTGATGACGAATTGAACGAAGTGCCGGACAGTGACCTCATCACATCCTTACTGCCGTATGTGAATTACTCTTTGCTGCGCATAGACGAAACGGAGCAGACGGCGTCTTTGAAAAATCTCGGCATGGCGGTGGACCTCGGTTCGGTCGGCAAAGGTGCGGCGTGTGACGCGGCAGTCAGAGCCTACGAAGAAGCGGGCGCAAAAGCGGCTATCATCGCGGTCGGCGGCAGCGTGGGCGTATACGGCGAAAAAAGCTCCGGCAAGCCGTGGAGCGTGGCGGTGCGCGACCCGAACGGTGACGACTCTCTCGGTTCGGTAACGCTGGCGGAGGGTTTTGTTTCCACCTCCGGCAGCTACGAAAAATACTTTGAGCAGGACGGCGTTTTATACCACCATCTGCTCGATCCGAAAACGGGCTACCCGGCAGAAAGCGGCCTTGTTTCCGTGACGGTCGTCGCGAAAAGCGGCGTGCTTTCCGATGCGCTTTCCACAGCGTGCTTTGTGCTCGGCAGAGAAGACGGCATGAAGCTGCTGGAAGAATTCGATGCCGAAGGTATTTTCATCAATTCGGACAATAACATCACGGTGACGGACGGACTGAAAGACTGCTTTACACTTACAAGCCGCGATTACACGCTTGTTTCCTGAAAGAGGGGCTGCGATGGAAAAGCGAAAATTTTCATGGAAAGAAGCGCTCTTGCTCGTTTTGGTGCTCGCTGTGGCGGCAGGCGTGTATCTCTATGCCAAAACGCGCCCGAAGGGGGCAGAGGCCGTCATTGAGCAGGATGGCGAAGTGTACCGCCGCGTTGTGCTGGCCGATTTAAAAGAGCCATTAACGCTGGAAGTGAACGGCGCGGTGATTGAGCTTGATAAAGACGGCGCACATTTCGTTTCGAGCCCGTGCCCGGACAAAATTTGTGTGAACAAAGGGATTATCAAGCGTGCGGGAGAATCTGCCGTGTGCCTGCCGCAGCGCGTGAGTGTGCGCATAGAGGGCGGAGACAGCGAGATAGACTCCGTAACGGGATAAAAGAATATTACCATAGAAAAAGAGACGCACCAAAAGGTACGCCTCTTTTTCTGAAGGGATAAAAAATGAAAAATATAAAAGGTAAGGTAAACTCAAATTGAATGTGCAAAGGCTTACTTCTTTGCGGGCGGCTTGATCTTGCCGATGGCCGTAATGATGATCTCCGCAACCTCGTCAATATCGAATTCGGAAGAATCGATGGTAAGGTGATAATTCGAGAGATCGTCCCAGCGCTTATTCGAGTAGAAGTTGTAGTAATTCGCTCTTTGCTTATCGCGTTTTGTGATAAAATCGGAGACCTTCTTTTCATCGCACAGACCTTTGCTCAAAATGCGCTTGATGCGCGCTTCCTTGTTGGCGTGGATGAATACGCGGAACACGTTGTCGTACTCGCGCAGGATGTAGTCGCCGCAGCGTCCGATGATGACGCACGGGCCTTTATCCGCAGCCGACTTGATGATGTCGCTTTGAAGAATGAACAGCTTATCGTTGATGGGCATATCGTTGATGCCGGTGATACGGCTTCCGAAGGTGTAGTTTCCCATCACCATGGAATACAAAAGGCTGTTGCCTGCTTTTTCGTCCGCCTTTTCAAAGACTTCCTCGCTCAGCCCGCTCTTTTTTGCCGCCATGGCGATCAGCTGCTTGTCGAGAAGGGGGACATTCAATTTTTCCGCCAGGCGCTCGCCGACCTCGTGGCCGCCGCTTCCGTACTGACGCGCAATGGTAATAATCGGTAACATAGACTCGCCTCCTCGGGTTTCTCAACATAAAGTGTACAAAATACCCGTTCCGCCCATCTCTATGCGATAAAACCGGAAAGGGGATTGTAAAAACACTCTAAAATGAGAGAAAATACTTGAATAATTTGTATGTATTTTCTATAAAATATCTTACTCCACTTTTCCCGAAATGTCAACAGGCAATAGAAAAATTTCTTCGTGAAAGAAATAAATCGTGGAAATACTTGAAAACAGGGCCGGATATTTATATAATTTCCACATGGAATAAAAGCGGGAAGGCGCATACGGCATGGCAGTTTTCATTCGGCATTCACCGCTTTTTCACAAAAGTGCGTTATGATACAGGTATACGGAGCGGAACAGTTAAAAGGAGGCCTTGTCATGTACAGAATTTTAGTCGTGGACGATGAAGCGAAAATTCGCCTGCTCATCCGCAAATACGCGGAGTTTGAGGGGCACGAGGTGACGGAAGCGGAAAACGGCATGGAGGCGGTGCGCCTGTTCCGCAAAACGCCCGATGCGTTCGATATTGTCATCATGGATGTGATGATGCCGGAGCTTGACGGTTTTTCGGCCGTGGCGGAGATTAAGAAGATTGCATCGCCGGCCGTCATCATGCTTTCCGCACGCGGCGAGGAGTATGATAAAATCCACGGCTTTGAACTCGGCGTGGACGATTATGTCGTGAAGCCGTTCTCTCCGAAAGAGCTGATGATGCGCGTTGCCGCTGTGATGAGCCGTGTGCAGCGCACCGCAATACCGAAGCACGAGTTGTTCCGGGCGGAGGGCCTGACAATCGATTTTACCGGACGGATCGTCACGGTGGACGGCGTGCGTGCCGATTTGTCTCCGAAGGAATACGACCTGCTGTTTTACATGGTCAACAACCGCAACATCGCCCTCACACGCGAAATGCTTATCACAAATGTCTGGGGGTATGATTTTTACGGTGACGACCGCACGCTGGATACGCACATCAAGCTGCTGCGCCGCAGCCTCGGCCCGTACAGTAAATTCATTGTGACACTGCGCGGCGTGGGCTATCGTTTTGAAACGCACGGCGCATAAGGACGGCGGGACTATGGGCGAACAGACAGTAAAGAAGCATAAATTCAAAAAATGGCGCAAGCCGGGCATACGCATGCAGGTCATGCTGGGGTTCGTGCTGTTTACGGCGGTCATTGTGACGTTGCTGTGGACATTTCAGATCACACTGCTCAACACATTTTATAAAGCCATCAAGGTCAATGAGGTGCGCAGCGTGGCGAACCGTGTGGTGGCGATGCTGGACGAAAGTGCTTCCGCGAGCGATTATTTTGAAGTGACGCGCTCGACGAATATTTCTATCCTTATTTCCAACAGCGACGGCTCAAATGTGTCGTTTTCCCCGGCGGCGCGCGGCGGCGTGCTGGAGCGCTTTGATTACCTCGATTGCAAGCAGCTTTTCACCGAGGTGAAAGCGGCGGGCGGCAGCGTGATGGACGACAACATCACAGACCCGACGAGCACCATAGAACGGCAGGATCGCACGATCATTTACGCGCAGACGGTCACGCTTTCGAGCGGGAACGAGTATCTTGTGCTGCTGTCCTGCGACGTGATCCCGGTTGATTCCACGGTGGAAACGCTGAAAATACAATTGTGGTGTCTGACGGGCGTAATGATCCTGCTTTCATTCGGGCTGGCACTGTTTATCTCTTCGCGTCTTTCAAAGCCCTTGGAACAGATGAACGAATCTGCAAAGCAGTTGGGCGAGGGAAAATATGACATCCGTTTCCCAGAACAGGGCGCAAGAGAGGTGGCGGAGCTTGCCGCGACACTGAACTATGCCGCGGCGGAGCTGAGCAAGGTTGAAGATCTGCGCCGCGAGCTGATCGCCAATGTTTCGCACGATCTGCGCACGCCGCTGACGATGATCTCCGGCTATGCCGAGGTGATGCGCGACATTCCGGGCGAAAACACGCCGGAAAACGTGCAGATCGTCATCGACGAAGCGAACCGCCTGACAGGCATCGTCAACGACCTTTTAGATCTCTCTAAATTACAGGCGGGCGCATTGACGCTGACGGTTTCCGAATTCAATTTGACGGAGGATATCCGCAATACGCTGCACCGCTACGACAAGTTGGCGGATTTCAGCTTCCCGTTCACGTATGACCGCACGGTGTATGTCTGCGCCGATCAGCTGAAAATTTCGCAGGTGCTGTATAACCTTGTGAACAACGCCATCAACTATTCGGGCGGGAACAAGACCGTGTATATCGACCAGACCGTGACGGAAAGCACCGTGCGCGTATCTATTCGCGATACGGGCGAGGGTATACCGGCGGATAAATTGCAGTACATCTGGGATCGCTACTATAAGGTCGATAAGGAGCACAAACGCGCACAGGTCGGCACGGGATTGGGGCTTTCCATCGTGAAGAAAATTCTGGACCTGCACGGCGGGCGGTACGGCGTCGCGAGCGTGGAGGGTAAAGGCAGCACATTCTGGTTTGAACTGCCGGTGCTACGTACGGAATCTTTGATTCTGCCGGAACCGCCGACATTACCGGAACAAAAAGCTGACGCGGAACGGGGCGAATAAAGTTTTCGCCGGCCTTTTTCAAAAGGCTGCGGAAACCCGGTCAATGTGTTCCCCAAACGGCGTTACGAAACGTCGTCAGAAAGATGTTCACAGTTGGCTGAATTAAACTGAAAACAGCAAGCGTAAACGAACTAAAAGCGTACCCGAAGGTGATTTGGGCGCGCTTTTTTCGCACAGAGAACGAAACACGAAATTCGTATTTGTGAAAGATGTATCAAACTCAAAAGAGGCCCGCGCGGCTTTTGTTTTACTTTCTGAAAAAGCCGCAAATTCCGATATTTTCATATAGAAAAATCGCGAAAATGCTTGATAAAAAGATATCGATATGATAGAATTTATTAGGCTGAGTATGTACCCCGTGAGTGGGGAAAGGGGAAAACTGTGTTTCGCCCCCTTTGTTTTCATGTAACTCAGAAGATCCCGCCCGCGGAGGAACATTGTGCTCCCCATCGGGCACAGCACAGGAAGGGAAGTGATCCGGGACAATGAAAAGCAAAATCACCGTGATTGGTGCCGGTAGCGTAGGCGCAACCATTGCATATACGCTTTCCAACGAAGACATCGCAACGGAGATTGTTCTGATCGACATCAACAAGCAAAAGGCAGAGGGCGAAGTGATGGATATCATCCAGGGCACCTGCTTCCGCGACCCGATTTCCATTAAATCGGGAGATTACGAGGATGCAAAGGACTCCAACATCGTCATCATTACGTCCGGCGTGGCCAGAAAACCCGGTCAGTCGCGCCTTGAATTGACGCAGACGAATGTCGACATCATCAAAAGCATTGCACCGAACATCGCAAAGGCCGCACCGAACGCGCTGTACATCATCGTCAGCAATCCGGTGGACATCATCACCTACGTGTTCATGAAAATCTCCGGCATCCCGGAAAACCAGATCATCGGCTCCGGCACCGCGCTGGATACCGCGCGTCTGCGTTTCGGACTTGCCAGCCACTTTAACATTGCGCAGAAGAACATTCATGCCTATGTTTTCGGTGAACACGGTGATTCTTCCTTTATCCCGTGGTCGTGCGCAGAGGTTTCCGGCGCGAAACTGGACGACTATGTGGAACTGATGCATGCTCTGCCCGTGGACAAGGACGCCATGGCGGAGTATGTACATAAATCCGGCGGCGAGATCATCAAGAACAAGGGCGCCACGTTCTACGCGGTCACGGTTTCCGTGTGCAGATTGTGCAGCATGCTGCTTTCCGCATACAATTCCATCGTGACCGTTTCCACCATGATGCACGGTGAATACGGGTTAGAGGACGTGTGCATCAGCACACTCGCCATTGTGGGCCCGAACGGCGTGCAGGGCAAGCTGCCTGTGAAGCTGACGGAGGACGAAATGCAAAAGCTCCACGCTTCCGCAGACAAGCTGAAAGAAACCATCGGTCAAATTTATTTTGAAGCATAACCCAAAATCAATTTATAGAAAGGATGACAGGAGTAGCTATGAAGTACAGCTATTATCCGGGATGTACCTTGAGAACGAAGGCAAAGGATCTTGACGCCTATGCCAGAGCTTCCGCAAAGGCGCTCGGATTTGAATTGGAAGAAATCGAAAACTGGCAGTGCTGCGGCGGCGTCTACCCGCTCGGGTCCGACGAGATCGCAACAAAACTTTCCTCCGTCCGCGCTTTGAACGAAGCGAAGGAAAAGGGCCAGGACCTCGTGACGCTTTGCTCCGCATGTCATCATGTCATCAAAAGAGTCAACGACGACATGAGAAACGTGGAGGACATCCGCACGAGAGCCAACAACTACATGCAGCTTGACGAGCCCTATGCCGGCGAGACGAATGTGCTGCATTACCTTGAAGTTCTGCGCGACCGCGTGGGCTTTGACGAACTGAAGAAAAAGGTCGTCAACCCGTTAAAGGGCAGAAAGATCGGCGCATATTACGGCTGCCTGCTGCTCAGACCGAGCACCGTGCTGGCCTTTGACGATCCGGAGAACCCGCAGATCATTGAAGACTTCATTCGTGCCATCGGCGCAGAGCCGGTCGTATATCCGTACCGCAACGAGTGCTGCGGCGGCTATATCTCCCTTAAAGAAAAAGAAATGAGCGGCCGTATGAGCTGCAATATCGTAGACAGCGCAGCCGGTGCAGGCGCGGAAATGCTCATCACGGCATGTCCACTCTGCATGTATAATCTCAACAAGAGCGGCAGCGGCAAGATCCCGGTGTATTACTTCACCGAGCTTCTCGCAGAGGCCCTCGGCGTGAAAGAGGAGGCGTTAAAGTGAGCATCAGCAAACAGGCGGAGCAGATCCGCGAGATCAGCGGCGTCAACCCCTACAAATGCATGAAGTGCGGCAAATGTTCCGCATCCTGCCCGTCGTTCAATGAAATGGACATTAAGCCTCACCAGTTCGTTTCCTATGTGCTGAATGACGACATTGAGCCCCTTGTGAATTCCAAGTCCCTTTGGAAGTGCCTTTCCTGCTTTGCCTGCATTGAGCGCTGCCCGAGAGACGTTAAGCCCGGCAAGCTCATCGATGCGGCAAGACAGCTTGTCGTGCGCCAGCGCGGTGAAGCATACCTTACGCCGGACGAGATCCCGGAGCTTTTGGATCCGGATCTGCCCCAGCAGCTCCTTGTGAGCGCGTTCAGAAGATACAGGAGGTGATAGCGTGCAGAGAATTGGTGTATTTGTGTGCCATTGCGGCAGCAACATCGCAGCTACGGTAGATGTAAAGAAAGTCGTAGAAATGGTCAGTCATGAACCGGGTGTCGTGCACGCGGAAGATTATCAGTACATGTGCTCCGAGGTCGGCCAAGCGAAGATCATTGAAGCCATCCGTGAAAAGCACCTAACCGGTCTTGTGGTTTGTTCCTGCTCCCCGCGTATGCACGAGACGACCTTCCGCAAGACGGCGGAAAGAGCCGGCCTCAACCCGTACATGGTCGAGATTGCAAACATCCGTGAGCACTGCTCCTGGATCCACAAGAACATGGAAGAAGCGACCGAAAAGGCCGTCATCCTTGCCAGAGCGGCTATCGCAAAGGTCAATCTTGATGCGCCGCTGTTTCCGGGCGAAAGCCGCGTAACAAAGCGCGCGCTCGTCATCGGCGGCGGTATTGCAGGCATTCAGACTGCGCTCGACATTGCAGACGCAGGCTATGAAGTCGATATCGTTGAGAAGACCCCCAGCATCGGCGGCCGCATGAGCCAGCTCGATAAAACGTTCCCGACCCTCGACTGCTCCGCATGTATTTTGACCCCGAAAATGGTGGAGGCTTCCGCAAACGAGAAGATCCATCTGTATACATACAGCGAAGTGGAGAAGGTCTCCGGCTTCGTGGGCGATTTCACCGTGGACATCCGCAAGAAGGCGCGCAGCGTCGATATGTCTAAGTGCACCGGCTGCGGCGTCTGCCAGGAGAAATGTCCTTCCAGAAAGACCCCGAGCGAATTCAACCGCGGCTTGAACACGAGAAGCGCTATTTATACCCCGTTCGCACAGGCAATCCCGAACGTCCCGGTCATCGACCGTGAAGCTTGCATCAAGTTCAAAACCGGCAAGTGCGGTCTGTGCCAGAAGGTTTGTCAGGCGGGCGCCATCGATTACGAGCAGAAGGATGAAATCGTTACCGAGAAGTACGGCGCTATCGTCGTCGCTACCGGCTTCGATACCATCAAGCTCGATAAGTACGACGAGTACGCATACAGCCAGAGCAAGGATGTCATCACGTCCCTCGAGCTCGAGCGCATCATGAACGCGGCAGGCCCCACGAAGGGTCATCTGGAGCGCCTTTCCGACGGCAAGCACCCGAAGAATATGGTGTTCATCCAGTGTGTAGGCAGCCGTTGCTCCGATAAGCGCGGTAAGAGCTACTGCTCCAAGATTTGCTGCATGTACACGGCAAAGCACGCCATGTTGATCCGTGATAAATACCCGGACGTCAACGTAACGGTGTTCTACATCGACGTGCGTACCCCCGGTAAGAACTTCGATGAGTTCTACCGCCGCGCCGTGGAAGATTACGGCGTAAATTACATCAAGGGCCAGGTCGGCAAGGTTATGCCGCAGCCGAACGGCCAGCTGCTCGTGCAGGGCGTTGACCTGCTCGACAACAAGCAGATCCTGATGGAAGCGGACATGGTCGTCCTCGCGACGGCGATTGAGCCGAACGCGGACGTGCGCCGCATTGCGACCATGCTGACCGCCAGCATCGATACCAATAACTTCCTCACCGAGGCTCACGCAAAGCTGCGCCCGGTCGAGTCCCCGACGGCGGGCGTATTCCTCTCCGGCGTATGCCAGGGCCCGAAGGATATTCCGGAAACGGTCGCGCAGGCAGGCGCGGCGGCTGTTAAGGCCATCGGTCTGCTCGCGAAGGATAAGCTGATGACGAACCCGTGCACCGCTAAGAGCGACGAGCTGCTCTGCAACGGCTGCTCGCAGTGCGCAAACGTCTGCCCCTACGGCGCAATCAGCTATGAGACAAAGCTCATCAACGACCACGGCATCCGTGAAGATCGCCGCGTAGCCGTTGTCAACAGTGCGCTGTGCCAGGGCTGCGGTGCCTGCACCGTTACCTGCCCGTCCGGCGCAATGGATCTGCAGGGCTTTGCAAACAGACAGATTCTTGCGGAGGTGGATGCAATATGTCGATAACAGCAAACGAAGAGTTCAAGCCGAAGATCGTTGCGTTCTGCTGCAACTGGTGCAGCTACGCCGGCGCAGACCTTGCAGGCAGCAGCCGCTTGGTTTATCCGGCAGACGTTAAGATCATCCGCGTGCCGTGCTCCTGCCGTGTGAACCCCATGTTCATCCTGCGTGCTTTTGAAAAGGGCGCAGACGGCGTTATCCTGTGCGGCTGCCACCCGGGCGACTGCCATTACAGCACCGGCAACTACTATGCCAGAAGAAGAATGGCGCTTCTGTTCTCTATGCTCGATTACATCGGCGTGGAGCACGGACGCACCCGCGTGGAATGGGTCTCCGCAGCAGAGGGCGTAAAGTTCTCCCAGACCATGAATGAGTTCGTGGCGAAGATTACTTCGCTCGGCAAGAACGTCAGACTGGAGGATTTGAGATGCAGGAAATGATCAACCGCGCAAAAGAGCTGCTCAGCGATGGCACCGTAAACCGTGTGCTCGGCTGGCGCCGTGGCGATATGTCCTACAACCCGGAGCCGTCTTACTTTGAGACGGCGGAGGATCTGGACGCAAACTTCGTCTACAACGGCTTCTGCGGCGCGAACCTCAGTAAATATATGATCGAGGGCTCGAAGCTTGAGGGCAAGACGCTTGTCTTCCTGAAGCCCTGCGATTCTTACAGCTTCAACCAGCTCATAGCAGAGCACCGTGTAGACCGTGACAAGGCTTACATTATCGGTGTCGGCTGCATGGGCAAGCTCAGCTTCGAGAAGATCAAGGAGCAGGGCGTTAAGGGCATCACGAATATCACGATCGACGATGCAAACGAGAACATCACCGTGGAGACGCTCTACGGCGAAAAGACGCTCGCCTATAAGGATTGCATGCTGGAGCGCTGCCATGTCTGCAAGGGCAAGGAGCACCAGATTTTCGACGAGACCATCGGCGAGAGCCGCGACACAAAGGACGCAGACCGCTTTGCAGAGGTCGAGAAGATCGAAGCCATGAGCCCGGAAGAAAAGTTCGCTTTCTTCCAGAATGAGCTCAGCCGCTGCATTCGCTGCAACGCCTGCCGCAATGTGTGTCCGGCGTGCAGCTGCCGCAAGTGTGTCTTCGACAGCACGAAGTTCGACAGCGCACAGAAGGCGAACGTGGACTCCTTTGAGGAGAGAATGTTCCACATCATCCGTGCATTCCATGTTGCCGGCCGCTGCACAGACTGCGGCGAGTGCAGCCGCGTATGTCCGCAGGGCATTCCGCTGCATCTCTTCAACCGCAAGTTCATCAAGGATATCGACGAATTTTACGGTGAGTTCCAGGCCGGTGTCGATCCGGAGACAAAGAGCCCGCTGACGAGCTTTACCTTCAACGACGTTGAGCCGGGCGTTACCGGGGGAAGGAGATAAGCCATGTTCAAGATTGCAAAAAGTAAGCTGCCCGAGCTGCTGAAAGCGATCGCGGCACAGCAGGAGCTGTTCCTGCCGGTGAACAACAACGGTCAGGTCAACTTCGCCGCGTGGTTTGAAGGCTGCAATGCAGACATTGAAACACTTAAGACGGTGAAATCTCCGAAGGACATGTTTTTCCCGCAGAGCGAGACACTTTACACGGTCAAAAAAGAGCAGCACAAGCTCTCCGTTGAGCCGCAGGCGCTTGCAGACCAGAACTTCGTCGCGTTCGGCATGAAGGCCTGCGACATTCAGGGCATTAAGGTCCTCGATAAGGTCTTCCTCGCTGAGCCGGTCGATACGTTCTACCGCGCAAGACGCGAGCACGGCACCATCGTGGCGCTTGCTTGCCACGAGCCGGAGGAGTCCTGCTTCTGTAAGGTTTTCGGCGTTGACTGCGCTGAGCCGGACGCCGATGTCGTCATGTGGAACGCAAACGACACGCTCTACTGGAAAGCTGTAACGGAAAAGGGCACCGCCCTCACCGAAGCGCTCTCCGGCGTGCTCGAAAATGCCGACGCAGCGGACGAAAAGGCCGTGGAGACCGAACAGGAGAACATCCGCGCAATCGTAGAGAAGCTGCCGTACACGAACCTCTCTCTCGAGGGTTGGAACGGCAACGTCACCGAAGAAAAATTCAACTCCCCCGTTTGGGAGAAGCTTTATAAGCCGTGCCTTGCGTGCGGCACCTGCACCTTTGTGTGCCCCACCTGCCAGTGCTATGATATCAAGGACTACGACACGGGCCACGGCATTCAGCGTTATCGCTGCTGGGACTCCTGCATGTACTCCGACTTTACGATGATGGCGCACGGCAACAACAGAACGAGCCAGATGCAGCGCTTCCGTCAGCGCTTCATGCATAAGCTCGTGTACTTCCCGGCGAACAACGACGGCATGTATTCCTGCGTAGGCTGCGGCCGCTGCGTGGAAAAGTGCCCGTCCTCGCTCAATATCGTGAAGGTCATCAAGGCGTTTGAAAAGGAGGCTGCAAACCATGAGTGATACCTGTCATTGCCATGATAACTATGTAAAAGACGTTCTGATCCCGCAGGTCGGCGTCATCACGGACATCCGTGAGGAGACCCCGGACGTCAAGACGTTCCGCGTCAATGCGCCGGAGGGCGGCAAGCTCTTCGAGCATATGCCCGGCCAGTGCGCTATGCTGTGCGCACCGGGCGTCAGCGAGGGTATGTTCTCCATCACCTCTTCGCCGACGAACAAAGAATACCAGGAATTCAGCATCAAGAAGTGCGGTCAGCTTACAGACTACCTGCACAGCCTTGAGGTGGGCGATGAGATTACCGTGCGCGGCCCGTACGGCAACCACTTCCCGGTAGAAGACAAATTAAAGGGCAAGAACCTGCTCTTTATCGCCGGCGGCATCGGTCTTGCACCGTTGCGCTCTGTCATCAACTACGTGCTCGACAACCGCAGTGATTACGGCACCGTAGATATTCTGTACGGTTCCCGTTCCAAGGACGACCTTGTACAGCTGAAGGAAATTCAGGACGTATGGATGAAGACGGAAGGCGTGAACGTATATCTCACGATCGACCGCGAGCAGGAGGGCTGGGACGGCCACGTCGGCTTTGTTCCGGCATACCTCAAGGAGCTCGGCTTCGATACAAACAAAACGGCGCTGCTTTGCGGACCTCCGATCATGATCAAATTCTGCTTAGCATCGCTGATTGAAATGGGCTTCTCGAAAGAACAGGTCTACACCACGCTGGAGCTGCGCATGAAGTGCGGCATCGGCAAGTGCGGCCGCTGCAACATCGGTTCCAAGTACGTCTGCAAGGACGGCCCGGTGTTCCGCTGCGACGAGATCGACGAGCTGCCGAACGAGTATTAAGAAAGGGGTTGGCGTAACATGGAAAATATGGTAAATGTATATTTTTTCGGTAAGAAGTACAGCGTCCCCGCAGACCTCACGATTATGACCGCTATGGAATATGCCGGTTATACGCTGAAAAGAGGCTGCGGCTGCCGTCACGGTTTCTGCGGCGCCTGCGCAACTATCTACCGCATTAAGGGTGTGAACGAGCTGAAGACCTGCCTTGCCTGCCAGACACAGGTGCAGGAGGGCATGTATGTTGCAAGCATTCCGTTCTTCCCCACAGACAAGCGTACTTATGACATCAACGAGATCAAGCCGAACCAGCAGATCATGATGGAGCTTTATCCGGAAATTTACAGCTGCATCGGCTGCAACGCCTGCACAAAGGCCTGCACGCAGAACCTGAACGTTATGCAGTACATTGCATACGCACAGCGCGGCGAGCTTGAAAAGTGCGCAGAAGAGTCCTTCGACTGCGTAAGCTGCGGCTGCTGCACCGTCAGATGTCCCGCGGGCATCTCTCACCCGATGGTCGGCCTGCTGGCAAGACGTCTCACCGGCAAGTACATCGAGCCGGAGAGCAAGCACCTGACAAAGCGTGTTGAAGAGATCCACGAGGGTGCATACGACGAGCTGATTGAGCAAATCATGCAGAAGCCGATCACCGAGATGCAGGAGCTCTATAACAACAGAGAGATCGAGAAATAAGGAGGGTATAGCCATGTTTACACCGGAAATGCTTGCCTCTGTCAAAAAAGTAGAGGCAACCAGACAGGAACGCCTGGGCATGGAACCCAGACGTATGACCGCAGAAGAAAAGGATGCCCTTCTGAAGGCGTACCATCCTGATTACAGAGAAGACGGCTTCGATACCATTAAGATCGGCCCGAACAAGGGTGAGAAGGTACCGAAGGAGCTTGGTCATCTGCTGCACTCCAACAGCCGTTTGCTCCACCACCCGATCGATCTGACGAAGATCGATTACGACACCGACGTGCTCATCATCGGCGGCGGCGGCGCAGGTGCTTCCGCAGCTATTGAGGCGGACAACGCAGGTGCGAAGGTCATGATCGTGACAAAGCTGCGCATCGGTGATGCGAACACGATGATGGCAGAAGGCGGCATTCAGGCTGCCGATAAAGAGAACGATTCCCCGGTTCAGCATTACCTCGACGCGTTCGGCGGTGGCCACTTCGCTGCTCGCCCGGAACTGCTGCGCCGCCTTGTTATGGAAGCTCCGGACGCCATCAAGTGGCTGAATGAGCTCGGCGTTATGTTCGATAAGACCGAAGACGGCACCATGGTCACCACCCACGGCGGCGGCACCTCCAGAAAGAGAATGCACGCCTGCAAGGACTACTCCGGTGCGGAGATCATGCGTACCCTGCGCGACGAAGTTATCAACCGCGGCATCCCGGTCGTTGAGTTTACCTCTGCTGTTGAGCTCATCAAGGACGAAAAGGGTCAGGTAGCGGGCGCTGTTCTCCTCAACATGGAGACCGGCGACTACATGGTCGCACGTGCAAAGACCGTCATCATCGCCACCGGCGGTGCGGGCCGTCTGCACTACCAGAACTTCCCGACCTCCAACCATTACGGCGCAACGGCCGACGGCCTTGTGCTCGGCTACCGTGCAGGCGCTCCGCTGCTGTATCAGGATACCATTCAGTATCACCCGACCGGCGTTGCGTTCCCGGCACAGATCTACGGCGCACTCGTAACGGAGAAGGTTCGCTCCCTCGGTGCAATGCTCGTCAACGTAGACGGCGAAGCGTTCATGCATCCGCTGGAGACCCGCGACGTTGCTGCGGCTTCCATCATCCGTGAGTGCACAGACCGCCACAAGGGCGTTACCACCCCACTGGGTTCCGGCGTTTGGCTCGATACCCCGATGATTGAGCAGATCGGCGGCGAAGGCACCATTGAGAAGCGCATCCCGGCTATGCTGCGCATGTACCTGAACTATGACATCGATATGCGCAAGAGCCCGATTCTCGTTTACCCGACGCTCCACTACCAGAACGGCGGCCTCGAGATCGGCGGCGACGGATTCACAAAGGCTATCAGTAACCTGCTCGTTGCAGGCGAGGCTGTCGGCGGCATTCACGGCCGCAACCGTCTGATGGGCAACTCCCTGCTCGACATCATCGTATTTGGCCGCAACGCCGGTAAGGCTGCTGCCGCAAAGGCGAAGGAGACCGAGCTCGGCACCCTTACCCTCAAGCATATTGAGGATTATGCAGAAGAGCTGAAGAGCGCAGGCATCGAATCCGAGGATGTTTCCCCGCTGCTGCTGCCGCATTACGCTCGTCACGAGAGATAATTTTTTCCGGAAAGGAATGGATAGATCCATGCGTGAAATTGAAGTCAGCCAGATCACAGACATTGTTGAGAAGCTGTGCATCGCGGCAAACGAGCACCTGCCGGAGGACGTAAAGTGCGCCATCCGCTCCTGCCGCGCCTGCGAAGACGGCCAGATCGCACAGGGCATTCTGGACAACATCATCGAAAATTTTGAAATTGCAGATAACGAGTGCGTTCCGATCTGCCAGGATACCGGCATGGCCTGCGTATTCCTTGAGATCGGCCAGGACGTGCACTTCGTCGGCGGCGACCTTACGGAAGCTGTAAACGAGGGCGTGCGCCGCGGTTACGACAAGGGCTACCTGAGAAAGTCCGTTGTTAAGGACCCGGTTCGCCGTGGCAACACCGGCGACAACACCCCGGCTATGCTGTACACCGAGATCGTTCCGGGCGACAAGGTGAAGATCACCGTCGGCCCGAAGGGCTTCGGCAGCGAAAATATGAGCCAGATCCGCATGTTCAAGCCGTCCGCCGGCTTGCAGGGCATCAAGGACTTCATCCTTGAGGTCGTAGAGACCGCAGGCCCGAACCCGTGCCCGCCGATGGTCGTCGGCGTAGGCATCGGCGGCACGTTTGATAAAGCAGCGCTGCTTGCAAAGAAGGCGCTCATGCGCCCGCTTGATTCCGAGAACCCGGACCCGTTCTATGCAGATCTTGAAAAAGAGATGCTCGAAAAGGTCAACCAGCTCGGCATCGGCCCGCAGGGCTTCGGCGGCAAGACGACGGCCATCGGTCTCAACATCGAGACCATGCCGACCCATATTGCCGGCATGCCGTGTGCTGTCAACATCAACTGCCATGTAACGCGTCATAAGACGGAGGTGCTGTAAAATGGAAAAGCGTATTACACTGCCTTTGACTGCGGAGCTCGCAAAGACGCTCCATGCCGGTGACAGAGTTCTGCTGACCGGTACCATCTATACTTCCCGCGATGCCGGCCACAAGAGAATGTGCGAGGCACTTGCACGCGGCGAGAAGATCCCGTTCGATCCTACGGACGCTACGATCTACTACGTAGGCCCGACCCCGGCAAAGCCGGGTCATGTCATCGGTTCCGCAGGTCCTACCACCAGCGGCCGTATGGACGCGTATGCCCCGACAATGATGTCCGTGGGCGCACGCGGCATGATCGGCAAGGGCGCGCGTCTGCCGGAAGTCGTAGAAGCCATGAAGAAGTATAACGGCGTTTACTTCGGTGCCATCGGCGGCGCAGGCGCGCTGCTCGCAAAGTGCATCAAGAAGGCGGAGCTCATCGCGTATGAGGATCTCGGCGCCGAGGCACTGCGCAAGCTGTATGTAGAGGACATGCCGCTCGTCGTCATCATCGACAGCGAAGGCAACAACCTTTACGAAGAAGGCCGCGCAGAGTACCTTGCAGAGCACAAGGCACATGAAGCGGAAAAGAACGCTTAAGTTGTAAAAATAACAGGAGCGGAGCTATGGGTTAGGTTCCGCTCTTGCTTATATTAAACAGGATGTGCTGCGCACAGCTTTCAGATTTTTTTGCACAGTGCATTCCGAAAATTTAGTTTAAGGGGAATAAACGCATGACACCTGAAATGATTGCTGAAATACTGGAGACCGTAATGATCCTTGCATTCGGTCTTTCCTGGCCGCTTTCCATTTACAAATCCGTAAAGTCCAGAACCGCTAAGGGCAAGAGCCTGCAGTTTGAGATCTTCATCTGGCTCGGCTACATCGCCGGCATTGTGATGAAGTGCATCCAGTTCTTTGTCATCGGCAAGAGCGGCCCGATCTTCGTTTTGAGCTGGGTCTTCTATTGCCTGAACTTCATCGAGATCACCATCGATATGCTTCTCTACTTCCGCAACGTGAAGCTCGATAAAGAGAACGAGGGTAAGTAATTTCACATGTGTCCGAAACGGCAGCCTGCGGGCTGCCGTTTTTGTGTTGCATCAAAAAAAGACGGACACCGAATGCTCGGTGTCCGTCTGCGTTTATTAAGCTAAAATTACAGCATAAGGTCGCGGATGTACTTAATGGTGTACTTAACGCCCTTCTCGCCTTTTTCGCCCTGCCAAGTCATGGAGTGCGGTTCGATCGCGAGGTAACCGTCATAATCGTGCTGATACAGTACCGCGAAGAATGCACGCCAATTGATGGAATCGATGCCTGCCGGCGGGTTGTCGTAGTAACGTCTGCCTGCCGCAAAGTCGCCCATCAGCTCGTCCTTGAGCTCCGGGTGACGAACCATCAACTCGCGGTTTTTCCACTCTGACGGCTCGTGAGAGTCGCCGTACTGGATAACGCCCTTTACGTGGCAATATACGAACTTGTCGCCCCATTCCATGCCTTCCTTGAGGTATGCGCCCTTGTCGCCGCCATGTACGAAGCTGTGGGACGGATCATACTTGATGCCGAGGCCCGGAACTTCGTCCAGAACAAGCTTCCACTGCTCCGGTGTGCGGATGTAGTTGTCACCCATCATGCAGTTGACAATGCCGCACTTCATGCCATTTTCTTTTGCGTAGGAAACGATCCGGTTCAGAACCTTAATAGCCGCGGTGATGTTCTTGTAGTAGGAAAGCTGCGGAACATACGCAACGCTGCACAGATAATGCTTTGCGCCGAGTGCTGCGCCGAAATCGATGGCTTTCTTCACTTCGCTCCACTCCGCTTCGATCACGTCGCCGTTCTCGTCCAGAATGTGGCTTGCCCAGCGGCCTACTGCGCCGACTTCAACGCCGGTCTCTTCAATGGCCTTTTTAATCTCGTCCTGGTTCTTGACGACCTCGTCCAGCGGACGACCGAAAAATTCAGGCGGGTTCAGGTCAAACTCAACGAAGTCGAGTCCGAGTTCTTTTGCGTGCACCAGTGTTTTGGCTTCCGGTGCACCGATAATACCGAGTTTCATTGTGATTCATCCTCTCATAAAAACTAAACAATAACTTGATCGGCAAACACTGCCGATTTTTACCATGTTACGCCGAGCACGTGCAAGTCGCGGTCGGTCTGTTCCTTGTTTTCTACCGTGATGGCGTGCAGACCAAATTCCCGCGCAGCTTCGGTGTTTTTCGCGTTATCATCGAGGAAAACGGCGTTTTCCGGCGTGATGTCGAAGCGCTCGCACAGTGTTTCATAAATTTTCCTGTCCGGCTTTACGAGCTTTACCTCATACGAAATGAGTGCACCGTCCGCATACGGCAGGAAATCAAACGTGTCTTTCACACGGTTAAAGCCGAATTCGCTGAAGTTTGAAAGTATGTAGACCTTGTAGCCTTTCTTTTTCAAATCGCGCACCCAGTCCGCCGCGTAAGGGTACACGGTGACAAGCTCGTGGCTGTCGTGAACAATGCGCCTGATTTGCTCCGGGTAGTCCGGCGCGTTTTTCGTCAACAGCGCGACAACCTCTTCCTCTGTCAGCACGCCGCGGTCAATCTCTGCCCACTCGGGACTCATCACGGTTGCGTTTGCAAGTGTATCGACAAGATCTTCGCCGAACCACTCCACAAAGCTGTTGTGCCAGTGCCATTCGGTCAGCACATTTCCAATATCAAAAATAACGGTATCAATCATAAAAAATCTTCTTCGCCTCAAACACGGCTTTTCCTTTGTGATGATTTGTGTTATAATAGAGACGGAATTTCAGGTAAAATTCACATTCTTTTGTTTATTATACTATGAAAAACTCAAAATTGCAATGCCTTTTTGACGGAATACACATACGCATTTAAGGAAAGTTGCCGTGTGTAAAGTCGGGCGTCTATACGGAAAGGATAGCTTTCACAAATTTGAAAGCCGGGGAAAACAGCATGACAAATTACGCGGCCGCGCTGGCGGCGCAGTTTCACTTAAAAGAACAGCAAACGGCAAAGCTCATTGAGCTCATCGACGCAGGCAACACCATCCCGTTCATCGCGCGGTACAGAAAAGAGGAGCACGGATCGCTCGATGACCAGACCATCCGCACGGTGTACGAGCGCCTGCAGTACCTGCGCAATCTTGATACGCGTAAGGCGGAAGTGCGCGAGCTTATCGAGGGCACGGGAAATTTGACGCCTGAAATTGAAAAAAGCCTTACAAATGCGGCAACGCTGGCAGAGATCGACGATATTTACCGCCCGTTCCGCCCAAAGCGCAAAACGCGTGCCGGCATGGCGAAAGAGCGCGGCTTAGAGCCGCTTGCAAAGAAAATTCTGGCGCAGGAAAAGGGTGTTGACCCGATGAAGCTCGCCGAGGGTTACGTCAACGCAGAAAAGGGTGTTAATACGTCGGAAGACGCACTGAACGGCGCGAAGGACATCATCGCGGAGACGATTTCCGACGATGCCGTTATGCGCCGCCGCCTGCGCATGGCTGCCATGGCGCAGGGCGTTATCACGAGCCGCGCCGCAAAGGACGAGGATTCCGTGTACCGCATGTATTATGAATTCTCTCAGCCGGCGGCAAAAATCGCAGGCCACCGCGTTCTGGCGCTGGACCGCGGCGAGCGCGAGGGTCTTTTAAAAGTTTCGCTCGAAATGGATGACGTGCGCGGGCAGGCAATCTTGACCTCCGCTTACGTAAAGGGCAATTCCGCGTGCAGCGAAGTCGTACGCGAAGCCGCAGTTGACGCATACGGCCGTCTCATTTTCCCGTCTATCGAGCGGGAAATTCGTGCGGAGCTAACCGAAAAAGCGTGCGACAACGCCATTAAGGTGTTTTCCGTAAACCTCCGCCAGCTTTTGATGCAGCCGCCCGTCAAAGGCCGCGTGACCATCGGTCTTGATCCCGGTTACCGCACGGGCTGCAAGGTCGCCGTCGTCGATGCCACGGGCAAGGTACTCGACACCGGCGTCATTTATCCCACGCACAGTGAGGCACGCGTGCGCGAAGCCAAACAGACGCTCGTAAGGCTTATCAAAAAGTACGGCGTCACACTCATCGCCATCGGAAACGGCACGGCGTCGAAGGAAACGGAGATCTTTACCGACGAAACACTGCGCGAAAATCATCTTGATATCGATTACATGGTTGTCAGCGAGGCGGGCGCGTCGGTCTATTCCGCGTCGAAGCTTGCGGCGGCAGAGTACCCGGAGTACGACCTGACGCTGCGCAGCGCCGTTTCCATCGCGCACCGTTTGCAGGATCCGCTTGCAGAGCTCGTGAAGATTGACCCGAAGGCCATCGGTGTGGGGCAGTATCAGCACGATATGCCCGCAAAGCGTCTGGATGAAGCGCTCGGCGGCGTAGTCGAAGCCTGCGTGAATGCGGTCGGTGTTGACCTCAACACGGCATCACCGTCGCTGCTCGAAAACATCGCGGGCATTTCCTCCGCCGTGGCGAAGAACATCGTCGCGTATCGGCAGGAAAACGGCGCGTTCACAACGCGCACGCAGATCAAAAAAGTGCCGAAGCTTGGGCCGAAAGCGTTCGAGCAGTGCGCAGGTTTTCTGCGTGTGCCGGAAAGCAAGAATATCTTAGACCACACCGGTGTGCATCCGGAATCGTATGATGCGGCAGGCACTTTACTCACCGCCTGCGGCTACGACCTCAAAAAAGCGCCGGAGGGCGGCTTTAAGGGACTCAAGGAGAAAGCGGAAAAACTCGGCATCGCAAAGCTCGCCGTGCAGTGCGGTGTAGGCGAGCCGACGTTAAAAGACATCATCGCGGAGCTTGAAAAGCCCGGCCGCGACCCGCGTGACGAGCTGCCCAGTCCCATCCTGCGCAGCGACATCAGGGACATGAAGGATTTGAAGCCCGGCATGGAGATGCGTGGCACGGTGCGCAACGTCATCGATTTCGGTGCATTCGTCGATATCGGTGTGCATCAGGACGGCCTTGTGCACATCACGCAGATCTCTGATAAATTCGTGCGTCACCCGTCCGATGTTTTGAAGGTTGGCGACATTGTGACCGTGTGGGTGCTTGCCGTAGACGTCGCGCGCGGGCGCATTTCCCTCACGATGAAAAAGCCGAAAGAGCAGCAAAATTAAAAAATCGCGGACAGTTTTGCACTTTTTGTCCGTGAACGGTTGACACAAAGGCTCGGACGCGGTAAACTTGTTTTCGGCAAAACACAGAAAACATGGGCCGAAAGAGGAAATAAGATGGCAGAAGAACGCAGTGAAAGTGCAGCGGGGCTTTCCTTTAAAATGGGGGAGGCGCTGCTCAGAAACGGCGCGGAGATTTTTCGCGTGCAGGAGACCATGGAGCGCGTGGCGCGCGCCTACGACATAGAAGAATACGACGTGTACGTGCTTTCCAACGCAATCTTTGCAAACGCGGTGGAAAACGGAGAGAAGATCGACACAAAACTGAAATTCGTGCCCGGATCCACCGTTCATTTCGGGCGCATTGTGGGCATCAACCAGCTTTCACGCGAGATTGTCGCGGGCAAAGTCTCGGTAGAGGAAGCCTATGCGCGCTTGCGTGAAATCGTTGCCATTCCGTATACGCACCCCATTCGGCTCGACCTTGCGTGTGCCGTAGGCAGCGCGTGCTTCAGTTACCTGTTTGGCGGCACCGTGTTCGACGCCGCTGCGGCGTTCATCTGCGGCTTTGTTTTGCAGGTGTTCCTAAACGCCATCGATAGCCGCACGGCCTCTAAATTCATCATCAATCTGGCGTCAAGCGCCGTTGTGGCGGTTTGCGCCGTGCTGCTGTTTACCGTGGGGCTCGGCGACAGCTTAGATAAGATTATCATCGGCTCCATCATTCGTCTTGTGCCCGGCGTGGCGCTGACGACCTCCATCCGCGACTTTTTAAACGGCGATTATCTGAGTGGTACCATTCGCATGATTGACGCGTTTTTGGTCGGCGGGTGCATCGCCATCGGCGTCGGTGCCGTGGTGATGACCTACATCAGCCTGACAGGAGGTGCGCCGCTCTTATGACACCGGAAGCTGTTTTCGATTGGGCAATCCAGACCGCGGTGGCGTTTGTGTCCACCATCGCGTTCGCCATCATTTTCCATACCCCGCGCGAGCAATACGTCTGCGCCGGGCTTGTCGGCGCATTCGGCTGGCTCATTTATATCGTCTATGTCTATTTTACGGGTGACGTTGTGTTCGCGTCATTTTTTGCGGCGCTCGGCCTCACCTATTTGGCGCGTGTATTCTCGTTTGCGCGCAAAGCACCGCTGCCCGTGTTCCTCATCGCCGGAATTTTTCCCGTTGTGCCCGGCGCCGGTATTTATTATACGGGCTATCACATTTTCATGAACAACAACGTAGAGGCGATGTCCAAGGGCGTAGAGACCATTAAAATCGCCATTGCCATTGCGCTCGGCATCGGCATCGTCGTCTCACTGCCGCGCTTTTTCTTCACACTGCGCCGGAAAGGAAGCACCACTTGAAACAGGTTACCATCGCTCAAAACGACGCTAACCAGCGCGTCGATAAATTTCTCACAAAAACATACCCTAACCTGCCGCAGTCTATGCTGTATAAGGCTATCCGCAAAAAGGACATCAAGGTAAACGGCAAGCGCTGCGAGATTTCCACGCGATTGCAGGAGGGCGACGTGCTGACGATGTACTTGAAAGACGAGTTCTTCGCGCAGGCGCCGAAGGAATATGATTTTCTGAAAGCTCCGCTGAAGCTCAACATCATTTATGAAGACGAGAACATCATGATCCTCGATAAAAAGCCGGGGCTCATCGTGCACCCGGACGAGCACTATCATTTTGATTCGCTCATCGCGCGCGTGCAGCACTATCTTTACGAAAACGGGGAGTATGACCCGGAAGCGGAAAATTCTTTCGCCCCGGCGCTCATCAACCGCATAGACCGCAACACGGGCGGCATCGTTATGGCGGCCAAAAATGCTGAGACACTGCGTATCATGAACCAAAAGGTTAAGGATCGTGAGATGGATAAGCTCTATCTCTGCGTTGTGTGCGGCGTGCCGAAGAAGAAAACGGATATTTTAACGGGCTATCTTGAGAAAAACGAGAGCCAGAACCGCGTGTATATCTCGAATAAAAAAACGCCCGAAAGCCGCAGCATCAGGACAAAATACACGGTGCTTGAGACCCGCCGCGATTTCAGCTTGCTCGAGGTGGAGCTGCTCACCGGCCGCACGCACCAGATCCGCGCGCACATGGCGTCCATCGGCCACCCGCTTGCGGGCGACGGCAAATACGGCAAAAAAGTGCAGAACAAAAAGACAGGCTTCCCGTATCAGGCGCTTTATTCCTATAAGCTCATCTTCCGCTTTACGACCGAGGCCGGCATGTTAAGCTACCTCGACGGCCGCGAGTTCACGGCACAGGACGTCTGGTTTCTCGATGAATTCCGCGCGTTTCCAAAGTAATTCAAATCCCAATAGAACAGAAACGCTTCCGTTTCCCTGCGCAGTGCAGAGGAACGGAAGCGTTTCTTGTGTGTTATAAGGATCAGAGGAGTGTGATATTAAAAGTAATTGAACGGGTTCGTGGTGCTGCCGTAGTAAATAACTTCAAAGTGAAGGTGCGGGCCCGTAGAATTGCCCGTAGAGCCCACGTAGGCGATCGTTTGGCCGGGGGAGACGGTATCACCCACAGAGCACGCAAGGGCGCTGGCATGCGCGTAGCGCGTGGAATAGCCGTTGCCGTGGTCAATGAACACGCAGTAGCCGTAGCTGTCCATCCAAGCGCTGTAAATGACTTTGCCGCCGTCTGCCGCAACGATGGGCTTACCGTAGATGCCGCCGCCCGCAATGTCGATGCCGCGGTGGCCGCCGTCGCCGTAATAGCAGGTGATGTAGGTGTAACCCGGCATCGGCCACACAAAGCTGCCCGTGCCGATATATCCGACACCGCTGTCGTAAGAGCCGCCGGAGTTCGTGCTTGCGGCTTTCAAAGCGGCGTAGTAATCTTCGTACCATTTATCAATGGCCGCATCGGCCTCTTCTTTTTCCTTTTCGAGGCGCTCGGCTTCCGCCTGTGCTTCAGCTTCGTTCTGCTCGGCCTCGTCTAAGAGCTTCTGGTTTTCGAGGTACAGTGCGGAGAGCTCATCGCTTTTGGAATCGAGATCCTTTTTGTCGGTGCTCAGTTCTTCTTTGTCCGCGTTGATTTTTTCCACCTGCTCCTGAATGGAGGTCAGTTGCTCTTCAAGCGTGTCCAAAAGCTCGGTATCGTGCTTTGTAACGGACTGTATGACTTCACTTTTCTGCGTGTAATCCACAAGGCTTGTGCTGCTCAGCAAAATGGAAAGGTTAGAAGCTTCGCCCGCCATGTATAAGGCGCGCAGGCGCTTTTTCAGTTTCGTATAATTTGCGTTGATGCTGATGCGTGTGTCGGCAATATCCTGCTCGCCCTGTTCGATCTGCGCATCCAGCTCGTTGATGCGCTGCACCAGAATGTCAAGCTGCTGCTGGATAATATCAATCTTGCCCTGCAGCTCGTCGCGGTAGGCGCGCTTTTTGCTTACGTCATCACGCAGTTCTTCAAGGCGTTTGTTGTTTTCTTCCTCTTGCTTTTCGAGTTCGGCAAGCTGAGATTTTAAGTCCGTGATGGATTCTGCCGAAACGTTCGGCAGCTGCACCACGCCGGAATAAAAGGCTAAAAGACCTGCAAGCGTAAACGCGGTCAGACCGCGCAGAAAGCTGTGCTTACGCAACTGCGTTCTCTCCTTCGTTATTGAGATATTTGCCGATGGAAATGCTGCCGCCGAAAAGGCCGAACAGCGCACCGACAATGGCGTAGCCCGCAATGATGTACATCACATACGGGTCGATATCCACAGCGTTAAGGAACGGCACGATGTTATAAAGCGCCTGTACCGCGTACTTATAGGCAACGAGCAAAATCGCAACGGAAATGCCGCCGGAAATGAGGCCGATGAGCATGCCCTCTACGATGAACGGGATGCGCACGAAGCCGTTCGTTGCACCGACGGACTTCATAATGCTGATTTCCGTGCGGCGGGAGAACATCGTGACCTTAACGGTGTTGGAAATGATGAACAGGGAAACGATGGCGAGGATGACGATGATTGCGAGGCTTGCCACGCGCACGATCATATCGATGTTCGAAAGCTTGGTGGCAATGTCGCTGTAATCGGTGTAGTGATCCACGCCCTCAATGGCCTGTATCTGCTGTATAGTTTCGTCATATTTGGAGAGATCATGCATGGAAATTTGATAAGCGTCCGGCAGCGGGTTTTCGTCGCCGTCCAAACCCTCCAGCACAACGGCGTTTTCGCCGAGCAAGTCCATCATGTCGGCAAGACCGTCGTCTTTCGGCACAAAGGTGCACTCGCTTACGTTTTCAATGCTGCGAATCTGGTCGCCAACCTGCACGGCGGAAAGTGACGGCAAACCGTTCGTCAGATACACCGTGATGCTGTTGTTGTCTTCAATGGAGGACATCATGGAGGTAAGGTTGATGGAAACAAGGCTTGCGCAGCCGGTCAAAAGCAGGCAAGAGATCAGCACGCCGATGGAGGCGATACTCATCGTTCTGTTTTTCCAAAGGTTTTTTACGCCTTCTTTGAGCAAATATCCGAAATTATGAAACTTCATGGGAATCTGTTACCATCCTTTCACACAGGTCAGCCGTTTGCCTGGTCGTTGTTTTGCGGAGCCGTGAATTCTTTCGTTGCATACGGCTGTGCGTCGGCATCCGCCTTGGCGCGTGCTTCCTTTGCACGGCGAATGGCCTCGCGATCTACGGCTACGGTCTCCTGTGTGGCAACGGCCTGTGCCGCAGCCTGCTGCTCCTTGGAGATGGCAGCGGTATCGGCCACAATCTCGCCGCTGTGAATCTGAATGATGCGCTTGTGGAAGTGCTTGACAAGGGAGTGCTCGTGCGTGACCATCAGCACGGTGGTGCCGCGCTCGTTGATGGCGCTGAGCAGATCTACGATCTCGTAGGAAAGTGCCGGGTCGATGTTGCCGGTCGGCTCGTCCGCGATGATCATGGAGGGGTTATTGACAAGGGCGCGCGCAAGGCCCACACGCTGGCGTTCGCCGCCGGACATTTCGGTGGGGTAATGCTTTGCTTTGTGCTGTAAGCCCACAAGGCCCAGAATATACGGCACGCGCTTTTTAATGGCCTTCGGGGAGGCGCCAACAACGCGCATGGCAAACGCCACATTGTCGTACACGGTCATGTGGTCGATGAGACGGAAATCCTGGAACACAAGGCCCATTTTTCTGCGCACATACGGGATCTTGCCCTTGCGGATGTGGCTGATGTCCTGTCCGTCAATGAGCACCTGACCCTCGTTCGGACGCTCCTCACAGGTGATGAGCTTCAAAAAGGTACTTTTGCCCGCGCCGCTGGAACCGACGATAAAGACGAACTCGCCTTTTTCGACCTTCAGGTTGATGTTGTGCAGCGCTTCCGTACCGTTATTGTAAACTTTAGAAACATTGCGGAATTCGATCAAAGTGTACTCCTCCTTTGGAGATATAAATAAACTCGGCGCGACAGAATGCCCGCCCGGTCATTTGCAAATGAAAATCTCATTTGGGTGAAATACCGCAGAAAGCCTACGATACCACCTTGCTATTATACCAACATGGTTTGCATTTTTAATTCTAAAAAAGAATTATTCGTTATACTTTTGTAACTTTTGTAACTTCTTGTAATGAAAAATTTGCGCAGAAAGCAGCATCGCCGCACAAAACCGTGTAAAGGCTCTGTGCGGCGCTGCATTAGGAATGAATAAAACGAGAAATCAATCAGAATTTAGAGGGGCTGCTGGAAAGGTACTTTTTGACCATCAGCGCTACCTTAAAGACGATGGCGTCCTCAAACTCACGCAGGTCAAGGCCGGTAATCTTCTTGATCTTCTCAAGGCGGTAAACAAGCGTGTTTCTGTGGACGAACAGCTTTCTGGAGGTCTCGGAAACGTTTAGGTTATTTTCAAAGAAACGCTGAATGGTGAACAGCGTCTCGTGGTCGAGGGACTCAATGGAGCCGCGCTTGAAAACTTCCTTCAGGAACATTTCGCAAAGCGTGGTCGGCAGCTGATAAATCAGGCGGGCAATGCCGAGGTTGTTATAGCTGACAATGGTCTTTTCGGTGTCGAATACCTTGCCGACCTCAAGCGCAATCTGGGCTTCCTTAAAGGAGCGCGCAAGATCCTTGATGCTGTCCACAACGGTGCCGATGCCCACAACGCAGTGGGTGTAGAATTCGCTCGAAAGCGTGTCTACAATGGAACCGGCAAGCTTATCGATGTCGCGCGGGTCGATGTTGGAGCGGATCTCCTTCACGAGCGCGATGTCTGTCTCATTGATGTTGATGACGAAATCCTTGTTCTTATCCGGGAACAGGTTCTGCACCACGTCGTACGCGGAAACGTCGGTCTGGTTCGTCACTTTGATGAGCATGCAGACGCGGCTGACATCAGAGTTGAAGCGCAGCTCGCGGCTCTTCAGATAAATGTCGCCGGGCAGGATGTTGTCGAGGATAACGTTCTTGATGAAGTTGCTGCGGTCATACTTTTCATCATAATACTGCTTGATGCTGTTCAGAGAAACAGCCAGCAGGCCGACATATTTTGCGGCTTCCGGGTCGTTGCCGGAGACGAACACTGCGTATTCCGGGCGCGGGCGGCTGCCGAAGGATTTATATGTGTAGTTGCCGGAAACAAATGCAGCCTGAGATGCAATGTCTTCCGCCGTTACGGATTCCGTTACTTCGCCGATCTTGCCGAGCTCGCTGCACGCGATAATCACGGAGGACTCGTCGATGACGCCGATCGTGCGGTCAATGGAATCACGCATCTGATGAATGACGCCCTGAAACAGTCTGTTGGACATGATTTCCTCTTTTCTCCGTCGCTTCAAATTCAGTCCTGCGCGGTTTTCGACGGCTCCCGCACAGTTATCCATTCTCTATGTTATCTATATTACAGAATTAAAACCGATTTTTCAAGTCTTTTTGAGTATTTTTTTTGAGAGTTCGTAAATCTGCACAAACTAAAAGACTTTTTTTTGCTCTGTAAGCAATTTAGACCCCGTATAGCGACTAAAAACAGGAGCGGCACAGGAAAAACGCCCGTGCCGCCCGAAATTGCGATGCTCTTTACTTTAAGTATTCGGTGAAAACATAGCCTGTGCGGCTGCCGTAGCTCACCTTGTACCACTCGCTTGTGGTCTTTTCCAAAACCGTCACGCTTGCGCCCTCCGGGATGACCGTCAGCACATTTGTATCTGTGCCGGTGCCGGAACGCAAATTAAGATACGCCGTGGTGCGCATCGTATCGGAAGAAGCGGAGCTGTCCGTGCTGCCGGAATTGCTGCCGTTCATTGTGATATATTCGCTGAACATATAGCCGCTCTTGCCGTTCACGGTCACGCCGTACCAGTCGCTCACGCTTGTGTCCGTCACGGTGATGGCCGTACCGTTTGCGATAACGCCGAGGGAGCGGTAGTTTGTGCCGCGGCCTTCGCGCAGATGTACGTCTTCGTTCGTCTGTGCGGAAGCGGAGCCGTCTGTGCTGCCGGAAGACGTGTTGTTATCGGAGCTACCCGTGCCGGTCAGCTTGATGTATTCGCTGTACATGTAGCCGCTTTTGCCGTTTACGGTCACTGCATACCACACGTCGCTTTTATCCGTTACGGTAATGGCCGTGCCGCCCGGAATCACGCCGAGTGAACTGTAATTCGTGCCCTTGCCGCTGCGCAGGTGCACGCCGGTGGTCGTCTTTGCGGCCTCGCCGTTTGTGCCCGTGTTGGAATTATCGGAGCTGCCGGAGTCGGAAGAATCATCCTCGTTCACCGTGCCGGTCACGTTTAGATATTCGGAGAAAACGTAGCCCTTCTGACCGGAAGCAGTTGTCACGGCATACCATTCGCTGTTCTTCGTGCTTGTCACGTTTACTTTTGTACCCTCTGCCAGCACCGTAATGGTGTCATAGCTAAGGCCCGGACCCTTGCGCAGGCGCACACCGGCAGTCGTCTTCGCGTTGAATGCGGAGTCTGCTTCGGAGAAGCTGCCGTTTGCGGAAGACGGCGTTTTGTCGGAAACACCGTCGCTGCCGAAGGTATACGTCACACCGTTGATGGTGCGGGTGGTGTTGATGACATATTCGCCGTTTTCATAATAGAAATAGTCGCCGTCAAACTTATACCAGCCTGTCGTGGGGTATGTAATGCTGCCGAGCTTGTGCCATTGCAGCCAACCATGGCCCGGAATGGATTCGTAGCGCATATTAACGCCCCATGTGCTGTTATCCACCACCATGCCGTTGCCGACGTACACGCCCACGTGGTCATAGTTCGCAATGGTCACAATCAGGCCGTGCGTGCGCGGGATCGTATCGATAGGGCCGGATTCCACCGCGTCGTTCGCCTGCGCCGTAACGGTGCGGGGATAGTTCCAGTTCGGCTGAATGTTGCTGTTATCATCCACCCAGCAGAAGTAAGAATAAATAAGACCGCTGCAATCCGAGGCGCGCACGCCGTTCGAGTTGAAGTTGCCGTAAGCGCCGTAAGAATACTGCCAACCGTCGCGATAGGCCTTTAAAGCGTGCTCCGCAAGGCCGATGGACGTCAGCTCCGCGGAAGCCGCGCTGACGGTCCTGCCGGTGTTCGGCAGTACAGTGCTGCATATCAAAATAAGCGCGGCAAGCAAAAAGACCGCAGCCGTTCGGGAAAGCTTTTTCACGTTCTGCATTGTTGTGTTCCTCCGTTCGTCATTACATTATATAAACGTATAAGCGTGTGTTCACGGCGGACGGTCCGCCGCAAAGATGTGGGCAATAGTTATTACAAATCGGTAACATTGTATCACAAAGATTACAAAAATGCAACCCCTATTCGTTCTCATGTGCAAAGGAACTTATACTATCTGTATACAACATCGAAAACGCAGAATGTTTCACGCTGTGGAATGTTATAAGACCGCCGGGTTTTCCACAAATCGCTCACCCTGTGGGGGAAAGTTGAGTGTATCCGTAAAAACCGCGGAATCCCCCGCCGAAACGCCCGGAAACCTTGACAAAATCCCGTGAAAATGCAATAATATTAAGTCAATAGAATGTCATCAAACACACTATTTATAAACACACTTGTGTTTTGATAAACTGGAGGGAGAAAACGTGTCTAAAGAGCTTGCTAAGGCTTATGAGCCGAAAGAAGTTGAAGACCGGATCTATGACTTCTGGATGAAGGGCAAATACTTTCATGCCGAGGTAGATCCCAAAAAGAAGCCGTACACCATCGTCATTCCGCCCCCGAACATCACGGGTCAGCTGCACCTTGGCCATGCCATGGATGAAACGCTGCAGGATACGCTCATTCGTTGGCGCAGAATGCAGGGCTATTCCGCTCTGTGGCTGCCGGGCACCGACCACGCTTCCATCGCAACGGAGGCGAAGATCGTAGAGGCCATGCGCAAAGAGGGCATCACAAAGGAAGAAATCGGCCGCGAAAAGTTCCTGGAGCGCGCCTGGGCGTGGAAGGATCAGTACGGCGGCAGAATTGTCGAGCAGCTCAAAAAGCTCGGCTCCTCCTGTGACTGGGACCGCCTGCGCTTCACGATGGACGAGGGCTGCAACAAGGCCGTCAACCACGTTTTCAAGAAGCTGTACGATAAGGGGCTCATCTACCGCGGTGAGCGCATCATCAACTGGTGCCCGCACTGTAAGACCTCCATTTCCGACGCCGAGGTTGTGTTCGAGGAAAAGGAAGGCTCCTTCTGGCATCTGCGTTACCCGTTGAGCGACGGCTCCGGCTACATTGAGCTTGCGACCACCCGCCCGGAAACCATGCTGGGCGATACCGCCGTGGCGGTGCACCCGGATGACGAGCGCTACAAAGCACTCGTCGGCAAAACGGTCATTCTGCCGCTCGTCAATAAAGAAATCCCGATCATTGCCGATAGCTATGTGGAGCAGGACTTCGGTACCGGCGTTGTGAAGATCACCCCGGCACATGACCCGAACGACTTCGAGGTTGGTCTGCGCCATAATCTGCCCGTCATCAACGTCATGGACGACGGCGGTGTCATCAACGAAAATGGTGGCAAATACGCCGGTATGCCGGCGCTCGAGGCCAGAAAGCAGATTGTCAAGGATCTCGACGAAGCAGGCTTCCTCATTAAAATTGAGCCGATCAAGCACAACGTCGGCACCTGCTATCGCTGCGGCACCGTTGTGGAGCCGCGCGTTTCCACGCAGTGGTTTGTCAAAATGGAGCCCCTCGCAAAGCCGGCCATCGATGCCGTTAAGGACGGCGACATTCGCTTCATTCCGGAGCGCATGGATAAGGTCTATTATAATTGGATGGAGAACATCAAGGATTGGTGTATCTCCCGTCAGCTGTGGTGGGGTCACCAGATTCCGGCGTGGTACTGCGAGTGCGGCGAGACCATCGTCTCCGAGACCGTGCCTACCGTCTGCCCGAAGTGCGGCGGCACACACCTGACCCGCGACCCCGATACGCTTGATACGTGGTTCTCCTCCGCGCTGTGGCCGTTCTCCACGCTCGGCTGGCCGGATAACACCGAAGAGCTCAAATATTTCTACCCGACCAATACCCTCGTCACGGGTTATGACATCATCTTCTTCTGGGTGGCACGCATGATCTTCTCGGGTCTTGAGCACATGGGCGAAGTGCCGTTCAACACGGTGTTCTTCCACGGCCTCATCCGCGACGCACAGGGCAGAAAGATGAGTAAGTCTCTCGGCAACGGTGTCGATCCGCTCGATGTCATTAGCGTTTACGGCGCAGATGCCCTGCGCTTTACGCTCGTTACGGGTAACAGCCCCGGAAACGACCTGCGTTTCTCCGAGGAAAAGGTCAGCGCTTCCAGAAACTTTGCCAATAAGATCTGGAACGCCGCACGCTTTATCCTTATGAATATCGAAGGCAAGGACATCGACTGCGCCCTGCCGAAGAAGCTCTATACAAGCGATAAGTGGATCTTAAACCGCTTCAATAACGTCACGGCAGCCGTCACCGAAAACCTCGAGAAGTTCGAGCTCGGCATGGCGGTCAGCAAGCTCTATGACTTCATCTGGGACGATTTCTGCGATTGGTATATCGAGCTTGCAAAGATCCGCATGAACGGCGCGGACGAAGAGAGCGCAGACAGCGCCCGCCGTGTCCTCGTCTGGACGATGAGCAACACCTTAAAGCTCCTGCACCCGTTTATGCCGTACATCACGGAAGAAATCTGGCAGACGCTGCCGCATGACGGTGAAGCCCTCATCGTCGCAAAGTGGCCGGAGTACGACGAAGCCCTCTCCTTCCCGCAGGAAGCAAAGAACCTCGAAAACGTTATGGCGCTCATCCGTGCCATCCGCACCCGCCGCAACGAAATGAACGTGCCGCCGTCGAAGAAAGCGCACATCTACATCGATACCGCGCATCCGGCACCGTATGAGGAAGCGAGCGAATTCATCGCACGCCTCGCTTACGGCTCCAAGGTCGAGATCGGCATGGGCTTTGACGTACAAGGTGCCGTAACGGCTGTGACCGACGATGCAAAGGCGCTGCTGCCGATGGACGATCTTGTCGATAAGGCAGCGGAGACCGCACGTCTCAACAAGGAGCTTGCAAACGCACAGAAGCAGCTCGATACCGTCAAGGCGAAGCTTGCAAATGAAAAATTCACCTCCAAAGCGCCGCAGAATGTCATCGACGGCGTAAAGGCAAACGGCGAAAAGCTGGAAGCAAAGATCAAACTGATCCTCGAAACATTGGAGAGCTATCAATAATGACCTACGAAGAAGCACTGCAAAAGATCAATTCCCGGCTGCGCTTCGGCATCAAGCCGGGGCTGGAGCGCATTGAAGCGCTCTGCAAAAAGCTCGGCGATCCGCAGAAGAAGCCGCGTTTTGTCCACGTAGCCGGCACGAATGGCAAGGGCACCACCTGCACGCTTATCGCGAGCGTGCTTACGGCGGCAGGCTACCGCACGGGCCTCTACACGTCCCCGTATGTGCTCGATTTCCGCGAGCGCTTTCGCATCGACGGCGAAATGATCCCCGAGGCGGAGCTCATCGAAGAAGTGGAGCGCGTGTCGCCCATTGCGGATGAGCTCGAAGCCAAAGGCGAGACGATCACAGAGTTCGAGTTCATCACCGCGCTCGCGTTCGATTGGTTCGCGCAGCGAGACTGCGATTTTGTCGTGCTCGAGGTCGGTCTTGGCGGCCGATTTGACGCGACGAATGTCATCGATACGCCGGAAGCTGCGGCCATTGCGTCTATTTCGCTCGATCACACGGCGATTTTAGGCGATACCTACGCGAAGATCGCGTTCGAGAAAGCGGGCATCATCAAAAAGGGCGGCGACGTCGTGCTGTACCCCGTGCAGGAGCCGTCCGTGTTCGAGACCATCGAATCGGCGTGCAACGAGCGCGGCGCGCACCTGCATATCCCGGATGAAAAGAACATGCAGGTAAACGGCACGGCGCTTACGGGCACCGCGCTCACGTGGCGCGGCCTGCCGCTTACGTTGCCGTTTACGGGCGCGCATCAGGTGCACAACGCCGCCACGGCGCTTACCGTGCTCGACGTTCTGCGCGAAAAGCACGCAAACATCACCGATGAGGCGCTGCAAAAGGGATTTGCCTCGGCGTATATCCCGGCGCGTATGGAGATTTTATCCCAAAAGCCGCTCGTGCTTTTAGACGGCGGCCACAACCCCGGCTGTGCCTCTGCGTTGCATGAAGTGCTCAAAACACATCTTTCCGGCCGTCATATCACAGCCATTATGGGCATGATGGCGGATAAGGACAGCATGCGTTATCTGGAGCTGACCGCGCCGCACTTTGAAAGAATTATCACTGTGCAGCCGCAAAACCCGCGCTCTTTATCGGCGGAAGCTCTCGCGGACGAGGCAAAGCACTTCTGCAAAGACGTGCAGCCTGCGCAGAGCATGAAAGACGCGATAGAAAAAGCGACCGTTTCAGGCGACGAAGTGCTCGTCATCTGCGGTTCATTCTTCTTAGCATCTGAAATTCGCGACCTCGCCATCGAAAAATACAAGGCGTAACACAAATTTAATCTGCCGACACACTGCGGCAAAAAATACGGACAGGTTCCTTTAGAATTTTCTAAGGAGCCTGTCCTTTTTGTTATTATTTAAATTTCAAACGGACATTTCGGGCCTTAAAGGAGCGAACACGATGAATTTGCGAATTGAATTAAAAGGCGGTGCGATGACGGCCTCCATGCGCGGCGAGCTTGACCACCACACCGCCGGTGAAATGCGGGAGCAGATCGACAGCACGGCGAAAAAAGTGCGCCCGCAAAAGCTGATTTTAGATTTTAAAGAGGTACCGTTTATGGATTCCTCCGGCATCGGGCTGATTCTCGGCCGTGTCCGCACGGCGGCGCTGTGGGGCGGGCACGTCACCGTACGCGGATTGTCACCGCAGTTAAAGAAAATGGCGGAGCTTTCCGGCGTCTCCGCACTCGCGATGCTGGAAGACGCCGGGAAAGGAGCGAAAACATGAAACAGATCATCAACCGCATGGAGCTGCGCTTCCCGTCCGGCTCCGTCAACGAAAGCTTTGCGCGCGGCGCGGTCTCCGCGTTCGTCCTGTGCCTTGACCCCCTCGTCACAGACTTAAACGATTTAAAGACCGCCGTCAGCGAAGCCGTGACGAACGCCATCGTCCACGGCTACCGCGATACCATCGGCACCGTGTACATAACGGCTGTAATCTACGCGGACGGCACCGTGCAGGTCAAGGTGCGCGACCGCGGCTGCGGCATTCCGGATATCGAAAAAGCCATGGAGCCGCTGTTTACCACCGGGGGAGAGGAGCGTGCGGGGCTCGGCTTTGCCGTGATGCAAAGCTTCTGCGACAGCGTGCGTGTCCTTTCAAAGCCTCAAAAAGGCACCACCGTGACGCTCACAAAACGGTTTGAGCGCAAGCCGAATGGAGAATAAAGACTTTGCCGAGCGCAACGTGGGGCTTGTGCGCGCGCTTGTGCCGCGTTTTCTCGGGCGCGGCATCGAATACGACGACCTCTTTCAGGCGGGCTGCGAGGGGCTCATCAAAGCCGCCGCACACTTTGACCCCGACCGCGGCTATAAGTTTTCCACATACGCCGTGCCTGTCATTTTAGGCGAAATGCGCCGCCTGTTCCGCGAGGGCGGCACGGTAAAGGTCTCGCGCGGGCTGAAAGAGCTTTCCATGAAAGCGGTACACCTATCCGAACAGATCGAAACGGAGACCGGCAAAGCGCCGAGTGTGTCCGTTCTTGCGGAAAAGCTCGGTGTTCCCGAAGAAAAGTGCGCGGAAGCCTTAAACGCCGCCGCACAGCCCGTTTCCCTCACCGGCGACGACGAAAACAACGAGACGGACATTCCCGTCGACGCACCGGAAGAAAAAATCACCGATCACCTCGCCTTGCAGCAAATACTAAAGGCGCTGCCCGAGGAGGACCAGCGCCTTATCTACTATCGCTATTTTAAAAATCAGACCCAAACGGAAACGGCCAAAAGGCTCGGCACCACACAGGTGCAAATCAGCCGTCGCGAGAAAAAATTACTCCTCCGTCTGCGTGGTCTGCTGCTGTGAGGTCGTTTCCGCGCCCGCCAAAACGGTGCGCGTGTTCTTTAAGAAGTTGTAGTCGCTCAGCAGCATGGCGTAATACGCCAAATTCACAACGCCCTGGCGCTCCCAACGGTGGCATTCGCGCAGAACCCCCTCGCGCTGAAAGCCGGATTTCTCCAAAATGCGCTGCTTGTCAATGTCCGCATCTAAGCAAACGGACTGCACGCGGTTCACACGTGCCATCTCAAACAGGTAGCGGCACAGCGCGCCTATGGCTTCCGCCGGATATTCCGTGCCCACACAGCGGCGGCCGAACAAAAAGCGCAGCTGCACCATGTTCATGCCCTCGTCCACACCGCCGATCTCGATCCACCCGATGAGGTGTGCGAGGTCGGTGTTTGCATATACGCCGAGCGTTACGGTGCGCTTTGCGGCAAACTGCGCGTTTGCATCCTGAATTTTATATTCCGCCTGCACGCGCTCCTTGGCGGGCGCTTCATATTCGTAGCGGTACAGTTCTTCGTCCTGCATAATCTCCCACAGTGCGTCGCCGTCCGCAAAGCCAAGGCGGCTCAGCGTCACGTTTGCACTGGTGAGAAACGGGCAGCTCTCAAAAAGCAATTCGGTTCTCATTTCGGTTTCTCCCATCCCTCATAGTATCGTAAGCGGAAGCGGCGTCTTAAATCAGTGCCGGCAGCTCCGCAATATCGTAAATCTTCGGCACGTTTTCCACATTGCCAAAGCCGTAAGCGGCGAAAATAAACGGCACGCCCGCCTGTGTCGCGGAGTTATAATCCCATACCGTGTCGCCCACGTATACCGGGGCTTTCAAGTGGTTGTGCTCCACGACCAGCGCGATGTTGTCGGCCTTCGGCTTACCTGTGCTGCCCATGCACTCATAGTCCGTAAAATACTGCGCCATGTTGTGCGCCTTCAAAAACGCCTGAATATACCCGTTGTCGCAGTTGCTCACAATGCACAGTGTGTGCGTTTCGGAAAGCTTTTTCAGTGTCTCGTGCATGTGTGGGTACAGCTTTGCGCCGTGCTCCGCAAGATATTCACATTCCAACTTGAAATCCTCGTTAAAGACCTGCATTCGGCGCTCGTAAGAAAGGTACGGGAACAGCTTCTCCGCCAGATCGTCCATACCAAGACCCATCACGCCTGCGTATTCCTCTTTTGTGGGCAGGTGCGTCACGTCCGGCTGCGTCTTTAAATATTCGAGCAGCACCAGATGTCCTTCCTCCACGGCGTCCCACAGGGTGCCGTCCAGGTCAAAAATAATGCCATCGTATTTCATCGGAAATCTTTCTCCTTTATATATAATAGTATAGGGGAGAGGGCGCTCAGCCCTCCAAATGGTTCAGATCATACGGCGTTTGCTGATAAACGTAGTAGTTCAGCCAGTTTGCAACAAGCAGATGTGCGTTGCTGCGCCACGTAAACGGGGGTGTCTTCTGGTCGTCGTCATCCGGGAAATAATTGTACGGCACTTTGGGGTTCAAGCCCTTATTGATGTCGCGGAAGTATTCCTTCGCCAGCGTGTCGCGGTCATATTCCGCGTGGCCCGTCACAAAGAACTTGCGCCCGCTCTTTTCGGCGACGATATGCACGCCTGCAAGGTCGGAGAGCGAAAGTACAATGAGCTCGTCGTGCTTTTTGATGTCGTCAAGGTAAACCTCCGTGTAGCGCGAGTGCGGCGCAAAGTAATTGTCGTCAAAGCCGCGCATCAAGGGGTGATACGGGTTCAACACATGGTGATTGTAAATGCCGGAGAGCTTTTCTTTCATCAAATGCTTCTGAATGCCATAATGGTAGTAAAGACCGGCCTGCGCGCCCCAGCAGATATAGAGAACGGAATACACATGCGTTTTGCTCCATTCCATAATGGCACACATTTCGTCCCAGTAGTCCACTTCCTCAAACGGCATCTTTTCCACCGGCGCGCCCGTGATGATGAGGCCGTCAAAGCGCTGGTCCTTCACGTCGTTAAAGGTCTTATAGAATGTATTCAGATGATAAGAGCTTGTGTTGCGGCTGACATGCGATGCCATGTGCAGCAACTCAACGTCCACCTGCAGCGGCGTGTTGCCCAGCAAACGCAAAAGCTGCGTCTCGGTCTCGATCTTTGTCGGCATCAAATTAAGTATCGCGATCTTTAAAGGGCGAATGTCCTGCAAAGCGGCACGCTCGTGCGTCATCACAAAGATGTTTTCGGACTCCAAAACCTCAATGGCGGGCAAATCCGCCTGTATACGAATAGGCATTGCTTTTTTTACCTCCGTCATATATACTATTATATAGGGCACAGGGGCCCGATACGTTTCAGTATAGCATACTTTGTCCCTCTGTAAAAGAGAGTAAAAGCGGTTTGAAGCGATTTTTTTCAAAGTTTTTTCAAAAGTTTTTCGGACTTTTTTCAGAAAAAAACGAAAAACGCAAAAGAAAAAGCGAAAGCGGCGGTTTTGCTTATACTGTATGTTGTTGATTTTGCGAAAGCAAAACACAATATATGCACACAAAAAAGAAAATCGAAAAAAACTTAAAAAAAAACGAAAAAAAGTGTTGACAAAAAGGGCTCCCCGTGGTATTATATACAAGCGCTCGAGAGAGACGGCAAAAAACTGAAAGCGAAAAGCTGAAAGGAAAGCCGCTTGAAAGAGAGCACAGGACCTTGAAAATTAAACAACGAGAGAAAGAAT